>Ga0247841_10000284_pt1 | contig 137785 bp, 121 predicted proteins | sample LaCruzMarch2015__2_FD_192410 | JGI IMG/M metagenome (GOLD analysis project Ga0247841, IMG submission 192410) | Freshwater microbial communities from meromictic Lake La Cruz, Castile-La Mancha, Spain - LaCruzMarch2015_18m | ecosystem: Environmental > Aquatic > Freshwater > Lake | place: Spain...
TTCCCGGTCATAGCGGTGATTTTATATGGAAAAATTCTTCTGTTTCGTATGCTTACAAATTCAATGACAACAACCTGGAACCCAAAAGTTACGCCGGGATCATTGACGGTACGCCCTCGATGGGGGGTTTCAATTTAACCCTTGGGCAGTTTGCATATTCCCACGGACGGGGAATGGACAATATTGACTACCTTCCTTGGCGGAACATCAGTGGCCGGGGGCAAGATGAAATCTACCGGCACAATACAGGCCGGCACAGGGTTATGGAATGCTCCGAATACCGGTGCAACTAACGAAAGTGGGTTCACAGCCGTTCCGGCAGGCTTCCGTTACAGCAATGGTAATAGCAGCAACGGTGGATACCTCGGTTACTGGTGGAGTTCGTCTGAGAGCGGTGCAAGCTATGCATGGTACCGAAGACTAAACTACAGCAACAGCGATGTGGACAGGAGCTACGATAATAATGGGTTCGGGTTTTCTGTGCGCTGCCTCCAGGATGTTGGCAGTTCTGCGACGGTTCCAACTGTCACCACAACGGTGGTCTCTGAAATCGGGCAAAACACAGCGACCGGTGGAGGAAATGTGACCAGCGATGGAGGAGCAAGCGTGATAGCCAGAGGAGTTTGCTGGAGTACTTGTGCAAGCCCTACCATTGCTGACAACTACACTTCCGATGGCACTGGTCCAGGAATATTTACCAGTGCCATTACTGGTCTTACGCCAAATGCACTTTACTATGTGCGTGCTTATGCGACCAATAGCGCGGGGACTGCTTATGGAAACGAGGTAAACTTTACAACAGTTCAAAGTTCTGGTGGGCAACCCTGTCCGGAGACCCCCACCGTTGTTTACGGAGGCCAAACGTACAACACCGTTCAAATAGGGACCCAGTGCTGGCTAAAGGAAAACCTGAACATCGGCACGAAAATTCCAGGCTCCCAAGAGCAAGCCAATAACGGAACCATCGAAAAGTACTGCTATAACAACGACGAAGCGAATTGTGCCATTTACGGGGGCTTGTACCAATGGAACGAGATGATGCAGTACGTTACCACCCCGGGAGTACAGGGAATCTGTCCGACAGGCTGGCATGTTCCAACGGATGGAGAATGGTGCACCGTAACCCAGTTTTTAGATCCGACTGTGAATTGTGGTGGATGGGGTTGGAGTGGGACCAATGCCGGAGGCAAGATGAAATCGACCGGGACTATCGAGGCCGGCACCGGGTTATGGCTTACTCCGAATACCGGCGCAACCAACGAAAGTGGGTTTACAGCCGTTCCGGCAGGCGTCCGCTACCTCGATGGGGCGTTCAGCGACGTTGGCCACTACGGCTTCTGGTGGAGTTCGTCTGAGCGCTATACGAGCTCTGCCTGGTACCGGCTACTGGTTTACAACTATGGCGGTGTTTACAGGACCAACAACGGCTATTACGGGTTTTCTGTGCGTTGCCTTCGGGATTTTTAAGACTATTTGGCTATTTGACTATTTGATTTTTTTTACCCTGAGCTTGTCGAAGGGTGGGGCATGGGGCTTGCCCCATCGAAAAAAAAATTGAAAATGGGTTTACATCAGGAGTTATCGGTTGAGATTTTCATGTCAATAGAAGCGATTCAATTGAATTCATGTTTACGGGGTGGACAAAGTTGAACGCTGCCAGAGTAAAAAAAACCGGAAGCCAAAGATGTCAATCGATTGTATTTGCAATTTGCCAATTGAATTGTTACTTTTGTGAAAAATGACCTTGTTATGCCAACTTTATCAATTTACCAACTATTTGCTTCAGTTGACTTTTGAGAATGGGGAGGAACGTCTGTTTGACATGAAACCATACCTTAATATCGGGATCTTTGCAGAATTACAAGATGTTTCAATGTTTAATACGGTCCATGTCAGTTTTGATACCATCGAATGGAATAATGAGGCGGATCTCGACCCTGAAATCCTGTATAAGGAAAGCCAGTCAATGTAAATATTTTCTATTGCCATCATTCAGAATTCCCAGCATAGTGATGGCAGCGGTTTTGCCGATATAACTTTTACGCTGATACGGTTAATTCAGGTCAACCAAAAAGTGGAGGAGGTATCAAAAGAAAAAACCGTTATCTTTGAATTATGGAAAGGATTTATTTAGACACTTCGGTTTTTGGTGGTTACTTTGAACCTGAATTTGAAATATGGTCCAAAATTCTCATTGACAGAATAAAAACCGGACAATACAGGTTACTGCTTTCCTTCGTTATTGACCTTGAACTGACCCGTGCGCCGCAATTTGTTAAAGAATTGGCGCTTTCCATTCCCGAAGAAAATATTGAATTTTTAGAAACGACACACGAAGCAACCGAACTTGCAGACACGTATATTAAGGAAAACGTTGTGGGCGAAACATGCCGTGCCGATTGTTTACACATTGCCCTTGCGACACTTAACAACGCAGATATTTTAGTGAGCTGGAATTTCAAACATATTGTCAATGTAAATCGTATCAGAGGTTACAACTCAGTGAATTACCGTTATGGTCATAAAATGCTGGAAATACGTACACCCAGGGAAATTGTAGAATGATGAAAACAAAAGAAAAATCACTCTTGCAACAATTGCGAGACATCCGGGATAAATTAAGTTCGGAAATAAAGGATATGTCTTACGAACAGTTAAAAGAGTATTTGGAAAAACAGAAATCACTCCACCCAAAATCGGCATGGCGAAAGCATGGTGAAATTGCTTTATGAAACATAAAAATTGCTCCAACCTGAAACGGTAGACGTTCAGTCGTTTAGCTGCTGCCGCTGCTTCGCAACTCCCCATGCCGGTTCATTCCTTCACTTATTCCTGTTGCCCTTATACTGCATCTAAATGAAAAGGCAAACCAGTGCACGATGTTAACAAAAAACAGTTACTTATTCATCATCTGCTTTGCTTTTACTTTGAAAGCATTTTCCCAAATCCCCTCTGTTACCGATATCTCCGTTTCCCAGCACACCGATGTCACCGGATTGGCCGATATAACTTTTACCCTTTGCGGGACTGAGAACGCTTATTACATCGCCGTTGAAGCCAGCTTTGACGGGGGCAATACATTTTCGCCCATACCTGCCGGTTCGCTTACAGGCGATACCGGCCCCATTGGCCCCGGGGCGGGCAAACATATCCTCTGGAACGGGCTTCAGAGTTTTCCCAATACCTACTCGGCCCAGGCTAAAGTGAAACTTTTTGTAAGCGCCACCCCACCCGCCGGGCTGCCGTGCCCGGGAATGCCCACCGTTGTTTACGGCGGCCAGACCTACAACACAGTCCAGATAGGAACCCAGTGCTGGCTAAAGGAAAACCTGAACATCGGCACGAAAATTCCAGGCACACAAAATCAAGCCAACAACGGGACCATCGAAAAGTACTGTTATAACAACGATGAGGCGAATTGTGCCATTTACGGTGGGTTGTATCAATGGAACGAGATGATGCAGTACGTACTACGCCCACTTCAGGTCGTCGTCGGAGTCCTCCGGAAGCTTGTACGAAGGGGCTACATTTACAAGAGTAACGGGTTATCTGTGCGTTGCTTTCGGGATTAGCCTATCTTACTATTTTCCTATTTGATTATTTTTACCCTGAGCTTGTCGAAGGGTGGGGCATGGGGCTTGTCACATCGGAAAAATTTTGAAAGTGGAGATAGTTTTCAAACAGAAATTTCTTTGGTTTCAAAACCAGATTTAAAAACTATTTCCAAATCGCAAGGATGGTCATTTAATGGGATTCATTAGAGAACCAGAAGGAGGCGTCAGATTGTTTTCTTTGCCATTCAGACTTTCCTCAGCTCATCCAGAAATGCAGGCTGTTTCCTGTACAAACTTTGAAATTCTCCAACCAATAGTTTTACCTGTTCCGGTTTGCCAAGTTTTTTCATACGGCCAAGCACGCGGCCGCATTCGGCATAACTTTTCCGGTTTGATGCCTGTTTAGCCCATAGGCGGATCTCCTTTTCATACATGGCGAACAATTCGTCACGGTATGTGCCTTTCAGATGTTTTTCAAATTCCTCAAGCTTTTCGATCGAAGGCTTTGATTTCACATAATTAAAAAGCCGGTCATACATGCCTTCCTGAATGAAAATCCAGGTACAGTTGTATTCGCCGCTGCCCGTCCTGAGCTTTTGAATTAATGATTCAACCACCCCGGGCCATTGATCGGCAGGAGTATGCTCCTTTAGCCTGGAATAATATTGCGGATCGTTTCGGCTATCAAGAAATAACAGCGTGGACAGACGAATAATCCCGGAAGCATCCGATTCCAGCTCTGCTATCCTCAATAAATATTTCTGCCAGTCGTTGACAACACCTGCAAATTTTTGATCCGCCTGAATTCCTTTTATACAAAGTTCTTTTGCTTTTTGATATTGTTTATTCAGGATGTGCTTTTCAACAAATTTCTTACGGATTTCAGGCAGGTGTATCACGGATTCAAGATATTTTTCGGCAGCCTCTTCCCCCTCCATCTGCTGAATAACTGCATGGCGGATTTTCGCAGTTCGCTCATTGGTGTAATGCCATGATGCTGATTTATCCATTTTGTCTAAAATAGTGAACAATTGCTCCCGCTGCTCTTGTTTTTCGACTAATTGGCCTGCAATCCCTAAAAGATCGACATCCCAGCCATCGTGGCCCATTCCTTCAATATTATAATCTTTGAGACATAAGTTCCAGGTCTCCTTTTTTACTTCCGCTGATAGCTCATGTTCCATAACCGTTCTTCTGAGGAGTTCTATAGCCTCCTCAACCACACTGTATATTTCCCCTTCGGAATCGTCAGAACATTCAAGTTCAGGGGCGGCTTCCTCAATAACGGCAAAGCAAACGGAAATGATCTCGGCAGGATCGGATGTTTTAAAAGATCCTTCATACATGGCCAATAGATCATTTGCTTCAGAGACCGCATTTTCGGCATGATAGTAATCTATATACCCATCCCGGTCACTGGCTGCACTGATTCCTCTTTGAATGATCCTGGCATATTTATCAACATCGATTTTTGAGGCTTTCTGTCCAAATTCAGCGATAAAGAAATCCCTGAATTTGGGTTCTTTAGCGCTCCAGCCTAAGAGCCATCGCTCCAGATCATCGCGGTCAAGGCGGTTTAGGATGGATTTAACCTGTTTTGTTAAGGGCTCTTCCCCCGATTTTTTTCTTATGGGTTTGTCGTTTTGTTCCATCATAATGTGAAAAGTTTTTGAATTTTTTTTAGATAGTTTTACCAGGGCATGATGTTTCTGCTGGAGTGAACTCAGTGTATTTCATTCAAATCAGAAAGCAGTGTCATACTGCAAACAAATTTAGATAAAAGTAAAAGGAAATTCCTTCTTTTCGTACTTTTATCCCAAATTTTAAGATCAATAGCAGGGCCTGCTCCGAAAAAATTAATATTTATTTTTCCTGTAAAGACCAATACGCAAATGATACATATTCAGTTATTTATACTGTACGCATTGGCGTCTTCGTGGTTAAATATACGTTTTGGAGGGGACTCACACTTGAACAACATTAATTTTATCCCCTGATCCCCTTTTACCATGCAAAAACCAAAAGCCACCCCCCCCGCAACGAAAAAAAAAGCCGAAAAGAACCCGGACGCAGTTCCATACCACCGCAAACCAACCGGTCTGTCGCTCGAAGCCTGGCAGATCGCCCTGCGGAAACAGTTTGTGACCGGAAAGGATTTTGCCATCAAGAAACTTGACGGACACCCGGTGTTCAGTGACTATACCGTGTACAATCCTGAAACCAAAAACACTTACAAGGTTGCCATCCGAAACAACGAACAGGTGATGAACTTTTGTACCTGTCTGGATTTCAAAACCAACCATCTGGGAACGTGTAAGCATATTGAGGCGGTGTTGCTCGAAATCCGAACAACGCCCCGGCTGGCCTCCATGCTGGAAAAGGGCTACACGCCGCCATACAGCTCGGTTTACCTGCAGTACGGGAAAGAACGAAAGGTCAGGCTTCGGATTGGGACCGACTCGGAAGTGAAATTTAAAAACATGGCATGGGAATATTTCGACAAGGAGATGACATTGACCCCTTTCGGGTTCGCGAACTTTGAACAGTTCAGGATGCGCGCCGGCGCCATCGATCCCGATTTCAGGTGTTACGACGATGCCCTTGGGTTCATTCTTGAAACCCGCGAAAAGCAGCGCAGGATGCAATGGATCGACGAACGTTATCCGGATGGTGAAGAACTGGAGGGAATCCTTGCCACAAAGCTTTTCCCTTATCAGCAAAAAGGGATCCTGTTTGCAGCGAAAGCCGGACGGAGCCTGATTGCCGACGAAATGGGTCTGGGCAAGACCATCCAGGCCATCGGCGTGGCAGAGATCATGAAAACTGAAGCCGGGATTTCAAGCGTGCTCATCATCTGCCCAACCTCGCTGAAATATCAATGGCAGTCGGAAATACAACGATTCACATCAGGCGCTGTGCAGGTTGTCGAAGGGCTTCCGCACATCCGCAGGGGACAATATGAATCGGATGCCTTTTACAAAATCGTCTCTTACCATGCTTTGAGCAACGATCTCCAATCGATCAATTCGGTTGAATTCGACCTGGTGATCCTTGATGAGGCCCAGCGGATCAAAAACTGGAAGACAAAGATTGCGCAAAGTGTAAAAAAGATACACTCGCCCTACGCTCTGGTCCTTACCGGGACACCGCTGGAAAACAAGCTCGAAGACCTCTATTCCATCATCCAGTTTGTCGATCCGTTTAAATTGGGGCCATACTATCAGTTCCTCGACCATTACCAGGTGAAAAACGAAACCGGGCGTGTGGTGGGATATAAACATTTGCACGACATAACCCGGAAGCTCTCGGATATCATGATCCGCCGTACCAAAAAGGAGGTGATGTCGCAACTTCCCGAACGGATGGATAAAACCTTATTTGTATCCATGACCGAACAACAGATGGAGCTGCATACAGGATTCGCAGATATCGTGGCCAGGCTGGTCAACAAATGGAAACACATGGGCTTCTTGAATGAAAAGGACCGCCAGCGTTTGATGATCAACCTCAACCTGATGCGGATGGTGTGCGACAGCACCTATATCCTGGACCAGCAAACGCGGCACGATACCAAAATAGGGGAGTTGATGAACATCCTCGAAGAATACCTCGACGGGAATGAGGATAAGGTAGTCGTTTTCAGCCAGTGGGAGCGAATGACCCGGCTGGTTGCCCGCGAACTGGATGAACGGGGGACCGGGTACCGGTACCTGAACGGCAATGTCCCCAGCCGCAACCGGAAAGAGTTGTTCGACCATTTCAATGGGGATTCCGCCTGCCGCGTGTTTTTATCGACCGATGCCGGAAGTACAGGGCTGAACCTTCAATCGGCGTCAATGATCATCAACCTCGATATCCCATGGAACCCGGCTGTACTCGAACAACGCATCGGGCGGGTCCACCGCTATGGACAAAAAAATAAAGTTTCGGTCATCAATTTTGTCTCTTCTGGCACCATCGAGCACCGTATGATCGGTGTGTTGAATTTTAAAAGTTCCCTGTTCGATGGCATCCTGAATGACGGTGAAGATTCGATCTTTATGGGCGAAGACAAGTTCCGGGCATTCATGAAGACCGTTGAGGGAATTACCGCTCCATCGGCAGAAGATGTTACGGCCGATATACAAATTCCATCGGATATCGAAGTTGAAACCGATGAACTGCAGTTCAGGGAACCCGCAGAGGAAGGGACGGGCCAGGTTGAAGCAGAAAAAGTTGATGATATTCCGGGCGATGATGATGTTCCTGCACCGGGACCGGAAGCGGTGGCCCACGAACCCGGCACATCGGACGAGCCTCCCGACCCGGTGGCGCTCATCACAGGCGGACTTGGCTTTTTGAGCGGGCTTGCACGGACTTTTTCCTCTCCGGATGCCACCCAAAAGCTGGTTTCCTCGCTGGTCGATAAAGACCCTGCCTCAGGCAAAACCTATCTGAAAATCCCGGTGGAGAACGAGAAGGTGGTGGCCGATGCGCTGAACCTCTTTGGACAATTGTTTAAAGCGTTTGGGAAATAGACAAAGGAGATCGATTGTCTCAGGCCATCATTCGATCCGTGCATCTGGCACAACTATATTATTAGAAATGCAATTAATACTATCCACTCCCCGCAAATCCCTTAATAAAGCCTACCTCAAGGTAAAACCATCCCGGAGCGAAATTGAACTGTTCAAGGAAAACCTTATAAAACTACTTGATGGCTTAGATGAATCCGAATCGGAAGAACATGTCAAAAATGACCTGAGCGATTTTCTTAAGAATACTTTCTATCAAAAATTTTACATCAACACAAAAGGCCGCAATGACCTTGTAATTTACAATGGCCCCGATGCTAAAAGCTTCGCTGGTATATTGATCGAAGCCAGGAAGCCGTCGAACAAATCCGAAATGATCCGGCCGGATAACCTGAACGCAAAAGCATTTCACGAACTTATCCTCTATTATCTCCGGGAACGGACAACCAACCACAACCTTGAGGTCAAACATCTCGTGGCGACAAATATCTATGAATGGTATGTATTTGATGCCAACCTCTTCGAGAAAGTGTTCGCCCAAAATAAAATGCTGGTAAAACAGTTCACCGATTTTGAAGAAGGCCGGCTGGCTGGAAAGACCACCGACTTCTTTTACAAGGAAATTGCAGAACCATTCATGGCGGGGTTGACCTTGGAGATTTGCTTTTCCTGGTTCGATTTCCGGGAGTATAATAATCTACTGCGGAATAACGATAAGAAAGACGATTCAAAACTCATTGCGCTGTATAAACTTCTTTCTCCGGAACATTTGCTGAATCTTCCGTTTACCAATGACAGCAATAGCCTGGATAAAGCGTTCTATACGGAATTGCTTCATATCATGGGTTTAACCGAAACCAAAGAGGGCAGTAAAAAACTCATTGGACGCAAGAAGGAAGGGCAGCGGGATCACGGTGCAATGATTGAAAATGCCGTTATCCAGATCGATAGCCGGGATATGATCAGCCGGATCGAAAAACCGTCCCGTTTTGGAGAGACCCATCAGGAAAGGCTTTTCAACGTATCGCTGGACCTCGTGATCACGTGGGTTGATCGAATTTTATTCCTGAAACTGCTTGAAGCCCAATTGGTCAAATACAATAAAGGGGATTCTTCATATTCTTTTCTTACCTGTGATAAAATAAAAGGATATGATGCCCTGGATAGCCTTTTCTTTCGTGTTCTTGCGAAGATGAACAAGGAACGTGATCCTGCCGTGATTAAGTTATTTGATAAGGTTCCTTACCTGAACAGCTCTCTTTTTGAGCCTACGGAACTGGAGCGGGAAACAATTTTTATAAGTAACCTGCAGGATGACTGCCAGATTCCAATTCATTCCGGAACGGTGTTGAAAAATAATACCGGGAAACGGTTGACCGGGAAAATGAATGGTTTGGATTACCTCTTTGCATTCCTTGATGCATACGATTTTTCAGGCGAAGGCGCAGAAGAAATCCAGGAAAACAACAAAACACTCATCAATTCCTCAGTACTTGGTCTTATTTTTGAAAAAATTAATGGCTATAAAGACGGTTCATTCTTTACGCCCGGGTTTATCACCATGTATATGTGCCGCGAAACGATCCGTCGGGCAGTAGTTCAGAAGTTTAATGATGTGAAAGGCTGGCATTGCCAGAATCTGGAAGAATTATATGATAAAATCGAAGACAAAAAGGAAGCCAATAACATCGTTAATTCCCTTAAAATCTGTGATCCTGGTGTAGGTTCAGGACATTTTCTTGTTTCTGCCCTGAACGAGATCATTGCAATAAAAAGTGAATTGAAAATATTGTCGGACAAGGAAGGAAAGAGATTGAAAGAGTACCACGTTGAAGTGGCCAATGATGAGCTTATCGTTACGGATGAAGATGGCGAATTATTTGAGTATACGCCTAAAAGTCCTGAGAGTCAGCGTGTCCAGGAGGCGATATTCCATGAAAAACAAACCATCATTGAAAATTGTCTGTTTGGCGTTGACATCAATCCCAATTCCGTAAAAATATGCCGGCTGAGGTTATGGATCGAGTTACTTAAAAACTCCTATTACAAAGCAGAAAGCGATTATACAGAGTTGGAAACCCTTCCCAATATCGACATCAACATCAAGTGTGGAAATTCGCTGATTTCGCGCTATGCGCTTGATGCAGATATCAAACAGGCGCTTGGCAAGAGCCGGTTCTCCATTGAAGGTTATCGGGCGGCGGTTATGACTTACCGCAATGCCGTGAGCAAGGAGCAGAAGCAGGAAATGGAACGGCTGATTGCCATGATCAAGAACGATTTTCAGGCAGTGATGGGACAGAATGATCCTAAGAAAAGGAAGCTCGACAAATTGATGAACGAATTGTATCATCGTTTTACAGGATCTTTTCTTTTCGAGCCCGATGCAGAATATGGAAATGAAAAAATAAATGAAAAGGCTAAAAAAGAGCGTCAGAAACTTGAGGATGAAATCGTAAAACTAAATCTGGAAATTGATGACATAAAAACAAATAAAATTTTCGGGAACGCATTTGAATGGCGGTTTGAATTCCCGGAAGTGCTGAACGATGATGGGGATTTTGTTGGGTTTGATGTGGTGATTGGGAACCCTCCTTACATTAGACAGGAGGAAATAAAGGAACAAAAGCCATTTTTGAGTAGCAGCTATCGAACATATACAGGCACTGCAGACCTTTACGTTTTTTTTGTTGAAAAAGGATTTGATATACTTAAACCGGCTGGTCTGTTCTGTTACATTATGCCGAATAAATGGATGCAAACCAGTTATGGAAAGCCATTGCGCACATTCTTATTATATCATCAACTTCAATCGATTGTTGATTTTGGCGATTTGCAGTTATTTGATGGGGCTACAACCTATCCTTGCATCCTGAATGCGTCAAAGCAAAAGCCATCGAAATCGTTTTCTTCTGTTGCAGTAAAGACCTTGCAATTTGATAATGGGTTTGCAAATTATGTCAGATCATCGGCCAACGAAATGTTATATTCAGACTTATCGGGTGAAACCTGGGTGATGGCATCGGGTATTGATAAAAAATTATTTTCACGGATCACATCATCTTTTATTCCTCTTTCAGAATACATTAACGGTCATGCATTTAGAGGAATATTAACTGGACTAACTGAAGCTTTTGTCATTGATGACGAAACTAAAATCAGACTTATAAAGAAGGACAACAGATCTCAGGAACTTATCAAGCCATTCCTTTTAGGAAGAAATATCAAACCTTACTGGACTACAGAACCAACGAATTGGTTAATCCTCATTCCCAAAGGATTTACTATAAAAAGGAATTTAGCGGAATCGAATCCCTTCCATGTATATGAGCCTCCACCGTACTATGGTGAAATGCCTTATGATGAAGCCTGGGGTTGGTTCAGTGGAAATTATCCTGCGATTGCAACATATTTATTACCGTATAAAGCTCAGGCTGAATTAAGAACTGATAAGGGCGACTTTTGGTGGGAATTACGGGCTTGTGACTATTATCACAAATTTTATGCGCCAAAAATTATGTACCAGAAGTTTCAGGTTAAACCATGCTTTATTTATAGCGAAACCGGAATTTTTTGCAACGATTCCATGTGGATTATCCCAACCGATAATAAAGTTTTATTGGCCATCCTTAATTCTGCTATTGGTTGGTGGCTCATTTCCAAATATTGTACTGCCATTAAGAATGGTTATCAGTTAATCTGGCAGTACTTTGGGCAAATCCCTATTCCCCCGAACAATGACCTTCAGGCAAAGACTATTGTTAAGATGGTCAATCAAATTCTTAGCACAAAAAAAACCAACCCGGATACCGATACCCTCAAAATGGAAAAGTCAATCGACCAACTGGTTTATGGGTTGTATGGGTTGACTGAGGAGGAGATAAAGATCGTAGAACAATCATTCTGAAGTAAAAGCAGTTACAAATATTTTAGTCTTATAATTAATATTATGTTAAGTTGAATTTTGAATAAAAGAGGCGCAATCCATCGCGCCCCTTTTTTAATTCGTTTATGACAATGCCCTGTAATCCCCTATTTCTTCTGAACCTCGTCAATCTTTGCCTGGATCTCTTTGACTTTGTCGGCTTTATTTGTCCGGGCATAGATTTGCTTTAATGAAAACAAGGTATTTAAATCATCCGGTTGCAACGCTGTGGCAATTTCCAAATACGGCAAGGCCTTCTCAAGATAATAATCGGCCTCCTTTTTTAATTTGTCATATTGGGCCGTTGCATCCAAAGGCAGCTTGTTCGCTTCGTCATTGATCGATGCCGCTTTGTTTACATACAATGCCCCCAGGTTATAACTGGCCTCAAAATATTTATCGTTTAGCCTGAGTGCATCTTTGTAACACTTGATGGCATTTTCAAAAGCTTCGGTCCTGACCGGGACCGATTTTGCCGTATCGTTCGACAAATTATCGTAAATCGTTCCCAAAGCAAAGAAAACCGAATAATTGGTGGTGTCTTTTTCTTTTGCCACATATAGGTTCTTCAGTGCCTTGTCGGTGTTGTTAAAAGTCAAATAGATATTGGTTTCGGTCAACAACAACCGGAGATCGTTCGGATAAACCTCCTGCCCCATCCGGACATATTTGATGGCGTTGGCTGAATCTTTTTCCTGACGATATATGTCTGATAATGAGATATAAACGCTTGGTGATTTATAATCTCCCATTAAGAGTTTCAGATAATAATCCTTAGCGGCCAGTTTTTCGTTGGCAAGCGCTGCACAGGTTGCCGCATTGAGCAACGACAAGGTATCGGTAATGCTTGACATCTCAATAACTTCAGCAGCTTTGGCAAAAGCAAGCATGGATTCTTTGTACTCTTTTTTATTGTACAATTCAACCGCTTCGTTATAAAAGTTATTGCGCTGCCAGTTCAATTTGGCCAGGATGTCTTCAAAATACTCTTTCTTAGGGTCAAATTCAATTGCTTTTTTATAAGATTCCAATGCTTTGGCCATTGGATCGGCATCGAGAGCTTTATATTTTTCATCGGTAGTATTGGCTATCTCCAGATAGATGTTCCCGCGGATGAACCAGGCGCGTGAATCCCTTGCCGTACTTGGATCGAGCACACAGGTATTAATGGCTTCCACGGCTTTGTCCAATTTTCCATCTTTTAAATAATTGGATGCAGATTGCCGGACATTTTTTTGGCCAAACGCCATTACCACAGCGCCAACCATAACCATTATCAAAGCAATTTTTTTCATCTTTTTGATTGTTAGTATTTTACTTATAAAGGTTGAATTTTCGACAACAAAGATATAAATTAATTTTCAGAATCTTCTTCCGGTATTTCGTTATTGAAGGTCAAATCATCTTCATTTTGTTCCAGTTCCTGGGCATCCTGAACATCCGATAGTTCGGCTGGAACTTCTGCTTCCTCAACATCGACTTTGGCAACGGCAGCGATGCTGTCCCCCTCATCGATCTTGATCAACCGCACCCCTTGTGTTGCACGGCCCATGACCCGCAAATCGGAAACAGCCATCCGGATAATGACCCCCGACCGGTTGATGATCATCAGGTCATCGTTGTCGGTAACATCTTTGACTGCGATCAGGGCTCCGGTTTTATCTGTAATGTTTAAGGTTTTTACCCCTTTCCCGCCCCGGTTGGTGATGCGGTAATCTTCAAGGTCGGACCGTTTGCCATATCCATTTTCGGAAACAACAAGCACCTCTGCTTTTTTCTCGATCGGGAGACAAATCATGCCCACCACTTCATCGTTCTTGTTTGCCAGGGATATTCCCCTGACGCCTGCAGCATTTCTGCCCATCGGCCTGACTTTTTGTTCGTTAAAACGGATGGCGCGCCCCGATCGCAGCGCCATAATAATTTCGTCGCTGCCCTGGGTCAGCTTTGCTTCCAACAAGCGGTCCCCTTCATGGATGGTGATCGCGTTGATTCCGTTTTGCCGGGGACGGGAATAGGCTTCAAGCGATGTTTTTTTAATGGTCCCTCGTTTTGTGGCAAGAATGATATAATTCGATTTGATATAGTCATCGCCCTTAAGGTCCTTCACGTTGATAAAGGCCCGGACCTTGTCGTCGTTTTCAATGTTTACCAGGTTTTGAATGGCCCGCCCTTTGGAGGATTTACCCCCTTCGGGGATTTCAAAAACACGGATCCAGAAGCACTTGCCCTTTTCGGTAAAAAGGAGCAAATAGTTATGGTTGGTGGCTATAAAAAGGTGTTCAAGGAAATCCTCATCCCGGATGTCCGACCCTTTTACCCCTCTCCCTCCCCTATTCTGGCGGCGGTATTCGGATAGGGGGGTGCGTTTGATGTAACCCATGTGCGATATGGTAATCACCACATTTTCATCGGCAATGGTATCTTCAATACGAAAATCGGAAGCCGAATAGACGATTTGTGACCGCGCCTCGTCCCCATATTTCTCTTTGACCTCCCGGAGTTCTGTTTTTATGATTTCCATTCTCTGGTTTTCATCGGATAGAATATTCCGGAGATGTTCGATAAGTTTCATCAATTCCGCGTATTCTTCTTTGATTTTATCCCTTTCCAACCCTGTCAACCGTTGCAACCGCATATCGAGGATGGCTTTGGCCTGAATTTCTGTCAACCCGAAGGTAGCCATCAAACCGCTTTTGGCCTCATCCGGGGTTTGGGAGGCCCGGATCAGGGCGATGACTTCGTCGAGATGGTCCAATGCAATCAACAATCCTTCGAGGATATGGGCGCGTTTTTCAGCTTCGGCAAGCTCAAACCGGGTCCGGCGGATCACCACCTCGTGCCTGTGTTCGACATAATGCACAATCAGGTCTTTGAGGTTTAATACCATCGGCCTGCCTTTAACAAGAGCGATGTTGTTGATATTGAAGGAAGTTTGCAGGGGCGTCATCTGATACAATTTGTTCAGCACCACATTGGTAATGGCTTCCTTTTTTAATTCATATACGATCCGCACGCCGTTTCTATCCGATTCGTCGCGGATATCGCTGATCCCTTCAATTTTTTTATCATTGACCAACTCGGCGGTTTTTTTGATCATCTCCGCCTTATTGACCTGATAAGGGATCGAAGTGACGATGATCATGTCCCTGCCGTTGTCCTGCTGTTCAATTTTTGATTCCCCGCGCATGACGATGCGCCCGCGACCGGTTTCATAAGCCTCTTTTACGCCTTCATAGCCGTAAATAATGCCTCCGGTAGGGAAATCGGGCGCCTTGATGAATTGCATTAATTGTGGAATGGTGATTGCCCGGTTATCAATATAGGCAATAATCCCATCAACCACCTCTTTTAAATTATGAGGGGCCATATTGGTAGCCATTCCCACAGCAATCCCGCTGGCCCCGTTGACCAGCAAATTCGGGATCCGGGAGGGCATCACGGTCGGCTCTTTCAGGGTGTCGTCAAAATTCAGTTGATGGTCAACCGTGTCTTTTTCGATGTCGGCCACCATCTCCTCGGCAATCTTCTGCATCCTCGCCTCGGTATATCGCATGGCGGCAGGACTATCGCCGTCCATGGACCCGAAATTCCCCTGGCCGTCCACCAAGGGATATCGCAAACTCCACTCCTGTGCCATCCTCACCATGGCATCGTAAACCGAGGTATCGCCATGGGGATGGTACTTCCCAAGAACCTCCCCTACAATTCTTGCAGATTTTTTATAGGCTCTGTTCGATAAAACCCCCAACTCGTACATTCCGAAAAGCACCCTTCTGTGAACGGGTTTTAATCCATCCCTGACATCGGGCAAAGCCCGCTGTACAATGACCGACATTGAGTAATCAATGTAGGCCGTTTTCATCTGATTTTCAATATTTACCTGAACGATTTTTTCTCCCGCTTCCATAGCTTCTTCTGAAATTAGTTATGTGATTTATTATCAGATAGATAATCTTTCTGAAATAAAGTTACGAAGGTAGCAATTTCCCGGCGAATAACCATGGCTCCCCCGTTATTTATTTCATACTGTTACTAACACGGAACTGTTAATAATTTAAGGGTCCCGGACAATAAATCTGGTATTTCAATCGTACATTTGAAGGCGTTGACAAAAATTCCGTTTTAGCAGTATGGTTCGGTTTTTGTCATTGCGCATTTTTATTCTGAAAAGAGGCCTTTTATGGAAGCAAAATTTTCACAGCATGTTAAGGATATCATCATATATAGCCGGGAAGAAGCCCAGCGTTTGGGGAATGATTATATCGGCCTTGAACATTTGTTGTTAGGGATTATTCGGGAAGGAGATGGATTGGCTATCCGGATTTTGCGGAACCTCAGGGTGAACCTGCCCGATTTCCGGAAAAAAGTTGAAATGGCCGTTGCAAGCAATAAAGAGAAATCTCCCGGGAATGAAAACCTGCCCCTGATCAAGCAGGCCGAACGGGCGCTTAAAATAACCTATCTCGAAGCCAAACTGTTCAATAGTGAATTAATCGATACGGAACATTTGCTATTGGCGATCTTAAAAGACGAAAACAACCTTGTCACAAAGAGTTTTAACAACTTAGGCATTTCATACAATACGGTTAAAGAGGAATTAAAAGCCATTTTGACCAATGGCCACGAGGAACCCCATTTCGACCCGCAGGACATTCTTCCAAAAGATGAAGACGATGACGATGTTGACGAAGGAGGAAAAAGCATGGGAGGGCCGGGCCAGAAGAAGCCACAGGACTCAAAATCAAAGACTCCGGTATTGGACAATTTTGGCCGCGATATCACCAAAGCTGCCGAAGAAGGCCGTTTGGACCCCATTGTAGGCCGTGAGAAAGAGTTACAGCGCATCGCACAGATTTTAAGCCGTCGCAAAAAGAACAACCCCATTCTTATCGGCGAACCCGGGGTCGGGAAATCGGCCATTGCCGAAGGTCTTGCCTTACGCATCGTTCAACGAAAAGTATCGCGGGCATTGTTCCACAAACGGCTGGTATCCTTAGACCTGGCATCGCTTGTAGCCGGTACCAAATACCGTGGGCAGTTTGAAGAACGGATGAAAGCGGTATTGAACGAACTGGAAAAAAATCCGAATATCATCGTGTTTATTGATGAAATCCATACCATCGTGGGGGCAGGAAACGCTTCCGGGTCGTTAGACGCGTCCAATATGTTCAAACCTGCCCTGGCCCGTGGGGAAATCCAGTGTATCGGGGCCACTACCCTTGACGAATACCGGCAGTATATTGAGAAAGACGGAGCCCTGGAGCGCAGGTTCCAGAAGGTTCTCGTTGACCCGACTTCGCCCGAGGAGACGGTTGAAATTTTAAATAATATCAAAGAAAAATATGAGGACCACCACTTAGTAAAATATACCAACGACGCCATAAATGCCTGTGTTGCACTGACTAACCGCTATATCACCGACCGCTATCTTCCGGATAAAGCCATCGATGCCCTCGATGAATCGGGGGCCCGGGTACATATTTCAAACATCAATGTTCCGGAGGTCATCATTTCTATCGAAAACAAGATTGAAGAGACCCGGAAACAAAAAATGCAGGCCATCAACAGTCAAAAATTTGAAGAGGCTGCCGATCTGCGCGATGCCGAACGGAAACTGCAGGAAGGACTTGAACGCGAAAAGAAAAAATGGGAAGAGGATGCCAAAATCAACCGTCAAACGGTAAGTGAAGATAATGTGGCCGAAGTGGTTGCCATGATGACCGGTATCCCGGTCCAGAGAATCGCCAAAAACGAGAGCGACCGGTTGGTAAATATGGAGGCGGAGTTGGAAAATTCTGTCATTGGACAGAACGAAGCCATTAAAAAGGTTGTGAAGGCCATCCGGCGGAACCGGGCTGGGTTGAAGGATCCTGGCAAACCCATTGGGACTTTTATCTTCCTTGGCCCTACCGGGGTTGGAAAAACCCATCTGGCTAAAATTTTATCGCGTTACCTCTTCGATTCCGACGATGCCCTTGTACGCATCGATATGAGCGAATACATGGAAAAATTTGCAGTTTCCCGGCTGATTGGGGCCCCTCCGGGCTATGTTGGCTATGAAGAAGGAGGGCAACTGACCGAAAAAATCCGCCGCCGGCCGTATGCCATTGTCCTTTTGGATGAAATTGAAAAAGCACATCCCGATGTGTTTCACCTGCTCCTTCAGGTTTTGGATGATGGTGTGCTGACCGATAGTTTTGGACGACGTGTCGATTTTAAAAACACGATCATTATTATGACCTCCAACATCGGGTCGCGCCAGCTTAAAGATTTCGGCCAGGGTGTTGGATTTTCCACCAGTGCAAAACAATCTGCAAGCAGCGACCATACCCGGGGCGTAATTGAAAATGCTTTGAAAAAAGCTTTTGCCCCTGAATTTATTAACAGGATCGATGATGTTGTTATTTTTGAATCGCTCGAAAAAGAAGATATCCATAAAATTATTGACATCGAATTAAAACAACTCTACGACCGGATTGTTAAAATGGGGTATCAGATTGTAATTACTCCGAAAGCCAAAGACTTTATTGCCGACAGGGGATGGGATGCCCAATTTGGGGCGCGGCCTTTGAAAAGGGCCATCCAAAAATATGTGGAAGATACCCTGGCAGAAGAGATCATTAAAACAAAATTATCTCCCAACGATATCCTGACTGTTGACATGGCCCCGGAAAAAGAGGAGATCATGGTCACTGTTTCGAAATCAGAGGCGGTTTAAATGACCTTCCTCCTGCAGCACTTTTTTATAGGTTTCACCCTCCTTGGCATCTCCCTGGGTGAATAACCTGTTCAAAATCTGGTTGGTCAATGCATCCCCTTGGTACAGGTATCTGATCACAATTGAAAAACCATTGTTCTCAAAATTTAACTGGTTCCCTTCCGGATCTGTGATATAAATTACATCCCCCTTCAGTTCCATACCCTGAAGGTATTTCGAAGAGATATTTTGCAGCATGCGCTTTGAATTAACTTTCAGCGATTCTGAAACATGGTATTCTCCCAAAACAAAATGATCATTCAGAAAATAATAGAGGGTTTTGATCCGGGTTCCCTCCCATAATTCATTATAGCCTACAACTTTAACTTTTGCATCGGTAAACCTTGCGATATTCATGCAATCGGGGGCTGCCCTTAATTTCTTGAACGATTTCCAGGTTGACATAAACGGGATATCGCTAAAGATGATTTTTGTAGTGGATTGAAAATCGATTGCATTTCTGATTTTTTTATAGAAAACCATGAAATGGATGATTATCTCATCTTTGATACAGGTATTGTGTGGGCTACGCAGGTTGTTTTTTTTGTAGTATTCCAGACATTCGAAACTGTACCGGCCATAAACCAGTATAATGTACCAAATCTGAAAAAAATAAACCAGTTTTTTCCTGAACAGGAGCAAAAGGATGGCCAGCAGGAAAAAGGAAACCAGTGCGATAATCAAATTAACGATAGCCAAAGTTGTCGGTTTTAAAACGAATACCTGTTTTCTTCAATTAAGCTATCGGCAATCATCCGGCGTGCATCTTTTACGTTAACCCCATTTACGGCGGTGGCCAATCCGGTTATTTTCAAATATAGCGCGGCCTTCTCGGCACCCATAAATGAATAGATGGTATCGAGGGCAAATTTTCTGATTTTCGAGGATGCATCAAAGATTAAAACATCCAGAATGGCATGATACCGTTCCGGGGAAATGGATTTTCCGGTTTGTTCCTGTTTTTCAACCCTTAACGCCGTGGATTCAGAAACGTACAGAAGGATCATCATATCCGACAGATTGTTCAGGACTTCCTGTTCATATACCAGTTTTTTATCAAAATGACGGGATGCTTCGTGGATCAATAAAAGGGTCAGGTTCTTAAAATTTTTCAGGTATCTGTATTTTTCTTCAAAAAAGGTCTCTCCCGGTTTGGGGTCCAGGATGGCTTGTTCAGGGTTTCCTGCCAGTTTTTCTGCCAGGCCAAAAAGGTCAAAATCCCCTTTCATGGCCCTTTTCATTGCCGTATCGGCCACCAACAAACGGTTTATTTCATTGGTCCCTTCAAAGATCCGGTTAATCCTCGAATCGCGGTATGCCCGTTCAACCGGCATTTCGGCGGAATATCCCATGCCGCCATGAATCTGAACGGCTTCATCCACAACATAATCCAATACTTCCGATCCATAAACTTTGAGAATGGCAGCTTCAACGGCATAATGGCTGATCCCTTCAATCGAAGCCCTGCCCTTATCCATTCCTGCAGATTTGAGGCGGTCGATCTGTCCGTCGATATCTTTGCTTACCCTGTAATTAGCCGATTCAAGGGCAAAAGTACGGATAACCTGTTCGGCCAGTTTGAATTTAATTGCCCCAAAAGAAGAGATGTACGATCCAAATTGTTTTCTTTCGTTGGCATATTTAACTGAATCGTTGATGGTTTTTTTGGCAGCGCCCAAAACATTGGCCCCCAGTTTTAACCGTCCCATGTGGAGAATGCTCAATGCAATACGGAAGCCCTCTCCCCTATTCCCAATAAGATTTTCAACAGGGACCCTGACATCGTTGTAAAAAATTTGGGCGGTCGATGAACCTTTGATCCCCATTTTATGTTCGTCGGGATTGACGATAACCCCCGGGAAATTCCGTTCAACTATAAATGCGCTCAACACGCGGTCTTTGTCAATTTTGGCAAAAACGACCTGGGTATCGGCAAAATTGGCATTGGTAATCCACATCTTTTGTCCGTTGAGAATATAATGTGTCCCATCGGAAGAAAGGGTTGCCATTGTTTTTCCGGAATTGGCATCGCTTCCTGCCCCGGGTTCGGTGAGACAATAAGCTCCAAGCAGTTCCCCGGTTGCCAGACGGGCAACATATCGCTGGCGTTGTTCTTCGTTGCCATAATAGAGGATGGGAAGGGTACCTATTCCGGTATGTGCCATAAAGGCGACCGAAAACGAATTTCCTGCCCCGATTTTTTCGGCAGCCAACATTTGAGTTGTGAACGATTGAGCAAAACCTCCATATTCTTCCGGGACAGAAATTCCCATCAGTCCCAGTTCCCCGGCTTTTTTCAACATCTCTTTCATCAGGGCGATATCCGGAGCGTCAATTTTTTCAATATTGGGATAGAGTTCGGTGTCAATAAAATCCTGACAGGTCTGGGCAATCATTTTTTGTTCGTCGTTGAACTCTTCAGGAATAAAGATTTCGCTGCATGGCATTTCATCAACAAGAAATTCACCGCTTTTTAAAACTTTTTTATCCTCCATGTGTATTTTGTTTATTGGATTTTTTAAAGATTAAGGCTTTGTGCAATCAGTTCTGCAATATCGTAATTTTTTATATCTTCTTCCCTGTTTTTATATTTTAAACCATCGGTGATCATGGTCATGCAAAACGGACAGGCGGTGGCGATGATGTCCGCCCTGGTGCGGATGGCCTCTTCGGTGCGTTCAATGAAAATCTCTTTCTCCCCTTTTTCTGCTTCTTTGAACATCTGGGCACCTCCGGCTCCACAACACAGTGCGGAACTCTGGTTCCGCTCCATTTCCACAAACCGTCGGGTGATTTTTTTTAGTATGGACCTGGGTTCAGCGTAGATATCGTTGGCCCTTCCCAAGTAACATGGGTCATGGTAAGTGATGGCTGTCTTTTCCAATAATGCCGGATCTAATTGTAATTTTCCTTCGCGGATGTATTGATCGAGAAACTGCAGATAGTTAATAACTTCATAAACACCTCCCAGATCGGGATATTCATTTTTTAAAATGTTAAAACAATGAGGGCAAATGGTCAATATTTTTTTTACGCCATAACCGTTCAACCGTTCAATATTCTGCAGTGCCTGCATTTGGTACAGCATTTCGTTTCCTGCCCGGCGGGCGGGATCACCGGTGCACGATTCTTCTTTTCCCAATACGGCATAGCTCACATTCAGGTAAGAAAGGATCAAGGCAAAGGAGCGGACGACTTTTTTATACCGGTCGTCGAAAGCGCCGGCACAGCCTACCCAGAACAAATATTCCGGATGTTCGCCCCGCGAAACCAAATCGGCCAAAACCGGGATTTCTATTTTTTTATGTTCCATTCCCTGATGGGGTTGTCAACGTTAATGAATCCTGATTTCTAAATCTTTAGCCCAATTCAACCGGTCGTCGGGCGAAAATTGCCAGGGAGCCCCATTGTTTTCAATGTTGTTGAAAACGCTTTTCAATTCACCCGGGGCAGAGGCTTCTTCCATCACAAGGTACCTGCGCATATCGAGGATAAGCGCCGGGTGGTTGATGTTGACCGGACACTCTTTGGCACAGGCATTACAGGTGGTACAAGCCCAAAGTTCTTCTTCGGAAATGTAATCGCGCAACAATGATTTCTTATCATCGTAAGAAGTTCCCTCTTTCACCATCCATGGCCCCTTTTCTTTCATCCGTGCCCTTGCATCCATCATAATTTTACGAGGAGAAAGGCGTTTCCCGGTGATGTTGGCGGGACAAACCGAGGTACATCTCCCACATTCGGTACAGGAAAGGGCATCCAGATAATTTTTCCAGGTGAGGTCTTCGGCATCTTTAATGCCAAAACGTTCGGGAGGGGTATCCGAAGCCGCCATTGTGGAAGAGGTAGGATCCAACATCAGTTTCACTTCCCGGGTAACAGAATCCATATTGGTCAGTTTTCCCAATGGTCCCAACCGGGATAAAAACACGTTGGGAACCGACATAAATACATGAAAATGTTTTGAATAGGGAAGTATATTTGCAAAAATGAAGATCAGCAGGATGTGCATCCACCAGAAGAATTCGCCGATACGATGGACCGATTCAATGGAATATCCCTGGAACAGTGCACTCAGATGGCTGCTAACAGGATAAAAGCCGGAGATTGGATGGCCCAAACGAACCGCACCATCATAATAGGCCCCGTTCATCCCAAGCAATGAAATCATCAACAGCAGGATCAAACTCAATGCAATGTTGGCATCGAGGTGTGATTTGTGTTTCATTTCAATGCCTTCAAACCTTTTGACATGGATAAAAATCCTCCGGAAAAGGAAGATGAGGATGGAGATGCCAACCAACAGGGCGAACAGATCCCCTGCGGCAATAAAGAAAGTATAAACGGGGCCTAAAAAATTCAATGAACGTTCTGTCCCAAAGAGCCCGTCGATGACCATCTCCACACTGCCGAACAGGATGATGCAAAACCCCCAGAAAACAAGGGCATGGGCTAAGCCAATGAAAGGACGGCGGAAGATTTTTGTTTGGCCAAAAGCAACGTTAAGCATGATCTGAAACCGCTGGCCAAAATTGCGGACAGGAAAAGCGGGGCGGGTCAGTTTAAAAAGATGGTATAACCGGAGAATGGTATAGGAGAAAAACGAAAGTGAAGCAATCAGGGCAATTGTAAAAACAATTTGTTTTACCATATCTGACTTATTTCCCTTTGATTTTTCTGACTTCTTCTATCAATTTCGGGAGGATTTTTCCTGCATCCCCTACGATGCCATATTGGGCAGCCGAAAAAATGGGGGCATCTTTATCGGTATTGATTGCGACAATATATTTTGATGAACTAACGCCAGCAAGGTGTTGGGTTGCGCCCGAGATTCCCACTGCAATATATAGGTTTGGGGCAATAATTTTCCCTGTTTGTCCGGTATGTTCTTCGTGCGGACGCCAACCTTCATCTGAAACCGGACGGGAACAGGCAGTGGCAGCCCCCAACAGATCGGCAAGTTCAACCAGGGGTCCCCAGTTGGCAGAGGCTTTCATGCCCCTTCCACCGGAAACGACAATTTCGGCATCGGTAAGTAAAATTTTCCCAGTTTGTTTTTGGATATCAAGTACTTTTGTTCTGGTTTCCTGTTCCAGGGCAGGCATGGGGAGGGATTCCTGAACGATTTCCTTAGGATTTTCTATCAATTCATAACTGTTTTGGGAGAGGGTAAGGATTTTTACCGGCGATTTGATCACGACCTGTGCGAAGGCATTGCCTGAAAACACTTTCTTGTGTACGGTAAACGGGTCCAATCCGGAAGGCAATTGGTTAACCCCAGCCCCCAGTCCGGCATGCAACCGTACCGATAGCCGTGGGGCAAGCGCTTTCCCGGTGTTGTTGTTGGAAAGAATGACAACCGTTGCATTTTCTTTCCGGGCAATCTGGTCGATCATCATGGAGTATAAACGGCTGTCGAACGAACGATTGGCATCGTCCGTGATGTTGATGATCCTGCCAATCCCATATTTTCCAATGCTTTCCAATTCGCCGGGGGCTACTTTTCCCATAGTAAGGGCTACCGGGTCAGTCTGGAGCATTTCTGCCAACTTTGAACCATAAGAAGCCAGCTCAAAACTGATCTTCTTAAATTTTCCATCCCAATTTTCAATAAATATTAAAACAGACATTGTGGTAAGGTTTTACAGTTTTTTAATGATGGGCAGGTTAAATGATTTTGGCTTCGTTTTGTAACAACCCGATGAGTTGTCCTGGATTTTCAGGGTCAACAAATTTGCAGGCGGCGCGGGGTTTTGGTAGATCGTACGACAACCAATCTGTCAATGGCTCACAGGCAGTGGGTTCAACCACTTTTAAAGGTTTTGTCCTTGCCATCATAATGCCACGCATGGCAGCAATTCTCGGTTCCCTGGCAATTCCTTTCTGAACGATGGCAACCAATGGAGCCGGGACAGAAACAATTTCCTTTCCACCATCAATTTCGCGGTCAACGGTCACTGCTCCATTTTCGATGTTGACCGACGAAACGGACGAAACGGAAGGGATATCCAGAAATTCAGCCAACATTCCTCCCACGGACGATCCATTATAGTCGCTGGATTCGATCCCACAAAAAATGAGGTCGTACGGGTCGTTTTTTATAACGGCTGCCAGTTGGGCTGCCACAAAAAAGGCATCGGCCGGGGCGGCATTGATGCGTATGGCATCATCAGCGCCGATGGCCAATGCTTTCCGGATGGTTGGTTCGGTGGTTGCCAAACCAACATGGGCAACGGTTACTTTTTCAACTTTGCAGGAAGGATTGTCTTTTAATTCAAGAGCCCGGGTCAGTGACAATTCATCCCATGGATTAATAACCCACTGAATACCAGTTAAATCTAATTTTGTGTTCTGGTCTGTAAATTTGACCCTGGTCGTGGTGTCGGGAACATGGCTTAAACAAACTAATATTTTCATTATTTTAAGAAAGGTTTAACGGAAACAATTTTGGGGTGCAAAGATAGTGAAAAGAGAAAAATGAATTTACAAATTTTCTTCTTCTTCAAGGCATTTGTTGTATTGTGTCATGGCCTTCAAACTCATGGCCATACTTGAAAAACCGCCATCGTGGTAAATATTCTGCATGGTTATTTTGCGGGAGAGGTCGGAAAACAGGACAACGGAGAAATCGGCACATTCATCGGCCGTAGCGTTACCCAGCGGCGACATTCGGTCGGTAAAATCGAGCAATCCGTCGATACCTTTAATTCCCGATCCGGCGGTTGTACGGGTAGGCGATTGGGACAACGTATTGATTCTTATCTGTTTTTCCCTGCCATAGATATATCCAAAACTGCGTGCAATGGACTCCAGGAGCGCTTTTGCATCGGCCATATCGTTGTATCCGGCGAGGGTACGCTGTGCCGCCACATACGACAAGGCCAATACCGATCCCCACTGGTTGATGGCATCGAGTTTTTTGGCTGCCTGTAACATTTTATGGAATGACAAGGCTGAAATATCCAGGGTTTTCTGAAAAAAATCATAATCGAGGTCGTCATATTCCCGATGTTTTCTGACATTCATCGACATACCGATGGAATGGAGCACAAAATCGACTTTCCCTCCCAGTACCTGCATGGAACGGGTAAAAACACGGGTCAGCTCTTCCATGTTGGTAGCGTCGGCAGGAATAACTTCGGCCTGACATATTTCTGATAGTTTATCGATCTCACCATACCGGATGGCAACCGGTGTGTTGGAAAGCGTTATCCGTGCCCCTTCTTCGTATGACCTGAGTGCAATTCTCCAGGCGATGGATTTTTCGTCCAATGCTCCAAAAATTATCCCTTTCTTCCCCTCCAACAAATGATGTGTCATACAAATAATATTAAGTAATTATTTAATTAATATATATAACTAATTATTAAGCAATTCTTTGGCGTTTTCAATAGCGATTGGGGTTGCCTTGTTGTTGCTCAGCATTTTTGCAATTTCTTCAATTCTGCCTTCCATTGATAAACGCTTGATATAAGTGGTTGTAATATTTTGATTATCATTTTTATATACAAAGTAGTGATGGTTCCCTTTTACGGCTATCTGTGGTAAATGGGTGATGGCGATGACCTGCATGTGTTCGCCCATTTGTTTCAGGATTGCTCCAACCTTTCCGGCAATTTCGCCGGAAACTCCGGTATCGATTTCATCAAAGAAAATGGTAGGCAGGAGGTTTTTTTTGCTGATCATTGATTTTACGGCCAGCATTAGCCGGGAGAGTTCGCCGCCGGAAGCGATCCGGGAAACTTCATCCAGTTCGATCCCTTTATTGGCGTTAAAAAGAAATATTACTTTATCTAAACCGTCGTGGGTCAATGTATTGCCCATTGTCAGTTCAATTTTAAATTGAGCTTGGTTCATTCCCAATAAAACAAGAAGCCGGGTTATTTCCTCGTTAAACCGGGGTATTGCCTGGGTTCGGGAGGCAGAAATTGTGGTTGCTTGTTGGAATAGGGAATTTTCCAATTTTTGAATTTCAAGGGTAAGGTTATCGAGTTGTAATTCGAGGGTATCGGCATCGGAAAATTTGTGTTCAAGTTCCTGTTTCAGTTCAATCAGCGCATCAACCGAAGTTTTTTGATGTTTGTGCAACAATCTGTAGAGAAGGTTTAAGCGCAGGGTAAGTTTTTCAATTTCTTCCTGGTCGATTTCGACCTGATTTTCGATGGCGGTCAATTCGGTAGCAATATCTTTGATGTCGATGCTGTTGATCCTGAGTCGTTCAATAAAATCAGGAATTTGAGGGTGATATTTTGATATGGAGGGGAGGGTATTCAGGGTATCGGACAAAAGGGAAAGGATGTTGACTTCGCCCGATGAAATGGAATGAATGGAGCGAAGGAGGGTTGTTTTTATTTCTTCGGCATGGGTGAGCAGTTGCAACCGTTCTTCAATGGCGGTCAGTTCATTGGGTTTCAGATCGGCTTTGTTGAGTTCATCGGCAAGGAAGTGATCATAGTCGCTATCGGTTTTGATTTTGTGGATTTCAGAGGCCACTTCCTCTTTTTGTTTTCTCAGCCCCATCAGTGAAAGAAAACCGTTTTTATAATTCTGGAGGGGAATTTGTGTTCCGGCGTAATTATCGAGTACGGCCAGTTGAAAATCGGCTTCGTTCAGTGTTACGATCGAATGTTGGGAATGGATGTTGACCAATTTATCGGCCAATTCTTTCAGGGATGACAGTGATACCGGTGAATCGTTGATAAATGCCCTGGATTTTCCGGTGGGGTTAATTTCACGTCTGAGTAAAAGGGTATCCTCATAGTCCAGATCGTGATCCCTGAAAAAAGGTTCCAATTGATAATCTTTGATGAAAAATGATCCTTCTACAAAACATTTTTTCGATTTTTCAAGCAGGGTGCCGGTGTCGGCCCGTTGTCCCAGTATCAGTCCCAATGCGCCCAGGAGTATGGATTTTCCCGATCCGGTTTCCCCGGTAATAACTGAGAACCCTGGCATGAATTCTACATCCAGTTTATGGATCAGGACATAATTTTCAATCGTTAATTTCTGAAGCATCGGGCAGGTTAGAATCAGAAAAGGTTGTGGGATCGTCTATTGTGATTCCTGTATGGTAATATATTTTGAACTGTTGGCCGGGTCCATTTCTTTCATCATGTTGACGATGTTGTTTTTTTCAACCGGGGGTACCCGTTGGTCCCTGTAAATATTTACAATTTCATCTCTTTTGGCTTCAAAAATCAGTTGCAGGGCGAACAATCCGGGTTTTGTATTATAAACATTCTGCACGTAGTTCAGGCTTTCGGTAATACTGCCACGGCCGGCATCCACTTTTTCGTACATCATATCGAGTCCCATCCGGTGATAGAGGTAAGAAAAATCGCGCAATCCCGAGTAGGTGGGATTTAAATAATTGGCAACCAACCAATAGCGGTTTTTTTCACTTTCAAAAGCTTTCCAACCGGATTCAGGGGCATTTTGGGCAGCATTGACAACTTCCTGAGCTTTTTCAAAAAATTGATCTCCCCCACTGGGCGAGAATGAATCGAAATAAAGGCCAAGAAAGAGATAGGAATAGTAAGCCAGGACAGAGGTAAGATTGGAAGTAAAAGAACCATCCGAATAGTCGAGTGGCTGATATTCAACATATCGAAATTGAAACCCTTTATCGAGATAGTTGAGTAAAATGGAATTATAGGAAGTGTTCAATACCGGGCGGCGCAGCACCAGGTTCAGGTTTCCACGGAATTCATCAGATCCAAGGCGTTCATTAATGGTTAACAAAACGGTACATTCGATCCGCTCTTCTGTCCTGAAATTAAAATTTGACCATTTGCGGTTGTTCATAAACTCATAGATGGCATGTTGAAGCGTTTCGTAAACATGCTTGTCGGAACCCTCTAACTTTTGGGTAGAAACATTAACGATACAGTTAAATTCCTGTCCATTTCCCCGGACGATCAGGAGCAAAAGGGCAACGGTCAAAAAAACAGGTTTCAGTCCGAACATGGTTAATCCGTTTTTTTTATTTTACTGTTAAACACTGTATTGAGGATGGCATCAAGAATATCGGAAGCGATGTCGGATTTATTTTTCAACGTTCCTTCGGCAATGGGCCCATCTTTTGAAAGGATGGTAACTTTGTTGGTTTCGACGCCAAAGCCCGCCCCTGGGTCATTCAGTGAATTCAAGACGATCAGGTCAAGGTTTTTCAGCTTTAATTTCTTTTTTGCATTTTCAATTTCATGGTCGGTTTCCAATGCAAATCCGACTACTACTTGATTTTTCTTCTTTCTCTTTCCAAGTTCAGCCAAAATATCCCGGGTTGGGGAGAGGAGAAGTGAAAATTCCGAAGATCTCTTTTTAAGTTTTGTCGGGGACTGATTTTTAACTGTATAGTCAGCAACAGCGGCGGCCATAATGACAATATCCATATCGGGGGCATGATTGGAGCACGCCTGGAACATCTCTTCGGCCGATGTGACAGGAAGAAGCCGGATGGATTCATTATTGGTGGTCATATGGGTGGGGCCGGTAATCAGGAGTACTTCTGCGCCCCGGTTTGCTGCTTGTTCGGCCAAAGCAAACCCCATTTTTCCCGAGGAGTAGTTTCCGATAAACCGGACAGGATCAATTTTTTCGTGGGTTGGGCCTGCGGTTATCAGAATTTTTTTTTTACAAAAATCGTGGGTTCGGGTAAAATATTCCCGAATGATTTCTAACAGTTTTTCAGGTTCTTCCAATCTTCCCGGACCGGACAAACCGCTGGCCAGATGTCCGACCTGAGGTTCAATGATGGTATTCCCAAATGATTTTAACCGCTGGAGATTGTTTTGTGTAGCGGGATGCCGGAACATATCCATATCCATGGCCGGTGCGATAAAAACAGGGCATTTGGCCGAAAGGTAAGTTGTAACGACCATATTATCGGCAATGCCGTTGGCCAATTTGCCGAGGGTATTGGCAGTAACGGGGGCGATCAACATCAAATCGGCCCAGCGTCCCAGTTCAACATGGCTGTTCCAGGAGCCGTTTGTTGGGTCGAAAGGTTCGATGGTTACAGGGCTTTGCGAAAGCGTGGCAAGGGTAAGGGGGGTTGTAAAATGTGTGGCGGCAGGAGTCATAACGACGCGTACAGAGGCTCCGTCCCGGATAAGCAGCCGGATCAATATTGGAATTTTATAAGCGGCAATGCTACCGGTAATTCCAACGACGATCTTCTTTCCTTTCAACATTACAGGGAAGTAATATGGTTAAAAGTCTTCCGGTTTTTCTTTGTTTGGGTTCCGAAAATAAATTTCCCCATCAAGATATTCCTGGACTGAGATTAAGGTGGGTTTTGGAAGATGTTCGTAATATTTTGCAATTTCGATCTGTTCGCGATTTTCGAAAACTTCTTCCAGGTTATCTGTACTGGTGCTGAATTCTGAAATTTTCTGGTTAAGTTCTTCTTTAATTTCGAGACCGACCTGGTTGGCCCTTTTCGACAGGATGGCTACGGTTTCGTATATGTTGTTGGTGCCCGTTGTAAAATCTTCAATATTCCGGGTTATGGCGTGAACATCGGTTTTAATTTTTTTATAGTCCATTGTTGCAAATTAAATTTACGGGTTGATTTTTAAATTTTCTTTGGTAAGTTTCAACTGATCTTTGTTATATTTTAGTTCCAGTTCCAGGCGGGCATGTTCTTTCAGGGCAGTTGCCTCTTCCAGGAACTGACTTTCGGGATATTGGGACACAAACTCCTGGTAAGCTGCCATGGCTTTGGAATAACGGTCTTTCTTTCGTTCCTCGATACTTTGTTTTGCAAATTTATGATACGATTTAAAAATAAGAAAGAGGATATCTTCTTTATGTGGTGTTTCGGGAAATTCTTTTAAAATGTTGTTTAGCGACATGATGGCTGCTGAATAATCATCCATGCGGTAGAACAATTTTGCGATCCGAAAATCTTTGATTTCCAGTTTTTCCCTCAATTTATCAATCAGGTCGTTGCATTCAGAAACCCGTTTACTCCCCGGGTAGGTATTAACAAACAGTTGTAATTCTTTAATTGCTTCGTAGGTAACGGTTTGGTCGAGACTGAATTCGGGTGAATTTAAATAATTACAATATGCGCTCATAAAGGCACATTCTTCCGCTTCGGGAGAACCCGGGAAATTGGTGGCATACCGTTTAAAATAATAGGAGGCAAGGGTAAAATCTTTTTGGTGGTAATAGCTATAGGCGTAATAGTAGGAGATTTTCTGGGATTTGTCGGTAGCCCGCATTACGCCTGCCAACTGGTCAAAAAGCTGTAGTGCTCGGGAATAGTCTTTTTCGTTGTATAATTTTACCGCAGCCTCATATTTTTCGTCCACAGAACCACTTTTTACAAGTTTCTGAAATTTACAGGACGAAAGAAAAAAAAGTGATCCGAGAAGCAGGATCAGCCAGGCCTTATAATTCATTTTGCAAAAGTATTATTTTTAGGCGAGAAATCATAATATTCATCATTTTGAACGATGAAATGTATGAAAAAGTATTTGATTTTTGATACTTTTGCAGTTTCTAAGCACGGCATTGTATCGTTTAACTTAAACTCATAAAACTGTGGATATTTTTGAAAAAGTCGTTAACAACCAGGGGCCGCTTGGGCAGTTTGCCGATGCAGGTTATGGTTATTATTATTTTCCAAAGTTAGAAGGTGAAATTTCAAACCGGATGTATTTCAGGGGAAAGCCGGTGTTGGTATGGAGCCTGAACAATTATCTTGGCTTGGCCAACCATCCGGAGGTACGGAAAGCCGATGCGGAAGCTGCGGAAAGGTTTGGAATGGCTGCTCCCATGGGTGCCCGTATGATGTCGGGCCAAACCCGTTATCACGAGCAATTGGAGCGGGAGCTGGCTGCTTTTGAGAGAAAAGAGTCGGCGTTTTTACTGAATTATGGCTATATGGGAATGGTTTCCATTATTGATTCCCTTCTCGACCGGCACGATGTGGTTGTTTATGATTCCGAGTCCCACGCCTGCATTTTAGACGGGCTTCGTCTTCATTTGGGCAAACGTTTTGTTTACCCGCACAACAATATGGAGCGTTTCGAGTCGCAACTCATGCATGCACAGAAAGCCGCAAATCAATCGGGTGGCGGCATTCTTGTAATAACCGAGGGGGTTTTTGGCATGCCGGGCGATTTGGGGAACCTGAAGGGGATGCTTCAGTTTAAGGAGAAATATGGTTTCAGGTTGCTTGTCGATGATGCGCATGGGTTTGGCACGATGGGCAATGCTGGCGCTGGGACCAGCCAGGAACAAGGCGTTATGGATGAGGTTGATGTCTATTTTGGGACTTTTGCAAAGGCGATGGCCGGGATTGGCGGGTTTGTGGCCAGTGAAAAAAGGATTATCAAGTCCCTTGCCTTTAAAATGCGTTCCCAGATTTTTGCCAAATCACTTCCCATGCCGATGGTAATCGGGGCTTTAAAACGTTTGGACCTTATTCGTACCCATCCGGAACTTCGCGATAAGTTATGGACTATTGTTCACGCGCTTCAATCGGGTTTGCGTGAAAAAGGGTTTGATATTGGTAAAACGCAATCGCCGGTTACACCCGTATTTTTAAAAGGTGGAGTGGGCGAAGCCACCCAGGTGGTGGCCGATTTACGTGAAAACTATGGGATTTTCTGCTCTGTGGTCATTTATCCGGTGGTGCCGAAAGGGGTTATCATGCTTAGGCTTATTCCTACAGCAGCCCACACGTTGGAGGATGTGAAGGAGACCATCGATGCATTTTCCGAAATCCGTACGAAACTCAGCGAAGGCAAATATTCAACGGGCGGTATTCCCGATGTAGCCGATAAATATTGACGAATATGGCCGTCCCCCAGTCTCTTACTTTCAGGGAAAAGATTTACCGTATCAACCGTAAAATCCGTTTTCTGGCCAAAAGGGGCTCTTTGTTTTCAAATAAGACTCGCTTTTTTTTTCATGGTGAAGATTATGTAAAAGGCACTTTTACAATCATCTTTCTTAATTCAACTTTTCTTTTTCTGCTAGCCTACTTAGTGGTATCTGTCATTGCCCAGGTTGCTACCGGTATTTCGGCACTGGCCTTCGATATCAATACGGTATTGTACTATTATGGGACCAACTATCTGATCACCGGCGAAAAATGGTCGCCCGATGCGGTTCATACTGTGTTCAGCACGGGTCCCATCATCGCTTTTATGACCGGTATTTTATTTTTTCTTTTATACCTGAGCGTAATAACAGAATCGGGTATCCTGAGATTGTTGGTCCTTTGGATGTTTGTCCAGTCAATTGTCCATTTTTTAGGGGATATGCTCATGGGCGCGCTCTTTACCAAAGGGTTCGGGTATGTTATAATGTATATGTTTTTCATGGATACCGGAAAGATGCTGATTTCTGTCTTTGCCATGGTTGTCATGGTTTCCATCGGTATTTTAACGTCCCGTTTGTTTCTCTTTTCAGGGAACATTTATTTCAATTACCTGAATGGAAACAATCGCCGTAAGTTTATATGGGCCCAATTCATCTATCCTTTCTTAACTGGAAATGTTATCCTCATACTACTCAAAATTCCTGAAATTACTTTGTTTGAGGTATTTACGAATGCAACCATGCTGTTTGTCCTTCTTCCGGTTGCAATTCTTGGAATGAAAAGCCAGGACCTATTTTTTGATGAAGACCCCCGTACAATGAAGCTCTCTATCCCCTTGGTCGTTATTACCGTATTGTTGCTGTTGTTGTACCGGATTTTTTTTGGAATCGGCGTTCGTGTATAAGTTTTCCACAATTATCCCGGAAGGGACAGAAGCGCAGTTCCGCAAACCTGTTTTGAAATGGCATAGCCCCATTTCCCGGCCCGGATATCAGTAATTGCCTATAATGAATTTATGGGTCAGGGTTAAATCACCGGAGATAAACTGTAGTGTGTAAAGTCCCGGCGCAAGATGATGAAGGCTTAGTTTTAAAGAAGTTGCTCCGGGATGAAGTGTCATATTATGTTCCACGACTACATGGCCAGGGGCACTAATAATCAATATTCTGGCCTGATTGTCCTGCGTGGCCGGGAAATATAAGTGGAATTCCCCATCCCCTGGGTTCGGATAGATCCGGAGGGCCGGTTTATTCCTATGGGAAATGCCATGCGATAATGGTTTTAATTGAACGCTCAACGGGGTTGACTGGCGATTTTGAACGATCACCTGGTTTATGGTCTTAGCCTGATAATTGGGGGCTGAAAATGTTACATTGTAAATTCCTTCGTAAATCGGACGTGCATAATATCCGGAAGGCAGACAGGTATAAACTTCAGAACTGTCCTGGTCGTGGTTTGCAATAAATATCTTCGCTAAAACAGGCTGTCCGGTCAAAGAATCGGTAACGTTACCGTAAAACCCATGGTGTGATTCTTCGATAAAGTTGAGAAAAGAGCGGTAATTGTATTCCCAGAAACTCTCCAACTGTGCGGTGGGGGGTATTTTGACATCGGAGATCTCCACGGTAACTTCACGGCAATGGTTCCAAAAGTTCATATAATCCTGGCGGCCACCGGTAATTTCGTACCAGGCATACCCGTTGGTAATACCATTATCGAGGTCATTAAAATAGCCCGAAGGCCCATATTGGTGAACGGTGTCAGCCCATTGCCGCCCGACAAATTGCCACCAGTTATCATCGGCGGTAGGTTTTGACCAGGTATCCCAGGGATAGTTAAACACCTCTGCCCCTCCATGAAAATTGGCGCTTAACGTGAAATGGTTATTTTCGGCATATAACATAAATGCTTGTGTTTCAGGCTGCCACTCTTCCCCATCGGGATGTGGCCCCATCCTTGGATCGGGATAATTCCGGTTCAGGTCGATGGCATTGGCATTGTAACGGATGGCGCCATACACCGTATTGTTCCCTCCGTAATAGGTACCATCGGGATTAGCAAGGGGGTTGATACATATTTCGGTTGAATTGACCAGGTCGGTTACTTTTTGGTCTAACCCGTAATTTATTAACAGATAATCGATGAGATGCATCATAAGCACATATCCGGTAGTTTCGTCACCGTGGATGGCAGCGGTATAAAATACCCGGGGTTCGGCTTCCTGAGCGTTGACGTTATCGCTGATTTTTACAGCCAGCAGGAACCTGCCCTGAACGGTATAGCCCAGGGTGTCCAACTTGCAAATGGTGGGATGGGATAAAGCAAAGCCCGACATATAATCAAGATATTGAGGATAGGTAGGGTAAAAGTCCCAGAAAGCCTTATGTTCTGGCTTTCTGCTCTGGCGCCGGTCAATCAATTCCTTTTCGGGGGTAATTGTTCCGGGGGGTGGCAGGAGGGTATAAGGTTTATTCGTGTTCAGGAAAAGGGAAAAACCTTTTTTGTTGGCATAGGCATATATGCGGTCCCCCACGATATGGTCGATGGAGATGATTCGGGTAAAAACAAAAATTTCATCGGGGGAGGATATCTGAAAAGAAAAATAGGCCTCTCCCCTATCTTTTAAAATAAGTTCTGCCAGGGAATCGGTTTCAACCTGTGCCTGGCAGAATGAATTCAGGGTGAAGATGAAGAGGAAGGCAAGGGGAAAACGAGTGCGGTCCATGTCACTGTTCAATCGTTTTTATTTGGTTTTCGATAATATCCCTAACCGATTCGTTTACCTGTACCAGCGGAAGCCTCAGGTATTTTTCACAAAGCCCTTTGATCGCGAGGGCCGTTTTTATTCCGGCAGGGCTTCCATCCAAAAAGAGGGCATTGGTAAAGTCGATCAGTTGGTAATGGATTTTCCGCGCTGAAGCAACATCGCCTTTCAAGGCATGGTTGACCATTTCGGAAAACAAGGCGGGATAAGCATTGGCCGTAACCGAGATGACCCCGTCGCCTCCGGCGGCAATTATCGGGAGGGTCAATGCATCGTCACCGGAAAGGACAAGAAAACCGTTGGGCCGGTTTTTTAGTACCTGAAAAATCTGGTCAAAATTACCGGAAGCCTCTTTGATCCCGATGATATTTTTGCAATCCCTGGCAAGCCGTAAAGTGGTTGAAGCGGAGATGTTGCTGCTGGTCCTTCCGGGAACCGTGTAAAGTATGACCGGGACGGGCGATGCTTCCGAAATAATTTTAAAATGTTGATAAATTCCTTCCTGTTGTGGTTTTGAATAATAGGGACAAACGGAAAGAATTGCGTCGATACCCCGGAATGGGGTGCCGTGCAAGGAGAGTACAACATCCGACGTATTGTTCCCGCCTATTCCGACAACCAAAGGAACTCTTTGATCAAGGGCATTGACAGCAAACTCAATGAGCGTTTTTTTCTCCTGTTTCGACAAGGTAGAAGCCTCCCCGGTGGTCCCGAGGAGCACAATGAAGCTGGCCCCTCCCGCAATGATATGGTTCATCACCCTTTCAAAAGATTCGAAATCAATGGCCCCCGATTTTTTGAAGGGGGTGATAATGGCAACACCGGTACCTTTGAATTTTTTAAGGTCTGTTTTCATTGGAATTGATCATGGTCAAATAATGGCGTACGTGGACAATAAAATCATCGGGGGTCGCGACGGGCTTAATATCGATCATCACATCGTAATAATCGGTACTTTTTTCGGAAAATTTGCCCACCCTGCACAAAGCATTGGAAAGACCTGCAATGTATTGTAATGGAAAGGCCTCCTCCAGATTAATATCGATCAGCAGATCGAACTCTTTTTCAATAAAATCTTTAACCTGGCTATGGATGGGTTTATAAAACCAGTTGAGGTCGCGTTGCGAAAAAAAATCAAAAGACAATTTGGGCAAAAAGCGCTGTACCAACGCTTTGTTTTTTACAAAACCAAGTGCTTTGACCTCTTTTTGCTGATGTTGCAATTGGGTTACCAATTCTGATACCCGGTCATAATCAGGGACATCATCGAGGCTATATAAAATCCCGATCCGCCTGGCAACTTCCAGATTGGTTATCTTACAGGTTCGGGTTTTCCGGGCTTGTTCTTTTCTGAAATAGAATTTACCAATACGTTCCCTGAAATTTTTAAGCATCGTTTCAATGGTTGGGCCATACACAAATTCCTGTAAAAGTAAGGAAAAAAACAATATGTAAAGTTTCAGGTTTCAGGAAAAATCTTAGTTACCTTTGAGCCGATAATAATGCCATGAACATTACTTTTTTAGGAACAGGAACTTCCCAGGGGGTACCCGTCATAGCTTGTCATTGTCCTGTTTGTCAGTCTTCCGACCCCCGCGATAACCGGCTGCGTTCTGCCATAGCCATTGAAACCGATGGCCGGCGGATTGTTGTCGATTGCGGGCCCGATTTTCGTCAACAGATGCTCCGGGAGCGAATTGAATCGATCGATGCCATCCTCATTACCCATGGGCACAAAGACCATCTTGGAGGACTTGATGATGTTCGTGCTTTTAATTATATTTTGCAAAGTCCGGCCCATGTATATGCGACCCTTGATGTTCGGAAAATCATCAAAACCGAATTTGCTTATGCTTTTCAAAAAAACCCGTATCCCGGAGTTCCTGAAATTGTTTTACACCCATTTCATAACAAACCCTTTTTTATCGGTGATTTAAAAATTATCCCGATCAAGGCATTTCACTTTAACAACACCCACTGTGTTTATGGTTTCCGAATTCATGATTTTACCTATATTACCGATGCCGTAAAGATTGAGCCCCGGGAGAAAGAAAAAATCAGGGGGTCCAGGGTCATTGTCCTGAATGCCCTCCGGAAAAAGAAACATTACTCCCATTTTAACCTGGAGGAGGCCCTGGGGATTATGGAGGAACTCCGCCCGGAACAAGGCTTCCTGACCCATATCAGCCATCAGATGGGTTTACACCAGGAGGTTGAAAAAGAGCTTCCTGGTTTTGTGAGGCTTGCTTACGATGGGCTCAGGATCTCTTTCTGACCCGTTTGAGATTCAGCAGGTTCATGGGATTGTTCCCAAGTCCGGAAACCCCTTCCCGGACAAAACGCAAAACCTGGTCATAATAAAGGACGACAACTGGTGCTTCTTCCATGACGATTTGTTCCATTCTCTGGTATAGGGCAAAACGGGCAGGATCGTTGACGGTTGACATGGCCTGTTCGTACAACCGGTCGAATTCAGGATTAGAAAAATGGGTATAATTGGGACCCCTGGGACAAAAATTCGGACTATAGAATAAAGAGAGATAATTTTCAGCATCGGGGTAATCGGCAATCCAGGAAGCCCTGAAAAAAGGAATTTTTGCCTGGGCTTTCATCTCTTTGACGGCAGCCGGAGGGCTCACTTCAATGAGGAGTTCAATGCCCAGTTCGCCTACCTGATGTTGAATATATTTGCAGATATCGAGATAATCCGATGTTGAGGTCAGCGTAATGGCAGGCAGTCCTTTGCCTCCCGGGTATCCAGCTTCGGTTAAAAGCTCCCGCGCTTTTTCGGGATTATAGGAAAAAAAACGCCGGGATGAATCGAAAGAGGGAAGCCCTTTGGGAATGATCCCCTGAAAACCCGGTGTCCCGATATTGTTTCTCAGGTACCGGATCATCTTCTCCCGGTCAAAGGCGTAATTAATGGCCTGTCGTACCCGTTTGTTTACCACTCCCTTTCCATTTTGTCCGGAAGCTGTCTTCCCGATCATAAAACCAAGGTATTCCGTATTCAGATATGGCTGGGTGACCAGTTGTATTTCTCCCCTGTATTTGGGTTGAAGGGAACCTGTGGTTGTCAGCAGTTCATCCTTGTACGTGGGATCGATGCCCGACATAAAATCTAGCTTTCCTTTGATAAACTCAAGAAAAGCAGCTTGTTTATCGGCTAAGAAGGTTACCGCCACGGCATCGAGGTAGGGCATTCTGTTCCCGTTGTCCGATTCAAAATATTCCGGATTTTTGACCATCACCAATTTTACCCCCTCTTTCCAGGTTTTAAACAGGAAAGGCCCGGTACCAACCGGGTTGTTCCGGAAACGGGGACCATAAAAGGCGACGGCTTCTTCAGGGACTACCGAGCAGTATTGCATGCTCAGAAGGCTGAGAAATGGCGGGAAAGGTTCTTTCAACCGGACCTGAAAAGTTGAATCGTTCAGGGCAAAAAAACCATATTGCCCATTCTGTTGCTGAACATTGTTAAAAATCCACGCGCCTGGCGAGGCAAGTTGGGGATCCACAATCCTGTTGAAGGAATAAACAAAATCGCCGGCAGTCACAAAGCGGGAATTTTGTGTGGCAAAAGCTGCAGAGGGATGGAACAGTACATCTTTTCTCAGGTGGAAAGTATAGCTGCGGCCATCTTTCGAAATATCCCACGACCGGGCAATGGAGGGTCGAATGGCCAGTTTATCGTCGAGTTGAACCAGGCCGTTAAAAACCTGGTTCGTAGCCCAGATTATTGCCTGGTCGCGGGCAAAAGCAGGGTCCAGCGAAGTAATATTGGCCGATTCATTGTAACGGAAAACGGTCCCAACAGTGTTTCTATCCCCTGGTTGGCAGGAATAAAAAAGAAGGATTGCCAGAAGAAAAAAGCATAATTTCTTCTTTTCCATTTCTCTGTTTAAGAATACATCAAAACTAACGGTCACAAATTATTATTTTCGAATTCATTGAAAGAAACAGTTGTATTTTCAATACGCTCAAAAATAGAATCTATCAGGGTTTGCAAACGGATTGTTTTTGAAATAGCAGTGATGGTCCTGAAAAAATCATCCTGAGGACCAAGCGCCCTTCCTTTTCTGGAATCTAAATATTTTTTCAAAACCTGGTAGCCACCGATTTGATACTCCCATACTTCCTGAGTTATTCCTTCGAAGTACTGGGTTTTATTTATGTGCAAACATTTTGTACCTGCCTCAAAAACCGGCTTTTCAATAACACCATCACCGCTTCCCCTGAATTTTACAAAAGGTTTATTAAATGTTTTGCCCCGCAGCAAATGTAACAGACCGAGTTCTTCGCCCAATGCGGCCATTTGCACAAACAGATTGTAATCGCCAGTAAAGGGGATACGCGGGAAATCTATTTTCAGGAATCCGGCATATTTCTCCCGGTAGGTATTGCTGTATAAAACCGCATAGCAGTAGTAAAATATCTGCTCGGGGGTTGGCTTTCTTTTATATGCTTTTTCCAGTTGTTCAAAAACTTTTGATGCAATATTTGGCTTCATGCATTCGCTCCCGTATTCCGGTTCCGGTTCAAAAACCATCATGCTTTGGAAACCGTGTCGCTTTTTTTTCTGTTCGGGTTGGTAAAGATAGAGGGGAAATACATAGCACACTTCACTTGTTTTATTTGAGATGTTACAGCATTCCGTAATGTCATTTGAGACCAATGCGTGCATCCATTCGGTTGATGCTTTAACTTGTCTGACAACAGTGAGTGCCACATTTTTTTTCAGAAGATGCTGCATCACTTCTTTTCTTGGCCTATCAATCAGATTTTCTGAATAAATGATAAATCTTGAATCAAAAGGCCGATACGTAATTGATCGGATTTGTTCAGAAGGGTTGTCTTCTTCAAATATTTTTTTTCTTGCTGCACTTAATTTCCAATCTTTGGTGTCTTTCAAACTAAAAATTTGTCGTACAATATCATCCGGCGTATTTTTGTGAGCAAAAGTTCTTAACCTTGTCAACAATTCTTGTTTTTCAAAAGCGATCACAAAATCATCCCTATGCGTTTTTATGCCCGTTGAATTTATGGGAAATATTTCGGTTAAACTTGTCCAATTTTTATAATGCTCAATTTCCTTTGTGTTTCTTTTAATAAAGAAATACCAGGGAGCAACAGGAGTTAATCTTTCGTAGTCCTGAATATTGAGTTTATGCTCATCAAGCCACTGATATTTCTCTTCCCGCAATCCAAAATTATCCCGGTGATAAACGGTACATCCTTCAGTATTTGGCTTTTTTACAAAAATTGCAATGGCGGTTCCTTTGGTTATGTCAAATACATTTTCATCTTTCCCCCCATCCGGTGTTTTTTCTTTTTTCTGGCTGTCGCCGTGCAAATCCAAAATGTAAATTTCATTAAATGTGCGCATTAAACTTTGACGCATCCCGGGAAAAGTCACATTGCTCAGATAACCATGATTTGTAATCATTCCGACAATTCCTTTCCCCGCTTTGTGTATTTTCCATTGTGCAAAACGCAGGAATTTAACATAATCGTCTTGGAGTAATTTTGGATTGTGTTCCTTTAATGGGGATCCATCTATTTTATAATAGCTCTGAGCTCCATCCAAATCTTCTTTCAATAGTTTTTCTGTCCAGTCATTGTAATTGGCAGAATTTGCAGAATAGGGTGGATTGCCCATGATCACCAGTATCGACTCCTCCTTTTTTATTCTTCCTGCTTCATGGCTTTCGTCGCTCAAACTTTCCAGTCCGGGGATCTGCGTCTGGCTTAGGTCTTCGATATCGAGGGTATTGGTGAGGTAAAGTTTGAAGCGCTCCTGTTCTTTCATGGCGTAGCCCAGCTCTTCCATCAGAAAGCCCATCTTGATGTGGCCAATGGCATAGGGCGCCATCATCAGTTCAAAAGCGTAAAAGTTTTTCAGGATGTGTTCGCCCAGCAGGGCATTCACGCCGCCTTCGCCATATTTTCCGGTATATTCCCCGACTGCAAGTTTTATGGCTTCGGCCGGAAAAGTGAGTGTTCCTCCTGCGGGGTCAAGCAAGGTAACTTCCCGGCTGGCTAAGCCATCGTCGAGGTCGAAACAGGTTTTCAGAAGTTCGTTCACGCTGCGCACAATGTATCGCACCACCGGTTCGGGGGTATAGTAAACGCCACGCTTTTCGCGGGTGGCTGGGTCGTACTCGCCCAGGAAGGTTTCATAGAAATGAACGATGGGGTCGTTCCCTTTGCCCGCTTTGTAATAATTGCGCAGGATGTTGTTGACATCGGCCGCGTTCAGCACTTCGGCAATGTCGTCAACCATCACCTCCATGTGCATGGGCAGATCGCCCTGTGAAACAAATCTGAACACATTCCGCAGGATACCGATGGTTTTGGGAATTAAATCGTAAGCCAATTTCCGGTTAAACCCGTTGGAGCTCCGGGTACGTGCGGCAAACATGCCATAAGCGATGGTTTGGGAAAAGAGGTCGGCAAAATCTTTTTCGGTGAGACGGGAGATAAGAAATTTCTTAAAGGTTTCATAAAACCCATACAGTTCGCCTTTCCCCTTTCGCTGTTGTTCTATTTCCACAGAAATGACTTCATCGCGCAAAAACCGGGTCCGTATGGCAAGTTCCCTGGCCAATTGTTCGGCAGTGGTAACTTTCGGCAGTGAAAAGGCGAAGAACTTTGAGAGCAGGGAAACAAATTTTTCTTCGTTTTCAATGGGCGGGGGAATGCCTTTTTTAGCCAGATTGGAGCGGGCAACAAAGGTTTTATCGATCAGTAAGCCTGAGCGGTAGAGACGGAATTCGTAAAAATCGGTGAGAATTACATTCGGGAAAGTTTTTAAATACCGTTTCAGTTGTTCCGATCTTTCAATCACATCCAAGTTTTCGCCCGGTTTTTTCGCTTCGACATAACCGACAATATTTTCTTTGCCGTCCCAGACCCTGAAATCGGGGTTGCCGGCATCGGTTTTCTTTGGCAGGGTGGTGATTTGCGTTTTGTTCTTGTCGATACGTAAAGCAAAATCAAACAGAAAATTGGAAAAATGGGGGTAATAACTTTCTTCCCTGGCATCGCCCTGTGCCGTTGTTTTAATGATTTCGTCCAGGTATTTTTGTATCATAATAAAAAGTCAGGAAAGGGTTGCTGATGGGGTTTTGAATGCCCATGCAAATTACAAAAAATATCGGATGACATTAAATCCGCGACAAGTTATGAAAAAAAACCGTCAAAACATTGTTTATAAGTATTTTACACAATGTTATGACAGCCGGAAAAGAGACCTGTTTTTAGTGCTGTGAAACAAAAAGAAATAGGAACAATAACTTTTTCGGCATGAAATTACAAAAAAGATCAACAAAATTTGATTGAACGGATCCTTGATTATTTACAGAATCAGGAGTTTTATGAGGCTCTTTTTAAGGAAATCGAAGCCGATATGAGAAAGGCAAAACCCAGAAAAAACAACAAGAACCCTGGTTGTCGTAGCCGTAAATAAAAAAAGGACTACCCCCTTTGGGAACTGTCGATTTTATTGCATTAAGAAGACATCCTGTCAAATAAACTGCTTACGATAGAAATTATTTACAGATAAAAATAATTGTTATCATGTAAATATAATGTAAGTTTGTCGTTTAATCTTAATGTAATGGAGCCATACTTTAAATACATTTAAATACATGGCCGGAATCGTTCCCTTTTTGGACACTTGTGGCTCCAACGGTAAAAATTGCAATTTTTCTAATAATAACTTCATTCCGGCCCTCACGGTAATTTTACCACGTTTTTCCAGGATTATTGCCTGTTTTTTTGAGGAAACACAACGAAAATGGGTTCAAACACCCCAGACTAAGGTTAAAATAACACCAATGGAATTGCATGCTTGTTATAGGGCATTTTAAGACGACACACTAACGATGAAATTTAAGAACTATAAATCAGCAATTCACAACTTCGCACATTCTTTCATGAGCATTGACTGCATGAAAAGTGGACGACTTGCTGTAAATGTTCTTATTGACCTTTATAATCTTAAGCACGAACCCGAAGCGACTTTTGACTTTGTCAACAAGACAATCAAGCCGACTTAAGCAAGGACTAAAGAGAGTAGCGAATTGCTGAATGATTATTTGAGTTGGCTGCCTGACCATTTGCCAGCACACAATTGCGACCTGACAAAGTTAGAGAAACTTGAAGTCTCAATTTGGACAGACTTTGACAAAGCATTAACACCGCTAAGTATGAGTAATTGTAAAGAATTTACGATTCATACTTTAACAAAGTGGAAAGCAGACGGACGTGATGAGCAGACAATTGAAATTTCTCAAACAGAGGTAATAAAAGAGAACTTCATTAAACTGAGAATACCAGAATTTAAATAACATGAGCAATCACACCAAACAATATGACAATCTTAATGAAATGCTCTTAGCGGCTCAGACAATGGGAAAATTTCAGCAAATTCATAATGTAATACGTCCTGATTTTATTCTATTATTGAAAATTACGGAGGAGCAAAAATCGAACGAAAAGGAATTTGACGCTTTATACAGAGCATCTTTGACGAGATTTTTCACACTTATTGAGGCTGATGTATATGGCCTAAATCAACTTGACATGTATGATGGCTATGACGACAAAAAAGATAGGTTTATTGAAAAATTTAAGGAAACGTATAAACAGATTTGTAAGACATGGAACAAAGAAGATTTACAAAAGAAATACTTTGACTCAAAACTTCAAGGTTTGGTTGATTTAAAGAAAAAACGTGACGAGTTGGTACATCCAAAGGAATTGGAACATTTACACAAAGCAAGTGAACAAGACTTTCAAAAATTAATATCCGTATTTGAATCTTACGACAAATTCATAAACGACTTAATGAATGACTTTTTTCTAAGTACAACGGTACCTTTCAAACTATGACAAGAAAAACGCCCTATAACAAATAGGACTTAAACGCAGCCAATGACAAAAGTGTACTCAGCAAATCAGGCTTATTTGGCTGCTATTTAAGTCAGTGTTGAATGAAGCTCCGGGAGAATAGAGAAACGACTATGCACTTTCAATAGTTTGCGTGCCGTTCTTTGACATATTGAGTTGGAATAGAGGAGGATTTTAGGGGTCTATTTTTTGGAATTGCTCAATCATACAGGTTTTTTTTTTGAATACTCATATTGAGCATTGAATTGTTAAGGTACAGTAGGCAATAGTCAACCCCTTGTTCGAGCATATGGGTAGCAAAAGAATGGCAGAGCGTATGGCACGAAACCGGTTTTTGAATACCGGCACGATCAATGTCCTCATTGATGACATATTGAATAGACCTGGTACCCATTGGCTCACCTGAAGTATTTCCATTGAAGAGATAAACAGAGGGTTTGCATTCTTTATAATAAGTCCGTAACCCTTTGAGCAGGAGAGCCGAAAGAACAACATACCGGTCTTTTCGGCCTTTTCCTTGCCTGACACGGATTTGCATTCTGTGAGAATCGATATCTGTAAGTTTCAGCAAACGAGCCTCGTTCATCCGTAGTCCGGAACCATACAGGAGAGCAATTAAGACGCGGTGTTTCAGGTTTTTGGTAGTTGCCAAAATCCGCTTAATCTCTTTGCAGGACAGTACGGCCGGTAAGGTGTCGTTATCCCTGACTGGTGGCATTTGAAGTGCTTTGTCATCTTTCCCTTTCATCCGGAAAAGGTTCTTGAGCACATAAACAGTATGCCGGAAGTAGCTTTTGCTAGGAGATCCGGTTTTAAGCATCGAATAGAGATACTCATTGATTTGTTCCATGCTCAGGTGTAATGGATCGATGCCGAAATGAAGTGCAACTTTGGCCAGGCTACTCCCATAATTCATCATAGCGCTTTGGCTTCGTTGCTGAAGTGTAAGATGGCGTTCAAACTCTTTGTAGGTTTGATCAAAGCCTGGGACGGTACGACAAGCCTTTGCGATAAGGGTCTCTCCTTTCGTCCGGAAAGATCCCTTCGAAGTTGGATGATTTTTCATCGTATAAAGATTTTATGTGAGAATATGTCCTTATACGGAAAAATCCCTAACTTTGATTCACCTCACGGCGATTGGCCCGGAAAATCCGGGCTGATCTACCGGAGGTTTAGTTCAACATCGTGTATAAAATATTGGGGTTTAAGTGGTTAAATCAAGTATTCTGCCCCTAATCAGCTTTTGTGTCGATGGATACATCCGCAGCCCGCAATCCCCAACGTTTCATACACGTAACCGTTAGCAAAAATATAAAAGCGATTAATATGAACAAAGCAATTACAATTTTAAGTTTGGCTTTATTAAGCCAATTCAGCTACGGACAAATAACAACGACTAAAGTAGCGGAGAAGAAAGAAGAAATCTCAACTGAACCTTATGACAGTTTACAGAATTTTTTAGGAAAGAATGTTTACAAGTACATAGGACAAGATTTGTATTTGAAAGGCAAGTCTGAGAGTTTAAGAAAATTCGGCTATGACAATTTTATAATTGACTATCAGTACAAAGTCTACGACAGAGAAAAAAATACATACAAATGCTGTGACAGCTACAATTCGAAATATGACGAGTTAGCAGGAAAATATTTTAATGTTATTGCTGTTCATAAACATCCGAAGGCAAAAGAAAGTGAATGTATGTATGGTAAAATGTTCTACTTGGAACTCAAAGAAAAAGAAAGTGGAGAAAGGGTGTATTTTGAGTATGATACTCAATACGAAGATAATTTCCCTTTTATCGTTGTTGGATTTTTTGAGAAAGTTAAAAATATCGTAGTTGGACAAAAGTTTGTGTTTGCCAATAAAGTTTTTCAATCCTCAACCGACATTCAGACAGGAGATCCAATTACAAATACACCAAATCAAAGATGGGAGTGCACAGACCTTACGATTGAAGAAAAATACTATACACTTTCTTTAGTAGTAAAAAATTCACTTGGTCAAAGCACTACTATTTCGTATGCATCGGTTTTTGGAAAATTCAGTAAAGAAAAATCCTATACCGAAAAAGAAGCTAATGAATATGAACAGAAATTCGGAAAGACAAATTGGCTTAAAATTTTAGACGAGAAAGTTGTTATTGGTTTTACAGAACAAATGGTGTTGTTATCTTGGGGGATCCCAGAGGCAATCAACAGAGCTTCTTATGGCGACCAATGGGTGTATGACGGTCAGTATTTGTACTTTGAAAGTGGAAAATTGAAATCGTTTAATTAAACACTTGTGCTAATCGAGTAGGCTGCCCCGTCAGCATCGCCGACGGGGATAGCCACTCTCGCACCACCGTGCGTACGGGCCACGTACACGGAGGTTCGTTAGGTATAATCCAACCGCACTTAACATCAGTTGAACTTGTTCCCTTTAAAATAAGGCTGGCAAACTCGAAGTTTAAACCTCCTTATTGAATCAGGAACGACATAACGTTCAGTTCTTCATTATTTCTGTGAGCCATCCGGCTATCTATGCCGGCTCGTTTCCATAACTACTATGACCTCTGCTGACTTCCTGGAATATCGTTACCAATACACCGGGATATCCCCCGGTAAGAGCATCTTCCTTCCTCCGATTCCTGCGGCATCTACATAACTACCTTTTTTTTGTGTTCTTTGGGCGTTGCAAGGACGTGGTTGCTTACCCGGATAACTATGCCTCGTATACCGTTTCTGTTGCCCGATTTCACTTCGTTCACCGGGACAGTCTGTCAGTACCGGATGGAGTTTATCCCAATTTATCGGGACAGTCTCGCTTCGTTACTCACAATATTGTTCATTTTTATTGGTGTTCGTGATTGCTTCGCTATTCAGTGCTTACTTTATTTACAGTAAACCACCTTGCGGCTTGCTAACGGTTCGGGAATTTATCCCGCCCGTAAGGGACTTCCACCCACTGGGAACTCACACACTTGTTATGTACCGTCAGAAAAATTTGTATTTTTGAACTTTTTCAACAGCTTGCAACTGACCGTTTTGGCCAATGCTACTAAATCGGAACCTAATAGCTGAGAAGTGAAATTTTTATTCTAAACATATTATAATCTGACATGAAAAAAATTGCAAAAAATTGGATTTACTCATTAGCCGTGATGGGAGTGTTTTTAATGATTATAAGCGGGTGTAAAAAGGAAGATGAAAGAAATGATCCTACTCCAACAGACGAAACGGTAACCGACATTGACGGCAATGTGTACCATACGGTCACTATTGGAACACAGGTATGGATGGTCGAAAACCTTAAAACCACCAAATTCAATGATGGCACGCCGATAGATTTAGTGACGGATGATGCTGCATGGTTAGATTTAACTACTCCCGGATATTGCTGGTATGAAAACGAGGAAGCTACTTACAAAAACGCCTATGGGGCCTTATATAACTGGTATGCTGTAAACACATACAAACTTGCCCCTGCCGGCTGGCATGTGCCAACCGACTCCGAGTGGTCAAGACTAATTCATTATCTTGGAGGTTATGCTATTGCGGGCGATAAAATGAAATCAACTGGCACGATGGAAGCAGGCACCGGACTGTGGCATTATCCCAATAGAGGCGCAACCAACGAAAGCGGCTTTTCAGCCGTTCCGGCAGGGGGACGCTTCGGAGATGGTGCATTCGGCCATGGAATGTCGATGGGCGGATGGTGGAGTTCAACTGAGGGCATTACAGGTACTACCGGTAACTACTACCTGAGCAGCGAATGTAGCGGTGTAAACACAATGAATTGGGGCAGGGATTGTGGGTTTTCTGTACGATGCCTAAGAGATTTTTAATTTATCCACCATGACTAAAAAAAAGTTTTTTACCTCTCAACCAAAAAGGAATTTCAAGAATACATTGACCCTGATTGTTATTGTTATTTTTGTACTAATCATTGCCTTGATTAATGCCCTGTCTAATTGTACTTGATCAATACCGCGTGATACCCCTATCAAATTCCCCTGATTGTAAACAAAAAAATCCTGGGCTAATTTTTATTTTTATGTAATAATTATCTGAATATTAATGATATAAAATAAATAAAAGGGACTGGGTCAGGCAAATATAGGAGACCGGCGTATTAAAAAAGGGGGGGCTTACAGCACTTCCCGGGTTTTATTATTGAAATATCTTTCGTGTTTCATTATTTGGTAAATTGCATGGGCAAAACAAAAACATCACGTCATGAAAAGACTAATTCAAATTGTATCGTATTTAATTATCGTTATCTTTTTGACCAGTTGTGATACACAACCAGCAAAAATAAATTCAATTGTAAAGGAGAAAGCCCATGTTAATAAAGAACCCATTATTTCAAAACAAATAAAGAATGACAGTAAAAAGAGATTAATGGATATAACCTTAACCCGACTTTACAAAAACTTTGCATCATTATCAAGAACTATGAAGGATGAATGTTTTTTTGAAATCCATGATGTTATTTCAAAAGCAAATATGTTCTCTGATATATCAACATCTATTAATGATGCAATTTCAATCCATGATGATTCATTAACAGCGGTAGCTACGCGATTAAAAAAGAAACTTATTTCTGTTCAAATAAGAGATTTTCCGCACATGAGAAAATCCTATATTAAGTTGGCAAATAATATATTATGGGAGGAAAACATTGAAATCACGGGAAAAGGAAAGACAATTACATTCACTGGTGGTGTATTTGCTAATAATAAAAATATCAAGGTCTTCTATGATAATCTGAGATGGGTCTTAGAAAAACTTAGGTTTCAAAGAGCTAATTTTAAATGGTATAAAAATGCAAGCGAGTATACATATTATACTATTACTTTACAAAAAGATGGTGATGTTTAAAAAACTTTAATTTCCTCTTGACTTTCCCGTTTCAATTTTAAAAAAAACCTGCTACTCAATTCGCTGGCAGATCCTTGGTCAACTCCTCAAAGGTTTGAACACTGAAATTCTGCATTGCCTTTTTTTTCATATTGATATCAACGGAATAACCGGCCAACCCTGGCCGGGTTGGGCAAAAAGTTGGGCAAAAAGAAAAAAGCCAATCACAAAAACTCATGTAACTGGCTGATTATTTGGTGACCCCGGAGGGATTCAAACCCCCAACCTTCTGATCCGTAGTCAGATGCTCTATTCAGTTGAGCTACGGGGCCAATTGCGGTGCAAAGATAATACTATTTTTGAAAAAACTTTATACCTTTGCACCCTTGATTTTCAATTTGAAAAATCAAAGGGGTAAAAAACTCGACGAAAAGATGATACGTGTAGGAACACAGAAACTAACTCCCGACGATTTTTTCCATATCCTTTTTTTAGGCGAAAAAATTGAATTGGATCCCGAAGCGCTATTGAATGTAAAAGGAAGTTATGAATTTCTGAAAGAATTTGCCATGGGCAAGGTCATTTACGGGATCAATACAGGTCTTGGCCCGATGGCCCAATATAAAATTAACAAAAACAACGAACTTCAGCTTCAATACAACCTGATCCGAAGCCATAGCTCTGGTTGTGGCAACCCGCTCCCTGAAATCTATGCAAAAGCGACCATGCTTGCCAGGTTGAATACATTGATGCAGGCGAAATCGGGAATTCATCCGGAAGTGGTCATCCTGTTGACAGAAATGATCAACCGGAATATAAACCCCTATATTCCTGAACATGGCGGCGTTGGCGCCAGCGGCGACCTGGTACAACTGGCCCATCTTGCCCTCAACCTCATTGGAGAAGGGGAAGTGTGGCACAGGGGAACCATTCAACCCACGGAAACGGTTTTCCAGGAAGAGGGGCTTAAACCCATCAAAATGCATATCCGGGAAGGATTGGCCCTGATCAATGGAACATCGGCCATGACCGGCATCGGTATGATAAACCTGGTCCATGCAAAAAACCTCCTGGATTGGATGATCCTTGCCTCCTCCATGATCAATGAGATCGTTGAATCGTATGACGACCATTTCTCGGAAGGGCTGAATAAGGTAAAATTGCATTACGGACAGCGACAGGTCGCCAGAATCATGCAATCGGTTTTAAAAGACAGTCAACTGATCCGTCGGAGGGCCGATCATCTTTACAACGGAAAAACCGAACAGGTTGAGATATTTAAGCACAAAGTCCAGGAATATTACTCCCTGCGCTGCGTGCCCCAGGTTCTTGGACCTGTTCTGGATACCATAATCAATGCTGAAAAAACACTCATCAATGAGGTTAATTCGGCCAGCGACAACCCCATCATCGACAGCGAATCGAAAAATGTTTATCATGGCGGGAATTTTCATGGCGATTACGTTGCCCTGGAAATGGATAAGCTCAAAATTGCCATCACCAAATTATCCATGCTTGCCGAACGCCAGCTCAACTACCTGATGAACGACAAACTCAATGAAAAACTACCGCCCTTTGTCAACCTTGGAAAGCTGGGATTAAATTTAGGAATGCAGGGTGTTCAATTTACGGCTGTATCCAATGTTGCCGAAAACCAAACCCTCTCCTTCCCCATGTATGTCCATAGCCTGACCAACAACAACGACAACCAGGACATTGTCAGCATGGGAACCAATGCAGCCTTATTGGCCAAAAGGGTGATCGACAATACCTATCATGTGGTTTCCATTCACATGATTACCATCCTTCAAGCAATTGATTTTTTAAAGTTCGAGCCCAAACTATCCTCTTTTTCCCGTAAAAAATTTGAGGATTTGAGAACGATCGTCCCGAAATTTGCCAATGATACAACCAAATACAAGGAGATTGCATCTATTGAAAACTATATCCTCGATAATAAACTGAAATTTCCATTGGTAAATTAAAATCAGAATCGATGACCATTGCATTGGTAACAGGAGGATCAAGGGGAATAGGCCGTGCCATCGCGCTCCGGCTGTCTGACATGGGTTGCTATATCCTGGTCAATTACCATTCCGATCACGAAGCCGCTGAAACTACCCTGAATCTGATCCGGGAAAAGGGAGGCAACGGTGAAACCATCCGGTTTGATGTATCGGACCAGGAAGAAGTAGAGCGTGAATTGGGCCGATGGCAATCTGACCATGAAGGACAGTATATTGAAATACTGATCAACAATGCAGGGATCCGGCGCGATGCTTTGATCATGTGGATGAAAAACGAGGAGTGGCAGGATGTTATCAATACGAACCTGAACAGTTTTTTATTTGTCACTCGTTTTCTGATCAAAGAGATGTTGTTGAAAAAATCGGGACGGATTATCAATATTGTATCGCTCTCCGGATTAAAAGGGCTACCTGGACAAGCCAACTATTCGGCTGCCAAAGCAGGGGTTATCGGGGCAACCAAAGCATTGGCACAGGAAGTGGCAAAAAAGAATGTAACGGTCAATGCGGTTGCGCCCGGTTTTATCCGGACAGATATGACCAAAGATCTCGATGAATCCCAGTTGAAAGCCATGATCCCCATGGGACGTTTTGGAAAACCCGAAGAGGTTGCCGCTGTTGTCGCATTTCTCTCTTCGCCCGAAGCTTCCTACATAACAGGGGCTGTCATCAACGTCAATGGGGGATTATATACATAAAAATGAATATAGAATATCGAATATTGAATATTGAAGTGAGCATTTCACAATTTCGCTACCTCTCTATTTCACATTTTCGCTACCTCGCTATCTCGCTATTTCACATTTTCGCTACCTCGCTACCTCGCTACCTCAAATTTCTCCACGTAACATGAACCGGGTTGTCATAACAGGAATGGGCATCTATTCGGTGATCGGAAAAAACCTCGCCGAAGTCAGGGAATCGCTGTATCATGGCAAATCGGGCATTGTATATGACCCGGTCAGGAAAGAAATGGGATTTCGTTCCGCATTGACCGGACGGCTTGATCGGCCGCAGTTAAAAGGCATCCTCGACCGCCGGATGCGTGTGGGATTGCCGGTACAGGGCGAATATGCCTATATTTCGACGCTACAGGCACTGCAACAAGCCGGCTTGGACCAACCGTTTCTCGACAACCATGAAGTCGGGATTATTTTTGGCAACGACAGTTCCGCCGTGCCTGTGGTTGAATCGGTTGATATACTGAGGCAAAAAAAAGATACCATGATGATTGGGTCGGGTTATATTTTTCAGTCGATGAATTCGACGGTTTCCATGAACCTATCGGTCATTTTCCGCCTCACGGGAATCAATTTTACCATCAGCGGGGCATGCGCCAGCGGTTCCCATGCCATCGGAACCGGTTTTCTGATGATTCGTCAGGGCTTACAGGATATCATCCTATGTGGTGGTGCCCAGGAAATTAACCCTGAATCAACGGCCAGTTTCGATGCGCTGAATGCCTTCTCTACCCGGGAATCTGATCCGGTTAAGGCTTCCCGTCCTTTCGACCGCGACCGCGATGGGTTGGTCCCAAGTGGCGGCGCGGCTACCGTGGTCCTCGAAAGTTATGAATCGGCCATTCGCAGGGGGGCGACCATTTATGGAGAGATTCTTGGATATGGTTTTTCATCGAACGGGGAACATATTTCACTTCCAAACGTTGATGGCCCGGTCAAAGCCATGCAAAAAGCCCTTCTGGATGCCGGATTGACCCCCGCTTCCATCGATTACATCAATGCCCATGCAACTTCTACCATCGTGGGCGATAGCAATGAAGCCAAATCCATAAAAACCGTGTTTGGTTCCGCCAAACCCTTTATAAGCAGCACCAAATCAATGACCGGTCACGAGATGTGGATGGGCGGGGCCAGCGAAGTGATCTATTCAGCATTGATGATGGAACATTCTTTTATAGCGCCCAACATCAACTTTGAAAACCCCGACGAAAGTGCCGCAGGGCTTAATATCGTATCCCAAACAACCCCTGCTGAGATAAAGACATTCTTGTCAAATTCCTTTGGCTTCGGAGGGACCAATTCCGCCCTGATCGTCCGAAAAGTGTAAACCCCCTTTTCTTTAAAAAAAATTACGTATTTTTGCACCCGTCAAGAAAGCAAAGGATGCAAAAAGAAGAAATTATCAGGAAAATTGACCAACTGCTGATCAATGAAATTGAAATTGACCAGGCACAGTTAAATCCGGATGCGGACTTAAAAAACGATCTTGGTATCGATAGTCTTGATTTTGTTGATTTGTTCGTAATTATTGAAAACAATTTTGGCTTTAAAATGAAAGCTGAAGAGATGGCCGGGATCAAGACCCTACAGGATTTCTACTCTTATATCATTTACCGGGTCAACCCAAACCTGCAATAGATGTCGTCATGGGAAGGAAAAACCCGGGGAGGTGTGCTTGGGTATAAAATATTTATCTGGATTCTGAAGAAAACAGGAATTTCATTTGCCTATTTTTTTCTGCGTTTCGTTGTCCTTTATTTCGTTTTTACTTCGGGCAAAGCGTTCTCCTCAATTTTTTACTATTTTCGTAAGATTCAGAAATACAATATAATAAAATCTTTTATTTCGGTTTTTCAGAATTACTATATTTTCGGTCAGGTACTGCTTGATAAAATTGCGTTGCTGGCAGGACTTGAGACTGGGTTGACTTTTAATTTCGAAGGGGAAGAACATCTGCAGCAGATGCAAAAAGGGGGAGTATTGGTCAGTGCCCATGTTGGAAATTGGGAAATTGCGGGACAATTGCTGAACAGGCTTGAAAAAAAAATCAATATAATTCTTTTTGATGCTGAACACCAACAGGTTAAAAAATATCTGACCGATGTCATGTCGCAGCGCAATGTTCATTTTATCATTATCCGGGACGATTATTCCCATTTGTTGGAAATCAGGGAGGCATTGGCCAACCATGAGATTATTGCCATGCATGGGGACCGGTTTATAGAAGGAAACAAAACCGTGCAGTTGAATTTTATGGGCGAACCGGCCTTGTTCCCACTGGGTCCGGTACACCTGGCATCGCGTTTCAGGGTTCCGGTTTCTTTTGTCTTTGCCGTCAAAGAACGCCGTAAACATTATCATTTTTTTGCAACCCCCCTACTCCATATTCCAGGGCACGCCAACCTGCACCAGCGGGACGCAGCCCTGACAGAAGCGGTAAAAGTGTATGTCGGCAAATTGGAAGAGATCCTGAAAAAATATCCGTTGCAATGGTTTAATTATTATCCTTTCTGGTCTGTTCCTTCCGATTTATCCCCAATCACCGAAACAGCGAATTAGTATGCCTGGCAAAAAATTGCTTTTCGTCTCCGCCAACCGCTATGTGAACCCATATCCGGTTTATCCGCTGGGCCTTTCGTATCTCTATACCTATTTGCATGAACGGCTTCCCCATTATGAGATCCGGATTTTTGATTTCAACTTAAACCCCCTTTCTGCTTTTAAAACCTATCTTTCCGAATTTCAACCCGATTTTGTGGGCCTCTCCCTTCGAAATATCGACGATGTCAATTTTTACAGTCAGGAGAGTTTTATCGGCAGCTATAAATCGATTGTGGATGCCATCCGTGAAACATCCTTAGCTACGGTCATCATTGGAGGGTCTGGGTTTTCGATCTATCCTGTAGAATTGTTTTCCCTGTTGGCCCCCGATTATGGCATTTCCGGTGAAGGGGAAGAAAGCCTGTACCGGCTATTGGCCAGTTTGGAACAAAACAAGCCCGACCTGAACATCGAAGGATTGGTATTTCGTCAAAACGGAAAGATTTTTTCGAATAAACGTACCCTTTTTATCCACGAACCGGATTTGAGTTTTGATCAGGACCTGATCGGTTTTTACTGGGACAAGGCCGGCATGGTCAATATTCAAACCAAAAGGGGTTGTCCTTACAATTGTATCTACTGTACCTATCCCCTCATCGAAGGGCATAAAGTAAGGACCCTGGACCCTGCGAAAATCGTTCAGACCCTTACCGATCTCCATTATCAGCATCAAATTGATTATCTTTTCTTTACCGACTCGGTTTTCAACATTAACAACGCCTACAACGAAGAACTGGCAAAAAAAATGATTGCTGCTAAACTGCCGCTCCATTGGGGCGCCTATTTTTCCCCCAACAACCTGACCCTTGACCAACTGAAATTATATGCGGAAGCAGGGTTGACACACATCGAATTTGGCACTGAATCGCTCTCGGACAAGACCCTTAAAAATTATGGCAAGCATTTCACCGTTGAAGATGTGGTGCGGGTTTCCGATTATGCCAATCAGGTTGGTGTATATTTTTGTCATTTTATGATCATTGGCGGATACGGAGAAACCGAGCAAACCATTGAGGAGAGCTTTGAAAATTCGAAACGCATCGCAAACACGGTTTTTTTCCCTTTCATTGGGATGCGGGTCTATCCGGGGACAGAGATGCACCGCAAGGCGCTTCAGGAAGGGCTTGTTTCACAGGATGATGATTTACTGGAACCCGTTTATTACATTGCGCCCGATATCAATTATGCGACACTCAAGGAGCGCGCTGAAAAAACCGGGCGCCGTTGGGTATTTCCCGACGAAGATGTGGCCACGGTCATGAACAGGATGAGGAAACGAAAACGCAAAGGATCTTTATGGCATCATTTGAAAAAGTAAACATACCACAACGCCCGCCCATGGTCATGGTTGACCACATCGTGGAAATGGTGGAACGAAAAACAGTGACGGCATTCCTAATCCGGGAAGACAATATTTTTATTGAAGATGGTTTTTTTCGGGAACCGGGGTTGATTGAAAACATGGCGCAAACGGCTGCCGCCGGAGTAGGCGCCGGTATTGGCAAAACCGGACAGAACCCACCCCTGGGTTTTATCGGAGGGATACGGAACCTGAAAATTAATAATTTTCCCAAAATCGGACAAGAGATCCGTACGGAAGTCACGGTGGTACATGAAATATTTGATGCCACTGTCGTTCAGGGAATGGTATTTTTAAACGGTGAACGGATTGCCGAATGTGAATTAAAGATTTTTTTAATCAATAAATGATTTTCCCATGCATCAGGAAGAAAAACAAAATACCGGAGAAACAGACGGGCTGTTATATACCTATAACCGTGAACTTTTTTACCATTTCGACAAAGAAAAAGGGTTCTCGCGTGAAATTGACTATCAGGTACCTGCCAATCAAACCATCATTAAGCAGAGTTGGGACGCTGCTGAACAGCGGCTCGATGAGGTCCGTTCCCTGATACGTGCCGGTAAGCGTAGCCCGATTGCTTACTATATGGAAAAAACGCTCATGGAGATTCCCATCCTTGCCGACTATATGGAAATGGGGAAATGGCGTATCCGAAAACACATGAAACCAAAAGGTTTTAATAAACTGAAACCTGAAATCCTTGAAAAATATGCCTCCATTTTCGGAATATCTGTGGATGCATTGAAAAACCCTGAATTATAAAAAAACGAAAATATTTTTATGGTAAAACTTGAATTCGAACACAGGCAGGCTGGACATTGTGAAAACGGGGTCACTTCAAACCTTTTAAACTATCATAAATTCAAGATCAGCGAACCCATGGTTTTCGGGATCGGGGCCGGATTATTTTTCAGTTATCTCCCCTTTCTGAAAATGCAGCATGCCCCTACCACCTCTTTTCGGGTTTGGCCGGGAATGGTTTTCGACCGGACGACAAAAATGCTTGGCATTAAAAAAAGGGTCCACCGGTTTCGTGAACCAAGGGAGTCTATGACAAAACTCAACGAAGTCCTGGAGCAGGGCTATCCGGTTGGTTTACAGGTCGGTACCTATCACCTGCCTTTCTTCCCACCGGAATACCGGATGCATTATAATATGCACAACCTGGTGGTTTACGGTCATGACAACGGAACCTACTTTGTAAGCGATACCCTCATGGAACGCCTGGTAGAGATCAGTTACGACGATCTGATGAGGGTTAGGTATGCCAAAGGGGTATTTGCCCCTCAAGGACGGATGTACTATCCGATTCATGTGCCGGACAACATCGATATTAAACCCGCCATCATCAAAGGGATAAAAAAAACCGCATACAATATGTCGGGCATCCCGTTCCCGCTGATTGGCGCCAAGGGCATTCGTTACCTGGCCGGGCGTATGCGTAAGTGGGAAAAGAACCTTGGCCCCGAAAGGGCAGCCTATTATCTGGGACAAGTTTTGCGAATGGAAGAAGAAGTCGGTACGGCAGGCGCAGGTTTCAGGTATATCTATGGCGCTTTTCTGGAAGAGGCTTCCCGGGTTTTGAAACAAGATTGGCTCCGGGAAATGTCGGTCGAAATGGGAGAAAATGCAAACCAGTGGCGCGCGTTTTCGTACTACGGTTCAAGAAATTGCAAAAAACGGGGAAAGCCAGAGCAATCCTATGATTTTCTGGCAGATATGCTCTTGGATTGTGCCGATCGGGAAGAGAAGATTTTCAAAAAACTGGCCAGGATCAAATAATATTCCTATTTTCGCATGTAATGTTTATACCTCATTTTAAATTTTTAACATGATGGACGAAAATTCAAACCCGGTTTATACCGATAAGCGACACGGACAATCGCGCGAGCTTTTGTACTCTTACGAAAAAGATGGAAACTACGAAAAAACGGTTGGGTTTCACAACGAAGCCGACCGGATCACCATCCAGCAAGCCTGGGACCATTTCAACGAACGAATTGCCAATGCCCGCGAAAAAGTCCTCGCGGGAAAAGCCAGCCCAATCGTTTACTACATGGAAAAAAACTTAGTGGACACATTGACACTGTCAATGCTTGCCGGCATATCAATTTGGCGCGTCAAATGGCACTTTAAGCCCGGTGTTTTCAAACGTTTAAAAGAAAAAACATTGCAAAAATATGCAGATGCCTTCAACATCTCCATGGAAGAACTAAAGAAGGTCGAATAAATAAAAATCAATCAGATGGAACCCCAAAAAACCATTATCAACTATACCCACAGACAGGCAGGCCATTGCGAAAGCGGCACAACTTCAAATTTGTTAAACTTTTACGGCCACAAGCTGTCGGAACCCATGGCATTCGGAATTGGAAATGGACTTTTTTTCAGTTATATCCCTTTTCTTCAGATACAGTTTGCCCCGATGATGACTTTCCGGAATTTTCCCAATGTCGTATTTCACCGCTCTGCTAAATATCTGAATATCGATGCTACTGTGGTAAAAAAAATTAAAAACCCGAAGGAAGCCATGGACGCCCTCGACCGGAATTTGGAAAAAGGGATCCCGACAGGCCTGCAGGTTGGCGTTTTTAACCTCACGTTTTTTCCTCCCGAATACCGGATGCATTACAACATGCACAATATAGTTTGTTACGGGAAAGAGGGAAATCTTTATCATATAAGCGATACGGTACTGGAAGATCCCCAGGTGATCTCCTACGATGATCTTCTAAGGGTCCGTTATGCCAAAGGCGCTTTTGCGCCCAATGGGAAAATGTACTGGATCAATTCGGTCCCAAAAGAACTCGATATCCGTGCGGGGGTTGTCTCCGGTATTAAAAAAACAGTGTATGAAATGATCAAGATACCTTTTCCCCTGGTTGGGGTAAAGGGTTTGCGATGGCTGGCCCGCGATTTGAAAAAATGGCCAAAGAAACATGGATACGATAAAGCCTCCTTTTATTTGGGGCAGATTATCCGGATGAATGAAGATTTTGGTACCGGAGGGGCTGGTTTCCGGTTTATCTATGGCGCTTTTCTGAAAGAGGCGGGAGAACTTTTTAACCATGCTGAATTGCTGGAAACAGCAGAAATGATGGGCAAAACCTCCAATCAATGGAGAGAATTCTCCTACCTTGGCGCACGTAATTGCAAAAGCCGGTCAAAACCTGTTGAAGATTATAATATGTTGGGAGATATGCTACTGAAAATTGCCTCAATGGAAGAGGCCGTATATAGAAAACTTGATAAAATAAAGATTTAAATGTCCATTCGGCCTATTATTGAAATCAGGGATTTAACAAAAATTTACAAGGGGAACGATGAACCTGCCATCAAATCAATCTCACTCGATATATATCCCAACGAGATTTTTGGCCTTCTCGGCCCGAATGGCGCCGGAAAAACAACCACCATCTCCATCCTTTGTGGCCTCTTTCCCCCTACCCGGGGAACTGTGACCATCGATGGCATGGACATTCATGCCCATCTGGGCCTGATTAAACAAAATATAGGGGTAGTCCCTCAGGACCTGGCACTTTATCCTACGCTGTCGGCGCTCGAAAACCTGACTTTTTTTGGAAACATGTATGGGATGCGTGGAGAACCCCTGAAAGAACGGATTCAGGAATGCCTTATCGAATTTGGCCTTGATAAGGTTGCCCGTAAACAAATCAGTTCCTATTCGGGCGGGATGAAACGACGGGTGAACCTGATTGCCGGTTTGCTGCATAAACCCAAAGTGCTGTTCCTCGACGAACCAACCGTGGGGATTGATGTTCAATCAAGAATTTTTATCCTCGATTATCTCAATGAAATCAATAAATCGGGGACTACCATCATCTATACTTCCCATTATATGGAGGAAGCCGAAAACCTTTGTACCCGGGTCGCCATTGTGGACCGTGGCAATATCATCGCCCTTGGAAATCCGAACGACCTCTTAAAAGAAAACCCGGACCTTAAAAATCTTGAAAATATTTTTCTCCACCTTACAGGCAAAACCCTGCGCGACTAAACCCCTTCAGTATGTTTAAATTTTTTGCCGGATTCAGAAAGGAAGCGCTCATCCTGCTCCGCGACAAAGCAGGATTGATCATTCTCTTCATCATGCCGATGATCCTCATCGTCATCATGTCGCTGCTCCAGGAAGTTGGTTATAGTTCCATTACACGGGAATTGAGCGTTGAAGTGCTGTTTATTGATAATGACCAGGATACACTGGGACTGAAAATTGGAAAAGGGCTCAGGGATTCGAATTTCTTTTCAATCATCGACAGCCTCGATGGTAAGCCCCTAACGGAAACCTCTTTGAAGGAAGCTGTAAAAAAAGGGGATTATCTGATTGGAATCGTTATTCCGAAGGGGATTACCGGATCGATCCGCGACAATGTCCGGCTTCAGGTCTCCAAAACCCTGGCTGGATTTGGGTTGTTCAATCCCATGCTCCTGAACAACATACCGGTGAAAGCGGCCGATACGGTAACGGTTTACTTCGACCCTACGGTCAAAAAAACCTTTAAAAATGCCATTCTTAGCGCCATCAAGGAATACCATTACAAGATTGAAACCGGGATGGTATTTCGTACTTTCAACCAGGAGATGGCGCGCCTGTTCCCAACTTTTCAACCACCGGAACAGGATTATCAGGAACTGATCCAATTCAAGGAAGTTTTTCCCACCTACAAACCTGTCGAAGAGATACCAAATACCGCTCAGCACAATGTCCCTTCCTGGACCGTTTTTGCCATGTTCTTTATCATCATTCCTTTTACCAGCAGTATGATGACCGAACGGGAAGAAGGGAGCCTGTTCCGTTTACAGTGCATGCCGGTTTCCTTTATGCAGCTTTTAATGTCGAAGGTATTTGTTTACCTGATCGTTTGTTTTATCCAAACCATCCTGATGATTTTTACCGGGATGTACCTTTTGCCATTATTTAACGCCGATCCATTGGTTTTGGGTTCCCGGGTCATTACCATATCCATCGTGACCATCATCATTGCCCTTGCAGCTTTAGGCTTTGGGCTCATGGTCGGGACCATTGCCAATACCCATCAGCAGGCAGCCGCATTCGGGGCCGTGTCCATCATCATTATGGCAGCGCTGGGCGGGCTTTTTGTCCCCATGTACCTGATGTCGAAAATGATGCAGGACATTGCAGCCCTCAGTCCGCTTAACTGGGCACTGACGGCTTATTACGATATTTTTCTCCGGGGGGCAGGGATCCTTGAAGTATTTCCATCCATTTTAAAATTGTCCCTCTTTTTTACCATCTCCCTATTCATCACTTTTTTTTACCGAACCCTGAAAAACCCACTGAATAAATAACCATGGCGCTCACCGACCGCAAAGAAATTGATATCCGGTTTTCCGAAGTCGATTCCATGCGCATTGTATGGCATGGAAATTATATACGCTATTTTGAAGATGGCAGAGAATCGTTTGGCCTCAGATACAACCTTGGCTACTTAGATGTTTATAAGCACCAGGTAATGATCCCCATCGTTAAAATTAACTGCGATTTTAAACGGCCGCTGGAATATGGCGATATGGCCATTGTTGAAACCCGATACGTCGCAACCGATGCTGCAAAAATCGTTTTTGAATATACCATTTTCCGGAAAAGCGACATGGAGGTGATGGCAACGGGCAGTTCGGTCCAGGTTTTTTTAACCCCGGCCGGCGAATTGCTCCTGACATCCCCTGAATTTTATACGGGATGGAAAAAAAGATGGGACCTCATTTAACCACCTGCCGATGAAAAACCCGGTTTATATTACTTCAGATAACATCATCACCTCACTGGGTTTTTCAACCCAGGAGAATATTTCCTCCCTGCAAAATCATGTCATTGGCCTTAAACCTGTTGAAGACCTCGATTTATCCCCCTCCGGGGCCATTCTTTCAAGAATTGACCCCGTTCTGTTGGAAATGCGTTTTTCGGCCTTACTGGACCAATACAAAAAGAGGGTCCCGGCGACCTTTTTTACCCGGCTCGAAAAGATGTTCCTTGTTTCCATCGGCGATGTTCTTTCAAAAACCGAAATATCCCCGTCAAACCCCCGTACCCTTTTGGTTGTTTCGACCACCAAAGGAAACATAGAACTTCTGGAAGAACGCCATAAGGAATCTTTTGACCAGCGTCGTGTCTATTTATGGGAACTCGCCCGGGTTATTGGTGATTTTTTTAATTTCAGCAACCGGCCTGTCGTTATTTCCAATGCCTGCATCTCCGGATTGGTTGCCATCCTTACTGCGGCACGGTTCATTCAATCAGGCAGGTATGACCATGCCATTGTGGCCGGCGGCGATGTTGTTTCCCGGTTTGTAATTTCCGGATTTCAATCCTTTCAATCGCTGGGCCCGGTCCCATGTAAACCTTTTGATTTAAACCGGGCCGGACTTTCCTTGGGTGAAGGCTGCGGGGCGATGGCGCTTACATCGGCATCTTCGGAAAATGGCAGGGAGCCGGTCGGATTTGCCGGTGGGTCCATAACCAACGACGCAAACCATATTTCCGGGCCTTCGCGAACCGGCGAAGAACTCAGTCTGGCCATAAACCGGGCACTGGCAAAGGCCTCCCTTACCCCCGACGACATCGGATATGTCTCTGCACATGGAACAGCGACGCTCTATAACGATGAGATGGAATCAAAAGCGCTGGGCTTAAGCCATCTTTCCCATGTCGCGGTCAACAGTTTTAAGGGCTACTGGGGCCATACCCTGGGGGCGGCCGGAATGATCGAATCCATCGTAGCCCTCCATTCGCTGCGCTCCGGACAGCTTTTTCAATCGGCCGGATTTGAAGAATTGGGAGTCCCGGTGCCATTAAATGTTTTAACCCGGCATGAAACCCACCCCATCCATGGTTGTCTGAAAACAGCTTCGGGTTTTGGTGGGTGCAATGCTGCCATCGTTTATCAGAAATTGTAATATGGGACTTATCGTAACATCGTATTGCCATATTTTTGAAAAGAGCGTGGTTGTCAATGACCAACTGTCCTTTTTTCAAGAAAATTTTCTTACTTTTGCCGACTTTATCAAAACAATCTATAAAAAAGAGGAGATTGGCTATCCCAGATTTTATAAAATGGATACACTGAGCAAACTGGGATTTCTTTCTTCAGCGATGGTTTTTAAAGAAAAACCGATTGCTGGATACCCCAGCGATGCAGTGGGTGTGGTCATGGGCAATTCAAGTTCAAGTCTCGACACGGACATTGTTCACAATGATTCCATTAAAGACAGGGCCCATTACTTTCCAAGCCCTTCGGTTTTTGTATATACCCTCCCCAACATCATGATCGGGGAGATTTGTATTAAGAATAAAATTAATGGTGAAAATGTTTTCCTTATCTCGGAAAATTTCGACGAAAAGCTTTTGTTTGATTATACCCGCGAACTTTTTGAGAGCGCCGGTATGGAGGCCATTTTGTGCGGATGGGTGGAAGCAATGGGCGACCGGTACGAAGCTTTGACCCTGTTGGTCGAAAAAGGGCATACGGAAAACGTGGGGATAACGGGTGGTTTCACCCCTTTTTTATTTACTGAAGAGAATCTAAAACAATTAATAAAACGTAACCGACCTGAATTATTATGGAAGAATTAATCGAAAAACTGAAAAAAGAAGTCATCGAACAATTAAACCTTGAAGATATTTCGGCAGCGGACATCAACCCCGATTCGCCACTTTTTGGCGAAGGGCTGGGGCTCGATTCCATTGATGCATTGGAGCTGATTGTATTGCTGGAAAAAAATTACGGGATAAAAATTGAAGATCCAAAAGACGGGAAAAAGATATTTCATTCCATCCGTACGATGGCAGAATACATCATGGAACACAAAAAGTAATCCACGATGGCCCAACGGATTTTCGTAACCGGTGCCGGGATTATTTCATGTTTAGGCAATAACCTTCAGGAGAACCTGGCTTCACTGCTCGGTACCAAATCGGGTTTAGGCCGTATCCACCATATCGACACCCTTTTGAAGGACGATTTGCTGGTGGGGGAAGTTCCGCTTTCCCTTGAAGCTTTGTTTGGCCTTGCAGGACTTGACATCACCGAGGGCTATTCACGGAATGCCCTGTTGGGAATGATAGCGGCAAAAGAGGCTGCTGCAAATGCAAGGCTTCAGGAAAACCCCGGCCTAAGGACAGGGCTTATTTCTGCTACTACCGTTGGGGGCATGGACCAATGCGAATTGTACTACCAGGATTTTCTGGCCAACGATACCCGAAATGCCTATATCGATTCGTACGATTGTGCCGACAGCACAGAAAAAATTGCCCGGGAACTTGGAATTGCCGATTTTATTACGACCATCAGTACGGCATGCTCCTCCGCAGCCAATGCCCTGATGCTTGGCGCCAGGATGATCCGTACCGGTAAACTCGACCGTGTTGTTGCAGGCGGTTGTGAATCGCTGACAAAATTTCACCTGAATGGTTTTAATGCATTGAAAATCCTTGACAAAGAACCTTCCCGGCCTTTTGACCAAAACCGGGCCGGCCTTAACTTAGGCGAAGGGGCTTCTTATCTTGTATTGGAATCGGAAGAAAGCCTGAAAAAAACCGGGAACCTCCCCCTCTGCGAACTGGTTGGCTGGGGCAATTCCTGTGAGGCGTTCCATCAAACAGCTTCATCGCCAGAAGGTACCGGAGCCTATCTGGCCATGAAAAAAGCATTGGAAGTTAGTGGGTTAAAACCTGAAGACATCGATTATATCAATGCCCATGGTACCGGAACAGACAACAATGACCTTTCGGAAGGGAAAGCCATCGAAAAACTGTTTGGCGACAGGATACCTTATGTGAGTTCCACAAAACCATTTACCGGCCATACCACCAGTGCCGCAGGGTCAACAGAAGCAATCGTCTCCATTCTCTGCATTCAACAACAGGCAATATGGCCCAATCTCAATTTTAAAACACCCATCGAAGAACTCCATTTTTCTCCCGTAACAAACCTGCTGCCGAACCACCCGGTCAATGTGGTTATGTCAAACTCTTTTGGGTTCGGCGGAAACGATACCTCCCTGATATTTGTCAAAATCTAAAAAACATTCACTACTCACCACTCACCACTCACTATTCATCCATCACCCCTCACCACTCACTATTCACCCCTCACCATTTAAACAAACCCAACCCCTCATGGCATTCATCAACGGCATTGGACTTATCTCCCCTCAAAAAACAGCCGAAATTCACGGATTCCCTGCTGAAATTACAGGTTATACCGCTGATTACCTGAAATGCATTGAGCCTGTTTATCGCAACTATATCGACCCCATCCAGGCCCGTCGCATGAGCAGGCTTATTAAAATGGGAATAACTTCCGCCAAATTGAGCTTAGCGGAAGCTGAATGCACTATGCCGGATGCCATCATCACAGGGACAGGGCTTGGCAGTGTGGAGGATACAGAAAAAATCCTTAGTGAAATTACGCTTGAAGAAAAATTCCTGAACCCAACCCCGTTTATCCAATCGACCTATAATACCATCAGCTCACAAGTGGCCATACAACTCAAATGCCACAACTACAATTCGACCTATGTTCACCGTACCTTCTCTTTCGAAAGTGGCTTGACGGATGCCCTCATGCAATTCGACGAAGGCATGGCCTCCAACGTCTTGGTGGGTGGCATTGACGAAATGACCATGAACCATCTTCACATTACCCGCCGCATCGGACAGTGGAAAATGGGGCCGGTCCATAACCTGGAATTGCTCAAACACCATACCCCGGGCGCCTTACCCGGAGAAGGCGCTGCTTTTTTCCTGTTGGGGAAAGAAAAAACAGGTTCATCGTATGCCAGGCTCTTAGAAGTTAAAACTTCATTTAACCTGAACGGGTCGTTTAAACCTGAATTCATTCTCCCCTGTTTCTTAGGGAAACACGACATCACCGTCCATGATATTGACCTGGTGCTGCTGGGAGTTAACGGCGACGGTGACAACGATCCTTATTATGATCGTTTTGCCAACCATTTTTTTCCCGGGAAACCGCAGGCATGGTACAAACATCTTTGTGGCGAATACCATACCGCTACCGGTTTCGGCCTCTATGTCGCCTCCAATATGTTACGTCACCAACACTATCCTGAAATCTTTCAATACAATGCATTCAACCCTTCCCGGTTAAAAAACATTCTGATCTACAACCATTTCAGGAATGTCAACCACTCCCTCATGCTTGTCCAGGGGATTTTTTAAATAGTCGCTGTTCATGGCATTGCTCCCTTTGCCACCGAAAACTTTTAAACCAACCCGGGGTTGATGTTTACCACGAAATTGAAGAGACCGGTTGTATGGTCATTTCTTCCGGATACCGCAAGGCATTGATCAGTTTGTATCCCTGATACAAGGCTAAATCAACCGGGCGGACCCGGCGTTCAACAATTTTTCCTTCCTTCAGCAACCGCTCACGGCATGTTCCCGGCAACAAAGGATTTGCAGGGGCAACCCAAAGGTTTCCACTTTTAAAAATGATATTCGATACCGATGTATCCGTAATAAGCCCATTCTTTACAATCAGTATTTCGTCGCAATCCCCGCGCTGGGCAAACAACGATTCAAGAATGCTGCGGTCGCTGTATTTCTGATGATAATCGATGTTCCCGCCATTTACCAGCTTCAACGACCGGATGATGCGCTTTTCATATTTTTTAAAAACAATCTCCCGGATTTCAGGCCCATAATAAATGTTACAGCGTACCAAACCGGTTGAATAACCATCGGGCACTTGAATCGTTTCCGACAGCGAAACCGGTGACTTCTTTTTCCAGATCTCGAGCCGGGCACGGTTCATGCGACATTCGTGCCAAAATGGATGTTTTGGCAAACCCGATTCGATCCGGATGGTTTCAAACAAAGGGCACATATACTTTTTGTAACATCTCCCGATATTCGCTGTTTACATCGCTTTTTGCCGTAATACCGCCACCACTTTTAAAAACCATGGGGACAAGGCCCGGAAAATCACGGTCCGGGTTGTCCTTCACCATGCCCCGGGTGGCGGTGAAAATCCTGCGGATATGGTTTCTATTGATTTCTAAAAAGCGGATGGAAACGGCAGATATCAACGATTTTCCATTAAAAAACCCAAAAATCCCCGTATAAAAACCCCGTTGATATATTTCGGTATTTCTGATGATCCGGACCGTTTTTTCTTTCGGGGCCCCGGTCACCGAACCAGCAGGCAACAATTTGAAAACCAAATCGCCCAGATGCGAAAGATAGTCCTCCGGCAGGATTCCGCTGATCTCGGAACTCATTTGCCAGAGATCGCCCCGGTTGGTGCGGACCATTTCCAGAAAACGAAACCGCTTCACCTCTACCTGGGTCGAAACCATCGATAAATCGTTCCGAATCAGGTCAACGATGGTGTTGTGTTCAAAAAACTCCTTTTCATCCCCCAATAACCGGTCACATGCATCGGGAAGGGAAGCATCGATGGTGCCCTTCATGGGAAAAGAAGAGATGGTGCGGTCCTGAATATGAACAAACATCTCCGGTGAAAATACAACAAACTGGCCCGGAAAATAAAGTTTGTACGGGGCCCGGCTGATTTCGTAAAGTTCTTCAGGGGTTGCACTTACATGGACAGGCGTCGGGAAAGTAAGGTTTATCAAATACGTATCGCCCCGTTGCAGATGGGCCATCGCCTGGTCAAATGCCCTTTGATATGTCGAAAAATCAACCGGTGAAACATGAAAACGGAGGATTGGTTTATCTGATTTTTCTTTTTCCTGTGACAACCCTTCAAAGTTATACCGGATCCCCAGCCTTTCAGCCTCAGCGGGGGAATACACAAACCCATCCGCCCCTTCAAAATCAATAGCAAACACAAAGGGCTCTGCCGACCTGGCAAACCGGTTCATTTTCGCGATGATTTCATTATGTTTAGATCCCTTCACAAAAGTAGAAGTTGCGATTTTATTGTGCGGTTGCATGCCTTGCCCCTGTTTTCGCCCCAGTTGAAAAAAATTCTGCCCGATCTTCAAAAATCCTACATTTGTCATTCATAATTCATATCTCATATCTCATATCTCATAGCTCATAGCTCAATTCGACATTCAATATCCCCCTTCCATGCTCCTGCTTGTTGACAACCACGACTCTTTTACCTGGAACCTGGTCGAATTATTGCGCAGGAACAGCAAAGTTAGTTTTAAAATCCGCATGCCCGAACAACTCGGCATGGATGAAATTGACCGGTTTGACCGTATCATTTTTTCACCGGGGCCAGGATTGCCAGAGGAACATCCGATGATGTATGAGATTATAAAAAAAACAATGGAGATCCACACAAACAACGGGAAAAAGATCCCCGTTTTCGGAGTCTGTCTGGGGATGCAGGCCATTGCACAGTTTTTTGGCGGGCGGCTAATGAACCTTTCACAGGTTGTTCACGGACAGCCCCGGGGATTAAAAATCATGAAACCTGAATATTGCCTGTTTCAAGGTATTCCTGACAATACGCCGGTGGGATTGTACCATTCCTGGGCAGTCGATCCATCGACCTTGCCCGCTTCCCTGAAAGTCATTGCCCGGTCGGACGATGGGACCATCATGGGCCTTGCCCATCAATTGCTTCCAATATGCGGGGTCCAGTTTCATCCCGAATCGGTCATGACCCCGGAGGGGGCACGCATGCTAAACAACTGGCTTGATCGTGCATTTTAAGGAAATTGCAAAATAATTTTCGTTGGGTTTTTGCTAACAATATTTCTGCTAATTTTACTTTATCGAATATCAACGCCATGAAATTTTTTAAAACAACCTTATTCTTCCTTTTGCCCTTTTTTCTGGTCCCTTCTGCTTTCACACAACAATATTTTTTTTCGGCATGGTCCATTGAACAGGGATTGTCGCAAAGTGTCGTCAATTGCATATTCCAGGATTCAAAGGGGTATATCTGGGTTGGGACGCAACATGGTTTGAATAAATTCAACGGGAGTACCTTCGAAATTTTCACATACAACCCCAAAGATTCGGGTTCTATCCCGAACAACTGGATTTACTCGGTTGATGAGGATAAAAACGGAAATTTATGGATTGTCACCAAAAACGGATTAAGCCAATTTATCCGCAACGGGAAGAGGTTTCACAGGATGCGGTTAAATTCGGGGTTTCAAAAAAACATCCAGGATTTTGCCTACGATGCCATCATCTCCCGGAAAGGGAAATTGATCATAAACATGACGCCGGTTCTCGCTTTTTACGACCCGGAGACAAAAAAATGTACCTATTATAACAGTAGGATGGAATATGACGGTTCGGTCAAAGACAACCAAATTCCTTTGTTGGAAGATGCTTCCGGGTTGATATGGATGGGGTCGACCAAAGGCCTGGCCTGTTTTGACCCGGAAACCGGAAAATTCACCCAATACCTGCACCAACCTGAAAACCCGAATACCATCAGCAACAATAACATTACAGCCCTGCTCGAGGATAAAAATTCAAACATCTGGATTGGAACTGCCATAGGGCTCAATGTGTTGAACAAATCGGATGGGAACATAAAAAGGTTTTGCCACCAACCCGGAAATCCTTTTTCGCTGAGCAATAATTTTATCAGGGCAATTACCGAAGACCGGTCGGGGAATATATGGATCGGAACCGAGGGTGGAGGATTAAACAAATTGACCGGCCCGATGACCGGTTCTCCTGTTTTTGAGGCCTTCACAAGCGAACGGAACGGATTGTCGCACAATATTGTCAATGCCCTTTTTATCGACAAATCGGAAAACCTTTGGATCGGGACTTTGCAGGGGATCAGCAAAACCGACCTGAAAAAGCCAAAGTTCCAGTTGTACCGGAAAAGTGGTTCCCCCTACTCCGTTAACCTGCTTGGCAACGTAATCGCTGCCATTTACAAGGATGATGACGGAAAAATCTGGGTCGGGAATTGGGGGCAGGGATTGAACATCATTGACCGGAAAACGGGGAAAGTAGAACATTTTTCTTCTCAGTTGGATAAAAACCATCATCTTGAAAACGATTTTGTCCATGTAATTTTTCAGGATGCGGAAAAAAGAATCTGGATTGGTACCAGGGATGGCATTTTCATCTATAAAAAAGAAAATAATTCCTTTGTCCCATTAAATATATTTTTTCGCAATCTATCTCTGCCCGACCTGAGGGGTTTCAGGATCAACAAAATAATCCAGGACAAAAAACGAAACTACTGGGTTGCCACCCAACACGGATTGATTTGGTTCGACCTGTTGAATGGCGTTACCCGGCGGTTCACCATCCATTCGGCCGACAACCAGAAACTGAGCGGAAATTTAGTGTACAGTATCCTTGAAGACCATCTGGGGCTGATTTGGATTTCCACATCAAACGGGCTGGATGTTTATAATCCGGCTACTGCCACCATGGCCCATTTTCAAAAAGTGGAAGGTTCGCCCAACTCCATTTCCGATAACTATGTCATCTCTCTGTGTGAAGACCACCGGGGGGATATCTGGATCGGAACCGGTTCCGGTGTCAATAAATTCGACCGGAACGATTCTTCGTTTATCAGTTATTCCCATGAAAACGGATTTCCCGACGACCAGATTTTTGATATTGTTGAAGATGAAAACCACACGCTTTGGTTCACAACAGGAAGGGGGTTGTTCCGGTTTGACCTGTCAACAGGTTCCGTCAGAACTTATACGGTTGAGGAGGGATTGCAAAGCCTTGAATTTAACCTCCGGGCAGCCTTTAAGAGCAAGGACGGGGAGATATTTTTCGGGGGGATGCAGGGATTTAATTCGTTTTACCCCGATTCGTTAAACGATAACCAGTATCTGCCGGAAGTGGTCATTGCCACATTCTCAAAAACAGGCCTGGATGGTAAAAAGGAAATTACAGATACGGAGAACATGGATGAAATCGTTTTAAACCACAACGAAAATTCCTTTACCCTCGAATTTGCCTCCCTCGAATTTACCTATCCCGATAAAAACAAATTTGCTTACAGGATGAAGGGCATTTCAGATGAATGGATGGACATCGGAACCCGGAAATTTGTCCCCTTTACAAATTTGCCCCCGGGAGAATATATCTTTACAGTTAAAGGGACAAACAACGACGGTGTTTGGGGAAAAGCAAGCCGCGACCTAAAAATTATCGTTCATCCTCCCTGGTGGAAAAGTAACCCGGCGTATCTGGCCTATGCCCTCCTGATTATCCTGTCGGTTGTTTTTTATATCAAATGGAGGATAAGCAAGCTTCTGAAAGAAAGAAACCGGCTCGAAGAGAATGTGCGCATCCGGACCCTGCAGATTGAAAAACAAAAAGATGAATTGATCAAATCGAGGGAAAAACTCGATGTAATGAACAGGGAGCTGGAACAGCGGGTTCAGGAACGGACCGCAGAGTATCTGCTTGCCAAAGAAAAAGCAGAATCGGGCGATCGCCTGAAGACTGCTTTCATGCACAACATCTCACACGAAATCCGTACCCCCCTGAACGGAATTTTAGGGTTTGGACAATTGATGTTGCAGGAGGATGTAACGCCGGATGAAAGGGAACAATTTTTCGATGTCCTCCAAAAAAGTTCAGAAAGGCTCATGAACACCGTTACCGATTATATGGATATCTCATTGCTTGCTTCAGGAAACATGGAAATTTGTAAAAAACAGTTCCATCCTACCGATGTTTTAAATGATATTTATCACCAATATTTTAAAAGCTGCCAGTTAAAAAATCTCTCCCTGACGGTTCATCCTCCTGCCGGTTCGGAATCGCTCTCCTTGTATTCCGATTATGAGCTGGTAAGCAAAGTTTTGGACCACCTGGTTGACAATGCCGTTAAATTTACCCATCAGGGAAGCATATCGTTCGGATATGAACTTGGGGCTGGCTTTGTTGAATTTTTTGTAAGAGATACCGGCATCGGCATTGCACCTGAAAACCAGGATTTTATTTTTCAGAATTTTGCACAGGCAGATCCTTCCCTTTCCCGGGCGCACGAAGGAAGTGGTTTGGGCTTGTCCATTGCCCGCGGAATATTAAACCTGCTGGGTGGGACCATCCGGGTTGTTTCAACCAGGAATGAAGGGGCTTGCTTCTATTTTACGGTACCTGTTGAAATCCCCGGCAACTCCCCGGTCACGGTATCCGTTGCCCAGGCCGTTCAGACGAACCGGCCTTTGATCCTGATTGCCGAGGACGAAGAATCCAACAGTATGCTTTTGTCCCAGATTTTGCAAAACAAAAACCTTGATTATCTTGTCGTATCCGATGGAAAGCAAGCGGTGGATGCCTGCCGGGAAAATCCAAAAATTTCGTTGGTTTTGATGGATATTAAAATGCCCCGGATGAATGGCTATGAAGCAACCCGGAACATCAAATCGTTTGCCCCCTTGTTGCCAGTTATCGCCATTACGGCCTATGCCATGAGCGGGGATAAAAAGAAAGCGTTCGATGCCGGTTGCGATGATTACCTTCCAAAACCCATTGAGATTGAAATTTTAATGGAAAAATTGAAAAAATTTGGGATCGGCACTTGACCATTGGGGGAATGAATGATGATTTACCGAACAAGGAATTGCTTCCTGCCTTACCTTCCGGCGGATTCTATGCCCTTCTGAACCCGACAATGCATTCACCTTTCCTTAGGGTTCGGAATTTCTGTTACTTTTGCAGTGAAATTGAAAGATGGAAATGTCGAAAAGGGTTTATGTCACAGGTATCGGGATTGTTTGTGCCATTGGGGACAATGTGCCCGAAACGCTGCAATCGTTGCTCATGGGAAATTCGGGGATCGGGGAAATTACCTTGTTCCCGACCAAACATAAGGGGTACCTTCCGGTTGCAGAAGTAAAAAAGTCGAACCAGGAACTGTTGAACGATCTTGGTTTCCCGCACGCAAAACATTTTACCAGAACCGCTCTGTTGGGGATGAAGGCAGCACTGGAAGCGGTTCAATCGGCCCGGGTCAACAATATCGGGGATTGCCCAACCGGTTTGGTATCGGCAAGTTCTGTTGGGGGAATGGACCGCAGTGAAAACTTTTTTGCCCTTTTCCTGGAAAACCAAAAAAAAGGCCGTTTGGCCGATGTCATCAACCACGATTGTGCCGACACCGCTGAACGGATTGCCGGCTTTCTGAATATCCGGGATTTTGTGACCACCATCAGCACGGCCTGCTCCTCCTCAGTCAATGCCCTGATGTTTGGCGCCAATTTGATCAAAACCGGGCAACTCGACCGGGTTGTGGCGGGAGGCGCCGATTCCCTGACCCGGTTTACCATCAACGGCTTCAATACCCTGATGATCCTCGACAAATCGGGCTGCCATCCCTTCGACGACAACCGCGCCGGATTGACCCTGGGAGAGGCAGCCGCCTATCTGGTCCTTGAATCAGAAGAAATCGTGTTGAAAGAAAATAAAACGGTACTGGCCGAAGTCTCCGGATATGGCAATGCCAACGATGCCTACCATCAAACCGCTTCTTCGCCCGAAGGAAAAGGCGCCTTCCTCGCTATGGACAAAGCGCTCGGATCCGGTGGATTAAAACCTTCCGACATCGATTACATCAACGTTCATGGTACCGGGACCATCAACAACGACCTTTCGGAAGGGGCAGCCATCGAACGTTTGTTCGGCGAACACATTCCCCCGTTCAGCTCCACCAAAGCTTTTACCGGACATACCTTGGGCGCTGCGGGCGCAGTAGAAGCTGTTATTTCCGTTCTTTCCATTCAAAACCAGGCCATTTTCCCAAACCTGAATTTCCAAACACCCATGAAAGAATTGAAAATGATTCCGGTCACTGCCCTCCTGACCCGGCAGAATATCCGACATGTCCTTTCAAACTCTTTCGGATTTGGAGGAAACAATTCCGCCATTGTCCTTTCTATTCCGCCATCATTTCAATGACCATTGACAACCTTCTCATAATGCATACAAAACAGATATACATCAATGGCCTTGGCAACGTTTCGCCACAGAATACGACCAACCCCGAAGATTTCCTCGACGAACCCCTGTCGTTTGAAACCAACCGGTTGAAATGCATCGACCCCGGTTATAAAGAATTTATCCCATCCGACATGCTCCGCAGAATGGGCCGGATCATCAAAATGGGCGTTGCAGCATCAAAAATATGCCTTAGGAACGCCGGTCAAACGCTTCCCGACGGGACATTCATTGCACCCGAGGCCATCATCACCGGTACCGGGATGGGCTGTTTGGAAGACACCGGGAAATTCCTGACATCCATGATCAACAACAAGGAAGAACTCCTCACGCCCACTTCCTTCATTCAATCGACCCACAATACCGTCGCCGGACAAATTGCGCTGCTCATAAAATGTCACGGATATAACTTTACGTATGTTCACCGCAGTTTTTCATTCGAATCCGCCCTGATGGACGCCATCATCCAAATCAGAACAGGTGAAGTTTCCAATGTGCTTGCCGGGGCATCGGATGAAATTACTTCCCATTCCTTTGCCATCATGGAACGGATGGGCCACTGGAAACAAAAACCGTTTCATTCCCTGAACCTGTTGAAAGACACGCAACGAGGTACCATCGCAGGGGAAGGCGCCTCTTTCTTCTTTCTTGAAAACCAGAAAAAACAACACACCTACGCCGAACTGAAAGGCATAACCACCCTTCTTACACCTGCATCTGTTGCTGAAACCGGACAAAAATGCAAACAATTCCTGGCGAAGCATCAATTGACCATGCAGGATATTGACCTTGTGGTTCCCGGTTTCAATGGCGATATCCGGTTTGATACCGTTTACAACGAATTTATAGCGGATTGCTTCCCGGCCACACCCTTAGCCTGCTTTAAGCATCTTTGCGGAGAATATCATACAGCAACTGCATTCGCGCTCTGGATGGCTTCCCTGGTCATCGAAAAACAAAGAGTCCCTGCCGTTGCCCTGTACCGCAACGAACCCTCCCTCCCAATAAACAACATACTAATTTACAACCACTATCGCAATATCGAACATGCGTTTATCTTAGTCTCCAAGGCATGAACAGGTTTAATTTCAAAACAGTGACCCTTTTTTTTTTCATCCTCCTGATGATCATGAACCTGGTCCATTGGTTTTTCTTTCCCTGTGAAAAAGGAGTTTGTGGTTTTTTTTATCATCATGGGTGGGTTTTTTATACGTTGCTGATTTCGTTTTATCTTATCGTTCCGTTCGTTTTTTCTTTTTTCCCCTGTTCCCGTTTTCATACCCGGAATATTCTTTGCCATGGCAATGGGAACGAAAAATGGATATCCATTACCTTCGACGATGGGCCCGATCCGTTACGTACCCCACAAATTCTGGACATCCTGAAAAAACATTCTGTCCCTGCCTGCTTTTTTCTGATTGGGAAAAAAATTCCAGGGAACGAGCTTTTGGTGAAACGCATTTTTCAGGAAGGCCACGAAACCGGGAACCATTCCTACAGCCACTCCCATACCTGGGATTTCCAACTTCCCCGGCAAATTCACAGGGATCTGAAAAAAACTGAAGCATTGGTTGAAAATATCGTCCATCGGAAAATGGGGCTCTTCCGTCCACCGTATGGCGTTGTCAACCCCATGGTGGAATCGGCTGTTCGCCATGCCCAATACACCATGGTTGCCTGGAGCATCCGTTCGTTCGATACCCTAAGCAACGACGAGGATAAACTGGTGGGCCGCATTACAAAAAAGCTGAAACCGGGCGATATCGTCCTGCTTCATGATGACCGCCAGATTACGGTAAATTGTCTGGAAAAACTGATTGTCGCCATCCGGGAAAAAGGGTTTCAAACTGTCTCTCTTGAAAAACTGTTAAAAATCCCTGCTTATGTTTAAATATGCCCCGCTCCTGTTTCTCTTATTAATTATCATTGGGAACCCGGCACTTTCACAAAAAAGGGCCCTTTCCGACAAAGAAACGGCACTTTTTCTTGATAAAGTAAAGGAAGCGACCCGCCAAACCCATTCCATTGAAAGTGATTTTACGCAGAAAAAAGAGATGGGCATGATGTCGGAAACGATTGCCTCATCAGGCAAATTCTTCTTTAAAAAAGAAAAGATGCTGCGATGGGAATATATAAAGCCTTTCCCCTACCTGATCATCATCAACAACGATATTATGTATGTGGTGGACGAAGACCGTGAAAACAAAGTCAACCTGCAAACCAACCGGGTTTTTCGCGAAATCAACAACATCATTCTTGGCGCTGTCAGGGGAACCTTGCTGAACGATACCAAAAATTTTAAAACAACCTTTTCTGATTTAGGGCCCTTTTATTTGGCCACCCTATTTCCCCAATCCCCAAAATTGAAAGAAATCCTCGGCGCCATCGATATTTTTTTCAATAAAAACGACTTTACCGTCGAACGGTTGGTCATGCGTGAAGCTTCAGGCGATTATACACGCATTGAATTCCGTTCAAAAAAGCTGAACCAACCCATTGCCGATGAAAAATTTCTGCCCCGTTAAACTCATCTTTCTCTTTTTGCTCACAGGATGCGCCACCATTCAGAAACAAGACCTGATACCCTGCAACGCCCCTCTTGTTACCCCTTCGATGACTGGCTCCCCTTTTTCCGACCGTTTCGAAAAAGCACTTTTTAAAGCTACGCTGGATATCCGAAAAAACCATTTAACCGGATATATGCTGGTCAAGAAAACATCCGATTCCTCTTACCGGATGGTCTTTTCCAATGAAATAGGCATGACCTGGTTCGATCTTGAACTGATCGGTGAAAAAATTACAAAACATGCGGTTTTTGGCCCCATGGATAAAAAAGGGTTGATCCGGATACTTCAACAGGATTTTTCTGCATTGATTTACAACGTGAATACCAAACCAAAGCCGAAGGTATATTGCGTTTCCCCTTCAGGGAATGTAGCCCTGATCGGGAGAACAAACCCTTTCGTTGGATACCGGATCGATTTTGAAAAAAATGTTTCCGGAGAAGCAAGCCGGATGGTCATTGCCAATCCTGCCATCCAATTGCGCATGACACTGAACTTAATGAGCCAATAAGTTTTGTATTTTTGCCAACCACAAATAGAAATTATGCTGTTGGATCATTTCTTTACCATTCAATCGTCCGATAAACCTGAAATAAACGGGATTCCTGGCGTTTCCGGAGAACGCTATCGGTTGACGGTCGCCCTCAATCCCGCCCATCCGGTTTTCAAGGGCCATTTTCCCGGAAACCCCGTCGTTCCGGGAGTATGCCAGGTACAGATGGTCACCGAATCCCTGCAATCGGTCACCGGAATGAAACGCTTCCTGAAAGAAGCCGATAACATTAAATTCCTCTCCATGATCAACCCCATGGAAACAAGCACCCTGCTTATTGATCTTGTTGTCAAATCATTGCCAGAAAATAAAATGGGGGTACAAGCCAGTTTAAGCGGCAACAACCTTGTGTTTTTTAAGTTGAAAGGGGTTTTTTCCTGATCTTTAGCCCGAACTGCCCGAGATGAAAACAATGGATAACATAACCTGGGAAGTCAGGGACAATATCGGGATCATTGCCCTTCATAACCCTCCGGAAAATTATCTTTTAAACCCCGATTTTTTGCCCATGGAAGTCCTGAAACAGTGGACTTCTGCCGATGGCCTCAAGGGAATCCTCTTTTGTGCCGGAGGAAAACACTTTTCGGGTGGCGGAAAACTGGAAAACCTTTTCGCAATGATCGATGCGAATGAAAATTTACAAGCACGGATGGATGCGGGGAAAGCGTTGCTCGATTATTTGGAAAACCTCAATATACCTACGGTTGCCGCCATTCAGGGCATTTGTTTCGGAGGTGGGTTGGAGATTGCGCTGGCTTGTCACATCCGGGTCTGTTCCGACAACGCCCTTTTTGCCTTTCCTGAAATCAACCGTGGGATACTCCCGGGCCTGGGGGGCACAGTGCGCACCCGTGAGCTTGCCGGTTTCCCGGCGACCCTGAAAATGGTTCTGGGCGGCGATATGATCAATGCCGATGAAGCTTTGGAATTAAAGTTGGTCGATTGCATAACAACCAAATCCGGATTGTATGGCCATGCTTTCAACCTATTAAAAAAAATGACTTTCGACCGCTCACCGGAGGTGATCCACGGAGTTATGCAGGCATTGCAGAATTCGCGTAAATTGTCCCGTCAGGAAGCCATGTTTCAGGAAACCCGCATTTTTTGTGAACTTGCCATGGCGGAGGCATTGAAAAGAAAGATATCGGTGGATGAACCAGGGAGGGGGTTTTGAAAATTACCTACGGAGACACGGTTCAATTCCAAAACCATGAAGGAACAGGCCACCTCGTTCTGGGCCTGCCCCCATCAAATGCGATGACCCCCGGCTTCTTTAAAGAATTTAACCACGCCATCGACGACATCCAAAACAATGGCGATGTCCGTGCCCTGGTGATTTCGGGGAATGGCCGGCATTTTTCATCCGGGGCAGACCTCCCTGCGCTCTTTGCAGAAATAGAGGAACACAGCACTTTTGACAGCCATGGAAAAATTCTTCAAACACCTGGCACCTTGCAGGACAACCATCGGTCATTCCTGAAACTTGAATCGATGACCATTCCCGTTATCTGTGCCATCCGCGGAGTTTGTCTCGGTTCGGCCCTGGAATTGGCCCTCTCCTGTCATTTTCGTTTTTGTGGCGAAGATGCGGTTTTCGGACTTCCCGAAGCAACGTATAACCTTATTCCCGGATTGGACGGGATACGCAACCTTTCGGCCATTACAGGCAAAGCCAATGCGCTTGAACTCATCCTGACCGGAAAAACAATCCCGGCCTTCGAAGCCCTGGCCTACGGGATCGTTGACCGGGTTTTTCCAAAACGGGAGGTCGTGAAAACAAGCCTTGGGTTTGCCCTTCGGGTTATGAATGGTTTTCAAAAAGAAAAAAGAAAAATGTACCTGAAAAAAATTTTCCCAATATGATTCATTTGAACCAGCAACCAGAACCCGGGAAAAAGGTAAAGATTTTAGGCACAGGATCTTTTTTGCCCGGCAAACCAGTTCCTGCTGCCGAATTGGACTACTATCTCGGAGAACTGACCGATGCCCCGGAAAAAATCAAAAAATGGCTTCACAGGATCAAAGGGTTGATGGGCGAACTGGTCGGCGTTGATTATTACCATTTTGCACTTGACCCGGAAACCCGGAAATTCACGGAAGACAACGTAACCATGTCGGTTAAAGCGGCCAGGGAAGCGCTTACAGATGCAGGAATTGAAGCAGGGGATATCGACCTCCTCGTATATGGGAGCGCCCATCAGGACCAGATGCCCACGGCCACTACCCGGATACAGGAAGCCCTTGGGATTGAACAATGCGCCGAATTTTCCATCCATGCCAATTGTACCTCAGCCTACAAAGCACTGTTGATCGCTTCCGATCTGATCCGGAATGGCCGTCATAAAAAAGCCCTCGTGATTTCATCCAGTATCTCGTCATCGGAATTGATTGCGGAATATTACAATCAACCCCTCGTTAAAAAAGAAGAATTGTTTCTGCGCTACTTTTTAAGCGATGGGGCTTCGGCCATTGTTCTTTGCGAACACGGCGATACCGGGCCGGGCCTTATGGTTGATTATACCTATGTGGAATCCATTGGAGGGAAAAAACCATCGGCCATGGGCAACCGGCGCCCGGCCTATTATATGAACCCCAAACTGGAATTTGAGCTGGGTTACCATCACCTTGCCCAGATGTTTCAGGAAGAGTTAAGCGCCAACTTCCACGAAGAACATGGCTCCGTGTTCCTGAAAGGGTTGAAACGAATGCTCATTAACCATCCGGTAGATGTTTCGAAAATCCGTTTTTTTCAGGTCAATTTCCCTTCCAAACATATTTCCGGGCTGATCTTGGACGAATGCAGCGCTATAGGCATCAAGCGCGAAACACTCTATACCAAAATGGCTTCCATGGGATACATTGGCCCTCCCATGGCTTTGCTTTGCCTCGACCGGATAAGAAAAGAGGAAAAATTAATGGAAGGGGACATTATCCTGAGTTTTGTGACAGAAGTGAGCAAATTTATGCAGGGAGGATATTTGTTATCTTATCATTGAAGTTATACCGGTTCGGAACAGGTATGCAAGTATTGAGCTTTTGTTCCTCCTGGTATAACTGCATCTAACAGAAAAATGCTTCGCATTTTTTGTAAGATGCAGTATAAATCTCACGTCGCCAATAAAATATTATTCGTAAATTGATTTCCAATGTCTGAACGAAAGCGGTTTCTTCTTTTTCTGATCAGCCCAAGACAGCGGTTTATCAACTATCCGGCACACAGTGAGCTGGCAAAAATGTTTGGAAAACGCCGGTTTATGATACCATTGGCGCTTCCTACCCTGGCCGCGCTTACTCCCGAAAATTATGACATCCGGATTTTTGACGAGGAGATAGAAGATATTCCCATGAACCAAAAACCGGATATTGTAGGAATTACAACACTGGCTGCAACATCGGAACGGGCTTTTGAATTGGGCGACAGGTATCGGGCCCTGGGGGCCACCGTGATTTTTGGCGGGCCTTTTGCTACTTTTATGCAGGAAGAATCACTCCAGCATTGTGATGCAGTGGTTGCCGGGGAAGGGGAAGGCAAATGGGAAAAATGCCTGGAAGATTTTGAAATGGGGTCTTTGCAGTCCGTGTATCAAACTTCCGGTTTTATCCCATACACCTCACAAAAACCACCCCGATGGGACCTGGTCAATATGAAACGGATCTTTCAGGTTGCCATACAGGTTTCGAGGGGATGCCCGTTTAACTGTGATTTTTGCTTAGTTTCCAAAATTTTTGGACGAAAAATGCGGTACCGGGACATCGACAACGTGGTAGAAGAGATTAAAGCAGCCCCATCAACCTATTTTTTCTTTGTTGACGATAACCTTACCATCAATAAGAAATATGCCAGAAATTTAATGAAAGCCATCATTCCACTGCACATTTCCTGGGGGTGTATGTGTAGCATTGATGTGGCCGATGATCCTGAACTGTTGGAACTGATGGCAGAAGCCGGTTGTTTTAACATCCTGATCGGGTTTGAATCGCTGAACGCGGAAAGTTTGGATGAATCGCACAAACAACAAAACCGGGGCGGAAAAAATTATGCCGAAGCCATTGCACGGATCCATGCAAAGGGAATCCACATCAATGCAAGTTTTGTGGTGGGGTTCGATAACGATACCCTGGACGAATTTGACCGGATTTATGACTTTACCTTGAAACATCATCTCCCCTATGTTAACCTGCACCTGCTCAATGCCCCTCCCGGCACGGAAACACATAGAAAATATAAGGATGAAGGACGGCTTCTTTCGTGTAATGCGGAATTGGGGGTTGGCCACTTCCCTACCCTGCACTACATGAATATGTCACAAATTGAAATCTTCGATAAATATATGGATACCATCGCCCGCCTGTACGATTTTGAAACAATCAGAAAAAAAGCGGAAGCCTTGTTCAGCAATGGGGCATTTATCAGACAGGGCGGGGATATTGGGCCATTATTGAAAGCCCGTCTTTCGTGGATAACTTTTAAAGAATTTGTTCTCACTGCCGACCCGGGCAAAAGGAAATTGTTTGGGTTTATCATCAAACACATCCGGTCGCGGCAAATGGCCATTGACAAAGGCCTTGGTTTTTTGCTTGCCATCCTGGGATACCACCGCCATATCAGGGAACACCAACGCAATATGGAAGAATACCGGAAAATGATCCTGTCACAGGACCGGGGCCCATGGAAAACAACGAAATCCGATCTCCAATGAACCACAACGGGATTCGCAAAGTAGGGATTGTCGGGGAAGGAAAAATGGGTTCCGCTCTCCTGAATTATCTTACCGGTTTCGACCTGGAACTATCCTGGGCCTGCAGCCGGGAAGCCGATATTGAAAGAATCAGAAAACAATATGGCAAACGCATCAACCGGTTGTTGGAAGCGGGCATCATCGATATTAACAAACATCTGGCTTTACGGCAAACAACCATAAGCCATGAACTTTATGATTTGAACGGTTGCGATCTTATCATGGAAGCCATACCGGAAAATGAGGAGCAGAAGCGTTTGCTCTTTGCAACGCTGGATCCGCTCGTCAACCAGGATTGCATCTTTGCATCCAATTCTTCGTCCATTAAACCCTCTTTGATTTCGCCATCCTCACATCGACAGGAAAAATTTACAGGGCTACATTTTTTTTATCCTATTGGCTTCAAAAATATTGTTGAATTAACGGTATTGCCCGAAACTTCCTCACGGACAATTTTAAAAACCGAAGCTTTTCTCAATGCCATTCAACGTTTTTTTCTCACTCTGGATGAAAAAAACAGCTTTATCCTGAACAAAATTTTTCTCGATTTTCAAATGACGGCCTTCGAAATAGTTAAAAAAGGCTACTGCAATTTCAGGCAAATGGACGAATTGGTAAAAAAAGATCTTTTTGCTTTTGGGGTTTTCGATTTCATGGATGGCGTCGGCCTTGATACGATGCTGGTTTCCATTCAGAATTATATTTCCGGTTATCCCCACAAGTCGTGGTACGAGCCGCTTGTTTTACAACTTCAGGAAATGGTCGGACAGGGAAAACTTGGGATGAAAACCGGGGAAGGATTTTTTCATTATCCATTGGATCCCATCCAGGAGGCCGAATGGCAGGATACCGGAGCAATATCCGAACATCTTCGCCAAACCTGGTTTTCAGCGGTAAAAAGGTTTACCGCCCAATCCCATCTTCCCATTGGGGATATTAATTTTGCGGTGAAAGAGTATTTTGGACTTTTAAAAGGACCATTCGAAACTTGAAGCTGAAAAATATTTACTTTTGTTAAAAAAAAACCGACGCCATGAAAAAGATCATTGGATTCTCTATCCTTCTTTCCGCAATATTCGTTCTTTTTTCCCTTATGCTGAATGTCCCCGACGTCATTGGCAATGGAAAAGCAACAATGCCCAATCCTACCGGGGCAATGCCCGATACCATTTTTTCTTTTTTAAAAGCTACCTGTATGGATTGTCACTCCGATAATGGCAGTGGAATTGCAAAAGGGAAATTGAACCTTTCAAAATGGGATGGAATGACTGTCGAAAAACAGAGGGACGAAGCTCAGGATATTTGTAAGGTACTCACCAAAGGTACGATGCCAAAAAAGGGATGGCTGAAAAAGAATCCAACGTTAGAGCCTAAAAAAACCGACATTGAAAAGGTTTGTCAATGGTCGGAAAGCCTGAAAAAATAAATTAACCGGATGTCGGAAGAAATTGTTATTACGGGGATGGGCATGATCTCGTCCCTGGGTTTGTCTTTAGAAGAAAACTGGAAAAACCTCTGTGAAGGAAGAAGTGGAGTCAAAAGAATTACGCTTTTCGACCCTACCGATTGTGCAACGCAGATCGCTGCCCAGGTTCCGCCGGAATTCGAAGAAGTATCAAAGAAATGGATCCGCAAAAGAGCAGCCAGTCAAATGACCAGGGTTACCCGCATGTGTGTCACGGCTGCAAAAATGGCCGTTGCCGATTCGGGGGTTCTTTTCGACACGGTTGACAAAAGCCGTTGCAGTGTGATCATGGGGGTTGTCAATACCGGTAATTCAACGGTTGAACACGGTACCACCCTACAAAACAGCATACTGAAAAGCATGACCAACTCAATGGCTGCCTGGGTTTCGTTGGAATACCAATTGACAGGGCCCGGTTTTTCGGTGAACACAGCCTGTGCATCCTCTGCGTATGCCATAGCCCTTGGATGCGATATGATACGCAACGGTAAAGCCGACATCGTTATTGCGGGCGGCGCCGATTCAATCATCAATAAGGAAGAAATTCAGGGTTTCAATGCATTGTACGCAATTTCTGTCGCCAATGAGCGCCCTGAATCTGCCAGCAAACCTTTTTCCATCGACCGGGACGGGTTTGTGATTGGGGAAGGGGCCGGCGCCCTTGTACTGGAAACCAAAGAAAACGCCCTGAAACGAAAAGCGCATATTTATGCACAGATTGCCGGCTATGCGCTCACCAGCGAAGGGTACAACATCATGGCTCCCATGGCAGGAGGCGAAGGAATGGCCAATACCATGCGAATGGCTCTGGAAAACGCTGGTATTGGCCCTGAAGAGGTAGGCTATATTAACGCCCACGGAACATCCACCGAACTGAACGACCGCTACGAAACCATGGCCATTAAAAACCTTTTCGAACAGCATGCTTACAAAATACCCGTCTCTTCGTCAAAATCGATGTTGGGCCATACCATTGGCGCAGCAGGTGCCATCGAAACAATCATCACCGCCCTTTCATTGCAAAACGGAATTATTCCCCCAACCATCAACTATAAAAACCCGGACCCGGACCTGGATTTGGACTATGTGCCAAACAAGGCCAGAACGTGTAATATCCGGGTGGCCCTGTCGAACTCCTTTGGTTTTGGAGGCCACAATGCTACCATTGTGCTGAAAAAATAATATTTTTGCAAAAAAAATTGGAACCTGTCATGGCCGAAATTACAAACAATACCCGAAACGAAGTCAAAGAGATCGTTTATAACTTTTTTGCCGATGAGTGTGAAGTTGATAAATCCCAAATCAATGACAATACCCTCATCATTAAAGACCTGGATGGCGATTCATTGATGTTTCTGGAACTGATTGAAATTTTTAAGAAAAAATACAACCTTGAAATCGAGCTGAAAGTTATTGGAAAATATTCTGTGAAACATCCGGTTGCCACCATCGGTCAGTTAATCGATATGCAAATGCTGATCATTGAGCATGAAAACCAGTTGCTCGACCTTGACATAAAAAGTTAACCGTTCCCTTGCCCGCTCCTCCTTTGGTTTTTGTTTTCCCTGCCTTCAGTAACGATTATTCCGTTCATCCGGGCAATGACCTGAAGGGATTTAAAGAACAATTTGACCAACTGGTCAATGAAGCCTGCCGTTTTCATGAATTTTTACCAGCGGGGTTCCATTTTCAAGACAACAATTTTCTGGATGATGAATTAAAAACCCAGTATATCACCTATTTATATAGTTGCGCTGCCTCCATGGTATTGCGAAAAAACCAACGTATCCCTGATTATTCGGCCGGATACAGCCTGGGACTTTATGCAGCGTTATACGATTCAGGTTCCATAACCCTCGATACCGGACTGCGTTTTATCCAACAGGCCTATCTGGCGATCGGGGAATCGGTCAAAGGACAAACTTCCGGCATGGGGACCATCATCGGGCTTGACCGGAACGACATTGAACTCCTGATCGGAAAATCCAATCTGAAAATCGATATTACAAATCAAAATGCCCCTTATTCTTTTGTGGTTTCCGGGATCAGGGAGGATGTCGTAAAATTACTTTATTTGGCCAACGAAGAAGGGGCCCTTCATACCCGGACACTTCCGGTATCTGTTCCCTATCATTATCATCAACTGAAAGATGCTGCCACCAGATTCGAAAAAAAAACCAGCCACCTCGATGTCTTTCCTTCTTTAAACCCAATCGTATCTTTAATTGATCAGAAAGAACTACATACGCCCAGGGAGCTTCGACGCGAATTAACCGGCAATCTTTATCTCCCTTTAAACTGGTATAAAACGCAACAATGGTTCCTCCTTCGCGGGATATACCGGTTTATTGAGTGCGGGCCTTCCAAAAGCCTCGTGAAAAATGCAAAATTTGTCGCACCGGAACTACGGTTTTTCTCCCTCGACCGTATCCCTTAAACCTTACCGGCTTCTTTCCACGCTTTCCGTATCCGGATCAGGGTGCGGAACATCGGTTCGTCCAGATGTTCCTTTTCCCTTAAGGACAACGCCTCCTTCACCATCCCAACGGGCGGGGTTGTCTCCCTGGCTGGAATACAATGGTGGCGTTGTAGGGTGGCCTCCAAAATCATCTGATCGAGTTGAAATTTGGGAAGTTTTTCAGAAAAGTAATAGAACGGGTCCCTGAAGATGGATTGTTCCTTGTGGATCATTCCTTCGCGAATGGCGATTTTGTGCAAAGGTGTGTTTGGGTACACCCTCAATCCCGCCGTCATATAAACCATATCATCGGGGGAGACATAGGCATCAATAAAATCAAGCGTTTCCTTAAATGTTGAAACATCTTCCCCCGGTCCGCCAAAAAGGAAAAACCACATGGTTGGCAAATGATGTTTCAGGATGAGCCGGGCCATTTTTTCAACTTCCCGTAACGCAAAACCTTTTCGCAGGTTCTTTAATATTTGCGGGGAAGCGCTATCGGGCGTTGCATCAATTTGTACGAACCCGGCTTTTATCATCAAAGCAAACAATTCATCGCTACAGTGACGGGGATTGATGCCCATGGTGCGCAAGCGGACCTTGATTTTACGACGGATGATTGCACGGCAAATCTCCTCGGCATGCCCAACGGGATCGTTAAACGTAGAGTCCACAAATTCAAACATGATGTTTCCAATCCGGCGATATGCCTGCTCAATTTCATCGGCAATGTCCTCCGGGTCCCTCAACCGGTAGTGTTTCCCTTCAATCAAAGGATAGGTACAATAAATACAACCATGGGAACAGCCACGTTTGGTTTGGACCGAATAGACCCCCCTGGGGCGATAAGGATTAAAATCAAGGCGTTGGTCGAGTTCAGAATGCAATGAAAACGGTTTGAATTCAGGAAAAGCGAACCCGGTTTGGAGATGCTTCCTGCCCTGAACAACAATATTGGGAATGTGTGTCACATCGGTCCCGTTGACCAGTGCATCCAACAAATCGGGAAACGACTTCTCTGCCTCGCCCAGAATCCCATATTGCACACCGGTTAAACGCATTAACTCTTCCGGAAAAATGCTGAAACCGCTGCCCCCAAGAATCATGGGAACACGGGCAATGGCTTTAACAGGAAAAATAAATTTTTCAAGAATTTCATCCACATAAAATACTGGCCTGTCGATGACAACATCGTCGATGTTCCGGATGCTGAACCCGATAAAATCAGGCTGAAAATCGAGTACCAGCCTGACCAGGCCCATACCTTCATTAAAAACCCCGTCAAAAATTTTTACTTCATACTTTTTTTCCAACATGGCCGACAACAAACACAAACCCAGGGGCGGTACCGGGTAAGGCGACTTTTCAGTGTTTGTATTAACCAAAAGAACTTTTTTCATTACGCAACCAAGCAATGGTATCTTCCTGATGAGTTCACCAGGATCCTGAATTTATATAACATCGGTCCCCTTTTTAATAAGCCACAACGCTCCTACCCTTGCGTGAAATTCATCGTGCGGCAACCTGGTTTTCATTACTGAATTGAAAAAATTGTACTTTCTGTAATTGTGGTCCACAATCTGATCTTTTACCTGTTTATAGAAAACGGTACCAGGCAATGGGGTCAGAATGGTATAGCCGGCGTAAACAACGCGGTTTTGGTCAGAATAGGCTGCCATTGCCTCAAAATCCGCCTCTGTATAATCGTTGGGGATAACATAATTTCCACGGACCATGATCCCATTTTGTTCAAAAACTTTAACTGCCAGATGGTTATCATAAGCGGGAGATTCTTTCCGGTACCTTTTCAACTCTTCATCCCGAAACGATTCAAATCCGCAAATAACAACTTTCAGCCCACCTTTTGCCAGCTTTTCGATAATATCGGGCCTGTGTGCGGCAACATCTGCACGGATATCCATAATAAATGTTTTTTTGATGCCCTCTGCTGCAATCCGGTCGAAAAGGTCGATCATAAACCGGGCATCTACTACTGTATTGGCATCGGCAAACCGCACAACCGGATAATCATCGATCGATTTAAGTTCCGTAATCAAACTTTCGATGGTACGTTGATGGTATTTGCCGTGAAACTGGCCCCAGATTGAGCAAAACGTACATTTATAAGGACAACCCAGCGAGGTGAAAAGATAGGTGCTCGGCCAGGGGCTGTTCCCCACTTTATACGTATTGATCCAGCGAAGCAGATGGGAACGGTCAGGCATCAAAAAACCGCTGCCGGCAGGATCGATGATGGATGGTTTCCCTCCATTTTTTTTTAATCCATTCTCCGAATTTACCCATAGCCCGGGAACAGCGGTAAAAGGTTTGCCTTGCTCAAAGAGCTCAACAACTTTTCGGAAAAGATGTGCCCCGGAGCCCGGAACCACAAGATCGACAGAACGGTCGCGAAAATCGCCCGGACATAAAGTGGCATGCAGCCCTCCGGCAACCGTTAATACCGTTGGGCCCATTTTTTTAACGGTTTGAAAAATTTCCAGGGCATAATCAAATTCGCTGGTGATCACCGTGACACCCACAACCTGCGGCCTGTGTTTTTCCATTAAACCCGTCACCATAACTTTCAGGGACGGCGCATCGGGATCCAGGTCGTACTCCCCTTTGGTATCAAAAACCGTTACATCGTGATCAGTAACGGCCGCGGCAATGGTCAACAGCCCCAGGGGAGGGCCAATCAGCTTTTTATGAATAAACCGCCGGGCTTCCGCCGGGGCATATTTCAGGATGTTGTTTTCCGGGGAACGGGGAGGATTGATCAGCAAAATCTTCATGCTGCAAAAATAGCCATTTTCGACCAACGGGAAAGCCGCTGATAATGCTTCATTTTTCGTACTTTTGCCATGCTTTCAGGCCTTGTGATATTCCATATCCCATGAACGATTTGACTTTGATGCGCGAAAAGATAACCAACCTCCGTTGTTGTGTCATTATTCCCACATACAACAATGATAAAACCCTGGCGACGGTTATCCGGGATGTATTGAACTGGACAGAAGCGGTGATTGTGATCAACGACGGTTCAACCGATAAAACACCTGAAATTTTAGGTTCTTTTCCACAAATCACCACCATCCATAACATAAAAAACAGTGGAAAAGGATTGTCGTTGCGAAAAGGTTTTAAATTGGCCATAGAGAAAGGGTTTCGTTACGCCATTACCATCGATAGCGATGGCCAGCATTTTGCTTCTGATATACCGGCTTTTATTGATTGTATCGAACTTTATCCCGATAGCATGATTGTAGGCGCCAGGAACATGAAGCAGGCAGGTGTTCCAGGCACCAGCCATTTCGGACATCGGTTTTCCATATTCTGGTTCAAAGTTGAAACAGGCCTTGCCATCGATGATGTCCAAACAGGATACCGCCTTTATCCATTAAATGAAATTAAAAAAATCAAACACTGCTATTCGCAAAAATTCGAATTCGAAGTCGAAATCTTAGTGCGCCTTGCATGGCGTAATGTCCCCATTGCATCGGTCCCGGTGCGAATCTATTATGCCCCCAAAGAGGAAAGGGTGTCCCATTTCAGAAAATTCAGGGACTTTGCCCGGGTCTCCATCCTGAATACCATCCTTGTTTTTATGGCCGCCCTTTGGCTCCGTCCTCTTGCATTTTTAAAAAGATTAAGAAAAAAATCGTTCCGTCAGGTTATCAATGAATATATTGTGAACAGTGAGGATTCCAATTCAAGAATCTCATTGTCGCTGGGACTGGGAATTTTGATGGGTATTTTGCCTATCTGGGGATGGCAGATGGTTGCATCTTTCGGACTGGCACATCTGTTCCGGCTCAATAAATTTGTCGCCGTCGCCGCATCCAATATCAGCCTTCCGCCCATGCTGCCCCTGATCCTCTATTTATCCTATAAAACTGGAGGATGGGCCTTAGGAATCAACAATGCCTCCCTGAAATACTCAGCTGGGTTTGGGTTTCAATGGATCAAAGAAAACCTGGTACAGTATCTTTTGGGGAGTTTTTTATTTGGATTGGGAATGGCAACCCTGCTCGGGTCATTAACGTTTATCATTCTCTTGATTTTTAGAAAACCAAAAACCCGGTAAAGGATTAGGAGCTGGTTATGACCGATATTTTCATTCTTGTTTACCGGTTTTTTAATTCACATAAGGGCGTGTTTTACTTTCTCCTCGTGCTCCTTGCCGTTGCCATTATTTTTCTTTCGCAGAAAATCCGGTTTGAAGAAGATATTGCCCGTACCTTGAATAAAAAAGGGACCGATGACCTTCAGGGGTTTGTTCTTAAAAACCTGAAACTGACCGATAAATTGGTCGTGGACATCCTGCTTTCCGATTCCCTTGCCAGGCCTGATCCGGAGGAAATGATCCAGTTGGGCCAACGCCTGGTGGACTCGCTCCATAGCCGTTTCGATACTGCCTTCATCCGGAACATCGTGTTTCAAACCTCCGATTCTGTGATTGTTTCATTGATGGAACTGGTCAATGACCATCTTCCATCTTTTTTAGACGAAAAAGATTATCAAACCATTGACAGCCTGATCAACCCCGGGGCAGTCGCCCGTTCATTCGAAAAAAACCTGCGTGTATTGAATACACCAGCCAGTTTTTTTCTCAGGAAAAGAATTCAACAAGACCCACTAAACATCTCTGGCCTTGCCCTGAAAAAAATGAAATCCATACAGGTTGACGGTAACTTTAATATTGTAGATGGATGTGTCTTTTCCGTTGACATGCGCCATCTTCTTTTGTTTATCGTCCCAGCCAATCCATCAAGCGAAACATCGTTGAACACAACGTTCATCCGTGGCATGGATGATATTATCAACGGGATGCGTCAGGGCGAAAACCAACAATACGAAATCGGATATTTCGGAGGCGTGGCCGTGGCCGTGTCCAATGCAACCCAATTGAAAAAAGACATCCTACGGTCCCTTATCATCGCTTTTGTTCTGATATTTCTTCTTATTGGGTGGTATTTCAGGAGCATACTGGTTCCCCTGCTTGGATTGCTGCCTGCCCTTTTTGGGGGTGGACTTGCCCTGGCGGTTCTGGCCGTAACCATAGGGTCCATTTCTGCCATCGCTTTGGGAATCGGGTCAGTCATCCTGGGCCTGATTGTCGATTACACACTTTACCTCGTTAACCTTTACCGGAAAAAAGGGGCAATGGAGGCGGTACTTAAAGAGATAGCGCTTACCCTTATTCTTTGTAGCCTAACTTCGGCCGGGGCATTTCTATGTCTTACCTTTCTTGATTCAGGCGTGCTCTCCGATCTTGGATGGTTTGCCGCCATCAGCGTTCTGGGCGCTGCTTTTTTTGCGCTCGTTGTTCTTCCCCATTTCCTGCCGGAAAGCATCGTAACAAAGCCTTCTGCTCAAAAACCAAATATTATCGACAGGATCGCGGCCATCCGGTTCGAAAAAAATATCCCTCTCATCTTTATGCTGGTTTTAGTGCTGGCCGTTAGCCTCTTTTTTGCGAACCGCGTCACTTTCGAAAAAGAGATGAACACCCTTAGTTTTATAACGCCACAACTGGCAAAAACGGAAGCAACCCTTGACAAAATCAGCGATTACAAATTAAAAAACATCTATTTTGTTACGACCGGTACGTCGATTGAAAAAACCCTCCGGGCGAAAGAAAAACTGGTTCCGGCCATTCAATCGTTGCAAAAGAAAGGGATTGTCCATGCAATGAACGATGCCGGACCGCTTCTGCAATCCGATTCCCTGCAAAGAATAAAAATTGCCCGGTGGAATAGCTTTTGGACACCCGAAAAAAAGGCCCGGTTGCAGCAAACCATCGTAAATGAAACAAAAAAAAGCGCATTTCGCCCCGGCACCTTCGAACCTTTCTTCCATTTGCTGAATAAAAAATTCGAGCCTTTACCGGCCAACAATGCTGAATTACTCGAAAACCCCATCATTTCTGATTGGATATCGATAACCCCCGAAAAAATATTAGCGCCCCTTATCCTTAGGGTCACCAATGAAAATAAACCGCTCGTTTATTCCTGGTTTTCATCGGACCCAAACATCATCCTGTTTGATAAACAAAACCTGACGGAACAATTCGTGGAAAGTGTAAAGCATGATTTTGACCTGTTGGTGAAACTAACCATGATTTTTGTCACCTTGCTACTGATTGTTTCCTTTGGCCGGCTGGGATTGGGCCTGATTTCAGCCATCCCGATGTATGCAAGCTGGATCATAACACTTGGCTTCATGGGCATTACCGGTATCCGGTTTAACATTTTTAACATAATCATCTCTTCTTTTATTTTCGGGTTGGGAGTCGATTACAGCATTCTGATCATGCGTGGGCTGCAACATCGTTACAAAACCGGCCAGTCTGATCTTAAAACCTATAAAGTTTCGGTTATTCTGTCGTCGGCCACTACCATTTTTGGGGTCGGGGCGCTCTTTTTTGCCCGTCATCCTGCGCTTCATTCCATCGCGCTCATTTCGACCGTAGGCATTTCCCTTGTGGTTATTTTATCATTTGTTGTCCTTCCATTGATTTTCGACGGCATCATTTTATCGTGGGACCGTCGAAGATTCCCGGTAACCCTGCGTATCCTTGTCAAAACGCTTGTTACCTGGGGGAACATTGTTCTGATTGCAGGCATTATGATGGTTTTCGGGACAATAATCAACCTCCTTTTCTTCATCAAACAAAAAAAGAAGGAGATGGTCTTCCATACCCTGTTTTCCTGGCTTACCCGTGCCTATATTGCCTTTACGTTTGCTTTTGACCGGAAAACAATAAAACCGTCCGGCGAAGATTTCTCCACCCCTGCCATCATCATTAGCAACCACCAAAGCCTTATCGAAACCCCAGCGTTTTTAAGGCTTTACCCCAAAATACTCATCCTTACCAAAACCTGGGTCTATCGATCGCCCATTTTTGGACCGATTGCCCGGCTGGCCAACTTCTTCAATGTGGACCAGGGGGTAGAAAACCTTTTGGCCCCCCTGCGTAAAAAAGTCGAAGAGGGGTACTCAATTTTGATTTTTCCGGAAGCGCACCGCTCCTCCGATCAAAAAATCCAAAGGTTTCACCGGGGCGCTTTTTATCTTGCCGAAAAGTTGCAGATCGATATTCTTCCGGTATTGGTCTTTGGTTCAGGCGAATTTTTGGCCAAAGGGGCCTTTTGGGGAAAACCCAACTCCTTCCGGATGAAAATTCTGCCCAGGATTAAACCCGACGACCGTTCGTTCGGTGCCACCTACCAGGAACGGGCAAGGCTTTTACGTCGGTTTTACATTGCCAACTACGAATCGTTTAAAGCCGAAGAGGGCAATGCTCATTATTACCGGCGCCTCCTTGCCTTGAATTATGTGCTCAAAGGGCCCATCCTCGAATGGTATATGCGGGTTAAAATGAAACTCGAAGATAATTATGAAATTTATAATGAACGGATGCCCCGGAATGGCCATATCCTGGACCTGGGCTGCGGTTATGGTTTTATTGCCTATATGCTCATGTTTACCGGCGAAAACCGTTATCTGACGGGCGTTGACCATGATGAAGATAAAATCGCCATTGCCACAAATTGTTTCTCGAAAAATGACCGTATCCGGTTTTTCAGTGCCGATGTGACCCAATATGCGATCACGCCCCACGATGGGTTTCTTTTAAATGACCTTTTGCACTACCTTGACCCACAAGATCAGGAAACCTTGCTTAGAAGCTGTTTCTCCAACCTTAACCCCGGAGGTACCATCCTGATCCGCGAAGCCAATACCGAATTGAAACAACGCCATAAAAAATCGGTACTGACCGAGCTGTTTTCTACCCGGAGCGGGTTTAACAAAACCAAAAACCCCGCTCATCCATTGTTCTTCCTTTCAGCCAAAACCCTCCGAACCCTTGCAGAAAGCTGTGGCATGAATATGGAAATAATTGATAATAAAAAGGTTACATCTAATAATTTATTTGTGATACGGCATGGATAAATTCGATGTCATCATTCTTGGAGCTGGCCTGGGGGGATTATCCTGCGGTTATATCCTGGCAAAAGAAGGGTTTCGTGTTTGCATCCTTGAAAAACATCATACCGCAGGTGGTAATTTACAAACCTTTGCCCGTCATGGCCATCCATTCGAAACCGGCGTCCACTACATTGGTGCATTGAACCCCGGCCAGACCCTTTATCGTTACTGGAAATACTTAGGATTGACCGATACCCTGCCCATCCAGAGGCTCGATCCCGATGGTTTTGACAGGATTGGATTTGAAGATGCCGAATATCCTTTGGCCCAGGGATTTTCAAACTTTATGGAACAACTGCTCCCGTTCTTTCCCAAATCCAGGGACACCCTCCGGCAATACATCCGCGAAGTATCGGAAATCGTTTCTGCTTTTCCGCTTTATAACCTTGAACATCCCGAATATCATGATGAAAAACAATATATTGGACAAAGCGCTTTCGATTTTTTTAAAAAATTTTCACCTGGTGGGCGACTTTCGACGGTCCTTGCCGGCAATAATTTTTTGTATGCCGGAACCCGCAACACACCCCTTCACATCGCAGCGCTTATCAACCATTCGTTTATTTCAGGGGCATTCAGGATCGTGGGTGGAAGCCATCAGGTTACCGGTATTTTGGTAAAAAATATCATTTCCATGGGCGGAAACATCCTGACAAACAGCGAAGTAACCGGAATCGACCACACGGATTCCCTTTTTTCTGTCGCAACAACAGAAGGTCGGAAGTTTTTTTCCGGCAAACTGGTTTCTGCTATCCACCCGGGCAATACCCTCTCCCTTTTGTCCCAGAAATTGGTTAGGGCGGCATTCAGGGATCGCATTTTCCGGCTAACCAACACCCCTTCGGCCTTTGTCCTTTACTTAGTAATGAAACCAGGATCTTTTCCCTATTTGAACCATAATTTTTATTATCACAAAACCGAAAAGGTATGGGACGAGAGCGCGGGGAGGGGCATGGGAATTGAATGGCCTGCCATGTTTATGCTTTCTACTGCCGCTCATGAACCCAACCAGCGTTTTGCCAAAACCATGACCATCATCACATACATGGATTACCAGGAAGTGAAAGGCTGGGAAAATTCAACGACCGGTCACCGGGGGGATGAGTATTCAGGTTTTAAAAAAGAGAAAGCGGAGCGATTGCTTCAACTTGTTGAAATGAAATACCCGGAGATCCGTTCGGCCATCGCATCCATGGAAATTTCCACACCACTGACCTGGCGCGATTATACAGGTACCCCGGAGGGATCGATGTATGGTATCGGAAAAGATTACAGGGAACCTTTATATTCAACCGTATTTCCGAAAACAAAGGTCCCCGGCTTATATTTTACGGGCCAAAATACAAACTTGCACGGCGTTCTTGGGGTAACCATAGGTTCGGTGCTCACTTGTGGCGAAATTGTTGGTTTGAAATATCTTATAAATAAAATAAGCAATGGCTGAGCAGAAAAAAAACAGAATTAAAACGACATGGATTGTACTTTCGGCCCTGGCGGGTATGCTGCTGGTTTCTGTTTTCTGGTTTCACCTTGCAACAACCATCAAACCCCCGGACCCGGGCAGTTATGCCGATACCTCACTGCAGGCGATAAACCCTGAAGCCGGTTTTTTTTATCTCAAAAACAATTGGATTCAAAAAAACAAGGAAGGTTTATGGGAAATGTACATTGAAGGAAAACCCTTTGAACGTGGGGTTATCAATGGAAAATTGACAAAAAGCCTGATCGCGTTGCAGGAAAAAGCATTTATTGACCGTATCCGGGAGATGGTGCCATCCGATGGGTACCTTCGGTTTTTAAAGTACTTTATCTATTGGTTTAACCGTGACCTTGATACATACGTCCCCGAAGAATACAAACTCGAAATTTATGGTATTTCTGTTTCAGCCTCAGCAAAATACGATTTTATCGGTTCCGGGTACCAACGGATGCTCAATTACCACTCGGCCCATGATATTGGCCATGCCCTGCAGGAGTTAAGCCTGGTGGGTTGTACCAGTTTCGGGATATGGGGCGATAAATCAAAAGATTCGGAACTGATCGTAGGCAGAAATTTCGATTTTTATGCCGGTGATGCATTTTCGGAAAATAAAATTATATGTTTTGAAAAACCTGAAAATGGTTTTGGTTTTATGATGGTTACCTGGGCCGGGATGATCGGGACGGTTTCAGGCATGAACGAAGCCGGGCTTACCGTAACCATCAACGCAGCCAAATCCGACATGCCTTGGTCAGCCCGTGCCCCCGTTTCTATTGTCGCCCGCGAAATACTCCAATATGCATCGACCCTTCAGGAGGCTTACGTCATTGCAAAAAAAAGAGAGACTTTCGTTTCTGAATCGATCCTTGTCGGATCTGCCAAAGAGAATAAAGCCGGGATCATCGAAAAATCACCCTATAAAATTGCCCTGGTCATCCCAACCTCCAATTTTATTGCCAGTACCAACCATTTTCAGTCGGAGGCCTTTGTCAACGATCCGTTGAATGTGCGAAACAAAGCAGAAAATGCCTCCTGCTATCGTTATCAGCGGTTAATTCAGGATATTTCAACTTTGGCCCCCATGGATTACCGGGATGTAGCTTCCATCCTCCGCGATAAAAAAGGATTGGACGGCGCTGACCCGGGATACGGAAACGAAAAAGCCATTAACCAACTGATCGCACACCACTCAATCATTTTCAAGCCTTTACAATTGCAGGTATGGGTATCGACCCCCCCCTGGCAATTGGGCAAGTATATTTGTTATGACCTGAATGATATTTTTCATAAATTTGCAGGGTTAAAACAGAGGGAGGATATTTCCGATACGGCCCAAACCATTCCTGCAGATTCTTTTCTTCAATCAACGGATTATCAACAGTTTTTAAGATTTAAAGAGATGCGGGAAGAACTGAAGAAGAGGCTCCATAATCGGGAAAAAATTCCACTGTCAAGTTCTTTTCTTACTGAATTCATAAACTCAAACCCCGGATATTTCGAAGTATATTCCCTCATTGGGGATTACTATTTTCAAAAGGGCCAGTGGAAGGAGGCTAAAACTGCCTTTCACAAAGCCCTAACCCGAATAATACCCGGATGGGAAGAAAAATTGGCCATCATTGAGAAGATGGCTGAGTGTAACCTGAATATTAAAAAAACACAACAATGAAATTTAAATTAATATATCCCCGATGGGAAAAACTGGAAGGACAAACCATTTTCAACCTGCCCCCCCATGGGCCGGTAGTCATGGCCGCTGCTTTGCCCGAAGGGGTAGAGGTTGATTTTACCGACGAAAATGTTGAAGAGCTTGTCATTGACGATAGTCCTGATTTTGTCGGAATTTCTACCATGCTTACGACCCAGGTCAAGCGGGGATGGGAAATTGCTGCCCAATACCGTAAATTAGGAAAAAAAGTGATCTTCGGGGGTATTTCGACCATGCTCCATGCTGAAGAGACCATGCAGTATGCCGATTCTGTTTTTCTTGGGGAAGTGGAAGGCCGCCTTCAACAGGTTTTTAAGGACTTCCACAACAACGATCTGAAAAAGGTTTACAATTTTATGAACAACCCGCCCGATATGGGCCTGATAGGCCCAGCCAGAAGGGATATCCTGAACAAGGACTTTTACTATCATAAAGGGTTTAGAATGGTTGACCTTTTTCATGCCTCCCGTGGATGTATTTATGATTGTTATCCCTGTGCCGTGCGATACCTTGGAGGCCGCGGGTTCCGTCCACGCCCCATCGACCGGGTCGTAGAAGAACTTTCACAAATTGACAACAACCGGTTGTTTATTGTCGATAATTCCCTGGCGCTCGACACGAAATGGGAAAAAGAGCTTTTTAAAGCCATGATCCCATTAAAAAAGAAATGGGTAAGCCATACCATTGAAGATAAAAATGATGTGCTCGACCTCGCGGCACAGGCAGGGGCCTGGTATGTTTACCAGGCGGTTTTTGATACTTCCGATTATATCAGAAACAGGATAAAACAATACCACGATTATGGTATCGCTGTTGAAGGGACCATCCTGCTTGGGCTCGATAACCAAACGGAAGACGATATTAAACGGTTGATCGATTTCCTGCTTGAAATCGACCTGGACCTTGCTGAATTTACGGTACTTGCGCCCTTCCCACATACCAAGGCATACAGCGACCTTATCAAGCAAAACCGCATTTTCGACTTTGACTGGAACCATTTCAATGCCGGAAAAGTGGTTTATCACCCCAAACATATGACCGCCGAACGATTGGCTGAACTTTATCAGTATGCCTGGGATACCTTTTATCAGGAAGAGCCCCAAACCATGAAAATGTTCAACCTGATCAACCGGGTGGTTTCCCAGGAAATTTCTGACGGCACCTATACCCCGCGCCGCCGTGACCTGGCCGATCTTAGCTTCGGGAAAAAAGTGCCAAAAGTTGCCTGATTTTTTTCTGCTTCCAATCCACTCCTTTGATAAGAAAACCGACTATGGAAATAAATCCCGACTTTAATAAATACATGGACCATTACTATGATTATCTGGGCCAGTGGGACAGCCCATCCCGGTGTGGTTTGAAAATCATCCGGCGAATGGATGGAAAAACACTCGCCATTGCGACCGAAATTTACCGGCAAAACCCAGGGACCCCGGTAACGGAATGGGTAGCGCCACTTGCAACAAAAATCATGAATGAAACCCAATGTACTCCCGGTTCTTTCATTTTTATAGAACATACCCCCGACATGCAAAGCAAACTCACCTTTTATGGTGAAACCTTTGACCTTGTTAACTTTGAAGTAACCGGAAACACCCTCTCCAATCCGAAATGGAGCCGGTTGACCTCCCGGGAAGTAGATGCGATGATGGAAGAATAAACCTCCCTATCTTTGCATCATGGGGAATCGTCGCCTTCGTACCTGCCAATATTCCACAACCCTTCTCATCTTTCTTTTCTTCGCTCTTCCCACATGGGCCCAACCCCTTCTTAAATCATCCATCATCGGGTCCGTTTACGAAATACAAACCCAATCCCCTTTGCCAGGAGCTTCCATTTTGATTGTGGATACGGAACCTCTGATCGGGGCCTCCTCCGATAACCAGGGAAATTTCATCCTTCCGGAAATACCGATCGGAACCTACCAGATAAAAATAACCCACATCGGATATAAGCCATACATTTCCGAACCGTTGATTGTCAGTAGCGGAAAAGAAACCAGGATAACCGTTTATCTGGAAGAATCCATGCTAACATCCCCCGAAATTGAAATTAAAGGGGATTATAAAAAATACCAGACCATCAATAAAATGGCCACCGTGAGCGTACGGTCGTTTAGCGTTGATGAAACATTCAGGTTTGCCGGGAGCTATAACGACCCGGCCCGGATGGCAGCCAACTTCGCCGGGGTCACCTCCGGAATCGATAACAGAAACGATATCATTGTCAGGGGAAATTCCCCGATGGGAATGCAATGGCGGCTCGATGAAATGGAAATTCCAAACCCCAACCATTTTGCGGCCGTCGGAACAACCGGTGGGCCGGTTACCCTTTTGAACAACAACCTCCTTACCAACTCCGATTTCTTTACCGGCGCATTCCCTGCCCAGTATGGCAATACACTCGCCGGCGTATTTGATATGCGGATGCGCAACGGCAATAACCAAAAGCATGAATATTGGTTTCAGGTTGGCTGGAACGGGCTTGAATTCGGCGCTGAAGGGCCATTCTCGAAAAAAAAAGCCGCATCCTATCTGTTTTCGTACCGTTACTCCCCGCTCCAATTCCTCAACTGGTTTAATATCAATGTTGGAATTGTCCCCAAATACCAGGACCTTAACCTTAAATTTACCATCCCGGCCGGAAAAGCCGGAGTTTTTACCCTTACCGGTATGGGCGGGCTTAGCTATATTGAATTGTTCGACAGCCGTAAAGAACCTTCGGAATGGACCTTCCCGGACCTGGGGGAGAACCTTGCAAACGGTTCCAACCTGGGCGTCCTCGGCCTGACCCACCAGATTTTTCTACAGAAATCGCTCCGCATGAAAAACAGGGTTTATGTCGTTGCCTCCGACGTCAAAACCCAAATTGATACTTTCTCAAATGTTCAACAAACCCCTTCACCCTGGGCCGGTGAACATTCAACCGAGATAAAATACTCCGTCTCCAGCCAGTTGCTGAAAAAATTTAATGCCGGAAATACCATGGACGGTGGCATCTATTTTGACTATTGCCACATGTCGTTCGCCGACAGCATGATGTTTAAAAGCAAATTCATTGTCAATACAAATTCAACGGAAACGATGGGGATCCTCCATGGCTATATTCAATGGAAACACCTGTTCTCCGATAACTTTACTACCACCACAGGCCTCTATGGATCGTGGTTGTCGCTAAACAACGAATATACCCTGGAACCCCGCTTAGGTTTCGATTGGTACCTGCATAAAAACCATTCCCTGAACTTTGGAACAGGCCTCTATAGCCAGATGCAACCCCGGGTAGTCTATTTTATCCTGGCCCGTTTGCCCGATGGAACAGTTTCACAACCCAACCGTATGCTACAAAATACCTGGAATGCCCAGGCAGTATTGGGGTACAACTATCTGATTTCAGAAAACCTACGCTTTAAAACCGAAATCTATTACCAATATCTGTGGAATATTCCTACCAAAATTTCTATTCCCCAATATGCCCTGAGCAACCAGGGCCATGACTTTTTTTTAGACCGTCAATATGCCGACAGCCTTATCAATAAAGGGAGAGGGATCAATTATGGGATCGATTGCACCTTTGAACGGTTCTTCGGCAAAAACTATTTTTTTCTTCTTTCTGCCTCCCTGTTTAATTCGACCTACATGGGTTACGATGATAAATTGCGCAATTCGGCTTTTAATGTTAATTATGCACTGAATGCCGTTGGGGGTTATCAGTTCGTCATCGGAAAACGCAAATGGGGGATCATCTCTTTTGGGCTACGGGCCACCTGGGCCGGTGGCAATCCCTTTGTCCCTTATGACACAGGTGCGTCGATGGCAACCGGAGAAGCGGTGTATGACTGGGGGCAGGCATATTCTCCCCGGTATCCTGAATACAAACGGATGGCTTTCCGGTTTGGGATCAAAAGAAACCTCCCGGGTTACAACATCGAATTTCTTCTCGACCTGCAATACAGGACCAGCTTTACAAACGTTGCCCTGCAACGGATCGACCCTAAAACGGGAGAGATTCAAACCTATTTCACCATGGGCTTTTTCCCGATGGGCACATGGAGAATCCAATTCTAGGGAAAATGTCGTATCTTTGCATAATTCTTATATATGTAAATGAATACGATACACCCTCACTCATTCCATATCCCCGTGCTTGGAATCGGATATTCCATTGACACCCCGGTGAAAGTGGCCCATCTTGGAATATCTTCCGTGATTTCTTTGCTCGATGATATGCTGATGGAAAAATTGCGCGAATTTTATAGCCGGAAGTTCGACCTTCCTTTTCAGGCCATCTCCGAAAAAATTGAGGATTTCAGGGCAAAAAGGATCACTGCCTACCTGAACCTTATCAATACTATTGCCAAAGAAAAATTCGAAAAATTAAAATCGACCTGCGAACAAAAAAGCGCTGAATTCTCCACCTATATGGAAATGCTCCAGGATGGTTCGCAGTTAAAACAAAAATTTCTTCAACTGAAAAACGAGTGGAAAGGGATGGATAGGGCTAAATTCCTGAATGAAAACCTTTCTATGGGAAGCATCGATGTAAATATCATGACCAAAGTCGATAAGGAAAATTATCGTAACCACAAAAAACTCCCCGTTGAATTTAACGACGGACATGCTGCCCTGAGGGGATTTGTTAACAGCGATCTCTCTTCCTCGGTCGTGCTGTCGGCCGGCATGAGCCCCCACCTCTATAATTACCTCGAAAGTTTCGACAGTTTTTATCCCGATGAAAATCTTTGTCTGAAGAAAAAAATCACCCTAAAGGTAAGCGATTACCGGTCGGCCCTGATCCAGGGAAAATATCTGGCAAAAAAGGGATTATGGGTATCTGAATACCGCATCGAATCAGGGCTAAATTGCGGAGGACATGCTTTTCCGACTACCGGGTTTCTTCTTGGCCCGATACTGGAAGAGATGAAGCTGAACCGGGACGATCTTGTAAATCAAACCTTTGAACTGTTTACCAAAGCGCTGAAAGCAAAAAACCGCCCATCCCCGACAACCCCTCCCGAAGTCAGGATTACCGCCCAGGGAGGCGTTGGGACTGCCGATGAACACCAGTTTCTGACCGATCATTACCATCTCGATTCCATTGGATGGGGAACCCCCTTCCTGCTTGTTCCGGAAGTGGTCAACGTTGATAAAAAAACGCTCGGACTGCTATGCGAAGCTGAAGAAAATGATTTGTACATCAGCGATATCAGCCCGCTCGGAGTGCCATTCAACAACCTCCGGGGAAATACCAAAGACCTTGAAAAAGATGCATATATCCAAAAACATACCCCGGGAACCCCATGCTCTAAAAAATATGCCGCACTGAACAACGAGTTTGGAACCCCTACCCTATGCACAGCATCGCGGAAATACCAGAAACTAAAAATTGAAGAATTACAGGCCAAAAAACTGAGCCCTGAAGAATATCAGGTCGAATACGGCAAAATTATCGATAAATCATGCATTTGCGTTGGGCTGGGCACCTCCGCCCTTCTCGTGCACGATCTCGATACAAAAGTTGAAAAACCAGGCGTCTCGGTCTGTCCCGGCCCAAATATGGCCTATTTTTCAAAGGTTATGACCCTCAAGGAAATGGTCGGCCATATCTATGGAAAAAACAATGTCATTAAACGAAAAGACCGGCCCAATCTTTTCATCAACGAATTAAAATTGTATATCGACTACCTGAAAAATAAAATGGGGGAAACCACTGCCCCCTATCCACAAAAACAACAGGACTATTTCAACCTGTTCAGGGAAAATCTTGAAAAAGGAATTCAATATTACAAAGAACTTTGTTCGAACCTCTCTGAAAACCTTAGGACTAAAAAAGAACAATTCCTTACCGAACTCGAAAAATCGGAACATCTGTTAAAGACCCTCCCGGGGTAAGGAAATACACCCTTGTCATGCACTCCACTAAAAATCAAAAAATGCCACCCCTCTGGCTGGTTAAATCCATACAGTGTTTCCGGGATTTTCTTATCCGCCTGAACAACAAATTGTTCCCGGGAAATGTTGTTCTTTATGAACAATTTCAAAACCTGTGGGTCCTTCCTTCCCTTTATGTGGCCGCAAAACTCAATATCGCTGAACTGGTAAAACAAAAACCTTTGTCAGTCGATGAACTGGCCCGTTTAACGAATGCCCATGCCCCCTCGCTCTTTCGTGTCATGCGTGCCTTAGTGGCCCGTGGGATATTTAAATATGGCCGCGATGGAAAATTCAGGGTTAACGGGATGGCCAAAGGGTTATTGGACGGGCCTGGTTCGATTCGCCACATGCTGCTCCACCATCTGGGCCCGGTTAACTGGAACCTGATGAGCAACCTGGAACATACGGTCAGAACCGGAGAAGATGCTTTTGCCTTTACTTATGGAAAAGGGATCTATGAGTTTCTCCGGGACCATCCGGAGGAATCGGAGGTGTTCGATCAATCCATGTCCGACCTTTCCGACATCGGCCTTGCCCCCATCCTGAATGCGTATCCGTTTTCCGACCATCCAACCATTGCGGATATCGGCGGCGGTGAAGGGTTTCTCCTGGCAAACATCCTGAAAACCCATCCCACGGCCAAAGGGATCCTCTACGACCAGAAAGAAACGATTGAAAGAGCTCCACAGTTGTTCGAAAAGTTCCAGATCAGCGACCGGGTAAAGGTTATTGCAGGAAATTTTTTTGAACAAATTCCCTCCGGCGCCGATTTGTACATCATGAAAAGCATCATCCATAACTGGGACGACGAACCTTGTATCAACCTGCTCAAAAACATTCACAGGGCGATGTCAAACACTGCCCGGATCGTCGTTGTTGAAATGATCGTCAGTGATGACAACCGTCCGGAATTGGCAAAACTGCTCGATATCCAGATGCTTGCCTGCATGCGGGGGGGGAAAGAACGGACCCGTGAGGAATTTCACCGGATTCTTGAAAAATCTGGTTTTCAGGTTACCCGTATCATCCCAACCATCGCCCCGATAAGCCTGATAGAAGCAAAAAAAAGTATCTGAAATTCACTATTTTTGCTTCATGTATAAAATCGGGTCGCTTTTAATCAAAGAAACCCTGTTGCTTTTTCGCGATATCCCAGGGCTGGTTATTCTGTTTGTCATGCCGGTAGCGCTCATCTTCGTCGTTACCCTGGCACAGGATAATTCAATAAAAACACGGCGCCAACAAATACCTTTGCTCCTGGCCGATGGCAAACCTTCGCCCGCAACAAAAAAAATTGTTCGCAATATTCAGGCTTCCGGTTTTTTTTCCATTTTACATGAAATTGAACAGGTACCTTTAACCCCCCAGATGATCCGGAGCCAAATCGGTTCGGGCAATTTTCATTTCGGGTTGATCATTCCCCCGGGGGATTCCTCCATCGTTTTGATCATGGACCCTGCTTTACAGGAAACCTATCGGGCTTCCGTTGTACAGTCACTGACGTATCTTATCAAAGAAGCCCAGTCACGGGAAATCATGGACAAGGTTGTTGTACAACTTTCCGGAGAGATGAAACCGGTCATCGATGAAATGGTCAAAAATGCCATGGCCGAACTTCCACCCATACAGGAATCTTTTGCCATCAAAGAAAAAAGCTCCATCCAACCCAATATCATCCAAAACAATGTGCCCGGCTTCATCCTTTTTGCCATGTTTTTTATTGTTGTGCCTCTTTCTGTCAACCTGATCACAGAAAAAAGGGAAGGCAGCTTTCAACGGCTGAAGACATTGCCGGTTTCAATTTTCTCGGTCCTGACCGCAAAAGTCCTTGTTTATGTTGCTGTTTGCCTTCTGCAGTTTTTGCTGATGATGGCCATTGGCCATTGGGTTTTCCCGGTACTCCTTGGGTTACCGGCGCTTGACACAGGGAACCAGTACGGAGGCATCATCCTTGCAACCATCGCCGCTTCGCTTTCGGCCGTAGGTTTCGGATTAATGACAGGGACCCTCGCCTCAACCCAAAACCAGGCAGCTATTTTCGGTTCGGTAATGGTCGTAATCCTGGGTGTTGTTGGCGGCGCTTTTTTTCCGGTCCATCTGATGCCCCAGCCAGTTCAGTACCTCAGTTACCTCTCTCCGGTAAGATGGGGAATCGACAATTATTTAGACCTTTTTATCCGCGAAGGGGATATTGTCCATATCCTGCCGAATACATTGTTGCTCCTCCTGTTTTTTGGTTTGGCAATGATGATCAGCATTGTTAATTTTGCAAAAAAATTGTAAACTGTTTTTAGCACTGGTCCGATGAAAGAAAAAGAAGGATTTATTGATTTCCCGGAACAACAAATGATCCTTTATGTTGAGAAAGAAAACGGACAGTACGGTCCTATGCAAACCGGGTCGTATATTTCAGCCAATTTCATGGATGATTATCTGTATAAAAGAAAAAACTTAGAATTGGGACTCCGTGAAAAATTGACGCAAGGCAAAATCACCCCCATCGGTTATTTCATGGTTATGGAAGACCTTACGCATTCGGAGCTATCTGCCCGTGCAAAAATCAGAAAATCAAGGGTCAAACAACATCTTGACCCATTGCGCTTCGGTTCCGCTACGGTAGAAGAGTTGACACGCTACGCAACCGTATTCAACATCACCTTGCCCAACTTGCTCCAGGTTCTACTGGTACATACTGGCAAAGATTATGAACCGCACCTGCTTCTTGAAAATAAAACAACCGATATTTCCATCCACCAGTCCGCTACCGGTAACCCGTATGTTGTTCTGACTAAAATCGAGAAAAGGAAATAAATGACCATTCCCAATTTTACCCACAAAATGGCCGCGCACTGCGAATCGGGGACCATAACTTCCCTGCTCGGCCACGCTGGCCTGAATATATCGGAACCCCTTGTCTTTGGAATCTCCAGTGGTATTTTCTTCGGTTATTTCCATAAAATGAAATCTTTCCCGTTTCCCACTTTTATTGTCCGGAATAAACCCGGACAAATGCGGAAGAATATTGAGAAACGTCTGGGGGTGAAATTTTCAACATTCGAATTTAACGATGCCCCTTCGGGAATGTCTGCCCTCGATGATTTGATCCGGCAGGAAATACCTACCGCCTGCCAGGTTGATTTCTTTTATATGGATTATGTCCCTTCCTGGGAACGGGTACACATCAATGTTCATTTTATGGTCGCTATTGGCAAAGAAAACAATACCTACCTGATCAGCGATTCCTATTTTCCGAAAATCGTTGAACTTGATGCCACTTCCCTTGAAAAAGGACGTTTTGCCGGTGGGAGCATGTCGCCCCATGGCTTTATCTTCCATGCCAACACCATACCCCCGACCATCGATTTTGAATCGGCCATCAAAAAAGGGATAAAAAAGGCCTGTTTTAATATGTTGCATATCCCCATTCCCTTCCTCGGGATTAAAGGAATCCGGCTCTTTGCAAAAAAAATTACCGAATGGCCAAAATTTGCGCGCGATACCGAACACCTGTCGCACGAAATCATGAAAATCAACATCCTGCTCGAAGACCAGGGGACCGGTGGTGCGGGGTTCCGTTTTATGTATGCAACCTTCCTGCAACAGGCATCAGAAATCATCCATGAACCCAAACTGAACGAATTGTCAAAGCAATTGATGCTCATCGGCGATGGATGGCGCGAAATCTCACTCTTTTCGGCCCGGATCGGAAAAAACCGGGACCTTGGCCCGGATAAGTTGAATCAGTTGGCGAAAATGATCGATGACCGCGCTACCGTTGAAGAACAATTCTTTAAAAAACTCTCCAAAGCAATTCAATAAAACCAAAAGAAGAACAAATGCCACTCCCCTCCGATGAACTTAAAATGGAAGTCAAAAAACTGATTATGGACACTTTATCCATCAGCGATGTGAATATTTCGGATATCGATGATGAAAAACCACTTTTCGGTGGCAACAATGGCCTCACCCTTGATTCGGTCGATGCCATTGAAATTATTATGGCAATCCAAAGAACTTATGGAATCCGTATTGCAGACCAACATGTTGCCCGAGAAGTGGTCCGGTCAATTCAATCCATCGCCCAATTCATTACCGATAACCGGTTGGCAAGAAATTTTTAACCCGCAACCCCATTGAAAGATTCCTACCTTACCGCTGGCATGAAACTCGACCGGTTGTTCCAGCTCCTTCACCGAAACAAACCCGCTTTAACCCCAAAAACAATCTTTCGCATTCTGTTCCTCTTTCAAAGCGCTTGTTGGTCATCCCTGTTCGCAATTATTGAAAAAAAGAAATATTCAAAAAAGATATGGGAAACACCACTCCCCGATAACCCCATCTTTATTATCGGCCATTGGAGGACCGGATCAACGCTGCTTCACCAGCTCATGAACCTGGACCCAAACCTGAAAGCCCCTACCCTTTTTCAGGTCGCAGTGCCCGACAGCTTTCTGGTTTCGTATCCTTATTACAAACCCATCTTCCGTCTTTTTATGGATAAGCACCGTCCCATGGACAGGGTGAAACTCGGCCCCAACGAACCACAGGAAGATGAATATGCCATCTTTCGGATTACCGGCATATCGCCCTTGGAAGCGTTGATTTTCCCAAAATCAAAAACCTACTTTTTATTGGATTCCCACAATCACATCCCCAATAAAGATCATCTGCCGGAATGGCAGAACCAAATCCGGTATTTCTATAAAAAATTATCTTTCCACGGAGGAAAAAGAATCGTTTCGAAAAATCCGTTCAACTCCTTTCGCATCCCACTCCTTTACACCCTCTTCCCCCAGGCCAGGTTTATCCATATTCACCGTCACCCATACGACGTAATCCCTTCTACAATCCATATGTGGGAAATCATTCAACAACAAAACTGCTTAAATACCAAAGCCCACCGCCCTTCTGTTGATGAAATACTTGCCATCTTCGATCAAACGCTCACAACCATTAACCGCGACCTTCAAACCCTGCCTTCCGGAACGAGCGCAGAGGTCCGCTTTGATGCGCTGGAACAAAATCCGGTAAATGCGCTGAAATCACTGTACAATGAACTGAAACTCCCGTTTACCGACGAATTTGAAAAAAATATAGTTGCTTTTTCCAACAACAACCAGGTATATAAAAAAAACACCTTCTCACTGTCGTCCAGTGAGAAAAAAGTGATCGCCCAACGGATGCAGGTTCACATGAAACGCTTTGGATACTGTTAATTATTTATCATCTGTTTTGGTTTTTTATGTAAAGGTTTTTTATATTTTTGAACTTCTGATAACCGAATAACACAAAAATCTATGAAAAAGAGCATCCTTCTCCTCACATTAATCTTACTTACCGTTCCCTTCACAACCGTCGCCCAGGGAGACCAAACATCGCGCAACAACTATATCCGAAGCGGATTTTATCTCAAGTTAGGGCCGGTTTTTCCGGTTGGCCCCTATGCACAACAACAAACTGCCCCAGTAACTTCCAACTTAAAAACGACCCAGTACCTGACGTATCAACCCGCCAAAATCGGGGCTGCCATCGATCTGGGATATCTTATTTATATCGGCCCTTCCTTTGCCAATAAACATCTCCGGGCCGGGATCGATGTTACCTTCCTCAATGCCTGGTTCAATTCAACCAGCTCCGTCGGCGAAACAGACCGGTGGAAACATTTTTACTATAACGTTGGCCAAAAAATCGGACCGGTGTTTACCATCAATCCCGTTGACAGGCTCATGATCGACCTTTCCTATAAAGTCAATGCCAACCTTGGCATATATTATGGGGAATGGGACGATTTTACCACCAGTGATTACTCCAATTACGGGGTTAACTTTTTTCGCAACGAAATTAGCATGAGCCTCCGCTACCGGGTCATGGTCTTATCCTTTCAGTATAACTTTGGTGAAAACAACTACGATAACCTCAATACCGACAGGACCAAACAATCCATCCACGCCGATACTTTCCGCTTGTTGTTTGGCGTGAAATTCTAATGATCGCACTTCCTAAACCTACCATAAATGCCCCAACGAACATTTAAACCTGCCATTGAAAGCGCTTTACCCTCGGAAATAAAAACCTTTCAAAACGCCAAACTTTCCCAGGCCCTGGCCTATTTACAGAAAAAATCGCCTTTTTACCAGGCGTTGTTCCAAACCCATCGTATCGATATATCCAAAATAAAAGGAACCGATGACCTGGTAAACATTCCTGTCACCACAAAAAAAGATCTTCAGGAACGAAATGATGATTTTATATGTGTCCCAAAAAATAAAATCATCGACTATATAACTACCTCCGGAACAATGGGCGAACCCGTTACCTTTGCCATGACCGGCAAAGACCTTGACCGGTTAGCCTATAACGAAGCCATCTCCTTTGCCTGTACCGGTGGAAATAAAAACGACACCTATCAGTTGATGACCACCATCGACCGCCGCTTCATGGCAGGATTGGCCTATTTTCTTGGCATCCGTATGCTCGGGGCAGGTATTGTCCGCGTTGGCAACGGGATCCCTGAACTTCAATGGGATACCATCCACCGCATCCGGCCCAATGCCATCGTTGCCGTTCCCTCTTTTATCCTGAAAATTATAGAATACGCTGAATCGCATGGGATCGATTATCGTTCTTCAAGTATAAAAAAAGCAATCTGTATCGGTGAACCTTTACGTAATATTGACTTTTCATTCAATACCCTGGGAAGAAAAATCAGGGAAAAATGGCCCTTGCAATTGTTCTCAACCTATGCCTCAACAGAAATGGGGACTAGTTTTACCGAATGCCAGGAAGGACAAGGAGGGCATCACCATCCGGAACTGATTGTCGTCGAATTTTTAGACGATCAGGACAACCCGGTGAAGGAAGGGGAACTTGGCGAGGTAACCGTCACCACACTTGGAGTGGAAGGAATGCCCCTGCTCCGGTTTAAAACTGGCGACGTGTGCCACCATTATACCGAACTTTGCCGTTGTGGCCGGAACACCTTGCGCATTGGCCCCGTTGTCGGCCGTAAAAACCAAATGATCAAATACAAAGGGACAACCCTCTTCCCGCCAGCGCTTTACGACATCCTCGACAATATTGATTTTATCACCAATTATATTGTGGAAGTTTTTACCAATCAAATCGGAACAGATGAAATAGTAATCCACGTTGGAAGTAAGGTTCCCATCACTGCTAAAGAAAAAGATATCAAAGACCACTTTCGGGCAAAATTACGCGTCGCCCCATTGGTCTCCTTTCATCATGCCGAAGAAATTTCCCAAATGATGTCGCCCGAAATTAGCCGGAAACCCGTTAAATTTATTGATAACCGGAAAAATAGCTGATTTTTTGCGTTTGTGTTTGTAGATATAAAAAATTATTTTAATTTTGTCTAAATAATAATTGATCCTTAACTTAAAACTTAGTTTATATGAAAAAAACATGTAGTGTAGTATTGGCAAGCTTTTTTATTCTTTTTTCAACTGTACTTTTAGCCCAAAAACTGACTTCTGGCTCCTTGGGGCCGCTTGCAGGACAGAAATCGGTTAACATCCAGTTCGACTATTCAAAAATTGTCATTGGCGATGCGGCCAGTCCTTTCGCCACAAACAAAGGGATCAGCGAGGCGGAATACGTGGCCGATAAAACCTCCGACCTGAACTCCAAGACCCCTGGTGATGGCGACCGTTGGGCCAAAGCCTGGGTTGATGACCGGACGTTGTTGTTTCAACCCTCCTTTCTCAAAGCATTGAACGAGAAACTTGAAAAGTCGGGTATGGTTGTCACAGAAAATACTCCGGGCGCCGGGTTTACCATAATTGTAAAAACCGTCTTTATCGATGCCGGTTTTAACGTTGGCATATCTAAAAAAGACGCGCACATCAACCTGATTATAGATATTGTCGAAACTTCCGACCCAACAAAAACCATCGCATCCGTGGACATGAAGAATGTTTATAAAAAGATGCAGGCTTCCGTGAACGGCATGACCTTTGATTTTGCTGTTGGGCAGCGGTTGCAGGCATGCTATGAACAGGCAGGCACTTCTTTTGGAAAATTCCTTGTAAAAAACACATCGAAATAAAGGCCAAACAAGCTGTCTGCCCCGACAGCTTGTTTTTTTAATATACCCGCTCTCCCTGAATATAGGTTTGTACTATTTTAATATCAGGGATGCCTGCGATGGGTTCTGTCATGATGTCTTTAGCAAGAATTACAAAATCGCCATTTTTGCCCACTTCAAGGCTCCCACATCTATCTTCCATAAAACCTGCCTTTGCAGCCCATAGGGTGATTGAACGCAGGGCTTCCTCCCGGGTGAGCGCATTTTCCATCTGAAACCCGTTTTCGGGATAACCGTTTAAATTTTTCCTTGATACCGCTGCATAGAAGGTGAACAGCGGCGAAATATTTTCAATGGGAAAATCTGTCCCGTTGGGCAACCACCCATTTTGCTTTAACAACTCTTTGTAAGCGTATGCGCCCCTGAGCCGCTCCTGGCCTAAACGGTCGATGGCCCATACCATATCCGATGTGGCATGGGTTGCCTGTACCGAAGGTATGATGGAATAATCGGAAAAAAAATGGAAATCCGCTGGATCTACAACCTGGGCATGCTCAACCCTCCACCGCAAGTCGTTTTTCCCTTTCAGATAAGAAGCATAAATTTCAAGGATCAACCGGATGGCCGAATCACCGATGGCATGGGTGTTTACCTGATACCCATTTTTATACGCCAACGTACAAAATTTTCGAATGGTATCCGGCGAGGTAACCAGGATCCCACTTTTTTCCGGTGCATCCTGATAGGGGCTTTTCATCAGGGCCGTTCGGCTTCCCAGGCTCCCATCGGTATATAATTTTATGGATCGTACCGTAAGCCGTTCTGTTTCATAGGGTCCGTGAAAAACAAAACCATTTAAGTTTTCTGAAGTAGGGCTCACCATGGCATATATCCGCATCTTCAACAATCCCGATTGCTGCAATGAATCCATCAGCCGGATATCCGCATATTCAAGCCCGGCATCGGTAACCATCGTCAGGCCAACGGAAAAACATTGTTTTTCAGCCTCCCTCAACAGTCGTTGTTTACTTTGACGATCGGGCAACGGGATACTGTTCCGCATATAATCTGCGGCATTTTCACTTAAAATCCCTGTCAGTTTTCCCTGTTTGATTTCCACTTCGCCTGGCTTGAAGTTGTTTACTGCTCCGATATCTGCCAGGGATAGTGCCTTTTCATTACAAAGCACGGAATGGCCATCGATGCGGACCAACACGACAGGCCGGTCGGGAAACAACTTGTCTAATTCCGATCTGTCCGGAAATTCCTTTATGTCCCAAAGATTCTGGTCCCAACCACGCCCTGTAAGCCAAAAACCGGGAAGGGTATCTGACGATTTTTTCAACCTTTCAAGAATTTCATCCATGGAACGGGCCCCGGTCAGATCGACATTTTGCTGGTTCAGGGCAAATCCTAAAAAATGACTATGGGCATCAATGAACCCCGGTAGGATGGTCATCCCGGCAGCATCCAGAACCTGCGCTGCTTTATATCGCTTCTCAAGTTCGGACGATGTTCCCAGTGCCACAATTTTACCCTCCCTGAGGGCCATTGCCTCATAGCTGCTGTTTACGCTATCCACAGAATATATGTTTCCGTGAACCACCATCAAGTCAACGGGATCTTTCATTTTACAACCGCTAAAAACAGTTAGAATGATAAAAATAAAAACCAAATCTGTATTTTTTTTCATTTTCAACTTTGTTAAACCGGTCAAAACCGGGTTTACAAAAATAGTTATCAGATACCGGTCAAAAATAGGGAAGAAATTTTTATTAAAATACTTTTAAGTTGAAATGATTTCTTATTTTTGCCAATCGTAAAAAAAAATCCATGAAATATAAGGCCCTTAACCCCCGGTTTATTGTTGTTTTTTCGATTATTGCTGCCGCAGCATTGTTGCGTTTGCTGCCCCATTGGCCAAACTTTACCCCCATCGCCGCTATGGCACTTTTTGCCGGCACCTATGTCGATAAAAAACAATATGCGTTTGCCATCCCCATCGCAGCCATGCTCCTGAGCGACCTGATCCTCGGCCTTCATGCCAACATGCCGGCTGTTTATCTGAGCTTTGCCATTACCGTTGCCATCGGTATGTTTATCCGGAAAAAAGTAAATGTCGGATCGGTTTTCCTTGCATCTTTCTCTTCCGCAGTGATCTTCTTTCTGATCACCAACTTTTCGGCATGGCTTTCAAGTCCTTTTTATCCTCAAACCATGACGGGACTGTTTGAATCCTATATTGCCGGCCTCGTCTTCTTTAGGGATTCAACGTATGGCATTTCATTCTTTATGAACGACTTGCTGGGGACCCTTTTCTTTGGCGCCATCTTCTATGGCGTTTTCTACCTGCTTCAATTGAGGTTTCCGGTACTGGACAGGTCCCGGTTTTAAAGGGAACAACCGCTTATTGCTGAGGAAATTAGTTTACAAAACCACTTCCTTTTCTGTGTTTTGCAGGTCGTTTGGCATGATCTGAAAAAATGGCGTACTTTTGCAATGATGACCGATATTATCCATTTGCTGCCCGATGCCGTTGCAAACCAGATTGCTGCCGGTGAAGTCGTTCAAAGGCCTGCCTCAGTCCTGAAAGAACTTCTGGAAAATACCATTGATTCCGGGGCTACCGAAGTTAAAATTATTATCAGGGAAGCCGGAAAAACACTCATCCAGGTTATGGACAACGGATGTGGCATGTCGGAAAGGGATGCCAGGATATGTTTTGAACGGCACGCGACATCTAAAATCCAAAATGCCAACGACCTCCTTTCCATTCGTACATTAGGCTTCCGTGGAGAAGCACTGGCCTCCATCGCATCGGTCGCCCAGGTTGAGTTGGATACCAAACGCCACGAAGATGAAATCGGTACCAGGGTAAACATCGAAGGCACCCTTTTTAAAGGACAGGCACCAGTTTCGTGCAACAACGGAACCTCAATCAGCGTTAAAAACCTTTTCTTTAATGTCCCTGCAAGACGTAATTTTTTAAAATCCAACACATTAGAATTAAAAAGCTGCATCGAAGAGTTTTTTCGGATTGCCCTGGTTAACCATACCCTCACCTTTACTTTTTTTAACCAGGACAAAATACTTTATCAACTCCCTTCGGGAAACCTCAAACAACGCATCGTCAACCTCTTTGGCCCTGCTTACGGACAAAGAGTGATCCCTGTTGAACAAAAAACCGACCTGGTCAACCTCTCCGGCTTTATCGGTAAACCCGAATTTTCGAAAAAAACCAAAGGGGAACAATACTTTTTTACAAACGGAAGGTACATGAGAAGCCCCTATCTCAACCATGCTGTCGAAAATGCCTTCCACGAAATAATCCCCAAAGACGCTTTCCCTTCCTATTTTATATTTTTGGAAGTCGATCCCCAAACCATCGATGTCAATATCCATCCAACCAAAACAGAAATCAATTTTCTGGACATTAAAAGTATATACGCTATCTTATTTGCCGCAATAAAACAATCCATTGGTAAATTCAGTTTATCGCCATCCATCGACTTTGATGTTGAAGGGAGCATGAATATTCCCCCCCTACCGTTCGACGCTCCGGTAAAGCAACCCACCATCGCCATCAATCCCGAGTACAATCCTTTTGAAAAGAAAATCAATAAGCACACTCAGTTTTCCTTTCCTTCCGCATCTGCCCTTAATATACAAGCCCTGCACGACTTTTATGGGCATGAAAACAAAACCCAGGTCAATCCCAACCCTACCCCCTTCCTGAATTTACCGGACGAAAGCCCAGGCAGCGAATCGAAAAAACATTTCCAGCTTCTCAATGCATTCATAATCACCCATTCCCAGTCAGGCGTCATTGTCATCGACCAGCAATCTGCGCACGAACGTATTTTATATGAACGTCTCGTTGACCAGGCAAACGGTCAGGAAGTTTCAGGACAGCAATTGCTGATCCCGGTTACCCTGCACCTTCGGCCCGATGATCTGCAATTATTTCAGGACTGGAAAAATCATTTTCTGAGGTTGGGATTCGATATCACTGAATTTGGAAGGGATTCCCTCATTGTAAGTTCAACCCCGCCAAACATAAAAGATTCCGACATTGGGGGGATATTGGAATCCATTTTTGAGACATTAAAATCAGCAACCCCGGATCACAAATCCAATAAAAACCTTTTTTTAGCCCGTGCCATGGCAAAAAAAATGGCCATCAAACGGGGAAAAATGCTGTACCAGGAAGAGCTCCTTTCGATCATCGAGAGCCTTTTTGCCTGCAAAGCCCCCGAAATATCCCCCGAAGGAAAGCCCACCATGGTCATCCTTACCTTCGATGAATTAAAACAAAAATTTAAACTGTAAACCGCGCCCTTCTCTATGTCACAACAACAATACAGCCCTGCTGGCTTTAGCATTCTTCCTCCTGTAGTCAAAAATTTATTGATTATCAATGGTTTATTTTATCTTGCCACCATCTCGTTCAATACTGCATTTGGCATCGACCTGGCCAACCTGTTGGGGCTGCACTATTTTCAATCCGATTTGTTCCAACCCTATCAGTTTGTAACCTATATGTTCCTTCATGCCGATTTCTGGCATGTTTTCTGGAATATGTTTGCCCTTTGGATGTTTGGATATTTACTGGAAAACGTTTGGGGGCCAAAGCGGTTTCTGACCTATTATCTCATTACCGGCATCGGTGCCGGGGCAATCCAGATGCTGGTAAACTGGTGGGACATATCCTCCATACAAAATGCCGCCAATGTTTATGGGGCCAACCCTTCACTCGACGGTTTTATTGCTTTTGTGCGCCACTATTACCCGCACTATTATGAAGCGGAAGGAACGGTCCGGAGTTTTATCCATGAATGGTCAACCGCAAAAAATGCCCCCGGCTTTGCAGCCCAATCCCTCGAATATACCGATCAATTGATCCGGCTTCACATGGATGTTCCCACCATTGGGGCATCCGGGGCTGTTTATGGGATCCTTCTTGCTTTTGGGATGATGTTCCCCAACATGTTGGTTTACATCTACTTTTTATTCCCGATCAAAGCCAAATGGATTGTCCTCCTCTATGGAGGCATCGAACTTTTCTCCGGACTTTCCAATAACCCCAGCGATAATGTGGCCCATTTTGCCCATCTCGGAGGAATGATATTCGGATTTTTTCTGATACTCTACTGGAAAAAGAAATCATCTTACTATTGACCAAAATGAACTATCAAAACAACCCGTATGCCAACCCTGTGAACGAATTCAAACGGTTCTTCACAAATGGTTCGACCCTTTCGTTGCTGATCATTGCCAATGTTGCCGTTTGGGTCTTGATACAAATTGTAAAAGTATTTTTATTTCTGTACAACCAGCCAGACAGTACCATGGCCGGGAGTTTGCTAATCCACGCGCTTGCCATTCCCGCATCGTTGCCCATCCTTGCTGCGAAACCCTGGACCCTGTTAACCTATATGTTCCTTCATGTTGAAATCTGGCATCTGCTTTTTAATATGCTGTGGTTGTATTGGTTTGGGAAAATTTTCATGGAATACCTCACCTCCCGGCAACTATTCCAGGTGTATCTGCTGGGGGGAATTTCCGGAGGGCTGATCTATGTTTTGGCATTTAATGTTTTCCCCGTTTTTTTACCGGTCGTTGATGATTCTATCGCCCTGGGGGCTTCTGCCTCAGTGATGGCAATCGTTACTGCCATCTCCTTTTATGCGCCCAATTACACCATCCAACTTCTGTTTTTTGGCCGGGTAAAAATTTTATATCTGGCCATTGTTTTATTTATTTTTGACTTTTTCATGATCTCTTCCGGAAATGCAGGAGGTCATCTGGCGCATATTGGCGGTGCCCTGTTTGGATTGTCGTACGGCCTGGTTTTCAAACATTCAAAACAAAAAGGTTACTTCCGAAGCAATGCATCCTTTTTCAACCACTTTAAAAACAAATTTTCCGGAAACACGAGCCATTACAATCCGGGACCCGGTCCCTACCAACGCCCATTTACCGATGAACAATACAATCTGAAAAAAAAAGAAAACCAAAAACGGGTAGATGAAATTCTTGAAAAAATATCGAAAGGGGGTTACGACAGCCTGACAAAAGAAGAAAAGAATTTCCTGTTCAATACTTCCAACAAACATTGATTTACCATCCCCTTCCATCATGAAAAAACGGCAACCCCTGGTTTTCAAAATTCTTTTCATATTTAATATTCTGGTGGTTGTTCCGTTGCTTGCCTCCTATGTAGCTTCTTATATCAGCCCGGTGATAACCTGGCAATTTGCCTTTTTTGGCCTTGCCTATCCCATATTCCTTGCAGGCAATTTATTGTTTGTCCTGATTTGGCTGTTTTTTTGGAAAAAATATATTTTTTTGTCCCTGATCTCAATCCTTATTGGGTGGAAGGTCTTTCAATCCTTTTGTCCACTTCAAATAAATATGAAAAATGACCCTCCCGGGAAATCCTTGAAAATTGTGAGTTACAATGTCAACCTCTTTTCCGGGAATCAGCATTCCAAAACCCCATCCGAAACACAAGAGGCCATCTCCGCCTTTCTTGTAGCCCAAAATGCCGACATCATTTGCCTTCAGGAGTGTTATTTAAATGGCCCGGATTATTCGAGGATTGTTTTCGATTACGCACAATCCATTGGAATGAAATATGTTTATTTCGGAAATTACCGCAAATTCTGGGATAAAAAGAAAATTGACGCAGTCATGACTTTTTCCCGTTTCCCAATCCTGGGCAGCGGTTTTTTTAAATTTCCCGACAGAAGCCTGTATGGTATTTTTACCGATGTTGTTTATGAAAGCGATACGATCAGGATATATAACCTGCACCTGGAATCGATCCGGTTTGGAAACGATGATTATTCATTTTATTCCAATCTGACCAATCCCTCCGACCATATCCCACCCATTGAGGAGGGCACAAAAAAAATGTTCTGGAAACTTAAAAAGGCTTTTATTTTAAGGGCTAAAGAGGTTGACACTATACAAAAACACATAGCCGGCTGTCGCTATCCCATCCTCGTAGCCGGTGATTTTAACGATACGCCCGCTTCCTATACCTACCATCGGTTGACCAAAAAATTAAAGGATACCTTTGTTTCCCACAGCGACGAATTTTTTGGAAGTACGTATGCCGGACGTTTTCCGGCTTTTAGAATTGACTACATCCTTCATTCCGGTTTCTTTTATACGACAGGTTATCAAAAGCACAGACTGGATTATTCAGATCATTACCCCTTAACCGCTACTTTTTTGTTGAACCCTTAAACCCGATTTTACCCTGGATTTTAAAATTACCTCCGATTTTGTGCCTACCGGCGACCAGCCCGAAGCCATCCGGCAACTGGTTGAGGGTCTGCAACGTGGTGACCCTGGGCAGGTTTTGCTCGGAGTGACCGGATCCGGAAAAACTTTTACCATTGCAAACGTCATTCAACAAGTACAAAGGCCAACCCTTGTCTTAAGCCATAATAAAACCCTGGCAGCGCAACTCTACGGTGAATTCAAACAGTTTTTTCCCGAAAATGCCGTTGAGTTTTTTGTTTCATATTATGATTATTACCAACCGGAAGCCTACATTCCGACAACCAACACTTACATTGAAAAGGACCTCTCGATCAACGATGAAATTGAGAAACTCCGGTTAAGCGCCTCTTCCAGCCTTTTATCAGGCAGAAGGGACATCATTGTGGTTGCCTCCGTATCCTGTATTTATGGGATTGGGAATCCCGATGATTTCAGCCAGAATGTAGTAAAGATTAAAACTGGGGAACGGATCGGCCGGAACAAATTGCTTCATGCCTTGGTTAACAGCCTCTACTCAAGAACTGAAACCGAATTTGTAAGGGGAAAATTCAGGGTGAAAGGAGAGGTTGTCGATGTTTTTCCCGCCTATCTCGACCAGGCCTACAGGATCATTTTTTTTTCGGACGAGGTAGAAGCAATCGAATTGTTTGACCCACTCACCGGTCGGCGAATTGAAACGCTCGATTTTTTAACCCTTTATCCTGCCAATATTTTTGTGACCTCCCCGGATAAAATGAGGGAAGCCCTGGTTGAAATTCAGGATGACCTTTTCAAACAAACCGCCTATTTCAGGGAAACCGGAAAGGAATTTGAAGCCAAACGATTGGAAGACCGGGTTAACTATGACATAGAGATGATGCGTGAACTGGGCTATTGTTCCGGAATTGAAAACTATTCCAGGTATTTTGACGGACGGGCTCCAGGATCTCGCCCATTTTGCCTGTTGGACTATTTTCCCGATGATTATTTATTCGTCATGGACGAAAGCCATGTCACCCTGCCCCAAATCAAAGCCATGTATGGAGGCGACAGGTCGCGTAAACAAACACTTGTCGATTATGGGTTTCGTTTGCCTTCTGCCATGGACAACCGCCCTTTGAAATTCGAAGAATTTGAGGCCCAGTTACACCAGATAATCTATGTGAGCGCAACGCCGGCCGATTATGAACTTCAACAGTGTGAAGGGGTCGTTGTCGAGCAAATCATTCGCCCAACCGGATTGCCCGATCCCTTTGTGGAGGTGCGGCCAGGACAAAACCAGATTGACGACCTGTTGTCAGAAATAGACCAACGAATTCAACAAAATGAACGGGCGCTTGTTACTACGCTTACAAAAAGAATGGCCGAAGAGCTTGCAGATTATTTTACAAAACTAAACATCCGATGCAGGTACATCCATTCCGACGTGGATACCCTCGAACGGGTGGACATTTTACGGGAATTGCGGCTTGGCGTTTTCGATGTGCTTATTGGCGTTAACCTCTTACGGGAAGGATTGGACCTTCCGGAAGTATCGCTGGTAGCCATTCTCGATGCCGATAAAGAGGGGTTCCTCCGGTCGGAACGCTCCCTTACCCAAACCGCAGGCCGCGCCGCCAGAAATATCAACAGCAAGGTTATCCTTTATGCGGATAAATTTACCGATTCCATGAAACGGATGATGGAAGAGACAAACCGGCGTAGGGAAAAACAATTAGCATACAATAGTTTAAATAACATTACCCCTACCCCTATTGTTAAAACGACAAAAGAAATCCTGGGCCAGACACGGATTTCCGATACCAAAACAAAAACACCCGGCGTTTACTTTGAAAAAGAGAGAGCCGGAATCGCTGCTGACCCTGTCATCCCTTACCTTTCAAAGGAGAAATTGCAAAAATTGATTGCAAAAACCAGGAAAAATCTGGAAGAGTCGGTCAGGAACCTGGATTTCTTAGAAGCCGCCAGACTTAGGGATGAATTGAAAATGCTTGCAAATACAATGGATTCGCACACGGGGGCCACCAACCCGTGAAAAATTAAAAATAGTCAATAACTTTGTATTTTTGTTAATATCTATTTTGGGCTCTTCCTTTAAAAAAGGATATATTTGCTTAACAAAATATGCGCTATGAAGAAAAAGATACTCGCAATAGACGATGAAAAGAGTATCCGGTTTATTATTGAAAATACGTTCAAGAAAGATTTCGATGTTACAACCTTGAGCAATGGGATGGACGCCATGTTTTATCTCCAATCGGGGAACCTGCCCGACCTGATCATCTGTGACGTGGAAATGCCGGTATTGAATGGATTTGAGTTTATTCGCAGAATCAGGGAAACCGGTTTCTTCGACGAAATCCCTGTCATCATGCTCTCCGGAAAAGAAGAAAGCTCCGATAAAATCAAGTGTTTTGAAATGGGGGCCGATGACTATGTCCTGAAACCCTTTAACCCAAAAGAACTGATTGCACGGATAAAACGCAGGCTCGAATCCAAGGAATTGTATTCGTGGAAAGGGGAAGGACAATAAGATGATGGAGGCAACCACCGACATACCCTTAGATATTTTATATATTGGAAACGATCCCCAAACGGTACGTTTGTTGGGAAACCATCCCTTGTTTCGCCCTACCTTCAAGAAAAATTCCCTTGAGGCCATGTTCTGGCTGACAGACAACGACTTTAACCTGTTCGACAACGACCCCGAGTCAAGAATGGTTACCGTTTTTGAAGAAAAGAAAAAAATCGATGCCATTGTCTCCGAATTGGTGCTCCCGGGAATCAATGCGCTGGCCTTTTACAAAAAGCTTAAATTATACAAATTCTACCAAAAAACACCCTATATTATTATCTCCTTTTTCAGGATCGATGAATTCAAATATCAGGCCTTTCATGAAGGTGTTGATGACTTTTACCAGAAAGGCATCAACCTCGATAATATTTACCAACGCATCCTCTTCCTGAAAAAATACAAACTCAATTTCGCCACCAAACCCTTGCTTCTTCAGGAGGAAGATATGACCCCGTTCAAATGTTCTTTCCCAAAAAGAATTTTTGACCTCGTCCTCTCCATGGTCGCCTTACTGCTCCTCTCCCCGGTGATGCTGCTTACCATCATCGCAATCCGCCTTGAGTCAACTGGAAAAATTTGCTACATCTCCAAAAGGGTCGGCGCCAATTATAAAATTTTCGATTTCTATAAATTCCGGTCCATGTACCCCGATGCAGACCAACGTACAAAAGATGTGGCCCACCTGAACCAATACATCAGCGAAACCGTAGAAGAAACATGCTCCGAATGCAACAAATTGCCCGCAGGACAACATTGCTCTCCCCTGGTTTATTACGACGGTGAAGAAATCTGTGAAAGGCTGGCTGCCAAAAGACGAAGCACTAAAAAAGCATTCCTTAAAATCAAAGATGACCCAAGAATTACCAAGGTTGGCAAGTTTATCAGAATGACCAGCATCGATGAACTTCCCCAACTTTTTAACATAATCAAAGGGGATATGTCCATCGTGGGCAACCGCCCTTTGCCCCTAAATGAAGCGGAAGCGCTTACCAAGAAGAAATGGAGCCGCCGTTTCCGTGCCGCCTCCGGCCTTACGGGACTATGGCAGGTAGAAAAACGGGGACGCAAAGGAAGTATGTCGGAAGAAGAGCGTTTTGCCCTGGACAACTATTATGCAGAAAATAATTCCTTCTGGGGCGATATTAAAATTATATTCAGGACATTGGCAGTTTTTATTCAAAAAGAAAATGTCTAAAAAAAATGAAATCGGATGATCAGGATAATTAAAAGAAATAATAAATATGCAATGGTAGCGGCCATCTTCCTGATGGCTTTTCTCTCCACCATGCTCCTCCCCGGTTATACAAAGGCTTCTAAGACCAATGGAAACGATTCCATTGCCCCCATCAACCCTTTTTTGGATGACATCACCATGAGGATACCCCCACTCGAAGACCTTATCGACTCTGCCATTGTCCATTCCCCCCTCCTTCTGTCACAAGATGCAGATATTGCTGTCTGGAAATATAAAATCAAAACCGCACGCCGCGAATGGATGCAAAACCTGTACTTCGACGCTTTAGCACAAAGTGATTACTGGGATGCTGCTACCAATACTATACTCAATAACGATCCCATTCCTACAAATATAAAATCATATCAAGATAACTTACGCATCCTCGCCAGTGTTAGCATACGTCTGCCAATGGACGACCTGTGGGACCGCCGTAACAGAATAAAAACTGTCACGAAAGAGGTTGAAAAATCCATGGCGATTAAAAGCAACCTGATCCTTGAAATCCGGAAATCGATCATCCTGCTTTATAATACCCTCATCGTAAACCAGAGAAAATTGAAAATTTCCAACGTAAACGTCATCTCCAATGCACTTCAGAAAGACCTTGCCGAAAAAGAATTTCTAAATGGCCAGTCATCCCTGTATGAAGTTGCCCGGATCAACGAAATGTACCGGAGAGCTGTTTATGATTATGAAGACGCAAGAATAGAATTCTATAATGCATATATGTTGCTTCAGGAAATCACGGGTATTAAATTCAATACTGTAAATAACATCGACTGATGAAGATAGTTTACTTTATAAAGGTTCTACAACGACACCTGCTGCTGTTATTTGTTGTTCCAATCCTGATCGCACTGATCGTCTTCCTGCTAACACGCAAAAACCAGTGGAGCTATGTATCGGATACTACTGTATATACCGGGATCAATTCCGGATATTCTGTCCAGCAACAATCATCGAGCAATGTTTTTGTCAACGTTACCATAATCGATAACCTGATCAACCTTATCCGTTCACGGCAAACCCTGGAAGAGGTCTCTGCTTGTTTACTTGCCCAGCACCTCCTCCTTAATTCCTATGACAACCGTTTCATCTCAAAAGAAAATTTTGAGGAAATTCATTCCAGGGTGCCTGCCGATATTATGGACATTGTCAGAAAAGTAAAACGGGAAGGAAAAAGGGCATACCGCCCCGGACCAGCAGAAACCGACCTTATGGAACCGGATGAACCATCAGAAAACCAAACGTATGACAATACCCCTGAGACAAATACCAGGGACTACCCAACCCAGGCCCAAAGGTCTTACCATGTGGTTAAACGGGGCGAAACCGTATATTCTATCGCCAAAAATAACGGGGTAACCGTGAAAGACCTCATGCTCTATAACAAACTTTCCAGCTACGATATCGAGGTAGGCCAGAAAATTGCCCTCGAAAGCGGCCATCGTTTTACCTCTTCCAACATGGAAAAATCCGGTAATGAAGAACCCGAACCTTCCCCTACCTACGACACTTCAAAAATTGACACAACAACTTCATTTAAAGATTATTACTCCTATTCCGATACGGTCAGGCCCGTTGCCAGGATTGCCACTGATTCTTCCACTTTCGAAAAATTGGTCCGCAGGTTTCTGATTTATGGCCGACAAAACGATTACAATTTTATTTATAAACTCTGGAATTCTATCAAAGATCGGTTTTATAGCATTTCAGCCTTGCAAACCATCACGGTGCGCCGTGTACAGAACAGCGACCTGCTCCAAATCACCTACAGGAGCTCCGACCCGGGAATTTGCCAGCAAACCCTGATCTTTCTTACCAAAATATTTATCCGTAATTATAAAATCCTGCGCCAAAACCAAACAGACGCTGTGATCGCCTATTTCAAACGACAACTGGAAGACGCTTCACGCCGGTTGCAAAAAGCTGAAAACGACCTCCTCGTGTTCAACGAAAGAAACAACATTATCAACTATTACGAACAAACCAAGATCATTTCGATCACCAAGGAAGAATTGGACGTCAATTACCAGAATAAACAAATAGCGCTCGCCTCCTCCGATGCCGCCTTGAAAATGATTGAGAAAAAACTAGAAACCCATGCCAAACTTTCGTTAAATACCAGCGCAATCATCCGACTCAGGGACGAACTGGGAGACATTACCATGCAAATTTCAAATATTGAAATTGACCAGCAAAACGACTCCGCCACCATTATCCAACTTTCGTCCCTGAAATATCGCTCCGAAAGGATCAAACAAGAGATAAAGGACAATATTGACCGCCTTTATATGGCAACCAACAGCGTGGAAGGATTGCCCCTGAAAGATATTTTAAACGCCTGGCTGAACAACGTCATTATCTATGAAGAAAGTAAAGCGGCGCTGCGTGTGCTTAACGACCGGAAACAACATTTCAGGCAACTGTATGAAATCTTTGCGCCTTTGGGGGCTGAAATCAAACGGATTGAACGACTGATCGGCGTTACCGAGAATGAATTCCTCCAGATTCTCCACGACCTCAACTTAGCCCGGCTCCGACAACAGGATGATGAACTTTCAACCAACATCAAAGTGGTTGACCCGCCCTACTACCCCCTGAACCCAATCCGTTCAAGGTCACTGATCCTTGTATTCATTGCCGGGGTTTTTGGGTTTTTCCTCATCCTGGTCATCCTCCTCGCCCTCGAATTTTTTGATACTTCAATAAAAAACCCGGCACGCGCCATTCAACTGATCAAACTTAAACTCGCAGGCGTATATCCCAAGATAAGCAAACAAATGCACTCCATCGATATCGGTTTTATCCTGCCCCGCCTGGTCGAAATCCTTACCCAAAATATCAAACTGGCCCTCATCGACCGGCCCTCCGCCAATACCGATCAACCCATCATGATCCTCATTATGAGTACCCGAAATGCCGAAGGGAAAACAACCATGGCCCGGGAAATTAGCCGAAAACTGAAATCTTATGGCGATACCGTACTGTATCTCAATTATAACAGCGACTTTAACAGTAGTTTTCAGGTTCAAAACTACATGGAACTCATCCCACCAACCGAAGATGAAATTACCTACCAGATCCGCGAACACTTCTTCGAAGCCAAAACCCTGGGCGATATCATGGATCCCAATGAATATCTTGATATCGAAGGCTTTAAATATATCATCGTCGAAATCCCTTCATTAATTAACAATACCTATCCGCTGGAATTTCTTGGCCAGTTCGACCTTGCCTTACTGGTCACCCGTGCAAACCGCTCTTGGAATGTGGCCGATACAAACGCACTGGAAATATTCAAATCTGTTTTTTCACGGGATACTTTGCTGATCCTCAATGGGATCGACCCGATTTACTTAGATGTTGTTTTTGGTGAAATTCCCAAATACAGATCGAAATTTCACAGGATGATGAAGCGGATTTTCTTGTTTCAATTCCGCGATACAAATTCTGTCTAATAACAAACTTTTAAGATTCTTTCGAATTGATCCTACAGGTATATCTGAAAAAGATTATAAATGATCACAATTTCTTATCCCTGGCAGCCAATTTCTCTACGGCTGTCATGGGACTGTTGTCGTTTATGATCCTTCTCAGAATGCTCTCTGTCCCTGACCTTGGCAAATGGATTCTCTTTACCGCCCCTGCTTCCCTGATCGATATGTTGCGCTTCGGGTTGACCCGCGATGCCCTGGTGCGGTTTCTTACTACCCCCGATGAAAAAGAAAAAAAATGCCTCCTGGGATCCAGTTGGCTGATCGGGCTTGCCCTCCTGGTTGTCATTTCCATCCTCCTCTGGATCGTCCTGCTCATCATTCCCAATCAACTTCGCTCCAGCGGCTACGACCTGTTCTTTATCTGGTACCCCCTGCTTGCCCTGGCCAACCTGCCGTGGAACTATGCCTGGTCCATACTCCAGGCAAACTTAGAATTTAAAAGAATATTCTGGATCCGCTTCTTTAACCTCTGTTCTTTTCTGCTGATTATTTTCTCTTTCTACCTCATCAAAAAAATTAACGTCAGGGATGTCGTCCTGATCTACATTGCCACCAACCTGATGACTTCGCTTTTTTGTATTGGCAAGAAATGGACCGGTATCCAGTTTTTTGCCCACTTTTCAAAAAAATGTATCGACGAACTGATCTCCTTCGGGCGTTTTTCAATGTTTACCCGGGTGGGCAGCAGTTTGCTGAAAGGCGCCGACAGCTTTATTATATCGTTTAGCGCATTCCTGGGGCCAACCGGCGTTGCACTTTATGCCATCCCATTGAAATTCATTGAATTAATAGAAATTCCATTGATCAGCTTTGCTACAACGGCCTATCCCAAATTGTCAAAGGCAAGCATAGAAAACAACATTCCCGAATTTCGTAGAATATTTTATTCCTATACCGGGGCCATCATCTACCTCTTTATTGCCATTGCAATGGTCAGCTTTTTTCTGAAAAAATATTTTATCCTTTTCCTCGGTGGATCCAATTATCTTTCTTCCCTCGACGACCTTGCCATTATCCTGATCCCTTTTATCATCTATTCCGTTCTCCTGCCCCTCGACCGCTTCACCGGAATCTCTCTCGACAGCCTGAACAAACCACATAAAAACCTGGTCAAACTTATTTTTATGGCATCCTTTAACATCGTTGGCGACATCGTTGTTGTTTTTGGGTTCCACTACTTTTTTCCCGAACTCTCCGTCACGGCACTGCTTTTCTCAGTCGCAGTCGTTTCTTGCCTGTTTGCCATTGTCGGGATCATCATCGGATATTATTATCTTTATCAGGAGGTTAAAATCTCTTTTTTAACGATATTCACCAATGGGATCACTGTTTATAAAAATTTTTATTTGCAGTTGGTCCATCCGGAGTCCCAAAAACAGGAGAAGTGAACAATCCATTCTATAAATATTCCGGGTCGGATCTCCTGAAAAACCCTGTAGTCGCAGGATTGGTCATCATGTTTTCAATCCTCACCGCCTATGCCTTATCCTTAGGTGGTTTCCTTGTTGCCATTATCCTTTTTTCAATCCCGGTTTTATTTTATGCTCTCTACCGGCTTTTCTTAAGCCCCGAAATCGGTCTCTCCTTCATCTTTGTTTTAAATTTTTTCATCCTTGGTATTTCCAGGTATATCCCCGTAAAACTGGGTTATCTCATGGACATATCCCTGTTCCTGACCTGGATCGCCTGGTTTTTTGTCTATTTCGAGAAAAGAATGAGCCTGGCGATATTGAAAAATGACCTTATCCTGTTGGCATTTATCTGGTTTCTTTATCTCCTTTTCTCGTTCTTCAACCCGGAAGCATACAGTAAAATGGCCTGGTTCTCGGCAGTACGCGGTATCGGCCTTTATATGATACTCACCATCCCACTGATCTTTCTTCTTTACACCGAGCCAAAACAACTCGACAAATTTTTAATGATCTGGGGCATTATCTCCATCCTTGCGGCCTTAAAGGCCTGGATGCAAATGAACATCGGCCCCGACCCCTGGGAACAAAAATGGCTCGATGGCGGAGGGGCCATCACCCATATTATTTTTGGCAAATTCAGGGCTTTTTCCTTCTATTCCGATGCCGGCCAGTTTGGAGCGGCATTGGCCCATGTTGGCCTGGTAGCCATGCTGATCATGCTGATTGTCCCCGAAAGAAAGAAAAAAATTTTCTGGGGGGCCGTCATGATCGCCGGATATTATGGAATGTCGGTTTCCGGTACCCGTGGGGCCCTGTTTGTGCCTATCGGCGGCGGGCTTCTTTACATCATTTTAAACCGGAACTTTAAAGCCTTTATTATCGGGTTATTCCTATTCTCGATCATCTATGTATTCTTCCGCTATACCTATATCGCAAACTCAAATTACCAGATATACCGGATGAGATCAGCATTTATGCCCGAAGATGACGCCTCTTATATGGTCCGGATCCGAAACCAGAAATTGTTTGCTGAATATCTCAAAACCCGGCCCTTTGGCGTTGGGGTCGGACATGCAGGAAGCCGCGCCAAGACCTATGCCCAGGAATCATTTCTTTCAAATATCGCAACCGATAGCTGGTTTGTTCTAATCTGGGCTGAAAATGGCATCGTGGGATTGTACCTTCACCTATTCATTCTTGGCTATTTCGTTGGAAAAGGCACCTACATCGTTATGTTCGAACTTCGCGACAAGGTGTTCCGAGGGAAAATTATGGCCCTTCTGTCGGGCGTCTTTGGGGTTCTTACGGCAAGTTACGGAAATGCCGTTTTAGGACAGTTCCCAACCGGGATAATCATCTATTCCAGTATGGCTTTTGTTTTTCTTTCACCCTATATGGAACAAAAACTCCTTGCTGAAAAAAAATTGTTAAACACCTAATTCTAATTCTTTTAACAATGGAAGGCGTACTTGGACATATGTTGATCGGACTGTTTCTCTTTGTCCCCATCGGGTTCCTTGCCGGATACCTGCAAGATAAAAAAAGAAAGAAAAAAACATCCTGAAACCAAATAGATGAAGATATGGGTTTTGTAGAAAAGGTTAAATCAGATCCAAAGCTAAAGAAGATCGTTCTCAGGCTGCTTATGCCGAAAAATCAGGCGAGGCCCAGGAAATGGGTGATGTGGTTCGTTAACCCCTTTTATCATCATAAAGGGAAAAGCTCCCTGATCCGCCGCAGAACAAGGATGGATGTGCTTCCCTTTAACCATTTTCACCTTGGCGACAACTCTACCATCGAAGATTTCTCTGTCATCAACAATGGGGTGGGCGATATTTACATCGGTGACCGCACCAGGATCGGATTGGGCTGCACGCTCATCGGCCCGGTGCGGATCGGAAACGACGTGGGTGTTGCCCAGGGTGTTGTGCTCACCGGACTGAACCACAATTATGAAGATATAACGATGCCGATCTCAAAACAGGGAGTCTCTGTTGCACCCATTGTTGTTGAGGATGAGGTTTGGCTGGGTGCAAATTGCGTGATCCTTGCCGGCACGACAATAGGAAAGCACAGCATCGTTGCCGCAGGCAGCGTAATTACCAAGAACGTCCCCCCCTACTCCCTTGCGTTTGGAAATCCGGCCAGGGTTATCAGGCAGTATAACCAGGAAACAAAAGCCTGGCAACCATAAAGGTCATCCCTTCATGCTCTCTTTAACAATTTCGGCAACAAGCTTGAAGTTGAGCATCTGGACGATCTGCTCGTCATCAATCTTTATCCCAAACTCCTCTTCGATGGCAGTTACCAGGTTCAGATGCCCTATTGAATCCCACTGAGGGATCGAATCAGGGGAACTGTTCGCATCTATCTCGTTTATATCCAACAAAAACACATCTGCCATAATTTTTCTTAATCTCTCTTCCATATAACTTCAATATAATTTAGTGGTTCATGTCCGGAAAGAAACACCGTACTATCCGCTTCATAGCTTCTCTCTGTATCAGAAACTGTTAACAGGGTGAACCCGTGTTTATCGTAAAACTGTTCAACCTGGCCATTCTTTAAAGTCTTTTTATAAAGCGCCATAACCCTCCTGACCCCCCTTTCTGATATCGTTCTTATGATCTCCCGCAAAAATACGGTCTCTATGTTCCTTCCCAGAATACGGCAACTCAGCAGAAGGGTGTCGATGATTGCGGTCCCACCCGCATACCTGACGATGCAAACACCCGTCAGGCCTGAACTGCCAAATTTATCGCTAACCGAGAGGTTCAGGACATCATGGTCTGGATCCTGATACAGTTGCTGCATCTCACCAATCTGAACCCGCCGTGTGGTAAGGTTAAACTGATTGGTTTTTTGAGTTAATTGTGTAACCCGCTCAATAACGTCCCACTCCTTGTTGGCAATAACCACCTGGATCCCCAGGGAACCAAGATAATCTTCAATGTTCTGATAAGTATCTATTGCACTACTGCGCTGAATGTCCTCTTTGTACATTTTAACACGCCTCAGATCCTCCTCCGTTGTCTTTAAAGTAAAAAAGAGTGGCAAATTCTCAAGGATAACCCTTGGATAATCATACAATTTCTCGGGCACCTGAATGGTTTTTACCTGAGGCAGCCTCTCCCTGATCAGGTTGATTTCGAAACCGGAATCATCGATGAAAACCAAACTGTCAATCCCGATATTCAAATCCTTTGCAATCTCCTGAAAATTGGATGCTTTATCGTTCCAGTTGATCTTTTTTATGACGATGTCATCCGATTTCAAAACCATGTCGGACCGTTTTTCAAAAACCTCCTCAACATCCGCCGGATTGTTTTTACTGCAGATTCCAATGATCACCCCTCTCTGCGCCAGGGCCTTCATCAGGAGCTGAACTTCCTTAAAATAGATTCCGTTCTTGTGCTTTTCGGAAAGTGCAATATTCTCCCAGCCATCCTCCCCAACAACCCCTTTCCAGAGGGTATTGTCGCAGTCAAGGATCACGGCTTTCTTCGTCCTGCCATAGGTGGAGAGTATGACCGGATTGATAAACGGTGCATACGATTTAAAAAAACCGACCGTGTACAGGGTCTTGGTTGAATAATAGCCTCCCGGGTCAAAAGCGATGTCAAAAGAGATGCCAGCCAAAACTTTATCCAGGTCAACCAAAAGAAAATTGGATGGGGCGTTTTTTACCAGAAAATCGTTGACTTCATTGACAAACCGTTCGAAATTAAATGGCTTCAGGTTGTTCCGGGAAAAAAAAAGGTGCGAAAACCGGTTAAAAATTACCAGGCTTGATGATTGCAGGTTCCCAAAGAGCATCATCAGCTCATTCTTTGCCTTGTTGAGGTATTCGGCAAACATCTCTTCCGGGAATGTCTCCACCTTGTATGCAAAACTATCCGTTATGTTGCAAAGTTCCCAAAAAACAAGCGGAATCTGCTTCTTCTCAAGCAATGTGCTCTCCTGAAGAATATTGTCGTAGTCGGCGATGCCAACTACCGCATTCACACCATCGCGGCGAAGTGCGTACTCAAGCACCGGTTTGAGCTGATTCACCGTGATATTCGCGAGGATCCTGATCTCAACCCGCTCTTTCTCTTTAAGGTTCAGGCCAAGTTCATTGTTGAGCCTGATCAGTTCCGAAAATTTCAGATCTTTCATAACATCACCTGTCCACCGTTAACACGAATTGTTTCACCTGTAATAAACGCTGCATTGTCCGAAACAAGGAATGCAATGGTACCGGCAATATCTTCCGGCTTGCACAACCTTTTCAAGGGTGTCTTTGCCTCAGTAAGCATCTTCACCCTGACCGGGATCTCCGAAAGAAGATCGGTATCCGTCATGCCGGGCGATACCATGTTGATGTTGATCCCCTTGCCGGCATACTCTATGGCAAGGGCTTTCGCAAATCCATTCAGGGCCGCTTTTGCAGTTATATAATGAGCCCACTCTGCATTTGGAGCCTCAATCGCCTGGGTTGTAATGAACACAATCCTGCCGTATTTCTGAGCTTCCATCATGGGGAGTATCTCCTTCAGGATAAAAAAGGAGCTTTTGATGTTGATGTCAAAATGGTCCTGCATGTATTGCCAATCGAGACTTGCAAATTTAATGTTCGGGATCTTTACGGTAGTGCAGTTGACCAGGGCATGAACCGTGCTGAACGATCTTCTGAACGCTTCCATAAACGGGGCAACAGCATCGTATCGTAGAAAATCGGCCTGAACAACGATGGCAACTCTCCCGATCTTCTTCACTTCCGACTGAAGGCGAACCGCAGCATCCTTATTTGAATTGTAATGTAAAACAAGATCAAAACCATCATGGGCCAGCCGGAGCGCCGTAGCCCGGCCAATCCCTCCGGTGGCGCCAAGTACGATGGCACACTTTTGCACTTTTCCGTTTTCAAAAGATTTCGCTTTAGGGGATTTGGGAAGCTGCTCAACAATTTTCACCTTGGCAACGCCCGTTGTGACAACCTGTTTGTGCTGATTCTGAATCTCTGTCCTGAGTTCGATGGTGCGGGCATTCTCATTCTTGCTCAACACTTCACCCGTCACGGTAATGGTGTCGCCAATGCGCACAGGGCGCAGGAATTCAAGGGTTTGAGAAAACCATAAAGCTCCGTCACCCGGGATCTTGGTCCCGATAACCGTTGAAATAAACGACGCTCCAAGCATGCCATGAACAACCCGATGCCTGAATTCAGTACCTTTGGCATACTCGGCGTTCATGTGAAGCTTGTTGTCGTCCCCGGTAAGGTCCACAAAACGGTCAAGATCTCTTTCAACAATGGTATGTTTCACCGAAGCCTTATCCCCGACTTTTATCTGTTCAAATTTCATTTCTCTGCTTTTTTTTAAACCTGATCAACACCAAAAATAAACAATAATTCTTAATTCAATGAAAAACAAATGATCTCCTTTTCGGAAGAATTTAAAAGTGTATATTTACAGTGGCTTCAATAATTGATCATGGTACCCAATCCTGGCATGCAAAACCAACCGCTGGTTTCAATCATTACCATTAATTATAACCAGGCCGGCATCACCTGCGAAATGCTGGGGTCCCTCTTCCAGATTACCTATAAAAATATTGAAGTTATCGTTGTTGATAATGGCTCCCGTGAGGATAGCCCAAAAATCATTAAAGAAAAATTTCCCCGTATCCTGTTTATCCAATCCCCTGAAAACCTTGGCTTCGCTGGTGGCAATAACTTGGGAATTACCCAATCGCATGGAAAATACATCCTCTTGCTTAATAACGATACCGTGGTGACCCAGGGATTTCTCGAACCATTGGTAAACAAAATGGAATCCGATCCAACCATCGGGGCGGTTAGCCCAAAAATCCGGTTTTTTTTCAATCCGGATACCATCCAGTACGCCGGGCTTACACCCATAAACCCCTATACCATGCGCAGCAGGGCCATCGGGTTCTCCGAAAAAGACGAAGGCCAATATGAAAAAGATGCTGTGACGGCTTACGCACATGGCGCTGCCATGATGTTTTCAAAAGAAGCCGTTCAAAAAATTGGACTGATGTCAACCTCCTTTTTCCTTTATTATGAAGAACTCGATTGGGGGTTCAGGCTACGGAAGGCAGGCTATAAAATATACTACGTGCACAACTCCCTCATATTCCACAAAGAATCGATGACAACAGGCAAAATCAGCCCGCTTAAAACCTATTATATCAACCGGAGCAGGCTCCTGTATATGCGCCGGAACGTACATGGTTTCCGGTTTTTGATCAGCATCCTCTTTCAATCTTTCATCGCGGTCCCAAAAAATGCCGCCAAATATCTGGTCCAGGGCAAAACAAACCTCTTTAAAGCATATCATAATGCCATCTGCTGGCACCTGAAAAATATGTTCAATAAAAAATTGCACCAGCACCCTTTTTTGAACCCGGATACTTAAACATACTGCCATGCCTGAAATCCTCAGTATCTATTCCGGAAAATCAAACAAAGGGAAAAACGTGCATTATCCACTTGTTTCCATCATCGCCGTAAACTATGACCATCCAAAGGTGACCTGCGATTTTATTGAATCGCTCAATCACATTACCTACCCCAATATCGAAGTTATCATCATCGACAATAAATCGCCCAACGACGACCCATCCATCATCAAACAACGCTTTCCAAATGTAATTTTTTATGAAAGCCATACCAACTGGGGATTTGCAGGCGGCAATAACCAGGGGATCATGCGTGCCAGAGGGGATTATGTGCTGTTGTTGAACAACGATACCATCGTTGAACGGGATTTTCTCGAACCTCTGGTGAAAAAAATGGAAGAAGACAAATCCATTGGAGCGGTAAGTCCAAAAATCCGTTTTTTTTATGACCCCGAAATCATTCAATATGCCGGGTTCCATCCAATCAACAGATATACGGTCCGAAATTCTGCCGTCGGGTACCGCGAAAAAGACCATGGCCAATACGATCGCGATTATGAAACGGCCTACGCCCATGGCGCAGCGATGATGGTCCCTATGGAGGTGATCAAAAAAGTCGGACTTATGTCGTATATCTTTTTTCTTTACTATGAAGAAGCCGACTGGTGCTATCGGATAAAAAAAGCAGGATATAAAATTGTGTATGTCCATAACTCCCTCGTTTATCATAAAGAATCGATCTCAACCGGAAAACTGAGCCCACTGAAAATATATTATCTTAACCGCAACCGGATCGTTTTTATGCGCCGGAATATTTTTGGAAAAGACTTTTATGTCGGAATACTCTATCAGGTATTTGTGGCCATTCCAAAAAATGCCCTGAAATTTTTGCTAAAAGGCAAACCCGTTTATTTCTATGCCTATTGCAGGGCACTGGGATGGCATTTTAAAAATATGTTTAACACAGATATCCATAATAATCCCCGGCTTTAATAAAAAACCAATTTTGTGGCCAAAAGAAAATTGGTTATATTTGTTTCGGTGACCATTTTCATTCAGAACCGCTTGCCCCTGTTTCTCCCGATACCCGGGCATGAACAGGAGAGGGCTATAATTGATAAACCCAATGACTTCTGCTGAAGCGTTCCTTATATTCTTAAACATCCTCCAGGCGGTCGTTTTGGGGTACCTTGCCTTCGGGACCCTCTACATCTTCATTTTTTCGGTAGCAGGCCTTTTTTCGCCGGAACAAAAACTAACCGAAACACGTTTTATTCATTCCTTTGCCGTATTGCTTCCTGGCTATAAGGAGGATAACGTCATTCTGGAAGCTGCCGGCGAAGCGTTAAAACAAAATTATCCAAAAACTTCCTTTTCGGTTATCATCATAGCAGATTCGTTTCAACCCGAAACCCTGCAGAAATTGAAAGAAATGCCAATCCAGGTAATTGAGGTTTCCTTCGATATCAGCACCAAATCAAAAGCCCTTAACAAAGCACTCGATCAACTCAATGACAATCAATTTGATGTTGCCCTCGTCCTGGATGCCGATAACATCATGGAGACCGATTTTCTGGAAAAAGTAAACAATGCATTCAACGCAGGTAGTTTTGCCGTCCAGGGCCACCGTACCGCGAAAAACACCAATACGCACTTTGCCATCTTAGACGCCATTAGCGAAGAAATAAACAATCATATCTTTCGTAAAGGACATCGGGTACTGGGGTTGTCGTCAAGCCTGATCGGATCGGGCATGGCTTTCCCTTTTGCCTATTTTAAAGAGATGATGAAAAACATCAAAGCCATCGGCGGATTTGATAAAGAGATTGAGCTCACCATGCTACGCGAAGGAAAAACCATCGATTATCTCGATAAAGCAATGATTTACGACGAAAAAGTCCAGGCTTCCGAAGTATTTGTCAAACAACGGCGACGTTGGCTTTCGGCACAACTTCACTATGCAAAATATCTGCCCGATGCCGTTTTCCGTTTGTTTGTGAATGGCAATGTTGATTTTTTCGACAAAGCCGTTCAGATGGTGCTCCCCCCCCGGATTATTTTATTGGGGTTACTGCCGCTCCTGAGCCTGGTCTCTCTTTTTGTAAACCCGGTTCAAGTTACCTTTATCTGGGCCAGCTTATTGCTGCTGCTTGTACTTTCAATGCTATGTGCAATTCCCCGTCGTTTCTGGTCACCTGAAACTCTGGCAGCCGTTGGCTCCCTTCCCAAAGGTTTTTTTCTGATGGTTTTTTCACTCGTCAGCACCAAAGGCGCCAATAAAAAATTTATCCATACACAGCATACGGCTTCAACCATTCAAAATAAAAAACCATAAGAACAAACCAGTTATGAAAATTGGCATCGAAGGGCAACGGCTGTTCCGTCAGAAAAAACATGGAATGGATTTCGTGGCATTGGAATTGGTGAAAAACATCTCGTTGGAAGATAAAGAAAACGAATATTTCGTCTTTGTTAAACCAGGGCCTGATAAATGCCTTCACTCCACACCCAATGTCCATATCATCGAACTTCCCGGGAAATCCTATCCCTGGTGGGAACAAATTGCCCTTCCCCGCGCCGCTAAAAAGTATGGCTGCGAAATCCTGCACTGTACAAGCAATACCGGTCCGGTTTTCTCTCCTGTCCCACTAATCGTTACCCTTCACGACATCTTTTATCTCGAAGTGGTAAGCCTGTTTAAAAAAGGTTTCTCGACCTACCAGAAATTCGGAAATATGTACAGGAGGTATGTCGTCCCCCTTGTGGTGAAACGAAGCAAGAAAATTATCACGGTTTCCCTCTCTGAGAAAAAAAGAATTGCCGCTTTTTTTAAAATTTTCGACGACCGCCTGACTGTCGTTTATAACGGGGTCGGCAAGATTTTTCAACCGGTTACTGACCCCAACGAACTTCAAAGGGTCCGTGAATTATACCACCTGCCCCAAAAATTTATCTTCCTCCTGGGAAACACCGACCCCAAAAAAAATACCAAAGGGGTCGTTCAGGCCTATGCAACCTACCGGAAAAAATGCAATATGGCCATTCCCCTGCTTATTGCAGATTTTCCGGAAAGTACGTTAAATGCCATTCTTACAGAAAATAATTGTAGCGGGATCCGGTCTGAAATATACCGGCTCGATTATATTAAAAATACCGACTTGCCTGCCATTTATTCCTTAAGTGACCAATTTCTCTACCCTTCCTTTTGGGAAAGTTTTGGGATCCCCATCCTCGAAGCCATGGCCTGCGGAACCCCCGTTATTACCTCCAACGCTTTTTCCATGCCCGAAATCGCAGGGGAAGCCGCACTGCTGGTTGACCCGGACAATCCAGATGAAATAGCACAAGCCATGGTCCGGCTAACCACCGAACCCGGACTGAAAGAGCAACTGATTTCAAAAGGAACAATACAGGCAAAAAAATTTTCATGGAACAAAATGGCACTGGATGTTATCAAACTTTACAGGGAAACGTTAACCCTCCCTGGAAAACCAACAGGTTAAACCGGGCCAAACAACAATATCACTATGGAAAACCGCGATTTTATTGTATTTGGCTTACAACCCTGGGATATTGCCATTGGCAGTACCTGCAAATATACGGCCCTTGAAATATCCAAAAAAAACAGGGTCCTGTTCGTAAACCCGCCCATCATCCGGAGTACCCTATTGAAGTACCGTCACCAGCCACAGGTTGTCCGTCGGATCAATATCCTGAAAGGAAAAGAACCCGACCTGGTCCAAATATCCCCTACCCTTTGGGTCCTTTTTCCTAAAACAGTGATCGAATCAATCAATTGGATCAACAATCACAAACTCTTCGATTTTTTTAATAAACTCAATGAACGCCGCTTTGCGGCAAAAATTAAAGATGCCGTTCAAAAACTGCAATTTAAAAATTATCTGGTCCTCGATGACAACAGCATGTATATCGGTTTTTACCTGAAAGAATTCCTCAATCCGAATTTGTTTATCTACCTCCTGAGAGATGCCGTTACCCTGGTAGCCTATCATAAAAAACACGGCACAAAACTGGAACCGCTGCTCATTCAAAAATCGGACCTGACGGTTACAAACTCGGAATACTTCTGCAATTTCGCCCGGCAATACAATCCCAATTCTTTTCTGATCGGCCAGGGTTGCGACGTTTCCCTTTACCAGGACCCGGATGGTTCATTGCCCGTTCCGGAAGAAATTTCATCGCTTTCGCATCCTGTCATTGGTTATACCGGTGCCCTGACTTCCATCCGGCTCGATATCGATATCCTTGTTTATATCGCCAAGGCCCGCCCCGCCTGGTCCCTGGCTTTGGTCGGGCCGGAAGACGAAAAATTCAGGAACAGCGAATTGCACCAACTTCCGAACGTACATTTCTTTGGAAGAAAAAACCCGGAAGCGCTCCCTGGATATATCAAAGGTTTCGATGTGGCGTTAAACCCCCAGATCGTCAATCCCATTACCGATGTCAATTACCCCCTGAAAATTGATGAGTATCTCGCTATGGGAAAACCCATCGTTGCCACCAAAACAACGTTTATGAACTATTTTAAAGATGCTGTTTATTTGTAAAGGGTTGGTAAACTACACCCCTCCCTCAGTGCTTGATTGGTCGGCACCAATGGAAGGGTGCAAGGCCTTCCATGCGGAGGGAAGCAATACTGACAGGTCATCCGTCCGTTTAAAATAG
>Ga0247841_10000286_pt1 | contig 136406 bp, 105 predicted proteins | sample LaCruzMarch2015__2_FD_192410 | JGI IMG/M metagenome (GOLD analysis project Ga0247841, IMG submission 192410) | Freshwater microbial communities from meromictic Lake La Cruz, Castile-La Mancha, Spain - LaCruzMarch2015_18m | ecosystem: Environmental > Aquatic > Freshwater > Lake | place: Spain...
CATTTTGTTCGGAACCCGCCCCTACATTTTGTCCGGAACCCGCCCCTACATTTTGTTCGGAACCCGGCCCTACATTTTGTTCGGAACCCGGCCCTAAATCATTAACGGCACCGCATCCGGAACCCGCCCCTACATTTTGTTCGGAACCCGGCCCTACATCGTCACCTGCATCGCCATTATCTGTGTCATGACCCCCCTGTTCCCCTACGGCTGACGTTTCATTAATAATAATGATCCCGTGAAAATGATCAGGTATTATGACAAATGTGTCGAGGGTGATATTTAGATTGTGATTGGGCAGATCGAACCAGGTGCTTTTTACTATTTCCCCATAAGGGCTTAACAAAACAATCCCATCAGAAAATGCTCCAAATAACGATTCGCGGGGGTTTACACAAATCGTAAAAAAATAAATTCCGGGACGTGAATAATCGTATCCTTTCAGCCGGATGGAGCGGCGATGAAATAACCCCGGATCGAACCCTCTTAATAAAACCATTATTTATCTTCATTTATGATATGTCCAAGACGATCAAACCTCAACTTCCAACAAACATCTTTAATCATTATACCTTCAGTGGACCTCTCCATTTTATTCAGCGCTGAATATTCAAATTTATTCCAAATAGGCGTTGCCACTTCACTTGTAACAAAGAAACATTGTGACCCTGATGAACTAACCATTTTATAGATTCTTAACCTCTGATCTTTTGTAAGATTATTAAAATCAACGAGGTTATTATTTTCTCTTTCAACCTCAGTTGGTATATAGACCAAATCATTGGGACATAGGTACAATATCAAATTATTTGATAATCCATTTGTTTCAGGTATTGAACTCAATCCTTGTTTCTGTCTTTCAATTACCACATTCAAAGGGATACTGGCAAAACTTCTTTTTCCTTCCGAATCTTGGTAAATCGCAAAAAACAGGTTCGTTCCTTTTGCGGCTTCAACAAATTTGGATTTCTTGTTACCGGCGCATCCAACATTGAACTTATTGCCCTTTGGTTCATAACAGCGCACCTTGAAAATTGGTTTATGCTCTTTCCCATTGTTAAGAAAACTGAGAGTTTTCGTTAAATCATCAAGGCCATCCGGGGAAAAGGCAAGTTCAGGATGCTCAATTAAACTATCACCCATTTTCTCATTGTATTTAGATAAATGATTCAACAGAATCTTTTGAATGCCAGTATCCGTGATGTTCCTGATAGCTGTTGAATTGAAACTTTCGTCAATGGAAACCCTGGAAGCAACATTCTCATGATCAAAAAAATACATTTCCACACGTGAAAGATCCCTGTCCTGGAATTTATTCATAGTGGATTTAAAATATTTAAGAATTGCTTTTTTATCATAACCCTGTCGAAGTAAATCTTTGATTTGCCTCTTAAGTGGAATATCTACAACCATTTCCACCTGATCGATGGCATTGGTTAATGGTACCTTCTTTTTAAATCGTAAGGTAACAGCCCCGGCAACAGTGTCTTTATGCATCGGCTTGCGGATTGCCCAATGGTCACCTTTTTCCTGGGTCACAAAAACTTTACGTAATTTTCCATCTTCGTCTCTCTTCCATTTTTGATACCGGTTAACCGTTTTATTGATGACCCTGTTGTTCTGCTTGAAACTTACGATGACAGCCTCCAACTTATTTTTGGCATCCACGGTAAAAGAATCCCAAGGCTTGTAAAAGGTCCACCTATAATTGCCGTTCCCTTCTGCTTTATCTTTAAAACACAGCGCTGACCTCAGATCGTACCTTTTTGTTGTTCCGGCCGATTCATTGTTCAGATAATTTATATGATTCCGTGTGGCACAAGCAATAACCAGTGCATCCATTGCATGATGGCGATGGTCAATCCTTTTTTTATTAAACCCTTTCTGCAATTCGAAAGGGACGCGGTTTTGAAAGAAATTCTTGCTATCACGGGTAATCCACTCACCGAATTGGTTTGAATTCGTCAATTGGTTTAGCCTCATAAATCTTGGTGAAATCAATTCATTCCAAACGCCATTCATCCCCCATGCCTTTTTTAATTCTGAGGTAATTGACCCATTGCTTGCTGCAACGTTTTTTGAAGTTGTTTCCAGTTCGTTTTCCTCCCTGACAATGTTTGACAACAAGTTCTTCACCACTTTGCTTATGTATCGGGTATCATTAAGCTGACGGGCAATAAAACCTTCGGGTATGCCATCCATAAGAAGTCTTTTCATTTTCCCCCTGTTTGAAGAAAAATGGAATTTAACGTAATCCTGATAGGCCTCCAAAGTGAAAATCCTGACAGTTTTTCCCATACCCAATTGGAGTATCTTTCCCGAATTATCCCTGATATATTCAAAACCAGTACAATTGTCTTTGTCCTTGTTGACTTCAGCCTCACAAATCACTTTATTGTTGAGTGAATCATCAAAGTACCTCGATTGCGGAATAATGTGCTCGATTTCGTATGCTGGGGTGAACAATTTGCCCAGGGAGATTATCTCACCTGTATAAGGCGACCTGTATTTCTGTTCAAGCCAAAGTTTATATCTGTTAAGTTCGGATATGGATGGCATGGCATTCTTACTTATTTTGATAATATCCTCCGGCAGTTCAAGACCTGATTTTAATACACCGTCTTCATAAATCTTCAAAATTTCTTGTTGTGCCGGTGAATATGGTCGAACATTTTCAATGTCAGGGTCCAGTGACATTTCTGACAGAAGGGCCTTTATTCGAAGATTGGTATTTTCATTGGCTGAGTTTTGTTCCGTTATTTGCTTCCGCTTATCAGCCGGATTTTTCATCTCCCTTCCCATTTCAACATGAATCTCGTCGAAAAAATTTTCCCTGCCATTTCCAAAGTGATTCCAAATATCCCTGACTACACGCAAAGTCTCTGCAATCACCTGTTCTACAATCGGATTTCGCAATGAATTCTGGCGAAAGACAGTTTTAAGATAATGGTCAACCTCTGACGGGTTTTTCCATCTTACAATTTCTCCTTCCTCAGAATGTCTGCCATATACTGCATAGCATGCCTGATATGTATTCAATGCCTGTAATGGGTTTTTACAAGCCACAAAACTCTTTAGAACTTGTTTAGGTATGTCATCGTCCGTAATTTCGGATATCCGGGTCTTATCATTTCCGATCGAACTCAATCGCTCAGTAATATCATGGATCCTTTTTCGTACCACCTCGTTTACTTCCCTCTCATTCCAATATTTGCCTCTCCGCATCAGTGGTATCAGTTTTTTAATCGCTTTTGCCGAATAAGCCCCATAATCTTTCTTTAATCGGGGGAAGTTTATAAAGTTTTCGACGAACTCCTCACCTAGTCCGTTTTTCGCAGCGAATGTTTTTAATGCTTGTTTAATCTCCACTGTTCCTTCAACCGAATAGAGAATGTGCCAGAGGCGTTCCTCCACTTCCCTTGTGAAAAATTCCTCTGAAACATGATCGCACTTATTAAGCCTTGAAAGCATCAAAGCCCTCGTTTCATTAGAAGGATAAATTTTATCCTCCACATAGTTCCAACGATAATTGCCAAGGTTTTTCTTAAGTTTAAATGGAGGATATTTAAGAAATGTTTCCTGCTTAATTTCCTTCTTATCATTGAGCCAATCAAATAAAGCGACCCAATCATCTTCTGTTTTTAAAAACGCGGAAGTCACATCCAATTCAGGTATAATCTTGCCATCAACTTCCGCATTTATTCTGTATATTTTCAGGTTCTGAAGAAATTGCCAAAGCCTGAACTCCTGGTATAATGGGTGGGATTTTGCAATACATTTTACAGGTTCTGATCCAAGGGAACCATCCTTGTTTTTAAAGGTTCTTATTTCATACCGGCAATCTGCTATCAACGATTTCTTGCTTTTTAACGGTCGTTGATAGAAAATAATATCATTCAAGAACAGATGTACAAAATCTTTACCCTCAAGACTGTGCCGATGACAGTCATTGCTTTTGTATAACTCCCGGATACATTTAGAATAGATTTGCCGATCCTGCAATTCAGGATGAAACTCCATTTGCTTTTCCAGGATAATCCTTAATTCTGTCTTATAGAATTGTCTTTCTATGGTGCGTACCAATTTCCCCTTGATCTTCTGCGAGGGTTGCTTGAGTAAGGTGTCATATATATAACAACCAACGGTCTTCTTGCTTTTCTCAATCTCGAATTCTGTCTTTTTCTTCACCAAGGTCCAATCATTGGGTTGAGGAGCTCTGATTGATCGTTTTTCATTTCCATCCTTATCCTTTTTTATACTCCCGTCTTCATTAAATTCTGTCGTGACTACAAATTCTTTGGTTTTGCCAATCCAGTCTAAAAGTACTTTACTCTTTCTGCGGTATATCCAACCATTTTCCAGTATAATACTATACCAAATATCTGCCTTCCCTTTCCGGTCACCATCATCGACAACGTCAATGACTTTGAGCGCATGAAATTCAACTGATTGATTTACACTATCCTCTTCATCCTCACCTCTTAATAGAAAATAGCCTCTCTTTTGATTAAAATGAAGCAAAAGCCAGGCTAACTCCTGCTTTTCTATCCGATGTGCCAATGCTTTCTTTCGCAAATAATATATTGTCCAGTCATAGGGTACTTTCTTGTTTTTTTCCAGCAAATCAGGGTATTGATTTTTAAAATCTGTCAACATTTCGTTAAAGGAATCCTTGAAGATGAATTCAGGCCTGCCGTTTTGTTCATTGGGTTTATAAACCAAATTGGGCTCACTATCATTTATAAACTGCCCAAAATGAGTTTCAAAATCGATTTGCCGGGCATAGTGTTCAGGTAGAAATCCCATTATATTCAAAACTGAATGCAACCTTTCCCTCCTGAGCAAATGTCTTTCGCGCAATCTCCGAACACCCCTGAAACCAGTGCGTTCCTTTGTTTGAGAAACTGAATTGCCTCTGTCAAACTCACCTAAAGTTCCCTGGTCCATCGGAATTATTCTTGATCCCAAACCTAAAATTTCACCTTGCCTTTCAGGAAAGTTTTGATCAATCAGTGCCCAGCCAATGGAATTTGTCCCCAAATCAAGTCCCAATATTTTTGTCATATTGATTTGTTTAAATATTTACTTGACATTTATGAAAAGGATATTATATTTGCATCACAATCTAAAGCAATTCACAATAAGGATTATTCCGTTGTGAAAACATCCAAGGCGGCCTTCGGGTCGCCTTATTCTTTTCAAAACTATGAAATTTTCTTTTACGTTACCATACGCTAACCAAACATTCATCTCAATTTTTAAGGGATCGGTTAATTTTAGGCAATTCAAGTGGTGACGAAGGGTGCGGCCATTTTCATCCAGCGGTTGGCCGTACGCAAACTAATTGAAAGATCCCAGTTCCGTAGGGCAAACTCTTTGACCAACCTGCCGGTCCATCTTTTACAGTCATGCCCATGTTTTTTTGGTGATTTCTTTAACAATGCCGTTAATTGAGATTGTTTCCCGGGAATTAACCGGGAGCGTTTTCCAACCTTTCCACTTTTTAGGATTCCCCTCAAGCCCTCCCTTCGGAGTTGCCCTTTCCATCTACTAACGGTTTCACGGGTAACATCCATTACTTTGCAGCCATCCTGGAAAGTAATCCATCCCATGATGCCTTTAACCGGATATTATTTGCGATTGACCCGAAAGAATTTAAACAATGTTTCGTGAAATGGATCAGCGACTATTTGTACCAGGTGCCTACCCGGAAAGATAAGGACGATTCGGATATTATATCCATTGATGCCATGGTGTGCCAGATAAACATTGCCCATCAGTTTCAATAAAAAGGAGCAGTTTTATACTGGCATTGAAAGGAAACCAGGGAAACCTGGCCGACCGAACAAATGATAGGCGAAAAAATCAAATTTGTCATTGCGGAATTAGCTGGGAATTCGTAACATTGTATCATAAGAACCGGGGAAAAAGGAGAATCAAAAAACAAAGGCACATCAACAACTGTGTACAGGTGGAATGTACCGCAAGTGATTTATACTGCATCTTAATGAAAATGCAAAGCAATTTTCGGTTAGATGCAGTAATACCGATGGTTGTGAAATAACCAATATTGCAAACCTGATTTCGATCGGTATAAATTTTAATATGAAGAGACATGTGACATACAGGCTGCCCGGAATATTGATCTTGGTTTTATCGGCAGGTTTGCTATATGCGCAACGTTATGGACTGCCGGGCATTCATAATTTCAGCCGGTCGGAATATAAAGGGGGCACCCAGAATTGGGCCGTTGCGCAAGCTTCGAATGGCAGGATGTACTTTGGGAATAACTACGGCCTGGTGGAATTTGATGGCGCCCGCTGGACCGTTTACAAAGATCTTGAACTGGTCATCCGGTCGCTCTGTGCCGATGATACGCGCATGTATGTCGGGGCTTTTAACAACTTCGGATACTATGAGGATGATACCCATGGCCAGTTTAAATTTCATTCCCTTGTACCCTTGCTGAAGAACCGGATTACCGATTTTGATGAAATCTGGCGGATCCATAAAACCAACTTTGGCATTGTATTTCAATCCTTTAAAGCCATTTTTATTTACAGCCACGGAAAAATTGACATCGTTTGCCCACCCTCCAAGTTTCACTTTTCATACTATGTGAACGGGATTTTGTGGGTTTATGATGAGCATGAGGGATTAATGCAATACAGGGACGGTAACGTGCAGGCCATTCCAGACGGATCCAGGTTTGCAGGCATGCCGGTGTGGGCCATACTGCCTTTGAACGATGACCAGATTATCGTTGGCACGGCAAAAAACGGACTGTTCAGGTATGCGGGGGGTAAATTTGCCCCCTGGGACAACCCTGTGAATGAAATGCTGAAAAAATACCAGATATTTTCCGGTGCACTTACCGTCAATAAAAATTTTGCCTTTGGGACCATTCAGAACGGATTGATCGTTTCTGATTCGTCCGGACGGGTCCTCCTGGAACTCAACAAGGAAAGGGGCCTTACAAACAATACGGTCCTGAGCATAGGAAATGACCGGGAAGGCAATTTATGGCTGGGCCTTGACAACGGGATCACGGTAATACATATTCATTCGCCCATTACTTTTTTTCGAAACTATTATAATCTGGGCTCAGGATATGCGTCGGCCCGATTTGGGGATGACCTTTACTTAGGCACCAATCAGGGTCTTTTTTATATTCGATGGAAAGATTTTATCAATCCGCTGAAGAAAAAAGAAGATTTTCACCTGATCGAAGGCACCGAGGGACAGGTTTGGTGCCTGACAATTATCGACAACGCTCTTTTGTGCGGACACAACCTGGGCGTTTTCCAGATTTTTAAAAACAAGGCAGTAAAGGTATCGGCTGTTCCCGGGGGATGGAACATAATCAAAATCAAGGGGGAAGAACCCCGTTTGCTTGTCGGGACCTATTCCGGGTTATCGGTATTGGAAAAGAGAGGCCCGCTTTGGGAATTCAGGAATCACCTGTCGGGGTTTGACCAGTCGTCGCATTACCTTGAACAGGATTCAAAAGGCTATATCTGGGTCAGCCATGGATATAAAGGGTTGTACAGGATAAAACCGGATGCCGGCTTTCACCGGGCAGATGGGATCAGGTTTTATAACAGCAAAACAGGACTGCCTTCGGACCACAGCAACACACTTTTTAAGCTACAATCGGGAATAGCGGTGGGAACGCAGGAGGGTATCTTCAGATACAATGAAACTACCGATACTTTTGAACCCGATGTTACATTGAACCAGCTTTTTCACGGCGCAAAACTTATTGAGTATTTGGCCCAGGACAGTGCCCATAATATCTGGTATTATCATAACCAGCAACCCGGGGTTTTGCGTTTTCAGGAAGATGGGACATATACCAATATAACGGCGCCGTTTGTCGAGCTTTCGGGGATGGTAATACCTGCCTTTGGGCACATGAACACATTGGATCCCGGCAGCATGATCCTTGGACTGGAGGGTGGGTTTGCACATTATGTTTCAGGGCAATTCAACCCGTTTGGGTTTTTGCCCACTTTATATATCAGCAAAATACGATCGGGAGACACATCCGAAGGCACATACCGTTACAACAGCAGCAACGCGCCCCAGGGAGTGGTGCCCGCTTTCAGGTACAACAATAATTCCATTACCATCGATTTTGCCGCAAATCAATTTTCCGGACAGGGGACCTCCTTTCAGTTCCGGCTGGATGGGTTTAACGAAGCGTGGTCAGAATGGTCGCCCGTGAATTCGAAAGAATACACCAATCTGCCTGCCGGGGAATATGCCTTTCAACTAAAAGCCCGGACCGTTCAGGGCAAAACAACACCCATTCTAAGCTATAAATTTTTGGTCCTTCCTCCCTGGTACAGGACTGTTTATGCATGGATCGCTTATTCATTGCTTTTTGTTTGCCTGCTATACCTTGGGTATCGGCTCCTTTGGAACAGCATGGAAAAATCACGCCTGAAAGAGATCGAATCCCAGAAAAACCTCTATCGGCTGCGGGAACAAAAACTGAAAGAGGAAGCCCTCGTCACCGAGAAAGAAATTGTCAGCCTCAGAAACGAAAAACTGAACCTTGAAATGGTCCACAAAGAAAAAGAACTCGCCAACGCTTCCATGATGATTATTCAAAAGAACGAAATCCTGCATAAACTAAAAATCGAACTGAACAAGATAAAAAATGCGTTGACGGACGAAAATTTAAAAAATGACCTTACTGCGACCATTAAACGTATTGGAAAAGAAATTGACAATGAAAAGCAATGGCAGGTGTTCAACACCCATGTGGAACAGGTCCATGAGGAACTGTTTAAAAAACTTAAAACGCATTACCCCGATCTTACGCCCCGCGAACTAAGCCTGTGCGCCTACCTCAGGATGAATATCTCCAGCAAGGAAATTGCAACGCTCATGAACATAAGCGCCCGTGGGGTTGAAATTAGCCGTTACCGGATACGAAAAAAACTCAGGCTTGACCGGGAAGCCAACCTGGCAGAATTTATGATCAACCTTTGAATTGGCATTTATACCGGTTCGAAAAAAGTTTGTCAGCAATGAGCATCTGTTCCTCCCGGAATAACTGCATCTATTTATTTGATTATCTGTTATATAAGATGTTTCTGATGTAATATTGATGTAATTATCAATATAGCGTTGCTGCATATTTGATGCACCTGTTTTTTTTTAATCGCTTGAATAGTAAGTTAAGTTTGTTGCATCAAATCAGACCAATAACATTTAAAAACAAAAATTATGAAAAAACAGTTACTTATTTTATCCCTGGGCATGTTTCTTTCGGCGTTCAGTTTTGGACAGCCCTTGAATTTGCCGGTTGATTTTGAAAACACAACACCAAATTACTATGGGTTGACCGATTTTGGCGGCAATGTCTCTGAAATCGTCGTCGATCCGACCAACCCGGCAAACCACGCAGTCAAAACCATCAAAACGGCCGCTGCCGAAACCTGGGCGGGAACCACCGTTGGCGGGATCGTTGGTTTTGCCACCCCGGTCCCTTTTGTCCCCGGATCGACAACCATGTACGTAAGGGTCTGGTCACCCACTGCCGGAACCCCAATCCGGCTTAAAGTCGAAGCTGCAAACGACCCGACCATCAGTGTTGAAACCGAAGCCCTCACGGTGTTAACAGCCGCATGGGACACATTGTTCTTCAACTTCAGCAACCAGGCCCCCGGTACGGCCCCAATTAACTTTGCCAATTCCTACAATAAAGCATCGATCTTTTTCAATTTCGGGACCGCAGGCGCCCAGGCGGGTGAACAGACTTACTATTGGGACGATATGGCATTTGTACAAGGCGCCCCTGGCCCGGTAGTGGACCTGCCTGTCACTTTCGAAATCACCCCGCCAAGTTTTTACGGGTTGACCGATTTTGGTGGAAATGCTTCTGAAATCATCGTTGACCCATCCAGTCCGACAAATCATGTAGCCAAAACCATCAAAACGGCCACTGCCGAAACCTGGGCCGGGACCACCATCGGCGGGAGCGTTGGCTTTGCCAATAATGTCCCTTTTGCCCCTGGGTCAACCATCATGACCGTAAGGGTAATGTCGCCAACACCGGCCGGCACCCATATTCGGCTTAAAGTTGAAGATGCAGGCGACCCGACCATCAGTGTCGAAACCGAAGCATTAACAACTGGGGTCAATACCTGGGAATATTTGCATTTCGACTTCAGCAATGAAGCCCCCGGAACTGCTGAAATCAACTTTGCCAATAACTACAACAAAGCATCCATCTTTTTTAATTTCGGTATTACCGGGGCAATAGCAGGTGAGCAAACGTATTACTGGGACGATGTGTATTTTGGCATATATACCGATGCAAATTACCTGAACGCACCTGATGTAAATGTGGCCGTATATCCCAACCCTGTTGAAAATAATCTTTACTTCAGATCAAACACAACTTTAAACAAAGTTACCCTTTACAATGTAATTGGCGCCATGATGAAAGAATATGGGAATGTATCCCAGAGCATCAATGTCAGCAATCTTGAACCAGGTATCTATTTTATTAGGTTTACTGATACAAATGGCAAAAATGGCGTTTCCACATTCATCAAAAAGTAAGCATTCCTACAGCTTCTCATAGCTGCCATCCATTCATCCCTTCTACCATCTTAAAAAAGGGGTGAATGGGTTGTAGTTCACAACATCCATAGCCTCCGGCATATAGGTTTTTTTCCAGGACCATCGATTGCCAGTATGTAAATACAATTTATTGTTTTGCCGCACAATTGTATGAATGAGAAATCAATTTATTTAGGGGCCGCCCAGGTCCGGTACAACAGGGCAAAAGTTGAAGGCCACTTTGTGGAAATGGAAGGTGAAAAATTTTATAAAATCAGCAACTGCAACCAGATGGCTGATTTTTTCATGACCATTGTGAGCGATTCCGACCACTGGATGTTTATTTCGGGCAACGGCTCGCTTACAGCCGGGAGGAAAGACCGCAACAATGCCTTGTTCCCCTATTATACGGTTGATAAAATACACGACAATAAAGGCATTACCGGAAGTAAAACCTGCCTGCTTGTAAACAGTAACGAAAAAACGTTTTTATGGGAACCCTTTTCAGACGAGTCGGGGAAAATTTACACCATTCAACGAAACCTGTATAAAAGTATTTATGGCAATAAAATCATTTTTGAAGAAATAAATGTTGACCTCGGCGTGGCATTCCGATACGGATGGTACAACAGCGAAAAATTCGGGTTTGTTAAGAAGTCGGTCATCAGCAATCACAATACCGGCCCGGTTACGGTGAATGTACTCGATGGGATTGCAAATATCCTGCCCAACAATGTCGATTGCGATTTTCAGAATGCATTCAGCGCTTTGCTCGATGCCTATAAAAAAAGTGAATTGGTCGAAGAAACCCGGCTGGGGCTATATATGCTTAGCTCGATCCCGGTTGACCGGGCCGAACCAAGCGAATCGCTGAAGGCAACCACCGTTTGGTCCGCCGGACTGGGCCACGCGGCAAAAATCCTGATTTCCAACCAACAGGTTGAAAACTTTCAAAGAGGAGCGGCTGTTGAAACAGAGACAGACATAAGGGCAACACGGGGCGCTTATTATGTGTGCGCAGACCTTCATCTGGATAAAGATACCAGCGAAGAATGGATGATCGTGGCTGAGGTTGACCAGGAAAGCGGCGATGTGGCCAACCTTGTCGATACCTTAAAAACCAGGGCCAACATTAAACAATTGGTCGATGCCGATATTCAAAAAGGGACATCAAACCTGAAGAGGCTTGTTTGCAGCGCCGATGGGTTGCAAACAGGCAATAACGAATTATGCGCCGCACGCCATTTCTCCAACACCTTGTTCAACATCATGAGGGGCGGGGTTTTCACAAACCATTACACACTCGACAAAACCGACTTTGTCCTGTTTGCAGGGCAAATAAACAAAGAGATATCGGCAAAACATAAAGAATGGCTGAATCAACTTCCCGAAACGACAACGTATTCCGAATTGAACGGACTTGCTGCAAACACCCGGGATTTAAACCTGTCCCGGATTTGTACCGAATATCTTCCGATTACGTTCAGCCGCAGGCACGGCGATCCAAGCCGGCCTTGGAACCAGTTTTCGATTGAAACAAAAAACCCGGACGGCTCTCCAAAATTGAATTACCAGGGAAACTGGCGTGACATTTTTCAGAACTGGGAAGCGCTCGCCCTCTCCTATCCCGGATTTTTAGAAGGCATGATCAGCAAGTTTTTAAATGCCACAACAGCCGACGGGTACAACCCATACCGGATTGCCCGCGAAGGCATCGATTGGGAATGCCCCGACCCGCACGATCCCTGGGCCTATATTGGCTACTGGGGCGACCACCAGATTATTTACCTCCAGAAATTCCTTGAGTTGTCCGGCGATTTTCATCCGGGAGCCCTGGACGCCTTATTGAACAAGGAAATGTTTGTTTACGCAAATGTTCCTTACCGCATCAAACCATACAGCGAAATTGTAAAAAACCCGAAGGATACCATTGTCTTTGATTTTGATTTAAACGATAAAATTAAGGAGCGGACCCGAAAAACCGGCGCCGATGGCGCTTTGTTAAGAGACAGTGACAATGAAATTTACAGGGTTAACCTTACCGAAAAAATTCTGGTTACGTTGCTCGCCAAACTGAGCAATTTCATCCCCGAAGCAGGGATCTGGCTCAACACCCAACGTCCTGAATGGAACGATGCCAACAATGCCTTAGTAGGCAACGGGGCTTCCATGGTTACACTTTACTATTTAAGGCGTTTCCTGCAATTCTGGTCCGAAACGTTCAACAAATCGGCCATATCTGAAATCAATATCTCAGAAGAGGTAAAAACATTATTTGACAATATATTTACGGTTTTTGCTGAAAATACCGCCCTTATCGAAAAGGGGTTTTCAAATGCCGACCGGCGCCGTTTTACAGATGGTCTTGGGAAGGCCGGAAGCGAATACAGAAATGCTGTTTACGAAAATTCATTCGCGGGACGTAAAACGATGGTTAAGGTAAAAACCTTATCCAGATTTATTCAACTCGCACTGGCTTATATGGATCAGACCATACGATCGAACAAACGGGAGGATGGGCTTTACCACGCCTATAACTTGGTTTCCTTCTCCGGTCAACAGGTTTCAATTCGTCATTTGTATGAAATGCTTGAAGGACAGGTCGCCGTTTTGAGTTCCGGGCGCCTAACGGCCCAGGAAAGCCTTGACGTGCTTAATTCATTGAAGAACAGTAGTTTATTTCGACATGATCAGTACAGTTACCTGCTTTATCCCGACAGGCAATTGCCTCTTTTTACACAAAAAAACAATATCCCCGGCGATCAGGTCAAAGAATCAAAACTCCTGAGCAGGTTAATTGCCGATTGCGATTTGTCAATATTAACCAAAGATACGCTGGGCAATTTTCATTTCAATGGAACATTTCGCAATGCAGCCGTTTTGGAAAAAGCCCTGAACCAGCTTGATCCTGCTTTATATGGCCCGCTTGTCGCTGAAGAAAAGGAAAAGGTTTTGTCAATTTTCGAAGCGATGTTCGATCACCAGTCGTTTACCGGACGGTCGGGCACATTTTATGGGTACGAAGGATTGGGGAGCATTTACTGGCACATGGTTTCCAAATTGTTGCTTGCAGCCCAGGAATGCTTTTTTAAAAGCGTGTATGAAGAAGCGGATCCAACAATAACCGGAAAAATTAAAGATCATTATTTCGAAATCAAAGCCGGAATTGGATTGAACAAATCGCCCGGTTTATATGGCGCTTTCCCAACGGACCCCTATTCACATACCCCCGGAAATGCAGGGGCACAGCAACCTGGCATGACCGGACAGGTGAAAGAGGACTACATTTCGCGGATGCGGGAATTGGGCATTCACATAAAGGAAGGGGAAATTATGTTCCGGACCTCCCTGATGAACCCCGATGAGTTATTGCACCAGGAAAGTATTTTCGAATATTTCGACCTGACGGGGGAGCTGAAGCAAATAAACCTGAAACCGGGACAATTGGGGTTTACTTTTTGTCAGGTCCCCATCGTTTACAGCAGTTCATCTGAAGACAAGGTCGTGCTCACATCCGCTCATGGGGAAAAAGTTTTGATAGCCAGCCATACCATTGCAAAAGAAATAAGTTCCAACATATTTCAGCGTACCGGTGAAATTATTCTGATGGAAGTTTCATTCAGAAATTTAGTCAAATAGATTCATTTTAACCCAGTTTAAACAGGAGAGAAAATCAATATGTCATTCAGAAGTGATTACATACTTTCGTTGGCCGGCAAGGACTTTACGAATAAAACAGAAGCCGATCTGCGGTCCATCTTTTCAGAAACGCTTAACAAAGGCATGCATGGCATTTGTTTCAGCCCATATCTTGAAGGCCAGGAGCCCGGAAATTTAATTACGGAGAGGCAAATCCGCGACAGAATTGAAATCATCAGGCCCTATACCCAATGGATCAGGACTTTTTCGTGCACCGATGGCAATGAGCTGATCCCCCGGATTGCAAAAGAATATGGCTTGAAAACGATGGTTGGGGCCTGGCTGGGAGAAAACCAATCCATTAATGAAGAAGAAATATCCAATGTTGTCCGGATCGCCAAAGAAGGGTATGCCGATTTGGTTGCCGTGGGCAATGAGGTTTTATACCGTGAGGATTTGACGGAGGAAGAATTGTTGAAATTCATCCTGCAGGTAAAAAACGAATTGCCCGGAATTCCCGTCGGTTACGTTGATGCCTATTATGAATTCCACAACCGGCCAGCCATTACCAACGCATGCGACATTATTTTCGCCAATTGTTATCCCTTCTGGGAAGGCTGTCATATTGACTATTCACTGCTCTACATGAAGGACATGTATCACCGGGCATTGAATGCAGGAAATGGGAAAAAAGTGATTATCACCGAAACGGGCTGGCCAAACCGGGGCAGCTCTTTCGAAGACTCCGAACCCTCGTTTATCAACGCGGTTCGTTATTTTATCAACGCCCAGTTGTGGAGTAAGGAATTTAATGTAGATATGTTCTATTTTTCATCGTTCGACGAAACATGGAAAATGGGCGGTGAAGGCGATGTTGGGGCTTACTGGGGACTTTGGGACAAAGACGGAAAGTTGAAATACTGAAAATAACGAATACCAGATGAATCTGTTTAAAACATTGGGCCTGCCAGCTGGAAAAGGAATCTGCTATTCAGGGTACAGGGATGGACAAAGTCCCGGAACCGGGATTTATCCTTCCTATGGTCAAATAAAGGAAGACTTGCTGATCCTTCAAAACCATGGGTCGTATCTTCGTTTGTATGATTGCAGTTTACATGCTGAAACTGTGTTGAAGGCAATCGAACAGGAGAAACTGAATTTTAAGGTGATGCTTGGGGCATATATCGGCGCTGAGTTAAACAATTTTGGCTGTCCCTGGGGCAGAATTTTCAGTGAGGAGGAGTTGGAAAACAATGCAAAGGACAACCTGGCCCAGGTCCGGAAACTGATCCGTTTGGCCAACCAGTATCCGGACATTGTTTTTTCGTTGTCGGCCGGTAATGAAGCTACGGTCGATTGGTCCGACCATTATGTATCCGTTGAAAAAGTAATCAGCTATGTGCGGATGATAAAAAAGGAAGCCAGACAGCCCGTTACCTTCTGCGAAAATTATATTCCCTGGTACGACAAACTTAGACGCCTTGTTGATGAAATCGATTTTATTTCCATTCACTCCTATCCGGTGTGGGAATACAAAAACATTCGGGAGGCCATAGGATACACCAAACAAAACTACCAGGGCATTGCCGACAGGTATCCCGAAAAGCCTGTAATTATAACCGAGGCCGGATGGGCGACCAATTCAAACGGACGGGGAATCGATCCTGAAAATGTAGGCCAGGACTTTCAGGCCATCTATTACAATGACCTTGTTGAGTGGACCGAAAATGAAGGAATTATGACTTTTTTCTTCGAAGCGTTCGATGAGCCATGGAAAGGGTCGCCCGAAGCCATGGAACCGGAAAAACACTGGGGCCTGTTTACCGTTGACCGGAAGCCTAAAAAAGCGGTGCGCCATGCTCAGGCCGAACGACAAACCACAAACCAATAAATGGAAATAACAAACCACGATGCATTGTCATGAAGCATCAATCAATACGTAAACGCCAATAACCAATAAATAGCAAAAAATGGAACATCACAAAACAGCCCCGAGGGATATTGTCCCCTTAATACAAAAAATTGCTTTTGGCTCAGGCCATTTGACCAACCAACTGTTTCCCGCCGCATTGGGGGTTTTTATGATCGTTTTGGTATTATCGTTAAAAATGAACCCTGTCCTGGCGGGTTTACTGGCAGCCATACCACGGCTGATCGACGCTGTAATGGACCCTGTTATGGGCTTTATTTCGGACAATACCATATCAAAATGGGGCCGGCGAAAACCTTATATTTTTATTGGCGCCATTATTACCGGAATCGTATTTATGGTCATGTGGCAGCTATATCCGGAAAATGGCCAGATCTTTAATTTTTTCTACTTTCTGTTCATGTCGTTCTTCTTTTATGTTGGGTACACCATTTTTGCCGCGCCTCTCATTGGCCTGGGATATGAAATGACCCCCGACTATAACGAAAGAACGCGGTTGATGGCAATTTCTCAATTTATGGGACAATTTGCATGGATGATCGCTCCCTGGTTCTGGTTTATCATCTACAATGAGAATATGTACCCAAGCGCCCCGGAAGGGGCCCGTAACCTCTCCATCTGGGTTGGGTCCATCTGCCTGATATTGGGCGTTATGCCGGCACTGTTTTGCAAGGAAATTGACCAGACACACTTAACAAACAGGGCCAAACTATCGGCAAAGGAGTTTGTTAACAACATGAAAGCCCTTTTTAAAAGCATGAAGCAAATAATAACCAATACCTCCTTTTTAAGATTGTGCGGGGCTACCTTTTTCATTTTTAACGGATTCCAAATGATAGCCCAGTTTGCCTTTTTTATTATCATTTTTTACCTTTTCGCCGGCGACACCAGCGCAGCCGGGCAATGGCCCGCGTGGTTCGGGACCCTAAGCGCTGTTGCAACAGCATTTTTAGTGATCCCTGCCATTACCTTTATCTCAACAAAAGTTGGTAAAAAAAATGCTTTTATCATTTCTACCCTGATATCCATTGTGGGATATTCGCTAAAATGGTGGGCCTTTCAACCCGGCAATCCATGGTTGATGTTTTTGCCGCTCCCTCTAATTTCGTTCGGAATAGGCGGATTGTTCACACTGATGATGTCAATGACGGCCGATGTGTGCGACCTGGACGAATTGAACAACGGAATGCCAAGAAAAGAAGGGACCTTTGGGGCAGTATATTGGTGGATGGTCAAATTGGGGACCGCCCTTGCTTTACTTGGCAGTGGGATCGTTTTAAATTTGGTCGGATTCGACCAGAACATAACAGTTCAAACTGTTGACACCATAACCAAACTTAGAATTGCTGATATTCTTATTCCATCGGTAACCGGGTTTTTTGCAATTATAATCATGTGGAAATATGATATCACTGAAAAAAAAGCAAATGAAATCCGGAGAATGTTGGTTGAACGCAGGGGCGAATTATAATCAAGGGAATTATCCTGTTCAATCCTGAAGTTATTAAATAACACACCTTTATAAGTGAAATACGGTATCTATTAACCCTTAAAACAACAATAATATGAAAAAAGTTTTACTGCCATTGGCTCTTTTCCTGTTAACAACATCGATTGTTTTCGCACAGGCAGAAAAAGTATCGGTTGTTAAAAACAAAGAAGGGGCCAGGCTGCTGGTCAATGGGGGCAATTTCATGATCAATGGCATGAATTGGGATTACTTTCCCATTGGGACCAATTATAGCTATAGTTTGTGGAATCAATCGGATGATTTTATCAAAGCGGCGCTTGATATAGAAATGCCCTTGTTACAAAACATAGGGGTAAATACCATTCGTGTATATACCGGTATCCAACCAAAATGGATCAAGTATATATTCGAAAAGTACGGCATTTATACAATGATCAACCATTCTTTCGGAAGATATGGCTTGACCTTAAATGGCAACTGGGTGGTAAATACCGAATATTCCGATCCACGGGTGCATGATTTGCTCCTGAAAGAAGTGACCAGGATGGTGGAAGATTACAGAAATACGCCGGGGCTACTTTTGTATTTATTGGGCAATGAAAACAATTACGGGCTTTTCTGGCGGGGGGCCGAAACCGAAGATATTCCCATGGATCAAAGAAAATCGACCGCTGGCGCCAAAGCTTTGTATAAACTCTTCAACGATGCAGTATTGGCGATGAAAACAATCGATCGTTCCCATCCTGTCGCAATATGCAACGGGGATTTGCTTTTTCTTGATATTATTGCCGAAGAATGTAAAGACATTGATATCTTAGGCGTTAATATGTACCGGGGCGTGTCGTTTGGCGACGCATTTCAAAAAACAAAGGAAGTATTGGACAAACCCATCCTGTTCACCGAATTTGGTTCTGATGCTTTTAATACGAAGACCAATGAAGAAGATCAGAAATCGCAGGCATCCTATCTGAAAAACAATTGGAAAGAAATTTATGAAAATGCAGCGGGATTGGGCAAAGCCGAAAATTGTATCGGTGGGTTTACTTTTATGTTCAGCGATGGATGGTGGAAACACAAACAAACCGAAGACCTTGACATTCATGACATGCACGCCTCCTGGGAAAATGGCGGTTACAACGATTATGTGCCGGGAACAAACAATATGAACGAGGAATGGTTCGGTATATGCGCAAAAGGACCGACAGATGAAAGAGGGCATTATCAATTATATCCCCGGGCCGGGTATTATACCTTACAACAGGTCCATCAAATCAATCCCTATTCCAATAAGATGACCGCTGATTCGATAGATGCGTATTTTTCAAATATTTCCGTTACAAACGAAGTTTTAAAAGCCAGGGGCGATAAAGCGTCCTGGATTGCCGAGCTGGCGCAAAAGATTCGTATTAGTAGTGTCAGGGCAGAAATAACAACTTTCAGTACGGGCGGAAATAGGATTACCACCCCGAAGGAAAAAGATGCAACTGCTTTAACGCAGACGTATCCGGCCTTTCTTGGCTTCGACCACATGGAGTCGTTTTATATCGGGGTTGAAGCCAAACCTACCGAAAATATCAAAGCAAATGTTACTTTCAATATTCTCGGACGGGTAGCCGAAAATCCGATTGATGAAATATTTTATGAAAATCATGGTCGCCCTCAAACCGTAGAAACCAATCAGGGCCCTTATGCAATACCATCCATAAATCGGATACAAGTATATAATTTCGAATTGACATGGCAGGACAAGTGGTTCAATTTAACAAGTTTTTATCGTACAGGGCATTTTCACTGGGGATATGAAGGGGATCTCTTTGGATTGTTTCCGGAGGCAAATTATGGGGCGAACATTGATATTTATAATGGCGACGCCCCCTTTGGTTTTGTGTTCGAGGGCAAAAAAGCGCTGGAAGGTTTAAAAGTCGCTTTTGGCCCTGAGCTTTGGTGGGGCGCCAATCCGGCCGTACTGGTAAAATATAGCCGAAAATTGGGAATCGTTAATATTACCGGAATGTACCATGAAGATATAGCCCAGAATACCGCAGCGCAAAGCTCCTATGCCGTCCCTACCCCGCAAAACCGCAGGGCTTCCCTTGATGTAAAAACAACGGTCGGAAAAGTGGTGATCGACCTTGGCGCTTTGTGGTCGGGCCAGCCAAGAAACGGCGACGCTTTTCAGTTGGTGGACGGCAGTACGGGAAATTACATCGTGTATCAGGACAAGATAACCTCGAAGGATAACTGGGGGGGAAGGGCTAAAATCTCCTTTTCATCAGGGCCCATCAACGTTTATGCACAGGGGGCGCTCATGGGATTGGTCGCCAGTGGCGGGACAGATTATACGAAAACTTTTACCGGTTGGCGGCTCAAAGATTCCGGTAGCGGCAACCAATATAACTTTTTAATGGGTTTGACCTATACCATAGGCAAATTCCAGATTGCCCCAAACTTCTTATGGCAAAAACCCATGGTCGGGCCCATATCAAAAGATGTTCCCGCTCCCGGAAGGCCAAGAAATATTGTTGATGACCCCTTTGCCGTCAGGCAAAACAGGGAAACGATGGCAGGTGAGCTTTTAATTGCATTTGACCCTACTCCCGGAACCTGGATGTGGGCATGGGACAATGATGAGATGGAAGATGCCCCGTTTGCAATCAGCGCTGATTTTGTTTATCGCCATCTGCCTACAACCCAGGATGCGGCAATCGGTATTATGACAAACGGACGGACGCTTTTTCCTTTCCCCGGTGCCGCGCCCGCACATGATTTGTGGGAGATCAGCTCACGCATTGTGTCAAAAATCACCCCCGACCTTGGTTTTATTATAAACCTATATGGGGGCACAGGTCAGGCCAATGGAAGCGATGCACGGTTAATCAGTCGCTTTGGTACAGATATCCGACTGGTTTATCAGAAACTGAAGCTGATTTCGGCGGTGAAGGTGAACGACTGGGGCCCTTACGATTATCATCGCGATTTTAACTTGACCTACCCGTTACAGTTAATGGCCGATTTGTCCTACTCCGTTGTAAAGCGCAAATGGTTCATTTTGCCTGAAACACGCTTTGGAATACGGGCTACCTGGCGCTCCCTTGACCAATATTCTCCCCGATATTGCCCCACAACAATCCTGGACGGCGCAGGCGAATGGGTGCCCGACCCTACTGCGGTAGGATACGCGAATGGCGATGAATGGGAAATCAGGACCTATCTTCATTTTAATTTTGGCAAATAAACTTTAAAAAACGACTAAAATGAAAAAGATAAAATCAATTTGTCCAATCGCTGCCCTGATAACGATTCTATTGATAGGAGCCAGCTGTGAAAGAAAATTTGATGGATTGCCATTGGCAACCTATCCGACAACGCCCGAAGTTTTCGTCGATGGGTTCAGTTCCGGGTTGTATTATGCAGCTTATGGTACATCAAAAGTAACTGCCTTTAGCGTTGATTATAATATAAAATACACAGGCGTAGCTTCCATGAAGTTCGAAGTGCCCGATACAAGCGACCCCAACGGTTCATACGCTGGCGGGGTCTTTGGGACAAATCCGGGCCGTGACCTGTCCGGGTACAACGTGCTTACTTTTTGGGCAAAAGCATCGGAGCCGGCAAACATAATCGAAGTGGGCTTTGGAAACGACATGGGAGCGTCAAAATATCAGGTTACCCTTACCAATTTAGCCGTTAACTCAAATTGGATGCAGTATTATATCCTTATTCCAAACCCATCGTTGCTGAAAGAGGAAAGGGGCATGTTTTTTTACGCGGCAGCCCCAAAAAATGGCAGAGGCTATACATTCTGGATCGATGATCTTAAGTTTGAACAATTGGGGACCATTGCGCATGCAACTTTTGGAATATTAAACGGGAATGATTCAATTAAAGACAATGTTGAAACCGGTGACAAATATACAATAACAGATATGTACGCAACCTACAATCTGCCAACGGGCATCAATCAAAAAGTTGGTTTGGCTGTTGCCTATTTCACTTTTACATCCTCCAATCCGGCTGTGGCCACTGTTGACGTTTTTGGCAATGTCGTAATAGCAGACAGTGGCTGGGCCGTTATTACTGCGAAATTGGGAGACACGGATGCGGAAGGTTCTTTGACAATCCATTCGAAGGGCCAATCGGTCGGCCCCACCGACCTGCCTCCAACTCCGACGTTTGCCCCTGACAAGGTTATCTCGCTGTATAGCGACGCCTATACAAATGTCATCGTGGATACATGGAATACGCACTGGCTTTATTCAACGGCACAAAATATGGAAATTCAAATTAGCGGAGAAAATGTAATGCGTTACTGGGAACTTAACTTTGTGGGTATTGAGTTTACGTCCCACCCCATCGATGCCAGTGCTATGTCTCATTTTAATATTGATATCTGGACCCCCAATCCCACGACTGAAAAAACATTTAAAATTAAATTGGTTGATTTCGGTGAAAACGGCATGTTGGGCGGTGATGATGATTCTGAAGCTGAAGTTGTCATTGCCAGTCCTCCTCTGGCAACCCAACAATGGATCAGCCTGAGCATCCCAATGTCGGCCTTTACAGGATTATTAAGCAGGTCACATTTGGCCCAATTGATCCTTTCAGGCGATTTACCAGATGTTTACATGGACAATGTATATTTCTCCGACAATGGCGCCCAACCGACTGAACCAACGACGGCAGCCCCAGTCCCGACTTTTATTGCAGCCGATGTTATCTCGGTGTTTAGTGACCACTATACGAACCTGGCAGGAACAGATTTTTATCCTGATTGGGGGCAAACTACGGTTGTTTCCGAGGTTCTCATCGCCGGAAACAATACCCTTAAATATACAGGCTTAAATTACCAGGGGATCCAGTTAGGGGCCAATCAGAACGTTTCTTCCATGGGTTATTTACATTTGGACTTCTGGTCTGTCACTTCTGTTTCACTGAGTGTTTTCCTGATTAGTCCCGGCCCTGTTGAAAAAGCATATACCTTAACTGTTCCTACGTCGGGGTGGGCAAGCGCGGATATTCCATTGTCATTTTTTTCACCCGTCGATTTAACCGACATAATTCAATTTAAATTTGAGGGAAATGGGGATATTTATATAGACAATATCTTGTTCCACAAATAAATATTAAAAAAGTTTGGTCCATTCATCAAAAAATAAGGTTATGAAAAAATATAGCACAAGAATGGTTTCAGCAGCCATATTTTCATTATTGTTTGTCATACTGATCGGATGTCACAAAGAGGATGTTCAAAAGCTGCCGCAACGCAATTACCAATTGACCTGGAGCGACGAATTCGATGGCATGGCAGGCGTATCGCCCGATTCAACAAAATGGAAATTCGATATTGGAAATGGCGGTTGGGGAAATGCAGAATTGGAATACTACACAAACCGCGCTGCCAATGCATCTCTTGATGGCAACGGCAATTTAGCCATCACTGCAAGAAAAGAATCGTATTCCGGTTCTGCTTTTACATCTGCCCGTATTAAAACGTCAGGCTTGTTTGAACAACCCTACGGACGTTTCGAAGCACGCATTAAAACGCCCTGGGGGCCAGGGATATGGCCGGCATTTTGGTTGCTCGGCTCAAATATAGATTCAATTGCTTGGCCTCAATGTGGAGAAATTGACATAATGGAACTCAGGGGGCAGAAGCCAAACATTATCAGTGGAACCGTACATGGCCCAGGATATTCAGGGGCATCAGGCATCACAAAAAGCTTTGCGTTTGAAAGCAACCGGTTTGATGTTGGATTCCATTTATTTGCCATTGAATGGGGGACGGATTATATCGATTTTTTCGTTGACGGCACACTATATCAAGAAATCACTCCTAACGATGTAACAGGCAATTGGGTTTTTGATCAACCTTTCTTTATGATCCTGAATGTTGCCGTAGGGGGCAATTATGTCGGTTTCCCAACAAACCAAACCCCTTTTCCCCAATCCATGCTTGTGGATTATGTCAGGGTTTACAGGGAGGTAAATTAATTATCCAACTTCAACGGTAAATCAACCATTATTGTCAAAATCTTTTGATGATTCAGCGGTTCAGGGTATTGACAAAAATGCCGGTTTTTTATTTCGATTATTAGGAAACACGCTGACACAAGGAATATGAAGAATTTCAGGATATTATTGTCCATGTCACTGATACCGGTTATGATGGGCTGCAATGTAACGAAAAACAAGTTGCCGGCCGAAGTCTTTGAAACTTCTGCAAATGGCCATAAACTCAAAAGAATAACCGAATTTCCTTCCGGAAATAAAACGGTATCCGTTAAATTGTTTCCCGGTACCAAATTTCAAACCATCACCGGATTTGGCGGATCGTTCACGGAAGCATCGGCCTATCTGTTAAACAAATTAAGCAGGAAAAACCGGGATCTGATTTTAAATGCCTATTTCGGAGAAGAAGGCGCCAGGTACTCCCTGACACGTACGCATATCGGTTCGTGCGATTTTTCATTGAAAAACTATTCGTATGCGCCTATAAAAGGGGACACAGGACTAACCCATTTTTCAATAGACGAGGACCGGGACGACCTCATTCCAATGATCCGGGAAGCAATGACCCATTCCAAAGATGGATTTAAGATTATCGCTTCGCCCTGGACGGCCCCACCCTGGATGAAAGACAACAACGATTGGCGCGGAGGCAAATTACTGCCCGAATATTATGACAGTTGGGCTTTGTTATTCTCAAAGTATCTTACCGGATATAAAAAAGAAGGGATTACCATTTGGGGTTTAACGGTTGAGAATGAACCGCTTGGATGTGGCAACAACTGGGAAAGCATGATCTTTACGCCCGAAGAAATGGTGGATTTCGTAAAAAACCATCTCGGCCCCAAACTTCAGGCCGATGGGCACAATGTAAAAGTGCTGGCTTATGACCAGAATCGCGGTGAAGTATTGGAAGAATGGGCAAAAGTAATTTACAAAGATGAAGCATCATCCAAATGGTTCGATGGTTTTGCAATACATTGGTATGCAAGTACATTCGATTGGTTTCCAAAATCGTTGAATTTCACCCATGAGATGGCCCCCGGCAAGCATCTGATCCAGACCGAAGCCTGTGTTGATTCGGAAGTGCCTCATTGGCAGGATGATGCATGGTACTGGTCGGAAGAAGCAACCGATTGGGGATGGGATTGGGCGCCGGCAGAAGAGAAAAAGCTGCATCCCAAATATGTTCCAGTATATCGCTATGCACGGGACATGATCGGTTGTATGAACCATTGGGTTGACGGTTGGGTTGACTGGAACATGGTTTTAGACAGACAAGGGGGCCCGAATTGGTTTAAAAACTGGTGTGTCGCGCCTGTCATCGTCGATCCGGAAAAGGACGAAGTCTATTTTACGCCTTTGTACTATACAATGGCACATTTTAGCAAATTTATCCGGCCTGGCGCGGTACGCATTGGATTTGAAAATTCGGACTCCACCTTAATGGTTACGGCAGCGTTGAACCCCGACGGTTCCCTTGCCGTTGTAATTTTAAACATGGGCCAGGAAGCAAAAAACATCAAACTTTCAATCGCTGAACGTTGGTGCACCGTGCAAATAAGTGCCCGGGCAATACAAACAATCGTTGTCTGATTTCGTTTACCTTCAACAAGACAGGAACTATTAAAATGGATTCAATAAATCCAGGATTTCAAAGTATCGGCGGAGCAACTTTCGTCATGAGGTTCGGGGACATGACTATCGCCTGCGATCCCGGTTCATAACCATTCCAGCCGGTTATATTGTGAAAATGAAATACCCTTTAGAAAAATGTTCATACAAATCATGAATGACAATGAAGCAGCGAAGACAAGATCATCAGCCACCCAGATCCATTCATGAATGGGGCTACAAATACCATCACCTGGGAATTCCAACAACCGAAAAGATGCCGGGCGAACGATACTTCCCACAGTTCGGGTTGTATGTTTCCGGATTTGATACCTTACCTTTCGGGATCGAATGGATGCGCTTTGAGTCCGACAGTCCAATCGATAAGTTGATCCAAATGGTTCCTCATCTTGCGTTTGAAGTTGATGACCTGAACCACGCAATTAAAGTAGATCATTGAATTGAATGACATGGATCCGCACATGCCAGGTAAAAAAGCAATCATCACCGGAGCCAATTCCAGAATTGGCAAGGAAGAGAAAATAAACCATTATGCGCCATAAAAAAATCAGGTTTCTTTACATGTTCATCCTGGGGATCATCATCACCCTGGCACTGAATGCGTTCACCCCGGGTAGGACGATCATGGATGCAAGCCTGAAGGACTTTGCAGTATCGATCTTCATCACTCTGATCGTTTGGGAGGGCAACCTCCGGATCAACAGGAAGGTCATTGTCAGCATCAATGCCATTCAGAAAACGGGCAGCTATTTCAACAGCAGGTTGAAAATCACTACTCCGATGTTGCAGGCCGATTATTCCATCGTGAGCCGCGAACGGGTGAACGACTTCAAGGAGTGGCTGCGGCAAAACCCTGTTTTCTGCTCATTTAGACAGGGTCATATTGTGGCTGGCAAACACCGATAATCCAATTGCAAACTAATTCTTTGTAACTTTCGCCGCCCATTCCAGCGAAACAACTCCATGAAAAAAACAGGCACATTGATCCGAATCCCGGTCCTGATCCTGTTATTCCTGCTTACATATACGATATGCATGGCCCAAACCATCCAGATCAAGGGGTCGGTGAGGAACGAACTCACCTCAGGGCCTGTACCCGAAGCCAATATCAAGGTTTTTGGCACAAACCAGGGCGCTCCGACCGGTAAAGACGGCAAATTTACGCTGGCGGTGGACAAACTCCCCGTTACCATCGTCATCAGTTGCGTGGGCTATGACCGGGCCATTTACGACATCCTCGAAAAACCGGCATCCCCGCTCATGATTTTGTTACGTCCGGTTACCTATGTACTGAAGGAGGTCGAAATATCCCAGCTTACCTATTCCGCCGTTTACGAAGATAAAACCTATTCTGTGCTCGATTATGAACTGATGGGCGATAAGGTGCTCCTGCTCGTTTTCCGGAATGTAGCGAAACACGCCGGGATGGTATTGCTTAGCCGGGAAAGCGATACCCTGGCTGTTTCCGATCTGCCGGAGACTCCTCCGCAATTGCTCTGCCGCGATTTTCTTGGCAATGTACATTACTATTCACGGATGGGGAAAGCCTACCAGTGTTATTACAATGCCGATGGTCAAAGCATTGATTTCCTTCGCCCAACCTCTGTCGATTCGCTCGAAAAGTATGTTATGCCTTACCTGTTCCGCATTTCCGGACGCCTCTATTTTCAGGAAAAGGTACTATACGGCTTCGGGACTTCTGTCGGCTATTACAGCAAGGATAGCGGAAAACAGTATGTCAGGAATTGCATGAATGAAAAAAAAATCTCGGAATACCGCGACGACATGTCGTTCTACCTCAGGTGGAACGGCGCCATTGGCAGCTATGTTTTTCCTGAGGATGACATTGAAAGCGAGGACCGGTTTAACTTTTCCATTTCACAGGGCGAAGGAGGAGCTTACGGCAAGAACGAAGCGCGGGCCCAAAAGTTCGAATTCTACAATATGATCTACCCGCTCTTCAAATTAAATGAAGACACCATGGCTTTCTTCAATTTCGGAGGCGATCTCCTCGAATTGCTCGATCCCGACGGCAAAGTGATTTCAACAGTGCCCATCAACTTTCATAAGGGATCAACCGGCATCAACCCATTGGCAAAGAATGACCGGATAGAAAATGACGGCTGGCGATGGGGCACAAAGATCCTGGCCGACGAAGCAACCCATTCATTGTATGCGATGTTCCTCAAAAGCGGAATGGTCATGGTCAGAAAGATCGACCCCGGAACCGGAAACCTGGGTGATACCAACATAATCCCGTTCCCTTTCCCCGAAAAAGTAAAACTATTCAGGGGCGAAGCCTTTTTTTTAAGTAAAAAGAGCGGCGCCCATGAAAACTGGAAACTGTTGAAATGCGACATCCAATGAAAAAAACCACCAACTATTATGAGGAGATGAAAACTATATTCCTGGCTGCCATTCTGTTGCTCTCTTCCTTTTATTCCTTTTCCCAAACCACGATCCAGGGATCTGTGAAAGATGCGGGCACCAACGAAGGAATGCCCTGGAGCAGCATTTCGGTGAAAGGAACCGGAAAAGGAGCCATCACCAACAGCGAAGGAAACTTTGCAATTGTCGTCAGGATACCCACCGATACGCTCCTCTTCTCCTATGTGGGATATAGACACATGGAAGTCCCGGCATCCGTTGTGTCAAAAAAAAGAACCGTGTTCCTTGAAAGGACGGAAGTACAGTTGGAGGAATTAACGGTGCATGCCGACAATGATTACCTGTACGATATCTTAGACCGGTGCAGAAAGAATTTACTGAAAGATAAACATGGCCATGAGGCAAAGGTTTATTATGGCATCGAAACACGCACACAGGAACAACCCATCGAACTGCTTGAATGCTATTATAATGGCTATATGGAGGGATCATCCATCAAAAGACTGATCTTCAGGAACGGACGGATCGGAATGGCAGAATTGGATCAGCGTTACTTTTTAACCTTAAACACCTCCAAGGCCATAAGCCAGGTTGATCTGGCCCGCCAGGATCCTGATTATCCCTCCATTCCCTTGCAATTCAACAAAAAAAGTCTTAAAAAGATTTTCAGCCTTTCGATGGAGCCTGGCGAAAATGGAATGTACCACATTGGATTTCAACCATTGGAAGAGAAACACGATCATTTCTCCGGCGACTTGTGGATTGACAGAAAAACCTGTGCACTGGTAAAAATCGATCTGACCATCGACAATGCATCCCGTCATCCCTTTGTGCCGATATTTAAAACCGATCGCATCAGCAATGTGGACATCAGGATCAGCCACACGTTTAATAATGATGGTTCTTCCAATCTGCCCGACCATATAAACTTCAGTTACCATGTAAGCTATAAGAGCTTCAGGAACAACCCCGATTTCTCGGATCCATCGGCCATTCAACGTGAGATCACTACCAGTGGCGTACTCTGTTTTTATGACTATGGCGATCCATTTATCATCCCCCGGTTTGACTATGATGACAATTATGATGATTATCTGAAGATGTCGATCATCCCATTTAACAAAATCTTTTGGGACAACAACAATATGTTGATCCTCACCGAACAGCAAAAGGAGAGCATCGGTTTTTTTGCAGATAACGGATTGCTGGTCAATTTCGAAAATGAAAATTATGGGAAGGATTTTTTAACGTTAACCCATTACGATTCATCGTTATATGAAAACTATTATACCTTCTGGGATTCCGTCAAACGATTTTCACTGAACAGGGGCCTGCCCCAGAACAAGGTCTATTCTCAAAGACAGATCAATCAAAGTATTATGAAAGACCAGTACAATCTTGACAAACTGGAGGTTCAGCTGCTGCTTGACGTTACCCGGAACGGGAATTCCACTTCTTGTAGATCCTACACCGTTTTTGATGAAAATAAATCATCATTTCACCTTCCCGACGAACCCGAAACCAGCGCTTTTCTGAATATCTTCTTCGATCTCTGTGAAATCGAACGAAGAAAAATGGAACTGACGCTCAATACCCATGATTTCACGATCGCCCAAATTGACTCGGTTTACTTTTCGACCGTTGCAAACATGAAGAAAAAAACCGCAAAGTACCTGGAGGAGGTAAAATTGGGTAAGCATAAGAAAGCAATGTCGAAATGGAATTCAGCGGTATCGGAAAGCCTTGGTATCGATAACCTGAAGATTTTCACGGAACAAGAAGTGAAGTAGGAGCGCAATGTTAGCTTTGTCGCAGTTTTTATCGCAAAAATGTAACGAATTTTCATCGTAAAACTCCTGTTCCCAAGTAATCTGACTGTAACTTCTTTCCAAATGGAATTTCGGTTTTTACAACTGGTATCTTATACAAGTTTATCGAATAATTATCGGTTCAAATATTGTCACATTCAGCATCATTTAGTGCAACAACTGGAGGTGAGAGGTGTTGAAAATCAGCTCTCGTCCAGGGAAAAGGCGATCATAACCTTCATTAGAAACTACCCTGGTTGTAAATCCGGTGATATTGCAAATAAAACTTGGGATTCCCACCCCACTAGTAAAAAGGATTCTTCCTCATTTGATAGCGAAAAACTGATCGAAAAACATGGTAATGGTCCGGGAAGGATATTTGAATAAACAATGCAATAAAGTATAACTTTGCTTAAGGCATTCCAGAGTACTATAAATGTTAAAACGGGCAGTTAACTTTTGGGGATCAATTTTATTTTTTTGAAAATTGGACTATCTTTGTATTGCCACGTGTTATGAAGACAACCAATCTTCCAAAACTTTTATTTGTGCCTGAAATAAAAACCATTAGCTATGAAAGTAAAACATCAACTGAAAAAAATCATTTCGTTAGCTCTGCTTCTGATACTGATCGCGACCGTGGTCGTTTCCTGCAGGAAAAAGGACACTGAATACATTCCTGTACCACCTGGACCAGTCACCCCTGCCACACCGGATGTATTCTCCAATAAGCCAATCCGCATGTTGTCGGATTATGAAATTGCCAATCAGGTTGAGTTTCCGGGGCACATCATCCACCGGCTTGGGAAAGGTCTTGTCGGTGGCGATGATCCGAACCCGGAAAATCCATTTAAAGACGTTGGGAAAACCCTCTGCGAAATCTCTGACTACAAAAATACTGAGCATGAATTTGCGGAAATTAACCAGGGATTGACGGATGTGCAAAACCAGGATACCATTTTAAGCAATACCATAATCAGTATCGGCCAGCGCCTGAGTATTCAGATTGACGACCTCATGTCATTCATCTCCTCAGGGGATCTCAATACGCAGATTACTTATGTGACCACTGCCATGGAGGCTGGTACAGAAGATGAGTTCATGTTTTACCCGAAAACCGGGGCAGCGTGGGAGGCTGATTCTTCGGATTCCGCCCTGATTGTGCAAATGAATTCGGCTAGTGCCTATGTGCATATATATGCAACTGCCGTCTATCATGACCAGACATCAAATTCAATGATAAATATCATTAACCAGATGAAGAAAGATTTGTGTCCGCCCCTGGGGTATTCCGATGATAATGCATTGATGGAATATGCCAACACAGTGGTTTCCTTAACCAACGGGAAAATAAACGACTCAACGGATGCCATGAATGCATATCTGTTGATCGAAAGCTACTTTCTCACTGTCATAAATTACCAGTTACAGGCCGCCACAGTCATGTTAAATGCCTGCAATTTGTTGGATCCAACCGGAATTCTTGGCTACGATACAAATTTCCTGAATAGTGATTTTATCCCCCCAATCACACAGGAAGTCGGTGTTTTTATCTCAGCAGTTGATTATTTGGTTGCTAACATAGGAGATTACAGGAGCCAGGCACGGTTTATAAGCGATATGCAGTATGCGAATGCAGGTCTTGCCCCGGACAAGATTTTTTTGAATGTCCTGGCACGGTCACAGTTTATTGCCAACCTGTTGTACGATGCGATGGGCCTCTCATACCCGGTGATGTGCGGTCATATCCTGACGCCATACAATTATGGAAATGATCCGACGGGATCGCTGTCCGTAACCGTAGGATCAAGAACAATAACCGCCATTCCTGACCAGATCTTAAGCCAGTTGCCCTATACCTATTGGGTCAATACAACCTGCCATCCGGACCAGACGTGGAATTCATACCGCTATGGCATTCTTGGAACCCCCGATCCGGGCTGGCCAACCGGAAATCAGCCTCTCGTAATCAGTAATGCCAGTGGTCAGACGCCCTGGGTGCATTATGGACCCATAAAAGGCAGCATCACGCCACTATACTATAACCCAAAGGACCCAAACCAAACATCCACAACACAAACCGCTGAATGTACGATGGAGTTTGCCTATTTTTCTGCCAACTGGCAATGGGGCTACCTGCTTCTCTCAAACTCTTCGACGCAATCCGGATGGAAAAAGACAACCGATGGCGGCGCTTTTGATTTTGAATCCTTCAACAGTTCTTTGGTGGGAAGTACCATGGGTGTCCCATTCGCTGCATCCGGCAAGAAGCAAAATCTTAGTTACCAGACGACTGGTATTTCATTTACTTACCCAAATGCAACAACCGGAAGCATGCAGGCAAAAGGGACCACTGTTAAAACGGAAAATTATTATGTCATAGTCGATGGCAATTGGATTGGTGTGACGACCGGCAGTGATATGCCTCCGGTGAATGGAACCATTCAGGGCTGGGCTTCCTATAACGTTTTATATGGTATGCAAGGCAGTGGGGACGTTGATCTAACAGTTAATATCGGCACAACCCGCCCAAAAGAAAATCATTACAGTTGGACCGGTGATGACTATTACACCGTTGGCGGTGATGTGGTAAGAACCAATTTTCATGACCTGCAGGGTGTCTTGAATCAGGGATTTGGAGCCTCCCAAAACCTGCAACCAAATACCAGCTACCAGCCGGGAGTTCAGTATTACTACCAAACCGCCAATCTCGCGAGCGCCGTTTCTGCCAGCATATCCTTAAACCAGGCCTATCAGTTTGTTTACGGTGGATATTTCAACCTGCCGTTAGATTAAAAGAATACTCCGGTCAGCCTACCAGGATTATTTTACCGAGGATATCGATTTCCTCGGTACCTATATCCCCAATGAGATGGATTCGTTGAAGGAGTCTTTCAGGAATAACAGAGTGCATGATCCTGTTAAATAAAATTCCCATCTATGTATTCCTGGAATTTTTCTTTGTACTGATCGCTTACCGGTATGTACACCTTGCCATCAAATACTATCCTGTTCCGCTCTACCATAGATACCTTCTTCAGATTAACGATGAACGACCGGTGAACCCGCATGAATTGCCCTGATGGAAGCTGTTCTTCGATCGCTTTCATGCTCAGCTGGGTCATCACAGGCTTGCTGTTGAACAAATGTATTTTGATATACTCGTGCTGGCTTTCAATATACCGGATGTCATCCAGTTCGATGCGGATGAGTTTGTAGTCTGATTTTACAAACAAATGACTGGCTGTTGTCCTGATGCTTTCCTTTTGGCTGTTGGCAGTTAAATCAATAAGATTCTTCACCTTGTTGGCTGCTTTCAGAAAATTAGCATAGGTGATGGGTTTTAATAAATAGTCCGCGGCATCTACCTGGAAACCTTCCACCGCAAATTCACTGTATGCAGTTGTAAATACGATATAGGGTTTGTCAGCCAGTGATTTAACAAACTCCATCCCGCTCAGGTCGGGCATATTGATATCAATGAACAGGAGCTGGATCGCCCGGTTGTTGATGATCTCCATCGCCTCGAATGCACTCCGGCATTCAGCCACCAGTTCCAGGAATGGGGTTTTCTGAATATAGGCTGATATTTTTCTTACTGCCAGGGGTTCATCGTCAATGGCAATGCAGGAAATCTTCATAATGGAATTTTAAGGTCAACTTCAAATTCACTTTCTTTATCCCGGATGTTCAACTGGAAATTATCCTCATATAATAACTTTAAACTCTCTTTAATGTTATCGAGACCGATTCCCGAATATTCGCCCTGGTAATTTGCTGCAACTTTATGCTTGCTGTTTTTAATGATACAGGTAAGAAAACTGCTGCTAAACCGGAGTTCGAAATCAATGTACGACTTCTGCGGGTAACTCACTCCATGTTTAAAAGCATTTTCCAGCAATGAAATAAACAGCATCGGGGGTATTTTAGCATCAGGAACATGCTCAGGAATCACAACAGTGACTTCCACCTCATCCGAATGCCTGAGCTGCATCAGTGAAATAAAACTGTTGATGAATTCGATTTCCTTTTTCAGTTCGATCGTGCTTTGAGCTGAATCATAAAGCAGGTACCGCATGAGCGTTGACAGCCGAACCACTGCATCCTGGGCCTTTTCCGAATTTATTTCGATGAGTGAATGGATGTTATTCAGGGTATTCATAAAAAAATGGGGGCTTACCTGGTGCCTTAATAAAGCCAGGTTGGTTTTAAGTTGTGCCTTCTCCGCATCCTTTCGCAATTTTTGTTCACTCACCCATTTGTATTCGAGCTCAAGAGCGGTGCTGCTTCCGATGATAAGCAACGCCGCAATTAAATTGTTAAGTATTGCTCCAAGCAGCGATTGAAGGTCGGGGGAGGGCCTTCCAGTCTGAATATCCGTAGGGGGAAACCCCATGCCGGAATGCGGTGGGGGTCCGGAAACAGGATGGATAAGCAGGCTGATAATGGCAACCACAAATATCATTACAATCACTATTATAAGATATTGAGATCTTTTGTTGTTAAAGAGTAATTTTGGTAATAGCACAAATAAATTGACCAGAAAAGCAAGAAGGAGCAGGACGAGATTTGTCCAGTCGCCGATCATTCTGTTCCAACTATTCGGGCCGATATCCTGGATATATCTTAAATAGGGCGAGATCAACACAAGTACCCAAATGACAGCGTACAGCAGGAGAAACCATTTTCTTGTTTTAAACATATCTTTTCAATTCAATTTTTGATAGGCATTAAAATAGGAAGAGCTATAGATCAGGTCGAAATTTTCAGGAACAGGGCGGCCCTTTGGTGGTCCCATCGGTGATCCCATCGGGGGAGGCCCGCCCGCTCCGGGCCCTGGCTTTCGTAGCGATCTTCTGCCAGATGGCCCTTGGCTCTCTTCGCTTTTTTGTTGCAGAAAAATAATATTCTTATACTTTTCTAATCCCAATTTCTCCATTGATCTGTCATTTCCCACTTTCACATTTAAAGTCCACGCCGTCCAAAATTCAATACCATGTGGTGCAATAATAATTGTATTTTCCTTATCCTCAACGATATATTTTTTGATATTTTGCAAGTCCTGAAATGCCTGATCATCGATACACGGCCTCTTTTCTTCTGAAAACGAGATGAAAATTGACAACGTTGTCAGCACAACAAGCAAAATTGAAAAAGGAACGGCAGATGTTGGATTCATCCGGATTAAATACAGAATCAACAAACTCTGCGGAATAAACAGCAACACTGAAAATCTTTGGAAATACTGCAGATCATATAGCGGAAAAGCAAAAATGAAGATTAAAACGATGAATGAAAGCGCCATGTATGCGGTGATTTTATCTGTTTTGTCTTTAAACTTCCGGAATTGAAAAATACCAACTATTGCAAGAAAATATGAGCCGATCATGTTCAGTAACAGGGGAATCGGCAACGGCCCTTGTAATAATGCAGGTCTTTCAAAAATTACATTCCAGAAAGTAATCAATCGGAAAGCCCTGTCAGAATCGAACAAGGCGATCATTCCAAATCCGGCGAAAATGGTTATAACAGACGGAAGAATGGCTTTTTTTCGATGGACAATAAAAAGTAAAATTATTAAAAAAACCAGGCAAAAAACAAAAACACCAAAATGAGTAAGCCCAGTGAAAACCAACGATATGAGCACTGCTGTCAACTTGCGCTTGCAGGGATTGATTAAATATTCCTCGATAAAAAGGATGAAAAGAAACACCATCGGAATGGCAAATGCATTCTTTTGTAAATCACCAAGCATTAAAAACGGGGTGTGAGAGAGAACGGCAAATAACAGAATGGCCAGGCCTGCGAAAAAGGGAATGTTGCAATCTTTCCGCGATATCATTTTGAACAATGGAATTGCCAGTAGAGGCAACGCAGCACTATCGACAATCTTGATAACGGAAATAATAATTTCGTTGGTAACAGTGAAACCCAATACGGAAATGACTTTCACGATAAAGGCGCAAAAATAAAAATAGAGCGGGACGTCATTAAAACTGAGCAAACCGGTATTTAAGATATTCCTGACTTGCACAGGATAATATCCGCCATCTATCCCTGAAATTAAGTCATGGGAGAAACTTAAATCGAGCCTTAAAATAATTGTTGTTACGGTAATTGCAATAAAAATAATTGCTCTTACTGAGAATAAATTTTCAGTGAGATAATCGATCCGGGTATTTTTAGTTTTTTTCAGGGTAAAAAAGATAAAATAATTCTATCGGAAATCAGAACTGTATTTTGTAAATAAAATTCGGGAAAAACCCAAGCTGGTATGTCGTGGTGATCGTCTTGCTTCTGTCATCGTAACTCTTTGAGAATACGTTTTTATTGTTCGATATATTTTGCATATCCAGTGAAATCGATTGCGACAATTTTTTAGTCTTGCTGTTCAGGGTATATCCGATCTTGAAATCCAGCCTGAAATAATCGGGATAGGTACTTGAATAGGCATACGCATCTCCTTCGAGTACCTCCCTGCCCCTGGCCTGGGATGCCGCCAAATCTGTCGGTGTATAATATCGTCCACCGGCATAGGTGACTTTCAGGTCGGCCGTGATGGCATTTCTTTTTTCCTTGCCGAGTTTCCATTCTTTCCCTGCCAGAAAGTTGGCCACATATCTTCCGTTAAACGCAGTATTTCTCTCTATTCCGTCACTGGCGGTGTATTTTGACTGGTAAAGCGAAGCGGTCAATAAGCCATAGTAACCCCTGCTAAAGAACTTCTCAACGGTAAGTTCAACGCCGTAGTTTCTGCCGGTGCCGGTATTCGCCAGGCTGTCTTCCAGGTCGGTTTGAAAACTTGCCCCGGTATTCAGCATGGAGTAACTGCTGGGGTATGTATTGACCGGCACATTGACAAGATGCTGATAATAGGCTTCAATTTTCAAACGCCAGTCTTTGAAGGGTTGCACATCATATCCCAGAACAAAATGATGGCTTTTCGTAAAACCCAGCTCCAGGTTATCATAATTGTATGAACCATCCGGATTGGACGTCTGTAAAAAATAGACATTCAGAGGCTGGGTTTGCGAATGCAATCCATAACCAAAACTAAAACTGTTTTTATTGTTCAAATCATATTTTAATCCCAAACGGGGTTCCAGGGAGAATGAATTGTTCAGGAAGAACTGCTGTGCATGGAGACCTGCATTCAGCGTGAGTTTTTCGCTGATGTTGTATTTCAGATGAGCGTAAACCTGGGCCAGCGTGGTATAACTGTTGTAATCCCAAATCTGGCTCCATTCCTCACCTTCACGCCTTCTGAACCTGTTGAAAAGATCAAGATTCATATATTCAGCCTGCATGCCTGCCTTAAAAAACAGTCTGGAATTGATTTTCAGATTGTAGTTGGTGATGAATTCGTAACCTGTTCTGGCAACCTTATTTTCCTCTTTGCTGTATGAATTCCTTAATGAATCCAACCCGTAGTTCAATTGGTTGTTTCCGGAATAATTGATGCCGATCGTAGAACTGATATAGGATTTGCGGTTGATCTGCTTGAAGTGTTTCAATCCCCCGATGGCAATTTTACTTTTGAAATCTGTTTGTCGTCCGCCGCCATATAATTCATTCGAACTGCCTCCTTCTATGGCAATGCTGCTGGCAGCCAGGATTCCAAACAGGCTAAACCGGCCGAGTTTTGTTTCCCCGCAGTTTATTTTGAATGAAAGATCCTGGTAGGTGGGCGTTGCGGTGGTACCGATGTCAATCCCCATGGCTTGCGCTAAACCTGCCAATGAATAGCGGTAACCAATTAAATAGGATGAACCGTTCGATTTACTAATGGGCCCCTCCGTCATCGCTTCCAGTCCTGTTGTTACCCCAAGTTGAACAGTGGTCTCACGTTTTTGTGTATTCCCGTTTCTGAAGCCAATATCAAAAACTCCGGAAATCGCATTGCCATATTCAGCCGGCCAGGCCGAGGTGAAGAAATCGGAGCTCTTCAGCATGTTGGTGTTCAGGGCGCTCACTGCACCGCCTGTGGTGCCTACAGATGCAAAATGGTTGGGATTGGTGGCATCCATGCCATCGATGCGCCACAAAACCCCCACAGGAGAATTACCGCGTATCACGATGTCGTTTCGGCTGTCGTCGGTGGCGCTTACGCCGGCAAAATTCGCGGCCAGCCGGGCAGGATCGCTTCGCCCGCCGGCAAACCGGTTCACCTCTTCCATTGAAAATGTGCGGCCGCTGATGGTTGATAAACTGTTGATGGTTTTGTCCTTGCTGTTGGCTGTGATCACGACCTCATTCAGGGATTTTATATCTTCTTCCATCGCAATATCCAGGATGGTCTCTTTTCCCGAAGTCACCACAACGCTGGATACAAATACATCCTTGTAGCCGACATAAGAGAATTTCAACTCATACCTGCCCGGCAACACACCGGAAATTACATAGATCCCCTTTTCATTGGTTACCGCTCCCCTTTTTTCTGGTTCATTCATTATTTGAACAGTGGCGCCGGGAAGGGTTGTTTGAGAAAGCTTATCAATAACGACGCCCCTTATTTTCTGCCTATTGTTCTGGGCATAAGAGATTTGGGTTAAGAATAGGGATATTATAAAGAGGTATTTTTTCATACAATATTCCCATTTATTTAATTGTTCTTACCAACCGCACATAGTTTATCACCCTTTCTTCTCCCTGGCATGTTCCTATTATCTTCTTGTCGAAACGCACTGCCCCGGCGCCGTGCAGGTCTTCACCATTTCCATCTTCTGCCCTTCCAAAAGCCACATACCATGCAGAAGGATAGGAGCCATTTGCTATAGAAATAGCTGACGTACTTGTCCAGTAATAAGGATAGTCAGCCTTTCCTCCATCGTTTAGAATACTGGTACAACTGAACAGTGCATTGATTGCCGGCCCGACGCTGGCTGCGTTTGTTGCACCCGGTGAACGGGTGTAATCAACCAAACTTTGAAGTTCTTTTGTATTGGGCAGGCGCCAGTCGTTGTGCCCAAGATAATTTGCATTGTTCTGCGTTTGAGCATAAGCCAATGCATGTTCCCAATCAATACCCAAACCGTTGTCGGTTTGTTGCCACATCAGGCCGGTAGCCAGATCGGAAATGGTTCCGTCGCCATTGTTTTGGAATAAATTGACGGTATATGCTAGATTGCCACGTACACAACGAACAAAATGCCTCGGCCCTTCAGCAATACTATAGGCTTTTATATGTCCGGTGCCAAAATTCACGCCAAAGGCAAGTTCTGCACCGGCCGTACCCTCGGTTACATTGCCCAAAACACCGGTATATTTGTCGCTGCTCCAGAATATTGCGTGACTAAGGTCTTGTTCATCTGTATATATAATGTCAAAATAGTTTGTATTAATATAAGGCCAACCTACACTTGCATTCCATAAAGAGTATAGTTCCTTTATGGTTGGCACGCGCCAGTCGTTGTAACCGCCATAGTTTTGATTGTTCAGATTGTCAACCTCAGTTTGGGTTTCGGCCCAGTAATACATGCCTCCGGAAGTTGGTTTTTCATAGGTTTGCTGCCATGTTAAACCGGTAACTTCGTCTTTTACAGTAAGGCCATCACTGCTTTTGGTGTAAACAGGAGTTATATGTTCAAACTGGGAATCCTGTCCGAAAAAAGCATCTCCCAAAACAGGGGCAATGATGTTGCCGGCGCTGTCCCAGCATTTGGCCTGACTTGTGCCGACAACCGGGTAGCAGCCTGCATAGGCCGGTTCGCGCGGTACTGCCTGCAAATCTCCGCTAACGGTTGTTTTATCTTTTTTACACCCACAGGAAGTGAAAATAATTCCGGCGATCATGATTATGGTGGTAAAATCGGGAAACGATATTGATTTTTTCATGGCTGAATGTTTTATTTTATGAGCGCAAAATTATCGTGCCGGAAAGCTTTCAAGAAATGGAATCACCAGACAGGATATTTGTGCCACCCTTTCGAGGTTTTTTATCACTGAACGGTTTGGGAATCCGGCGGCTTGTCGGAAATGTTACTCGATTTACTCTTACACATTGCGTATAAAAGTCGCAAACTTCACTTTTTTGAAGTGAGAGGAAGGGTTGTCGATTTTTGTCTTTTAACGTTGAATACTGTTGTTGTTTTCAGGTTGACTTTGGCTATTCTTATCCTTTGCCGTGCCAATTGACTGTTCAAGTGAACATTTTTTGAAAAATGATTCTATCTTTGAGGTTTTTAACACTTAAAATGCAGTATTGTTGAAAATTCTCCTTGCCTCATTTTACCGTTTCATAAGTTTCCCCGCCATTACCGTATTGATGGTGGCTAATGTTGCTTTTGGCCAAAAAGAAACGGAATATACAAAACTGATTGGTGAGGCCTGTCAGCTTTATCAAAATAAAGAATATCTGAAATCAGGGAAAAAGTACGCAGAAGCATTCGCCAGGAATGGGAACAAAGGATTATTGGACGACAGATATAATGCTGCCTGCAGCTGGGCATTGGCCAATGAAACGGATTCCGCTTTTGTGAACCTGTTCCTGATCGCAAACAAAGGTAATTTTGCAGATGATGATCAGCTAATTAATGATAACGATCTGAAACCATTGCATCATGACTCCCGATGGGAAGAGATTATAAGTATTACAAAATCGAACAAAGAAAAAAAAGAAGCCAATTATGATAAAAATCTTGTTGCCATTTTAGATACTATTTTTAAAGATGATCAAAAATACAGGGACCAACTGGATGCAATTGCAGAAAAATATGGATGGGAATCAAAAGAAGCCGATTCAATGGCAAACAATGAATTGTTTAAAGAAAAACTCAGGAAAACAGATTCGGTCAACACGGTCAGGATAACTTCTATCATCGATCATTATGGCTGGTTAGGGGCAGATGTCGTAGGAGAATACGGGAACTCAACATTCTTTGCCGTAATTCAGCATTCCGACCTGAAAACGCAGGAAAAGTATCTGCCAATAATGAGAGAGGCGGTTAAAAACGGGAAGGCCCGGGCAGATCATTTAGCTTTGCTTGAAGACAGGGTAGCATTGAAACAGGGGCGAAAACAGATATATGGCAGTCAACTGGGAATGGATCCCAATACAAAAATAACCTATGTCTGTCCCTTGGAGGATCCTGACAATGTTGATATAAGACGTGCAAAGGTTGGGCTACCTCCGATGCAGGAGTATCTTGATCCGGCGGGGATAAAGTGGGATGTTGAGCAATATAAAAAAGAGTTACCTGCCATCGAAGCTTTGGAAAAGAAAAAAAATAAATAAGTTTCGATGTTTCAACCCCGATTTTATCCACCCGGATAGATAAGTGAAACTGATCGTGTTTAACTGTGATCGGGCGAAATGATTAATTTCGCTAAATCATACCATTAATACGAATCATGAGTTGACAGTCGAATAAAGGACTATTTATTGCAGTCAGCTTGAGCTGATTGTTAAAGGGATAGTAGAGCAAATCAGGGGCTTCAGCCCTATTAATCGAGTTCATTTGAGCATGGCAGGGCCACTCAATTTAAAAGATACAACAGGCTGGCGTTTTCCTGTATGGGCGGCGCTGCTGATCGGCATCATGGCCAATCTCCCGATCATCGACATGGTTTTCCATCGGGTAAAAAAGGTGGAAACAGGGCCCATTGTGCTGGTTCCCCAGATGCCTGAATTTGCAGTTCCAGGTCTTTTTATACAATTGCTTATCACCTTTCTGTTTGGTTTGTTACTGATCCGATATCTTCGGAACCATCCATGGAATTCAGGGATAAACAAGGATTTTCAATGGGGGTTGTTCCTGAAGGTGTTAGGCCAGTTTGCTGTTTTTTTTATTGTGATGTCTGGACTGATTCTTTTTACCATCGATGACCTCTCGTGGATAATCACTTCGGTTTTAACGCGCGGATTACTGGTGCTCATTTCCTCAGTTTTCCTGACCAATTATATGAAAATTCAGTCGAACCGGGAAAAGATCTTTCATGAAAATGAGGCGCTCAAAGAATCGAACCTGCGGAATCAGATCGAGGTCCTGCGAAACCAGTTGAATCCCCATTTCTTTTTCAATACGCTGAATACACTCAGTTACCTGATCAGTCAGGACCAGGCAAAGAGCCAGTTATACCTGAACAAACTCTCCTTTGTTTTGAGAACTTCCATCGAACTGCAGCAAAGCGACCTTGTCCCGCTTACTGAAGATATCAAACTGGCAGAGGCCTATTTTCATCTGCTTTCAATCCGCTTTGGCGGAAACGTTATGCTTGTCATACATGCTGATGATGCTTTACATTACAAGGCGCCGCCGATGACCCTCCAGATGCTGATCGAGAATGCCATTAAACACAATGTCATTTCCACAGGCCAACCATTGACGATAGAAATTTCACTTGACACAATCGATAAGTCTCTTAAGGTCAGCAACAATCTTCAGCCAAAAATGGATTCCCGGGGAGCCGGGACCGGACTGAAAAACCTCGATGAACGTTTCAGGATGCTGGCCGGACGAAGCCCGGAAATTTTCAGCAAGGATGACAAATTTACTGTTGCGATACCGTTAATTTCTGCCCGATGACAAAATGCCTGATCATCGAAGATGAATTTGCTGCATCAAGCCACCTCGCTGCGTTGCTCAGGAAGGTACAGCCCGATATTGAAATCCTGGCCATTGTGGAAAGTATTAAAGAAGGTGTTCTTTGGTTCAACAGGCACCCGGAGCCGGATCTGATTTTTTCCGATATTCAGATTGCCGACGGCCTCTCGTTTTCAATTTTTGATCGTGTTGGGCCCCGGTCGCCCATCATCTTCACCACGGCTTACGATGAATATGCGATCAAAGCATTCAAGTTGAACAGCATCGATTACCTGCTCAAACCCATTGACGAGGAATCGATCCGGTTCAGCCTGAAAAAATTCAGGGACCAGCAGTTGTTGACCGGCACAAGAATCATTGAACTTATGCATACAGTAAGGTTGGATCAGCCAGAATTTCGCCGTAGTTTTCTGGTAAGATATCAGGACCGGTTGCTCCCGGTAACAACAGACGAGGTAATGGCAAGTTTTATCGACAGTGGAATTGTTTACTTGTTGCTTCGTAGTGGGAAACAATATCCTGTTGATATGAACCTGGATGATTTGCAGGAGCAACTCGACCCAGGACATTTTTTCAGGGCAAACAGGCAATTCATCGTGGCCCGTAAGGCGATCCATGACATGACGCTTCACTTCAACGGACGACTCCTTGTCAACCTTAAAGTCAAAGCCCCCGGGGAAATTTTTATCAGCAAAGAACGTGTTTCTGCGTTCAAGCGATGGTTTGAAGCTCTCCATTAAATTCTCAGGTAATTTCAATCTTGATGTTTCAGGAACCTTCCAGGTGGTTTCATATTTAATTTTTTCCGTTTCACCCATTTTTATCTCCCCGAATTACTTGGAATGCTTCAATTTTGCCCCAGTTTGAAACACTAAACAATCCATCACTATGAAAAAAACAATGTCACTGATCATCTTTGTGCTGGCAGCCCTGACCCTATCCAGTCAAAACCTTACACCTACTTATTCTGATGTCGATTATGTGGGCAACGGAAACTCAAAACAAATGCTCGACCTCTATATCCCCGCCGGGGTCACAGAGCCAACCGCACTTGTCATTCATATCCATGGCGGCGCATTTATGATGGGAAGCAAAGGGCCCGGGGAACAGCCTTCATTTGTTACTTTTTATAACAATGGCTACATATGTGCCGATATTAATTACCGGTTGAGCGGCGATACCCTGTGGCCTGCACAGATTCACGATTGTAAAGCAGCCGTAAGATTTCTGAAAGTTCATGCAGCGCAGTATCATATCGACACCTGTAAAATTGGGGTCATAGGCGAATCTGCCGGCGGAAATTTGGTTTCCATGCTGGGGACAACCGGCGGAGTTGCCGAACTGGAAGGATTACACCTGGGCAGTGCCAATGCAACCAGTCGTGTTCAGGCGGTGGTTGATCTGTTCGGTCCAATTAACTTTTTGACGATGGATGCCGAAGCGTTGGAGCTTGGTTTTGTTATTAATACCAATTCACCCAATTCACCTGAATCCCGATTGATGGGGGCCCCTGTTCAAACCATCCCGGAATTGGTGACTTTGGCCAACCCGACGACCTATATTTCAGCAGATGATGCTGCTTTCTTTATTTCGGCAGGGGATGTCGATCATAATATTCCCTACACACAAGGACAGAATTTTTGCACAGCCCTGGTGCCCGTAATGGGCAGTCCGAGAGCAAGTTTTGAGCTGATCGCCGGACAGGGCCATGGCGGTTCGTTCTGGCACAATGCCACCCAGGATGCAAAATACCTGACATTTTTTAATACCTACCTCGATGGAAATTGCTGGAATGTCGGCATGATCGATAAACTTCCCATTCAGCAGGGCCTGGATATATACCCCAACCCATTCGAACAACTTTTTACAATTCAACTGCCACAGGATAAAGCGTTTGATCTTCGCATCCTGGATCTTGCCGGACGGATGGTGATGGCGAAAAATGGCGTATCCGGAAACGAAACTTTCAACGGCAATAATTTTGACACAGGCATCTATGTTGTACGGGCAACCAATGAAAAAATGATCTTATCGGGCAAGCTCGTGAAAAAATAGTACTCTTTTCGTCAAATTCCGGTCAAACAGGACTCCGAAACCGGATGACAAAAGGTATTACAAAGATGCTGCCCTTTTTTAATAGATATTCGAATCATTGCGGTATCCCGGATCGTCGTGATACCAGTCGGGATAAAGGGCCCCATTGCTTTCAGCCCATTCGGCAAAGTGGTTATAGGTCTCTGTGATGTCGGCCTTTTCTTTGGGATAATTAAAACTTTCGTAGATGTTGATGGCCCAGGGAAGGTTGTTGGCGGTTTTATAATACTTCCCAAAAGCGGGGTTGGTATCGTCGTGGAATGTTCCGAACAAGGCGGGGTTGGCAAGGTCGGTAGGAAGGTGATCGGGCAGGTGGACTTCAACGCCACGGTTTTTATTGACAATGATAAAAGGGTTAAAACCGGCAATATCAAGATCGGTATAGCTATAGGCCCCGGGGGCGAATGCGATGGCCACCGAAAGGGTATCCGGTGTCACATAAGGGGCTGTTGGTCCTGTATTGACCCCGATCCCATTTCCCGGATAGGTCATCTGATCATACACATCATCGAAAACGATGATGGTGGGCTTCGTTTGGCCCGCTTCGGTCCCATTTGCCGATAAAGTTATATAGCCTGCCGTGAGTGAATGTCCGGTAACGTTTAGGTGGGCAGGATTGATGGCCCCGCCAAGCTGATAACCAAACCCGTTGTGCAGTGTGGCTCCAAAGGCTTTAATGATAAATGTGCTGAATACTTCCACAACCATATTGGATGCATTGGTAACTGTTTGAAAACGATAATCGCACACCAGGTCGTTGAAGTCATAATCCCCTTTCCCAGGCCATAAATCTTCGAAAGCGAGGGTGCCATAACCGGAAGCCGGATAATAATTGTTAAAGGCACGATCGGGGTCGAGTGGATAATCATCATCCACGTCGGGAACCCCATCGCCGTCGGTATCGACCGGAGCGGGGGATTTCTCATAACAACCGATATCAACAATGCCATTTTGAATACGGCTATTCCCGTCGAGGTCGGGAATGGAACCCATCCATCCCAGGTTCATGCCCGCATCGATACAGGGGGAACCCGTTTGCAGGCGATAATCTTCCGAACCCGGCGTTGTACTTATAAACAGGGGGTCGGCCGATATACAGTTGGTACTGTACGACGCTGGAAGAGCAGGTGCAGCACAACAGTTATAATAGTGGTATCCCGAGCCATTGACCTGATAATTCAGGCCGTTGTTAAAATAAAGAATGGTATTGTACACCAGGCCATTATTTCTGGTCCGGATACCCGCGCCATTGGGGGCCGTATTGTTTGAAACAACACAATTTTCAACAGTACCGGCAGTCCATATATTGATGCCCCCGCCATAATTCTTGGAAGTATTCCCGGTTACCAGGCAATTTCGGGCCGTTCCTCCATTTAACAGACGGATCCCCCCGCCATAACCGCTAGAACCGTTATCGCTTGCCAGGTTGTTATAGATATGGCAATTCTGGACAAGACCAGCGTTATCTATGGCAACACCACCGCCATCGCGGGCCTGGTTATTGTACAATATACAGTTTTTCAACGTACCGCCGTCCTGAATATTTACCCCTCCGCCGAAACCGCCCGGATGATATCCATTGCGGATGGTAAACCCATCAACCACGGCATCGGGATGGTCCAATAAAAAACATTTGGCAAGGTGGTTCCCGTCCACGATGGCAAGGTCCGGGCCATGAAGGCTCTGTACCGTGATCCCTTTGACAATATTAATATAGGTGCCCAGTATATACGTACCATCATCGACTAAGATCAGGTCGCCAGAAATGCTTGCATTGACTGCGGTTTTAATTTCATTGGCCGCAGTTGCCAGGGTCCCATAGGGCGCCGTATTGCTTCCAGAAGGGGACACATATAGGGTCGCGGCAAACCCTGAGGAAATGAATATCTGTATTACAGATAAAAGCGAAAAAAATATTTTTGTTTTCATGTTTTCTCTGATTAATCCTTATACAAATTATAAAGAACCGTTAAAAAGTAAAATCCATATAATCACTGGTTACCGTGATTTCATGAACAGACCCGCTGAAAGTCAGCTTCACTTTGGTCATATAAGCAGGTATGGCAATTTTTGCAGTAAATGGCTTACCTTCCGTAAGGAAACCTTTGAAAAAATAAAAGTCCCCCTCAACCGGGCGGATATAGACTACGCCGGAGGCGTTTGCCAATAATTTGATTTCGACATTGCGCTCGGTTGCCCACGAAAAATCTGCATTGGGCTGAAGTTCGGTCATGGTTTTTGAGGTTGCCGTAATATTGGGGTCCACTTCTGTTTTTTGACACGAAAAGAATAGTATGGCTCCCAGGGCCATCCATACCGTATAAAATTTAATTTTTTTCATTGCTGGTTTATTTTTATAATTTCAGAGACATCAATGGATCTAAATTTTAATTCGCCAATTGCTCATTTTACACTATAAAAGTAATTCAGGAAGGATTTTATTTCAACATGAAATTCGTGAACGGGTCATAAATGGTTGTAAATGAAACCATTTATGACTGAAATGTAGCCATTGATTTTTTGTTTAGTTTTGTATCCGTCAACCATTCAACCATTTCGTCAAACGCATTGATAATGATCCAAAACAAACCGGAACAATCGCTTGTTGATGCAATCATCCGCAAGGGGATACTGAAACAGGAAGTTTACCAGGCCACTTTAAAAACCTTCAATACTTTTAAGGCGGAGGGGGAATCGTTGATTTTAAAAAACCGGCCGGCCATTGAAAAGGCAAAATATCCTTTGCTGTTTAGCTTCAAAGACCGGGGCATTTTTGAGTTCAGGATCAAATTTGGCAGCGATATCCTGATTTTTTTCATGCACTCCAATATTTTTGAGATCCCCCGCGACCATGAAGTGATGAAAACCAGTTATATCAAGGAAGATAAAAACCGTTCTTATTGCGGGATCATCCATATTTTTAATTTTTTGGCCGATTCTTTCAAATACAATAGGATGAACGATATCGGTTACTGTATCGGCCGTATTTTCATAAACCGGGAACGGCACTATTTTATTGAAGGAAAACGTGAAATCGGGCTTCTGTACAACAATTTTCCAACCAGTATCATCGAAAAAAAAACCATCCGTGATATCCTGGAATCATCGATCCGGTTTACGCTTAATTTTGATTTGCTGACCCCACCGTTTGACAACATTAAACAGGTAACTGCGGGTGAAATGCAAAACACCCTCGATTCATTTTCCATCAGCACCGGCAAACGGCTGGGGTTCCGTTTTCAGGCAGATATCCCTGAAGAATAAACAGGGCCCTGGCGCCAGGGATGTTTTTCATGATTTGGGTTCACCTGCAATCAATTCTTTAATGGAAGCGAAGGTATGGTCCATCACGCATGGCAGCCCACTGTTCGAAACCCATTTGGCAAGAAAGATCCCTTCGCTGGCTTGTGGTTTTATTGGTTGTGCTGAATCTGTTACCATCCGGAACCAGAATGTTTTTTTAAGGATATGTTTTTCCTTCTGCGAATAAATATGAAAAGTAGATGGAAGATCGTTTGTGATGGAAACCGTTTTGAGCCCAGTCTCTTCTTTCACCTCCCGGATGGCTGCAATACGGGCATATACCGGGTGGGGAACGGGTTGTTTGTGGTTGTTTCCGATATCGGGAATAAAAAAGCCGGGTTCAGGCAAAATCGCCCCAGGGATGTTCAGGGCTTGCTGAATGTCTTTTGGGTCAATTTTTCCTTTTGGAAGATCCCAAAGACCCATTCTGTGGATAAATAGAATTTCACCTTTTTCGTTTGTGACCAATCCCCCGGCCGCTTCAATTTGTTTAAAAAAAAGTAAAAAAGCATCCCTCGCTGCCTTAGCTGAATTTTGAGGATCGACAATGATCAGTTTTTTATAGCTCCCGTTGACTTTAAATTCAATATAAGCGGTTTCCAGTTGTTCCGGGTTTTCATACCACACCATCCGCTCGACAGGTAAAACCTGGGTCGGGGGCGAAGCAGTAAAAACAACGGACCGGTCATCAAGAAATATCTTCATCAAAAAACAGTATTAACTGGCAAAAGTAAAAATAATAAGGTTACAAGGCCCCGGGGGGCGAAATGAAAAACTTTTGTTATCTTTGCCGCAGATAGAAAATTGACGCATGATATATAACAAAGACATTGCACAAAAAACAGCTGAATTACTGCTGAAAATCAATGCTGTAAAACTTAGCCCCACCCAACTTTTTACCTGGGCATCGGGTATTAAATCGCCCATCTATTGCGACAACCGGATCACCCTTTCCTATCCGGAGATACGAACTTACATTCGTCAGAATTTTGTCAAAGCCATCGAAGATAATGGCTTTCAACCCGAAGTTATTGTAGGGGTAGCCACAGGGGGGATCGCCCAGGGCGCTTTGGTCGCGCAGGAACTGGGATTGCCTTTTGCGTATGTCCGTACCACGAAGAAAGAGCATGGGCTCACCAACCAGATTGAAGGGCGCGTTAACGACAACCAACGCGTAGTAGTGGTTGAAGACCTGGTGTCAACCGGGGGTTCCAGCCTCGCTGCCGTTCAGGCCCTAAAGAATGCCGGATGCCAGATCAAGGGGATGGTTGCAATATTTACCTATAACCTGCCAAAATCAGAAAAATCTTTCACCGATGAAGAATGTCCCTTGGTAACCCTTTCCGATTATGACAACCTGGTTGAAAAAGCATTGGAAATTGGGTATATCAATGAAAACGACGTCCGTGTCCTGACCGATTTTAAAGCTTCGCTTGGATAAGGGATGCTTTGAAAAAAAAGAGGCTGTCTCAAAAGTGAGAGACAGCCTCTTTTTTTTTAATGGGCCAGTTACAGTTTTATCATTTTTGCGTATAAATTTCCGGATTTTACAATGTACGTACCGGAAGGAAGGTGTTGTATGTTCAGTGTCCCCGAAACCGGGCCAGGTTGCTGGCTCCCCAGTGAGGTTGTAAGGACCATTCTCCCTGAGAGATCATATACAGATACCGACACATTTCCGGCAACTTCGTTGTAGAAGGTGATGGCTGCCTTATCGTTCGCCGGATTGGGGCTGATTTTCAGGGAACCTGAAAGAATGGGTTGTGCAGGCCCTGGTTCGATCCCAACCGGGTTCCAGAAGGAAGATTCCATCCATAAACCGCGGCCATACGACGACAGGTAGATCATGCCCCAGTTTTCGATATGATAATCGCGGATGATCTGTTGACGGATTTCAGTAATGGCCACATCGCCAAGGTTTAACATATCGGGAACCCAGGTAACATTTTCGTCGGTGAGGTTGTTGGTGCTGAACACCCCAACATCGGTACCGATGATGGCGGTATTGTTATTGTGCAATTCTATGATCCCGGTATAAACGGGCATGTGTGGCAGGTTATCCTGGATAGAGGCAAAAACAGGGAGTGTGTCGTTGGCATTTTGTGTGAGATATACATAATCCTCATTGCCATAATTTCCAAGGGTGATCATTATCTGGTTGCTGTTATTCGGGTCGATGGCAATAGAGGTAATGGCACGTCCGGTAAAAGGCAGATCGGTAAAGAGGGTATTGGCAAGCACACATTGGGAGCTGGTAATATTGGCTGTAGCCGAGTCGTAGGCATTGATCAATCCGGAAATACGCACCAGCCGTCCATTCTGTGAACCCGCCCAGAGCGTGTTTAAATCGGCTGAAACGGACATGGTAATGAAGGGGTCGTTATAAACTGGATCGACAAAAAGTTTAAAATAGAGAGGGTCGGTGTTGAGTTTCAGCATATCCTTGGTCATATAAATTCCCTTGACGGCGAGTTTGGAACCATAGCGGAAATAGCGGTTAGCAATGGGATCGGGAACCATAATGCTATCGCCCAAAGCGATGGGTTGGGTGGTAACATACGGGAATAGAAATCCTCCGTTGGCACTGGGGATCCAGAGGGTAGTATCGGCCGGGATGGGGTTTACGCGGGCATAAAATTTAACGCTGTCGCGGGTAGCGGCAAAGGTATAACTTTCCCAGATTCTCATGGGGATATGGGCAGAAACCACAGTATCAATGCCCATCATAAAAGAGTTGGTATAGGTCAGGTCGCGCATATCCTGACGGCGGACGGCAGAATCGCTTTTAAATTTACTGAAAACGGCAAAGTTGGGGTCAATGGAGGACCATTCACAAGTACCGCCGGTACCGCCATAATTTGCCGGTTGTAAGGGGACATCATCGGTCCGCCAGATCTGATATCCATCGGAAATATAATTCGTAAGCCGTGGATAAAAATAACCGAGGGCAAGGGTACCGATCCGGACACCGCCACCCATGGCAAAATATTTTTGCGACGAATAGGCTACGCTGTTAAACTGACTGATTGCCAAATCTTTATTAATGGTCTGATATGTAATCTCCTCAGCCCCCAGGGTAGCGATAGAAACACCGCCATCCGTAGCCATGGCCATCTGGGCATATCCGTTCTGACGGAAAAAATATTGGTGATGGTAAAGTGGTGCATAATTGGTATAGGTATCCGAAATATTTCCAAAACTCACCTGTTCCCAGTTATAATAACCGGTGGGTTGTATCCGGCGACCTTTCCACATGTTGAGGCCCCCAAGATAAATCTGGTAGGGATCCTGAGGATGGACAATCAATGACATGGCATAACAGCCTTCGCCGTTAAAGGGTTCAAATAAGGGATTGTTGGGCATGATCAGGTACCAGGATGTTCCGTTATCGGTGGAGGCATATATACCATTGAGTTTACCATCGTTGGCTTTTGCGAGACTGGCATACATGATGTTTGGATCGGAGGGGGAGATGGCAAAAACCATCCATCCAATATTTGCGGCCGGGATAGAATCGGGACCGGCATGAATGGTTCTGAAAGCCGCAATATCGCCACCCGGGGCAATAAAACCCGAATCGTTCACCGAGGCAAGAACCGTACCATCGGTTCCAACACAAACATCCATGGTATATCCGGTTTTGATCTTGTTCCAGATATTTCCATCATCACTGTACATTAAACCTGTCGTTGTTGATGCAAAGATCCGGTTGTTCCCTGGATCAATGGCCAGTTTTGTGACGTTTTCCCAATCGGGGTTATTAAAAGTTCCGGGAACCAGGGAAAATATGCCGCCATTTTCTGAACGGTACAACCCGGTTCCCTCGAAACGGCTGGTGTTACAGGTTGAGATTCCAGTGGCAGCATAAATGGTACCCGAGGAAGTTTGAACCAAAGAGGATACTTTCAGCACCTGATTGTCGGCAACCGGCATGATGGTCCAGGTAAGTCCATTGTTGGTTGATTCCCAGACACCTCCCGATGCAGCTCCGGCGATCAGGTGTGAAAAGGTTGGATCGGCATTATCGTAAATAACGCTCCAAACCGGACCGGTAAAATTTTCGGGGCCCAAGGATTGCCAGTTCAGATTTAAGCCCCCGGAAGATTTGTACCGAAGCGCTTCTGTTTGCTGGCGGGCATGGGCGACATCCAGGGGATTAACGGTTCCGGAATGCTGATTGGCCCGAAGGCTTTGTAACCAGTCTGAAACCTTGTTTTTTTCAGAATCCGGGTTGCCGGGCCGGAGGGCCATCACATCGGTGGTGTGAATGAGCAAACAGAGTAAAAATAGAACTGTGATCAAACCAAAGGGTAAAAATCTTTTTTTCATATCATTCGTTTTTTTGTGTTTCGTATTTCCGTATATTTTAAATCCCTGGAGATCAATGGATAAGCGAACATGAAAACCCATAGTTTTCAAACGAACAAATATAAGTGAAAAACTTTATTCTCCAAAAAAAAAATGTAATCCGCTTTTATATCTTTTCCAAAGCGGTAGCAGGGAGCCAACCAACGCTTCCGTTTGCGATTTTTATTTCGTACCAGCCACTGATATTATCGAGTAACCGGACCTTGGTCCCTTCGTGAACAACAAAGAGGTCGGTACTCTTTTCATCCGGGGAACTTTTTACCGTAATGGTAGGTGAAAAAACAATCGCCTGGTTGGTGGATCGCAGGGCAAGATAGCCCGACCATGTAAACAGGAAGGAGAGAAGCGCTAAAATAAGAAGGATATTGCCGGCCCAAAAACCGATTTTCCGAAAGATCAGGGCCCGTGAAACCAAATACACCGAACCTAAGCCAAGGGCAAAAACCAATAAAACTATACCGGAAATGGCCCAGGCATCAACTGAAAACAACTGTACAATATTATTATACCACCGTTTGTAAAACAATTCGGGAAGGGGTTCAATCTTATCGGCAATTTTATTATTGGCGACTTTGAGGTTAAAATGTATGTCTTCATTGCCAGGATCAATCCTTTTGGCGCGCTCATACCACAAAATGGCCCCGGCAAAGTCGTTCAGTTTAAAATAAGAATTTCCAAGGTTATAGTAGAGTTCCGGCGATTCATACCCGAAAGCAACCACTTTTTGGTACAGTTCTGCGGCTGTTGTAAATGCCCCTTCTGAGTAAGCTTTATTTGCCTTCAAAAAATATACCTGTTGCGGGCTTGCCATAAGACCCGTTGATATTAAGAAAAGCAGGATGGCAAACAACAGGGATTTCTTATGTGCCTTGGACATAGATGGTTCCGCATTAAAAAAATTTTTCCGTCCTTTGATCGTCATCTCAATTCCCTTTCGATTTTAGTTATGATCCCAAGGGCCTCATTGTATATTCTTTCCATATTCAACGACTTTTCACCCGGGGCAAAGCGGGCATAATCGCTATTGTTCAACGTATCAATAAACTGTGCAATGATGGGTTTGCTTACATTTTTTAGTTCCAGGGCCTCTTGTACCGATCCGATGCTAAGATCGGCCATTGGAATGGTGAATTTATCGCTGATATAACCCCATAGGGCCTGTGAAATTTCAACATAAAAAGCGTCCTGGTTCCCGGCTTTTTGATATTGTTCCGCTTTGGCCAACCGTTTCCTGGCTATTTTTGTTGCTTTGAGATTTTTCATCAGTTGAACATCACTTCGCCTGGCCGATATTTTTCTAAAAAACATCACTAAGATTGCAAAAAGAAGCAGGGGGAAGATGAGCAGGAGCCAAAATCCGGTGGAGTTAAAAAAAAGCGTCCCGCGTTTGCGCAGGTGATTCATTTTATCCTGAATATGACGGATATCGCTTCCAATATATTGAATTTCCTCCTTGTTGGCCCCCGAATAGGCAACCATCGCAGAACCATCGCCACTTCCTTTTTCCACCTCTAAGGTATAGGCAGGACTTTTAATGGAACGATACTGTTTTTTATCGATATCATAATAGGTAAAGGTTACCGGGTTGATGGCAAATTTTCCGGGTTTCCGGGGGATCATCAGATATTCGAATGTTTGCGTACCTGAAACACCGGCCGATGTTGTTTGTATATCGCTGGTTATTTTGGGGTCGTAGGTTTCGAAATCGGGGGGAAAAACGATATCCAATTTGTCGATCAATTGAATGTTGCCCTTCCCACTGACGCTCAATTTAAGGGTCACGGCTTCATTGGTCTTCAGATGGGTTTTATCGATTTCTGAACGGAAAGCAAAACTACCGACAGCACCGTTAAAATCGGTTGGTTTTCCGCTTTCCGGAAGGGGCCTGACATTGATGGCCAGTGAATTGGATTTCAGGTTCTTTTCAACATTTGCAATGTTGTTATTAAAAAAAGAGTCATTAAAAAAATCATCAAAAAACGGGTCGCCGGTTCGGGACCGGGTTTGTTTACGGACCTGTGCCACACATTCAAGTTCGAGCGGATCGATAACGAGGCGGCCGCTTTTCAATGGAAAAAGGGCAATTTTCCGGATATCGGCAACCACGTATTGTTCGCCATGAATGACCTGGGTTGTCTGTTGCAGCTTATCGTTTTCCTTCATGAGGTTTTGTGACCAGAATCCGGAAAAGGATGATAATTTACTGATATTGATCTGCGCTATCGGGATTTTCGTATAGATTTTATAGGTAACAACAATACCTTCGCCCTGTAAAGGGTTATAATTGGAAGCGAATGCCTTGACATAAACATCGCCTGATCCGAGCGTTGCACCTGGGCTGTCGCTTTCGGAAGGCCGTTGGGAGGAGGGCGCTGTATTCCGGTTCCCCGATGCATACTGGGGATCCCCTCCATTCGGATTTTTTACTACTTTAATGGTCAGGGTATTGGAAGTATAGGTTTTATGGTCAACGGTGACGGTTGCAGCGGGGATTTCGAAGGCCCCCTCCCGGGAGGCCTGCATGATGTAGGAATAGGTATAGGTGATGGACATGGTTGTTCGGCCACTGATCGAACGGATGCTGGAAGTGGTACTGGTATTGGGACCGCTCAGCACATCGAACCCCTGAATGTTTGGCCCACGAAAGCCATTGCCCTGTGCATTTAAAACAAAGGAAAGCGTAAAGGTTTCCCCAATCGCCACAACGGGTTTGGCCGAAGCGGTAAACTGTACTTCCTGGGCCGACACCAGGGATGGAACAAGAAATAGCACGAGAACACGAAAAACCTTGCGCAGGATGCCGGCCTCAACCTGTGAAAATCGTACTGCAATATGTTGAAAATATGAAACCATTGGTTTGATTCGTATAGTGTAAATCGTATGTATCCTAAACCGTTACCAATCTTTTTCTACCCCCGATACGGGTACTTTTGCCTGTTGCTTTTTTACTTTTTCCATGGTTTTCTTTTCGTCGTTTTTCAGGGCTTCAAGCATTCGTTCTGCATCTTTTTTGCTGATTTTTTTCTGGTCCTGGGGTTGTTTTTGCTGATTTTTTTCATTCTCCTGGTCCTTGTTCTTGTCCTGTTTGTCTTGCTGGTCTTTCTTGTCCTGGTTCTCTTTGTTTTGTTGCTGCTGTTGTTGTTGTTTTTTCAACATCATTTTGGCATATTCCAGGTTGTACTTGGTATCGAGGTCTTTGGGATTGTTCATCAGGGCATTTTTAAAAGCAGGAATACTTTTTTCATATTCCTTTGCCTGCAGATATGAATTTCCGAGGTTGTGAAAAATCTTTGACTGAAGTTCCCGATCGTTGTTTTTACCGGCTAAATTACCATATATTTTTGCCGACTCCTCAAAACTATTGTTTTTATAAACGGCTGCCCCTAAGTTAAACTGGCCTTTTACAGATTCTTTGTTCAGCTCCAATGCCTTGCGGTAGTCTTTTTCGGCTTCCTTGAAATTACCCTTTTCGAATTGACGGTTTCCCTGTCGCAACAGGGGATTTTCTTTTTGGGCAAAGGAGGGACAACCAACAACCAAAAAGAATGCCACAAGCAATAGGGTTCGGGTTTCAAAAGGTTTGAAATTTTTCAGCCATTTGGTTTTGCGTTCAAAAACAAACAGGTCGATAACAAGAAAAAGCAAGGCAAGGGCAACAAAGTACTGAAACCGGTCTTCATAGGCACTGAATTGTTTTTCTTCGATTTCGGTTTTCTGGATTTTTCCTATATCGTTAAAAACCTGATTGAGCCCCACGGCCGATGTGGTTGCCCGCACATACATTCCATTGCCAAGGGTTGCTATTTGTTGCAACAAAGTTTCGTTGAGTTTGGTCATGATGGTTTGTCCGGATTGATCCTTTTTATATCCAATCTGTACGTTTCCGTTAAACTGAGGGATGGGCGCACCTTCGGGCAAACCCATTCCAATGGCATAGATGGCTATGCCTTTTTTTGCTATTTCCTCAGCTTGTTCAAGTGCATTTCCCTGATGCTCTTCGCCATCGGAAATTACGATGATTGCCTTGTTTCGGTTTGACTGGCCAAAGCTGTTTGAAGCCAGTCCCAGGGCTTCGGCAATAACCGTTCCCTGCACCGGGACAAGGGAGGTGTTGATGGTAGAGATAAACATTTTTGCCGCTGCATAATCGCTTGTTATGGGAAGTTGGGTATATGCTTTACCGGCAAAAACGATAATTCCGATCCGGTCCCCATCAAGTTCGTCAATCATTCGTGAAAGTGCCTGCTTTGCCCGTTCCAGCCGGTCGGGTTTGATGTCCTGGGCCAGCATGGAATTGGATACGTCGAGGCAAATCATCAGGTCGATGCCTTTACGTTTTACTTTTTCGAGACGGGAACCGGTTTGGGGACCAGCCAGTGCAAATATCAGGGAGGCCAGGGCCAGCATCAGAAGTAGAAACTTCAGGATGGGTTTGGATCGGGAATATTCCGGCATCAATTGCCGGATCACCTCCCATTCGCCATATTTATGAATCGCCTTTCTTTTCCATACCAGAAAAAGAATAAATAAAACGGCAAACACGGCCAACAGGGCCAGAAAGTAAAAATAATATGGGTGGGCAAATCGGAACATATTAAAAAAATCAAAAAACAACAATCAGTAACAGCGATCGAAAATCAATTACCAACCATGGTTGCGTATATTTTTCGTTCATCGGTCAATTTCAGCTATATTTTTCACGGTATGTTTTTTAAAAAAAGATACCGCAGGATTGCTTCCAGGCCTAATAAAACAAATACAAAGAGTACAAGGGGCAAAAATTCTTCTTTTCTTTTTCTGAATTCAGTAACATCAATCTTCGATTTCTCCATTGTATCTATTTCCTGATAGATGGCCCTGAGTTTTGATTTGTTGGTAGCCCGGAAATAGGTTCCGTCGGTCATCTGGGCAATTTCTTTCATCAGGGGTTCATCAATTTTTACCTCCATCATCTGGGTCTGCATCCCGAAGGGAGTTTGAACGGGGAATGGGGCCTGGCCGATGGTGCCAATGCCAATGGTGTAAATCCGGATACCGTAAAGCTTGGCAATCTCGGCCGCGCTGCGGGGATCAACGGCACCGGTATTGCTGACCCCGTCGGTCAGCAGGATGATGACCTTGCTGATGGCTTTGCTCCCGCGCAGGCGGTTCACAGCCGTGGCAAGTCCGTCGCCCAGTGCGGTACCATCTTCAATCATACCGCTCTTGATATCCTGAAAAAGGTTTGTCAATACGGAATGGTCGGTGGTTAGTGGGCATTGTGTAAAGGTTTCCCCGCTAAAAATAACCAATCCGATACGGTCGTCAGGCCTGCCGGAAATAAACTCGATGGCAACCTCTTTGGCCGCTTCCAAACGGTTGGGCTTGAAATCCATGGCTGTCATTGACCCGCTGATATCAAGTGCTATGACCAGGTCGATCCCCTCCACATGGATGTCCTGCCGGCTCAGGCTGGTTTGGGGACGGGCAAGGGCCACAATGAGCAGGGTTATGGCCAGAAGCCTGATCACGTATAGCCCTGGATAAAGATAATGTCGGTACGACCTTGCCGATGTGTTGAAACCGTCGGTTGAACTCACCTGCAAATCGGGCATATTTCTTTTTTTCCGGTAAAAATACCAGGCTGCAAGCGCAGGGACAATCAACAAAAGAAACAGTAAACCAGGATTTGCAAATGTGATGCTGTGCAACATATTGTTTAAGATCAAAAGTCAGAATGATAAAAAAAACTCAACGGAACATGGTTTAATCCCCTGAGCTTTTTTCAGTTGTATTGCTTTCTTTTTTTGTTGTCATATAAACAAAATCGATTCCATCGCTGAGCGAATTTTCATTTTCGGCCGGGAGTGGCATCGATTTGGCAAATTTGGCCAGGTCGGCCTGAACCAGGATATTTTCCAGTTTTTGGATGGCCTGGGCAGGGCATTCCGTATCGTGCTTTAAATTTTCGACCAGTTCGGAGGAAGTCTGTTCCAAAGCCGCGACATTAAATTGGTTTTCGATATATTTTCTTAGGATTTCCGTTAATTCTGAATGGTATTCTTTTATCTTTCCCCCCTGCCATAATTTTTTGACCCTGAGCTTTTCAAATTCCTGAAGCGCCAATTCATGGGGAAGCATTTTTACACGGGGTTTCAATTGAAATACCGGTTCGTTTTTCTTTCGTTTCCGCAGATACCAAAAAACGGCAATTATAACTGCAAAAACACCGAGGATCGCCAATATCCATGGGATCATCTCTCGAAAAGTAAGGGGGATTTTTATGGGGCTTTTTATGGGTTTGATGGCCTGGGTCGTATCCACTTTAACCGTGTGAACGGCCAGCAGAAGCATCGGGGTTGTTGCCGTTAACCGGTTGGTATCGGGCAGGTCCCGGTAATTAAAAGGGATTCCTGGAATGGTATAAAACCCCGAATCGTAACAGGTAAGGTTTAATTCCTGGGAAAGGGTGACCCGTTTTTTATCGGAGGTATAGGATGTATCAATTTTTCCCCGGCCGATCACAATAATATTCCCAAGGATGGTGTCGGGAAGAAAAGGCCATAAGACCTGCGATTTTACCGATCCGGTATAACGCAATTCCATGGCCACATGGTCGCCAATGAGCATGGCATTGGTATCCAGTTGGGATAACACCTCAACCTTCTGGGAAAATCCCGATAAACCAATAAGATAAAACAGAATGATCAATAAGAATTTATGCATTGATTATCTTTCACTTTTGAATTTTCATTGTTGATTTTACCTTCTTGCCCCTCTTTTTTTAAACAACCCCATTAAAGGTTTAATATAATCCTGGTCGGTCCTGATCCTGGCGACATCGATACCGCTGCGGAGCCAGATGTCGGCGAGGCGTGCGAGATGCCGGGCATACCAATTATTATATTCCCGGCGCACATTCATATTGGAAGAGTCGATCCAGCGCAGTTCGCCGGTTTCGGCATTCCGTGCCCGGATCAACCCGACATCGGGCAATTCGGTTTCACGTTCGTCAAATATATGGACTGCGATCAGATCATGTTTTTTATTTGCAATTTTAATGGCATCTTCAAATCCTTTGTCGAAAAAATCGCTGAAAAGAAATGCAGTACATCGTTTTTTTATGGCATTGGTCAGAAACCGGAGGGGCTCGGTAAGGTTGGTGCCCTGTTCTTCAGGACGGAATTCAATCAATTCCCGGATAATCCTAAGGATGTGTGAAGTCCCTTTTTTGGGGGGAATAAATTTTTCGACCGTTTTACTAAAAAAGATTACCCCAACTTTATCGTTATTTTGTATCGCACTGAATGCCAACACCGCTGCAATCTCAGTAATGAGCTCCTGTTTGAGCGTTTTGCGGGTCCCGAACTGGTTGGATGCGCTTACATCGACCAGGAGCATGACGGTAAGTTCGCGTTCTTCATCAAACACCTTAACATAAGGGTGGTTGAAACGGGCCGTGACATTCCAGTCGATGCTTCGGATATCGTCGCCGGGCTGGTATTCGCGGACTTCGGAAAAGGCCATCCCACGTCCTTTAAACACCGAGTGGTATTGTCCGGAAAAGATCTGGTTGCTCAGTCCCCGGGTTTTTATTTCTATTTTACGTACTTTCCTGAATAATGCTGAGGAATCCATTTTCAAAGTTCAATGTTAACAATTCTGTTCCAGTCCCGTAAGGCCTGATTGATATTAAGGCACTTCGACGGTGTTCAGAATTTCATTGATGATATCTTCTGTTGAGATATTTTCTGCTTCCGCTTCATACGTCAGTCCGATGCGATGGCGAAGGACATCGTGGGCAACTGCCCGGATATCTTCGGGGATCACATAACCACGGCGTTTTATAAAAGCATAGGCTTTGGATGCCAATGCAAGGTAAATGCTGGCGCGGGGCGATCCCCCATAACTGATCAACCCTTCAAATTTTCCAAGTTTATATTCGGTTGGATAGCGGCTGGCAAAAACGATATCGGTGATGTAATTCTCAATTTTTTCGTCGAGATAAACTTCCCTGGTGATCGCCCGTGCACGGAGAATATCTTCCGGCTTGACAATAACATTGGTTTGGAAGGTTTCGTTTCCGATATTTTGACGGATGATCATTTTTTCCTCTTTTTTATCCGGATAGCCGATGACCACCTTTAGCATGAACCGGTCAACCTGCGCTTCCGGCAAAGGATAGGTCCCCTCCTGTTCGATCGGGTTCTCGGTAGCCAACACCAAAAAAGGTTCCGGAAGCAAAAAAGTTTCGTCGCCGATGGTCACCTGCCGTTCCTGCATGGCTTCGAGAAGGGCGCTCTGGACCTTGGCCGGACTCCTGTTGATTTCGTCGGCAAGGATAAAATTGGCAAAAATAGGCCCTTTCCGTACTTTAAACTCCTCTTTCTTCTGGCTGTAAATGAGTGTTCCCAGTAAATCGGCCGGGAGCAGGTCGGGGGTGAACTGCAAACGGCTGAATTTGGCATCGATACAGTGTGCCAACGATTTTATTGCCAATGTTTTTGCCAGTCCCGGAACCCCTTCCAAAAGGATGTGCCCGTTGGCCAACAATCCAATCAGCAACCGTTCGATCATCTGTTTCTGCCCAATGATTACCTTGTGCATTTCCATCGTGAGCAAATCCACAAAAGCGCTTTCTTTTTGGATCCGTTCGTTTAATTCTTTGATATCGGTTTCAACCATGATTATAAATTTTTAATGCTGCAAATTTATACAATTGAAAAATTCTGGGATATGGGCTGTTGTTAATATTTGTTAACCGCTCCGTTAAAAAAATGTTAAAGCATCCAATACCCTTATTTATTCATGATGATATGACTCTCCCCTCAGGATGGTCAGGGCCCGGTACAACTGTTCGGTGAAAAAAAGCCGGACCATTTGATGAGAAAACGTCATTTTACTAAGAGAAAGTACGTACTGTGCCTTTTTTTTAATCCCCCCGTCAAATCCGAACGGGCCGCCCACAACAAAAACCAGGGTCTTTCCTCCGGTCGAAAATTGTTTGTTTAAAAACCGGGCGAATTCAACCGAACGCATTTCCGTTCCCTTTTCATCCAAAAGGACAAGGATATCGCCAGGGTGAAGAAGCCGGGAAACCGATTCGGATTCGCGTTGTTTTTGTTCTGTTTGCGATAATGCCGATATGTTTTTCAGGGCAGGGATTTCGACAATTTCAAAGGGAAGATAGTGTCCAATCCGTGTCTTGTATTCACGAACGGCCAACCTGAGCCAGGCCTCTTCTGTTTTGCCAACGACAATGAGTTGTATTTTCATTTATTGTGACAAAGATCGGATGTTTCGTTAAAAGTTTTGTATTTTTGTAAAAAAGAGGATATAAAATGTCCATCGGAACCGGTATAAACGAAAATTGCCTTGCATTTTTATGAAGGTGCAGTATGCCCCCCCTCCATGATAACAGGGGCATTTTATATGACCGCCTTATCAAACATAAATAGGAACAAATGAAAACAGCAAACACAACCTCGTTTTATTACAGGAAAGGGAGCTTGTTCAAACAAGCCGGGCTTTTTTTTGCATTTTTCCTGATCGGCGCCACTGGATTTTCGGCAGGGCCCGATGAAACTGAAAAAAAGATTGCCCTGGCCATTCAGGAGGGAAACGCCGCAGAAGTTTCAAGGTATTTCAACGCCCTGATTGACCTGACCATACCCGGGCACGACGACACATACAGCAAAGCCCAGGCAGGGCAAATCTTGAAAGATTTTTTTGCCAAAAACCCTGTAAAAATATTTAAGATCAACAACCAGGGCGCTTCCTCCGATGGGTCCCGTTATTCCATTGGCAGCCTGGAGGCAGGAGGGAAACACTACCGCCTCTATTTTCTTATGAAAAGCACCGGTGGCCAAAACCTGATCCAACAGTTTCAAATGCAGGAAAATCAATAAACCCCGTTTGATTGGCCCGCTTTCGTTTAATTTCAGTATTTCCTTTACGATAAATTCAACCCATCGATGTCCACGGATGAAATCATTATACAGGCGTTGGCCGAAGATATTGGCGGGGGCGATCACACTTCCATCGCGACCATTCCCCCGGATGCACAAGGACAGGCCAGGCTGTACATCAAAGAAACAGGTGTTCTATGCGGGGTCGATATCGCTGTCCGCGTTTTCCATCACGTGGACCCGTTGCTGGAACCCACAATTCTTATTTCCGATGGCACACCGGTCAATCAGGGCGACATCGCCTTTTCCGTATCGGGAAAAATCCGATCAATTTTGCAGTCGGAACGGCTGGCTTTGAATTTCATGCAACGCTTGAGCGGTATTGCAACAGCCACCAACCGCGTGGTGAAAAAACTGGAAGGTTTTCATGCCCGCTTGCTCGATACCCGTAAAACCACCCCCCTGTTGCGGGAACTCGAAAAATATGCCGTCCGGACCGGTGGCGGATTGAACCACCGGATGGGACTGTTCGACATGGTCATGATCAAGGACAACCATGTGGATTATTCCGGGGGAATTGCCAAAGCCATTGACCGGGCAAGGGAATATTTAAACCTTTCCGGTAAAAATTTAAAAATTGAGATCGAAGTCCGGAATTTTGACGAATTGCAACAAGTGCTTAATCATGGTTATATTGACAGGATTATGCTGGACAATTTTGTCCCGGCAGCGTTAAAAGAAGCGGTCGGAATTATTGACGGGCGTTACGAAACCGAAGCCAGTGGAGGGATTACCGAAGACAACGTACAGGATTTTGCGGCTACCGGCGTCGATTTTATCTCTATGGGGGCACTTACCCACCAGATACGGAGCCTCGATATGAGCCTGAAGGCGGAATGAAGGGTGCAGATCAGAAAATGAAAGATTTAATATCGAAAATAACCACAAATCTATTAAGCCACGGACCGGTTTCCTGGGTTATCAGGAATTCAAAGAAGATTGTACTCCCCGGATTTGACGGGATACCTTTATATGATGTTGCCATTTTTTTCTACCATGGGTTAACCCAGGGCTACATCACTACCCGGGCAGCGGCCATATCCTATTCCATGTTTCTGGCCATTTTCCCGTTCTTGATATTCCTGTTTACCATTATCCCATTTATTCCGATTGAAAATTTCCAGCATTCGTTGCTACTGCTTATTAAAGATTTTTTACCGGAAGCAGCTTATACAACGGTTAAAGAGACCATTATCGATATTATAACCCAACCCAGGAGCGGCCTGTTGATCATCAACCTGATGCTGGCCCTCTATTTTTCTACCAACGGGGTAAACAGCCTCATCGACGCGTTTAACAATACCTACCACGATCTGGAAACCCGTTCCAACATGAAACAATATTTTGTTTCAGCCATTATTGTATTCATTATCAGCTTACTTTTAATCATCACCATTGGGCTGATCACATTCGGCACCGATTTATTACGATGGGCCCTGCCCGACCGTATTGAAGAAACCTTCTATATTGTTTTTTTGTTACAGCTCCTGCGGTGGCTGACCATCCTGGCCCTGCTGCTGATGGCCATTTCGATTGTTTATTACCTCGCCCCTGCCCGAAGGAAACATTTCCGGTTCATCTCTCCCGGATCGATGCTTTCAACCCTGTTGATTTTAATAACAACCCTTGGTTTTAACTTTTACGTTGATCATTTTGCCAAATACAACGTGTTTTATGGATCGCTTGCTACCTTAATGATTGTTCTGGTATGGATTTACATCAATTCCATCAGCCTTCTCATCGGTTTTGAATTGAATGCCTCCATCTTTCATGCCAAAAGAAAATAACATCGATTGGGGAAAATGGTTGGAAAACCTTCAGAAATTGGCCAAAACTACTTGCGCAGAAAAGGCAATAAGGGGATCAATTCTTTACGATAGGTAAAAAAAACCATCGCCGCACTTATAATCCATTGTCCCAGGGCAACCCACAACAGGTTTTTTTCGTTTGTAAAAAACTGGGAAAATATCACTATGACAATAAAAATAAGGGGAAGATAAAAGATTTTCCAGTTGTTCATCCGGAACCGGAATATCTTACGGCTCTCTATGTAGAGAAAAAATGCCTGGACCGGTTTGACCAGAAAATTTGACCAAACTGCCCCCATCAATCCGAATTTCCATACCAGGAGGGTGCCAGCAACCACCTGAAAAGCTGCAGAAATAAAAAAAACTTTGGGCAATGCTTTGGTTTTCTTAAAGAAAAAGAGCGGGGCCATAAAAAGATAGTACCATGGCCGGGTAGCAAAACCTACCGTAAGTATCATCAAAAAAGAAAACCCCTGGTAGTACAACTGGTTTTTTATGACAAGGGGAACCAGCAGCGGGATGGCAATGACAACCATAGGGATCACCAACAGGGTGATGGCGGTGATTCCATTGTAATAACGGTTGACCTCCGGGGTGCTTTCATGCAGATTGCCGTCTTTCCAGATATTGTAAACCTTGGGATGAATGGTGTTGGCAAGGCCGATTTGTAAAAGATCGATGCCAAGGGTCAGTTTCACCGCAGTGTCAAAAATCCCGACAAAGGCAGGGTTTACCATGAAATGCACAATGATATAGCGGTCGATGTAATTGACAATCCATACCATGATGGCATATACCACCATCGGGGCACAGAATGACCAGATGCCCTGAAGGAAACTTCGGCGAAAGGCAATCCCAAATTCCTTCAGGATTAAAAATACCGACAGAAGCCCTGATATAACGGCCGCGCACAATCGACCGATGATTGGGCCATACAAGGTAAATGGGAAATAGTATAACAAGGCCAGGGAGGCCGCCAAAGTAATTACAAAATTTGATATGTTCAACCAGAAAAACCGTTCGGGCCTTTGTTGGTTAATTAAAAGACTGGAATAGGATTTGAATATCCCGTTTAACAATGCCGAAAAAACCGTGATCAACCCAAAGGGGAAAAATTGCATGGCCGTCGCTTCGTTGAAAATAAGCTGAAATATGGCATTTCCGCTAATCGTCAATAAAAAGGCCATCAGGGTGGCAATGACGATCAGGATCATCAATACCGTACCTACAAATTCACGAAGGCGCCGCTGATCGTTCTTATGGTCATAATAGTTGATACCGATATAGGTATCGAGCCCAAACGTGGAGAGCACCTGAACAAAGTACATAAAAGTCAGGTAAAGGGCATTGACCCCGAACTGTTCGGGGGTAAGCCAGTTGGTAAAAAAGGGGATCAGGATAACTCCTGTGGTATAAGGCAATGCCCCGACGAGGGAATAGATGAGGGAAGACTTAAAAAAGTGCCGGGAAATCATGCATTATTTGTATGAAACCTTACCGAGTTTACGCGAAAGCCCTTCTACGTTCCAATGAAACAAACTGTAAAGATAACCTATTATTGCACGTAACCTCCATACCGGATTTCCCATGACCGGATAGAAAATTGCCCTCAGGTAATCCTTTCTGGCTTGTGTGAATTCATTGCGGATTAAACGATAACGCCCCGAAATGGCATGGGCAACCAACATCTTTTTTTCAAAATGCCGGTTGATTTGCCGGGGGGTCAGAACCAGGTTGTTGCTGAAAGACGGGTTGAGGGAAGCAAAATGCTCCAGTACAAATTTCCATCGTTGCCGCAGCATTTCCACCGGATACATTTTGGTGGTTTGCCGGCTGTAAACCCGCCATTGGGCAAGAATCCGGTCATCGAAAAAAAAAGCCCCGTGCAGCGCCAAATCGGCGAGTGTCGGAAAATCGGTTGTAGGGAACCCCGGTGGCTGCTTAAACCCACCCATGGCCTCGAGGGTTGTTTTGCGGATGGTGATGGTAACTGCCGGTATCATATTTTCGATATACAGGGCATTGAGGATGGCACCGGCTGGACGGTTTGGCCAGTAACGGTTGTCCGACATCCCCTGACGGGGAGCTATGGCCTGTGTTTGGCCTGTATCCGCAATGATGGCCCGGGCGCGCCCCCACGCCAAAACAACCTCCGGATTTTTTTCCAGTATCTCAAATTGGCGCTGCAATTTATCGGGTTCCCACAAATCGTCACCTTCAAGAATAGATATGTATCGCCCTTTCGATAGTGCAAGCCCCCAATTGTTGGTGCTGGCCAAAGAAAAAATCCCACGGTTTTCCTGCCGGACATAGTGGACCCGGGAATCCCGCACAGCCCATTGCCGTGCAATGTCGCCCGTACCATCGGTACTGCCATCGTCGAGTATGATCATTTCCCAATCGGTAAAAGTTTGTGATTGTACCGAAGCAATACAAGGCCCGATAAAATCCCGATGGTTATATGTAGCTGATAAAATGGTAAATACCGGCATATTTTCAAATCAATTTGGCCACCGTGGCAAATTCAAGATATTTTACATCGGCCATGTGCCCCAGGGTTATCAAACCAAGCAACCATGTTTTGAAACTATGGGTGGGATTGATACCGGTACAAAGGAGAACCTCAAACCCGGCACCGGAAAACATACGAATGATGCTTTTGCGCGTAAAAAACCGGTAATGGGTCCTGTCGAGGATACCTCCCGATTTGTATTCCCAATCCTTATGTATCAATACTTCTACCAGGTTTCCGATATATCGTACATTGGGGATGGAACTGATTATGTATCCTCCCGGGGACAACAGGGAAACACAACGGGCAAGAATATCGTCCGGATGGGTAAAGTGCTCCAATACATCGTTAAAAACCAGGCAATCGAAATAATTGGAAGGAAGCTGGGCCAGGATGGCAGTAAAATCGCCTGTTATCACTTTGTCTAACCGGGTGGCAGCAACCGCTCCGGCTTCCGCCGATAATTCAACGCCCCAAACCTCTGCCTTTCTGTTCTTTTTCAACAATTCCCCGAAATGTCCTTCACTACAGCCAACATCGAGAATCCGTTGGCACTCCTGGGGGACAAACCTGGCCATTTCAACCCTGAGGTTGGAATAATACACCTCCTGCATCTTTTCGTTGGTGGGTTTTTTAATCATGGCTCAAATATATTTACTGAACAATGTAAGGAGATTTTGTTCCCTGAGTTGAATTGTAAAATTTTCAAGTATATGCCTCCGGGCGGCTGGCCCGGTGTTTAAGGCCAACGCTTTTCGGGTACACTTTTCAAGTTCCACAACATCGCGTTTCCCGACAATGATACCGGTATCCCCGATGGCATCGGGAATTCCGTTAACAGCCGAACCCACAGGGATGCACTCACATAGCATGGCTTCGTTCAGGGTATTGGGCATCCCTTCGGTAATGGAGGCCTGAACAAAAACCGTGGCTTTGTTGTATTGTTCAAACAGGAGATGGTCGGGACAATAAGAGAAGATCAGTTCCAGGTTGGGAATCGATGAAAGATGATAATTTTCCTCAATCCATGGCATAAATTGTTTTTTTATCCCGATTAAGGTAAAGCGAAGATCCGGGTTCCTGCGGGCCATCACGGAAAAAAGGTCAAAACCCTTATTCAGAAAGTCAACATTGCTGCTCATTGTACCAACGGTGAGTACCCTGAAAGGATCTTTGGGGATGGAGTTATCCCGATGGAATTTATGGATATCAATACCATTGGGGACAACGACCATGGGCGTGCGGATATCTGGGATATAGTGGCGTATCCCGTCTTTTTTCCCGTCGGGGGTATAATAAAAATTCTGGTGATATATCAGGGATGCATGGTTCGGGATGATCAGGGTGGCATTTTTCAGGGCAAAAGAGACCAACCGGCCCCTCCACTTTTTATAATAAACCCCCTTTTGGAGTTCGGGATAGCAAATGGCCTCCTGTCCCCCGGCAAAGATGACCACTTTTTTCCCAAGAATTTTTCCCAGGAAGGCCATAACTGCTGAATGATAATCGCCAAACCAGGTAACCAGGGCACGGGAACGATGAGCATGGGCAACGATAAACAGGGAAAGGCGGAACATCTGGCCTATAAAATGCCATCCCGATTTTTTTCCTTTAAAAAGAAAGGGGACAATGTGGTATTGTTGTTCCAGGATATGCTGGTCTGACAATACAAAAGAGGAGTCGGCATGCTTGATATATATTATTGTGTCCATAACCAAAAAAATCAATCCATCATGGCATCAATACATCTTTTCAGTCCGGTTTCAAAAGAAATTGCCGGTTCCCAGCCAAGTTCCTGTTTCGCTTTCTGTATTCCGGCATAAAGATCAAAAATCTCATTGGGGCGGTCATTTCCTTTTGACCTGACCGGTTTTCTAATTCCCGTATAATCCATAACCTGTTCGGCAATCTCCCCGACACTGATGGAATAACCGCTTCCAAGGTTATAGATGCCCCCGGTTGTATTTACCGATAGCAGCAAAGCGCCCACCAGGTCGTCGATGTAGATATAATCGCGCCGGGGGCGGATATCCATGACTTCCACAACGGTTTCCAGGGGATTGAGCACCCTGGAAATGATTTCAGGAACAATAAACAATGGCGACTGGCCGGGGCCATAAGCATTAAACGGACGGAAGATGGTCACAGGGAGACCAAACTGACGGGAATAAAACTGACAGGTGTTGTCGGCCAACACTTTGCTGTGACTGTATGGGTTGTATGATTTTACAGGATGGTTTTCATCGACTGGAAGATATTCCGGTTCCCCGTAAAGGTAAGAAGAGACATAGGTAAGGGGGAACTGGTGCTTTCGGCAAAATTCAAGTACATGGACGGTTCCCATGAGGTTGACCTGATAAAAGCCTGTAGGGTTTTTCCAACTCTGAGGGACAAAGGTTTTTCCGGCCAGATGAAAAACATGGGATATCCCGGTGAGAAAATCCAAAGAACCTTCCCGGGTTATATCGTTTAGCGGAAGGTCAAACCCAATTACGTCAAAACCGTTTTCATTCAGGCGGCGGGAGAGTGCTTGACCAATAAACCCCGAAGAACCGGTCACTAAGATTTTTTTCATAAGATTTGGTTCAGCAGGTCGATATCCTCGTTGGCTTTTTCATAATCGTCGGGGCGGCCGATATCGAGCCAATAACCGGCATAAGGAAAAATTTTCACCTTTTCCCGCTGTTTCAGTAAGGCCAGCATAAGTTCGTCAAAACCAAAGGGCTGGCCATCGGGAATGAAATCCAGGACCGCACGGTTCATGGCATAAACCCCCATGCTGACATCAAAGGTATATTCTGGCTTTTCGTGAAAACCAGTAGCAAAAAGGTTGACCGGGTCTACATCAATCACCCCGAAATCGATTTTGGCCCTGCGCTGATAGGTTGAAACGGTCAGCTTGGCATTGTGTTGTAAATGATGATCGTAGAGTGCCTGAAAATCCATATCGGTTAAAAGATCGCCGTTCATGACCAGAAAATCCTCCGGCAAACCAGAAATCAGTTTGATGGGGGCAACGGTCCCTAATGGCTTTTCTTCGATGGAATAATGAATACGGATCCCAAATCGCGAACCATCGCCAAAAAAAGCCTTGATGATTTCAGCAAAATGGTTTAAACAAATAAAAACTTCGTCCACTCCCGATTTTTTCAACCGGCCCGCCAGGATTTCAAGAATGGCCTTTTCGCCTACCGGGACCAGTGGTTTCGGTATTACCGAAGTATAGGGTTTTAAACGGGTTCCTTTGCCCCCGGCAAGAATCACTGCTTTCATCTGTCACTCCTGTTTCCTTTCCTTGTCCCTCAAGGAAAAGAAGCTGTTAAGTTAAATGTTATAAATATTGGATTTGTAGAAAGCCAAATTCGCCGGGTTTTGAAACCAGGCAATGGTCTCCTTTAAACCTTGTTCCAATGCGTACTGCGGGGCCCAGCCAAAAAGCCCTTTTGCTTTTGTGTTGTCGGCCCACAGCCTTTCTACTTCGCTTTTTTCGGGACGGATACGTTCTGTCGCACTGGTTACTGTAATCCCGGTGCCGAGCAAACCGGCGATTTTCCGGGCCAGGTCGCCAATGCTGATTTCAAAATTACTTCCAATATTGACAACTTCGCCCGGTGCGTTATCGCTGATGGCCGCCTGGATAAAACCCTGTGCCGTATCCTTGACAAAATTCAGGTCACGGGTTGGGGTCAATGAACCCAGTTCCAGGGATTTTTTTCCTGCCAGTACCTGTGTGATGATGGTGGGGATGATTGCCCTGGCAGATTGCCTGGGGCCATAGGTGTTGAATGGCCTTACCACGGTGACGGGCAACCCAAACGAACGATAAAACGTCAATGCCAGAAAATCAGCGCCCGCCTTGGTTGCCGCATAAGGCGATTGAGGGTTGACAGGGTGCAGTTCGGTGATGGGGACAAACTGCGCCGTCCCATATACTTCGGATGTTGAAGTATGGATGACTTTTGAAATGCCAAGCTGCCGGGCGGCCTGGAGCACATTGAGGGTCCCTTTCACATTGGTATCAACATATACATCGGGGGAATGGTAACTGTAAGGGATACCTATAAGGGCAGCGAGATGGAAAACAAGATCAACCCCTTTCATCGCTTCCAGAACGCCATTCGGGTCGCGGATATCACCGGTAAACACCGATATCTGCCCCAACACTTTTTCAGGAAGGCCATCCAGCCATCCCCAACGGTTAAAAGAATTGTAATGAACAAAAGCTGTTACCTTACAATTCATTTCCAAAAGAGCTTCAACAAGATGGCTTCCAATGAAACCACCCGCCCCTGTAACCAATACTTTTTTGTTTCGTATTTCCATTTATTCCAAAAGAATTTAGATGATCCGGGATCAAAACAAGATGACAAAAGTAAGAATATAACCCCAGAAACTGACGCTATTAGTAATTTTCTAATTTTGCAGTTATACCCGTGGATTTGAATTGACTATTTTTGCAATCCCGGTTTCGGCCGGAATAAAAGGCAGATATGCGCTGTAGCCACAAAATTGTCCTTTGCCTGATCTTCTTAATTTCCGGATGTAATTCCAACATGCGGGAAGAGGCTATAACCGAAAAGACCGATTCCACCGTTTATAAGAATGAGGCGAGATACATCGATTCACTGATGCAAATCGTCAATTTCCATAATGCTTTCCGAATTGATACAAATCTGGCGCTGTCCGAGGAAGCCTTTAACCGGTCCGTGGCAATCCATTACCTCAGGGGGGAACTGATGGCAATCGGCGGGATTGCATCCTATCATTCATCCACCGGAAATTTGTATAACTCCCTCGAATTCCTTTTTTCCAAACTGGAAAAGCACATGAAGAACGATTATTATCCCGGATACGTCTCGACCCACGGTTGCATTTCCAGCATTTTTTTACAAATAGAGGATACCCTTAAATCCTTTGAACATATCAATCTCGCCGACAAAATTGCACAAATTACAAGGGATCCAGATGATATTACACTTGTTTTTCTGGCAAAAGGAAAATACTTTCTCCACACGGAGGATTACCGCCAGGCCAGGGAATACGGACTCCTTGCCAGGAGCGCTTCAATGGAGGATAACAACCAGGAAAACCTGGGGAGGAGTTATCGTTTGCTGGGCGATATCAGCCAGAGATTAGGTGAATATGGACAGTCGGTTACCGATTATAACCGTGCCATTGAATTGTTTACATCACAGGGTTATATTGTTGATGTTGGCAGTTTATATACCAGAATAGCACATTCTTACATGCTAAAAGGCGATTTTCAAACAGCCCGGGCTTATGACCTGATGTCGTTGCGCAACAGGGAACAATCAGGCATTATGGACCTTGTCGGGCAGTCGATGATCAATATCGGTCGGGTATGTTTAAAGATGAACATGCTGGATTCTTCCTTGTATTATTTAAAAAAAGGGATAGAAATTGTATCCCTGGGGTCAAATCCTGTCATGATTGCCTATGGTTATAAACAACTCTATGAATTTTACTTTGAAAACAAAGATTATAAAAATGCCTTTTATGCCTATCAGGCCTATTCGGAATTCCATCAAAAAGCCATGTTACAAAACAATACAACTAAGATTAACATATTGAATTTTAATTGGTTGGTCAATAAAATGGAATACCGGAACAATGTATTGGCACAGGAAAACACACTGAAAAAAATACAATCACAACGCCGTTGGATGGGAACCCTTCTTTATGAAATTGGGTTTTTGGTTGTTTTCTTTTTAACCCTTTTTGTCAGCAACCTCACAAGGGCCATCCGGGAGAGACAAAAATCGCTCAAGCTGCTCAATGAAAAACTTCAGGATGAGATCAATGAGAAAGCACGATCGGAATCCATGTTGCACCAAAGCGAAGAACGTTACCGTATCCTTACAGATAACCTGGTGGATGTCATATCGTTGTTAGATAAAAACTGGAACCGGATTTATGTCAGTCCTTCCTGTTTCAAACTTTTTGGTTATGAAATGGATGAAATGCTGAAAAAAAAGCCGCTTGATCTGGTTGAACCATCGTTTCAAGTCATTGTAAATCAGGAAATTCAAGAGATGCTTAAGGTAAAAAAGCCAACGCGGTACATTTTCAAGGCTTTGAGGAAAGATGGTACGACCTTTTGGGCAGAAAGCAATGTTAACCCTATTATCAATAAAGAATCCGGAGAGATTCAGGAAGCAATTTCGGTAATCCGGGATATTTCGGAACGGTACATGCATGAAAAAATCCTTTCGGACAATGAACGCCAAAAGGGATTGCTTCTGAACGAAATCCACAACCGGGTGATGAACAATTTTTCTATATTGATCAGCCTGATTGAGATGCAACGCCATTTAACCAACGATCCTGTTTTATGCAGTTCCTTTACGGATTTGCGACTCCGCGTAAGGACCATGTCGCTGGTCCATGAGCAACTCTACCTGGATCAGGACATTCATGTTGTCCCACTTGGCGATTACCTGCAGCACCTTATTCTGATTGTGGCTTCCGCTTATAAAAATGAAAGGATCACGCTGCGCACCGATATTGATCCCTGCAGTGTGAACATAGAAACTGTACTTCCCTTAGGATTAATCGTCAATGAACTGATGACCAATGCTTTTAAATACGCATTTCCGGGAAATCGTACCGGTTATATTTGGATCTCTTTAAAACCTGATACGCCCGGTTCATGGAACCTGACCATTCGGGACAATGGCATTGGGCTGCCTCCCGGCTTTTCAATCCAGGATTCTCAATCGATGGGATCTCAAATTATCCAGATCCTTGTTCAACAAGTGGATGCAACATTAAAAATTTCCCAGGATGAAGGAGTATGTTTTACCGTTACTTTTCCTGTAAATATGAATTAAGCCTATGGACAATCAACAAACACGGATTGCATTTTTGGGGGCAGGGGCCATTGGCACTGCACTGGGAAATGTTCTGGCCGGGAACAGGGATGCCCAGGTAACCTTGCATTCGGTTGAAACCCATGTTGTGGATGAAATAAATTCACAACACATAAATTCAAAATATTTTCCCACGCTCCATCTCCATCCCCGTTTGAAAGCTACTACCAACAACCGGTTATTGGAAGATGCCAACATTTTGTTTCTGGCCATACCCTCGGTTGTTTTGATGGATTACTTAGAAACAATCAGGGGGCATATTCCTCCCGGCATCCTTCTTGTCAATCTGGCAAAAGGATTTGGGGCTGAATATAAAACGGTTTACCAATGTCTCCGTGAATCCCTTCCCAACCCGGCATGTACCCTGAAAGGGCCTGGATTTGCACGGGAACTTATCGACCAATCCCCGACCGGGTTGACCCTCGCGTATGAAAGTTACTTGCCGGCGCCCCTTCCTAACGGCGCAACAGCCCATAATGAAAAGGTTTTCCCGCATCCGGCCAGCCGGATACCCGATTTATTTCAGGGGAGCAATATCATCTTTGATTACTCTTCCGACTGCCAGGGGGTAGAGATTCTCAGCATTCTGAAAAACATCTATGCTGTGGTGATGGGGATTGTGGACGCACAATACAATTCCCCGAATCTCCGGTTTTTGGTTTTAACAAAGGCTTTCCGTGAAATGAGGCAGGTGCTGCGTTATTTTGGGGGCAGGGAAGAGACCCTGTTTAATTATTGTGGCTATGGTGATTTCGCCTTGACCGCGTTGAACGACTTAAGCCGGAACCGGACCCTTGGGTTATTGATCGGAAAAGGTTTTTTTACGCAACACGTCTCACACGACCTGGTCCTGGAAGGGAAAACAGCGGTCAATGTTTTTTTCAGGGAATTATCGAAAGAAGTGGATGTTGTGGTTCGTTTTCCGATCCTGGCCGAACTTTTTCAGATTTTCAATGCGGAATACGATGTTTCCGCTTTTGTGAATACCATTCTGACCCTGAAAGAGTGGGAACCCTGCGAATGAATGCCATGACCGGATGGTTATACCGGCAGAAACAAGGTTTGCAAAAATGGTCATTTCAAATCCCTTAGAACAACGGCGTCTAAACGAAAATTGCTTTGTATTTTCATTAAGATGCAGGATAAAAGGAAATTATTTTGTATTTTTGTATTCATTTCCGGGGCTGACCGGTTTTGACAGCAAGGAAGTGGGATTGTAAGCATGCCGAGTTTTCGTGTCTTGACCTCGTAAAAAATCAGTTCACACAGCCTATAAACGGCGACAATTATTCTTACAGACTGGCTGCTTAATTTTAGAAATTAAGCGCGTCTTGTCTCCCGGGAAACCCTTCTCAACGGTGTTCCGGATGAGGCATCGAAAAGGTTGGGATAGTTCAGGCTTTGTTCTGCAGCCTGGGCAAATTTAAAAGAACTAAGGGTTGGATGGGCTTGTGGCCGGCCAGTTGAACCCCGACAATCAAACGGTCACTAAGCATGTAGAAAGCATTTTTGCTACTTGTTTGGACGAGGGTTCGAATCCCTCCAGCTCCACAAATTACGTTAAACAATTGAAAAGTGTTATTTCAAATATTATGTTAATCAATCGGTTACGTAATTTAACACTCAAAGTTTGAAACGCTCCTTTTCATGATTTGACTGGTTTTCTGCCACAATTCTGCCACAGAAAAATCCAAAGTCATGAACGCTACTTTTAAGATTTACCCACGTACCGACTTTCAAATGAAAGACGTTTTTTTTTGCACCCCCTGAAATTTTTGCAGAGGGGCTGTCCTTGGTCAAATCAACGGGTATATTTTTTTACTTCCTCCAGCGTAATGGCGCCATCGCTGAGGATAACCAACCGTTCAACCACGTTTTTCAATTCCCGGACATTACCGGTCCAGGGGATGGTTTTTAATTCTTCGATGGCTTCTTCCGTTATCTCTTTGGGGGCTTTTCCCATCCCTGCGCAAAACTCAACAATGAAATACTGTACAAGCAGCGGTATATCGTCTATGCGCTTAGACAAGGCAGGAACGTCAATGATGATCACGCTTAAACGGTGATAAAGATCCTCCCTGAAGGTTTTGTTCAGGATCTCTTCCCTGATATTTTTATTGGTGGCGGCAATTACCCTCACATCAACCATGATCTCTTTTTCACCGCCGACCCGGGTGATCTTTTTTTCCTGAAGGGCGCGCAACACTTTCGACTGGGCCGAAAGGCTCATATCGCCAATCTCGTCCAGAAACAAAGTCCCTCCGTTTGCCTGCTCAAAATCTCCCTTGTGTTGTTTTATGGCCGAAGTAAAAGAACCCTTTTCATGGCCGAATAAATTACTTTCTATCAATTCGGTCGGTATGGCGGCACAGTTGACCTCCACAAACGGACCATTGGAACGTTGGCTCAACGCATGAAGATGACGGGCAACCAGTTCCTTCCCCGTACCGCTTTCACCGGTTATCAACACCCGCGCTTCCGTTGGCGCCACTTTTTCAATAAGCTGCCGGATTTGTTGTATCGCCTGAGATTCGCCAATCATGGTATAATTGGTTTCAATTTTTTTGCGCAAATTGCGGGTTTCATCCAACAAATCCTTGCGGGCTAAGGCATTGCGCAACGTTACCAGCAACCGGTTCAGGTCGGGCGGTTTTGCAATATAATCATAGGCCCCGGCTTTTATGGCTTCAACGGCAGTCTCAATGGTCCCATGTCCGGATATCATGATAACCGGTGCATCGGTCATCTTCATTACCTGCACCAACACCTCCATTCCGTCCATCCTGGGCATTTTAATGTCACAAAGGATAACATCATACCGCTCCTCATTCACCCGCTTTAACCCTTCCATCCCATCGGCGGCCTCATCAACCTGGTACTTTTCATACTCCAATATCTCCTTAAGGGTACTTCGTATGCTTTTCTCATCATCGATAATCAGAATCCGGCTCATAGAAAAAAGTTAACCAATGATAAACAACAAACAAGGCAATTCAAAAACCAACCACGGGCATCCATTGAAAACCAAAGGTAGGGAAAGTTTCACTACTTTTGTGACATCATGAAAAGTGGTAAAAAAAAAATTCTCGTTTTATTTCTGTTCATCTCTTTAATTACTGGTATTTCGGCGGATGCCCAAAGCGTTCCCGGCAGGACCCTCCTTTTTCCCTGGGCAGGAGGGTTAAATTCCTGTCAATTTTGCCCACTCGATCTCAACCTCGATGGCATAGAAGATTTGCTTATTTTCGACCGTCATGGAAACCGGAAGCTTACCTTTATTAATGGGGGAACCCCCAATACAACCGACTTTGCCTACACCCCGGAGTATGCAGGCAAACTTCCGGGATTCCACGATTGGGTGATCAGTACAGATTATAACTGCGATGGAAAAAATGATCTGTTTACCTATGGCTATGGCGGCGTGAGGGTTTTTCAGAACATTTCCGATTCAGTACTTAAATTCAAACTGATAACCGATTTACTTGAATCTTTTTATTACACCGGAAAAATCGGGATACTGGTTACCAGTGTCGATTATCCGGCCCTGGCCGATATCGACAACGACGGGGACCTTGACTTATTGACCTTTTTCGGGCTCGGTTCTTTTGTTGAATATCATAAAAACCTCTCCATTGAAAAATATGGGAACTGCGACAGTCTCGATTACCGGCTCACCGACCTTTGCTGGGGAAAGTTTAAGGAGAGCGAAGGGGGAAACCACATCGAACTTAATGCCGTTTGCCCATATACGGCGTGTTTGCCCGCAGCTGCCGGGAACGAGCGCCAATCGGGAAAAATATCGCAACCGGGAGTGCCAAAACATACGGGTTCCACCATGGTCGCAACCGATTGGAACAACGACGGGTTAAAAGACCTTCTGCTCGGGGATGTTGATTTTCCGGGTTTAATCATGCTTACCAACGGAGGCACGGTCGATACCGCCGTCATGGTTGCACAGGACTCCACTTTTCCCTCCAACTCGCAGACCATCAAACTGTTTTCTTTTCCTGTTGCCTGTTGGCTCGACATGGACAACGATGGTTTAAACGACCTGGTCATCTCCCCTTTTGACCCGAATTTGATGATTGCCGAAAATTTCAACTGTGTCTGGTTTTATAAAAACAGGGGAACCAATACCCAACCGGTTTTTGAATTTCAGTCCCCGGCATTTTTTCGCAATGAGATGATGGACTTTGGTTCAAACGCCTTTCCTGTGTTATACGATTTTGACAGGGACGGGCTTATCGATCTCTTTGTGGGCAATTGGGGATATTACAATTCATCGTATTATTCGCAGGGGGTACTCCATTCAGTTTATACATCGTCCGTTGCTTATTTTAAAAACACCGGCACCCATCAGGATCCGGTTTTTACCTATGTAACCGGTGATCTTGCCGGAATTTCAAACCTTAGCCTGCTGGGGGCGTATCCGACTTTCGGGGACTTGAATGGAGATGGTTTGACCGACCTGCTCATCGGAAATTCAGATGGGACACTGATTTTCTTCCCAAATTCAGATACCAAGGGGGAGGTTCCCGCTTTCGGACAACCCCAACCCGATTACCAGCAAATAAACGTTGGGGCTTACAGTACGCCACAGCTTTTTGATCTTGACAGGGATGGTTTCCCCGAACTGATTATCGGGGAACGTCAGGGAAATTTGAATTATTATTACAACCATGGCCCTCCAAACAATCCGGTTTTTGTCCTTGTTACCGACAGTTTGGGCAAGGTCAATGTCACCAATTATCATATCTCCTGGAATGGCTTTAGTACGCCCTGTTTTTTTCATTTGCCGGATGCAGGGACAAGACTTCTCGTAGGATCGGAAGAGGGAAAGTTGTATCTGTTTGATTCAATTGACGGGAACCTTGAAGGGAAATTTTCCCCCGCCAGCGACCTCTATCTCCTGACCGGTGCAACTCCCAGGGACACCGCTTATGGATGGCGTACCTCCGGCGCCATTGCCCTGCTTGGGGACCCCGAAAAATTCGACCTTATCGTGGGAAATTATTCCGGAGGGTTGAATTACATCAGCTCAAAACCACCAGCCCGGATTGTCCCCGGGATTGACCAAACAAAATCCCCGGGAAAAACCAGGTTGCTGGTCTTTCCAAATCCAGCCAATAACCGGGTCCAGGTTGAACTTGACAACCCCTCCTTTTTCCCAACAAACAATCTAAGCCCCTTTCAAATCCTTTTCCTTTTCGATGTCTTAGGTCAAAAAATCAGGGCGTATCCATGGAGAGGCCATCAGCAAATTGACACTTCGCTTCTCCCTGATGGCATCTACCTGCTCCGGACAGGCCCCATAACCCGGAAACTGATCATCCAGCATCCCTGATTTTTCACCTTTTACGTAATTCCCATTAAACCATCCGGCCCACGGATGTCATTGAATATTTATTTCCCTTTATCTGACAAGGAGTTACGATCGTTGGTCACATCCTTGGTCCCACGATCAACCTAAAGGAAAAGATCAATAAAAAAAAGTTATTAACAAGTGGAGGTTTGTGGAGGAAAGTGGAGATTATTCTTTATATTTACACTCGAAAAAAAAGAGCAGTGCCGACAACGAACCTCATCGGAGAATATGAATGCCGGATTGATGAAAAGAGCCGCATTATCTTGCCATCTGCGCTGAAAAAACAGATCAGCCAGGAGGCGCAGGAGAAATTTGTGATCAATCGGGGATTCGAAGGTTGTCTTGTTCTTTATCCCTACAATGTTTGGAAAGAGACTACTGAAAAGATCAACAAGCTCAACCTTTTTGTGCGCGATAACCGTCGGTTTGTCCGTTTTTTCTACAATGGCGCCACAGAGTTGACCATGGATAGTCAGAACCGGTTATTGTTGCCAAAGACATTGCTTGGTTTTGCATCCATCGAAAAGGAGGTTGTTTTATTTGCCTATGCTGACCGGATAGAGGTCTGGGATAAACACACCTATGAGCAGTTATTGTCGAAAGAGCCTGAAGATTTTGCCCAGTTGGCAGAAAAAGTAATGGGAAAACAAGAAGGAAACAGCGTCATTGATGATGTACCATAATAGTGTTTTACTCAACGAAAGCGTGGATTTTTTATCCATCCGCCCGGATGGCACCTATGTAGATGCCACCTACGGTGGGGGTGGGCACACCAGGGCTATCCTTGACCGGCTAACCAGTGGCAGGGTAATTGCCTTTGACCAGGACGCAGAGGCAATCCAAAACCGGATTGACGATCCAAGGCTTATTATGGTAAACAACAATTTCAGGTTCTTGCGCAATTTCCTGATGCTGCACCGTGCGTTGCCGGTGGATGGGGTGATGGCGGACCTTGGCATCTCTTCGCATCAGATTGACCAACCCGAACGTGGTTTTTCAACCCGTTTTGAAGGTGCCCTCGATATGCGTATGGATCAAAGAAAGGGGTTAACAGCAAGAGAGGTAGTAAATAAATATGGTGAAGAAAAATTATCCGATTTGTTCAGGGTTTATGGCGAAATACAAAACGCGCGCAGGTTGGCTTCCCTACTTGTAGTAAACCGCAAAAACAATTCCATCGAAACCACAACAGAACTGAAGGAGATAGCTCAAAACTGTGCCATGAGGGGAAAAGAAAACAAATACCTGGCCCAGGTTTTCCAGGCCCTCCGCATAGAGGTAAACCAGGAGATAGACGCGTTGAAGGAGCTATTGGTACAGGCCTCGGATTGTCTCAAACCCGGGGGCCGATTGGTGGTGATCGCATATCACTCGTTAGAAGACAAACTGGTTAAGAATTTCTTCCGGTCGGGCAATTTTGAAGGCCGGATTGAAAAAGATTTTTTTGGAAATATTCTGGCTCCGCTCCACATGGTAACACGAAGAGCAATGGTTTCACCGGCAGGAGAAATTGAAAAAAACAGTCGTTCCCGGAGCGCCCGGTTGCGGGTAGCAGAAAAAAAATAAAGATGCAGGACCATTGGAAATATACAGATCAACCCTTACACGGCAAAGCCAATACATGGTCGGAACCCGATTTGAGTGAAGGGGACAAGGACTCCGGCCCCAATCCATCCCATCCCGAAGACCAGGTTCGTTCGGTAAAAAAAACCAGAAAAAGGGGGAAAGCTGTCAAGGAGTTTTTGGGAGGGGATTACCTGTCACGGGAATGGGTAACCAGCAATATTCCGTTTCTTTTCTATGTCGCAGTGCTCACGATGGTTTATATCGGCAATACCTACAATACTGAAAAAAAATATAAAGACATAGAACGGACAAAAAACGAGTTAAAAGAGTTACGTTACCGCTATATAACCACCAAATCAGCGCTGATGTTCCAGTGCCGGCAATCGGAAATTTCGAAGAAGGCAATTGCATATGGGCTGAAAGAAACCCTCTTTCCTCCTTACAAGATCCTCTATTCGGAGAATATCCTGAGCGCCAGTCAAGAATAATGGAATGAAAGAGATAAAAAAAGACATATTGGTCCGCATCTATATTGTTTATTTCGGTATTCTGGTTTTTGGCCTGATTATCCTTGCCCGTGTTTTCATGATCCAGCAACTGGAAAAGAAAAAATACGCATCCATGGCTTTAAAGCAGGAGATCCGTCTTGAAGAAGTCAAGGCTATCCGTGGGAATATTTATGCCGACGACGGCTCCTTGTTGGCCGTTAGCGTTCCCATTTTTGAAGTCCGGATGGATGTAGTTACCGACTCTGTTTCGGATGTTGTTTTCAGGGCGAATGTCGATTCATTGTCGATCGCTCTTTCGAACCTCTTTCACGACCGGAAGCCTTCGGAATATAAAGATATGTTGTGGGAGGCCCGGCGCAACAATTCCCGGTTTCTTTTAATCCAGCGCGATGTAACCTATCCTGAGCTGGACAAAATCAATAAATTCCCCATTTTCCGGCGGGGAAAATACAAGGGCGGGTTAATCGTAATTCCCCGTTATGAGCGCGAATTGCCTTATAAAACGCTGGCCAGGAGAATCATTGGATATGAAAGCGGAGAGGGCAAAAACAAAGTATTTGTCGGTCTCGAAGGGTCGTTCAGCAAAAACCTACAGGGGACCAACGGACAACGCCTGATGCGGCGTGCGGGGGGCCAGGCGTGGATGCCGATAGACACAGAGAGCGATATTGAACCACAAAATGGAGATGATATCATCACAACCATCAACGTTAACCTTCAGGATCTGGCCGAAACAGCACTCAGAAAAGAGTTGGTGGCCGATAGTGCCGATCATGGTTGCGTTGTCGTCATGGAGGTTGAAACCGGTTACATCCGGGCAATGGCAAACCTGGGGCTTACCAAAGAAGGCACCTATGAGGAAATTTTTAATTATGCGATCGGAGAGTGTCAGGAAACCGGATCTACTTTTAAGCTGGCTTCGTTCCTTGTTGCGTTGAACGATGGGGCAATCACGCCCGAAACCCCGGTCAACTGTTACGGGGGGATCACTACTTACGCAGGTCGAAAAATGGAGGATTCACATCGTGGGCTTTTCGTAATCCCTGCCCGTGAAGTTTTTGAAAAATCGTCGAATGTGGGAACCTCCCGGATGATCTATACAGCCTATTCAGATAATCCCCAGCGGTTTATCGACGGACTATACCGGATCGGGATCAACCGTCCGTTAAACCTCCAGATTGCAGGCGAAGGCCGTCCCTATATCAAAACAACGAAAAGCAAATATTGGTCCGCCTTGTCCCTTCCTTGGATGTCGATTGGGTATGAGATTTCCCTGGCGCCCATTCACCTGTTGACCCTCTACAATGCCGTGGCCAACAACGGAACGATGGTTAAACCTCTATTTGTTAAAGAAATACGTAGAAACGGAACCCCAGTCCAACGGTTTGACCCGGTAATCATCAATCCGCAGATCGTTTCACCCGAAGCCATTAGAAGTGCACAAAGTCTCCTTTTGGGCGCTGTGGAAGAGGGAACGGGCCAGGGGATCAGGGCCCCCCATTATCAGATTGCCGGAAAAACAGGAACAGCTCAAATTGCAGCCAACAATAAAGGGTACCGACAAGGGACCCGACAGGTAAAGTATAAAGGTTCATTTGCAGGATATTTCCCGGCCAACAATCCGAAATATTCGTGTATCGTTGTGATTGTCAACCCGAAAAAAGGAAAATATTATGGTGGTTCCATAGCAGCCCCTGTTTTCAGGGAAATATCGGACAAACTGTATGCCCTGGAACCCGATATCCTGATTCCATTGCCTGAAGATTCCTCTTCGAATTTTTTGCCCATTGGACGTCCGGGTTCAACAGCCGACCTTTCAAAAGCATTTTCAGCGCTTGGCATCAAAGCAACAAGCGCCAACGGCAAATCGGCCTGGGGAAAACCTGAAAACGTTTTTAACAAAATTACATTAACGCCCCAGGAAATTACCAAAGGGATCATGCCCGATGTTAAAGGCATGGTGCTCAAAGATGCCTTGTTCCTATTGGAGCAACAAGGGCTAAACGTACTGGTGACCGGAAAAGGCAGTGTGGTAAGCCAATCGGTTTTACCCGGGGCCATGATTAAAAAAGGGATGGCAGTGATCATTGAGCTTCGTTTAAACCAGGAGAAACCAAAACCAGAAGCAGGATGAAATTAAGGGAACTCACCGGAGGGATCATCATCCGCAAAAGCATTGGAGATACCGATATCCTGATCAACGGTCTCAGCTTTGATTCGCGGATTATTGTTGAAGGCAACCTCTTTTTTGCCATCCGGGGAACGACTTCCGATGGACATGATTTTATTGAAGAAGTCCTTCGCCGTGGGGCTGCCGGCATAGTTTGCGAAACTGTTCCCGTTCATGTGAAAAAAGGCGTTTGTTATCTTGTTGTGGAAAACAGCAACATAGCCCTGGGCGAAATGGCATCGGCCTTTTACGGCAATCCTTCCGGGAAGATGCATTTGATTGGCGTCACAGGAACCAATGGCAAAACGACGACCGCAACTTTATTGTACCGGTTGTTTCTCGGGCTTGGGTACAGCTGTGGACTGATCTCCACCATCATAAACAAAATAAACACTACTTCGTTTCCTGCAACGCATACAACCCCGGACCCCATCCGGACCAACGAACTGATGTCCCGGATGGCCGAGGCAGGGTGTGCTTATTGTTTTATGGAGGTTTCTTCGCATGCCATCGATCAGGAACGGATTTCAGGTTTGACCTTCGCAGGTGGAATTTTCACCAATCTCACCCACGACCATCTTGATTATCATAAAACTTTTGAGGCATACTTAAAAGCAAAAAAGCATTTTTTCGACCTGCTTCCCTCCGGGTCCTTCGCATTGGTTAACAAAGACGACAAACACGGTTCTGTTATGTTACAGAACACCCTGGCAGGAAAATACACTTACAGTTTGCACGGAATGGCTGATTTTCGGTGCATTATCCTCGAAAATCAATTTAGCGGGCTACAATTGGCCATAGATGGCATAGAGGTATGGTTCAAACTGATCGGCACCTTCAATGCCTATAACTTGCTATCGGCATATGCGGCAGCCACCTTGTTAGGCCAGGATAAAAATGCGATTCTCACCATTTTAAGCCAATTAGAACCGGTAGATGGAAGGTTCAATTATGTCAGGTCGCCGGATCATGTGACCGCCATTGTGGATTATGCCCACACACCCGATGCTTTACAAAACGTATTGGAGACAATCAATACCATCCGGGGGCATCATGAGCAGTTGATCACTGTGGTTGGCGCCGGGGGGAACCGGGATGTTTCAAAACGCCCCATCATGGCTTCCATTGCATGTACGTTCAGCGACCGGGTGATTTTTACTTCCGACAACCCCCGTTTTGAAGACCCGGAGTCCATTTTGGCTGACATGAAACAAGGAGTGGAACCTTCGCAGGCCTGGAAAGTTCTGACCATTGTGAATCGCGAGGAGGCAATAAAAACGGCATGTGCCCTGGCCCAACCTGGAGATATTCTTCTGGTTGCAGGAAAAGGACATGAAGCGTACCAGGATGTCCGGGGGGTGAAACACCCTTTTAATGATAAGGAAATTCTTCAGGCTATATTCAAAAATATACATACAATCAATCCGTAAGGAGATGTTATATTATTTTTTTTCATGGTTGGATACAACCTTTAACCTGCCCGGGGCGGGGGTTTTTCAATATATTTCGTTCAGGGCGGCTGCCGCACTGATCACCTCGTTGTTCATAACCATGATTATCGGGAAAAGACTGATCCATTTCCTGCAAAAGAAACAGGTGGGCGAAACCATACGCGACCTTGGGCTGGAAGGCCAAAACCAAAAACAAGGGACCCCCACCATGGGAGGGTTGATCATTCTTTCGGCCATCCTCATCCCCTCTCTGTTGTTTGCGAAACTGCACAATATATATATCATCCTGGTCATGATCGCCACTTTATGGCTGGGGTTGATCGGATTTCTGGACGATTATATCAAAGTTTTTAAGAAAGACAAAAAAGGACTTCCCGGGAAGTTGAAAATTCTTGGACAAATAGGGCTCGGGTTGATTGTCGGTTTCACCATGTATTTTAGTGAACGTATCGTGATCCGGGAAAGAATACAACAGGCAGCCTATATTCCTGCAACCGATGTTTTTAATGTTGAAGGAGGCGCTACGGCTCAGGAAAAAACAAGGATATTTTCGAAGGAGGCAGTGAAGTCAACCAAAACAACCATTCCTTTTGTCAAGAACAACGAATTTGATTACAGTCAGCTGGTTTCATGGTTGGGAAAAGGCGCCAAACAATGGACATGGCTGATTTTCATACCCATTGTTATCTTCATCATTATTGCTGTATCCAACGGGGCCAATCTCACCGACGGCCTGGATGGGCTTGCCACCGGGACTTCGGCCATCATTGGGCTGACACTTGGGGTATTCGCCTATGTTTCCGGCAACATTGTATTTGCCAATTATCTAAATATCATGTACATACCAAATACCGGCGAACTTGCCATTTACATTTCGGCATTTGTAGGCGCTTGTATTGGCTTTTTATGGTACAACTCTTATCCGGCTCAGGTCTTTATGGGCGATACGGGAAGTCTTGCTTTGGGAGGAATCATTGCTGTTTTTGCGATCATGATCCGGAAAGAGATACTGATCCCGATTTTTTGCGGGGTTTTTTTAGCCGAGAATCTTTCGGTGGTGATGCAGGTGGGTTGGTTCAAATATACCCGGAGAAAATTCGGTGCCGGGCGAAGGATATTTAAAATGGCGCCCCTCCATCATCATTACCAAATCCTGGGATACCATGAATCAAAAATCGTCCTGCGGTTTTTTATCGTCAGTATCATGCTGGCAGTTTTATCGATTGTAACACTCAAACTAAGGTAACAACCATGACATTAGAAGTCTTAGCAAAACAGGGGCACGCTACGTTGTACGATTCATTGGCCGCCTCCATTGGGCCTAAAATCAGGGAAATACGAAAAGAGTCGATTAAAGAGAGTTTTTTGGGATTTCAGGAACCGGAACATCGGCTCGAGACGGTTGCCAACATTCATGGAATGGAGTTTATCAACGATTCGCGTTCCTCCAACATCAACGCTACCTGGTATGCCATTGAAAGTATTTCCAGACCAATAATCTGGATTGTTGGCGGTGTTGAAAACGGAAACGATTATTCGGTAATACACCCTTTGGTACAACGGTTTATTAAAGGGATAATCTGTCTGGGCTTAGATAATCGACGCATCCACGAGGCATTTGATGATTTGGGAAAACCCATGGCCGATGTGGTCACCATGGAAGATGCCGTAAAAGCGGCCTATGCCATTGGCAACCGCAACGATGTAATTCTACTCTCGCCGGCTTGCGCCAGTTTCGACCTTTTTGAAAACTACGAAGAACGGGGAAAAGCATTCCGAAAAGCGGTTAAAAATTTATAAGGAGAGAGGCCATGCCACACTTTTTCAAGGATATGAAGGGAGATAAAGTAATCTGGACCGTTGTTGTGATCCTTTGTATTGTTTCGTTGCTCGCTGTTTACAGCAGTACCGGGACCCTTGCGTATAAAAAACAGCATGGCAATACCGAGTATTATCTTGTGAAACATTTCCTTATCCTTGGTTTCGGCCTCATTCTTATGTACATAACCCATCTGATCAAATACACGTATTATTCGCGAATTTCACAGATCGGGCTATTTCTGACTTTACCCCTGCTCCTGGTCACGTTGATTTCAGGCACCAATTTAAACGAAGCGCCCCGGTGGCTAACGGTTCCGTTGATCAACCTCACCATTCAAAGTTCCGATATTGCCAAACTTTTTTTGTTTATGTACCTGGCCAGGATATTGAGCAAAAAACAAGAGATGGTCCGTGATTTTCGAAAAGGTTTCCTTCCGGTTATCATTCCGGTGATCCTTGTGACCATTTTGATTTTACCGGCCAATTTTTCCACTGCAGCCATTCTGTTTGTGACCAGTTTGATCATCATGTTTATCGGAAGGATCAGTATGAAGTATATGTTGTCGCTGATCGTACTGGGCTTTATCGGGACGATCATCATTTTTTCATTGTCCAGGTCATTTCCAAAACTATTTCCCCGTTCAGGGACCTGGATTGCCCGTATTGATCATTATATCAACAAAGACAAAGCCAATAGCGACGCCACCTATCAGATTGACCAGGCCAAGATTGCCATTGTTTCAGGGGGAATCTTTGGGAAATCGCCGGGTAAAAGCACCCAACGGAATTTTCTGCCCCATCCCTATTCCGACTTCATTTTTGCCATCATCATTGAAGAGTATGGAATCGCCGGGGGCGGTTTTTTGTTGCTTCTGTACCTTATTCTCTTTTATAGGGTTATCCGTATTGCCAGTCGAAGCGAAGGAAACTTTGGCTCGTTGCTGGTTGTAGGAATTGGGTTTAGTCTTGTTTTTCAAGCGCTTATTAATATGGCCGTAGCCGTGGACCTGTTTCCGGTTACCGGTCAAACAATGCCCCTGGTAAGCATGGGCGGCACCTCGATCTGGTTCACCAGTATTTCGTTGGGGATTATCCTCAGTGTAAGCCGGAGGACGGAGATGGAAACCAAAAACGGGACTGAGGTGGAAATCCTTCAGGAACCAGGGTTGGGCATAAAACCTCAAACGAATCTGGCCGGATGAAAAAAATTATAATCAGCGGCGGGGGAACCGGTGGACATGTATATCCGGCTATTGCCATTGCCAATGCATTGAAAGCAAGGCAGGGTCCGGTTGACATCTTATTTATCGGGGCACTGGGCCGAATGGAGATGGAAAAAGTACCATCGGCAGGTTACCGGATTGAAGGATTAAATATCAGTGGGTTCCAGAGAAGAATAACCGTGAAAAATCTGACCTTTCCATTTAAACTGGCCGCAAGTTTGATCAGGGCACGAAAAATTATTGCCCGTTTCAAGCCCGATGTTGTTATTGGAGTAGGAGGTTATGCCAGTGGCCCGACGGTAAGAATGGCTGCATCACAAGGAATCCCCTGCCTGATCCAGGAACAGAATTCATTTCCAGGGATGACCAACCGGTTGTTGGCCAGGAAAGCCCGGACCATTTGCGTGGCTTATGAAGGAATGGAAAAATTTTTCCCGTCAGAAAAAATCCGATTGACAGGCAACCCCATTCGTCAGGACTTGTTAAACATCACCGGAAAAGAAAAAGAAGCGCGGGCTTTCTTTGGAATAAAGGAGGGCGAAAAAGTTGTTTTGGTATTGGGGGGAAGTCTTGGCGCAGCTTCCATTAACAAAGCCATGTTGAAATTTATTGGCGACCATATCCCTTCTGTTACCCCTTTTCTGTTGATCTGGCAAACGGGAAAACATTATTATGAATCGGTCAGGGTTGATTTAAACAATATTGGTACCAGGCTCCCCGGCACGATGAGGGTAGTGGTTTTTCCCTTCATTGACCGGATGGACCTTGCCTATGCTGTCGCCGACCTGATTGTTTCGAGGGCTGGCGCTATTGCCATTTCAGAACTGAGCGTTGTTGCCCGGCCAACCATTCTTGTTCCATCGCCCAATGTGGCCGAAGACCATCAAACTAAAAATGCCGAAGCACTGGTCAGAAAAAAGGCAGCGCTCCTGATCCGCGACCAGAATGCAACAGAAACCCTGGGCAATACCATTGTTACATTAATAAACAACCCCTCCCTGCAACAGGAATTGACCAATCATTTAAAACCATTGGGAATAAGGGATGGCGCTGAAAAAATAGCAGAAGAGGCATGTAGGCTAATTTCCACCACCAGGGAAAAAGAAGACCGGAATTTTTTGTTCAATCCTATAAAACAGTCCAAATGATGAAACCCGAAAACATACATTCGGCCTATTTTATTGGGATCGGAGGAATCGGAATGAGCGCTTTGGCCCAATACTTTTCCTGGCTGGGAATTACTGTTTCAGGTTATGACCGGACCCCTACGGCATTGACCGCCAGGTTAATCGATGAAGGCATTCCGGTCCATTATGAAGACAACCCCGATCTGGCCCCGGAAACTCCCGATCTGGTCATTTATACGCCCGCCATTCCCCCGGACCACCTTGAATTTCTACATTACAAAAAACTGGGCCTTCCCATGAAAAAAAGGGCCGAGGTATTGGGCTGGGTCACGGCACCCTTTAAAACCATTGCCGTTGCCGGAACACACGGAAAAACCACTACTTCTTCCCTGATTGCCCATATTTTATACAGTGCTGGTTTCGATTTTCTTGCCTTCCTGGGAGGTATTGCCAGAAATTATGGAAACAATTTTGTAAGATTTCCATCCATCGGGGAACCATCCAATTTCCATTCATCCCATGATCCAAAACCTTTATGCGTGGTCGAGGCCGATGAATATGACCGCTCCTTCCTTCAACTTGCCCCCTATTTAAGTATTGTCACCTCCACCGATCCCGACCATTTGGATGTATATGGAAATACGGAAGACCTGAAAAGAAGTTTTGAAGCGTTTACTTCACGGATTGCCGAAGGCGGAAAACTAATCATCAAACAAGGGGTTTCGATCAAGCCGCTTCAGGAAGGGCGTTATACATCCTATTCCTATTCGGTATCCGGCAATTCATCCTTTCATGCGGAAAATATCCGGTTGGACAAAGGTTTGTTTCAATTCGATTTTATTGCCCCAGACCGAAAGTATGAAAATTTTATCCTGGCCATACCAGGTTTATTTAATCTTGAAAATGCAGTGGCAGCGCTTTCGGCAAGCCACATTCTGGGGGTAGGCGAGGATGCCATGAAAAAGGCGCTCCAGAATTATCAAGGGGTTCAGCGAAGGTTTGATTTCCGGATCCGGCGCAATGATTTTATTTACATTGACGATTATGCGCACCATCCCGAAGAGCTCCGTGCAAGTATCGGTTCTGTCAGGGCCATCTATCCGGAAAAAAAGATAACCGGAATTTTTCAGCCCCATCTCTTTTCCAGGACCCGGGATATGGCAAACGAATTTGCCCGAAGTCTTGAAATGTTGGATGAACTCTATCTTCTTGAGATTTATCCTGCCCGCGAAAAGCCCATGGAAGGGGTCGATTCGTCGATGTTATTCGATTTAATCGGGCTAAAACATAAAACGCTGACGACAAAGACCGGGGTTCTCCCCCTTTTATTAAAAAATAAGCCTGAAATCCTGATGACCCTTGGGGCAGGGGACATTGACCAACTTATTGAGCCCATCATGGAAAGTTTTGGGAAACAGTAGCAACGAATGAAGAAATTTTTAAAAATCCTGAAAATAGCTGCCTGGACGCTTGTGATTATCGGAGCCATCGCCCTGATAGGGTATTCAGAGATCAGTCATTTTAATCGCAGGTGCAATGCAGTGCGGATAACGATCGACTATGGGGCTGCCGATATTCTTATCACCAAAGGGGATGTTGATTCCATTGTAAGAAAAACAGCCGGAACACTTCATGGAAAGCCTTTGGGGATAATCCATTCAGGGGCCATTGAAAAAGCGGTCAGATCGCAGCCCTATGTTTCGAAGGTGTCGGTTTATGAAGGAATCAAAGGGGAACTGTTCATCGATATCAAGCAACGGGAACCGATCCTACGGGTCTTAAACAACAAATATGAAAGTTTTTATATTGACGATGCCGGCGCATTGCTTCCAATTAACCCGAATTATTCAGCCAATGTTTTGGTTGCCAATGGTTTTATAACCGATTCATATAGAAAAAACCCCGGATACAGCATGGACATTATGGCCCTTTCCGATTCCATTTATACCGATTCCGTGATAACCGGACTATACCGACTGGCCAAATACATATCGCATCACAAATTTTTGAAATCGCAAATAGGCCAAATCTATGTTAATGATTACCATGAGTTTGAACTTATTCCAAGAATAGGCGACCATGTGATTTTGCTGGGCAAGGCACAGGGGTTGGACCAGAAATTCCGGAAACTTTATGCGTTTTACCGGTTGGGGCTGAATAAAACAGGATGGGAAAAATACAACGTTATTAATATTAAATATAAAAACCAGGTGGTTTGTTCCAAAATATAACAAAGACATGAAAAACTCAGGCATTATTGTCGGTCTCGACATTGGCACAACGAAAATAGCAGTGATTGTCGGCCGTAAAAACGAACATGGAAAAATTGAAATTTTAGGATATGGGAAAGTGCCCTCCATTGGCGTAAAACGGGGTGTGGTTGCCAACATTGACAACACGGTCCAGTCCATCAAGGAAGCGGTAGCCGAAGCGTCAAGCAAATCCGGGGTTGATATAAAATTTGTCAACGTAGGGATCGCAGGTTTACACATAAAAAGTTTACAGCACCGGGGGAACATCATCCGTGAAAACAGTGAGGTTGAGATCAGCCAGGAGGATATTGACAAGCTTTGCAACAGCATGTATAATCTGAACATGAACCCAGGGGAGGAAATACTGGATGTAATCCCTCAGGAATTCAGTATTGACGGGGAACATGGCATTCTCACGCCCAAGGGCATGATTGGCAGTTCGTTGGAGGCCAATTTTCACATCATCATCGGACAAACAGCAGCGGCAAAAAATATTTATAAATGTGTCCGGAAAGCAGGCCTCGAAGTAGTTGAACTCATACTGGAGCCCATTGCATCATCGGAAGCGGTATTAAATGAGGATGAAAAAGAAGCCGGGGTTGTACTGGTGGACGTTGGTGGAGGAACTTCGGACATAGCCATTTTCCATAGTGGCATCATCCGTCATACAGCAGTGATTCCGTTGGGTGGTGAGATCATCACCGAGGATATCAAAGAAGGGTGTTCCATTATAAAAAAACATGCGGAAGAGCTAAAAATTAAATTCGGATCGGCCCTTGCCCGCGAAAACAAGGAGGAAGAAATTGTGGCCATTCCCGGGCTACGGGGAAGGCCCCACAAGGAGATCAGCCTGAAAAACCTGGCCAACATCATCCAGGCCAGGATGGAAGAGATTATTGAGCACATCTATTATGAGATACGCAATTCGGGATATGAAAAAAAACTGATCGGGGGCATTGTCATAACGGGTGGTGGTGCACATCTGAAACACATTGCACAGTTAACCGAATTCATGACAGGTCTCGATACGCGGATCGGTTATCCAAACGAACACCTTGCCAGTGAAATTCCGGCCGAAATGACGAGCCCCATGCATGCAACAGGAATTGGGTTGGTCATTGAAGGTATCGTCAGATATGAAAAAGAGATGGAAAAAAACAAGCCCGAAGAACCCCCTGCCGATCCGGGGAGTGCCACAGAGGACGGGAAGAAAAAAAAGTCAAAAGAGAAAAAAGCAAAAGACCCTTCCAAATCAGGAAAGGGTTTTCCCGACCGGTTTCTCGACAAAATCAGGAGTATTTTTGATGAAGATGTAGATTAGTTTGCTATTCACAATATGCCGTTGATAAAAAAAATAAACCACGGTATTTTCAAAAATGTTTATTAATATTTTTAGTCACCCCAAAAATTAATCTCCATGGCCGAAATGTTAAAATTTGATCTCCCTAAAAACCAATCCTCCATTATTAAAGTCATTGGGGTTGGCGGAGGCGGGAGCAACGCAGTTAACCACATGTTCCATCAGGGCATAAAAGGTGTTGACTTCATCATTTGCAACACCGATGCACAGGCGATGGAATCAAGTCCGGTCCCTATAAAAATCCAGCTCGGTGCGAACCTGACCGGGGGGTTGGGCGCTGGGGCAACCCCTTCGGTTGGGAGGAATGCAGCACTTGAAAACTCAGAGGATATCCGTTCGGTCCTTGAAAAAGGAACCAAAATGCTCTTCATCACTGCCGGGCTGGGTGGGGGGACCGGTACCGGGGCAGCCCCGGTAATTGCACAAATTTCAAAAGAACTCGACATCCTGACCGTAGGGATCGTTACCGTTCCATTTTCCTTTGAAGGGCGAAAGCGTCGGCAATCTGCTGAAGACGGTATCCGCCAGCTCAAACAAAACGTTGACGCGCTCCTGATCATCAGCAACGACAAACTCCGTATGCTGTGTGGCGACCTTCCATTATCGGAAGCCTTTAAACGTGCCGATAATGTTTTAACCACTGCAGCCAAAGGCATTGCTGAAATTATCACGGTGGCCGGTTACATTAATGTTGATTTTGAAGATGTAAAAACGGTGATGAAAAACAGTGGTGTTGCAATTATGGGTACCGGAATTGCCAATGGGCCAAACCGGGCCCAACTGGCCGTTGAAGAGGCGCTCAACTCTCCGCTGCTCGACAACAACGATATTGAAGGGGCCATGAACCTACTCCTTTACATCTCTTCCGGAAGAAATGAGATTACCATGGATGAAGTCACGGAAGTGACCGATTACATTCAGAATAAAACACAATCGACAGCAGAAGTTATCTGGGGCAATGGATATGATGAGACCCTCGACGACAACATAAGCATTACCATCATTGCGACCGGTTTCGACGCTGAACACAAGAAACCCGATCCCTTAAAACCAATTGATGTAAAAGTACACAATCTCTATGGCGATACCCCCGGCCCCTCCGTAGAAAAACGCATCTTTGTCCCGGAACCGGAAATTCCGTTCCTCTTGGATAAAGAGGAAGAGACAAAAAAAGGGCCCATCGTGCCAGAAACGCCGGTAGCCTTAACAGAACAAGAAATGGAGCAGGAAGTTGCAGCACAACCGGAACCGGAATTTTCAACAGATTATCAACCGGAATTTGCACCACCGGAAAACATCCGGACTTTTGAATTTAACATTGAAAACCCAAAACCTGAAAAACAGGAGGAACCGGCAACCGCCATGGTGAATGAATTACATCCAACGGATGTTGTCAACGAACCGGAAGCCGGAACACATTATCCCTTGAAACCCGTTTCCCCTCCGGGCTGGCCCGTTGAGTCAGACCCCAACGACCCGATGAACAAGAAATCCTATGAACGGGTATCCAAACTGAGGTCTTTAAGTGAAAAACTGAAAAACCATACCCCCATCGAAAACAATCTTTATGAACTGGAAAGCATCCCTGCTTATAAACGAAGGAATATTGAATTAAATGAAGCGACTCCTTCGTCGGAATCGCAGGTAGCCAAATTTATGGTTTCCGAAAATCCGGATAAATCCATTGAAATCCACAACGAAAATTCATTTCTTCATAACAATGTTGACTAATGGACCTCGAACATAAAATCAACGATGAGATAAAAGCCGCCATGTTGGCCCGAACCCCTGAAAGGCTTGAAGCTTTACGTGCCATCAAAGCCGCTTTGCTGCTCGAAAAAACCAGGGAGGGGGCCAGCGGGGAAATTTCCGAAACCACCGGGTTAAAAATACTTCAGAAATTAGTCAAGCAACGTCGTGAATCGGCCGAAATCTATAAAAATGCCAACCGGGAAGACCTTTCGAAAAAAGAATTGTTCGAATCTTCCATTATCGAAGAATTTCTTCCCCAACAACTTTCCGAAGAGGAGATTGCCCTGGTTATAGAAAAAGTGATGGCGCAAACCGGGGCAAACTCCATCAAAGAGATGGGCAGGGTGATGGGCGCAGTTTCCAGGGAACTTGCCGGTAAGGCAGATAATAAAATGATTTCGGAATTAGTAAAAAAACGGTTGGGGGGATAGAACATTACCGTTCCCGGATGGTCGCGTTTTTTTTGTAATTTTTTTCCCGGTGGTTGGATATCCATCTTGAAATCAGGCACGACAAACCCCATAAAAATTTCCACGGGCCAAATCCATTTTTTACGTCCGCATACCAGCGTTCCCCTCTTAATATTTTTCCAAAAGCGCCCCAGACGCGGTCATGGTCCCTGACAAGATAATGAATTTTTCGGGGAATGGTATTGAAAAGATTTTTAATCCGGTTGGCTTCGAGCAATTCGTCCATTAACTCGTGATTTACCGCTTCCGTATATTTTTGCAACGAACCCACCTGTCCCTGCAAATATTCAACACAGGCAGCGGCAGCCAATGAACCACTCCGAACCGCGCAATAGATCCCTTCGCCAGTCAAAGGGTCGGTCAACCCACCAGCATCACCGGTAACCAAAACAGATCCCTGATGGAAAACACTTTTTTGTATCCTCACCGGTATAGGCCATGCCTTTAACGAAATAGTCCCTAAAATCCGGAGGCCGGCCTCCTGGTCAGGTAACCCACAACCATTTTCTAAATATTTCAAGAACTGCTGATAATAGGGGATCATGTATTTTGACAGGGTAGCCGGCCCTCCTACTCCGATGGAAAAATGGTCGCTTTTTGGAAAAACCCATCCATAACCTCCCGGAAAAGTCCCCCAGTCGAGAAAGACGGTCTGTGCATACCGGGTAAGAAAAGCCCTATCGGTCAATACTTCTGCTTCCCATGCCATTCCCATCATGATATTTTTGTTCAGGCCGGTCGTACGGGACACCCTGCTTGTAGCCCCATCGGCCCCAATCAGAAGAGCGCCCCGATACATTCCATTCCGCGTTTGTACTTTAACACCGCCTGGGGTTTGAAAAACACCGGTTACCGCTTCTCCAAAATGGACTTTTGCCCCTGCTGCCGTTGCCTTTTCAAGTAAAAAAGCATCCAATTTTTCACGCATCGTGCAATAAATCATCGGATTGTCAGAAGTACGCTGAAAAGCGTCCTTACATTGGGCAGAAAAACAAATATTGTAGATGGTTGTTTCTATAATCCCGGAAAGATCAAAAGGGATTTCCTTCAGGATTTTATGGGTAAGGCCGGCGCCACATACTTTATACCGTGGAAAAACCGATTTTTCGAGTACCAGCACCTGGATCCCCCGGACAGCCAGTTCATAGGCAGCAATAGCGCCCGCAGGGCCGGCCCCGGCCACAATAACCTCTGCATTTTTATCCATATAATATACCGGTGGAAACCGGGTCTGCAAAAAGAGTCATTTCAAATTCACCGGTATTACTGCATCTAAACGAAAAGTGCTTCGCATTTTCATTAAAATGCAGTATAAAGGGCAGTTTACCGGAGCAAGGTCAATACCTCTTTTAAAAGTTTGTCTTTATTGACCGGCACAACGCCGATCTCTTCACAAACCAATCCTCCTGCAAGATTCGAAATATAAGCAAGTTCATAAGGGGTACACTTGGCGGCAAGGCAGAGGGAAGCCACACTGATTACGGTATCCCCTGCGCCTGAAACATCAGAAATGATGCGCAGGTGTGCCGGGACAAAGATGCTTTTTTCTTCCTCTTTGTTTTTCATGCTGATCATTGCCCCTTTTTCCGACATCGTAGTAAGGACATAGTCACAATGCAGATCGGAACGCAACTTCTGGGCTGCATCCATGACCAATTGCCGGTTGTTGAGATCCGCCGACAGGTTCATGCCCTCCTTTAGCTCTTTAAGGTTTGGTTTGAACAGGGACACCTGTTGATAAGCCATAAAATTTTTCTTCTTTGGATCGACGGCCACCGGTATTTTCAAGGGTTGGGCCATGGCAATTACTTCCCGGATAAGCCTTGGGGTTATTACCCCTTTATCGTAATCCTGAAAGACGATGCAATCAATTTTTTCCTTGGCCAACACCTGTTCGATCACACGGGTCAGGGTGATATAGTCGCTTTCGACCAGATCGTGGTCCACCTCTTCATCAACGCGCAACATCTGATATGCATTTCCGAAAATACGGAATTTTGTGGTTGTAATCCGATGTTTGCTGCGAATGATCCCGGTAGCTTCAATTTTTTCTTTTTTGAGAAGTTTTAAAAACTGGGCCCCTTTTTCATCGGCCCCAATCACGGAGCAGAGGATGGGACGGGCGCCCATGGAACGGATGTTCATGGCAACATTGGCAGCCCCACCCATCCGGTGTTCCTGTTTCCTTAAAGCAACAATGGGAATGGGGGCTTCGGGCGAAATACGTTCGACCTTGCCCCAGAGATAGGAATCAACCATAACATCCCCGATAACCATCACCGACAAGGAGTTAAACCCATCAAAAAGTTGTTTGTAATTTTTTTCTTTTTGCATGAAACCGTTGATTTTTATTTGAAGGCCCTAAGAAAACGGGAGGTCAATTCCCGTTTAAATGATAATCGGCAATGGTTTTGATTTTTTTATTGGGTTCATCGCTGTGGATTTTCCCGTCCATTAACCGAATGATGCGATGGGCATGCTCGGCAATGTCTTCCTCGTGGGTAACAATAATGACAGTATTTCCCATTTTATGAATATCTTCAAGAAGCCCCAGGATTTCGATGGAGGTTTTTGAATCAAGGTTTCCGGTTGGTTCATCGGCAAGGATGATGGCCGGGTGGTTGACCAGGGCACGGGCAATGGCGACACGTTGACGTTGGCCCCCCGATAATTCATTGGGCTTGTGTTGCATGCGGTCGCTCAATTTAACCTCTTCCAACGTCCGGCTGGCCTGTTCCAAACGCCTTGCTTTACCGATCCCTGCATAAATAAGGGGCAACATAACATTTTCAAGCGCAGTGGATCTTGGAAGCAAATTAAAAGTTTGAAAAACAAAACCAATCTGCCGGTTTCGAATCTCGGCCAGGGAATTATCGTCCATCTTGCTAACATCTTCACCGTTCAGGAAATAACTGCCACTGGTAGGTGTATCAAGGCACCCCAGAATATTCATCAGGGTTGATTTTCCCGACCCTGAAGGCCCCATCAAAGCAACAAATTCATTTTTCCCGACGACCAGTGAGACCGAACGCAACGCTTCGACAACAATGGTCCCGATTTTATAATTTTTTACAATGCTATCCAGGCGAATGACTTCTTTTTCCATAAATAAAATGTTAAAACCGAAAACTGAAATTTTCCTTGCTTAATTCCTCCTTAAAAAAAACAACACCCATATAATACAAATCGATGGTAACCTTGACCTGTGGATATTCCCTGATCGCTTTCCATGCTTTTCCCATATCGGATGACCAATGGATATCATCAAAAATAAAAACGGAACCCGGATGGATATGTTGCAGGCATGTTTCAAAATACCGAAGGGTAGGTTCCATTTTATGGTTCCCGTCGAAAAAAACCATATCCACAGGATGGTTTTGATCGAGGGCCTGCACCAGTTTTTCTTCAAAAGCGCCCGGGATAAGGGTAATATTTTTCATCCCATAATGGTCAAAGTTTCCACGGGCAACGTGAACCGAATCCAGACAAGCTTCGATGGTGACAATTTTACTTTCGGGAACGGCCTGTGAAAAATACATGGCACTAATTCCCAGGGAGGTCCCAAGTTCAAGTACATGTGCAGGCTGATATTCGCGGGCCATCCGAAAAAGGAGTTCCCCCTTTTTTACCGAAACCGAAGAACGTTTTGCAATGTCTTTTACCCGCACAAACCGTTGATCGCATATAAATTCCTTGGCTTTGGAACCCATGTCCTTGCGTTTGATATACTGCGCACGGGTGGTCAATTCCCTGCGTACCTTGTGCAAAAAACGGTACTGTTGGCAAGGTTCTTCATTTCGCAGGATATTTTTGTAAAAATAATAGACAAAGGGCGAATGAACGGCATATCCGGAACTGGAAGTCAGAAAGTGCTCAAGATAGGCGAGGAAGGCTTCAACCTGTCGGTTCATGATTTGGAATTAGAGTACAAAATTAACTGAAATCACCGGATTAACAAGTTGGACGATGTTTGTCGAAATTCGTTACATTTTCCCGGCCGAAACTGAACCTGTATAAACAGTTTTGATGATCTTCCAACCAAACTGCTTCTGTTGAAAACGGTTTGCATTTATACTGCATCTTACAAAAAATGCAAAGCATTTTTCTGTTAGATGCAGTTATACCGGGAGGAACAAAAGCTCAACACTTGCAAACCTGTTCCGAACCGGTATAGTTGCAAATGCAGTATTTTTATCGGATGGGCGGTTAAAGATTTCCCAAACAGTGAGGAAGAATTAATGAATATTGTATCTTTGGTTAATAATTTTGAATGTATGCCAGGTTCCGGGGAGAAAAGTCTTTTAAACTATTTTTCGCTGGTAAAGATCAATCACACCATTTTTTCACTTCCATTTGCCTTGATTGGATTTTCGCTGGCTATCAAAGCAAAAGGGGAAAATCTGGATTTTCGGTTGCTCCTTTTGGTTCTTCTTTCGGTATTTTTTGCCCGAAATGCGGCTATGGGCTTTAACCGGTATGTGGACCGCGAATTTGACCGTAAAAACCCCCGGACCGCTTTAAGGGAAATCCCGAGCGCCATTATCAGCCCACAATCAGCCCTGGTATTTATCGTGATCAATGCTTTGTTGTTCATCCTGACAGCCTGGTTTTTGAACCCGCTTTGTTTTTTTCTTTCGCCGGTCGCCCTGCTGGTAATTCTGGGGTATAGCCTGACCAAAAGGTTTACCGCCTTGTCCCATTTGTTCCTTGGGCTGGCCCTTGCCCTGGCCCCTGTCGGCGCATACCTCGCTGTTGCAGCCCAATTTGATATCCTGCCACTGATTTACGCGGTTGTGGTAATTTTCTGGGTTGCCGGTTTCGACATTCTATATGCTTTGCAGGATATTGATTTTGATAAATCAGAACAACTGAAATCCTTGCCTGCTTTTTTGGGAAGCCGGTATGCGCTTGCACTTTCCGGATTGTTCCATTTTCTGGCAGTTATTCTTGTCGTTTTCGCTGGTTTTACAGGCCAGTTTCACCTGCTTTACTGGATTGGGACATTGGTTTTCACCCTGGTATTAACGTATGAACACCTGATCGTTAAACCCGATGATATAACACGGGTAAACCTCGCTTTTGCCACCCTGAACGGGATGGCATCGGTTGTTTTTGCCTGTTTTGTCATTGCTGATTTGTATTTCTATTAATCATCCCTATTTTCCCCAGTTTGCCCTGTCGAGCGACCGGTAATTGATGGCTTCTGCCAGATGCTCGAGTCCAATCTGGTCGGCCTGGCCAAGATCGGCAATGGTACGTGCTACTTTTAAAATACGGTTGTATGCACGGGCCGACAATCCTAATTTTTCCATAGCCGTTTTAAGCAACATTTTCCCTGAATCATTCAGTGGACAAACTTTCTGAAGCATCCGTGATGGAATATGGGCATTGGAATATACACCCGGGCTCCCCCCAAACCTTTTTTCCTGAATTTTTCGTGCAACAATGACCCGTTCCCGGATGGTTTCACTGTGTTCGCCTTCGCGCCCACAATTTAAATCATTGATATCGACCGGGACTACTTCAATATGAATATCGATACGATCGAACAAGGGTCCCGAAATCCGGTTCAGGTATTTCTGGACTTCCCCACCCATGCACTGACAGGGATGGGTAGGATGGTTGTAATATCCACAGGGGCAAGGGTTCATTGCGGCAACGAGCATAAAACTGGAGGGATATTCAATGGCCACCCGGGCCCTGGAAATGGTTACCACACGTTCTTCCATCGGCTGACGCAAAACTTCCAGGACAGAGCGTTTAAATTCAGGGAGTTCATCCAGAAACAACACGCCATTGTGGGCCAGGGATATTTCGCCCGGTTGGGGAATGCTTCCGCCACCTACCAGGGCCATGTTGGAAATGGTATGATGTGGCGAACGAAACGGCCTTTTTAGAATTATAGAACGGTTTACCCCCAATTTACCTGCAATAGAATGAATGCGCGTAGTTTCTATTGCCTCACGAAAACTCAACGGAGGCAATATGGAGGGGAGCCTTTTTGCCAACATCGTTTTCCCTGCCCCGGGTGGGCCTATCAAAATCACATTATGGCCTCCCGCCGCAGCAATTTCCATTGCCCGTTTGATGTTCTCCTGTCCCCGGACATCGGCAAAATCATAATCGTATTCCGGGGTTACCGGTTCTGTGTCCCCTTTGATTTCGGGCAATTTTCGTATCAGGGCGCAATGATCGTTAAAAAAATCAATGACTTCCCTGATGTTTTGTACGCCATAAACTTCAATCCCATTTACAATGGCAGCTTCTCCTGCATTTTGCATGGGCAGGATGATCCCGGTAAAACCTTTTTCCTTTGCTTCCAAAGCTATAGACAAAGCCCCCTTTATTGGAAGCAATCCCCCATCTAAGGAAAGCTCCCCCATAATCATATAATGGGCCAGTTTGTCAGCACGGATTACTTCATTGGCTGCAAGAATCCCCATGGCTATGGTTAGATCGTACGACGATCCCTCTTTGCGGATGTCGGCAGGGGCCATGTTGATGATGATTTTTTTTCCCGGAATACGGTACCCATGGGTTCGTAAGGCCGATTCAATGCGCTGGTGACTTTCCCTAACTGCATTGTCGGGCAAACCCACCATGAAAAACTGAATACCCTTATCGATGTTGACCTCAACGGTCACCGTCATGGCTTTGATCCCAAATACGGCACTGCCATAAGTTTTTACCAGCATAATAAAATTTACCCGTTAATCCTTCGATCAGGGAAAAAGTAATACAGGAATGGGAAAAAGTTACGAACAGGTTGGACGGGTTTCCTATTTCTGCGGTTTGTATTTTGACCGGGCAAGGATTTTTTGGAAATCCTTTTCATCCATCAGTTGGGAGAGGGTAACTTCGGGTTGGTTTTCCATATATTTCCTGACGATCTGCCAGCCGAGAAAAGCGCCAAGCCGCGATGGGGCTTCCTGTCCAAAGGCAGGAGAAAAAGGGCCATCCGACAGCCATGACCGGATGGTTTGCCCATCGGTGGAATATAACATTTGATAATCGATGATGGCGCTCCATACATGGGGTTCATGCTTCACAATCCATTGATACTGTTCCTGGCTATAGCCCAAAATATACCGGGGTTCAGAATTGGGCATCAGGGCCTTGACAAAATAGATATCCTTGCCGCTTTCTACCATTTGTTCGAGCAAGGAATTTCCGGGAAATAGGGCTGGGAACCTATCTTCGCAAATGGCCCCTGCAATTGCAGGCAAGATGTGTTGCGGGGTCATACGCGCTATCCGGTACCGGGGAATCCCATCGGCAGCATAAGGCTTGAATTCCGGGCCTAAAAAATTATCGAGGCCAATCAACAACACACTATCGTTGAGTTGAACTGAAAAATTATAATCGCCTCCGGAAATATAACTGTAAACCCGTGGGATTTTTGCATCGGGACAATAATATTTAAGGTGCCGGAACAAATCGGCCAGTGCGTTTTCGAGTGTGGCAACATCCGCGAACTGTTTCCGTACCTCTTGATAGAATTCAACCGTACGCCTGTTTTCCAGATATTCCTGCATCTGTATCAGTTTCAGGGAATCAGACAAATCGGTTTCAAGAAAAAAACGGTATTCGGGTTTCAATCTTTCCAGGTCCTCCCGGAGATGGTCCAACCGGACCTTAAATAAATCCTGATCATAACGATGTATCATCACCTGAGGCGAAGGTATGTGCGAAACATCGACCATTAACCGGTCATTTTGGGGCCTGCATCCTGAAAACAGGGCCCATCCGATTAACCAGACAACCAAAAATAAATTCAGCCTGTTTATCATTGTCCTTCGCCTTTCCTATAATTTATTTCGACACCAAAAAATCCTTCCCTTATCATCGGGCACGGATGAATAACCGGTCCCTTATACCAACGTTGCCAACGGTTAATTATTTTTGGATAAAAATATGTTCGACAGGAGCGGGAGCAGATTATTAATGGCTATTTTTGTTTTTTCTGTCATCCACTTAAAATCAAAAAAAATGAAAAAAACAACCCGGATCATTTCGACCATTTTTCTCCTATGTTGGATCTTTTCTTTATCCGGATATGCACAAAATGGATTGCCGGTAAAACTCGGGTTAAAAGTTGCGCCCAATATAGGCTGGATGAACCCGGGCACCAAAAATTATGAATACGACGGAGCCCGTTTGGGCGCTACCATCGGGTTTGTCAGCGATATCTATTTTGCTGAACGGTATGCTTTTTCGACCGGGTTTAATTTTCAATTCCTGAACGGGAAATTGTCTTATCCCGACAACCGGATGAAACCCAACGATACAACTATTTTATCCGGACAGGTAAACCGGAAGTATAATTTTATTTATCTTGAAATTCCCTTAATGATCAAAATGCAATCGAAAGAATTTGGCCGGTTTTCTTTTTTCGGTCAAATAGGGTTTGGCACCGGTTTTCGGGTCAAGGCAACGGCCGACGAATCGTTTCAACCCGACCAGGGGGAAGCTTTCGATCAGCAATATGAGATCAACGAAGCAACCTCCCTGATCCGGGAATCGCTGCTGATCGGTTTGGGCTTTGAATTCCACATCGACCTTTCGTCCCGGATACTTTTTGGTATTTCGTATTCGAACGCCCTGAACAACGTCCTGAACGGGGGGATTAACGACAAGACCAAGGAGAACGAAAAGAGTACGTTAAATTACCTTGAGTTAAACCTGGGATTTCTTTTCTGATGGGGAAAATTAAAATTGCATTGGCCCAACTTAATTATCACATAGGGGATTTCGGATATAATGTTTCCCATATCCTGACTGCAATCGACAAGGCAAAATCCCAGCAGGCCGATGTTGTTGTATTTGCCGAATTGTCGGTTTGTGGTTATCCTCCGCGTGATTTTCTGGAATTTGACGATTTTATCGAACAGGGAAAACAGGCGGTAGCAACCATTGCATCGGCATGTCAAGGTATTGCGGCCATTGTGGGCGCCCCATCGGTCAACCCTGCATACCGTGGAAAACCTCTTTACAATTCTGCATTTTTTCTGTGCGATGGGGCCATTCGGGCAATTTCCCACAAGACCCTTCTTCCCAATTACGATATTTTTGACGAATACCGGTACTTTGAGCCCAACCGGCTTCCCTATACGTTGGTTGAATACGGCGGTTTCCGTTTTGCGTTAACGATTTGCGAAGATTTATGGAACCTTTCCGATGACCCCCTGTATGTGCGCAATCCCATGGACGAGCTGATCGGTCTCGGCCCTGACCTGATCATCAATCTGGCAGCTTCCCCTTTCCATTACGATCAACCCATCGACCGTCGTGAAATATTGGCCAGGAATGCCATTGCCTATCAACGTCCGGTAGTTTATGTAAACCATACGGGAGGACAGACAGAACTGATCTTCGACGGCGATTCAATGGTTATCAATGCACGGGGGGAAGTGGTATCCGGTCTCAAACGTTTTGAGGAAGATTTTCAGCTATTTGAGTTTGTACGGGATTCCCAAACGAAAGGAGTCCCATCCCCTACCCTGGAATCCGGAAAAAAAGAAGCATCCGGTTCCGGTCTTCCGGTCACTGTGTCTTACCTTCCCGATCTGAACCCTTTTGCTGACCGGAACCGGAAGTTACGCCCCGAACCAACCATACAATTGATCCATCAGGCATTGGTGCTCGGTATCCGCGATTATTTCGGAAAATTGGGATTTTCAAAAGCCATTCTTGGGTTATCGGGAGGCATTGATTCGGCAGTAACCCTGGTTCTTGCAACAGAGGCGCTGGGCGCAAAAAATGTAAGGGCGCTCCTGCTGCCTTCCCGTTTTTCATCGGGCCACAGTATTGACGATGCACGGACATTGGCTGAAAACCTCGGTGTGCCTTACGATATCATCTCCATCGAAGAAGGATTTGAAGCAATAAGTCGTACTTTGGGCCCTTTCTTTGGGGAGCTCCCGTTCAACCTGGCCGAAGAAAATATTCAGGCCCGGCTCAGGTCGGTCATTTTGATGGCCTTATCGAATAAATTCGGGTATGTCCTGCTCAATACCTCCAACAAAAGTGAAGCTGCCGTAGGATATGGGACACTCTATGGAGATATGAGCGGAGGATTATCGGTGCTGGGCGATCTTTATAAAACACAGGTATATGAACTTGCAAGGCAGATCAATTCGGCCAAAGCTGTAATTCCCATGAATTCAATTCTTAAACCCCCCTCTGCTGAATTGCGGCCAGGCCAAAAAGATTCCGATTCCCTGCCCGACTATGAAATCCTGGACCAAATCCTTTTTAAATACATCGAACAACGGGTCGGGCCTGAGGCATTAATCCGCGAGGGTTTTGATGAAACCACCGTAAAAAAGGTATTAAAAATGGTCAATACCTCCGAGTACAAACGCCACCAATCGCCGCCCATCCTTCGGGTTTCCCCGAAAGCATTCGGAATGGGACGCCGTATGCCGATTGTGGCCAGGTATCTTTCGTAATTGTTGCTTGCCCTGTTAAACCATTGCCGATTCCACTCCTTTGATTTCAGGAATGGCTTTAATAACGGCAGCTTCAATCCCGTTTTTAAGGGTCATCTGACTGTAAGGGCAATTGCCACACATCCCAAGTAAACGGACGGTTACAATATTATCTTCGGTAAGGCCGATATATTCAACATCGCCCCCATCGGCCTGAAGGTATGGGCGGATTTGTTCAATAACATTCTTAACTTTCGATATCAATTCTTCGTTTAGGGGCATATTCAATGATTTTTTTTGTTTTGTTTCTTAATAAGCGATGAACTATCATAAAACACGATTTGCTTGCAATTGTTGTGTAATGGCTATCTGATACCGTGTCATTTCTGCATGACTTCCCGGATGGCATTGCTGATGGCAACCTGTTGCGCAACTTTTCCGGCCAGCTCCCCGAAGGCGGCCATTATTTCAGATTTGGGGTCGGTAGCCACCGGATTACCGGTATCGCCCGAATCGGCGATGGCAGCAACCACCGGAATTTGTCCTAAAACTGGGATGTTGAGTTCGGCTGCAAATTTTTGACATCCTCCCCGGCCGAAAATATAATATTTTTTTTCCGGTTGATCGGGAGGTGAAAAATAGGACATATTTTCTACCAGGCCCAGTAAAGGGATGTGAATTTTTTCGTTGTGGAACATATCGGCTGCTTTTCGAACATCGGCAATGGCAACTTGCTGAGGCGTACTTACGACAATCGCGCCTGTGACCGGAAAATCCTGGACCAGGGTCAATGGAATATCGCCGGTACCGGGTGGCAGGTCAATGACCATGTAATCGAGGGCGCCCCATTCCGCGTCTGTAAAAAGCTGGCGCAGGGCATTGGAAGCCATGGGGCCCCGCCAGATCAATGCTTTTGACTGGTCAACAAAAAACCCGATGGACAATATTTTGATCCCAAATTTTTCAATTGGGAAAATGCGGTGTTTCCCTTCTTTTTCAACAACCGTTGGATGTTCATTGACCAGACCAAGCATCATGGGGATGGATGGCCCATAGATATCGGCGTCAACCAGGCCAACACGCGCCCCTGCCCGGGATAGTGCAACCGCTAAGTTAACTGCTACGGTCGATTTCCCAACGCCCCCCTTCCCCGATCCAACGGCAATGATGTTCCTGACCTCTTTCAGCACCTGATCCACTTCTTTGCGCCGGGTGGTAACCCGCGAAGTCATGTTTATCACAACTTCCATATCCTTATCCATGTATTGATGTATGGCATCAATACACGACTGGCGTATCTGGTTTTTGAGTGGGCATGCCGGCGTTGTCAGGACGACATCAAAACGGACAGTTTTTCCTTCAACCTGGATATTTTCAATCATTTTTAAAGTTACCAGATCTTTCTTGAGATCAGGATCATCCACATGTTTCAACGCTTCGGTCACTAAAGAGATATTCATGGTGTGGTTTTTATTATTTGTGATGTACAAGGTAAAGCTGTCAGGAAAAAAGGTTAGAAAAAGCCATCACCCTTCCCGGGGATCCCAAAATAATTGCCGAAAATTTTTAACCTGATCATTTTCTATTTCAACTCCTTCATTTTCAAGTAATTGTTGCATAATTACCGATCCCCCAAAGTGGTGTTTTCCAGTCAGTGCCCCCGTGCGGTTAACCACGCGATGGGCAGGGATACCGTCGATGGCCGAATGGGCTGCATTCAGTGCCCACCCAACCATACGGGCAGATTTGCAAAGGCCTAAGTACCCGGCAATAGCGCCATAGGAGGTAATGCGCCCAGGGGGTATCCGACGGACGATATCGTAAACATTTTCGAAAAAAGAGGGACTGTTTTTCACCGGGAATTGATCCATCATCATTGATTTTCCATCATAATTGATTTTTTAACTCAAGCAGAAACTCTTTAATTTGGTTAAGGGAATCAATAATCTCCACCTGTTTTGACACCTCTTCTTTATTTTGCACCAGCTGTTCTTTTGCCCCCTGAAGGGTATATCCCTTTTCCTTCACCAAATGATAGATAATCCGTAAGTTGTTTAAATCCTGACGAGTAAATAAGCGGTTCCCTTTTTTATTTTTTTGCGGTTTTAAAATATCGAATTCCTTTTCCCAATAGCGTATCAATGAAGCATTTACCTCAAATAAGGAAGCCACCTCCCCCATAGAGTAATAAATTTTTTCAACTTTACGATTGGTTTTAAGCATCAAATGAAATCCTTTCAATCCATTGATTGTGAAGGCCGTGAAGAGAGTTCCAACATCATCTGAAATTGATCTGGTGTTAAATCATTGTAAAAGAAATAAATAGGATTAAGTGGAACGCCATTTTTGCGTACTTCATAGTGAAGGTGTGGCGAAGTCGATTTACCGGTATTCCCCACATATCCTATGATCTGTCCCCGGAGGATTTTTTGACCTGGTTTGACAAAAATCCTGGAGAGATGGGCATAAACAGTTTTATAACTATATCCATGGTCGATCACAATTTTATTCCCATAACCCCCATGTTGGTTCCGGCCTGCTTCCACAATGGTCCCATTCCCCGTTGCATAGATTTCGGTGCCCACTGGCGCCGAAAAATCGATTCCCTCGTGAAACTTTCTCACTTTATAAAAAGGGTCCATCCGGTATCCGAAGTAAGAACCAATTCTTCGTAAATCCTTATTGTTCACAGGTTGAATGGCAGGTATTGAAACCAACATTTTTTCTTTATTTCGGGCCAGGGTAAAAACTTCATCGAATGATTTTGATTGAACATAAAGCTGTCCAAGGATTTTGTCCATTTTTTTTGTAGTCTCGATAACCAGATCGGAATTGGAGTAACCTTTCAGCATTTCGTAGCGGTCGATTCCTCCTATTCCAGCTTCGCGGATAGAACCTGGGATGGGTTCGGCTTCAAAGATTACTCGATAGATATTGTCATCCCGGTCCTGTAAGTCGGCAACAATCCGGGTGGCCTTGTCAAGCTGCTCATTCAACAGCTGAAACTGTAGTTTCAATTGGTCGATTTCCCGTTTTTGCGCTTTTTCCTGTGGCGAATCGAGAAAATTATAGGCCAAAATTAACACAACGGCGGCAAAAACAACCCCGGTTGAAAGGTGAGAAAAAAAATAGAGCAACTTCTTCCGGAACGTTGTATGCACCCGGTCGAAGGTCAATGACTTTTTATTGAACTTGTACTTTACCTTGCTCATAGATAGCTTAATAAAGAATTAATCAAAAGAAGAAAACCAGAAGTTACAAAATTAAGTAAATAATTAACTTTGCAGCCATTGTGCGTTTTATTAAAATGTTAAAGTTTGTTAACACATTGTCAATCTAATAATTATATGAATTCAGCTCACATCCGGCAAACCTTTCTGGAATTTTTCAGGTCGAAACAGCATGAAATTGTTCCCTCGGCCCCCATGGTTGTTAAAAACGATCCCACGCTGATGTTTACCAACGCCGGCATGAACCAATTTAAAGATATCTTTCTCGGCAACCAGATTGCAGGACCAAAGCGGATTGCCGATACACAGAAATGCCTGAGGGTATCCGGAAAACACAACGACCTGGAAGAGGTAGGCCACGACACCTATCATCATACCATGTTTGAAATGTTGGGAAACTGGTCGTTTGGCGATTACTTTAAAAAAGAGGCAATCGCCTGGGCATGGGAGTTGTTGACAGACGTATATAAGATCGACAAAAACCGTTTATATGTAACTGTTTTCGAGGGGGATAAAAAAGAGGGATTGGAAATGGACAAGGAGGCCAGGGATTGTTGGAAACATTTCATTGCGGAAGACCGGATCCTGCCCGGGTCAAAAAAAGACAATTTCTGGGAGATGGGCGATTCCGGACCCTGCGGTCCTTGTTCGGAAATTCATGTTGATCTGCGTGACGATGTTGCCAGGGAGGGAATTTCCGGTGCCACACTGGTCAATAAAGGAAACCCTTTGGTAATAGAGATATGGAATTTGGTTTTTATTGAATTTAACCGGCAAAACAACGGGCAATTGGTTCCGTTACCAGCCCGCCATGTGGATACGGGCATGGGGTTTGAGCGGTTGTGCATGGTATTGCAGGGTACCCAATCAAATTACGATACAGATGTTTTTCAACCCTTAATTCAGGCCATTGCTGATAAAACATCGCTGGCGTATGGGAAGATTCCCAAGGCAGACATAGCCATGCGGGTCGTGGCCGATCACTTTCGTGCCATCGCGTTTGCCATTGCCGATGGACAATTGCCCTCAAATGTCAAGGCAGGGTATGTTATCAGGCGCATCCTCCGACGGGCTGTTCGTTACAGTTATACTTTTTTGGGCATGAAGGAGCCATTTCTTCATGAATTGCTTCCCTTTTTGATTGCTCAGATGGGACCGGTTTTTCCCGAACTGGCTATCCAGAAAGAATTGATTGCGAATGTTATCCGGGAAGAAGAAACAGCGTTTTTAAGAACGCTATCTGCCGGGATCCAAAAGTTTAACGGGTATATCGGTTCCCAAAAACCAATCCAGGACCCTGTCATTGACGGGTCGTTTGCCTTTGAACTTTACGACACGTTTGGTTTCCCAATCGACCTGACCAATCTTATGGCCCGGGAAATTGGCTGGGGGGTCGATATGGAAGGTTTTGGAATTCGGCTGGAGGAACAAAAAACCCGATCGCGACAGGATGCCACCGTTGAGACTTCCGACTGGATGGTTTTGATTAAGGATGCCGGGATGCCTGTTTTTACCGGTTACGATAGCCTGGAGGAGTCCACCCGCATCGTTAAATTCAGAAAAGTCACCTCCAAAAGCGCTGATTTTTATCACCTGGTTCTTGAAAAAACCCCTTTTTATGCCGAATCCGGCGGCCAGGTGGGCGATCAGGGCTGGTTAAACGCTGGGGGCGAATCGATTGAAGTGTTAGATACCCTGAAAGAGAACGAATTATTTATACACCTTACCAATTCTGTTTTCAGTAATCCGGCTTTACCGGTTCTTGCACGGGTAGATGCCGAAAAAAGGACAGGTACCGCCAGCAACCATTCGGCGACCCACCTTTTGCATGCCGCGCTGAGGCAAATTCTGGGGCCTCATGTTGAACAAAAAGGATCATTGGTTGATAGCAGGCGCCTGCGATTTGATTTCACTCATTTTTCCAAACTGACAAAAGAGGAGATCGCACAAGTGGAAACGTTGGTCAATAAAAAAATCCGGGAAAACATCCCACTTAGGGAGGAACGTTCCGTCCCCATTGAGAAAGCCCGTGAAAAAGGGGCGATGGCACTTTTTGGTGAAAAATACGGCGACCGGGTTCGCATCATCTCCTTCGATCCCGGTTTTTCTATGGAGTTTTGCGGGGGAACACACATCCAGGCTACCGGTCAGATCGGGATGTTTAAAATTGTTTCAGAAGGCGCGATTGCTGCCGGGATAAGAAGAATAGAAGCCATTACGGCCAAACAGGCAGAAGATTACTGGAATTCAAGAGAAATGCTGCTCGAAAACCTGGCAGGACTGTTAAAAAACCCAAAAGATTTGCTCAAGGGGGTAAAGAATTTACTGGAAGAAAATCAGGAACTTAAACGTCAAACGGCCCTATTTGAAAAAAGCAAAATCCAGCAAATCAAGGAACGCCTCACATCTCAGGTACAATCCATCAACGGGATCAACTTTCTTGCTGCCAAAATTGAACTTGATCCGGAATCGGTCAAAGAACTGGCCCATGAACTGAACCATGGCATCCCCGACCTTTTCCTGGTTGTGGCTACAATACATGACGAAAAAGCTTACCTTTCGGTGCTCCTGGGGAGTAAATTGATCGCGGAACACAAGTTGCATGCCGGGAATATCGTCCGTGACCTGGCCAAAGAAATCGGAGGTGGCGGGGGTGGACAACCCCATTTCGCCACGGCAGGAGGCAAAAATCCCGAAGGGATACCGGCTGCATTGGACAAAGCCAGGAAATACCTTCAAAGTTAAGACCTTTCAACTGTTTAATTACCGGTTTTCCGCTGTTATGATGATACGCCGTTTCGAAGAAATCAGCAACAACGCCTGGCCCGCTGTTCAAACCATTCAATACGATGGTTGGCTGCTGCGTTTTGCCAATGGGGTAACAAAACGTTCCAACAGCGTAAACTTACTTTACCCTTCAGCCATGGACCCCGTTGAAAAGATTGCCTTTTGCGAAAAAATGTATCAATACCGGTCCATCACGCCGTGTTTTAAGATTGCCCCTGTGGCCGATCCCGCCGATATCGATCAGATACTGGAAAACCGGGGATACCCGGTTCACTCGAGTATCTCATTTCAAACCATGGATCTTTCTTCGATGGCCGGCACCGATAAAAGCAATCTTTCCGATGGGTTATCAACCAATATCAATTTTGTGATGACCCCCGGATGGATGGACAATTTTATCCGTATGAACGGTTTTGACCCTGCACGAAAGGAAACTTACATTCAAATAATGAATTTGGTATCAACGCCCAAATGCCTGGTTTCTGTTTTTCACAACAATCGGTTCGTAGGGGTCGGATTGGGGATACTGGAAGACCGGTTTATCGGATTGTTTGATATTGTGGTCGAGCCGGCATTCCGCAACCGTGGATTGGGAAAACGGGTTGTTGAAATTATTCTCCATTGGGGAAAAAAGAATGGGGCAAAAACAGCTTACCTGCAAGTAGTAAGCAATAATATTCCCGCGCTCAATTTATACCGGAAATCAGGGTTTTCTGAAATATACCAGTATCACTACCGGATGCAAGTTTAAAGGGAAGATCAAAAATATTTTTGCATTTCTTTTTTAATTTCGTCGAGTGCCAGCTCTGAAGGCAATTTACCCTTTTCGAAGGCCAACTCAAAAACCGTTTTAACGAAATCGCCGGCCAGGGCCTCATTGCCTGCTTTCAAGGCAGCCCTGTTGATAAGGGCAATCATCTCTTCTTTTGCATTTCTGATCCGTTCCCAGGCATGGCCTGAAATATACAGTTGCTGGGACAAATTATATTCATATTCGTCACGGATCGTGCGTACCAACAACGATTGCAATTGCGACACGGTAATATCCGGGGTATTGAGCCGAAGGATCAGGTTGGAGGGAGAAATTCTTTCCAGGAACAGGACAAATCGTTCATACGCCTGCAACCTCAACGGAAGAATAATCTTTTGACCTTCGGATGGCTTTGTTTCTGGAATTCCTTTTCGGGATTGTTTAAGATAGTACCAGAGCAGGAAGAAAACGCCGCCAAAAATGAATAGAAACTGGATGAAACCCAGGAGGAGATGAACGATCAATGGCATCTCCATAGAAAGATGCGGAACCATGTGGGCATAATTTAAAACAAAAGTAAGCATTTATTGATGACGAAGGACAACCGGCCCGGAAACCATGTAAAATGGCATCCATCGTAAGCCAATGCGATTTTTGACCAAGGTAATTTTATTTAAAGTGAAACAAATAATTACCATTTTGTATATAAGAAATCGAAAATTTCTTACCTTTGTTCTTTTTTACAAAAACCTCATTATCATTATCTTATGACAACACTCGCAAACCGGATCCAGTACTTGTCCGAAAGTGAAACCCTGGCCATGTCGCGCAAAAGCCGCGAATTAAAAGCTGACGGCCACGATGTGATCAACCTAAGTTTGGGGGAACCCGATTTTCATACCCCGGATTATATTAAACAGGCTGCCAAAGAAGCCATTGATCAAAATTTTTCCTTTTATTCGCCGGTTGCGGGCTATGAAGACCTCAGAAAAGCAATCTGCGTTAAACTGAAACGCGACAACAACCTTGAATACGATTGCAGTCAGATCGTGGTGTCAACAGGCGCAAAGCAATCCATTGCCAATGTCATGCTCAGTCTTGTCAATCCAGGCGATGAAGTGCTGGTACCCACCCCATACTGGGTTTCTTATAAAGAAATCGTAAAAGTAGCTGAGGGAAAATCGGTTTTCATTCCAGCTACGATAGAAAATAATTTTAAAATAACCCCCGAACAACTCGAAGCGGCCATTACCCCAAAAACCCGGGCCATGATTTTCAGTTCGCCTTGCAACCCTACAGGTTCGGTATATACGCGGGAAGAGCTAAAGGGCATAGCCGAAGTCATGGCAAAATATCCCCAGGTCACCCTTATTGCCGACGAAATATACGAACATATCAATTTTATCGGGAAACACGAAAGCATTTGTCAGTTTGATTTTATCAAAGACCAGGTTGTATTGGTAAATGGTGTTTCCAAGGGTTATGCAATGACTGGATGGCGCATTGGGTTTATAGCTGCTTCCCTCACCATTGCAAAATCGTGTGATAAGCTTCAGGGACAATTTACCTCGGGGGCTTCTTCCATAGCGCAACGCGCGGCCCTGAAAGCGTTCATTACCGATCCGGATGCCACTCCCGACATGAAGACGATGCAACACGCTTTCCGGGAACGCCGGGACCTGATGTTACACCTTCTTTCTGAGATTCCCGGCATAAAATTAAATCATCCCGATGGGGCTTTTTATATTTTCCCGGACATTTCCTGGTATTTTGGAAAATCGGACGGAAAAACCACCATAGGCAACAGCAACGATTTATGCATGTACCTTTTGAACAAAGTCTTTGTGGCCCTTGTGCCCGGAGATGCTTTTGGCGACCCACGCTGCATCCGTTTCAGCTATGCCACCAGTAAAGAGAAGCTGACGGAAGCAGCCCGGAGGATTAAAGAGGCCCTTGGCCAGTTAAATTAAAATTCCGCAACCAACCTGGATTTGGGTACTTGAATTTCCGGAGAACCCATCCATCCCGGATCAGGGGGCTTTTCATTTTTAACGACTAAAAAATTAACTAAAAAAAACCATATGAAAATCAGCAAAAAAGTAGAAAAATGGGTCAACGACTGGGCGGCGATTTGCCAACCCGATGCCATTCACTGGTGTGACGGATCGGAGGAAGAGAACCAGCAATTGCTGGACATTGCTGTGAAAACGGGGGCTGCCATCAAACTGGACGAATCCAGGCGACCGAACAGTTATTATTTTCAAAGCGATCCGAGTGATGTTGCCCGTGTGGAAAACCGTACGTTTATTTGTTCTGAAAAAGAAGAAGATGCAGGCCCCACCAACAACTGGATGGCCCCTGCCGAAATGAAAAGGATCCTCCTCGAGGAGTTCACCGGGAGCATGAAGGGCAGAACGTTGTATGTTATCCCTTTCAGTATGGGACCCCTGGGTTCTGACATTGCCAAGATCGGAATTCAGATAACCGATTCCATTTATGTTGTGACCAATATGCGAATCATGACCCGCATGGGCAAAGAAGTGCTTGATGTTTTGGGGGATGGCGACTTTATTCCTTGTATGCATTCTGTTGGGGCCCCGCTCGAACCAGGGCAACAGGATGTAAGTTGGCCCTGTGCCCCCATTGAGAAAAAATTTATATCCCATTTTCCCGATACCAACGAAATATGGTCATTTGGAAGTGGTTATGGAGGAAATGCACTTCTTGGGAAAAAATGTCTTGCGCTCAGGATTGCTTCTGCCATGGCACATCGCGAAGGATGGCTGGCAGAACACATGCTCATCATGGGAATTACCAACCCACAGGGCAAAAAACATTACATTGCGGCCGCATTTCCGAGCGCCTGTGGAAAAACAAACCTGGCCATGCTGATCCCCAGTTTGCCCGGCTGGAAAGTTGAAACCGTGGGCGATGATATTGCCTGGATGAAGTTCGGAAAAGATGGGCAACTCTATGCCATTAACCCGGAAGCAGGCTTTTTCGGCGTAGCCCCCTATACCTCCATGGAAACCAACCCCAATGCCATGTTGTCCTGTCGGGCCAATACCATCTTTACCAATACGGCGCTTACCCCCGATGGGGATATCTGGTGGGAAGGGATTGGAACCGACATTCCTGAGGGGACCATCACCTGGACCAATGAAATCTATGATAAAGCAAGCGGCAAACCCGCTGCCAATCCGAATGCCCGGTTTACTGCTCCTGCCAGGGAATGCCCGGTGATCGACCCCGATTGGGAAAACCCCAAGGGGGTCCCCATTTCCGCTATTCTTTTCGGAGGCCGTCGTCCGGGAACCGTTCCTTTGGTTTATCAGGCTTTCAACTGGAACCACGGCGTTTTTTTAGGCTCAATCGTAGGTTCGGAAGTTACAGCCGCAGCCATTGGCCTGAAAGCCGGTGTTCGCCGCGATCCTTTCGCCATGCTCCCATTCTGTGGTTACCACATGGGCGATTATTTCGGACATTGGGTAAACATCGGTGAAAATGCACCGGATAAATCAAAATTACCGCTCATTTTTAATGTGAATTGGTTCCGGAAAGGACCCGACGGAAAATTTCTATGGCCCGGATATGGAGATAATATACGGGTTCTGCAATGGATCATCGAAAGGGTCGAAGGAACCGCTTCCGCCGTGGAAACACCCATTGGTTTTGTCCCCGAAATATCGTCCATTAACCTGACAGGACTCCCCGATGTTGTTGATAAAATGGAAGCCATCCTTAAAGTTGACAGAGAAGATTGGTGCCACGAATGCGACCTGATTGCAGAACATCAGAAACTTTTTGGGGACCGACTGCCGGAAGAGATAAAAAACCAGTACGAACTGTTGAGGAAAAGGTTCGGGGCGTAACTAAAGAAACAAAGACTAACAGATGTTGTTGTGGTTTGTACATGGCTGAAGAATTTAAAATTTATACCAAAGGCGGCGACAGGGGGGAAACCTCCCTGCTTGGAGGTACCCGTGTCGCCAAAAGCCATGATCGCGTTGAAGCTTATGGCAATCTCGACGAATTAAACAGTTTTGTCGGTCTTATCCGGGACCAGGACATCGATCCGCATTACCGCGATGTCCTGATCACCATCCAGGAACACCTTTTCATTGCCGAAGCATTGATTGCCGTGGACCCGGGTGTGCATACCAAGGAATTGCCGCAACTCAACGATCAGATCGTGACGATCCTCGAACAAGAGATAGATACCATGAATGAAGCCCTTCCCCCTTTGAGCAATTTTATTCTTCCCGGAGGGCATCCTGCCGTCTCGCATTGCCATGTTGCACGAACCGTTTGCCGTCGGGCCGAACGGTCCCTTATCCGCCTTAATATGACCAGTCCTGTAGATGAAATAATAATTCGGTTTATAAACCGTTTATCCGATTACTTTTTTGTATTGGCACGAAAAACAGGATTTGATCTCGGCGCAAAAGAAACACACTGGAAACCATTGTAATTTTGATTTCTTTTTTTTTACTTTTGCATGAATTAATCAAAACTCATAAAAATGTACTGGACACTCGAATTGGCCTCAAAACTGGAAGACGCTCCCTGGCCGGCTACCAAGGATGAGTTGGTCGATTGGGCGATCCGATCCGGGGCGCCACAGGAAGTAATCGAAAATTTAAAAGAGATCGAAGACGAAGGTGAATCTTATGAGCGAATTGAAGACATCTGGCCCGATTATCCAACCAAGGACGATTTTTTCTTTCACGAAGATGAATATTAAACAAGGTTAGAACAATTCCTTCCGCGTTGCTTACGGTATTGTACGATCAGTCGTATCGTTTTCCTGAAAAAATGAAAAGTTCACACTCCCGTAAATCCGCTTTTGTGTGAAATTTGGATGGTGGTCGAATTGATACCGGGATGAATGTTCATAAATAAATAAACCCTGCGGGGCCAATAACCCGGAACCTAAAACCAGTTCAGGAATGTCGGGAACCCTGTCCAGATCATAGGGGGGGTCAGCAAAAATCAGATTATACGATCCTTTCATGTGTTTTAAAAAAACAAAAACATTGGATTTTACAGCCAATAGATTTGTCACCCCGAAAGTTGCTGCACTTTTTTTTAAAAATCCGATACACCGGGGATTGGCATCGACAGAAGTTACACGTATCGCCCCCCGCGAAATAAATTCAAATGAGATGCCCCCGGTCCCGGTAAAAAGGTCCAATACAAGGATCGATTCAAAATCTATCAGGTTGTTGATAACATTAAACAAACCCTCCTTCGCAAAATCGGTCGTTGGCCTTACTGGTAAATTAACCGGTGGCTGAAGCTTTCTTCCCCTGAACTTCCCTCCTATAATCCGCATGCCTGAAAATTTAACAGTGGAAAATAAAAATGGGAGGGAATCTGGTTTAAAATATGGCTGTATTTAAACATATCGTTCCGGCGGGCAAATTCAACATGACGTACATATTTGAAAATCAATTCATAAAGAGGAGAATTCTTTTCAATGTTCCCCATTAATACCAAAGGGATTGTTTCCGGGTTATGGTTGAGTTGTTCCATTACAAAAATCAGGTAATAAACAATATCGTCCCGGTTTTGATAAGCAAAAGAATTAAAATAACTCATTTGCCGGCCATCGAACACCATCAGGTCAACCATTTTGTCGCGGATATGCAGGAAAACCCGGTTGGTATTGATTTTGTTTTTATAGTTAATCCAGATACTTTCGATAAGCACACTCGAAAAATGGACCAGTCCTGCCGAAGGATAATGCGTTTTTAGGGAATTTAAGACCAGGGGCGGAACCGAATAAACATGTTGAATATCGAGTGGAGTCAGAGCATCCGAAAATATCGTTTCCTCCTGGTTGAATGAATAACCAAAATTCAAATAATGTTCCCTTTCTTTAACATCAAAAAGCGGGGAGGGAATCAGGGTCGATTTTTTTCCTTCATAAGCAATACGGATGGACTTATACTGGTTTTTCAACCAGGGCATGGCATTAAACACGCTTTTCAGAAAATCTTCAAACGATGGTTTAACTGGCTGTGCTCCATGGGAAACAGACAAATCATTCTTTTTTATCTGTTGGATACACAGATATTTGTTGCGTTTAAAATCGAGAATGGCATACGAAAAAGCAGTATCGCCAAAAATCAAGGAAAGCCCGTAATTTCTGGTTTCCTGAATATTGAACGATTCATCCAGTTTATTGGTCACAATGGAAAAAAGATCGGACATTTTCCGGGTTTATGCGATGAATGCCATCGCTAATGTAACTACAATGATAAGAAGAAAACCTGAAATAAGAAAAAGACGGCCACTTTTGGAGGTAAAAAAACAGCCATAAACCATTTTGAGGGCGTTGTTGCTGATAATGGCCTGTAGGGTGGCCAATGCCACCGCATCCAATGGCACCCCATATTTGCCCTGAAACAAATTGATCAGGAAAGGGTCAATATCGGTCAAACCGACAACAAACGAGAGTACATTCAAGCCCGGTGCCCCAAACCGGCCCAGTACCTCAAAGGTGATAAAAGTGAAAACGATATAGAGGGTGGTAAAAATGAGCGCCACCTTGAACTCCAATGGGTTTGTCCCCAACGTCAGCGCTTCATCGCGTGAAGCTACCAACTTGTTTCTATACAAAAGGACCACCATTCCGGTCACGCCCGAAACCAGAAAAAGAACCAGAAAAAGAGGCCAGACTTGCCGGAACAAAGGTTGGCTAAATATCAGGATCAGGATCAGGATCCTCAAATACATCATGGCTGTGGCAAAAATAATCCCGGCCATATACTCGTTGATGTGTCCGGGTTCGTTTTTGCTTTTTCGCGCCAAAATGATGGTAGTTGCGGTACTCGAATATAAACCACCCAGAATCCCTGAAAGAACGATGCTTGCGTTGGCAAATACAAATTTCTTCAGTAAATAACTGAAATAGGATATCGAGGAGATTACTACCACGGCCAGCCAGATTTTATAAGGAGTCAGGTTTAATCCCCTGACAATGGGCGTATCGGGCAAAACCGGTAAGATGATCCCCGCCATGATCAGGAATTTTGCCAGGGTGATGAATTCATACCGGTCGAACTTTTTCGAAATGGTTGCAAACGTCTCTTTCAATTCCGACAAAATGAGCAACGTAACAACAATAAGCAAAACCATCCATAAAGGTTGGGTCATGATCAGGGGGCCAAGACAGTAGGTAATCAGGGCGATGAAAATGGTAGTAGCTCCGTATTCTTTATAATCGCGGATATGATAAAAATAGGAAATACCCATGACCAGCGACAGGACAAGCCCGCCTCCCATGAAAAGACAAGCGTTCCCGGAGCCGATTAGAAAAAGGATAAAACCAAGAATACCAATAAAGGTAAAGGTCCGGTCGGTACCAAAAGTACGGCTGATCTCCTGATTCAGGCTGTGAATTTGCCTTTGGGACAATCCAATCAACAGCGAAAACAGGGTAACCAGCAAAAAATTGAGCAGATTGGAAGGGATGGCATTGATGAGTTCCATGGCAATTTACAGTTTATGGTTCATGCTTTCATATGTCGGTAAATCTTTCAGAAATGCGTATGTCGATGACCCATGGTCGATATGGCAAGCATAGTGGGCCAGGCCATTGGTCACAACCAGGTAGTTTACCCTAAGTTTCATGTTGTACATCGCTACCTGATCGAAAACATCCTGGGAGATTTTTTTGGATGGGGCTTTGCATTCAACTACCAGACAAGGGTTCCCGTCGGAAGTATAGGCAAGGATGTCAAAACGCCTGGCCATCCGGTTTACGGTCAGCGAGGCTTCAACAACAATGAGCGAAGCAGGAAAGCCCAACCGGGTGACCATGAGGTTTAAAAAATGTTGACGGACCCACTCTTCCGGTGTCAGCCGTACAAATTTTTTACGAAACGGATCGAAGATTTCTTTTTTTCCGTTCGAATTATTTCGCACCTGAGGCGCAAATTCGGGCAAATTTAGCGTATGCATCATGGTTTAGTGACAAACTTACGGAAAAAACAGGAAAATTGGATCAGATAAATGTGTAAGTTTGTCTCTGAATTACATTTCCGACAGGAACGAAAATCGGCATGAAAACAAAAAAAGAGATTGTTGACGACTGGTTGCCACGCTATACAGGGACAAATCTGGATGCTTTTGGCGATTTCATCCTGCTGACCAATTTCAACCGTTACCTGGATATCTTTTCCAAATGGTACAATGTCCCGATTCAAGGTTTAGATAAATCCATGCCCAGTGTGACCCATGGGCGCATCACCCTGGTCAATTTTGGCATGGGAAGTCCAAATGCAGCTACCATCATGGATTTGCTCAGTGCCATTAAGCCAAAAGCAGCGCTTTTTTTAGGCAAATGCGGAGGACTTAAAAAGAAATGCAAAGTCGGGGATATGATTCTCCCCATTGCCTCTATCCGGGGCGATGGCATCTCAGACGAATATTTTCCCGAACGGGTCCCTGCATTGCCCGCGTTCAACCTTCAGAAAATTATTTCATCGGTAATCCTTAACCACCGCAAAAATTACTGGACGGGCACGGTTTATACAACCAACCGCAGGGTATGGGAATACGACGAAAAATTTAAAGAATACCTTCGCCTTACCCGAAGTATTGCCATTGACATGGAAACTGCAACCCTGTTTATGGTTGGCTTTTCGAACCATATTCCTACCGGGGCACTGCTCCTTGTATCCGATCAACCGATGGTTTCGAGTGGCGTCAAGACACAGGTAAGCGACAAAAAGGTTACTGAAAACTACGCCGAAGAACACCTGAAAATCGGGGTAGATACGATGAACGACCTGATTGAAAAAAAACTTCTGATCAAACACCTGAGGTTTGATTAATGTCTGGTTTTCCTTCGCTAAATACTTACCATGGCAGGAAAAAGTGAAATCAGTTTTGACCATTTGATGAATGATCTGAAAAACAAGATCTATCATCCGGTATATTTTTTTCATGGCGATGAACCCTTTTTCATCGATATTCTCTCTGATTATATTGAAGACCATGTTTTAAGCGATCAGGAAAAAGAGTTCAACCAGACCATCGTTTATGGAAAAGATTGCGACGTAACTACCATCGTTTCTTATGCCCGTCGCTTTCCCATGATGGCCAATTATCAGGTGCTTATTGTAAAAGAGGCCCAGGCGCTGGAAAAAATTGAGACATTCCAGCCTTATATGGAAAACCCTCAACCTTCAACAATCCTGGTTTTATGTTATAAATACATCAAATTCGATAAGCGAAAAACACTGTATAAGACCATTGAAAAAACAGGGATTGCATTCGAATCGACCAGGATCTATGAAAATAAGATCCCCGATTGGATCAATGACCATCTTCGCCAGCGGAATTTTACCATCCGGCCGAAAGCGGCTGAACTATTGACCGAATTTCTTGGGAACGACCTCGGAAAAATCGTGAATGAAATTCAAAAATTGCTGATCAATTTGCCCCCTGGTTCCGAGGTTACCGAGGAACTGATTGAAAAAAATATTGGCATCAGCAAAGATTTCAACGTGTTCGAACTGCAAAAAGCCCTTTCCAAAAATGATATTGTAAAAGCAAACCGGATCATTCTTTATTTTGCTGCCAATCTCCGGGAAAATCCATTGGTTAAGGTAATTCCCATTTTGTCTTCCTTTTTTTCCAAGATCCTGACCTACCATTACCTTACCGATAAATCGCGAAATTCGGCAGCATCGGCACTGGGCATTAACCCCTTTTTTGTCGCCGATTTTCAACAGGCTGCCCGCACTTTTCCAGTGGGGCGTACAGTCCAGGTCATTTCATTGCTTCGGGAATACGACATGAAATCGAAAGGCGTTGAGGGAAACAACACCTATGCAGGCGACGGGGAATTAATGAAAGAACTAATATTCCGGATATTGCATTAACCGTCCATCCTGTAATTAAATTCAGACGATCGATAGGTTTCTTCGATGATCTGGCTGTATTTTTCCATAATAAATTTACGCCGGAGTTTTAATGTAGGCGATATTTCCCCCGATTCGGTCGTCCATTCTGCATCGAGCAGCCTGATTTTTTTAATTTTTTCGGTCTGGTCAAGGTCCTGGTTAAACCGTTCCACTTCCTGTTTGATCCGGCGAAGGATTTTTGGGTTTGTCACTGCTTTTTTCCTTGAACCAAAGGCAATGTGTTTGACTTCACACCAGTTTTTCAGATGCTCGAAATTGGGGATAATCAGGGCTGCGGGATAATTCCGGTTTTCCCCGACCACCATGATGTGTTCAATGAAGGGCGACTCTTTGATTCTTTGTTCAATGGGTTGCGGGGCAATGGATTTTCCACCCGATGTTTTAAATATCTCTTTTTTCCGATCGGTGATTTTCAAAAACCTTCCATCTTCAATTACCCCGATATCGCCTGTATGGAACCAGCCATCGGAATCGATGACCTCTGCGGTTTTCTCAGGCCGGTTCAGGTATCCAAGCATGATGTTGGGGCCTTTACAAAGAATTTCCCCATCGTCGGCTATTTTCATCTGATTGCCTGTCAGAAGTGGGCCAACCGTTCCAAATTTCATCCCGTTGGGTTCAAACCGGTAACAGGTCACGCCCGGCGAGGTCTCCGTAAGGCCATACGCTTCGAGGATCGGTATTTTTGCAGCCCAGAAAATACGTGCCAGCCTCGGGTGGAGGGAAGCACTGCCCGAAACTATGAATTTAAGTTCGCCCCCTAAGGCAGCCCGCCATTTTCGAAAAACAAGAAGATTGGCAATACATAGTTTCACATCGTACACCCAACCCCGGACATGCCCCAACTCGTATTTGTGGCCCTGCCGCAATGCCCAAAAAAATAAAACTTTCATGGGCAAGGGCAAAGTACGCCCTTTTGCAACAATTTTGTTGTAAATTTTTTCAAAAACCCTGGGAACCGAAGCAAAGCCATGAGGCTTGACCTCCCGTATATATTCGCCCAGTTCATCCATGTTCTGAACATAATATACAGATACGCCAAACGATTGATAAACATATCCGGCTGTCCGCTCATAAACATGGCAAAGTGGCAAAAAGCTGACAATTCTGTCATGCATTTTAAGAGGGGGGATTTCAGCCAGGGCTTTGTAGTTGGTAACAAAATTACGGTGCGACGACATCACTCCTTTGGGCCTGCCTGTTGTCCCTGAAGTATAAATAATGGTCGCCATATCGCCGGGATCGATGGTTTCCTTCAACCTTTCCAGTTCCATCGGATCGGGGTGTGTTTTCCCCAGTTCGAGAATTTCTTCCCAGCTCCGTATCCCTTTAACAGGCTCAATGGAAAAAATCGCTTTCAATCCCGAAAGTTCAGGAAGTACTTGTTTTATCCGGTTGTAAATTTTTTCATCGGAAAAGATCAGATACTCTATATCCGAATCTTTAAAAATATAGCGGTAATTCTCTTCGCTGATGGTGGGATAAACCGGGACCTGAATGGCCCCGGCCTGAAGAATGCCCATATCAAAAAAATTCCATTCCGGACAATTGTTCATCACCGTTGCGACCCGGGTCCCCTTCGTCACGCCAAGGGCCATCAGCCCCAAACTGATCAGGTTGCTTTTACGTACATAATCATCGGCGGAAAAATGCACCCAGCTTCCATTTTTTTTAATATTAAAAACATCTTCAATAGAACGATATTCATCTTTGTACAATTCCAGAAGATCAAAAATCCGAGTGATGCTTTTCATCTTTTTCAAACGAATTTAACGTTGGTTTTATTCAAACAATTTTGAAATTTCATCTGTATATTTTTTTGCAATTGCATTGCGTTTCAATTTCAGTGTCGGGGTAATCTCCCCGGTTTCAAAAGTCCATTCCTCGCTCAGAAGAGACCACGATTTAATCTTTTCGGTATCGCCAAACAGTTTGTTATAATGGTTGATTTCAGTTTGAAACCGTTTTCGTATCCTTGGCATCCGGATCATTTCCGAATGGGTGGTATATTCAATTTCCTTGACATTGCACCATGATTTTAAAAATTCAAAATCAGGAACGATTAGTGCACCGGCAAATTTCCGGTTTTCGCCAACCACAATGATCTGCCCGATAAAAAGCGATTCTTTAAAGGTATCTTCGATGGGTTGCGGGCTAATATATTTACCAAAAGAAGTTTTAAACAATTCCTTTTTTCTCCCGGTAATTTTTAGTTGACCTTCCGGTTCCAGCTGTCCCAGATCGCCCGTATGGAACCATCCCTGAGAATCAATGGCCTCCTTTGTCATTTCAGGTTCCTTATAATATCCCTTCATGACATTGGGCCCTTGACAGAGAATTTCGCCATCGCCGGCAATTTTCACCTCAACGCCCCGCAACACGGGCCCAACGGTTCCAAATTTTATACCGTTTTTACTGAAATCACTGACTGCTATTACGGGAGAGGTCTCCGTCAAACCATAGCCTTCAATAACGTCAATTCCCGCACAGGTAAAAAGACGCGCAAGCCGGGGCTGCAACGCGGCGCCCCCCGACACGACCAACAAACGTTTTCCGCCAAGCGCTTCACGCCACTTCACGTACACCAGTTTATCGTAAACCGTGCGCTTTAACCCGTAAAACCAACCGTTAACGCCATTGAGCTCATAGCGCAGGGCCAAATGCAATGCCCAGAAAAATATCCATCGCCGGGCACCGGTCAATTTGTGTCCGGCCGAATGTAACTTGTCGTAGATTTTTTCCAACAACCGGGGAACCGTACTTAAAATTTCGGGTTTAACATCTTTCATATTATCGGTAATGGTACCGATGCTCTCCGCATAATAAACCGAAAAACCAAGATATTGATATAAGTAGTTCAACATTCGTTCATACACGTGGCATAGGGGCAGATAACTCAAAGTTTTGGCAGTTTCATCAAAAGGCGGGATATAGGATACCGCTTTAAAATTTGAAATAATATTTTTATGGCTTAACATCACCCCTTTGGGATTTCCCGTAGTTCCCGATGTGTAGATGATGGTTGCAACATCGTCTTCGGCAATGGCCGCTTTCCGTTGTTCCAAAAGCGCAGGGTTGGGATTGTCCCTCCCCATCCGGACCAGGTCATTCAGATGTTTCGCCCCGTCCTGTTCCTTGTACATATAAACCCCTTTGATGTTTGGCATCTCAGGAAGGATGTGCTGAATCTTACGCAATAAATCCATCCCCGAAATAAAAATATACGTGACCTCGGCATGGCTGAGAATGTAGGTATAATCCGATTCACTGATGGTGGGATAAATGGGGACATGAATGGCGCCAACCTGCATAATGGCCATATCAACAAAATTCCATTCCACCCTGTTTGGGCTTATCTGGGCTATTTTATCGCCAGGCCGGACCCCCAGTGCCAGAAGCCCGTAACTGATGAAGTCTGCCATTTCATGGTATTGCCGGATGCTATATTTGACCCAGTGGCCATTTTCTTTGGAAGCAAGCACGTCATCCTTTGGTTTAAACTTTAACTCACAATAGGGCAACAGGTCGAAAATACGGGAGACTTCCATAATAAATAAAATTCTATCAATTATAATTTTTTATGAATTATTGATGCAGAAGCTTGTGCTGTAGGCATCAGGACCAGGTCGTTGATATTTACATGGGCGGGCAAGGTTGTTACGTAATAAACCACATCGGCTACATCCTCGGCTTTCAGGGGTTGGTATCCTGCATAAACCTGGTCGGCCCGTTTTTTATCGCCCTTGAAACGGACTGTTGAAAACTCAGTTTCTGCAGCCCCCGGCGCAATCTGCGTAACTTTAATATTGTGCGCGACCAGGTCGATCCGGGTTCCTTTGGTGATGGCATCGACGGCGAATTTTGAGCCGCAATAGACATTTCCCATAGGATAGACCTCTTTGCCTGCAACAGAACCAATGTTGATAATGTGGCCCTGGGAACGGGCAACCATCAAAGGGGCAACCATCCGTGTCATATACAGCAGGCCTTTGACGTTGGTATCGACCATCCGTTCCCAATCTTCAATCATCCCCTCATGGACCGGGCTTAACCCCACAGCAAGGCCTGCATTGTTCACCAGAACATCCATATGCTTCCACTGTTCGGATAACCCAGCAATGGCCCTTTCAACCTCCTCTGCTTTTCTGACATCAAAACATAAAGGCAAAACCTCAACAGAATGTTTTAAAATTAATTCTTTGGCGAGGTCGTCCAGAAGCGCTTTTCTCCTGCCGGTAATGATAAGGTCATAACCCTGGCCGGCAAATTTGCAGGCAATGGCCTTCCCAAATCCTGCCGTGGCACCGGTAATACATGCTAATTTTTTCATGTGTAAGATTAGAGTTGTGGCTTTTAAAAAAGAATTATAATCCATTATAAAGATAATCAACATATCGGTTGATGAGATATTGAATGCAATTGATGTTTTTTATTTTCGCAATGGGTTCAATTTCCCTGTTGTGAAAAATCTCATTCAACCTGTATATCAGTTTTTCATTCAACGGAGAAAGAGCATCAAAAATAATCCCTTTTTTCTCCTGGATATAGGCATCAATCTCTTCATTTTTTATTGGAAATGCCATCAAAGCCTCCCAGGATAAAAGTTTTGATTTCTTTAAATATGATTGAACCAACCTGGCCAAATACCCTGCCTCTTCCTGCGTTTTGCAATCAACCTCGATTACCTTGTTATCATCTGTGATGAGATCAATAGAACATTCAAAGCCATAATTTCCAAAATCACCCGCATCATTGAACAGAGATTCTATACGGTCAGCCTTTACACCCTTGAAATGAAGATCTTTTGTTGTCGATTTTATGAAATATACACAATTTTCCAAAAAAGATTTCGCTTCTGCTTTTTCAGTTGAGTTGAAGCTATATAGCGTAGGATCTTTGATCAAGGCAGGATAATACAACATCACATCACGGATAAATTTTACATCGGCCATAAAACTCCCGGATAAAAAATTTACCAATGAAAAAAGGTCAACTTTAATCGCATCGGGATTGCTTAACTCTTTTTCCGGATCAAACTCAAATCCAATTTCTTTGAGGGAAAAAAGTTCCGTTTTCAACGAGATATAGTAATCGGCCAATCCCTTCTGCCGGATAAACGTTTGGGTAAATTCCTCGAAATGATAATCAGGATCAGCAATATCACAACTTGAATAACAACCTCCCAGGAGATTATGAATAAATGCATCATCAGGATTGTCGAAGTCAATTTTACGGATCGGAACCTTGGACAAGGGGGTGAAATAAAATTCCCGCATGTTCCCCTTCATCTTGGTGTTCTTTCCATACCAGGCATTCAGGTAATCAGCATTCAGCAATGCAAACAGGTATTTTAAATTTTCTTTGGTCCCTTGTTTTGGGGTTATCAAGGTAATATCCGATTGCGGATAGGTTTTTCTATTTTCATAGGCAAAGTTGTTTTCCTTTGCCCTTCGTGAAGTAACTAATTTTTCACTTTCAAAGATATTCCGGTTTCGAGGCCACCAGAGATCAAACCACCTGATGCTGCCGCTTTCCACTTCACGACGGGGATTTAAAATTCCCCTGAATCGCTGAAGGTAATTAATAATATTGGGTATTTCAGATTCATCATGACAATCATTATTGTATTGGACAAATTGCATTTCGTGAACATCAACAAACCCCCGGTGAATATCCGAATTTTTATAAAACGGCTTGACATATTTCATTTCCTGGTCTGTCAGATGCAATTCAGCTAACTGCTCCTTGTCAAAGATAAAAATAGGATCACCGGCTTTGATGCCATAAATCTCCTGGTCTGACCGCGGAATTTTTTTAATGTTTTCGTTGGTAACCCGATCAGCCCCGGATACAATTCCCTGGTTAACATTGAACAGTTCCGTGAGAAAGGCAAAATTTCCATCCAGGATTATTGGTTTTTCCCGGGAATAGAGATACCATGCATTTTCATCGAGTTCGCCCTGGGTAGTTCCGCTATAATAAACATCAGCAATTTCACTTCGTTTGTCTTTGCCCAATTCAAAATTCATTCTGTCCGGATCAGCAAACAGGTCATACTGTTTGGCATTGGTAAGAAGTGCAATAAAACGATCGTAATTTGTAATGACCTGATTTTGAGCATCGATATATTTTTGATCCGAATTTGCCCATTCCTTGTAAAACTGGACAATTTTTATCCTGTTGCTTTCACGTTCAGACTCAATGCTGCACTTTTCAAGAATGAAAACAATATTCTCCTGCCCTTGTGCTTCCGGGAAAAGCTTGATACCTTTGAAATCGATGATCTCTGTTATTTTTGCATGCTGAAGAATATAATTCCTTAGATTACCAGCCCCATCGGCCGTAAGCCAGTACTGCGTTGTAATAAAGCCCAATTTGCCGCCTTCAGCCAATTTACTCAAACCAAGAATGATAAAATAGTACAAATAATCGCTTTTCCCCTGGTAAAAATGGCGCCAATAGGGATGCGACTGCAAGGGGCGAAACATCTCTTTATGTCCCTTTTCGCCCACATAAGGTGGGTTTCCAACAACAAAATCAAAATCGTTTTTGTTAGCCATCAGATGAATAAAGACGTCTTTATAAGTTGACGTGAATTCAGAGGTATCAAATGCTACTTTATCCGTTCCTTCAAATTCATCATGATTGTATAATTTCATCAACGAATCGGTTGTACATACCCTGAAAGATTGGGTTTGCCTTTCATCTTCATTCTCAATTCTTTTGACCAGTGGCAATATCTGTATGATCAGGTTTAGTTCGGCCAGGCGGCTCGCGAAACCGGTTAATTCCGAACCATGAAGGTTATCGGTGATGCTTCGTTTGGCTTCTGTTTCACGGTTCATTCCTTCCTTTCGCAATCGTATCGCCGCTTCTACCAAAAAACTCCCGGAGCCGCATGAAGGATCAAGCAACGTTTTGATATTGGGTTGATCTTTTATTTTACCAAGAAATCCAACCCTGTTCAATATAAATTCTACGATATAATGAGGGGTGTAAAACTGACCTTTTTCTTTTCGCTCATCTTCATTCAAATAATGTTCATAAAGATCGCCGATTAAATCGAAATTGATCTCAGAAAAATTGATCTTTGATAGCTCAAAAAGCACCCGGATCAGCAGGTCGTCATCTTTGGAAATTTGAAAATTATAAGGGAATTTATCTTCAAAATAGGAGAAGAGTTCACCAGCTTTTACGCGTGCATCAAGCAATATCTCTTTGAATGTCATGCTGAATGGAGGTTCCAACTTCTTTTTAAAACCTCCATCATATAAGTTTGCTGGTATCAGATTGTTATCTTCAAAAATCCGGATGAGGATAAACCTCAGTAAAATGACATAACTGACTTGCTTGACCAATTCTTCGGTTGCAATCGTATATTTATTTTCCTCCTCAGAAACATTAAGTTCACGAATTAATTTATCCAGTTCGTATCTGAGTTGTATATGGTGTGTAAGATCTTTGGACATTGGTAAAACCTGCCGGCGGATATTTTCCTGAATTTGATCTGCCAATCCATAAACCAATTTCTTTAAAAATTTCTTATCTGGGGCAATCAGGTCGTCTTTTTGCCGGTTTTTTATCGTCTCAATGTACTCTTCCGGTTTTATTTCTGCAAATTTGAAATTTTCGTAAAACCATTTAAAGTTTACATAATCTGTTGTTTCATTGTGACCATTGGCAGTGAAAGCCTGAATTAATTTTAGCAGGTTAATTGACCTGTCTTCCAGATGCATTACCCGAATGAGGTCATTTTCTGTTCTTCTTTCAAAAAACTCAAATCGCTGAAGGTTGAACAATATTCCGTACTGGTAACCTTTAAAGGATTCAAGGTATCGTCGTATCTGATTGACGGCTGATTTTGAATCGCCTTCATTTTTTATTTCTGTTCCTGTCGATTTGGCATCAAGTATAAATTTATTGGTTTCCGTGGTCCTGAAATCAGGCTTATCGCCATCCTGACTAACTTGTTGCAGGATATTGATACCAGATTTAAAATCAAATAACTTTAATATCTCAAGGAGGATTGGTGTAACAACGATATCTTCATCGCCTTTATGCTTGCGTTCATAATCTCTGAGTTTACAATAATCTGCATAAGAGACCTTTTGACCTTTGGCGCTTACAAATCGGTCTTCAGAGAGGATTGAACATATTTTTTTTAATATCGTACTGTAATCATTCATTTTTGATATTCAAAGGATGACTTGAACTGATCCTGCCAGTAATTTTTAATTTTGAATTTTGAATTGTATCCACTCTCTGGCATTGACAAAGGCTTCCATCCAGGGGGAAACCTGATCTTCGGCCCGCTCTCCGGGATAATGCGCCCATTGCCATGGCATCACCGAATCTTCGGGATGCGGCATAATGGCCAGGTGGCGGCCATCATGGGAAGCAATACAGGCTGCATCGAATTGAGATCCGTTCGGGTTCCCGGGATATCCGCTGTAACTGTATCTGGCCGGAATGTGATATTGTTCCGCACTGCCCTGAAAGTTGAATTTCCCTTCGCCATGGGCAACCCAGACCCCCAGTTTCGACCCTGCAAGCGAATGCAGCATCACGGAATGGTTCTCTACAATGTCCACTCCTACAAAAGCACATTCATATTTATGAGAATCGTTCCACGACATTTTTGGATGGTGGTTTAACGTAGTTTCCCGATTGTATAATTCAGGATAGATAAGCCCGAGTTCGACAAGCAACTGACAACCGTTACAAACGCCGAGGCTGAGGGTATCGGCACGCTTGAAAAATGTAGTTAAGGCACGTTTGGCCGTATCGTTAAACAGAAACGCGCCCGCCCATCCTTTGGCCGATCCAAGCACGTCTGAATTGGAAAACCCTCCCACGAAAGCAACCAGGTTAACATCTTCTAAGTTTTCACGTCCGGATATCAGATCGGTCATGTGGACATCTTTAACATCAAAACCGGCCAGGTACAATGCCCAGGCCATGTCCCGGTCGCGGTTGACCCCCTTTTCACGAATGATGGCCGCTTTGATACCAGAAGGGGCACGACGTTGCGAATCAATCCCGTATTGCTTAAAAGTACCTGTAAAAGATGGTGCAAAACTAAAATGCAGGGGTTGGTGTTTGAAGTTTGTAAACCGTTCGAGGGCAAGTTTCTCGCCCGATTGTTTCCGGTCCAGAAGGTAGGATGTCCTGAACCAGATATCCCTGATGGCGTCAATATCAAAGGAATGATGGTCGGGCCCGTTGGTAATCGCGACCGTCCTTTCCGCGTGAATAGTTCCAATCCTGACATATTCGACCCGGGCCAGTTTCATGATCTTTTGCGCTGCATCCATCTCTCTGACCTGAACAATAACGCCTGGGTTCTCGCTGAACAGCAACCGGACCGTATCGCGCTCCTCCATCGGGGCCAAATCGGCATCGATCCCGAAACCTTCGCTGGAAAACGTCATTTCCAACAGGGTGGTTATCAGCCCTCCGGCTGAAATATCATGGCCGGCAAGAAGGATGCCCTCAGAAATCATCTGTTGAAGTGCAGTGAATACCCTGACGAAATATCCGCTATCTTTGACCATGGGGGCTTCATTTCCGATGCTGTTGACCACCTGGGCAAAGCTGCTCCCACCGAGCTTAAAGGAATCCCTTGAAAAATTCAGGTAAAGGAGTTGTGAATCGGGATCGTTTAGCAAAACAGGGCCGATGGCCTTTTTCACATCAGAAACTTCAGCAACTGCAGAAATAATGACTGTACCGGGAGATAAAACCGTTTCGCCATCCGGGTACTTCTGGGTCATGGAAAGGGAATCCTTTCCGGTCGGGATGTTGATCCCCAGTTCAAGGGAAAAGTCGCTCACAGCTTTAACTGCAGCATAAAGCCTTGCATCTTCCCCGGGATTTTTACAGGGCCACATCCAGTTTGCCGATAGTGAAACACCACTCAATCCGTGGGTTAAAGGTGCCCATATCAGATTGGTGAGCGCTTCTGCAATCGCAAGCCGCGAGCCTGCAACCGGATCGATCATGGCTGCGGCAGGGGCATGGCCGATGGCAGTTGCAATTCCTTTGGTACCGGTATAATCGAGGGCAACAACGCCCAGATTGTTCAACGGAAGCTGAAGGGCCCCACAAGTCTGCTGTTTGGCTATTTTACCGGAAACAGCACGGTCCACCTTATTTGTAAGCCAGTCCTTACAAGCCACGGCCTCAAGTTGTAAAACCGAATGAAGGTACGATTCAAGCAACCTGGGGTCATAGGTAAGTTGTGAATAGATTGTCGGATACGTAAAATCCCGGATCAGGGTTTTGGGGGGTTTCCCGAAAAAGTCGTCAATCCTAAGGTCAATGGGCTTGGTATCGTTCTTTTGGTCAAGAAAAACCAGTTGGCGACCGGAAGTTATGCGGCCAGCCTCATAGACCGGGGTCCGCTCCCTGAGTGCGATATCTTTCAGCAGCGACAAATCTTTTTCATGGATAACCAGTCCCATCCGTTCCTGTGATTCGTTGCTGATGATTTCCCGTGCAGACAACGTGGGATCCCCGACCGGAAGGGCATCGATGATAATGGTACCACCGGTGTTTTCAACCAATTCAGAGAGGGAATTCAAATGGCCGCCAGCCCCGTGGTCGTGGATGGACACGATGGGGTTGGTTTCCATTTCGGTCATGGCCCGGATGGCATTGAAAACCCGTTTCTGCATTTCGGGGTTTGACCGCTGGACGGCGTTCAGTTCAATGGCATTTCCAAATTCTCCGGTAGCCACGGATGAAACGGCGCCACCTCCCATGCCGATCCGGTAATTGTCGCCGCCCAATACAACGATAGGCTGGCCTTTTTCCGGATTTCCTTTGAGTCCGTCTGTGTTTTTTGCATATCCAATGCCGCCGGCCATCATGATCACTTTATCATAGCCAAAGGTTTTTCCGTTTTCTTCATGTTCAAAAGTCAAAACCGATCCGCAGATCAGTGGCTGGCCGAATTTATTCCCAAAATCGCTTGCGCCATTGGATGCCTTGATCAATATCTCTTCGGGGGTTTTGTAGAGCCAGTGCCTGGGCCCTATCGCCTTTTCCCACGAACGTCCTCCTTCAAGCCTGGGATAGGAAGTCATATAAACGGCAGTCCCTGCAACCGGGATGCTTCCCCTGCCCCCTGCCATCCGGTCGCGGATTTCACCGCCTGAACCCGTAGCAGCGCCGTTAAAGGGTTCGACGGTAGTCGGAAAATTGTGGGTTTCGGCTTTCAGCGAAATGACCGAACGGATGTCGCGGATGGTAAAAAAATCAGGAACATCCTGCCGGGCCGGGGCAAATTGTTCTATTTCAGGCCCTGCAATAAAAGCTACATTGTCTTTATAGGCGGATACTAAGAAATTGGGATGTTGCCTGGCCGTTTTTTTAATCAGGGAAAAGAGTGAGTCCGGCATCTCTTTTCCATCGATGATAAAAGTCCCGTTAAAAATTTTGTGCCTGCAATGTTCGGAATTAACCTGTGAAAACCCGAAAACCTCGCTGTCGGTAAGTTTCCTGTTAAGTTTACGGGACAATCCCATGAGGTATTGAATTTCCTCATCGTTCAGCGCCAATCCCTCTTTTTCATTATAGCGTGCAATATCTTCTATGAGAATGACCGGGTCCGGTTCGTGCAGAATCTGAAATATCCCTTGGTCCAGCCCTTCGTAAACATGTTGGAGCATGGGGTCGAAATTCGTAAATTGTAAATCGCAAACCACAAACTCCTCCAATCTAACAATTCCGGTGATCCCCATGTTTTGGGTAATTTCTACTGCATTGGTGCTCCAGGGCGTGACCATTTCGGGCCGGGGGCCGATAAAGCGACCATCAACAAAAGGTCCGGCGATACAAACTGCATCGCCGAACAACCAGTTCAATTTTTCAAGATCCTCATTTTCAGGTTTATTTGAACTTTCGACAGCATAATACCGGTCGAAATTCTTGAAAAATGTAATCATAGGGGTAGAAATTCAATATTCGTTGTCCAATATTCCAATTTCATTTCAGGTTGTTTCGATATTCGTTGTCCAATATTCCAATTTCATTTCAGGTTGTCAGGAACCGTTCAGCCTCAATGGCTGCCATACACCCGGTGCCTGCGGCAGTAATGGCCTGGCGGTAATGATGGTCCTGAACATCGCCGGCCGCGAATACGCCTTCAACACTGGTTAACGTTGTGCCCGGTTTTGTTTTGATGTAAGCCATTTCATCGAGTTCAAGCTGACCTTCAAACAATTCGGTATTGGGTTTATGGCCAATGGCCACAAAAAACCCCATCACTGAAATATCGCGCAGTTCCCCATTTTTCACATTCCTGACTCGAACCCCGGTGACCCCGCTGTTGTCGCCAAGCACCTCTTCGGGAACGGAGTCCCAAACCATTTCGATGTTGGGGGTATTGAGCGCTTTGTGCTGCATGGCTTTTGAAGCCCGCAGTTCATCGCGGCGATGGATCATATACACTTTCTTACAGAGTTTGGCTAAGTAAGTTGCCTCTTCTGCGGCAGTATCCCCGCCTCCGACAATGGCAACCTCTTTGCCACGATAAAAGAACCCGTCGCAGGTAGCACACCCTGAAACACCCATTCCCATAAATTTTTTCTCTGATTCCAACCCAAGCCATTTGGCCGAAGCCCCGGTTGCTATGATGATTGTTTCGGCTGCAAGGGTATTCCCGTCATCGGCCCTGACGATAAACGGCCGTTTTGACAAATCGACTTCGGTTACCACGCCAAACCGGATTTGGGTCCCGAACCGTTCGGCTTGTTGTTTGAATTCCTCCATCATTTCAGGACCGGTTATCCCTTTGGGATATCCTGGAAAATTCTCGACTTCGGTGGTGATGGTCAACTGACCACCGGGTTGCATCCCTTCATACATAACAGGTTTCAGGTCAGCGCGGGCCGCATAAATGGCAGCCGTATAACCCGCAGGTCCCGAGCCAATGATCAGGCAGCGGACATGTTCCATATTTTCAGACATAGTTCCTTGTTTTTTTGATTGCAAAGGTAAGAAAATTCCGGAACGGGGGCATGGCAGGCTTTTGATTTTGACCGGATTCCTTTTCCAGAATGTACGCCATAAGCCATTTCCACCCCTGGCTTTTGTTAAGTCTAATAGAAATAAAACATTTTCTTTAAAATTAGGTTATTGATAACTTTGTATTTTTGATTAACGATTGAACATTCCTTTTTTAAGGTTGATAATTGATCTGGACTATCTGACGGTTGAAATGGAAAGTTTATGGATGAAACCTGAAACTCTTAAACTGTTTCAACGTTTCAATGTTTCAAAAATTCCTGAAACCTGAAACCTGAAACCTGAAACAAATTTAAATCATGAAAAAACTGTTCTTTTTTATCGTTGTCCAACTGATGTTTGTCAGTGCATTGTTCGCCCAGGTGGGCATAAACACAGATAACAGCGATCCTGACCCGTCGGCCATGCTCGATGTTAAATCAACGGACAAAGGGTTTTTGCCGCCGCGGATGACCTTTACGGGAATGAACGCGGTTGCAAGCCCGGCTTCGGGGCTGATGGTCATTTGCACCGATTGCGGGTCGAATGGTTCCGGTACCCTGGCGATGTTTGCCAACGGTATGTGGTTTATGTTCAATGCCAATTGTTTGGCCCCGGGGGGCCCCGTACCCTGGCGTTCATCTTCCCTCTGCCGGCCAGATCGTGTGGAACTGGGACCCGGTGGTCTGGGCCACGGGATAGAAGTGGAACACAACGGATGACTATAACACGGCCACCGGCATGGCAGCCGTTACGACCAAAACCGAAACCGGTCTGACCTGCAATACGCCTTATACCCGGTACGTCTGGGCTTACAGCACTTGCGGCGTGTCAACAGCCACAACCCTGGCCCAAACAACCTCTGCCTGTTTCACCTGCGGTGCCTCCATTACGATTGACCATACGGCGGGCGTTGTGGCCCCCGTTACAAAAATTGTTACCTACGGCACGGTTGCCAATATCCCCGGCGAAACCTCCAAATGCTGGATTACTCTCAACCTTGGCGCCAGCCAGCAGGCAACGGCGGTTAACGATGCCACCGAGGCATCTGCCGGCTGGTACTGGCAGTTTAACCGCAAACAGGGTTACAAGCATGATGGGACAACAAGAACACCTAACACAACCTGGATAAGTAGCATCAGCGAAAACTCCGACTGGTTGCCTGCCAACGACCCATGTGCGATAGAACTTGGCAATGGATGGCGCATACCGATATACTCGGAATGGTATAACGTTGACAATATCGGGAATTGGAACAACTGGAACGGCCCCTGGAATTCTGGCCTGAAACTGCATGCTGCCGGGAGCCTCAGCGACGGTTCGCTGTTCCACCGGGGCTCGACCGGCCTCTACTGGAGCAGTGTGCAGGGCGATGCCACCTACGGCTGGTACCTGGGCTTCAGCAGTGGGTACAGCTACATGTACATCAACTTCAAGGCGTACGGCTTTGCCCTGCGCTGCGTTAGAGACTATTGATTTATTTGACCATTTGACAATTTATTTTTTATTTTTGGTAATACCGCGTAGCGGCCGAATTTTATTTTGAAAATGGGTATTGAAGAAACCTGAAACCCTGAAACTACCCAGCTCCTCAAAATAAGATTTAGCCTTTTTTTGGAAACACTGGTTTGACTGAATAAATATTTTGTAAATTTGCACCTCAATTTTCCGTTCTCTAAGAAAATATCGGGGCGTGGTGGCGTTGATGCACCATAAACTCCGTTGGCTAGCGTATCCCGCCCAGGGCGGGAGGGTCGGAAGTTCGAGTTCTTTAAAATTGTTATAATATCGGGGCGTGGCGCAGTTGGCTAGCGTACTTGCATGGGGTGCAAGGGGTCGGAAGTTCGAGTCTTCTCGCCCCGACAAAAAAGAGGGAGTTCCTTTACCGGGACCCCCTTTTTTTTTACTTGAATGTTGTCCCATGCCTTTTGCAATTCTTTGTAAATGCAGTATGCCGTAATTGAAATGCAGATATGGGCTTTGCTCCGTTGGCTAGCGTATCCCGCCCAGGGCGGGAGGGTCGGAAGTTCGAGTCTTCTCGCCCCGACAAAAAAGAGGGAGTTCCTTTATCGGGACCCCCTCTTTTTTTTACTTGAATGTTGTCCCATGCCTTTTGCAATTCTTTGTAAATGCAGTATGCCGTAATTGAAATGCAGATATGGGCTTTGCTCCGTTGGCTAGCGTATCCCGCCCAGGGCGGGAGGGTCGGAAGTTCGAGTCTTCTCGCCCCGACAAAAAAGAGGGAGTTCCTTTATCGGGACCCCCTCTTTTTTTTAC
>Ga0247841_10000288_pt1 | contig 135912 bp, 125 predicted proteins | sample LaCruzMarch2015__2_FD_192410 | JGI IMG/M metagenome (GOLD analysis project Ga0247841, IMG submission 192410) | Freshwater microbial communities from meromictic Lake La Cruz, Castile-La Mancha, Spain - LaCruzMarch2015_18m | ecosystem: Environmental > Aquatic > Freshwater > Lake | place: Spain...
TCACAGAACCGGATAGGATAATTCCTGCAGATTCATTCCTCGGATCAGAAAATTATCTGCGTTTTCTGCGTTTCAAGAATATGCGGAGTCTGATAACACAAAAACTCAAATCTGTTGATAATAATAAGCTTACAAGTTCATTTATTCATGATTTCGAGAACTCAAATCCTGATTATTATGAGACTTATTCCCTGATTGGAAACTACTATTTCCAAAAAAGGGACTGGAAAACTGCCCGGAAATATTTTTATCGTGCATTGACCAAAGAGATTCCCCGGTGGGATGAAAAACTTAAGATCATCAGGAAACTTGCTGATTGTAACATCAGAACCAAAACCAACTGACAATGAAATTTAAATTGATATATCCCCGATGGGAAAAACTGGAAGGACAAACCATTTTTAATCTTCCACCTCACGGACCTGTAGTCATGGCAGCAGCGCTGCCCGATACCGTCGAAATTGATTTTACCGATGAAAACGTCGATGCATTGGTTATTGACGGGAGTCCTGATCTTGTAGGCATCTCCATGATGCTCACAACCCAGGTGAAACGTGGTTGGGACATCGCTGATCAGTACCGGAAACTTGGAAAGAAGGTTATTTTTGGCGGAATATCCACCATGCTCCATGCCGAAGAAACCATACTCCATGCCGATTCTGTATTCCTTGGAGAAGTTGAAGGTCGTCTTGATGAGGTTTTCCGGGATTTCCAAAATAACGATCTTAAGAGAGTTTACAATTACCTGAGCAAACCACCGGATATGAACCTTATTGGCCCAGCAAACCGCGACATCCTGAAAAAAGATCGGTATTACCATAAGGGATTTCGAATGGTAGACCTCTTTCATGCTTCCCGTGGATGCATTTACGACTGTTACCCCTGCGCGGTAAGGTATCTGGGCGGCCGTGGATTCCGGCCTCGCCCTATCGACAGGGTTGTTGAGGAGCTTGAACAGATGGACAACAGTCGCCTTTTCATTGTTGACAATTCACTGGCCTTGGATACCCAGTGGGAAAAAGACCTATTCAAGGCCATGATTCCCCTGAAGAAAAAATGGGTAAGCCACACCATCGAGGATAAGGATGAAGTACTCGACCTGGCCGCACAGGCCGGTGCATGGTACGTTTATCAGGCTGTATTCGATACTTCTGATTATATCCGGAACAGAATAAAACAGTATCACGATTATGGGATTGGCGTGGAAGGAACCATCCTGCTGGGACTCGACAACCAAACTGAGGATGATATCAAACGCCTGATCGACTTCCTGCTGGAAATTGAACTCGACTTGGCCGAATTCACTGTACTCGCCCCATTCCCTCATACCAAAGCTTACAGCGACCTGTTAAAACAAAACCGGATTTTTGACCTCGACTGGAATCATTACAATGCCGGTAAAGTGGTTTATCACCCGAAGCACATGACGGCAGACCGGCTGCAGGAACTCTACCAGTATGCCTGGGATACATTCTATAAGGATGAACCACAGACAATGAAGATGTTTAACCTTATCAACAAGGTAGTTTCCCGCGAAGTGGCCGATGGAACCTATACCCCGAGACGCCGAGATCTTGCCAACGAAAGCTTCGGTCAAAAAGTCATCAAGGTCGCATAAATAATAATCGCTTTTCGCTACCTCACTATATCCCTGTTTTATCATGGAAACCAATCCGGAATTCAACAACTACATGGACCGCTACTTTGACTACCAGGGACAATGGGATTGCCCTTCGCGTTGCGGACTGAAAATTGTTCAACTTAAAGATGGAAAAACCCTTGCCATTGCCACTGAAATATACCGTCAGAATCCCGGAACTCCGGTAACTGAATGGTGTGCCCAGCTTGCTACACAGATACTCCTTGACCAGAAATGCCCACCTCAGCAGTTCATTTTTGTGGAGCATACTCCCGACCTCAGAAGCAAACTTACTTTTTATGGGGAAACATTCGATCTCGTTCACCTGGATTGGGATGGAACATCATTTGTATCCCCGAAGTGGTCTAGAATTACCCGCCAACAGATCGATGAGATGATGGAAAACTGAATTTTTCTTCCTATCTTTACTTCATGCATCAACGATTAGGATTTCCTTTACCCCTTTTCATCTATCATATTCCAGTCCTCCTTCTTTCTTTTTCCTTTTATCTTTCGGCACAAACAATCCCCAAATCCTCCATCAAAGGAATCGTTTTGGATCATCAAACACTTGCCCCGCTTCCCGGAGCCACGATTACACTCCATAACTCATTCCCACTCGTTGGGACAGTCTCCGATGACCAGGGACATTTTAAACTGAACAGCATTTCCATTGGGAAATACCAGGTGAAGGTGACCTATGTTGGTTACACCCCTTACATCTCTGAAATTATCACTGTAAGCAGCAGCAAAGAGGCAACGATCACCGTGTACCTCGAAGAATCGGTAATGACGGCCAACGAGGTGGAAATCAAAGGAGATTATCACAAATATGAAGCCATAAATAAAATGGCCACGGTCAGTGTACGATCTTTCAGTGTCGATGAAACATTCCGCTTTCCCGGAAGTTATAACGATCCGGCACGAATGGCTGCCAATTTTGCCGGCGTAACGTCCGGGTTGGATAACCGAAACGATATCATCGTCAGGGGAAACTCTCCCATGGGATTGCAATGGCGTATCGATGATATGGAAATACCAAACCCCAATCACTTTGCTGCCGTTGGCACAACCGGTGGACCGGTAACAGTGCTGAACAATAATTTGCTCTCAAACTCCGACTTTTTCACAGGCGCATTCCCTGCTCAATATGGAAATACATTGTCCGGAATATTTGACCTCCACCTGCGCCACGGGAATAACGATCGTCATGAGTATTGGTTCCAGATTGGCTGGAACGGACTTGAGTTCGGGACTGAAGGACCTTTTTCGAAAAAACATGCCGCTTCATACCTGTTTTCATACCGGTACTCGCCCCTTCAATTCCTCGGTTGGTTCAACATAAACCTTGGCGTTATTCCCAAGTACCAGGATCTTAATCTGAAAATAACACTACCAACAAAAAAAGCAGGAGTATTTACACTGACCGGAATTGGAGGCCTCAGCTATATCGAACTTTTCGACAGCCGGAAAGACCAATCCGAATGGACATTTCCCGACTACGGTGAAGACCTGGCCAACGGTTCCAACCTTGGTGTTCTGGGATTATCTCACCAAATTTTTTTGGCACATTCCCTTCGCTGGAAAAACCAAATCTATATCGTGGCTTCAAAAGTTTACACCAAAATTGATACCTTCTCAAATATCCAAACAACCCCTTCTCCCTGGGCTGGCGAACTGACTACCGAAATAAAATACTCCTTTTCATCCCAACTGATGAAGAAGTTTAATGCTAAAAACAGTCTTGAGGCAGGATTGTCCTGGGACTATTTTAACATGTCGTTTGCCGATAGCGTGATGAATAAAGGGGCTTTCATGGTCAATACCGGAAGCAAGGAAAACATGCATTTCCTCCGGAGTTACATGCAATGGCAGCATAGATTCTCAGAAGGTTTCTCGACAACACTTGGAATTTTTGGCTCCTGGCTCAGCCTGAATAATTCCTGGGCCGCTGAACCTCGCTTCGGTTTCGACTGGCTAATTCATCAAAACCATTCTCTCAATTTTGGTGTTGGACTTTATAGTCAGATGCAACCCCGGGTATTCTACTTCTTGCTTACTCCATGCCCTGATGGATCCATTCAGCAATTCAATAAAGACCTTGATTTTTCCAGAAGCTTGCAAGTGGCAATGTCATACGATTATCGTTTCACCGAAAACCTTCATTTTAAAACTGAACTTTATGGACAATACTTGTTTGAAATACCTACAAAATCATCCCTTCCTGCCTATGCCCTGAGTAATCAGGGACACGAATTCTTTCTCGATCGTCAATATGGCGACAGTCTTGTCAATCAGGCATCCGGATACAATTATGGCATTGAGTTCACCTTCGAACGCTTTTTTAAAAAGAACTACTACTTCCTGCTCACCTCCTCATTCTTCAATTCCACCTTTTACGGAATGGATCAATCAACACGAAATACTGCCTTCAATGTCAATTATGTCCTGAATGCTGTTGGCGGGTATGAGTTCGTAATCGGAAAACGGAAATGGGGGGTAATGTCTTTCGGTTTACGAGCCACCTGGGCCGGTGGGAATCCCTACATCCCCTATGATGTCAATGCCACAATGGCTGCCGGTGAACCTGTGTTGGACTGGTCGCAGGCATTCGACCCCAGATATCCTGAATACAAACGGATTTCCTTTCGTTTTGGAGTGAAGCGCAACCTCCCCAGACTAAATATGGAATTCTTCCTTGACCTCCAATATCGAACCAGTTTTACAAACGTCTACATCCAGCGAATTGACCCAAAAACCGGGGATATCCGCAATTATTATACCATTGGTTTCTTCCCCATGGGAACATGGAGAGTACAATTCTGACAAAAAAGCATTACCTTTGCATTGTTGTTAGATCGAATCTGTCCTCAGGGTATCTATCTCCTTTTTCACATGACAACCTCTATTTAATCAGATTCCCCCTCAACACTTGTTTTAATTGTTTTTATTTTAAACAGCGATGAATAACAGAAACGTGCATTCATTTCACATTCCGGTATTGGGAATTGGATATTCAATTGACACCCCTGTAAAGGTGGCGCACCTGGGCATATCTTCGGTTGTTTCACTGGTTGATGATATCCTGATTGAAAAAATGAGAGAGTTTTACAGTCAGAAATTTGATATCCCCTTTCAGGCCATAAGTGATAAAATCGACGATTTCAGGGCAAAACGGATCACTGCCTATCTTAATCTTATTGATTCCATTGCTCGACAGAAATTTGACGAGCTTAAATCCTCCTATCAGAAAAAAGGAACGGAATTGCAAAAATACCTCGATATGCTTCCCGACACTTCCCAAATCAAAGAGAAGTTTCTGCAAATGAAAGAAAGTTGGAGCAAAACGGATTTCCGGGAATGGTTCCAGTCAAATTTCTCCATGGGAAGCATCGATGTCAATATCATGACCAAAGTTGACAAGGATAATTATAAGGACAACGAGAAGCTTCCGGTCGAATTCAACGACGGCCACGCTGCGTTGAGAGGATTTGCCAACAGTACATTGCATTCTTCAGTAGTGCTTTCAGCAGGTATGTCCCCACGGCTTTACGCGTACCTCGAAAAATTCAAGGAATTTTTTCCCAATGAAGAATATCAACTGGGAAAAAAAATTACCCTGAAAGTCAGCGATTACCGCTCTGCCCTCATTCAGGGGAAATACCTGGCAAAAAAAGGACTCTGGGTTTCTGAATACCGGGTGGAATCCGGCCTTAATTGTGGAGGACATGCCTTCCCCACGGAAGGACACCTGCTGGGACCTATCCTTGAAGAGTTTAAAACCAACCGTGAACTTATTATTCAGGAAACTCATCAACTCTATATCCGCGCCTTGAAAGATAAAAATCTCCCCTGCCCGGAGAAGCCCTTTGAAGTTAAATTCACTGCCCAGGGAGGTGTCGGAACTGCTGAGGAACACCAGTTTTTATTGGATTATTACAATCTCGACTCCGTAGGTTGGGGAACACCGTTTCTCCTGGTACCGGAAGTGGTTAACCTCGATGACGAAACACTTGATCTTCTCAGCAAAGCCAAAGAAGATGACCTCTACCTGAGCAATATTTCACCCCTTGGAGTTCCCTTTAATAACCTTAAAAATAATACCAAAGACAAAGAAAAAAATGGATTTATAGATCGGGGAATTCCAGGCAGCGTATGCAATAAAAAGTTTGCTTCGCTGAATACCGAATTTCCGGAAAAATCACTTTGTACTGCCTCACGACGTTACCAGTATCTGAAAATAAAAGAACTCAATGCGAAAAAACTGAGTCCTGAGGATCACCAATCCGAATACAAAAACATTACCGCAAAAGCATGCATCTGCGTCGGACTGGGCACATCGGCGCTACTGGTCAATGAATTGGATACTTCCATTGAAAAAACAGGGGTCTCGGTTTGCCCCGGACCAAACCTTGCCTATTTCTCAGAGATTGTTTCCCTTCGTAAAATGACCGATCATATCTACGGAAAAACCAATATAATAAAACGAAACGATCGCCCGAATATGTTTATTAAAGAATTGATCCTTTATGTGGACTACCTGAAAAATAAAATATCTGAAACAACCCGACCCTATTCGGAAAAACAGAAGGAATATTTTGAGACCTTCCGGACAAACCTTAATAAAGGTATTGAATATTATCAAAACCTGTTTGCATCCTCCATGAAACAGATCTGCTCCGGCAATGACTGCACCAATGAACTATCAGCCATTCAAAAACTGCTCGATAGCAATAAAATGAATTCGAGGTAGGCACATTATCTGGTTATCTAAAGATTCGTAATTTCGCAGCATGGTCATTCGTCGATGAATAAGAAGACGCATTCTGATAAACTCCCTCCCGTCTGGCTTGTAAAAAGCATAAATGCTTTCCGTGAGACCTTGCTGTTCCTGAATAAAAAGATGTTCCCTGGAAATGTCGTACTCTATGAACAGTTCCAGCATTTCTGGATGCTTCCTTCACTCTATGTAGCTGCGGAACTCAACATCGCGGAAATCCTCAAAAAACATCCAAAAACTGTAGATGAAATCGCTCGCGTTGCCATGGTTGATAGCCCTTCCTTGTATCGCATCATGAGAGCGCTTTCAAGCCAAGGTATTTTCAAAGAACTGAAAAATAAGGTTTTCGCCAATAACCGGATGTCAAACGCGCTCCTGGATCAGCCAGGTTCACTCCGAAACATGCTTGTACACCACCTTGGTCCGGTGAACTGGAATGCCATGAGCTACCTTCTCCATGCATTAAAGTGCGGTGGAAATGCATTTGAACACGCCCACGGACTAAAAACCTATGACTATCTGAAAAGCCACCCGGATGAACATGAAGTATTTGATAAATCAATGTCCAGCCTTTCAGATTTGGGACTCTCTCCGATTCTCAATGCCTGTGACTTATCTGGAATCTCCACCATTGCTGACATTGGAGGTGGAGAAGGTTTCTTTTTAGCCAATCTACTGGTAAAACATCAACACCTTAAAGGCATCTTGTTCGACACTCCTGAAGCATTGCTGAAGGCTCCGGCCATCTCGGAAAAATTTGGAGTCACCCACAGGGTTACCACGTGTCCTGGAGACTTTTTTACCTCTGTACCGGTAGAGGCCGATTGCTATATCCTGAAAAATATTATTCATAACTGGGACGACCCGCATTGCATCTCCATTCTTCATAATATCCGATCAAGAATGTCCGCCACATCCAGGATTCTTATAATGGATATGATCGTTGCTCCAAACAATAAACCATCACTGGCAAAGCTATTGGATATCCAAATGCTTGTAACAATGCAAGGAGGAAAAGAACGTACAAAACCTGAGTTCGAATCCATCATTACTCAATCAGGATTGAAACTTAAAGCAATCCATCCCACCATTGCCCCACTCTCCATTATTGAGGCCATCGCCTGAATGGGGTTGACCATAAATTTCTTATTTTTGCACGAAGAAAATAAACCATTTTCTCCAACTAATACCTCCATGAAAGAGAAAGACGGATACGTGGATTGTCCCGAACAGCAACTGATTCTTTATGTGGAAAAAAGTAACGGGGAATATGGTCCCATTCAAACAGGGTCATTTATTACCGCTAATTTCCTGGATGATTATTACCTGAAAAGAGACCACCTCGTCGCTTCCTTAAAAGAAAAAGTTGAACGAAATGAGATCAGTCCTATTCATTATTATTTGATCCTTGAAGACCTTACAATTCCTGAACTGGCAGCCAGGGTCAAACTATGCAGATGGACTGTGAGAAAACACCTGAATCCGAAATATTTTGCCAAAATCAATGATAGGGAATTGACCAGATATGCGGTTGTATTCAACGTTTCGATCCATGATTTGCGCAGTATGATATCTCCAAAAAACGAAGATCGAAAAATATGATAATCGATAGTTATCATCATAGAATGGCGGCCCACTGTGAATCAGGAACAATCGCTTCCCTGCTTGGCCATGCTGGTCTTGAAATCACTGAACCGCTGGTTTTTGGCATTGCCGGCGGAATCTTCTTCGGATACTTCCATAAAATGAAATCCTTCGCATTTCCTACCTTCATTTTGCGGAATAAACCTGGACAAATACGCACAAACCTTGAAAAACGGTCGGGAATTAAATTCCGTACCTATTGTTTTAAAACAGAGGAATCCGGTGTAAAGAAACTGGATGAACTCTTGGATAAAAATATTCCTGTTGCCTGTCAGGTTGACTTTTTTTATATGGATTATGTCCCTTCCTGGGAAAGGGTTCATATCAATGTTCATTTTATGTCGGTAATTGGCAAAAAGGAATCAACGTATATCATCAGCGATTGCTACTTCCCGGAAACCGTTGAACTTGATGCCGGGTCTTTGCTCAAAGGACGATTTGCAGGTGGCACCATGTCTCCAAAAGGATTCCTCTTCCATACCGATCAGATACCGGTTTCCATCGATTTTGAAAAAGCCATCCTTAAAGGGATAAAAAAAACTTGCTTCAATATGCTGAACATCCCAATTCCCTTCCTTGGCGTTAAAGGCATCAGAATGTTTGCCCGGAAAGTCATGGATTGGCCAAAATTTGCACGGGATATTGAACACCTTTCTCACGAGATCATGAAGATCAATATACTCCTTGAAGACCAGGGAACTGGCGGCGCAGGTTTCCGTTTTATGTATGCAACTTTTCTGCAGCAGGCATCCGACATGACTCAGAATCAAGAACTAAAGAGAATGTCGGAAAAAATGATGGAGATTGGAGATGGTTGGCGTGAAATCTCTCTTTTTTCAGCCCGTATCGGAAAAAACCGTGATCTTGGCCCAGACCGGTTGAAGCAACTAAGTGAAATGATTTATGAACAGGCAGAAGTTGAAGAAAGATTCTTTCAGGAATTGAGAAAATCCATTTTGTAGGTCGATACCATAATACCCGTTTATGACAGCTCAAACCCAGGATGCATTAAAATTGGAGATCAAGCTTTTAATTATGGAAACGTTAAGCATAACAGATATTGATCCCAATGAAGTGGATAACGAAAAACCCTTGTTTGGAGGCGGAAATAATCTCACCCTTGACTCTGTTGACGCCATCGAAATAATTATGGCAATACAAAGAAAATATGGAATCCGTATAACAGATCAAAACCTCGCCCGGCAGGTAATCAGATCTGTAAATAATATCGCCGAATTCCTTCTTGCAAAACAAGTGCAAGCCAATACCATAAACACCCATCAGTGAAAGATTCATATCTTACTGCCGGCGTTTCAATGCCTCAGCTTTTACGGTTATTAAAACACAATAAGATCTCCGTAACTCCACGAACCCTTGCCCGGATTCTTTTCCTTCTGCAAAGCTCTTTCTGGTCATCAATCTTCTCTGTACTCGAAAAAATTACCTATTCCGAAAGAATAGACCAGACAACACTCCCTGAAGATCCTGTTTTTATAGTTGGACATTGGCGTACAGGTTCTACTTTCTTACACCAGATGTTGAGCCTGGATCCCAAACTTGTTGCCCCGTCACTCTTCCATGTTGCGGTTCCGGAAAGCTTCCTTGTCTCTTACAAATATCACCGTCCCCTTTTCAAAGCGGTCGTCTCAAAGTCTCGACCGATGGATAATGTTAAACTTGGAATGGATGAACCCCAGGAAGATGAATATGCCATTTATCGCCTTACCCGGTTTTCTCCTCTCGAAGAATTGGTCTTTCCCAAAAAGAAAGAGTACTTCCTCCTTAACCTGGAGAAGTATTTACCCAATGAAAAACAAAGGACGCAATGGGAAGAACATTTGGCTCATTATGTAAAAAAGTTTCAGTTTAAATATGGAAAAACCATTGTATTTAAAAATCCGTTTAACTCCTTTCGCATTCCACTCCTCACAAAACAGTTCCCAAAAGCCAGGTTTATCCTGATTTGCCGCCATCCATACGCGGTAGTCCCATCCACCATCCACATGTGGAATATTGTTCAGCAGCAGAATTGTCTGAATAACAATTCCCATAAGCCCTCTATAACCGAAGTAACTCTGGTGATGAAAAAAATGTACCAGAAAGTTCAAATGGATTTTCAAAAATTACCTGAACATCAAAAAATGATTATCAGATACGAAGAACTTGAAGTCCAACCGATTGTACAACTTCAGCGCCTGTATCAGCATTTGTCTCTTCCCTGGTCCGGGGAATTTCAAACCCGGTTGATTGATTTTCTGGATGAAGTAAAGGATTATAAAAAGAATCATTTTCATCTTTCAGCAGATGATAAAAGAATAATCTCCGGTGAATTGTCCGATTATATGAACGCTCATGGATATTCATCATGAAATACCTCTCTTAATAAAATCTTTTGTATTTTTGGCATAATTTATCCGTTTTATCTAAACATTTACTGAACATGAAAAAAGTATTGTTATTTTTGATTGCCCTTCTTGTAATCCTGCCTTTTCTCACCCAATCACAAGAAGCACAAAATACAAAACGCGCCTTCCCGAGCCGGATTAACGGTGGTTTTTACATTAAACTGGGGCCTGTTTTTCCGATAGGAACATTTTCCGCCGGTCAAACAGTAACCGATTATTCCAAAACTCCTCCCCTTATTCCCTATTATCCCGCTCGCATGGGAGCAGGCATGGACCTCGGATTTCTGATCTACCTTGGGCCCGCCTTTGCCAATAATCATCTTCGGGCAGGAATCGATGCCACCTTTCTTAATGTCTGGTTCAATCCGGGCAAACCAGATGTTCCAATAACAAAAAGTAAATACAATTACTGGTACTATTTTCTCAGTCAGAAGTTTGGTCCTGTCATTACCATCAACCCGATTGACCGTCTTATGATCGATTTATCCTATAAAATAAATGCCATTGGCGGATGGTATAATTCCGAATATGGAAAAAATTTATTTATGAGCGAGGTGAGCATGAACATCCGCTACAGTATAATGCTCTTTTCCTTCCAATATAACTTCGGAAATATTACCTATGACAATTACGAATCCTCCAATCCCGATCATGTTGTCGATGTCTCTACTTTTCGGGTGCTGATTGGCCTTAAATTCTGAGAACATCATTGATCACTGCCCGACATTATTAAATGCCCCTTCATTCTGTCCATAATGACTGTAAATACTTTTTTCCCCGAAATCGAAAAACGGTTACCTGCAGATATTCACCGGTACCAGAATTTGCGCCTCCCTGCATTGCTTGACTTTCTAAATGACCACTCAAAATTTTACAGGGAGCTTTTTCAAAAACAGAAAATTCTTCTTGATAAGATCAGATCTGTCGACGATCTCGTTCATATTCCGGTTACCACGAAAGAAGATCTTCAGTCAAGAAATGAAGATTTCTTATGCGTCCCGAAAGAAAAGATAATCGACTATATCACAACTTCAGGAACCCTCGGAGATCCTGTCACCTTTTCAATGACCGATAAAGACCTTGACCGGCTTGCTTACAACGAAGCAATCTCATTTACATGCGCCAATGGTTCCTCAAAGGATGTTTACCAGCTTATGACCACAATCGATCGCAGATTCATGGCCGGCCTGGCTTACTTTCTTGGAATCCGTATGTTGGGCGCAAGCATAATTCGCGTGGGAAATGGCATTCCTGAACTGCAATGGGATACCATTCAAAGGATTAAACCCAATGCCATCATAGCGGTTCCATCATTTATCCTTAAAATCATTGAATATGCCGAACATCATTCCATCGATTATAGAGCAAGTAGCATCACCAAAGCCATCTGTATCGGAGAACCGCTTCGGAAAACAGATCTTTCGTTAAATACACTGGGCAGGAAAATTCAGGAAAAATGGCCATTGGAACTTTTCTCAACCTATGCTTCCACCGAAATGGGAACCTCCTTTACCGAATGCTGTGAAGGCTTAGGAGGCCATCATCACCCCGAATTGATCATTGTTGAATTTCTCGATGATAACGATGCCCCCGTAAAGGTTGGAGAATTGGGAGAGGTCACTGTAACAACATTGGGTGTCGAAGGGATGCCATTGCTCCGTTTTAAAACAGGCGATGTTTGTTACCACTATGCTGAACCTTGCCGCTGCGGTCGGAATACCATCCGGTTGGGACCAGTCGTTGGTCGGAAAAACCAAATGATAAAATATAAAGGAACAACCCTGTATCCCCCAGCTCTTTATGATATTCTGGATAATATTGAATTCATCTCCAATTATGTTGTTGAGGTCTTTACCAATGAAATTGGCACTGACGAAATCCTGATTCATGTCAGCAGTCATATCCCTCTGGAAGTTAAAGAAAAGGACCTGAAGGACCACTTCCGGGCTAAATTGCGTGTCGCACCGCTTATTCAATTTGATTCTGCTGAAGCCATAAGCAAAATGCAGTTTCCGGAAATAAGCCGAAAACCAGTAAAATTTATTGATAACCGTGAAAAATAATCGCTTGTGGTTGAAAAATAAATTTCCTTGTTCAATCCTTTTTAATATTATAATTTTGTATCAATTGAATGGATTGTTTAACCTTAAAATTGTATGACATGAAAAAAATCAGCTTTTTACTGTTGGCAGGCACTTTTCTGTTATCAATTGGTATGGTCAATGCCCAGAAACTGAAATCAGGAGATATCAAGGTTCTGAAAGGCCAAACCACATTAAACTTGCAGTATGACTATTCCACAATGGCCGTTGGTAAATTCAAAAATGAAATGGATTATATTTCCAATGGCACTGCGGATAGAAACAAAAAGAAAGAGGGAAGCGGAGACGAATGGGCAAGAAAATGGGAAAGTGATAAAACTGAACGGTTCCAACCAACATTCGAAAAGAATCTCAATGCGAAGTTGAGCGATGTTGGAATTACAGGCAAAGAGGGTGCAACAGATGCGAAATATACCATGATCGTTAGGGTTACTTTCCTGGAACAGGGCTTTCAAAGCGGAATGGGCGTAAGCAAACCGGCACACATAAACATGTTGATTGATTTGGTTGAAACCGCAAATCCCGGAACCCCCGTTGCCGTCATCGCCTATGACAAGATTCAAAGTGTCAACATGATGGGTTATGATTTTGACATAGGCAGCAGGGTTCAAAGTTGCTTTGACCGCGCTGGTGATAACATTGGGAAGTTGATTGAAAAAAATCTCTCCAAGTAGTCATCAATAATTTATTCTAATCTTGATCATTTCTTCCGGGCAGAACATGTGGTTTTTGCTACAAACCTGTTCCGGCGAGATCTTTTATAAAAGATTGTCTCAAGAGGCAGAATTTCACAGCAAAGACAGGTAGCCTTAAAATTATAATATTGATTATACACGCTTTGCAGGATAATTTTGGCATAGAAAAAATGATTTTTTTGAGATAGCCTTTTTGTTTATTTCGGATATACTTTTTGTCCCTTCCTGTATGTATTCAGAACATTTGTTTTTGGAACATCCGAAATTGGAATAGTCATAATATCCCTGTCAAGAATAACAATGTTGGCCTCCTTCCCAACCTCAAGACTTCCCATCTGCGGTTCACAAAAGTTTGCCCTGGCAGCCCAAATCGAAATAGATCGTAAGGCCTCTTCTCGTGACAAGGCATCTTTCATCCTGAAACCATTCACCGGTTTGCCCGCAAGATCTTTCCGTGAAACGGCTGCATAGAAGGTCAATATTGGAGAAATATTTTCAATGGGAAAATCAGTTCCGTTGGCCAGCCATCCATTTTGACGAAGTAATGTTTGATAAGCATAGGCTCCATTGAGCCGTTCTTGCCCCAACCTATCCTCTGCCCATGTCATATCAGAGGTGGCATGTGTCGCCTGGATACTTGGAATGATCGAATACCTTGCAAATAGTATAGTATCCTTGGGATCAACTACCTGTGCATGCTCAATTCTCCAACGCAGATCATTCTGCGATTTCAGTGCCGAACCATAAATATCCAGAACCATCCTGACCGCCGAATCACCAATGGCATGAGTATTTACCTGGTAACCATGCAGCAGTGCAAATTGTACTACCGCTCTCATGGAATCAGCAGTGTTGACCAGAATACCAGTCTTTGAAGGATCATCAGTATAAGGTTTCTTCAGCAAGGCCGTTCTGCTTCCCAGACTACCATCCGCGTATAACTTGACCGATCTGACCATTAAATGATCAGTACAGAACACACCCTTTCGGATAAATCCTTCAAAATTCGAGGAGGTTGGATTTAACATCGCATAAATATGCATCTTAAGAATGCCCTGTTTCTGAAGCGAATCGATAAGCAATACGTCATGGTAATCCATTCCAGCATCCGAAACTGAAGTCAACCCTGCTGCAAAGCAAAGTTGCTGAGCCCTTTCCAGCAATTGAATAGTTTCCCGCAAGTCAGGTTCCGGTACAGTACTCCTCATGAGATCAGCAGCGTTTTCTGTCAGGATACCGGATAATCGCCCATCCACCATTTCCACCTCCCCTGACCTGAACCTATGGCTTTTAAATATCCCTGCACGGTTAAGTGCTTCCTGGTTCGCCAACACAGCATGTCCATCAATCCGGATGAGCATGACCGGCCTGCTGGGATAGAGAAGATCCAATTCGGTCTTATCAGGAAACTTCTTATCACTCCAGAGATTCTGATCCCATCCTCTGCCAACAAGCCACTCACCTGATGCCAGCGGTTCTGACTTTTCAAGTCGGTTCAGCACCTCCTCATAAGAAATCGAACCGGCGAGATCAATGTATTTCAGATTGTTGGCATAACCAATAAAATGACAATGTGCATCAATAAACCCGGGGTAGAGAAATTGTCCGGAAGCATCTATCACATTTTCAGATGAGTATCTTGCAGACAGTTCTTCTGAACTGCCTATCGCCTGAATTTTACCATCTTTCACAGCGATGGCTTCGAAAGTATGATTCTGATCATCCACAGAATAAATTTTACCGGCATTAAGGAGGAGAAGGTCAGTACGTTCTTTCATTGAGCATCCTGTTAAAACAATGATAATGAAGTAGAATAATAAACATTTTAAACTGATTTTCATGATCATAAGTTGAGCGAGTTAAGTAAAAGTTCAAAAATAACAAACAATTTTTCAGAATCCTTGACTTTTATTAAAATGATTTAGTATTTTTGTACTATTCAAATTCGATATATTAATGAAATATAAATCTATTAGTCCTAGATTTATTGTTGTTCTCTCTGTGATTCTTGTTGCAGCCCTCCTGCGGCTGCTGCCGCATTGGCCAAACTTTACACCAATTGCAGCCATGGCATTATTTGCAGGGACCTATTTCGATAAAAAGCAGTATGCTTTTGCACTTCCGATCGCCGCGATGTTCATAAGCGATCTCGTTATAGGTCTTCACGCAAATATACCCGCTGTATATCTGAGTTTTGCCATCACGGTTCTCATTGGTATGGTAATACGGAAAAAAGTAAATGTGGGTTCCGTTATGCTGGCCTCCTTCTCATCGGCGGTTATCTTTTTCTTGATAACCAACTTTGCGTCTTGGCTGGTCAGCCCTTTTTACCCGCAAACTTTTCCCGGCCTTATCGAATGTTATATTGCAGGCCTTGCCTTTTTCCGTGACACCACCTATGGCGTTTCATTCTTTATGAATGACCTCCTGGGAACCACGTTTTTCAGTGCGGTGTTCTATGGAGCCTTTTACCTCGTGCAGATGAGGTTCCCGGTTCTTGATAGATCAAGGTTTTAGGCAAATAATTCCTCATCTCTTTCAAGGAGAAGGATGGAACTCTGAGCAACAATAAAGTATCTTTCGTCATTAAACATGACTTCAATGGCTCCTTTCTGCAAGAAAATGGCCAAATCTCCCTCTTTTGCTTGCAAAGGGATATAGTTGATTTTACTGTTTGTCTTTTTCCATGATTCTTCCGAATCATCTGTTGGTATTAGTATTGGAAATCCTGGCCCTGTTTTAATGATAAAACCGCTTTGAATCTCCTCCTTTTCCTGATACCCTGGAGGTAAAAATAAACCTGCTTTGGTCTTGTTGGAGATTTTTTTTGGTCTGATCAACACCCGATCCCCAACGACAATAATGTTCGATAGTTTGATATCCGGATCTTTCTTCATTCCTGAAATCTTTTGGTATTTCAAATGTACAAAAACTGCTCCAGATTTGACTGTGAAACTAAAAAAAAGGGGTATTTTTGCCGTGATGACTGACCTTATTCGCCTGTTACCGGAATCCGTTGCAAACCAGATCGCTGCTGGCGAAGTGGTGCAGAGACCTGCATCCGCTGTCAAAGAATTGCTCGAAAATACCATTGATGCCGGCGCCACAGATATCAAACTCATCATTAAAGAATCTGGAAAAGCCCTGATTCAGATTATTGATAACGGATGTGGAATGTCTGAACGGGATGCAAGAATGTGCTTCGAACGACATGCCACCTCGAAAATCCAATCTGCAGAAGACCTGACCTCCATTCGAACACTTGGATTCCGGGGAGAAGCCCTGGCTTCCATAGCATCCGTTGCACAAGTCGAGGTCAGAACAAGGAGACTTGAGGATGAAATCGGCACATGTGTTCGCGTCGAAGGAACAGAATTAAAAGAACAATCTCCAGTCAACTGCCTGCACGGGACATCCATTTCAGTTAAAAACCTGTTCTTCAACGTTCCGGCCCGGCGTAATTTTCTTAAATCCAACACCCTTGAACTGAAATATATCATTGAGGAGTTTTTCAGGGTAGCCTTGGTGAATCCAGGAATTGCTTTCCAGTTTTATAACCACGATAAAATTCTTTTTCAACTGTCAGCCAGTTCTCTGAAACAACGTATCATTAACCTGTTTGGAACTTCCTTTAGCCGACGCCTCATCCCTGTCGAACAGCAATCTGCCCTGATCAATATCGGTGGATTTATAGGCAAACCTGAATTTGCAAAAAAAACCAGAGGGGAACAATACTTTTTTACCAATGGTAGGTTTATGAAGAATTACTCCCTTCATCATGCTGTTGAAAGCGCATTCAGGGAACTAATCCCAAAAGATTTCTTCCCGACCTATTTTATCTATATGGAAGTAGATCCTAAAACCATTGATGTCAATATTCATCCAACGAAAACAGAGATCAACTTCCTGGATGTTAAAAGCATCTATGCCATTCTGCATGCCGCAATAAAACAAGCCATTGGGAAATTCAACCTTTCACCTTCTCTCGATTTTGAGGTTGAACAGAGCTTTGATATCCCTCCTCCCTCCCCTGATCGGGATATAAAACAACCAACCATCACCATCAACCCGGATTACAACCCTTTTGAAAAGCAGATTCGGCCTCAAACACAAATTCCATTCCAGTCCGATTCATTTGAAAATCGTTCCTCCTGGAAAAAATTCTATGAACCAATAAATCAGCCTGAACTGGATTCAAAGCCTGAAAAAAATGAAACCCTTAATTTAACATTAGAAGAAAACTCCCACATTTTTCAGGTTCAGAATACCTATATTGTAACCCATTCAAAAAGGGGTGTGCTCATCATTGACCAGCAAAATGCTCATGAACGTGTTCTTTATGAAAAACTTATGGAAAAGAGATCTGATCACCCATCTGGATCTCAAACTCAACTGATCCCACATACCATCAACCTCACTCCTGAAGATACCGAATTGCTGAAAGAATGGAGGTCATATTTTGAGGAACTCGGATTTGACATCACGAATCTAAGTAAGAATTCATTTATCATATACTCTATTCCTGCAGGCATTGCAAACCAGAACCTTACCGGTTTGTTTGAAGAAGTACTTGAACAAATAAAATCACCAGGAAATCAATATAAACAAGATCGAAAACAAAATCTGACAAAGATCGTTTCTAAAAGAATGGGAATAAAACGTGGTCAGAAAATGCATCCGGAAGAGATGAATTCTCTCGTTGCTCAACTGTTTGCATGTAAAATCCCTGATATCTCCCCGGATGGAAAACCCATTTTTATCTCTTTGAGCTATGAAGAGTTATTGAGAAAATTTAAAACAAACTTGGAATGAACTACCAACAATATAGTCCGGCAGGATTTAAGTTCCTCCCTCCAGTTGTAAAGAACCTGCTCATCATAAACGCACTCTGTTACCTGGCGACCATCTCATTGGAAAAAGCCTTCGCCATCGACCTGGTCGGTTTCATGGGATTGCACTATTTCAAATCCGATCTTTTCAGCCCCTACCAGTTTGTTACCTACATGTTTTTCCATGCAGACTTTCCGCATATTCTTTATAACATGTTTGCACTTTGGATGTTCGGTTACCTTTTGGAAAATGTGTGGGGTGCCAAACGGTTTTTAACCTATTATATCATTACAGGGATCGGTGCCGGTATTGTTCAGATGATCATCTCATGGTGGGATATCTCATCCATTCAGCAAGCTGCAATAGCTTATAGTGACAGTCCCTCACTCGATGGCTTTATTGCCTTCGTAAAAAATCATTACCCGAGATATTTTGAATCTGAAGGAACCGTTAGAAGTTTTATCAATGAATGGTCACAAAATCATGCTGTTCCTGCCTTTGCCTCTCAATCGGTAGATTATATCAGTCAACTGATTAAACTTCAGATGGATGTCCCAACCATTGGAGCCTCCGGAGCAGTGTATGGGATATTACTGGCTTTTGGCATGATGTTCCCAAACATGCTGGTCTATATTTATTTTTTATTCCCGATTAAGGCAAAATGGATTGTCCTTTTATACGGCGGCATTGAATTATTTTCAGGAATTTCAAATAATCCAAGCGACAATGTGGCTCATTTTGCTCATCTTGGTGGTATGCTGTTTGGTTTGATCATGATTCTGTATTGGAAGAAAAAAGCCAGATTATCGTAAATTATTATGAAAAGTGCATTTGGACAACCCTTAAACCCCTTGACTGAAATGAAGTGGTTCTTCAGACAGGGATCCGTGCTTTCAATCCTTATCCTGATAAACATTTCTGTTTGGGCACTGATACAGGTAGCCAGAGTCTTGTCGTTTCTCTATAATAATCCCGATGCCTCCATTGTTATCAATTGGGTCTATCAATCTCTGGCCGTTCCTGCATCATTCCATGAGCTCATGACGAAACCCTGGACCTTGTTTACATACATGTTTCTCCATGTGGATATCTGGCACATTCTCTTCAATATGCTTTGGCTGTATTGGTTTGGCAAAATCTTTTTAGAGTACTTGAATTCCAGACAATTACTGACAGTATATTCAGTCGGTGGCCTTTTTGGTGGAATAGTATATATTGCCGCTTTTAATTTCTTCCCGGTTTTTCAAGGTATGGTCGTGAAATCCTATGCCCTTGGCGCCTCTGCATCTGTAATGGCAGTCGTGACATCCATAGCCTTCATAGTTCCCAATTATACCATTCATCTTCTGTTTTTCGGAAGGGTCAGGATTGTCTACCTGGCCATTATTCTTTTTATTTTCGATTTCTTTATGATCCCCTCCGGCAACCCGGGAGGACATATTGCACATATAGGAGGTGCGTTATTTGGCTTTTTATTCTCGTTTGCATATCGAAAAGGGTTCTTTTTATCATCCGGAGATTCACAATTCTCCCTCTTTAATGCATTCCGATCTCCATTCCAGAAAAAAAAGTCATATTCCACTAAGAATCCTGAGAATACCAGGCGACCAGTTTCAGATGAAGAATACAATTCTCAGAAAATTGACCATCAGAAGCGAATCGATCATATCCTAGATAAAATTTCAAAAGGAGGATACGACAGCCTGACAAAGGAAGAAAAGGAATTTCTATTCAAATCATCCACAAAAAGATAAACTGCCAATGAAAAGCAAGAAAAAAGGATGGTCATTCTTTCGTATTCTTCTTCTAATCATAAATATCTTCGCAGTTTTATGCATCTTTTGTGCCTATGGTGCAGCCTTTGTTAATCCCGGAAAGAATTGGTTCTTTGCCTTTTTCGGACTGGCATATCCCATCTTTCTTATCGTGAACCTCTTCTTTATCATTCTTTGGTTGGTCCTTTGGAAAAAGTATATTTTTCTTTCCCTTTGTGCTTTACTGATCGGCTATAACCACCTGAACTCGATGCTTCCACTGAAGTTATCATCGAAAAAGATATCTAAAGAATCCTTGAAAGTGATCAGTTACAATGTTCATAGTCTTTATGGAAACAAGATAAACAAAAGTACTCCTGGAACACGGAGTAAAGTCACTGAATTTCTTACCAATCAACATGCTGATATCATCTGTATACAGGAATTTTTTGCGATGGGAGAAGATTTTACTCAAACTCTGTTAAAATTCACTCATTCCATTCACCTCTCAAACTTCTTTTTCAAGAATTATCAGGATTTCTATAATAAAAAGAAAATCAATGCAATTGCGACATTTTCAAAGTACCCGATAGTTCGGAACGGCACTTTCCGACTCCCTGATCGAAGCTATTTTGCCACTTTTGTCGATATCGTTTTAAATTCCGGGGATACTGTACGCGTTTATAACCTACACCTTGAATCCAATCGTTTCGGTGATGAAGATTACACATTTTATTCTCATCTGACGGATCCAGGAACCGAATCGTCTCAATTGACAAATGGCTCACGAAAGATGTTCTGGAAATTACGTAAAGCATTTATTTACAGGGCTAAACAAGTAGATATTTTAAAAAAAGATATTGAAAATTGTCCCTATCCTGTCATTGTTTGCGGGGATTTCAACGATACTCCGTTTTCCTATACCTATTCCCAACTGAAAACCAACCTTTCTGATGCATATAAGAAAGCAGGGAGTGGCATTTTGGGAAGCACTTATACCGGAAAGTTACCATCATTCCGCATCGATTATATCTTCTACTCATCGTTTTTTACAGCCAATGATTATCGAAAGTTTGAAATAGATCTATCTGATCATTATCCAATTATGACAACCCTCTCCATCAATCCGTAACCCGGGAGATATGAATTTTAAATTGACTTCAGATTATCAACCAACGGGGGATCAGCCTGAAGCTATCCGACAATTGGTAGAAGGATTGGAGCGGGGTGATCCTGCACAGGTACTCGTCGGTGTAACCGGTTCCGGTAAGACATTTACGATTGCGAATGCCATTCAGCAACTGAACCGGCCAATTTTAGTCTTAAGTCACAACAAAACTCTCGCTGCCCAGCTGTATGGCGAATTCAAACAATTTTTTCCGGAAAATGCTGTCGAATTCTTTGTTTCCTATTATGATTATTACCAACCAGAAGCCTATATCCCTGTTACCAATACTTATATTGAAAAGGATTTATCCATCAACGAGGAAATTGAGAAACTCCGCTTAAGTGCATCCTCCTCACTGCTGTCGGGTCGCCGGGATGTGATCGTGGTTTCTTCCGTTTCATGCATCTATGGAATCGGAAATCCGGAGGATTTCAGCCATAATGTACTCCGCCTCAACAAGGGAGATATTATCGGGAGGAATAAATTCTTATATACACTGGTGAATAGCCTTTATGCCAGGACTGAAGGTGACTTTACCCGTGGAAAATTCAGGGTAAAAGGCGATTCCGTTGATATCTATCCCGCATACCTCGATCTGGGATACCGCATTATTTTCTTTGGGGATGAAATAGAAAGTATGGAATCCTTCGATCCGGTTACCGGAATGAAACTCATGACTTTGGACCAAATGACCATCTATCCTGCAAATATCTTTGTCACTTCTCAGGAAAAAATGATGGAAGCTTTGGTGGAAATCCAGGACGATCTGTATAAACAGTTGAATTTTTTCAAGGAAAATGGGAAGGAACTTGAAGCAAAAAGATTGGAAGATCGCGTAACCTATGATATGGAGATGATGAGGGAATTGGGATACTGTTCGGGAATTGAAAACTATTCCCGCTATTTCGACGGCCGTTCCCCTGGCTCCAGACCCTTTTGCCTGCTTGATTATTTCCCGGATGATTTTATCATGGTGATTGATGAAAGCCACGTCACTGTCCCTCAAATCCGTGCAATGTTTGGCGGTGACCGTTCACGCAAGCAAACCCTGGTCGAATATGGATTCAGACTTCCCTCAGCAATGGATAACCGTCCTTTAAAGTTTGAGGAAGTACAAGCAAAACTCAATCAGGTTATTTATGTCAGCGCTACACCCGCCGATTTCGAACTTCAACAATGTGAAGGAGTCGTAATCGAACAAGTGATAAGGCCAACTGGCCTGCTGGATCCCTTAATTGAGGTGCGGCCAAGTCAAAATCAGATCGATGATCTTTTAGATGAAATCAATCAACGCGTACAACTTGAGGAAAGGGTTCTTGTTACTACCCTTACGAAAAGAATGGCAGAAGAGCTTTCTACCTATTTCTCCCGACTGGAAATCCGTTGCCGTTATATACATTCAGATGTAGATACATTGGAACGTGTCGAAATTCTCCGTGATCTCCGCATGGGTGTCTTTGATGTCCTGATTGGTGTTAACCTGCTCCGGGAAGGACTGGATCTACCGGAAGTTTCACTGGTTGCAATACTGGATGCCGATAAAGAGGGATTTCTTCGATCAGAAAGATCCCTAACTCAGACAGCCGGCCGGGCAGCACGCAATGTGAACAGCAAAGTATTGATGTATGCCGATAAAATGACAGATTCCATGAAGAGAATGATGGCTGAAACCAATCGTCGCAGGGAGAAACAAATAGCATTTAACCTGGCTAACGGTATCGTTCCGACACAAATTTTTAAAAGCACCCGGGAGATTATGGGTCAGACTGCTGTTGTTGATGGGTCGAGCACTTCCTCTCGGAAACCTTACCTGGAGAAAGAATCTATCGACATCGCGGCCGATCCCGTGATCCAATACATGTCAAAAGACAAGCTTCAGAAACTTGTTCAGAAAACACGTAAAACCATGGAGGACGCGGTTAAAGAACTCGACTTCCTCGAAGCCGCAAGACTTCGTGATGAACTCCTTGCACTTGAAAAAATATCGAATCAATAATATCTACAAGCCTTTTAACACTTCCAGGATAGTCAATAACTTTCCATTTTTGTTAATATATATTTTAATCTTTTCATTCAAAATGAAATATATTTGCTTACAAAATTAGAGTTAATGAAGAAAAAGATACTCGCCATTGATGATGAAAAGAGTATCCGCTTTATCATCGAGAATACATTTAATAAGGATTTTGAAGTTATCACCATGAGTAATGGAATGGATGCACTATCTCACCTTCAGTCTGGTAATCTTCCAGATGTCATTATTTGTGATGTTGAAATGCCTGTTTTAAATGGATTCGAGTTCATACGGAGAATCAGGGAAAGCGGCTTCTTTGAAGAAATACCCCTGATCATGCTTTCCGGCAAAGAAGAAAGCGCTGATAAAATCAAATGTTTTGAGATGGGAGCAGACGATTATGTCCTGAAACCCTTTAACCCAAAAGAACTCATTGCAAGAATAAAACGGCGTTTGGAAACAAAGGTTATCTATTCAAAACACCGCGTTTAATAAGCTCATGGATAACACCATAACAAGCAAAACAAAACTCTTATACATTGGGAACGATCCATCATTAGTAGATCTGTTTCAGTATTCTGATTTGTTTGAAATGGTGATTAAAGAAAATGGCCTTGCAGCTATTTATTGGCTCACAGAAAATAAATTCCGGCTCTTCGATATGAATGACGATACCAGATTTGAGGTTGTTTACGAAGAAAAACAGGATATCGATGCCATTATTTGTGAATATAACCTGCCTGGAATTAATGGATTATCCTTCTTTCGGAAGCTAAAATTGAATAAATTCTACCAGAAAATTCCCTTCATCATTCTTTTACCATTCATTGACTATGCCATTAAACAGGAGGCATATTTCATGGGAGTTGACGATCTGTACCATAAAGACATCAGTCCTGAAGTCATTCATAGTCGCATTCAATTCCTTCGGAAATTCAAATTGGAATACGAACCAAAACCTCTCTCCCTCCATGACGAGGAGATGACGCCTTATAAAACGCCATGGCCCAAGCGCTTATTTGATATTCTTCTGGCTTCGTTTGCATTGGTGATCCTTTCTCCTCTTATGCTGCTAACCGTTATAGCTATCCGTTTGGAATCCAGAGGTAAAGTATATTATATATCAAAAAGAGTTGGTTCCAATTACAGAATTTTTAATTTCTACAAATTCCGCTCCATGTATCCGGATGCAGAGAAGCGAGTTAAGGATGTCGCACATCTCAACCAATATATCAGTGAATCGGTTGAAGAAAACTGTAGCGAATGTGCCAAATTGCCCGCAGGTCATTCATGTTCCCCTAAAGTTTATTACGATGGTGAAGAAATATGTGAACGCCTGGCCAACAAAAGAAGAAGTGCAAAAAAAGCATTTTTAAAGATTAAAGATGATCCTCGCATTACAAAAGTGGGAAGATTCATTCGAATGACGAGCATTGATGAACTTCCACAGCTTTTCAATATCTTAAAAGGCGATATGTCCATTGTTGGAAACCGTCCGTTACCACTTAATGAAGCAGAAGCACTGACCAAAAAGAAATGGAGCCGCCGGTTTAAAGCACCTGCCGGCCTGACCGGTCTGTGGCAAGTTGAAAAACGTGGACGTGGCGGAGCCATGTCAGAAGAAGAACGGTTTGCATTGGATAACTATTATGCGGAACATTTTTCTTTATTGGGTGATCTTAAAATTATTTTCAGAACATTCTCCGCACTGTTTCAGAAGGAAAATGTATAACAGATAAAAAGCGTTGAATAATAAATGTTTATGAAATATATTGCTCCTTTTTTTATCTTATTTATTATTCTTACGTCTCCTTTGATATGCATTGGACAAGACTCTGATTCAACTGAAGTTTTTAATCCATACATCGACGATATTACCCAGCGCATCCCATCTCTTGAAGACCTTATCGATTCTGCTCTGGTTCATTCACCAATGCTTAAATTTCAAGATGCAGATATCGCATTCTGGAAATATAAAGTAAAAACTGCAAGACGGGAATTTATGCAGAATTTTTACATCGATGGTCTCCTCCAAACAGATATTTGGGATGCCTATACCAGTAACCAAACAAACGTTGGATCCCTGAGTGAAATCCTTACCTTTCAGGATAGTTACCGTGCCCTTGTCAGCGTTAGCCTTCGACTCCCAATGGATGACTTTTATGACCGAAGGAATAGGGTAAAAACGGCTTTTAAAGATGTCGAAAAATCAATGGCGCAAAAAGATAACCTGATCCTTCAGCTTCGAAAAGATATTATCCTGCAGTACAATACGCTGATCGTAAATCAACGAGTTCTGAAAATAGCCAATGATAATGTTATTGCCAATGCACTCCAAAAGGAAATGGGAGATAAAGAATTTTTAAACGGTCAAACCACCCTTTATGAACTTGCTCGCATAAATGAAATGTACCGCAAAGCTGTTACCGATTTTGAAACGGCCAGAATAGCTTTTTACAATGCCTACATGATTCTTCAGGAAATGACCGGGATAAAATTTAATGTCAGTATTTCAATAGAATAATGAGAATAATCTATTTTTTAAAAATACTTCAGAAACATATCCTGCTAATAATATTAGTCCCGCTTATTATTGCAGCTGTCACCTTTTTTATTACCCGAAAAGGCCAGTGGAGATACACTTCAGAGACCATCATTTATACTGGAGTAATGAGTGGATATACGGTTCAGCAAGAAACCGGGACCCAAAGCATGATGACTACTTCCGCCACCTATGACAACCTGATCAACTTGATCAAATCCCGTCAAACTCTCGAAGAAGTGTCAGTATCCCTGCTTGCCCAGCATTTACTGCTTGACCGATACGATGCCAGGTTCATCAGTAAAGAATATTGGGATGATATTATTGCCCGAGTTCCACCTGAGGTTATGGATATTGTAAGAAAATCAAAACGTGGGTATAAGACATCCGTTCAGAGAACATCCTACCTTGACTCCTACAATGATACCGTTTCGGACGATTACACCCAAACCTCTTCTTCAAACAGACATAGATCTGCCAGCAAAAACTATCATGTTGTCAAGCCAAAAGAAACTATTTATTCCATATCAAAAGCCAATGGGATAAGTATCAACGAATTAAAAAAATTAAACGGGTTAACGCAAAATGTAATTGAAATAGGTCAACGATTGATCCTCACTCAACATGAGGATATTCCTACTGCTTCTCCGATACCCGATGAAGAATATTATCCTGAACCATCACCTGTCAACGCAACAGGAACCCCTGACTCGAATAACCTCAGTAATTATTTCTCAGATACCCTTTCCAGCTTCTCTCCATCCAGAGTCCTGATCGACACCAATGTTTTTGACCGGATTGTAAGACAACTTTTAGCTTATGGACATAAAAACAATTACAATTTTATTTACAAACTCTGGAATTCTCCGGATGACCCGGTATATAGTATCAATGCATTGTCCAAAGTTGGAATTTATCGAGTACAAAATAGTGACCTGATCAGACTCTCCTATAGCAGCCCTGATCCGGGAATATGCCAACAATCCCTGATCTTTTTAACCCGTGTCTTTATTCGAAATTATAAGATACTTAAGCAAAATCAGACTGATGCTGTAATTCAATATTTTAAGCGTCAACTCGAAAATGCCAACAGGCGACTCCAGAAATCTGAGAATGATTTACTGCTATTCAACGAACGAAACAATATAATTAACTATTACGAACAAACTAAGGAAATCGCAATATCTAAGGAAGAGCTTGATGTCGCTTACCAGAACAAACAAATTGCATTTGCATCTTCAGACGCTGCCATTCGGATCATAGAGCAAAAACTGGAAGCAAATGCAAAACTTTCATTGAATACCAGCGCTATTCTTCGACTTAGATCAGAACTGGCCGATGCCACAATGCAAATCGCCAATATCGAAATCGATCTTGGAAATGATTCTGCCACCATTAAACAATTATCCAGACTTAAAACCCGGGTTGATAATATTAAATCTGAAATAAAAAGCAATATTGACCAGCTATACCGGATAACCAACAGTGTAGAGGGTTTGAATCTAAAGGATTTGCTGAATAGCTGGTTGGTAAATGTTATTGCAAATGTTGAAAGCAAAGCTGCTCTCAGGGTTTTAGGAGAAAGGAAAAAACATTTCCAGCAGGTATATTCTGTTTTTGCTCCTTTGGGTGCAGAAATCAAAAGAATTGAACGTCTCATCGGAGTAACCGAACAGGAATTCCTCACCATTCTGCATGACTTGAACCTTGCCAAACTCCGGCAACAGGATGACGAATTATCCACCAATCTCAAGGTGGTCGATGCCCCTTATTTTCCGCTCTACCCGATAAGATCAAAAGCAATGTTATTGGTTATTATGGCCGGATTGGTTGGCTTGGTTTTGATCATTGCAATTCTCCTTCTTCTCGAATTCTTTAATACCACCATTCGAACTCCTGACCGGGCAGAACTATTTATCAAACTTAAGGTTGCAGGTATCTATCCAAAAATAGTCAAGGAGATTTATTCAATCGATATTGGATTCATTCTGCCTCGACTGGTTGAGATACTGATCCAAAATATTAAAATTGCTGCTGCACTGATCAATAAGGAACAACAGAAGAAACCTCAAACAATCCTTCTTTTCAGTACTCATGATAATGAGGGAAAGACAACTATTGGCCGCGAAATTTGTCGTAAATTGAAAACTTATGGAGAGAATGTGCTCTTTCTGAATTATCTGGAAGATTTATCAAATTCGTCTAATGAGTTGAGCTCCAGCGATCTTATTCCAGTAACAGATGACGAAATCAATTATTCGATCACTGAAAACTTTATTGAAATTTCTGAAATATCTGAATTGCTGCAAGGGTATGATTATATTGATAAAGACAACTTTGACTTTATCATTGTAGAACTACCCTCTCTGATAAACCACGCCTATCCATTTAATTTAATCTCCAAATTCGATCACCCTCTCCTGGTTGTACGGGCCAACCGATCCTGGACCGATGCAGATTCCGGTATGCTAAAATCGTTTAACACCCTATTGAAATACGATGCAAAAATTGTATTAAACGGTGTTGAACTAATTTATCTCGACACAGTGTTTGGTGAACTTCCAAAGCATCGATCAAAATTTCGAATTATATTAAAAAGGATTCTGACGTTTCAAATCCGGTAATATAAAATTTGTAATTTTAATTCGAAAATTGAAGATGTCCTTTATTGTTTCATCTTCATCGGAGAAGTTTTAATACTCACGCATTGAAAAAAGTCATTGTTAAAATTTTAAATGATCAAAACTTCCTTTCCTTAGCGGCCAATCTTTCCACCGCGGTAATGGGACTTTTATCCTTCATCATTTTAATGAGAATGCTTACCATCAACGATTTTGGCAAATGGGTTCTCTTTACTACCCCTGCCTCTTTAATTGATATGTTGCGTTTTGGATTAACAAAGGATGCTCTGGTTCGCTTTCTTAATTCCCCTGATAAAGAAGATAAAAAAATATACCTCGGCTCCAGCTGGGTCATTGGCTTGCTCGCCATTCTGGTCATTACCATTCTTCTCTGGATACTGATTTTAATTATTCCTGATAGCTTGTCATCAAGTGGTTACGATGTCTTTTGTTATTGGTACCCCATATTTGCCCTCGCCAGTCTTCCTTGGAATTATGCCTGGACCATCTTTCAATCAGATGTTGATTTTAAAAGAATCTTTTGGATTCGGTTCTTTAACCTTTGCTCCTTTCTGGTTATAATTACTACCTCTTACTTTATAATTACAATTAATGTTACCATCGTTGTCATTATCTATATTACTACAAATTTGTTTACCTCCATATTTTGCCTGGCAAAAAAATGGACAGGATTTCAATTTATCAAGTATCTTTCAAGGGAAAAAACCATGGAAATTCTCAATTATGGAAAATATTCAATGGCCACAAGAATTGGAAGTAGTTTGTTAAAAGGAGCTGACGCTTTTATCATTTCATTTAGTAGTTTCATGGGACCAGCAAGTGTTGCCATCTATGCCATCCCGATGAAATTTGTTGAACTTATTGAAATTCCCTTAAATAGCTTTGCAGTAACTGCCTTCCCAAAACTTTCTCAAGCAAGCTTATCGAATAATATGGATAAGTTTAAAAAAATATTCTATACCTATACTGGTGCTATTGCATACCTGTATATTGTTATTGCGATACTAAGTTTAATTTTTAATAAACTTTTCATAATCCTTTTGGGAGGAGCAAATTACCGTATGCTCGTTCCCGAAATTTCTAACATATTATTGGTATTTATCGTATTCTCTTTTTTGCTGCCACTTGATAGATTTACTGGAGTTGCTTTAGACAGTTTGAATCAACCAAAACGAAATTTTCAAAAGATTGTCTTCATGGCATCTTTTAATATTCTTGGTGACATTTTTGCTGTTTTTGGGATGCACGCCATTTTCCCGGAGTTACCAGCTACTACACTTCTTCTATTCGTGGCAATGGCATCTGTTCTATTCGCCTGTGTCGGGTTGTTGATCGGGTATAGGTTTTTAAAACAATTGACCGATATTTCCTTCTTTACTATTTTCGGAAAAGGATTTCAGTTTTATAAATTTCTGACAATTGATTATTTATCTAAAAATAAACAGAACCTGCGGTTGTGAATGCAATGAACCCATTCCGTATTCCAGTTGGAGCAGATAAACTGAAAAACCCAGCTATTTTTCTCCTGGTAATCCTGGCTGCTTTTGCCATTGGATATATTATCGCTATAGGTGGTTTGAATGTAGCCATTATCGTTATTGCATTGCCCTTTGTCATTTTCTCATTAAACAGGTTGATCAATAATCCTGAAATTGGTTTAACATTTGCTTTTATAATCAATTTCATTCTGATGGGATTGACCAGGTATCTACCGGTGAAACTGGGTTATGTGATGGATATTACCCTTATCCTCATTTATATTGCTCTGTTCTTTCATTATTTCAATAAAAAGCTAAATGTTAAGCCTTTCACCAATGACCTATCCATTTTATCTGCAATTTGGTTTGCATACATAGTATGCGAAATTGTTAACCCTGAAGCCATCAGCATGTCAGCCTGGTTTGCCTCCATGCGCGGAATCGGTCTATACATGGTTTTAACAATTCCTTTGGTATTCTTACTTTACAACGATCCTAAACACCTGAATCGTTTCCTGACCATTTGGGGGGTGTTTTCCATTCTTGCTTCTTTAAAAGCAGCCCAGCAACTTATCCTTGGTCCTGACCCATGGGAACAAAGATGGTTAGATGGTGGAGGGGCAGTTACGCATATACTTTGGGGAAAACTCCGTGCATTCTCATTTTATACTGACGCAGGACAGTTTGGAGCAGCCCAGGGACAGATAGGTTTAGTGGCTACTGTTTTACTGATAAATGAAAAAAAAGCCAGAAAACGTATTTTTTGGTTCTTTGTAATGGTTGCTGGATACTATGGAATGTTTGTCTCAGGTACAAGAGGTGCCATATCCGTTCCATTTTCGGGGTTCGTTTTATATCTGTTGATTAAAAGAAATTATCAGGCTACTATCATTGGTGGGTTCTTGTTAATCGTAATCTATGTTTTCTTCCGGTACACGACGATTGGAAATTCAAATTATCAAATCTTTCGAATGCGCACTGCCTTCGTTCCCGAAGATGATGCCTCTTACCAGGTGCGAATAAAAAATCAAAGAATATTTGAACAGTACCTTAAAACAAGACCATTTGGAGGAGGTATAGGACATGCTGGAGCAAGAGCAAAATTATATGCCCCAGGTTCATACTTATCAACCGTTGCAACGGATAGCTGGTTTGTTCTGATCTGGGCCGAAACCGGCATAATCGGATTGTATCTCCATTTATTCATCCTTGGCTATTTTATTGGAAAAGGAATGCATATTGTGATGTTCCAACTAAAAACAAAAGAAATGAGGGGCAAGGCAACTGCTTTGCTGAGTGGAGTAGTTGGAATCATTATTGCAAGTTACGGCAATGCAGTACTTGGTCAATTTCCCACTGGTTTAGTTGTTTACGCAAGTATGGCTTATGTATTTATGTCGCCGTCAATTGAGGAAAAAATGATACTTGAAAGCAAAGAAGAAAAATTGGAAATTATTTCATAGCTCAATGCGATTGATTTTTTACCGAATCTTTTTTAGGATTGCAAACACAAACCCTCTTTTTCATTATGCCTTTCCGAAGTCTAGATTCAGTATTGTTGTGTTGTTGAGTTTGCTTTTTTTTTTGAAAACCCAATCAGTTGATTCATAATACCAGAAGTATATGGAAGGGATAATGGTTCATATGGTAATCGGGTTAGGAATCTTTATTCCACTTGGATTTCTGATTACCTATATACAATATAAATATAAAAAACGTGATAAAAATCCGTGAGACATGACCTATTAACCTGATCAAAAAGACCAACTAAAAAGCACCGATCCTTGGATACACCTGAAAAATCTCCCCTGGTTTCAATCATTACAGTGAATTATGACCAACCAGATATCACTTGTGCGTTTTTAAAATCCCTTCAAAAGATTACCTATCCATCGATTGAAATTATCGTGGTCGATAATAATTCTCCCACAAAAAATCCTGCCATCATTGTTCAGCAATTTCCTGATATAATTTTTATTCAAAGTCATGAAAACCTTGGATTTGCCGGAGGGAATAACCTGGGAATTAAGATTGCCAAAGGAAAATACCTTCTACTGATCAACAATGACACTGAAGTTGATCCCGGATTTCTGGAACCATTGGTAAATAAGCTTGAAAACGATTCGACAATTGGAATGGTCAGCCCGAAAATCCGGTATTTCTACCATCCTGAATTGATTCAATATGCCGGGTTCACTCCGATCAACCCGATCACTATAAGACATTTCAGCATTGGTTTTCAAGAGATTGACAACGGACAATACGATTTGGATTCACAGACTAATTACGCCTTTGGGGCTGCAATGATGATACCGCTTCAGGTAATCCATAAGGTTGGTTTAATGGCCGATATCTTTTTCCTCTATTACGAAGAGCTGGACTGGATTCAACGGATAAAAGATGCCGGATACAAGATCTTTTATGTCGCCAACTCACTGGTGTACCATAAAGATAGTATCACAACAGGAACGATGAGCCCGTTGAAAACCCATTATTTAAATCGAAACCGTTTGTTGTTTCTCCGGCGAAATGTAAAATATCCATTGGTCATTCTTTCATGGTTTTATCAGATATTTATCTCCATTCCAAAGAATGCACTGCTTTTCCTGATCAGAGGCCAATTTGCTTTGTTTTTAGCCTATATCAAAGCAATACTCTGGCATGTGAAAAATTTATTCAATCGCGATATCTTTCAAAGTCCCAGGCTTCAATAATAAACTCTAAATGGTTCAGCCCAGATTTCCATTAGTTTCAATCGTATCGGTTAACTTTAATCAGGCTGATGTTACCTGCGAGATGATTGAGTCCCTGACAAAAATCACCTATCCAAACATTGAAATTATCATCATTGATAACTTCTCTCAGGAAGAAGACCCAAAAATCATCAAGCAGAAATATCCTGGGGTCATCCTTTATGAAAGCCCCATCAACTATGGATTTGCCGGAGGGAATAATTTAGGCCTAATGAGAGCAAAAGGAGAATATGTACTTCTCCTGAATAATGATACCGTTGTTGAGAAGGGATTTCTGGAACCCCTGATTCAAAAATGCGAATCGGATAAAAAAATTGGAGCCGTCAGCCCTAAAATCCGCTTCTTCTATGATCCCAAGATCATTCAATATGCAGGATTCACTCCCATCAACCCTCATTCGATGAGAAGCTTTTCAATTGGCTATCGTGAGAAAGATACTGGGCAATACAATACCGACCGTGAAACAGCTTATGCTCATGGAGCTGCCATGTTGGTCCCGATGCGGGTGATCAAGGAAATCGGAATGATGTCCTATATCTTCTTTCTCTATTACGAGGAGGCAGATTGGAGTTACCGGATCAAAAGAGCCGGGTATACCATTCATTACATTCATAATTCACTGGTGTACCATAAGGAATCCATCTCTGTCGGGAAGCTCAATCCAATGAAAATTTACTATCTTAATCGAAATAGAATCGTTTTTATGCGACGAAATATTTTTGGTAAAGATTTCATCATTGGCATTTTTTATCAGGTTTTTATAGCCATACCCAAAAACGCATTCTCCTTTCTCATAAGATTTAAGTTTAACTTTTTCTATTCTTATGTCCGAGCCATAGGATGGCATCTTAAGCGTAGCATCAACTCCAATATTCATGATAACCCATTCCTTTAGCTGTTCTTATCCATATAAAACCCAATAACCGGCTTCTCCTGAGAATGAAACAGGAAGAAATTCATAAAATCAGTAATGAGAATTATCATTTGCCTGTTCGTTTTTTTTATATCTTTAGTTCTTATTTGAAGTTTACTTGATTAATAAAAGTAGCTTTAACAGGAAATTTTTACCATGATTTGATTTCCTTCCACCAGTGCATTGAGAATGTTGAATTTTTTATAACTCATCCATGAAGTTTGACCTTTTATATACGATATTACTCATTCTGGAAGCCGTGGCCTTTTCCTACTTCTTTATAGCTACGCTCTATTTCACAATCTTTTCAATTGCAGGATTATTTCCATATCGGCGTAACGATCAAAAAACTGGTTTTAAACGTAGATTCGTCGTTTTTCTTCCTGGTTACAAAGAAGATAACGTGATTGTAAACGTTGCTAAGCAAGCGCTGGAACAAGATTACCCTCAAAATTTATTTGATGTTATCGTTATCGCAGATTCTTTTCAATTTGAAACAATAACGGCTTTAAAAGCATTACCAATTAAAGTTATTGAGGTTGTTTTTGAAAAAAGCTCAAAAGCAAGAGCCTTGAACAAAGCAATGTCGAAAATCACAGAACAATACGATGCTGTCGTTATCCTTGATGCTGATAACTTAATGGCTCCAAATTTTTTAACCCTCATCAACGAGGCACTTTCTCAAGGGTATATTGCCGTTCAGGGACACCGGAAAGCAAAAAACAGGAATACCTCACTCGCCGTTCTCGATGCTGTTAGCGAAGAAATCAATAATCATATTTTTCGTAAAGGACACAGGGTTTTAGGACTTTCTTCTGCCCTCATCGGTTCGGGCATGGGATTCAACTATACCTCTTTTAAGAATTATATGATGGATATCGATTCTTTTGGCGAGGATAAGGAACTGGAGATAAAACTTCTCAGAGATAATATTACCATCGAATATTGTGAAAATGCCATTGTTTTCGATGAGAAGGTCCAAAAATCAAAAACATTTGTAACCCAACGTACAAGGTGGCTTGCCAATCAGTTTTTATATGCAAAGCAGAATTTTGGTTCTGCCATCATTCAATTATTTAAATATCATAATATTGATTTTTTTGATAAGATCTTCCAGCAATTACTGCCTCCAAGAATTTTTCTTATTGGTTTTTTAGTTATCATAACCATCTTATCATCGGTCTTTCAAATGAATTTCTTCGGATGGTTGTGGATAAGCGTAACATCCCTGTGCGTTTTCAGTTTACTTATTTCCATCCCGAAGCAATTATATAACCTTGATACTTTAAAAGCAGTTTTTTTATTGCCGCAAGGTTTTTTTATTATGTTTATTTCATTGTTCCGTATCTATAAAGCAAAAAAAGGATTTGGACATACAGTCCATACAGCAAATACACATCCCGTGATTCAAAGTGACAAATAAGTTTCCGGCATGGACAGTTTTCAAATCATTCTTAAAATTTTTGAGATTATCATCCTTGCCTATTTTGGTGGATCCGCCTTTTATCTACTCCTTTTTGCAATTGCTGGTCTTTTTAAAGGCAAAGATCCCATTCACCCTTATACGCGAACACGCTTCTTTAGTATCGTGATACCTGCTTATAGGGAAGATTCTGTCATTGTTGAAACGGTAAGAAATACACTTGCCCAGAATTACCCTGAATCCGACTTTCACATTATCCTGGTTGCTGATTCATTCAAATCCGAAACCATTGTAACATTAAAAGAGTTTCCGATTACTTTGGTCGAAATTTCATTGGACATCAGTACCAAGGTCAAATCAATGCAAAAAGCATTAGAATTTCTTCCTCTGAGAACAGAAATTGTTCTGATATTGGATGCTGATAACCATATTGAAACAGATTTATTAAAAAAAATCAATAACACTTTCGAGACTGGCATTGAGGTCGTTCAATGTCATCGGATGGCTAAAAACACAAACACTTCATACGCACTTCTCGATGCAATAAGCGAGGAAATTAATAATCATATATTCCGAAAAGGTCATGCAGCATTGGGTTTATCGCCTGCACTGATTGGATCAGCAATGGCTTTTTCCTCGTCAATATTCAATTCTTATATCCCACGTTTAGAAGCCATTAGCGGTTTTGATAAAGAGCTGGAACTATTGCTTCAAAAAGGGGAGGTTCCAATATGGTACCTGGATGATGCCCTCGTTATGGACGAGAAAATCCAGAATGCAAAAGTCTTTTATAAACAACGAAAAAGATGGATTTATTCACAATTTTTTTATTTTGGTAAAGACTTCTTAAGATCATTATGGATGTTGCCTTCCAAAGGCAATATTCAATATTTCAATAAAGCTTTACAATTTTCATTGCCTCCGAGAATCATTACTCTTGGGTTACTATTTACCATCAATTTGATATATCTTTTATTCCCTTTCTCACCATTTCAGATTCTTTGGATAATTTCTCTGGGAGCATGCCTCACGGCAATCCTTATTTCAATACCCAAAAAATTCTATACTTTAAAAACATTGAAGGCATTGGTAAGCCTACCAAGGATTTTTTTAATCATGATCTTTATTCTTCTAAAATTACGTGGGGCCAATAAACAATTTATTCATACTGAACATGAGTTTATCAATAATCAGGAACCGCCATTAAAACAAACATGAGATGAAAATCGGAATAGAAGGACAAAGGCTCTTCCGTCCTAAAAAACACGGGATGGACATTGTGGCGCTTGAGTTGATTAGAAATCTCCAGGAAATTGATCACACAAACAATTATTTCATTTTCGTCAAACAGGATGTTGATATTTGTTTGAAGGAAACGTCGAATTTTAAAATAATCCTTATTCAGGATGCTCCTTATCCATACTGGGAACAAATACTTCTGCCAAGGGCTGCGGAAAAAGCAAACTGCGATATTCTTCATTGCACCAGCAATACGGCACCAATCCATACCTCCATCCCACTGGTGATTACCGTTCACGATATTATTTATATGGAAAAGCTTAGTCTCTTCCGGAAAGGTTTTTCTCCCTACCAGAAGTTTGGAAACCTCTACCGTCGATGGAACGTGCCAATTGGAATCAGAAAAAGTAAAAAAGTTATAACGGTATCTGAATATGAGAAAAAAAGGATTGCATCTTTTTTCCATTTAACGGATGATCGACTCGAAGCTATTTATAATGGAGTCAGTAAACATTTTAAACCCGTAACCAATCAAGAGGAATTATTTAAAATCAAAGAAAAATACAAACTTCCAGATAAGTTTTTCTTCTTTTTCGGGAATACAGATCCAAAAAAAAATACGAAGGGTGTCCTAAAAGCATTATCATTGTTTCTTTCCTCCTATTCAACGGACATACCGCTGGTTATGCTCGATTATGACCGGAATGAATTGGCTAAATTGATTCAGGAGGTGGGCAATCCATCTCTTCATGACCATATTCGGTTGACCGGGTATATCCCAAATGCCGAACTACCCGCCATTTATTCTCTCAGCAGTATTTTTCTCTATCCCTCTTTACGTGAAAGTTTTGGGATTCCAATGCTGGAGGCGATGGCTTGCGGAGTCCCGGTCATTACCTCCAACACGTCGTCAATGCCAGAAGTTGGAGGAAATGCTGCCCTCTTTATTGATCCCTTTCAACCCGAACAAATCACAATGGCGATGAAACAGATTCTTGGGGATTCCTCATTACGGGAAAAATTGGTTTCTCTGGGATTTCAGAATGCAGCAAAGTTTTCCTGGGAAAACATGGCAAAACATGTGCTGAAACTTTATCAATCCCCATAAATATAATTGCTTAACGTAACGATTCAAAGAAGTACAATATTGACAAACAAGGTATACTGAATTTAAATGAATATGATTTGGATACTCACAAATCAAATAATATAATTGCAAACAGGGATATTTTAGTTACTGGTCTACAGAGTATTGACTCAAAATTGGGCAGCAATGCGGTTAATCTGGCAATAGAATTCTCCAAACGCAATAGGGTCCTATATATCAATTATCCACTTGACCGAAAGACTGAATGGCGGTATAAGTCAGACCCGGAAGTAAAAAAACGTCTTGAAATCATTCAAGGAAAGGCACCTGATCTTGTCAAAATTTCATCCAATCTCTGGACTTTGTATCCCAAAACAATACTGGAATCAATCAGTCAGGTTCCTACTTTTAAGTTATTTACCTTATTAAATAAAATTAATAATAAAAGATTTTGCAGAAAAATCAAAGAAGCGATAGATAAGCTTGGTTTTTCTGATATCATTTGGTTCAATGACAGTGATTTTTATCGTTTGTTTTATTTGAAGAAATACATTTCCGTTAATGCATCTTTGTATTACAGTCGTGACAACATGATTGCTACTCCATATTTTCGTAAGCATGGCGCCATTATGGAGGGATTGATGATGCAGAAGAGCGATGCCGTTGTTACCAATTCGGTTTACCTTCAAAAATATGCCCTGAAATTCAATGACAATTCATTTTATGTCGGACAGGGATGCGACATTACAGCTTTTAACAAGGAGCTGGTTTGTTCGGTTCCTTCAGATATTGCAAAAATCAGCAAACCCATTATCGGATATATCGGGGCAGTTATTAAGCTTCGTCTTGATATTGATCTCATCGAATTTTTAGCGAGCAGGAAACCTGAATGGAATTTTGTTTTTGTCGGCCCCGAAGACGATCACTTTCTTCAAAGCAAGCTACATCAAATGGCCAATGTTTACTTCCTCGGCAGTAAGAACCAATCAGAACTACCCTCCTATTTGTACAGTTTTAATGTTGCATTTAATCCTCAGGCAATCAACGAAATTACTATTGGCAACTACCCCAGAAAGATTGATGAGTACCTCGCTATGGGGAAACCTGTTGTTGCAACCTATACTGAAGCCATGCAAGTATTTAAGCATTACGTGTATCTGGCTACTTCCTATTCCGATTTTTTATTCTCCATTCAAAATGCGCTTGATGAAAAAGATAAAACTCTTGCTGAACAAAGAGAAAGGTTGGCCAAGGAGCATACCTGGGAGGTTAATGCGAATGAAATTTATAAAGTAATAAACATGTTAATCGAAAAAGAGAAATCTTAAGAAATCCTGTTTATATCAATTATCCTGAAAATCAAGGCGATCAACTCACTTAAATAAAGAACCAGCCACTTCATGGGAAAATAACATTCCGGAAATTTACAAAGCGATAGAAGGCCTAATCGTAAAAATATTCCCTGTAAAATGAAAATAATCGGAAAAATAAAGAAAAATCCGGATTTGAAAAGAATAATCTCTCTTCTCTTAATGCCAAAAAATCAGGCACGGCCAAGACTATGGGTAAAATGGTTCATCAATCCGTTCTTTCACCATAAAGGAAAAAGATCTTTAATCAGAAGAAGAACCAGAATTGATCTCCTCCCTTTTTATAAATTTCATATCGGAGATGATTCTACTATTGAAGATTTTACAACTATTAACAATGGTGTTGGTGATATTTATATCGGCGACCGGACGAGGATCGGACTTGGGTGTACATTGATCGGCCCTGTCAAGATCGGAAATGATATCCGGCTTGCACAAAATATCGTAATTTCAGGATTAAAACATAATTTCGAAGATATTTCAAAACCTATCTCTCAGCAGGGTGTAATTACCTACCCTATCGTAATTGAAGATGAGACCTGGATTGGAGCTAATAGCGTAGTGCTTCCCGGTGTCACTATCGGGAAACACAGTGTAGTCGCTGCAGGAAGTATTGTCAGGAGAAACGTTCCATCCTATTCAGTAGTATCCGGGAACCCGGCCAAGGTGATGAAACGGTACAACAAGGAAACTAAAATGTGGGAATGGAAAATATAGTTTAAGCATTAAATGTGACTTTTACATCAAGCTCCTTAACCTCCTGAAAAACCTACGACCAATATATATTTCAAGTTTCCTGGCTTGCTGGTCATAATTTATCACCTGAACATACCAGGGATTCCCGACTTCAACGCTTTTTCAAACAAAACATTTTAGGTTGACATTTGCTATTGCCTATTGGTATTATTGTTGTAAATTTACTCATTCAGTTTTATTAAGAACCGGGATTTTTTTTAAATATGAGGTGTGGCTTCGTGAAAATGAATCAGTAATTGACGCGTAAAATGATTATCTATACTGAACCTTAATAAAGAATTTCATGCTTCAGAACCAGGATATACTTATTTTCGCATTGCCCCGACACGATGGGCAATATGAATCTACCAGTTTTAATATTGCCAAGGAGTTAGCAAAGCATAACCGGGTCATATACATTGATGACCCATATTCCATTAAAGATGTTGTTCGAAATTTTTCCAGACCGGAGATCAAACGCCGGTTTCGCTTCTTTATCCCATTTTCATTGGGCATCTCTCCCTGGGAACAAGAAGGAATCCGTTTGAATGTACTGACTCTCCCGCCAACTATTCCTATTAATTCTCTGAAACCAGGTGCATTATATAATTTCTTCCTGAAGATTAATACCTGTATTGTCGGCAATCGCATTGCACGTGCAATAAAAAAACTAGGATTAAAAAAAGTTATTTATATCAATTCTTTTGAATTCTACTATCCGAATCTGACGAAATATATCAAACCTGTTCTAAATGTGTATCATTGTATAGATGGAATGATAAAACCCTATACTCTCCGGCATGGTCCACGGTTGGAACGAATATTGGTTCAGGAGGCTGATGCTGTTATCTCTACTTCACCTGAACTCCGTCGATTAAAAGAACAGGATAACCCAAAAAGTTACCTGATACCCAATGCCGCAAATTTCAGCCATTCAAGCCAGGCGCTTTCTCCGGAAACACCTGTAGCAGATGAGCTGAAACAATATCCAAAACCAATCATCGGGTATTTCGGAAATATCGAACGACGAATTGATTATACCATTCTCGAATATATTGCCAAAACACATCCAGAATGGTCATTTGTGATGGTTGGTCCGGTTGAGGCTGAATATATTCCACCTCAAATTTTTTCAATCCCTACAATTTTCTTTGTCGGAAGACAACCATACTCTCGCCTTCCTGAGTTTTTAAAGGGATTTGATGTAGCTATTGTTCCCTTCAAAGTAGATGATATCAGCCGGACAATTTATCCTCTGAAACTTTATGAGTACCTTGGCGCCGGGAAACCAGTTGTAAGCACTTTTTTCAACCCGGATGTTCTGGAGAAAAAAGATGGAATAATTTTTCTTGCTGATACTCCTGAATTATTTGCTGATGCAATCTTACAGGCATTGACTTCAAATAATGATTCTAATGTTGAGAAAAGACTCGAAATAGCCCGTAACAATACTTGGGAGTGCAGAGGAGAAGAATTTTCTAACCTGGTTGAATCATTGCTGCTTAAAAAATAATGGTTTGAAATATTTCATGCATGATTTATAAGTGTATTTTTTAAATTTAATTCTATTTAAAAAATGGAAATCAAAGAATTTGTAAAGAAAAACAAACATCTTAAGATGTTTGTTTTTTGGTTATTGCACTGTAACCGGCGTCCAGAACCCCGATGGTGGGTTAGAAAAATTCTAAATCGTTTTTATCACAAAAAAGGTAAAAATGTTGTTATCAAAGCCCGGCATTCCCGGCATGATCTTTTTCCATGGCATAAATTTGAGGTTGGAAATGATTCTACCATTGAATCATATACTGTAATCAACAATGGCGCAGGAGATGTTATCCTTGGAAATAGAGTACAGGTGGGTATTGGAACTGTCATCATTGGGCCAGTGATCATGGGAGATGGTTCAGGAACAGGTCAGCATGTATTTATCTCCGGTTTTAATCATGGTTTTTCAGATCCCGATGAAGAATCCCGGATGCAACCTCTTGATAAGAAACCGACTATATTAAAGGCCGATGTACATATTGGTTCAAATTCTGTGGTAGTAGCTGGGGTTACTATTGGCGAGAAAACACAAGTCGGAGCAGGAAGTGTCGTAACCAAGGATATTCCACCATTTTCCGTTGCAGTAGGAAACCCAGCAAGAGTAGTAAAGAGATATAATTTTAAAACTAAACAATGGGAAAAAGCAATTTAATTTAAGCTATCAGACGAATGAAGAAAATTTTAACTTTTTTACGTTATGTCCTTGATTATTTGAAATTTGGGGAATTTTATTTTTTTTGGACTTCGATAAAATATGTATTATTTAAAAGTGTAAAACCTAAACGACGCATTTATAACAGTAGTCTGGGAACCTTTTTAACACGAAAAGGTACGCTTGATTTTCAATTTGCCAATTATGCGTATGAGTGGAATGTTAAAAGGTTTTTTCTTGAAAATTATAAAAACTATAATGTGTTTCTTGATATTGGATCGAATATTGGCACATATTGCTTTCTTTTGGCACCCAAAGGATTACGATGCTATGCCTTCGAACCGGTAAAAGAAAACCATGAAGCCCTGCTGATAAATGTAATGTTGAATAAACTGGAAGAACAGATAAAAGTATTCCAATTCGGGTTGGGTGCTGAAATCATGGATGCTGATTTCATCTTTGAAACCATGAATACCGGTGCATCACATTTAGCAGAAATTCATACCTATATTGAAAACAAGGGAGAAATAGGAAAGAAAGAGAAGGTTAAAATTAAAACATTAGATTCCATTGTTGATCATATAAAGTTAGCAAAGGAGGATAAAGTTCTTCTAAAAATCGATGCAGAGGGAATGGAATTTGATGTTTTGCAAGGAGCAAGGAAATTCATTTCACAACATCCTGAATTTCTAATAATTATGGAAATAAAACACTCTGACTTTTCGAGGATATCTGATTTTTTCGCGGGTATATGCACAGTAAATTACCAACCAATCGATGAAGAGAATGTCGCAATAATTAAAAAAAACTGACCCAAAAATATTCATATGGTTTTCCTTGAAGTTTTGTTCTGGATATTTGCATTCATCATCTTTTATTCCTATATTGGCTATGGCATTCTATTGTACCTTCTTGTAAAGATTAAACGTATTTTTACTAAAAAGGAGCAGGAAACTGAAACTGCTCTTCTTTTCCCGGATGTAACTCTTTTTGTTGCAGCATACAATGAACGTGATTTTATTCCTCAGAAAATGCAAAATTCTTTTTCCTTGGATTACCCCAGGGAAAAAATGAAACATGTTTGGATAACCGATGGCTCGGATGATGGAACACCTGAAATTCTTAAGCAATACGAAGGCGTCGAAGTTTTTCATCAATCCGAAAGAGCAGGGAAAATTGCTGCCATGAACCGTGGAATGGCTTTTGTGAAGACTCCAATTGTGATCTTTTCAGATGGCAATACAATGCTGGGTAAAGAATCCATTCAAAGGATCGTAAAACTGTTCAACGATCCAAAAGTTGGATGTGTCTCCGGCGAAAAAAGAATATTCAACAAAGATACTGTTGCTGCAACGGAAGGAATTTACTGGAAATACGAATCAATGTTAAAAAGATGGGACGCGGAATTGTATTCAGTCGTTGGTGCTGCCGGAGAATTGTTTGCCTTGAGGACAGAGTTATTCAGACCTGTTGAAAAAGATACTTTACTTGATGACTTTATCATCTCCCTTAGGATTGCCGAGCAAGGGTATAAAATACAATACGATCCGGAAGCCTATGCCATCGAGAATCCATCGGCAAGTGTAAAAGAAGAACTGAAACGGAAAATCAGAATTTCTGCCGGGGGCATACAGTCAGTAGTACGACTTAAGGAATTACTGAATCCCTTTAAATATGGTGTGCTCTCTTTTCAGTACATTTCTCATCGTGTTCTCCGGTGGACACTGGCACCACTCGGATTATCCATCATTCTACTGGCCAACCTTTTTATATCCCTGCAGCAAGGAATTCTAATTTTCCATCACCTATTCACCTGGTTATTCTGGGGACAGATTCTTTTTTATTCACTTGCGCTCCTTGGCTGGATACTGGAAGAGCGGCACATTAAAATAAAATTGCTCTTTATTCCGTATTACTTCTTCATCATGAATCTTGCAGTTTATCTGGGTTTCTTCCGTTATATCCGACGGCAACAATCGGTAAACTGGGAGAGGGCAAAAAGGGGTTAAACCAATCCAAGAAAAATGATCCATCGAATTCTGCGACACATTAGCTTGTTCATGATTCTGTTCACTTTACCAATTATTGGTTATTCACAGGATGGGAACTGCACAGTAATGTTTGATGAAGGGACGACACATATTGATGGCCGTTCCAATGCATCCTCCGTTAACCCAGGAGATACCATTTGCCTTTTACCGGGTACACGACCATTTCTTTGGCTCTCCTATTTGCATGGATCAAAAAATAATCCGATTGTAATTCTCAATTTCGGTGGATTAGTTACGGTGACCGGACATTATTATGGCGTAAAAATTGACTCCTGCTCCCATATTAAATTTTCGGGGAAAGGAGAATCCACATTCACTTATGGGATTAAAATCACGGATGTCAATGGCGCCGGCATGTCAGTTGAAGGACTCAGCACCGATATCGAGATTGAAGGTATTGAAGTAGGGAATACAGAGCTTACTGGAATTTTTGCCAAGACTGATCCTTCTTGTCAATTCAATTCAACAAGGGATAAATATGTTCTTCGCAACTTATCAATTCATGATTGCTATTTTCATCACACCGGTATGGAAGGTATGTACATCGGAAATTCATTCTTTACAGGGTATACTCTTCATTGTAACGGAACCGATACACTCGTTTACCCACACCTTTTAAAAGGAGTCAGAATCTACAACAACTATGTTGAGCATACTTCATGGGATGGGATTCAGGTTTCTTCATCCGACTCCGGTTGTTATATTTTCAATAACACTGTTTTATATGACAGCGAAGGATCGGTTACCAATCAGATGAGTGGAATATTAAATGGTGGAGGGTCAATCTGCGACTGCTTCAGTAATGTTATTAAAGATGGGAAGGGTGATGGCATTGATATCTTTGGACAGGGAGGGCAAAAATTTTACAACAACCTGATTGTTAATGCAGGTCAAAGTAATCTGAACGAAAAACATGGTATCTATGTTGGCCATGTATCTACCATTTCAGGCAGCAGCTTTCAACTCTTTAATAACACGATCGTTACACCCAAAACAAGCGGAGTTAAATTTAACAATCTCCCCAGTAGGAATAATCTGATCAGCAATAATATCATTATTCAATCGAATGCCAATTACGTGGTCATCACAAATCCATCCATTTCCATCTCCATTGAAAACAATCTTTTTGATCAGGATATAAATGCTGCCGCGTTCATGAATTACACCTTGGGAAATTTCGATTTACAACCTACTTCTCCTGCTGTAAATACGGGCAGCGATATACCAGGCTTCCAACTTGATACAGATATCTTAAACCGCTCGCGTCCTTTTGCAACTTACAATGACAGAGGTGCATTTGAATGCCACGACTCATCTTTATACAGTATTGGGGATGAAAAGAATATACAAGTTAGTTTAAAATCACTTTACCCAAATCCCGGTGAGGATCATCTGTTCATACGATTTGTTCTTCAGAAAACTGAGAAAATTGTCATTTCCATTTATAATCTGCAGGGAGACCTTAAATGTCAACAACAGTATGATGCATTAAATCCCGGGTATCATGAATTGAAAATAGGCACAAGCTCATTGTCTTCAGGACTTTATCATTGTATAATTCGAACAAACAATCAGCAGGTATCAAAGAAAATAATTATTACTCGTCAACAGGGTTTTTAAAATATTTCATTAACCATTGTTTTAAAAAGAAGATTTTATCACACACTAAACTTTTTTTACAATGAAAAAGTTATTTAAAAAAATCATCCCATTTTGGCTTGGACAAAGGCTAAGAGGAGGATTTCAGAAGGTAGCGGCATTGTATTATTTTGGAAACAGGTTTTATTGCCCATACTGTAAGAAGTCATTTCGCAAATTTATGCCAGGAGGTTCTAACCTTCCTGTATTGTTTGAAAAAAAGGTTGTTGGTGCAGGATTTCGTCCCAATAATGTATGTCCCCGATGCTATTCACTTGATCGGGACCGTTTGATTTATCTTTTTCTTCAGGAAAAGACCAGTGTTTTTTCTTCTCCTCAGAAGATTTTTCATGTAGCGCCCGAAGGATGTCTTAGGGCACTTCTTACCTCCTTGCCTAACATCAACTACATATCGGGTGTTAAATATCTGGAAGGATACTATTATGACAGAAAGACAAATTTTTTGGATATCACTCAAATTCCATTTACAGATGAGGAATTTGACATTATTATCTGTAACCATGTTTTGGAACATGTTCCCGATGATAAAAAAGCCATTCGGGAATTATATCGTGTTTTAAAACCCGGAGGATTGGCAATATTACAAGTTCCGATTTCAAAGATTCTTCCCACAACTTTTGAGGATTCATCTGTTGTTACACCGGAAGAAAGAGAACGGATATTCGGGCAATTTGATCATGTAAGAATTTATGGCCAGGATTATAATGACCGGCTGGAAAATGCTGGCTTTACTGTTCAGCGTTACAATCCTACTCGTGAGAAGTGGTCAGTTCCTTTTGAAAAGTTTGCAATAAATCCGGAAGAAGATCTCTACGTTGCCTATAAATGACCTTGTTAATTCTATCGCATATCTCACAGATAAATAGGAAATAGTTTAAAATGGAAAAGTTATTATTGTTTTTATGTGCTGGCCTCTCAGTTTTTCTATTGATAACTTTTTGGTATATAATCCTGGTGAAGAAAAAGAACAAGAAACTGATTGACTCCAATGTACAAACAAATTTTGCATTGTTGAAAGCTAAAGCTGACCAGGAAAAAGCTCAGAATACCATTGAGGATGAGATTAAAAACCGAACAGAATCGTTTATAAAAGAATATCAGGAACAAGAAAAGAAAGACTTATCACTTAAAAAGGCCTTAAAAAAATCGGAGGACGCTAATTTTTTAAAAAATGCTTTTTTATCCAACATCAGTCATGAGATCAGAACACCTTTGAATAATATCATTGGATTTTCCAGTCTCCTTGAGGCAGAGATCTCGTTGTTGGAAAATAAAGAATTATTTGAATATGCCCGTGCTATATCCGAGAGTGGCGATCGACTTTTAAATCTGCTCAATAATATTCTTGATATCAGCAGGATTGAATCTCATGACCTTCATATTGAGATTAAACCCTGTGACCTTAATTCAATAGTTGGAAACACTGTTCAGCTTTTTATTTTCAAATCCAATGAACAGAAAATAAAGCTGAATTTTATTGCCAATGAGGTCCCCCCTGCTCTTGGAGATGAAAAGAACCTGACCAAGGTCATCAGCGCTATCATCGAAAATGCCATTAAGTACACAGAGAAAGGTTTCGTAAATATCTCAACGGATTTTCATTCATCTTCAAATGAGATTTCCATTCGAATCAAAGATTCTGGCTGTGGTATTGATGCCGCTTATCTACCCATGATTTTTAATCCATTTCGTCAGGAAAGTTCAGGTTATTCAAAAGAATTACAGGGGGCTGGTTTAGGATTACCTTTGGCGAAAAGCCTGATTGAGTTGATGCGAGGTCGAATTTCCATTGATTCCATAAAAGGAACTGGCACAACTGTTACCATCTTTCTTCCTACTAAAGTATTGAGCGCTACCGATATTTCTGCCAAATCAATTACCAAAAAACAAAAGTTTACTGCACTTCAAGGATTGGAGATTTTCATTGTTGAAGATGACCTTATGAATAAATTGGTCTTATACGAGATGACAAAAACTCTTGGTAATGTAAAGACAGCTGTTAACGGTGACGAAACCTTATCGATTATTGAAAATTTTCATAAAGAGGGGAAGATATTTGACATTATGCTTTTTGATATCAATCTCCCACCTCCATGGGATGGCATCAGATTAATGCTCGAAATCAGGAAAAAATGGAAAGAATATAAAACCATTCCCTTTGTCGCACAAACTGCTTATGCCATGGCTGGAGATAAGGAGAAATTATTGGAATCTGGTTTTGATGATTACATTTCGAAGCCTATAAATCAGCAAGAGTTGTATTCGATTATTAAAAATCAGCTCAATAAATACTGAAAATGGATAGTAAAAGAAGAATTCAGGAGTTAGAGAAGCAAGTAACAGATCTCGAAAATCTTGTAAAACGCTATATGACAGGGTACATTCCGGTTGATGAACATGAAAAGACACGGTTGGAATTATTGAAAGCAAAACAAGAAGCAGAAGAGGCGAACAAATCTAAAACGATGTTTTTGGCCAATATGAGTCATGAAATCCGTACTCCCATGAATAGCATCATTGGGATTTATAATGTTCTGAATCAAACTGAGTTGACCAATGAGCAAAGAGAATTTCTCGACATCATTAATATTTCCAGTTTTAATCTACTTGCCATCATTAATGATATTCTGGATCTTTCTAAAATTGAAGCAGGACAATTAAAACTTGAATTAAAAGCCTTTTTTCTTCATGAAGAAATACAACAGGTTATCAAGTTATTATCACTTAAAGCTAAAGGGAAAGGAATTGAACTCTATTCTAAAATTCAATCTACGGTACCAGCATGTGTTGAAGGTGATGCAGCCAGATTGCGACAGATATTGATCAATCTTACAAACAATGCATTAAAATTCACCCTTGAAGGACAAGTTGTTGTTTCAGTTGAAACCATTAATGTATCTCCTCCAGATATAACCACCTTAAAGGAATACATGCCCGATAGAGTTATTGAAATGGGTAGCATTCCATCAGAATTTGTTTTGTTAAAATTCGATATCACGGATACAGGAATAGGTATATCTGAGGATGATCAGAAGAACCTTTTCCATGAATTCGCCCAGGTCGATAATCCAATGATCCAAAGATATGAAGGGACTGGATTAGGACTGTCGATTTCTAAAAATTTAACAAAATTAATGAATGGAAAAATCGGAGTAAAAAGTGAACTTGGAAAAGGATCCACTTTCTGGTTCACACTCCTTTTGGAAAAAGGTAATGAGGAAGAACTCACCAAAAAAAGAATTGGTGTGCTGCCAAAACAAAAAAAAGCGAGATTACTTGATATTCTTCTCGTGGAAGATAACCTGCTGAATCAGAAATTTGCTGTGACGAGTCTTCAACGTGCTGGGCACAAGGTTGACATTGCCGAAAATGGTAAAATTGCAGTAGAAAAATTTGGAAAAAATCGTTATGATATTATCCTAATGGATATTGCCATGCCGATTATGGACGGTATTGAAGCCACAAAGGTCATCCGAAACATTGAAAAAGAAAATCAAAAACACTGTAAATCAGATATTTTTGAACGAATTAAAATTATCGCAATTACGGCTCACGTAATGGTCACCGATCGAGAGAAATGTATAAATGCCGGTATGGATGAGTATTTGGCTAAACCATACCGACCAAGTGAATTGATCGGAATTATCGAAAACCTGGATATTTAATGGAATCCGGTTTTTATTAGCCGGTAATTAAACAAAGTCTCTCCGACTGTAATTCGAAGAATGTAATTTCCATTGGGAAGTTGAGATACATTAATTCTTGTAAGATTGTTGTCCATCATCCCTTTCAGAAGCTTCCTGTTGAATAGATCAACGACCTCATATTTTATGTTTTTCGGAATGACACTCTTTGGCAAAACAAATACTTCCTGAGTTGAAGGATTCGGAAAAACCGAAAAGGATTTTATACTAAGCTGTTCATCAATTCCGATGGGCCAAAGGATAAATGTAATTTTGGCCGTATCCCGGTCTGCACACCCATCTTTTGTTACATACACCCAAACATGATGAACCCCAAGCCCCATACCCGTTGAATCAATAATAGTAAAGTCATCGGTAGAACCGTTTGACCATAAATAATTGTCAAATCCTGAACCAGCAAATAGGGTAACCGATTGATTTAAATAGAGAACAGTATCCCTTAGCGGTTCAATTACCGGTAAGGGAACTACATTGACTTGAACCGTATCGGTATCAGAACAGCCAAATTCATTGGTAAAGGTATACCATACCTTATTATAACCCAGATTGGCTAAATTTGGGTAGAATTTATTTTCAACAACACCCGAAGTGCCCGCAAAGCTCCCTCCTGAGGGATTACCTATCAGGGTAGAAGCCCAGTCATTTGTACAATACATGGGCCATAAGCCGTATAGCCTAGCATTTGGCTTAGGTTGAACGAATATTGTAACGCTATCTACAGCAGAACAGTTAAATTCGTTGGTGACAAATACTGTGTATGAGGTCTGTTCAACCGGAGATACATTAATACTTTCGGTGGTCTCACCAGTGCTCCATAAATAACTAGTTCCCCCATGGGCAGTAAGTACAATGATATCTCCAATACACAGTGTGGTATCTCCGATTAGGTCTGGTATTGGATATGGGTTCCTGTATATGGTAATGCTGTCACGGTTAATTGGGCCTAAAGGATTAATCGCTAAAACCCTGTACAGTGTTGTTTGTTCAGGAAAAACTGTTGGGTTGAATATATGCGGGTTTGAAATGGAAGGATCAAATGGGTATGAGGTCCATTCGATAATATCACCATCAAGTGTATCAAGAAGTGTAAGGGTAATTGGCATTCCGGCACAATCAGGCAGAATCGCCGTTGAAATGAATGAAAATAGGCAACTGTCCCTGATACCGTCCGGATTTTGTCCAACCAGGAAAGCAGAATCTGATCCGACCCAGAAAGAGACTGGTTTTTGAACCACCAGAAAATTTATTTCGGAAATAGAGAGGTTCATGGTATCATTGCCATGAATGGACCATGAAATAGAATCAGGAGAATAAAGAGTATCAACAACTAAAGCATTCAAATTAACCGATGAAAAAGGTTCATTCGCTGGGTGAATCTCGGGTGGGAACTCACTGCGAATTAAAAAACCCGCGGATCTTAATTCCATACCACTTACTTTAACAGTATCCAAGGATTGATCCTGACGAAATACACGAATATTGACAATAGAGATAGAATCAGGAACTGATACAATATGTTTGTTTTTAATCCATATGGCAGTATCTGCTGTAAAGACAAGAGTATCGAAGCGATTTATTTCAGGGTAATGAAACTCTACAGTTATCTTACTACTATCTGAATTAGATCCTTTTGTCCAGATTGTGAATATATTATTTCCCTTTTCAACGCCACCCAACGCTGAGATCTTGAAAAGATTACCATTTCCATAAATTCCAAAACAGTTTCCTCCACTGGAGCTAACACCATCTGTATTTGAAAAGAAACCACTTATTCCTGGTTCAATCTGATAGCCATCTGGAAAAAGATCTTGATCCAAATCTACATTGAGTAGTGGAAAAACATTGGTAAATCTGTTAGGAATGCTATCGTAAAGAATCGCCTGCCATTTTTCATATGTAGAAACAGGTATATTATTACTCATGCACCAATGCAGGATGCTGTCGAGCTTGGCCAGATAGGCGTCCCATCCTCCAGCGGGATTCTTGAGGGTTGAAACATCTATCTGCAAGTAGTGTTTTGCAACATTGTTCGCTATTTTATGAATATTCCATGATATACTTTCATTTTCAACAGAGATATTCCCTCCTTGCATGGAAAATTCTTTTAAGCCTGTGGGATTATATTCCCGATAGTTCATGTAGGCTCCATTGATGTTATTTGACCCTGCTTTATACCCAAGACTGTCTCCTAAATTTGTTTTAATTTCATTTGCTGAGAAATAAGGCATCTGTCCTGAAGGCTGAATCCAAGTATATGGTCTCGTGATATTGAGGTCAGAAAACACCTTTAAGGATCGTTTCCCAAGAAACCTAATCGATGCTGGTTCCATTGTTACATTGGTTCGGGTAAGTTTATGATATTCAACATCAGTTATGGATTGACCTCCAAAATTTATTGCTTCATCCCAAAAAGATTTTACATAAACAGAATCCACATCATTTGGATTCTTTGCCTTTAGATCGTACCAAATACATATTTTATTCAGCGGAGATGAAAGATAGATTGAGAAATAGAATGGGTCTCCGGCCAGGTCATTAAACTCACCAGGGTTTTGGCTGATAACGAGGTTCCCATAAATATTGACCAAACCCTCATTGTGAGACTGGGATGTATCGATATTAGCATATTTCAAACATACTTTTAGCCCATTGCTGAAGTGATCAACTGCAGGATCATTGATATAGAGGTTAGTATCAACAGGGTCGATAAGATTTATATATTGCGTTTGGTGTGAAGAAGTATTGTCCATAACTTCATGTCCCTTTGATATATAATATAAAAGAGCATCAATATAGGGAGGATTCAATGGTAAGGACCAATTTGTAATAGACATGGAAAAATTCTGCTGATATTTAGAGAAGATCGAGTCATATTGGTGTAATTTCGTGAGTGACGGATTATCATCAACCCGGAAACAAACACCTCCCCTTTTATTCTCGCTCTGTGCATATACTCCAAGAGTGAGAAGCGAAATTATAAGGACCAATATTAGCTGGCCTTTCCAAGCATTGAATTTCGTTTCTATAATAGGTTTTTTCATGTTCACCCTTGACTTTTAATAAATGACCCTTGAAACTGGATCATGTCTAATTATTTATTATACTCTTTGAGCTGAATGGTTGATTTATTTGATTTAAAGGGGAGACGATAACCTAAAGTTACTTCATGCGATCCTCCACTCTCTCCCATCATGGTAAAGCCAGCAAATTCATAATTGTAATTAATTACAATGCTGTTGATAATTGCTAAACCAGCAGTAAGTCCAAGGACATTACTTTTCCGGTAAAAAACACCCAGCCAATAATTATCCTGATATTTAACAAGGGTACTGAAGTCTAAGGACCAGGGACTGAATTGTGTATCCCGATAAAGAATGTCGAACTTTAGTTTCCAGTCAGTTTGTAAAAGCAATGTATATGTTGCATAGACCATCCAATTCCTATCCATTGTGAGCACATGGTCGTATAAACTGTTTGAATAAAAGGACTTGTTGTTAAATAATAAAGGGAATACAATACAAACATTGAGGTCTTTCCATGTATACAATAAGCTAGCCCCAACATTGAGATAGGTTTCCGATATTCCGTCCTGAGAAGCAAGCAATGGATCAAGTTGATTCCCAACAATTACTTCTGAAAGATCAATCGAGTTTTGATATAAGGCTGCATTCAATCCGAAACTGAGAAAATGGTTCTTGGCAAGTTGAAGATGATAAGCATAATTTATATTCAATGAAAAGTTCTTAAAGATGCCGGCTTTATTCAGAGTTAGGTTTCCTCCAATTCCCATTTTTTTCCCGATAGAACCATCAAGACTTATATATCCAATTGTAGGGGCTCCGGTAAGACCGGTCCATTCACTTCTGTGTGTAATAAAAGATTGAAACCGATTATATTTTCCGGTAAAGGCAGGGGATATTGAAACTGGGTTAATCAGGTAGTTATCAAGGATAGGCAACTGCTGTGAATATACTCCAACACCACAAAAAACCATGCTCGTCAACAGTATTAAGGCTTTCTTCATTTTGCCTTGATTTTCAACTATTTATTTAAGAATATTCACTGTACCCTGGTAAAGTTTTGAATCGAGACATCGGACAAAATAATAATAGGTATCATTTGTCAAAGGTTTTCCTTTAAAGGTCCCCTCCCAATCATTTCGATAATCAGAACTTTGAAATACATTCTCACCCCATCGGTTAAAAATATTAACCTCACACGGTTCAACCTTGGAAAGATTAAGAATTGCCCATCGATCGTTAAATCCGTCGCCATTCGGCGTAAAAAGAGTCATAATCTCCGGATCATTTCCAAATTGTTTAACAGTAATTTTGAACAACCGCTCGGCATAGCATCCACCTTTGTATGCTTTAACCCAATAGTTACCTCCAACCTTAATAACAATTGAATAAGATGTGTCATAAGTTGACCAATAAACACTATCGAATGAACCAATTGCTGAAACGGTTACACTATCACCCTCATTGATAATGGAGTCACTCGAAAATTGCAGTGTAAGATCGGGTAATTCTCCAATGGAAATGGTTTTAGAAATGTTATCGATGCACCCAGCCAATGTACCGACCTGTAGTGTCACATAAAAATCACCTGCCAACATATATGCGTGCACAGGATTTTGTTCAGAACTTGTAGGGGTTTCATCACCAAAATTCCAGGAAAAACTGGTAATGCTATCGCCCTGCACTTCACTTTTATTATAAAAATAGGTAGGTTGAGTCCGGCATCCGGTTTCGAAGGTAAAAGCCATGGTAAAATTTTTCACCAGGATTAATTTATACATCGCCTTCGATCGACCATCGAAAGTAACAACCTTTAAACCTACATTAAGAAATCCTGATTTTTGGAAAACATATTCTAATGTATCACCCGTTTTTTCACCAAATTTCCCATCTCCATTCAAATCCCAAAGAAACAATTGGATACTATCTGACGGTGCAGATAGGCTAATAAGGGTGGTCACACTACCGAAGCAGGCAGTATCTGCCTTGAAATCAACAGTAAGTGCGACCACCCAATCGGTAGCAAAAAGCATACAGATAAAGAAAGTGACAATACTTTTTTTCAAGAGTATTATTCTAATGAGGTTTATTTTACTTCAAGCAGTTCAACTTCAAAGACCAATGTCGAATAGGGTGGAATGGTACCCAAGTCACGATCTTTATAGCCTATGGTCGAAGGAATAATCAATATTGCTTTACCCCCTACATTCATCATGGCAATGGCTTCATTCCAACCATCGATTACCTGACCTTTATTGAGTTCAAATTCAAAAGGTTTATCCCGATCTTTCGAGGAATCAAATTTCGTACCATTCAAGAGAGTTCCTGTATAATGCATTTTAATTTTCTTTCCGGGTACTGCTTTTGCTCCGGTTCCTTTGATTTTCTCAATGTAATAAAGTCCAGATGCAGTTGGCTTAACATTGATATTCTGTTCTTTAATGTACTTTTTAAGTAAAGTTCCTTCCTCGTTTTTAGCTTTTTCTTTCTTTAATTCTTCCTTTTTTTTTAAATCCGCCTGCTCCTTATCATATTCCGCTTTTGTTTGAAGATCCAACACTTCAACTTCGTAAATAAGGGTAGAATAAGGAGGAACAACAGCACCGCTGCCATTCTGGCCAAAAGCTATGGCCGAAGGAACAATAAGCGTCGCTTTCCCTCCTTTGGTCATTTTTGAAATTCCTTCTTCGAATCCGGGAGTATCGAAGCGTTTACCATATTCAAAGCGAAGGGGTTCGCCACGATCATAGGATGAGAATATTTGTTTTCCATCAAGGAGGGATACTTTAAAATGTGCTTTAACCCATATTCCAGTATCGATCTTTGGACCTTTCCCAGCAACTGTTTCAATGAAATAAAGACCCGAACTGGTCGGTGTAACAATTATCTTTTTTTCATCGATGTATTTTTTCAATGCATCATCTTCTTTTTTCATCATTCCTTGGGGAGAATCCACCGACAATAGGGTGATATAAAAATGAATGATGCTATTGCTATCAATAAAAGGAGGTCGTACACGCTGACGGAATGTTTTTTGAAACAATGAGTCGGCATTTATTATAAATTCAGCACTATCTCCTGGGGATAATAATTTTATACCTTCATATACATCACCTTTAAAGTCGGATTGAGGAAGCTGAAACCTTACCGGGCTACCCATGGCTTTCTTACTGTCAAATAACATAGAATCCTTATATGAGTACCGCATTTGCAAAGAGACCCAATCGTTGAGTTTCGGTTTTACCGTATCCTTGCTAACATTGAATAATTTGTAATATAATCCGGATTCAGTCTTTTTAAAACCGGAATATTTAGAGCAACCAAAAAAGAAAATCATCCCAATCGCGGATACGAGGATTACCAGATTTAATAAAACTTTTTTCATAATACACTTTTTAATCAGTTTGGTTTATAATCATTTAACTAAATATTTCATCAAGAAAAAATGCTATATTTCTGGAAAAATTACTCTGTAAAGACTTCTCCTAAAACCATCTCAATATAATAAACTCCCGTTATTATGGGGATAAAATAAAGGTCGTTTTTTCAACATACTTTTGAACTATACATGGTATCAAAACGCAAAAAAAATCGCATGAGAGAACAGTTGAGAATTGCTTCCAGAAAACTTAAATTTAGGTTGCTCACTTGTTCTTGTCAGTTTATCTAATTTTTCGTACAACATCTTTAATTTCAACCAATTTAACGTCATAAACCAAGGTGGCATTTGCTGGAATTTTATTCAGATCTCCAAGTAGTCCATAACCAAGGTGCGAAGGTACTATTAATTTGGCCTGATCGCCGGCTCGAAGAAGTAAAATACCCTCATCCAAACCATTTTCAACTTTCCCACCTCCCAGTTCAAATACCTTCATATTGCCTTTATCAGAACAATAAACCAAGTCACCATTTAGCAATCGAAGTGTATATAAGATTGTTGCAATTTTTCCCTTTTGAGACTTCTGACCATTTCCTTTCTGATAAATCATATAGCGAAGCCCCGATGATGTGGATTGCATTTTCCATTGATAACGATGTATATAATCTTCAATTTCCTGACTTTCAGTCTTGATAATTTTCCGGTTGTAATTGACCACAGTATCATCCAACAATTGAAATTGATTTGTGATTTTAAGTGGCTTAACCTGTTCTTTGCAAGAGAGAATCAGGCTTAAAGCTAAAAATTGGATGACCATGATACTGAAGTGAATTCTCTTATTTAACATGGCAAATCAGTATACGGTTTTTAACCGTGAATAAAAACCCGGGATAAGATCCAGAAATTTGTTCACCGTTTCTTCCAATGAAGTTGTACAATTTGCACCTGAAGCATTGCAATGTCCTCCACCCCCAAAATGATTTCTGGCAATTTCATCGACAGAAAAATGTCCTTTTGACCGAAAAGAGACTTTGACCATACCATCACGTTCCATAAAAAGGGCTGCAAGGTTGATGTTTTTAATGGATAAGGCGTAGTTTACAACATCTTCAGTATCGCCTACCTGATAGTTGAACCGGATCAGATCTTCTTTACTCAGGGTAATATAAGCTGTATGGTAATCAGGCAATACAACCAATTTATCGCTAATTGAATAACCCAGTAATCGGAGTCGGCTTTCTGAATAGGTGTCATAAATCTGGCGGTGGATATACTCCCCATCAATTCCTATCCGAAAGAGATCGGCAATGATCAGATACGTTTTAACATAATTGCAGGAATAACTAAAAGAGCCTGTATCAGTCACAATACCTGCATAGAGACACTCTGCAATCGATTTATTTAAAATATGGGCATCTCCAGATTCCACGATGAAATCATAAATCAACTCCGAAGCCGAAGAGGTACCGGCCAAGGAAATCTTGAGGTCAAAATGATCAGATGGATACAGGTGATGGTCAATTAAAATCTTAACCGCCTGGGATTGAAGTATATATTGGCCAGCCTCATTTATACGACTTAAATTGTTATAATCAACACAAAAAATAACATTTGCGAGTTGTATTTCTTGTATACATATATCTCTCTGTTTTTCAAATATTAAGATCTTCTCCTGGCCATTCATCCATGATAAAAATTCAGGAAATGGGTCGGGAGCCATGACATGTACATCATGGTTTTTCATTGTCAAATACGTGTAAAGAGCCAGACTTGCACCAATAGCATCTCCATCAGGATTTGTATGGGTAGTAATGAGTATCCTTTTTGCACTGGTAAGATGCTTTTGAATTTCAATAAAATCAGTACCTTCAAGCATAGTTTTAAGAATCGAATCTCGACAAAAATAGCTATAATTTGAAATAATATCTTATTTTTGTTTTCGCAAGAAATTAACAATATGGCAGGAAATAGAACACTCACCATGATTAAACCATCCGCTTTCGAGAGCGGGTATTCGGGACCAATTATTTCTGAGATTGAAAAAGCAGGTTTCAGGATTATTGGAATGCGTTTGGTCCATCTTTCACATTCCGAGGCTGAAAGTTTCTATAAGGTTCACAAGGATCGCCCTTTTTATATTGATCTGGTCAGGTTCATGACATCCGGGCCTATAATTGCAGCTTTTCTTGAAAAGGAAAACGCGGTAGAAGATTTCAGGAAGATAATTGGAAACACAGATCCTGCCAAAGCAGAAAAGGGCACAATTCGGAATTTATTTGGTAAAAGCCTGACTGAGAATGCCATTCATGGCTCAGATAGTGATGAAACTGCACTTCTCGAAGGAAATTTTTTCTTCTCTTTTCTTGACATAGTCTGATTTTATTCGTCCTGCTTGTATTCCCTAAAGGTTCTATCCTTATAAAGGACAATCAGTTTATCCACATCTTTTTCAGCATCCGCGTTTTTTTTCTTTTTAATAACTTTTTGATCCGCCAGATTTCCTTTGATATTGCACTCCTCGAATAACGGTAACGTATTCTTAGGCTCTAATTCTTCTAAATGGTTAGCTTCAGCAATTAATGAACCTTTTCCTAAAAGAAGCCATTCCGCATTTACTTCCGGGTACCGGTTCAATACTTTTAAAATGAATTCCAAACTTGGCTTATTTCTTCCGGAGACCAAATGAGAAATGCCGGAACGCTGAATACCTATCTCGTCAGCAAACTGAGTAGGTGACAATTTTTTTAAAGTTAGAAGCTCAAAAATCCGTTCAATCATACAAAAATCTTTATACAAAAGTAAAAATTTTAACAGAATATTGAAATGTACAATGCATTTTCAAGAATTACTTAATTACTTCATAATTTAGTTTATATAAACTATATATACATCTGATATTTAAATTGTATTATAAAATATATTTAATAATTATTAAATAATTTACAATTGTAATCACGAATACATTATCGTGGGTATGAGAAACCGGCAATTACAATTGACATATTATATTAGTAATTAAATTGTTTCAACCATTTACCAATATTGCTATGTTAGAATAAAACCTCACTTATTAATTCTTCCGAAAAAATATAATCGTAATATAAAGTCATAATATATAACACAAATTTAATATATTATATTAAATTATATGTATAATAACTTTAATTGATATTTAGAACTTCAGCATATTGAGAAAGTATGTGTGTAATTTACATCTTGGAATGATTATTTATTATTTATTGTTTACATTTGTAATTACAAATGTAAACAATAAAATTAAAAGGTATGCATCACCGAGCATGACCAGTACTTATTTTTAATGGCAAGCCCAGAAAGAAACATACTTGAAATGCTTTTACGTTTTAGGCTCAGGATCAATTTATTTATCAATTTTGTTTACATTTCGTTTAGAATTTAAGACTACTTGATTTTAACAAGCAAAGATGTCCTGAAAACTTCAGTGCTGATAAGATGTAAACAATAGCATCCTGTTGGTAATTCATCCGGCAGAAAAACATCGATCCTTTTCTCCCCTACTGGACATTCAATATTTTCTTTCGAATATACAATACGCCCCTGAAGGTCATAGAGTTTGATGATGACTATTTGTTTTATTGCCGCGAAAAGCATTATCTTTACTTGATTGGTAAAAGGATTGGGATAAACCTGTAACCTATTGAATTTTTCAGCTTCCGGTAGAACTACTAAATTCATGGCTTTTTTAAAATCTGGGATTCCAAAGCCAAGAAAAGAATCAGGCTGCAGGAACTGGTTGGCACTACGTTCTATCGACCTTAATATGTAATAGTTTGATGCCCATGATTTTGTCTGCCACAGACATGCTGCCATTCCAGCAATAAGAGGTGCGGAAAATGAGGTTCCGCTCCCTGTAAAAAAATTCCCATTTGAACCAGCCAGTATTGTTCCAGCCCCCATGGCTGCCACATTTGGTTTTACCCTGTTCGTAGCTTCACCTACTGAACTAAATGATGCCCTGATGCCCATTGAATCAACAGCTGCAATTGCAAGAACGCTGAATCCATCAGCAGGAGCGCCGACACATTGCCAATCAGATCCTCCAGAATTCCCAGCACTGTTGATAACCAATAAACCCTTGGTTGAGGCGATATTTGCTCCACGAGTTACAGGAGTTTTATCCCCACTCATATCAGCACAAGTGTGGTCTTGTTCATGATTATCGAACCTTGTATAGCCTAAAGACGAATTAATGATATCTGCACCTACACTATCCGCAAATTCAGCAGCTGAAACCCAATTGTATTCTTCAATAAGATATTCAGAGCCAGTATCTTCTGGCCTTAAAAGCCAAAAACCAGCCTTGGGTGCAGTTCCAATGAGCTGTCCTGGAAAATTTCCTCCAATTACTGAGAGCACCTCCATACCATGAGGACTTTCAAGGTAGACATCATTTCCGGGGTCAACAAAATCCTTTGTGCCAAGTATCTGATTGTTTGCACGAAGACTATCAAAAACCGGCAAGGTATTGGCCATAAAAAAACCGGCATCAAGAATTGCAATAACTTTACCTTGTCCCCTATACCCCAATTGATGTAGCTCTTCGCCCTTTAGCATATGGATCTGGGCATATGATGGTCCGTAATTATACGATACTTCGTTAGATTGTTTTTCCCAAGAAACTCCAGGTGAAATATATTGTTTAAAGTTCTCTTCAACATGAAACTTATTGTGTGGGACAGTACCGGAATTTATTGGCATAATCTTATTTTTCACTATGGATTTAACAAACGGGAGCCTCCCAATACTATCCACCAATGCTATATTATTGGTGTGTATGGTTATTCCGTTTAACCATTTTGATCGGGTAAGAATGGTTACATTAATATTTTTGATGGCTTCAACATAGGAAGGATTTACCGGAAGATCATTTTCTTCAATACCAATCCATTGGTTTTGACGTCGTTGAATGGCTCTATCTGATAAAAATTCACCAGGCCTGTCAATGGAATAGGGAGAATTATTTTTATCGGTAAATTCAATGAAGTACTTATCTGGAGCTACCTGAGCCAATAATGTCATTGTAAAGAACAATGTCATTACCATCAATGCTGATTTTCTCATTTTTTCGAATAATTTTGTGTTAAATTACAAAAAAACTTCTTATGCTACAATCCGGTGATCTTATTCAAATCAAAGCGAAAGACATTGATCAGAATGTACTTGAAAGACAAATGGATCATTTTATTCAAGGTTTCCCGTTTATTCTATTGGCCAAACCGGCAACACTACATGATGGCATTCTTTGTTTCACTGATGAAAGACAAAAGTTCTTAATTGAGTATTATGACCAAAATAGCCTCAATCAACAGGTTATTAAATTTGTTCCGGCTTCCGGGGCAGCCAGTAGAATGTTCAAACATTTGTTTGAATTTCGGGAACAATATCAAAACACTGGTGATGAATTTTATAAGTACCTGAATGATAATGACTTTACTTCTGCTCAGTTTTTATTGACACACCTGAAAGATATCGCATTTTATAAGAAACTCCAGGAGATTATCAAGGAGGATGGAGGGAGTTTTGATCAGCTCATGGAGGATAAAAATTTAGGAAAAATCATCGATTACATTCTGACTGAAATTGGGTTAAACTATTCCAATCTTCCCAAGGCCCTGATACAATTTCATAATTATCCGGATGGTGCCCGAACAGCTTTAGAGGAGCATCTGGTTGAGGCAGCCCATTATGCGCGTGATTCTAATCATATATCTCATCTGCATTTCACGATTTCTCCGGAACATCATGAACGGGTAAAAAAGCTTTTGGAGCGTGTACTGTGCTCGTATGAAAGTAAATATAATGTAACCTTTAACATTACCTTTTCGATCCAAAAACCTTCTACCGATACTCTCGCTGTTGACGAGTTCAATAAGCCTTTCCGCAATTCAGATGGAAGTCTTTTATTCAGGCCGGGTGGTCATGGTGCCCTCCTGCAAAACCTCAATGAACTTGATGGAGATATTATTTTCATTAAGAACATTGATAATATTGTCCCGGATCGTTTAAAGGGTCCGACTTTTTATTACAAGAAACTTATCGGAGGGTATCTCCTTTGGATTCGGGATAAAATATTCGAATTTCTATCAAAGTCAAGTCGTCATGAGACAACACCGGAAGAGATTTCGGAAATGACCAGCTTTGTTGAAGAAAAACTATTTCAGATTCTCCCGGTTGAGTTTCACACAAGTTCTTTCAGTGAACAAGTTGTTTACCTGGAAAACCTTCTCAATCGTCCAATCCGTGTTTGCGGAATGGTAAAGAACGAGGGTGAACCAGGAGGTGGCCCTTTCTGGGTGATCCGTTCGGGCAATAAATTATCTTTGCAAATCGTTGAATCTTCGCAAATCAACCTTAGGGATCCTTGGCAAAAGGAGATTGTCGTTGCTTCCACCCATTTTAATCCGGTTGATTTGGTATGCAGTATAAAAGATTTTCGGGGCAGAGCATTCGACTTATCGCAATTTGTCGATGAAGAAACCGGATTTATCTCTATTAAATCAAGCGAGGGGCGTAACCTGAAGGCACTTGAATTACCCGGATTATGGAATGGTGCCATGGCTGATTGGATAACAGTTTTCATCGAGGTCCCTATTATCACCTTTAACCCGGTGAAAACGGTGAATGATCTTTTACGTAAGGAACATGCAATGATTGAATAAACATGTCAAAAGCTACAAAACATTTCGGTTTTATTAGTCTGAAAGAACGATGGGGATTGACCCTATGGGGATGGCTGCTACTACTTATTATTCTGCAGATCCCTGTAATTTTCTTTTTCCGAAGTATTTATGGAATCCTTGCTCCCGTTCATCGAGAAAAATCAGAGATTCTCATCCTTGAAGGATTTATCAGTGATTATGTTTTAAAGGATGCCATCGATGAATTTCATGATCATGGGTATAAATTATTAATTTCAACAGGTACTCCTCTTGAACAGGGTCAACTATTGGCTAACTTTAAAAATACTGCTAATCTGGTTGGTGAGTCCTTGCTGAGAATGGGTTTTGACTCCAACAATTTAGTCGTTATTGGAACGGATGAAATACGCAATGACAGAACATTTAATTCAGCCCTTGCCCTAAAAAAATGGTTGGTGATTAATCGTCCGGAAACACGGGCAATAAACCTGATGACCATGAATGTTCATGGAGCCAGAAGTCAAATGCTATTTCAATATGCCTTGGGCGATTCGATTAGAGTTGGAATTATTTCAGTTGAGAACTTCTACTATGGTCCCAATAATTGGTGGAAATCAAGTAAAGGGTTCCGTGAGACGATGAATGAGGCTTTCGGGTATTTCTATACCCGTTTTTTCTTTCGCCCATACAATAATACTGATATAAAATAGTCGCATAACACTTACGTTATTGTATCTGATTAACCTCTTTATTATGCGGTCAACCTTTCTTTCAATCCTTTTATTTTTATTTCTCAATCAAGTTTCCTCTAGCCAGGATGTATATACGGTAAAATTCAGAATCCATGGCATTCATGACACTACCTGTTTGCTTGCCAATTATTTTGGTAACGGCACCTATATTAAAGATTCTCTTAAAGTGGATCGTTCCGGTCGTTGTGTTTTCAAATCAGCATCTGATCTTCCAAAAGGAGTATACCTGTTTATTATTAACCCATCGGTTTTCTTTGAATTCATTATCGACAACGACAAATCATTTTCCTTAGAGACGGATACTTCAGACTTATATGGCAAGATGGTTGTAAGAGGATCACCTGAAAATGAACTGTTTTATCACAGTATCCGATTTGTTAAAGGAAAAACAAGGGAAATAGAATCCATTCAGACTGTTATCAAAAATTTGCCAAACTCTGACCCTGATTCAATTGCATCGTTAAAAAAGGAGATTGACCGCCTCAACGATGAGATTAAAGCATTTAACAGGGATCTGGTTAAAAGCAATCCAGAGACTTTAATCAGTTTGATGATCCTGTCAATGCAAAATCCTGATATTCCCGAAGCGCCCATTTTATTAAATGGAAGAAGGGATTCCACTTTTGCTATGTTTTATTACACGAATCATTTCTGGGATGGGACAGATTTTTCTGATGATCGTTTGCTCCGTACTCCTGGATTTCATAAAAAACTAGAACATTATTATAGTACAGTTCTGGACAACTATAATGGTCAATCGCTGCGTTATATCATCCATAAGTCAGATTCCTTAATTGGAATATCACAATCCAATCCTGAGATGTTCAAATATATGGTTTCCTATGTTACCATGCATTACGAACGTTGCGAAATCATGGGTTTTGACAGTTTGTACGTGCATATGGTTGATACTTACTATAAGACCGGAAAGTCAAACTGGTTGAATAAAACAATTTCGGATAATATTATAAAAAAGGCGGATCGTCTTCGTCCGTTGCTAATCGGAAAAATTGCTCCAAATATGATCATGCTCGACACCAACAACCAATTGGTTTCGATGCATTCAATCCGGGCGAATTTACTTTTACTTCTTTTCTGGGATCCGGATTGCGGACATTGTGAAACTGAGATTCCAAAAATTCATGAAATTTATAATCAATTTAAGGAATCCTGCGGAATGGAAGTCTTTTCGATATGTTCAGACACTTCAATACTGAAATGGAAAGCCGGAATCAAGAAAAGAAACATGAATTGGATCAATGTGGATGGTCCCCGAACAATTACCGGGAATTATCATGATCAATATGACATCCTAACCACTCCTGTGGTATATATATTAAATGAGCAAAAAGTAATTCTTGCAAAACAGCTCCGTTCTGATCAGATTCGTCAGTTTATCACATCATATTGCAAAAAAAAGATGGTGAAGTAAAAAAAAACCAACCCGAAGGTTGGTTTGTTTTTATTTATTGATCTCATCCACAACCGCTTTAAAAGCCTCCGGATGGTTCATGGCCAGGTCGGCCAGGGTTTTTCGATTCAATGTTATATTTTTCCCGGCAAGTTTGCCCATGAATACAGAATATGACATTCCATATTGGCGGACTCCCGCGTTGATACGTGCGATCCACAGACCCCTGAAATTTCTTTTCTTGGTACGACGGTCACGATAGGCATATGTCAGTCCTTTTTCAACTGAATTTTTGGCGACTGTCAGGACGTTTTTTCTTCTTCCGAACTGTCCTTTCGCCCGCTTCAGGATTTTTTTCCTTCTTTCTCGTGAAGCTACTGCATTTACTGATCTTGGCATTTTTTCTGATTTTTTGCGTTAGCGTTCCCAATGCAGGGAATCTTTGAAGCTAAAAGCAAGTTAAACATCTGTTAATTCTGGAGCATCTCCTTTACATTAGCGGCATCTGCCTTATCAACGAGAGTGGAATAGGTAAGGTTACGTTTCCGTTTTGTCGATTTTTTAGTCAGGATGTGGCTTTTGTAAGCATGCTTCCGTTTGATTTTCCCGGTACCTGTCAGTGCAAACCTTTTCTTGGCGCCGGATTTACTTTTCATTTTTGGCATGTTACTGATTTTATTATTGGTTATTAATGGCTAACATTCTCGAAACCGCACAAAGTACGGTTCAACAAGCAACTCAAGAGTTACTTTTTAGGAGTAATGATCATGATCATGCGTTTCCCTTCCAGGCGAGGCATCTGTTCAATTTTACCAACTTCCACGAGAGCCTGGGCAAATTTCAGCAGGATCAATTCACCTTGTTCCTTATAAATGATGGAGCGTCCTTTAAAAAACACATCCACCTTAACTTTTGCTCCATCTTTTAAAAATTTGATGGCATGATTCAATTTAAAATTGAAATCATGGTCATCAGTATTTGGGCCGAGCCTTATTTCCTTTACAATAATCTTGGCCGTTTTGGCCTTCATCTCCTTCTGTTTCTTCTTCAGTTCATAAAGAAATTTCTTATAGTCAATGACTTTACAAACCGGAGGATTGGCAGTTGGAGATATCTCGACAAGATCAAGTCCAAGGTTTTCAGCGAAATTAAGCGCTTCACGGATGTTATATATACCAGGTTGAATATTTTCACCGACCACGCGCACTACAGGCGCTTTGATATATTGATTAATATTATAAGGTTCTTCCTTTTTCCCAGGTTTAAATCTGCGGGGATTATTGAATTGTGTTACTATTTGACAGCCTCCTATACGTTAAGTTATAAAATGGAAAATAAGAATTGCAGGTTCATGAATAAATTTCTCCCAATTGGTTTTTTACTTCTGTTTGGATATATTGTATAAAATCCTCAACTTTTTGAGGTCCAAGATCGCCATGTCCATGCTTGCGCACAGAAACAGTGCCATCAGTTTCTTCCCTTTCTCCAACGACAAGCATATATGGAATTTTCAGTAATTCTGCATCCCGGATCTTTTTGCCTGCCTTTTCGTTTCGATCGTCAATTCGGGTGCGAATTTCGGAATTATTTAGCAGATTTAAAACTTTTTTTGCATAATCCTGATATTTCTCACTGATAGGCAATATGATAGCCTGATCTGGCGAAAGCCACAAAGGAAAATTGCCTGCGGTATGTTCAATGAGAACGGCAACAAAGCGTTCCATCGAGCCGAAAGGGGCACGGTGAATCATCACCGGTCTGTGTTTTTGATTATCGTTGCCGATGTATTCCAGTTCAAATCGTTCGGGAAGGTTGTAATCCACCTGGATGGTCCCCAGTTGCCATTTTCTTCCCAAGGCATCCTTGACCATGAAATCCATCTTAGGGCCATAGAAGGCAGCCTCACCTGTAACAATGACGGTATTCAGCTGTCGTTCTTCAGCTACTTCGAGAATGGCACGTTCAGCTTTTTCCCAGTTGTCATCTGTACCGATGTATTTCTCTTTATTATTGGGGTCCCTTAAAGATATCTGGACAGTAAAGTCTTTAAAATCGAGAGCTTTAAAAATCAGCATCACGATATCCATTACGCCTTTGAATTCATCTTTTACCTGATCGGGTGTACAGAAGATATGAGCATCATCCTGTGTAAATCCCCTTACCCTTGTCAAGCCATGTAATTCTCCACTCTGTTCATAGCGGTATACGGTACCAAATTCGGCCAGACGGATGGGAAGATCTTTGTAGGATCTGGGTTTGGAATTGTAAATTTCGCAATGGTGGGGACAATTCATGGGTTTGAGGAAAAACTCTTCCCCGGGAACAGGAGTAGATATTGGTCTGAAGGAGCTCTCCCCATATTTCTGATAATGGCCTGATGTCTTATACAGTTCAACATTACCAATATGCGGACAGATAACCGGTTCATAGCCTGCTTTCTTTTGAACCTTCTTCAGGAACATCTCAAGTCGCTCACGAAGCTGTGCACCGCGCGGAAGCCATAAAGGTAATCCCAATCCTACTTTCTGAGAGAATGTGAACAACTCAAGATCTTTCCCCAATTTGCGGTGATCACGTTTCTTTGCCTCTTCGAGTAAGGTAAGAAAATCGGTCAGTTCCTGCTGTTTCGGGAAGGTTATCCCATACACACGGGTCAACTGTTTCCTTTTCTCATCACCTCTCCAGTATGCTCCGGCAATGTTCAGGAGTTTCACTGCTTTTATAAACCCGGTATTCGGCAGATGTGGTCCCCGGCAGAGGTCAATAAAACTGCCAGTTTCATATAAAGTAATCTGACCGTCTTCCAATTCCCGGATCAATTCTACTTTATATTCATCTCCCTTCTTGGTATAATAATCCAAGGCAACCTGCTTTGATACGGCTTTTCTTCTGAATTCCTGTTTCTCTTTTGCCAACTCCAGGATTTTATTTTCAATCCTGGTAAAATCCTCTGAAGATATCTGGTAATTTCCGAAATCGATGTCGTAATAAAAACCATTTTCAATATCAGGACCAATACCAAATTTTACTCCCGGATAAAGCATCTCAATTGCTTCAGCCATTAAATGGGCGCTGGAATGCCACATCGCGGCTTTACCTTCTGTATCATTCCAGGTCAGCAACTTTATCCTTGCATCGTTGGAGACAGGTCGGGTAGCATCCCATATTTCACCGTTAACATTAACAGCAAGTACCTGACGGGCAAGGCCTTCACTTATGCTTTTTGCAATATCCAATCCGGTAATTCCTTCAGCATATTGACGAACAGAATTATCAGGTAAAGTAATACTAATCATGAGCTATCCCTGGTTTTTTGGGGTGCAAAGGTAAGAATATTAATCCGAGTTTCAATGAATGAAAGGAGAGTTATTTAAGGAAATCCGTTAATTCCCGGTAACTTTAAACTCCGTACGGCGGTTATTTGCTCTCCCTTGTTCGGTCTCATTGGTATTTAAAGGTTTTGACAGACCATATCCGGTAAAGGTAATTCGTTCCTTAGAAATATGCTGATGAATAAGGTATTCGTACACTGATTTTGCACGGTTTTCAGATAAAGAAAGATTATATTCCGCTGATCCGATATTATCCGTATGGCCGCTGATTTCCACTTTCAGCCGGGGATTTTTCTGGAGCAAGGCCAATAATTTCCGGAGCTCAGTCAAGGATTCTTCTTTAAGGATATACTTATCGGTATCGAAGAAAATGTTTTTCAGAACCACAGATTCTCCAACTTTAATCGGTTTCAGTGGGACATTTTTCAAAAACGGATGGGTTTGGGAGTTGGCTCCTGATAATGAAAAATTGTCAGAATAAAACAGATAACCCTCTTTGGAAACATTTAAAGCATAATCATGGTTAGAAGGTAAAACAAGTAAAAATTCACCATTTACAGGATCTGATTTCGATTCAGCAACTGTTTTTGAAGTTTTCAGGTCGATCAATTCAAACCTTGCTTCCAGTCTTTGTTTCGAATCATTATCAAAAACAACACCTTTAAAGTAAGTTACCGGATTTGGTTGTGCTTCTTTGTAAAGTGGGAAGGAATAAATATCCTGTTTCCCCTTACCTCCCAGGTTATCTGATGAGATAAAAGCGAGATTTCCCTGAGAATTGACAATGATGGTAATTTCGTCGGCATTGGTATTTATAGGATATCCAAGGTTACAGGGACTTCCCCAATTTCCAAGGGAATCCTTTTTCGAAAAAAACAGGTCCATTCCCCCCAATCCGAGGTGACCCCTTGATGAGAAATAGAGTGTTTGATCATCGGGATGCATATATGGCGCCATTTCTTCCATCCTTGTATTCATGGAATCCCCAAGGTTTATGGGAGAGCTCCAGGAGCCATCGGGTTGAAGGATGGTTTTCCAGATGTCGGAACTACCTTTTCCACCACTTCGTTTGCTGGCAAAATAAAGTGTTTTTCCATCTGAGGAAAAGGTTGGTTGTGAATCCCATGCCTCAGAGTTAACCACCGGACCAAGGTTTTCAGGTTCAGACCAACGATCTCCCATTTTTCTTGCTATATAGATATCACAGCTTCCATAACCATCTTCTCTGTTGCATGCGGCAAAGAAAAGTGTCTGTCCGTCGGGAGAAATGCTGAGGGATCCTTCATTTCCATGGGTATTGATGGGAGTACCTAAATTCAATGCATTCCTCCAACCGGTACTGGTTTGTTTTGCACGGTAGAAATCCTCTTCAAATTTGTTGGTTCGGTCAATCGTTTCGCTATCTCTAGGATTCTTCCTTGTGAAATAAAGAAATTCTTCATCGGAGGTCACTGCATTGACAAATTCATCATATGGTGTATTGATGCTATCCCCCAGATTGATCGGCAGAAAAGGAACGGGATGTTCAACGGCATAGATTCCAAACTCACAAGATTCAATTTCATTTTCAGCATTTTTTCTTTTGGCTGCCGGAAGATGATCAAAGGAAAGAAATCGAATAAAATGTTTTTTTGCTTCACCATATTTTCCCAGTTTTTTCCCCAGGCTACCCATGATAAAATGGATGTTGGGGGAAATATCCGGGTTTAAATCCGCAACTATTTGATAGGACTGAAGCGCATCCTGAAATTTATGGTCATCAACAAGGATATCACCCTTTAGCCAAAAGGCCTCGACAAACATTGGATCCAGTTCAATGGCTTTACCAATCTCCTGAGCCGCCTGTATCAAATCATGCTTATTATAGTATTCATAAGCAGAATTGAAATGTTTTTCTGCTTTTTTATTTGATGTACTTAGTTTTATTCCCGGTTGCTGAGGGAATGCTGACAGACAAAGATTGATAAATAAAAGGAGAGAAATGATCAAACGGGTCATGGGATATGCATATATTTATGACTCTGAAGGGATATTTTCCATTTCGGATGTTCCTGAATATAACGTATAATCTTTGGCATCATTGCATTTCGTCTGCTCCATTCAGGTTGAAGGTATAATGTGCACCCATTATGAACCCGATGGGCATTTTTTTCCGCCCATTGAAAATCGGTTTCATCGTGAATAATAACCTTCAGTTCATCAGCTTTTACCAGTAGTTCCTTGCTGGGAGGGTAATCCTTTTTCGGGGAGAGGCAAATCCAATTCCATATTCCGCTCATGGGTTGTGAACCAGAGGTTTCAAGATATGTTCGGATTTGTTTTGCAAGAAGATTCTGGCATAAATAATCGAGATTGTACAACAAAGGTTCGCCGCCTGACACCACGACTGCTTTTGCCGGAAATTTTGCTGCACGTTCCACGACAAGATCGACGTCAAGTGGCGGAAATTCGGATGCATTCCATGATTCCTTGACATCGCACCACAGGCAACCCACATCACATCCGCCAATTCGAATAAAATAGGCGGCCTGTCCGGTATTGAAGCCTTCACCCTGGACGGAGTAAAATTCTTCCATAACAGGAAGCACTTTCCCCTCGCTCAAGAGTTTATCTGAAAATTCTTCCAAGAATGGATTATTTGATTTCTTTTTTGGCAGCTTTCAGGGCATTGAGAAGCAAGGAAATTATGGTCATAGGCCCTACCCCACCGGGAACAGGCGTAATAAAACTGCATTTTCTGGAAACTTCATCAAATTTCACATCGCCTTTGAGCCTGAAACCTGATTTTGTTTCTGCAGTAGGGACACGGTGAATTCCAACATCAACCACAACAGCACCTTTCTTAACCATTTCGGCTGTAACAAACTCAAGTTTTCCCATGGCTACAATAAGGATATCGGCTTCAATGGTATATTTTTTAATATCCTGTGTGAAGCTATTGCACAAGGTAACCGTTGCATTCCCCGATTTTGATTTACGGGAAAGAAGGATGGAGATCGGGGTTCCCACGATATGACTTCGTCCCAGGACGACACAGTGTTTTCCTTCGGTTTCGATCCCATTTCTTTCAAGAAGGGTAATGATGCCCAAGGGTGTAGCGGGGAGATAGGAAGGAATGTTCAATGCCATCTTCCCTATGTTGATGGGATGAAAACCGTCGATATCTTTTAACGGGTTTATACGTTCGATGATTTTTTGTTCATCAATATGTCCGGGAAGTGGAAGTTGAACGATAAATCCATCAATCTCCACATCGGAATTGAGAAAATCAATAACCTCGAGTAACTGTTTTTCAGAGATACTTGATGGATAGCGGTAAATGGATGAAATGAATCCTACTTCTTTACAAGCTTTTTCTTTCCCGGCGACATAGGTCTGGCTCGCGGGATCATCTCCGACCAAAACGGCAGCAATATGCGGGGCAGAAATTCCTTTATCGAGGAACTCTTCTTTCACAGCTCTGGCGATCTCAGTTTTTATTGTATCTGCCAGTGCCTTACCATCCAATAGCTTCATCGTGAATCCTTAATTCATATTTTTAATATTCCGCATGACGTTGGCCATATTCCGTCCTTTGTTTGCAGTTACCATTTTCATCATTTTTCGGGTATCGTCAAATTGCTTGACAAGCCGGTTTACCTCCTGAATGCTCGTTCCTGAACCTGATGCAATGCGTTTCCTGCGACTTCCATTCAGAATAACTGGATCCTGACGTTCGGCAGGTGTCATGGAACAGATAATGGCTTCAATACTTTTAAAGGCATTGTCGTCGATATCGAGGTTACGGATGGCTTTCCCCATACCAGGGATCATTCCCAACAGATCTTTCACATTCCCCATTTTTTTTATCTGTTTTATCTGGGACAGGAAGTCATTGAAATCAAACTGATTTTTAGCGATTTTTCGCTGAAGTTTCTGTGCCTCCTCCTCGTCAAATTGTTCCTGGGCCTTTTCAACCAAAGAGACGATATCACCCATACCCAGGATACGGTCAGCCATTCGTTCAGGATAGAAAACATCAATGGCTTCCATTTTTTCGCCCAATCCAACGAATTTGATGGGCTTATTCACGACTGATTTAATGCTTAATGCAGCCCCGCCTCGTGTATCGCCATCCAGTTTAGTGAGTACAACTCCTTCGAAATTGAGTCGGTCATTGAAAGCTTTGGCTGTATTTACGGCATCCTGACCTGTCATGGAATCCACAACAAAAAGGGTTTCCTGGGGATTAACCACCGATTTGATGTTGGCAATTTCATCCATCATCTCTTCATCAATGGCCAATCGACCCGCGGTATCGATAATGACAATGTCGCAACCTTTTTCTCTGGCAAAATTTATGGACTGTTTGGCAATTTTAACCGGGTCTTTACAATGCTCATCAGAATAAACCTCCACTTCAATCTGCTGACCCAGCAATTTCAATTGTTCAACAGCAGCAGGACGATAAACATCACAGGCAACGAGTAACGAACGTTTTCCTTTTTTTGTCTTAAGGTAATTGGCCAATTTGGCAGAGAAAGTTGTTTTTCCTGATCCCTGTAGTCCGGCGATAAGAATAATGGCAGGATCACCTTTCAGGTTAAGTTCGGTTTTATTCCCTCCCATCAATTCCACAAGCTCATCATGGACGATTTTCACCATCAGTTGACCAGGAGAAACTGCGGTCAATACATTTTGTCCAATTGCTTTTTCCTTGACGGTATCTGAAAACTGTTTGGCAATTTTAAAATTGACATCAGCATCCAACAAAGCTTTTCGAATATCTTTAAGGGTTTCAGCCACATTGATTTCGGTGATATGCCCATGGCCTTTAAGTACCTTAAAGGCACGATCGAGTTTGTCATTTAATCCTTCAAACATGTATTGTAATTAGGGAGTGCAAAATTAGCATTAATATTTATTCCGTTGAATTTTATATCACTGAGTATGTTCATTATTTTTACATAACTGATTGATTATGAAAACAAAAAGTATTGTAATACTTTTTTTTTAAATAAAATATCCATACTCACGAAAAAATTTGTAAGTTTGTGCAAACATTAATTATTCACCAAAACTTCATGTCATGAAAAAAATCTTCTTTATTCTTTTTGCAATGTTCTTGTGGTCAGGTGTACAGTCTCAAACTGTCCTTTACGAGGACAATTTCGATTCGTATGCAGTTGACAGCTGGATGGCTGTCAATAACCCGACCTGGTGGAATACATGGGGCAATACCCCTGGCGGATTAGATGATGCCAAAGTGAAAGACACCTATTCAAGAAGCCCGACTAAATCTGTGAATCCTAACAGTTTCGGCAGCAACCATTCGGATCTGATTTTAAAACTCGGGGATAAAACCTCCGGATCTTATGAATTGACATGGTGGATGTATGTTGAAACAAACAAAAAAGGGTATTACAACATTCAGCATTTTCAATCTCCCGGAATCGAATGGGCATTCGATGTCTATTTCAACAGAGGGGGAACTGCAGCCCTTTTATTAAACGGAGACTCGAACATTAAATTCAATTATCCTAAAGCTACCTGGTATGAAGTAAAACACATCTTTAATCTGGACAAAGATTCTGCCATACTTTATGTCAATGGGATAAAAATTCATCAATGGCCATTCCATTGGACAGGATCAGGCAGCACAGGAACAAATCAATTGGGTGGTGTTGACTTCTATTCTGAGAACACTGAGACCTGTTATTATTTTGATGACCTTGTTTATACGGAACTCGCCTCACCTTCAAACCCTGTAATCAATGTTACTCCCGATTTAGTATGGCAGGGGATTACCGCCGGCCAAACCGGAAAGGACACATTGGTTGTTTCGAATACCGGAACAGGTGACCTTGAATATACCATATATACATTGTATACTATCGATAAAGATAAAAGCGCACCTCAGATTGCTACTGCAGCAACAACCGAGAATAAAGTTAAAGTATCTTTATCCAACTGCTCCTCTGCTCCAACACCCGGCGCAACTCATCCAAATACTGATGCCACAGCCGTTCTGAACTATGACGAAGACAATACAAGTTCAGTTGGATGGAACAATCCGCCTATTACAGTCACTGTTGCCGCTCGTTTTACCAATGTTGAAACCTTACCCTATGAAGGGATGAACATTGAATCTGTGGATGTTTTTGTCGCTCAGTTGAATACCTCGGGCAGTAACCTGATGACGTTGAAAATCTATGACATGGGAAATTTCTACGAACCCGGAACCCTATTGCACAGCCAGACCTTTACTCCGGTTGGCGGTGATTGGGAACATCTTGTTTTGACTGCCCCGGTGAATATTTCCGGAAAGGATGTCTGGGTTGGCTACCAGTTTACTCAAACTGATGCCGGAGTCTATATTCCCGGTAAAGATGATACGGATCCACCGAATCCCAATGCAAATCTGCTTTCTTCCGGTGTGGGTTGGACTCACCTCACTTTGACAGGACATTGGAATATTCGCGCCAACCTCATTGGTGATTTACCTGTTCAATGGTTATCGGTAACCCCAAAGACCGGCGTTATCACTCCAGGATCAACGGAAGAAATTTTCTTGACCTTCACCACCACTTACCTGACTGAAGGTGAATACAGCGCTACACTCAAGTTCTACAGCAATGACCCTGTTACTTCTGAGCTGGATGTTCCTGTTACTCTTGATGTTTATGCAGTTGGCATTGATGAATTACAGAAATTTGGTGTGATGGTGTATCCCAACCCCGTTACGGATATTCTAAATGTGGTTTCCAACGATCAAATCAAACAAATCAATCTTATTGATTTCAATGGAAAGATTGTCTATTCCGGAACCTTATCAAAAATTGATGTGAGCAAATTATCAGCAGGTGCCTATTACGTTCAAACTACCACTGTTAATGGCAATTCCACCATTAAATTTATTAAAAAATAGGTTTTCCTGAAATTTGACAAAGGAGGCCGTCTCACAAGGACGGCTTCTTTTTTTTTACATCCTTGAAGGGACTTCAATGCCCAGTAGTGTCATGGATAGTTTTATCACCATGGCCACGAAGGCTGACAATTGAATACGAAACGAAACAGTTACAGGATTCTCTTCTTTCAGAACGGGGACATCCTGGTAGAATTGATTGTATTCTTTTGCAAGATCAAAAACATAGTTGGCAATCTGTGCAGGGCTCATCTCCTTGCCTGCGAGTTGAACGATGTTGGGGAACTGATATAGTAATTTCAGAACCTCACGTTCTATATGAAGGAGGGAGTAAGGCTGTAAACTTTTTTCAGAATGGGTGAGAGTAATGCCGTTGGATTTTGCCTTTTTCAGTAAAGATTGAATCCGTGCATACGTATATTGAATGAAAGGTCCTGTATTGCCATTGAAGTCGATGGATTCGACAGGGTTAAAAAGCATATTTTTTTTGGGGTCCACTTTAAGAATAAAATACTTCAAGGCGCCCAAGCCAATCATCCTGAATAATTCCAGTGCTTCATCATTTGAGAATTCATTGGCTTTACCGAGTTCCCTTGCAGTAGTTTCGGCTGTTTGCAGCATATCATCCATCAGGTTGTCGGCATCAACAACAGTTCCTTCTCTTGATTTCATTTTTCCTTGTGGAAGTTCCACCATGCCATAACTCAGATGAAAGATATGGGATGCATAATCCCTGCCCAATTTCGCTAAAACCCTGGTCAATACATCAAAATGGTAGTTCTGTTCATTCCCGACAACATAAATCATTCTTGAGGGAAGGTATTCATCATAGCGCAACTGTGCAGTCCCAATGTCCTGAGTCATGTATACAGATGTTCCATCGGAACGCAGGAGAACTTTTTCGTCTAAACCTACATCGCGTAAATCAGCCCAGATGCTCCCGTCTTCTTTACGTTTAAGCACTCCTTGATCAACACCTTCGATAACCATTTTTTTACCTAAAAGGTACGTCTCGCTCTCATAATAAATTTTATCAAAATCCACTCCCAAACGACAGTACGTTTCATCAAAGCCCCGGTACGCCCAATCATTCATTTTTTTCCATAATTCATGAATGGTTGGATCTTTTGCTTCCCATTTACGCAATAATTCCTGAGACTCGATCATTAGTGGAGCCTGGTTTTCCGCTTCCTCTTCTGTCAAACCTTTCTCCATGAGATCATGGATCTGCGTTTTGTATTCCCGATTAAAAAGCACATAATATTTACCAATGAGGTGATCGCTTTTTAATCCTGATGATTCCGGCGTTTCATTGTTCCCCCATTTCAGGTATGCCAGCATGGATTTACAGATATGAATTCCCCGGTCGTTGACAAGATTCACTTTAATTACCTTGTATCCATTGGCTTTGAGAATTGCCGCAAGAGAAAAGCCTAACAAATTATTACGAATATGACCAAGGTGAAGCGGTTTATTTGTATTTGGGGAGGAATATTCAATAACAACAGGTTTTTCATGACGTTGTTTCTGCATTCCAAAATTCTGATTGCAGCCTTCCTTATCTAAAAAGCTGATCCAAAAGCTGTCATGAAAAATCAGGTTCAGAAAACCTTTTATCACCTTGTATTCTTTAATTTCAGGGAGAACTCCAAGAAGAAAATCACCTATTTCTGAAGCAGTTGCCTCGGGGGATTTCCTTGATAGTTTTAAAAATGGAAAAACAACGATCGTAAAATCCCCTTCTATTTCCTGCCTTGTTTTTTCAATGTTAATTTTATCCGGTGAAATCTCCTGTTCGTATAGCTTACGTAAGGCTTCGGACGTCTTTTCAAGGATTCGAGTTTCGATCATGAAACATGGATTAATGCAGCAAAGGTAAGGGTTTTTGAATAAATTATTCCAGTCGGATTTTGCCAATTGCCAAAAAATAAGTAGGTTTGCAAACTGATCTTCATTGCAAAGCATAACACAACTATAGTAGTATAATCAAATCAAAAAGCGAGGTTAGCATGAAAAAAAATGTAATTATCATTGGTGCTGCCGGAAGAGATTTTCACAATTTCAATACGTATTATCGCGATAACGCGAGTTTTAACGTAGTGGCCTTCACGGCTGCGCAGATTCCGGACATAGATGGAAGAAAATATCCAGCCGCACTGGCAGGAAAACTTTATCCCAAAGGCATTCCCATCTATGCCGAAGCTGAATTGCCTGCATTGATCAAGAAATTCAAGGTTGATGTCTGCAACTTTGCATACAGCGATGTACCTTACTCACGGGTTATGAATATGAGCTCAGTTGTCAATGCTGCTGGTGCCAATTTTATTCTTTTAGGCCCCCGTGAAACGATGATTACAAGTAAAAAACCGGTTATTGCAGTTGGCGCCACCCGCACAGGATGTGGCAAGAGTCAGACTTCGCGCCGTATCATTGAAATTCTCATGGCAAAGGGATTAAAAGTTGTTGCTGTGCGTCACCCGATGCCATATGGCGATCTGGTGGCACAGAAAGTGCAGCGTTTTGCCACCATCAAGGATCTGGAAAAGCACAAATGTACCATTGAAGAGATGGAAGAGTATGAACCGCATGTTGTTCGTGGAAATGTTATTTATGCCGGTGTTGATTATGAAGCTATCCTGCGTGCAGCTGAGAAAGATCCAAAGGGTTGTGATATCATTCTTTGGGATGGAGGAAATAATGATTTCCCCTTTTACAAACCTGATCTGATGGTCACTGTTGCCGACCCACATCGTCCGGGTGCTGAGGTGAGTTATTATCCCGGCGAAGTCAACATTCGCATTGCAGACGTTGTCGTGCTGAATAAAATTGATTCTGCATATCCGGAACACATAAAAACCGTGAGGGATAATATCCAGAAAATTAATCCGAGAGCAATTGTTGTTGATGGCGCTTCTCCGATTCGCGTGGATGACGAATCGGTCATCCGTGGCAAAAGAGTATTGGTAATTGAGGATGGACCAACATTAACGCATGGTGAAATGAAAATTGGTGCCGGAATCGTGGCAGCACAGAAATATGGTGCAGCCGAGCTGGTTGATCCCAGACTTTATGCAGTTGGAAAGCTCGCTGAGACATTCCAGGTTTATCCGAATATCGGAACTCTATTGCCAGCGATGGGTTATGGCGCTCAACAAGTTAAGGATCTGGAAACTACCATCAATAAAACTGTTTGCGATTCCGTTGTCATCGCTACCCCGATCGATCTGAACCGTTTGGTTAAGATCAAGAAACCCAACACCCGTGTATATTATGATCTGCAGGAAATCGGCAAGCCTGATCTTGAAATGATCCTGAATGATTTTCTGAAAAAACATAAAATCAAATAATTTAAAAATCCCGGTCTTTACCGGGATTTTTTTTATATTTGTTTACCGCAATATATTGGTATAATACGGTGAATTAAAGGCAAGTATCCATTTGTTAACACCCGATCAATGAAAAATAAAAGCTTGGTTTCCATCAATGACTTCAGCAAGGAAGAACACATCCGAATCCTTGAACTGGCTGGCGCATTTGAAAAAAGGCCTAAACAGCGAATTCTGGAAGATTATGTTGTCGCAAATTTATTCTTTGAACCCTCCACCCGAACACGACTCAGTTTTGAAAGTGCTGCCACCCGGCTTGGGGCACGTGTCATCGGTTTCTCCGATTCTTCCAGCTCCAGTGTTCAAAAAGGAGAATCATTACGCGACACGATTTTGACCGTCAGTAATTATTGTGACATCATTGTCATGCGACATCCCAAGGAAGGAAGTGCCCGATTTGCCAGTGAAGTGGCTACTGTTCCGATTATCAATGCCGGTGACGGAGCAAACCAACATCCTACGCAGACACTTCTCGATTTGTATTCCATCAGAAAAACGCAAGGGAAACTCGACAACCTTAATGTTGCATTCGTGGGTGATCTTAAATATGGACGAACAGTTCATTCACTGGTTATGGCGCTTTGCAACTACAATACAACATTCCACCTTGTTTCGCCCCTTGAACTTAAGCTTCCCAGTTCTGTAAAAATCCATATTAAAAACAGTCAGCTCGCTTACCACCAATACACCGATCTTCTGGATGTCATTCCTCAGGTGGATATATTATACATGACCCGGATCCAGAAAGAGCGATTTTCGGATCCCATTGATTATGAAAAAGTGAAAAATTCCTATATCCTGCGTAACAGTATGCTGACCGAGGCCAGATCTAACCTCAAAATACTTCATCCGTTGCCCCGTGTCAATGAAATCACAACGGATGTAGATGATAATCCGAAAGCCTACTATTTCACCCAAGCACTCAATGGTGTATATGTTCGTCAGGCTTTGTTAGCTGCCATCCTGGGTGTTGTTGAATAATCCTTAAACCAATCAATTATGGAAAAAGAAGAATTAAGAAAAGAATTGAAGGTTTCCGCTATCGAGAATGGTAGCGTAATCGACCATATTCCTCCTCATAGAGTTTTCCAGGTTATCAAAATTTTAAACCTGAGTGAATATGACGGCCAGTTGTTGATCGGAACCAACCTGGAAAGCCGGAAAATGGGTAAAAAAGGCATCATTAAGATCAACAATAAATTTTTTAAAAGCGATGAAATCAATAAAATTGCCCTGGTTGCCCCTACTGCAACATTGATCGTAATAAAAAATTTCAAAGTAACCGAGAAAAAGAAAGTTGAGATCCCTGACAAGATTGAGAAAATTGTTAAATGCTTTAATCCCAATTGCATCACCAATAATGAAGATATTCCCACTCAATTTACCGTCATGGAAAAATCAGAGCTTAAGCTTCGTTGCCATTACTGTGAAAAAATAACAGCAAAGAACAATATTGCTTTCTTATAAGAGGTATTCATATTTAAGTTTAGTGATCGGCTATCGACACCGGGTTTAATTGAGATTTTTATGCATGGATATTTTCGAAGGTTGTTCTTTCTTGTTTTTTCGCTTCTTCCGGTTGCCGTTAACAGCCAACCAATCATTGCAGATACTCTTACTGGGAAATCATTGGGATTCATTCCAAAAAAGTTCGATTACCACCTTTCTCTTGGCACCCAATTTTCAACCACCTCCGGGTATGGTTCAGGATTAACTACTTATATCACACCTTCGGTGAACTACACCATAAATAAACGGTTTCGCATCGGTGGCGGGATCCGTATTACCAATACCAACCTGTTCAATGCGAAACCATTTTTTATCAGTGAATCATTTCCTGCCTATAACGGAAATTTCAGCACCGCGACCATTTTTATGAACGGACAATATTTGCTCAGTAGCAGGTTAACCTTATATGGCAGTGCATATAAGGAATTTCCCATTTCCGGTAATCCTTTGCCCAATACACTCTTTTATCCGGTTTCACGAAATGGTGCACAAGGCATTCAGATGAATATTGATTACAAGATTGGAAAAAACTTTCGCCTCGAAGCCGGATTTGGTTATTCACAGGGAGCGAGTTTGTTTTACGAACCGTTCGGGAGTTTTATTGGCTCATCACCCGTGGCTAACCCATATCACTGGTAGCATTTATTGTTCAGAGAAGTGATTGGCGATGTACTTCAGCGCCTCACTTACCGCCAAAGCTGCGCTACTGGGTCCGACACGTATATAAAATTCCTCCTCAAAACCTGGTTGACGCAAAAATACCGGACTTGGACTCCGAAAGCAACGTACCATACACACTTTTTTCCCATCTGTTGGTTCAAGGCTTGTTTGGACAAATGGGCTTATATCTCTTCCAAAACAGGTGCGAATCAATGTCCAGAAGTGAAGAAGAAATTTATCCTCATTGGGGAAACGATCACTTTCAATTCCTTCAATGGAACCATCATCTCTGACCCCAATAAGTAATACACCACCACCAGAATTAAGAAAAGCAGAAATCGTTTTAAGGCTGGCCCGTTCAACCGCCTGGTTGGTCTTACCTTGTTTCAGATCCCATCGCAAGGTAGCTTTAAACTCAAGGTCATTGCTTTCACCCCGATCAATATATTTTTTAACCCCGCCGGGTTTTGATTCATCAAAGCAAACCAGGTATTCAGAGGCTCGACGAGCATCATTATAGAATTCCCAGAATGATCCCTTCAACGCTGATGTTTTAAGGGATCGTGATTCAATCGAGAGCGGCGTGTCCAGAAACTGATGTAAAAATGAATGGCCTGTATATTCCTGAGGTCGGTTGAGGTGTACTGCAAAAACTCCGTTCACATATTCAGAAGCATTGATGTATTTGCTGACCAGGAGCAACGGAAGAACAATTCCGGCTTCGTGTGCAAAGCAGAGGACATTGACGACAGCTTTCTCTGCATTGCTAAAGTTTGAATACGTTTCCAGAAGATGTTCCATCCAATTGTGATTCGATGGTTTTGATGCTTTTATGTCCTGGTCATTCTCCTTTGCAAGTGTATTATTAAGCGTATCGAGAACGCCTGAAACGCCCCAGAAAACCAGGTTAAAAAACAGAGGGTTCTGGCTGATAATCGTTTCAAATACCTCGGGAGAAAAAACCTGAGATTGCTTTTTCTTTCCCATTTTCAATTGTACAAAAGCGTCAATATCTACAATTGAATCGAAATGCTTCAGAACCGGGTCCTGGTCGTATTCAATAATATCTTTCTGATAGGAAAAGAGTGAAAAAGCATTTACTAAGGTGGAGTCAACGCCGAAACCAAGTGAAAAATCAAGTAAAATTTGCTTCAGAATCCGAGGATTGATATGGGCTAACTCATTCCCATTTGAAGTTTTAGCCGGAGATTCCCCATAATAAATAACATAATCATGATCCCTCATGACCAGATCGAGCAATTCAGGACGAATATCTTTTAATTCCATAAAACGATGTAAAGGAACAAAAATACAAAGGTTTCCTGCCTGATGGTCCTTTTTTAAAATAAACTTCTGAGCAGATATCCTGTCAGGAGAAAAAATATAAAAATTTATTTTAGTAATAAAGTATTTTTATACTTATTTAATAGTAAATTTGCACACAAATATTTTAAATTGTTGTCTGGCATGATGATTAATAACATTAATAATCTGCGACCATGAAACATCGGGTGCTTATATCTATTTTTGCGACAGTACTAATAATATTTACCTCTTGCAAGCATTCTCCAGAACTATCGGGACCTTCTATTCCACCTCCTCCACCTCCACCACCAACTGCTAAATGTGATCCTGATACAGTGTATTTTTCAAATGATATTTTACCACTGATCACTTCAAATTGTGCGAAATCAGGCTGCCATGATGTGATCAGTCATGAAGGAGGTGTCACTCTAACTGATTACACCAGTATCCTGATCACAGGTGAGGTAAGGCCATTTAACTCCGGCGACAGTAAACTTTATAAAGTAATAACTGACAATGATCCTGAGGATAAGATGCCACCCTCTCCGAACGCCTCCTTAACCAGCAGTCAGATCGGGTATATCAGTCAATGGATCAATCAGGGAGCATTGGAAAATCGATGTGATTCGGCAGGTTGCGACTCTGTAATTGTAACCTTCACGAATATCATTCAACCGATGATGCAAAAATATTGTATTGGTTGTCATGGTTCTGGAAATCCTTCTGGGGGAATCTCTCTTCATAACTATGATGGGGTTGTTGCAACAGCAAGCAGCGGCCAGTTAATGGGCGTCGTCAGACAGGATCCCGGGTATTCTCCGATGCCAAAGAATGGGAATAAACTGTCTAATTGTGAAATAACTCAGCTTCAGGTATGGATTAACAATGGCAAACCGCAAAAAAAACAATGAACGATATGAAATTGCCAATACTTCTATTTTCTTCATTATTTACTGTGCTGATCATGGCAGGATGTTATTATGACAATAATGAAGAGCTTTATCCTCAAAAGAGCGCCTGCGATACCAATCAGGTTACCTATTCGCAGACTATTGCTCCTGTCATGGTTGAAAAATGCAATACCTGTCATAATAACGCCACAGCTTCAGGGGGTATAATTACCGATAATTACACCGGACTGGCAAATGTTGCAAACACTGGGAAGCTATGGGGTGCCGTTTCACAATCACAGGGTTTTTCTCCCATGCCAAAAGGAGGAAAGCTTTCAGATTGCAACCAAAATCAAGTTAAAAAATGGATAGATAACGGAGTGCCAAATAATTAAGTAGCCATCAATGAAAAAAGAAAGGATATGAAAATTTGGATTATAATATTAATTGGTGTCGTGATAATCGGTATTATTGGGACAGTTTGTGCATATTTCTTTGTGTACAATAAGCCTCATCCGGATTACGAGAAGGCAGAAGCAGCTTACACTCTACCAGCCCAGGAATTATATAGTGCATTCATCACCAACAAAACAGATGCTGAAAAAAAATTCAACGGTCAGGTTGTTTCCATTGATGGAACATTGAAGAAAATGGAGATCATCGATTCCCTTGTGATTGCTGTCTTTGTTTACAATCAGGGAGTGTTTGGTGATGAGGGAATTCGTTGTACGATGTTACCCAAATTCAATGCATCAGCGAAAACACTTCAACCCTCGCGGATTATTAAAATCAAAGGACTCTGTACTGGTTTCAATGACACAGATGTCATTCTCGAGAAATGTTCAATTTTAAATCAATAACCAATAAAACAAATTCAAACATCATGAAGACGACTATTTTATTTATATATCTCATATTGGTTTTGGCTATAAATGCCAATGCCCAGATCTATGCCACTAAAAACGGATCCATCAAATTCTTTTCGGATGCTCCCCTTGAAAAGATCGAAGCCAATAACCGGCAAGTCAACGCGGCACTTAATGCTGGAACCGGTGATTTCGTGTTTCGGGTACTAATTAAATCGTTTGAGTTTGAAAAAGCTCTTATGCAGGAGCATTTCAATGAGAATTATCTGGAATCGGATAAATTTCCAAGTTCAACATTTGTAGGTAAGGTAACAAATATTAAGGACATCGATCTTTTAAAGGATGGGATTAATGAAGTATCCATTGAAGGGAAGATGACCATCCATGGAATCACAAAAGTGATTCGTGAAAAAGGAACATTTGAAGTCAGACAAGGGAAGGTTTCGGGGAAATCAACGTTTGGCATTCTTTTATCGGATTATAATGTAGCCATACCTAATACCGTTGGAAACAAAATATCCAAGACCATCGAAATTACTGTTGATGTTTTTTTGGAAAAAGTCAATAACTGATCATGAAAAAAACTCTTTTTCCAATTCTGGCCTTTGCCGGACTTCTTTTTATTTATCCGGTAGAAGCCCAGGAAGATTTATTGGCAATGCTTGATCAGGGAGAAAAACCCAAAATTGATTATACCATTGCCACCTTTAAGACCACGAGGATTGTTATCGGGCAATCAATCGAGTTACCGGCAAAAGGGAATATGCTTTTTCTCATCACCCACCACTTCGGGGCTGTCAATAGTGGTTATGAAAATCTCTTTGGATTGAAACAGGCCATGATCCGGCTTGGTCTCGAATATGGACTCACGCACTGGCTGGGTATCGGAGTAGGATTAAATACTGACAAGAACACGTGGGATGGTTTTTTTAAAATAAAAATATTAAGGCAATCGAAAGGATCGAGAAAGATTCCTTTCACCCTCGATATTTTTGCTAACACGGCGATTTCGACGATTAAATGGGAGAATCCAGATGAGAAAAACTATTTTACTTCCCGAATGTCATATGCTTTCCAGATAATGGTTGCACGGAAATTCGGGCAGCGTTTATCATTGCAGATCATGCCTTCCATGGTGCATAAAAATCTTGTTCAAACCACTCAAGATAAAAACGATATTTTCACTCTGGGAGCAGGCGGTCGCTTTAAAATCAGTCAGCGGGTATCCATCAATGCCGAGTATCATTATCTTTTTTCGGGTCAGGTTGAATCGGCCAAAGTCTACGATTCTTTCTCTATTGGAGTGGATATAGAGACAGGCGGGCATGTCTTCCAAATTTTTCTCACGAATTCATATGGAGAAATTGAAGAGACTTTTTTAACCGATACACGCGGAAAATGGAGTAATGGCGATATCTTTCTGGGGTTCAACATTTCCAGAATATTCACCATTGTTAAACCAAAACATGTAAAAGGATAGAATCCCAATTGGTAATGGATAATGAATGATGAGGAAATGAAAACGGGATTCGATTCTTTCTAACCGTACAGGGATTTTTGCTCTTTCAACCCACCGATATCAATTCTTTATAACGGTAACAATGTGCAAGGTGGTCATTGACCATACCGGAAGCCTGCATAAAGGCGTAGCAAATGGTAGTACCTACGAATTTGAATCCTCTTTTCTTTAATTCTACACTCATTTCATCCGATTCTCTTGAAAAGGAAGGCATTTCTTTCAAACTTTTCCATTTGTTATGAATGGTTTTCCCATTTGTAAACTGCCAAATAAACCGGTCAAATGTGCCAAATTCCTTTTGAACTTTAAGGAAGCAACATGCATTGGTGACTGCTGCATTGATCTTTGCCTTATTCCGGATAATTGTTGAATCTGAAAGCAGACGTTGAATCTCCTTTTCGTTATATTCTGCGATCCTTCTTATATCGAAATTATCAAATGCTTTACGGAAATTTTCTCTTTTATGCAGTATTGTTTTCCAGCTAAGTCCGGCCTGAAAGGCATCCAATAACATAAACTCGAAGATTTTGGTATCATCGTGAATGGGTATTCCCCATTCCTCATCATGGTATTTGATCATCAGGGGATCGGTGGATGGCCAATTGCAGGAGTTCAATTGGTTCATTCGATATTTTATTTGAGTACTTTCCGTTTCATTTATACTCATGCCCAAACTCAAATTCATCATTTTGCGGAGAGACAGGGATTCGAACCCTGGGACCCCGTTACCGGGGTCAACGGTTTTCGAGACCGCCCCATTCGACCGCTCTGGCATCTCTCCGAATCAAATATAAACCCTCTTCGCGGAGAGAGAGGGATTCGAACCCCCGGACCCTTGCAGGTCAACGGTTTTCAAGACCGCCGCAATCGACCACTCTGCCATCTCTCCGGTGGCAAAAGTACAAAAAAAACCGGAATGCCAAACCTTCAGGGCACATTCAAACGGAGCAAAGCCATGTTAAGCAATCTGTTTTCTGAAAAGGGATTCACCCGATAAATGCTGGTTTTCATCGAATTTTATTTGATAAGAACTGCCTTTAAGCTAATTTTGTGCGTTGAAAATTTTCAATTTAACATATCAAGATCATGAAAAAAATTACTTTATTTATTGCCTTTTTCGTGTTGGTTACTTTATCACTTCCGACCAATGCTAAAAATCTTTGGGCCTTCCTTACCTATTCCACGTTCAATTCACCTGAAGGTCCTTTCATCGAAACCTACCTTACCATTGCTGGCAACAGTGTGAATTACGTTAAGAAAGACAACGGTAAGTTTCAGGCCACTGTCAATATTGTGATGACATTCAAACAAAATAGCGAAATCAAAGCGTTCAACAAATATGAACTGACCAGTCCTGAAATTGCCGACACAAATAAAATCAATATCAACTTCATTGACCAGCAGCGTTTTTCTGTTCCTAATGGATTATATGATTTCGAGATACAGATTACAGATAAGAATAAAATCACCAAGGCTATTCCTTATTCCCAAAATGTCATTGTGGATTTTCCTGCTGAAAAGCCTTCCATTTCAGGGATCGAACTGATAAAAGCTTACAAGAAAACCGAGATTCCAAATATACTTACCAAGAGCGGGTATGATCTTCAACCTTACGTTTATACCTTTTATCCTGAAAATGAACAGAAGCTGATCTTTTATTGTGAATTGTACAATCTTGAAAAAGTCATTCCGAAAGATCAGAAATTTTTGCTTACATTTTATATAGAAACTTTTGAGAATAACATTAAACTCAATGATTTTGCGCGATCTAAACCGGAGCCGAGCAAAGATGTCATCATGCTGCTTAAAGAGTTCAATATTGAAAATCTGGCCAGTGGAAATTACAATCTTGTTGTTGAAATCCGAAATCCACAGAATACTCTTTTATCTTCAAAGAAACTTTTTTTTCAACGGGTGAACCCAAATGCCAGGTTGTTGATGTCTGATCTTATCAATACTGACATCACCAATTCATTTTCGGAAAAAATCTCGAGCATTGATTCACTCCGTGAATACATAAACTGCACTTTCCCGATTTCCATGGGACTTGAAAAAGCATTTATCCGGAATTCCCTGAAAACCTCTGACCTGAAAACGATGCAGCAGTATTTTTTCAGTTTCTGGCAACGTCGCAGCGCTTCCAATCCCGAGCAAGCCTGGCTGGATTACAAATTCCAGGTTAAAAAGGCTCAAGAAAACTTCGGCACTCCGATCAAAAAGGGATATCAAACAGATCGTGGCAGGGTTTTTCTCCAGTATGGGCCACCCAATACAAGAGAGGGACATTATCTTGAACCTGATACATATCCCTATGAAATCTGGCAATATTATACGTTGAACAACAACCAGCGAAATAAAAAATTCTTGTTTTATTCACCGGATATGGTGACCAGCGATTTTATTCTTATGCATTCGGATGCCATCGGTGAGATTTTTGAACCCAGGTACAAGGTTCTTCTCAGGAATAAATTGTATTCCCCACTTGACCTTCAGGACACGCAGGTATTTAATGCATGGGGAGATCAATTAAACGAAAGCTGGGCGTTGCCAACCAGCAATCTATAATCGTATAGATAATGCCTGCCTGAGCATATTCCTATATTGGATATTTTTATACCTTTACCGATGATAAGCTTTATCACGGTTTTCAACTATTAATTCCGAAATTGTAAACAAAGCCCGATGCATGTTGCTGTCGTAATATTGAATTGGAACGGTAGGAATTACCTTGAGAAGTTTCTTCCGATTCTGATTCAACACAGTCAGGGGCAAGCAGAGATCATTGTTGCGGATAATTCGTCAAAGGATGATTCCATAACTTTTCTTCAGGATCATTTTCCATCCATCCGGATCATTCAGAATCCAGAGAATGGTGGATTTGCCAGAGGCTATAATCTTGCATTAAAGCAAGTAGAGGCTGATTATTATATCCTGCTCAATTCGGATATCGAGGTTACCGAAAACTGGATTCAACCGGTAATCGATCTGATGGAAACCGATCTTTTGATAGCAGCATGCCAACCCAAGATCCGATCGTACATGGAGCCCAAGAAATTTGAGTATGCCGGGGCAGCAGGTGGATTTATCGACAAATATGGTTATCCTTTCTGCAGAGGGAGAATCTTTCTTCGTATTGAGGAGGATCATGGGCAATACGATGATGCAAGGGAAATTTTCTGGGCTACCGGAGCATGTTTGTTCGTGAAAGCAAAAATTTATCATCAAATGGGCGGACTTGATGAGGATTTTTTTGCCCACATGGAGGAGATCGACTTTTGTTGGCGGCTACAAAACCATGGGTATAAGATTATGTATTGTCCCATATCAACAGTCTTTCATATCGGTGGCGGAACACTACCAAAGATTTCCTGGCGAAAGACGTATCTGAATTTCCGCAACAATTTTTTTCTTCTGTATAAGAATCTGCCCGCTGACAGGCTTTATAAGGTCTTTGCTGTTCGCCTATTTCTTGATGGCATAGCAGCCTTTAAATTCCTTTTTCAGGCCGGTTTTAAAGACTTCTGGGCCGTAACTCGGGCACATTTTAGTTTCTATCGTTCATTCCGGAGAACAAAACTCAAGCGCAAAGAGACCCTTCAAGGTTCAATGAAAAACATCTATGGCCGGAATATCGTAATCGATTATTACCTGATGGGAAGACGAAAATTTTTTCAGCTAAACCTGAAAAAATTCTATACAAAGTAATTGATCAAAGACTTTTACGTAAAAAACTTTCCACAGCTAACCGATAGGATTCCAGTCCGAATCCGATGATCACTCCTTTTACATTCGCGGCCATAAATGAACTATGTCGAAAAGGTTCCCGGGTAAAAGTATTCGAGATATGGACTTCAACGACTTCTGTCTGTATTGCTTTAATGGCGTCGGCAATGGCCACTGACGTATGGGTATAGCCACCTGCATTTAAAATTATGCCATCGAAGAGGAAAGCTGCATTGTGCAATGCATTGATGATCTCACCTTCGATGTTGCTCTGAAAATATTCAAGGGAAATTTCGTGAAAATGTTTTCTCAATTTTTTCAGATAGGATTCAAATTTCTGACCTCCATATACCCCTGTTTCCCTGGTACCAAGCAGGTTCAGATTCGGACCATTGATAATCAACAGCTTCATGACGTACAAATTTGAGGCAAAGTTACAGCAAAATACAACGAAATGGAGTCAGAGGAAAAATTGATTTTTTTATCCTTGGTATTTTCAGATTTATTAATTTTGTAACGATACTTCTCCTTAGGGGGTGCCAATACCATCGGGCTGAGATTATACCCCATGAACCTGATCCGGATAATGCCGGCGTAGGAAAAATAAAATATCATGAAAACACGAAAAAATGTCATCAAGCATCTTGCTCTTTTAGTTGTACTCCTGTTCCTTTGCATCCAAATGAATGCAGAAGGAGGGATTCAAACCTATTCTATTTCCGGGAAAATCATTGAAAAAAGCACTGGGAAACCCCTGTCGGGGGCGCATATCGTACTGGAGAGCACCTATCTCTCCACCTTTAGTGATGCAACCGGAAATTATAAAATTACAAATTTAAAACCGGGGACAATCACCATCAGGATCTCCTTTGTCGGATTCAAAAACCAGCGGGTAGAGGTCAAATTGCTTACTGATACCGTGATTGACTTTCAGATGGAGGGATCGATTATGTTGGGGGAAGAGGTCAATATTGTTGCCACACGAGCACAGGAAAAGACTCCCACTACTTTTTCAACCATAACGGCAAAGGAGATTATCGCGATGAATCTTGGCAAAGATATGCCGTACATTCTTCAAAGCACACCATCTGTAGTTGTTACCTCTGATGCAGGAAACGGAATCGGATATACCGGAATCAATATCCGGGGAACGGATCTGACCCGAATTAATGTAACCGTAAACGGAGTGCCTTTAAATGATGCCGAGTCGCAAGGGGTCTGGTTTGTAGATCTCCCCGATCTGGCATCCTCCATCGATAATGTCCAGGTTCAGCGAGGCGTTGGTACTTCCACGAATGGTTCCGGCGCATTCGGGGCGACCATAAACCTGCAAACCTCTGTCACGAGTGAAGAACCTTATGGGGAATTAAACCTGTCGGGTGGGTCATTTAACACTTTTAAATCCACCCTGAGATTGGGTACCGGGTTAATGGCAAACAAATTCAGCATTGACGGACGGCTTTCGTACATTTCATCAGATGGATATATCGACCGCGCATCATCAAAACTCAAATCATATTATGTAGCGGGTGGATACTATGGGAAATCTACCACCATTAAACTCATCGCCTTTTCAGGTTTTGAGAAGACTTATCAAGCCTGGGAGGGAGTCCCTAAGGATTCACTTGCCACTAACCGTACTTATAATCCTGCCGGCCAGTATATCGATCAAAACGGACAGATTGTTTATTATGACAATCAGACGGATAATTACCAGCAGGATCATTTTCAGTTGATTTTTTCTCAATCAGTGATGAAAAACTGGAATGTTAATTTGGCATTACACTATACCAAAGGCAAAGGCTATTATGAAAACTATAAGCAAAACGAAGCATTTGCTGATTACGGGTTGAATAACGTTATCATCGGATCGGACACCATTGCTGAAACCAACCTGGTAAACCGGAAAATGATGAATAATGATTTCTGTGGACTAATCTTCTCTACCAACTATTCAATTCCAGAAAAGCTGAAACTTACCATTGGAGGTGCCTGGAGCCGGTATTATGGCCGACATTACGGCAATATCATTTGGGCTGAATATGCTTCCAACGGTAATAACGAGCGTGATTGGTACTATAACACGGGTTTAAAAAAGGATTTCAATTTATTCCTGAAGCTCAATTACAGTGTTTTCAAGCATGTGAATCTCTATGCAGATCTTCAATACCGCTATGCGGGTTATAAAATGAATGGGACACTGGATGATCTGAGAACGTTGAATCAGGATCATCAGTTTAATTTTTTCAATCCGAAAGCAGGTATTTTTTATTCCAGTGAAGGTCATCAGGCTTATTTCTCTTTTGGCGTTGCACACCGCGAGCCCAGCAGGAACAATTACAAGGATGCCGATCCCACCCACATGCCAACTTATGAAACCCTGTACGATTATGAATTGGGTTATAATTTTGAGATTCCAAATTTTATGGCGAAAGTAAATCTGTACTTTATGAACTATCATAACCAATTGGTACTGACAGGAGAGATCAACAATGTCGGAGAAGCTGTTATGGTTAATGTGCCATCCAGTTACCGTGCAGGAATTGAGCTGGTGGCCGGGGTTCAATTTTTCAGGAAGTTGCAATGGACAGTAAATGCCACATTCAGCCGCAACCGTATCCGGAATTTCACAGAATACGTGGATGATTATGATTCAACTGCACAGAAAGCATTCTTTCTTGGAGAGACCAATCTTTCCTTTTCACCAGGTATTGTTTTGAGCTCAATCTTAACATACAAACCATTCAAGAACTTTTCCATTGGTCTGAATTCAAGGTATATTGGAAAGCAGTATATTGACAATACAAGTAATCCTTCACATGTTCTGCAGCCATACTTTATTAACGGGCTGACCATCGGGTATTCTTTTAAACTGGCACCTTTTAAGGAAATTGGTTTCAACCTATCGATGAATAACCTGTTTGGAGCCAGGTATGAAACCAATGGTTGGGTTTACCAATATTACAGCGATGGCCAGCGATACGAAGTAAATGGATACTTTCCTCAGGCCTTATTCAATTTCCTTTTTGGCCTTACGTTAAAAATCTGAAATTACCTTGAAGTCCCTTGGTATCTGGCGGAAAAGTGATTACTTTGCCAAAGATTCAATGCCATGATCATTTTTCTCTTGAAAAGATTCCGGTATTGTTGGCAAGGTGATTTCATATAGATTTGCCGAGTCCTGAAAACCATGACAGTGCAATGCTAATGTCTGAAAAGAAATAATGGAGAAAACGATCCAGATAAAAAACAAAAGGGCTTCCCATGAATACTTTCTTATTCAGGAATATACCGCGGGGATACAACTAACCGGGACGGAGATCAAATCAATTCGGGACGGCAAGGCTTCCATCGGTGATGCATACTGTTCTTTCACAGGTGAGGAGCTTTTTGTCAGAAATATGCATATTGCAGAATACGCTTTGGGGACTCACTATAATCATGAACCAAAGCGTGACAGAAAGTTGTTGCTCACCAAGAGAGAACTTCACAAACTTCTGGTAAAGGTAAAAGAGCGTGGATTTACGATTATTCCAGTGCTTCTCTTCATTAACGAGAAAGGTCTTGCCAAACTGACCATTGCACTTGCCCGAGGCAAGCATTCTTATGATAAACGTGAATCATTAAAACAGAAGGACATGCAACGGGAAATAGATCGCCATGTATAAAAAAAAAACGAGGCTGAATTTTCAACATCGTTTTTCTCTGGGTGGAAGATGGGGCTTGAACCCACGACCTTCAGATCCACAATCTGACGCTCTAACCAACTGAGCTACGACCACCATGTAAGAATCAGCAAAATTACTAATTAATTTTAATTTTGCCAAACCTCAATCCTGCGGATAACCAGTGTTGCAAAAAAAAAGAAAATATATCTCCTCCGGTTCCTTGTCTCTTCAGGCCTGGAGGAAATTTACAAAAAACAAGCTGGGATTCGGTTCTTTACTTTTTATGGGTATTGTTACATTGGTGGCTATTTGGGGATACCTGATTGTTCCTGACCAGACCCCATTTGCAAATAAACAGCTTCTTGAGTTGAGTCTGAAGAAACCTGGCTTCAGTGTGTATATCCTGAATGTCAAAAAGGAGACTGAAAACTCTTCTTCCAATTTCTTTACAACTATGTTATTTGGAAAAAAGAGCGATTATCAATCGTATCCAATTAGCAGATTCAGGGTTACCCACGACAGTATTTTTTACCTTGAATACAAGGATCAGCTTTTCACGACTGATCAGGAAAAAGGATTGTTGCTTTCACAGGTTGAACGGCCTGAAAAGATAACATTCTGGTTAGGTACTGACCGGTTCGGCCGCGATTATCTAAGTCAGTTGATGATCGGCACCAGGGTAAGTCTTGCTGTTGGATTCATCTCTATCTTCATCTCTCTGGTCATTGGGATCCTGATTGGGGCATTGGGTGGATATTATCGCGGATGGGTTGATAACCTGGTAATGTGGGTGATCAACGTAGTATGGTCTATCCCGACTCTATTGCTGGTCATCGCCATCACGTTTGCTTTGGGCAAAGGTTTCTGGCAGGTTTTTGTAGCCGTTGGATTGACCATGTGGGTAGAGGTTGCCCGGGTTGTTCGGGGGCAAATTCTCAGTATTCGGGAGAAAGAGTATGTGGAAGCAGCCCGTGCACTGGGATTTTCCGATTTCAGGATCATTTTTCAACATATCTTGCCCAATGTTATGGCTGCAGTTATCGTCATTTCTGCAGCCAATTTTGCCTCCGCCATCCTGATTGAAGCCGGTTTGAGTTTCCTTGGGATTGGAGTCCAGCCTCCTGTACCATCATGGGGTTCGATGATTAAAGAAAACTACGGCTACATTGTTCTGGATTATGCCTATCTGGCCATTCTCCCGGGGTTGGCCATCATGTTTATGGTGCTTGCTTTTATGCTGATAGGGAATGCGTTAAGAGATGCACTGGATGTCAGGATGTCAGAATTTTAATTTTTTCCTATCGTACTCTCCGTTTCCACACCCTTTTGGGCCTTTTAAGTGGCATACTCCTTTATTAAAAAACAATTTAATTGAAAAATAGAGGTCAAGCCCGGTAAAATCATTCAGATTAAAAAAACCTCCTAATTTTTCTGTTCCAATTGTAAAACCATAGAAGCGCAACGCCAATCCGATCCTTGTCAGGTACCAATCATAAAACGAAATCGGGAGACTGGCTTCAAACCAGCGGGTTTCATAACGGGGTGTAATGGAAAGCTGCGAAGGGCGAGCCAGTGAGTTCATGCTGAAATTAAAGCCGTAGATCAAACTGGCATTGACGTACCAGTTTCTCATTAAGTGATAATCAAACTGAATACTAAGGGCAGATGGAAGCCATAAGGTAAATTTTTCTCCAACCAGGGCAGCTGAAGAGTCACCATAAAATTTATAACTGATGGTGTCCATCAGTTGACCGATGTTTGAAAAATTATAACTGGTCAGGTTTTCCCAATACGACCCCCTGTTATCGATGGCGTATTTTCGTGAGTTGGTCTTGAACCGAACAGCTCCGATATCGATCAGTGCCACTCCTATTCTGAACAAATAATCCTCATAAGGCTGGGCACAAAAAGTCGTAAAGTATTCGGTCTGATGCATTTTAATCAGTCGGGTATAGGTTACCCCCAGGTCAAAACTGAATCCTCCCCCTTTAAAAAGATTATCCATGTTCAAGGAATTGCTTTCATATGATACCGGAAGGGCCATTCCAATTTCGGCATCAAGATTCCTGACATTTACTGTAGAGTCGTCAATGACAATATAATCGAGCTGACGGGAATTGAGATACATCCCTGTTATACCAAATAACCTTTTAACAGAGATACCCGCGGATAGTTTATCAAATCCTCTCTGATAAACATTACAGGCATAGCTGATCCCGATTTCGCCCCAGGCCATCCCTGAAATTCTGAAAGGCTTATTGTCGATATAGTTGATATTCTGTTGCGGCCGGTAATTCAATCCCAGGTAAGTAAAATTCGCTAAATCGTAAGGGAGGTTATGAAATGATAATACAGAACGAACACCTGTATGAATGGCAAATGCATGTCTTTTCCAAATCAGCATGGCTCCTGGTCCATTAATCCTGAGATTAATAAAAATATTTTTAGGTCTTGAATTTTTATAATAATAGAACATCCGTTCTTCGGTTCCGTAATCCTCAGGATGTGTAGGCCATTCGTAGCCAGCTTTGAAGAAATTAGAAAACCGGTAATCCTTTTTGTCGATAAAAAGGAAATAATTCTGAATGAAAGCGTCAGCGCCCAAAAACTGAACATCAAGATAGGTCTTTGCATTGTGCAGGGCACTCGGATTCAGTTGAGCACCATTAACCCCGGAATAATTCCCAAGCGTTGTCCCCAACATCTCCTGTCCGGAAACAGGTATTATCCCGATCAGGGGAAGGAACAGAAGTGCTAAAAACATTCGGGCAGACAGCATACTCATCGTTCAGATTATGCAATTTATAACATTTTCCCTTTGTTTCCGTAAGAGATGTCCATTTGTTTTAACGAATTCGCAAGAGGAATATTACGCATCGTTAGCTTTGCATTGCCCCAATAAAAACAATAATTTTGCAGATCATCACGTTAATAGTCCCGGTTACGAAGCTGCATCGAATGCATTGAAATAATTCTTAACTTTGCACACCCATTTGAGGGAATGCTTCGCGGATGTGGCGTAATTGGTAGCCGCGCAAGACTTAGGATCTTGTGCCTCACGGCGTGGGGGTTCGAGTCCCTTCATCCGCACAATCAATGTTACGTTCAAGCGTAGCGAAAAACCAACGCCGGGTTTCCCGGTAACCAAAAAAGTAACCTGTTATCCATGAACATTACCAGAGAAAGTACCGGAGAGTTGACTGCCGTTGTAAGAATTGAAATTGGCCCCTCCGATTATTCCGAAGCTGTCGATAAGCAAATCGCCGATTATAAAAAGAAAGCGAACATTCCCGGGTTCCGGCCTGGTCATGTTCCGACGGGATTAATTAAAAAAATGTACGGGAAAGCGATTCTTGCCGAAGAGGTAAATAAACTTCTGTCGGATGGATTGATGAATTATATCAAGGAAGAAAAATTGGATATTCTTGGAAATCCTATCCCTAATCCTGAAAAGAATTCATCCGTTGATTTCGAAATCCAATCCGTATTTGATTTTTATTTCGACCTTGGAATGACTCCTGAATTTAAGATCCCCTTTGATAAAGATCTTGAAATTGAAAACTACAGCATCATCATTGACGATGAAATGGTGAACAAGTATATTGAAGATACCCGTAAACGATATGGGAAACCTATTGAAAAAGTGTCTCCTCCGTCAGAAATTCCGGTCGATGATGCTGCCTCTTCAGAGAATTCTGAAACAAAGACTGATCCACAGGTAGAACCTGCTGAAATGACACCTGAGTTTTTTAATTTGGTATATCCCGGAATGAATCTTCAAACGGAAGATGAATTCAGGGAGCAGGTGAGGAAAGATGCAGGAGGAAGTTTTATCGTGGAAACGGATAAGTTGCTATTCCATACCATTACGGAAACACTGATCAACAAAACCGAACTTTCGCTTCCGGACGACTTTCTTAAACGATGGCTCCTGGAGAACAACGAAGGGAAATACACCCCTGAGGAAATTGAAAAAAATTATCCCTCCTTCGTTGAATCGATGAAATGGCAACTGATCGAGAACAAGCTCATCAAGGAGAACAACATTCAGGTAACGGATGAAAACATCCGCAATTATATCCGGACTGTCATGCTCCGTCAGGTCAATTCCGAAGGCATGGATCCTGAGATGCAAAAGCGTTATGATTCCATTATCGACACCTTCATGCAAAACAAAGAGCAGGTGCAACGAATCAACGATCAATTGTACAATGCAAAACTCATGGATCTTTTCAAAAGCAACCTTACACTCAATACCAAAGAGGTGACATTTGATGAATATGCTGTCATCGCTTCTTCGAAGAACAGGCCTGAAAACGGTCATGAACATGAACATGAACATGAACACGACCACCAACATTAATTTCGAATATTTCAAATCTCAGTCTTATGAACGATTTTGATAAATATGCCGTCCGACACAGGGGGATCAGCAGCCTGACCCTTGAAAAATATAAATCTGTTTCGGCCAATTATATTTCGCCCACAATCATTGAAGAGAGGCAATTGAATATTGCCACCATGGATGTGTTCTCGCGTTTAATGATGGACCGGATAATTTTCATGGGTGTTCCCATTGATGATTATGTTGCGAATATCATCCAGGCTCAATTGCTTTTTCTCGAGTCGGTGGATTCACGCAAGGATATCCAGATTTACTTAAACACACCAGGAGGCTCAGTTTATGCAGGGCTTGGCATCTATGATACGATGCAGTATATCAACCCGGATATTGCCACGATATGTACCGGTATGGCCGCTTCGATGGGTGCCATCCTGCTTTGCGCCGGGACCAAAGGCAAACGTACTGCCCTGAAACACTCGAGAATACTCATTCATCAGCCGATGGGAAGTGCCGAAGGACAGGCTTCCGATATCGAGATTACGACCCGGGAAATCCAGAAACTGAAAAAAGAACTTTATGAGATCATTTCCAGTCATTCAGGTCAGCCTTACAAGAAAATTTTAAAAGATGGCGACCGTGATTATTGGATGACTTCAGAAGAGGCTAAGAATTACGGAATGATTGACGAAATCCTGATCCGGTCGAAAAAAGTCAGTTGACAACCTTATGGCAAAAACAGGTGATAAATGTTCGTTTTGCGGACGGGAGAAGAAGGATGCACGCATTCTCATTGCTGGCCTGAATGGCCATATTTGTGACAGTTGTGTTCTTCAGGCACAGGCAATCCTCGAAGAGGAATTGTCTCCGGGCAAACAAAAAAAATCACTCCCTGACTTTAAACTGCTGAAACCTGTTGAGATAAAACGGTATCTCGACCAATTTGTCATTGGCCAGGAGGAAGCTAAGCGGATCGTTTCGGTGGCTGTTTACAATCATTATAAGCGGCTGATCCATTTCAAGGAAAAGAAGGATGATGACGTTGAGATTGAAAAATCCAACATCGTCATTGTCGGGGAAACCGGGACAGGAAAGACCCTGTTGGCCAGGTCCATTGCCAAAATGCTGAATGTACCCTTCTGTATTGCTGATGCCACAGCACTGACAGAGGCAGGTTACGTGGGAGAAGATGTAGAGAGTATTCTAGCTCGTTTGCTCCAGGTGGCCGATTACAATATAGCCAACGCTGAACGTGGAATCGTTTTCATCGATGAGATCGATAAAATTGCCCGAAAAGGAGATAATCCTTCCATAACCCGCGACGTAAGCGGAGAAGGCGTTCAGCAGGCATTGTTAAAGATGCTGGAAGGTTCGATCGTCAATGTCCCTCCCCAGGGAGGGCGCAAACATCCGGAGCAACGGATGATCCAGATCAACACCCAGAATATCCTATTCATCACAGGTGGAGCTTTCGATGGAATTGACAAAAAGATTTCTGCCCGTCTTCAGACCAACCGTATTGGTTATAAGGTAGACAAGAAGCATGAATATGTTGATAAAGATAACCTGTTACAATACATCTCACCTGTGGATCTCAAGGCATTTGGTCTTATCCCTGAACTTGTAGGCCGTTTGCCCATTGTCACCTTTATGCATACCCTTGACCCAGCGACCTTGAGACGGATTTTGTCTGAACCTAAAAACTCACTGATCAAGCAGTACACTAAACTTTTCGAACTGGATGACATCAAATTATCGTTTGATGAAGCGGCGCTGAATTTCATTGTTGACAAATCGGTTGAATTCAAACTTGGTGCCAGAGGCCTTCGCTCGATCCTTGAGGGAATTATGACCGATTCGATGTTTGAACTCCCTTCAAAAGGCAATGTGCGTAGTCTTCGGATAACCCTTTCATTGGTTGAAGAAAAATTTCAGAAAACCAGCATGGCCAGGTTAAAAGTGGCATGAAGCCCGAATGAATAAATCATTTATTACCGTCTTTTTTTTTCTTTTTTTCATTTCCAGGCTCTATTCGCAGGATACAACCAAGTTCAAGGTACCGGCAAAAATCGTCGACGGGGACACTGTCGCCCTGATTGATGTCAATGCTGTTGTGATTTTCCCTTCCCTGAAATTTGAATCCCGCAGGAAGGCTATCCGATATGACAGGTTTATTTATAATGTTAAAAAAGTATATCCATACGCTAAACTTGCCGGGTTCAAACTCAATGAATTTAAAAAAATACTGGATACAATTCCCGAAGAGAAAAGGCGGAAACAATTCATGAAAAGGGCTGAAAAAGAGTTGGAAAAACAATTCGGTGATGATATCAGGAACATGACCTATTCCCAGGGCAAGATTCTGATCAAATTAATATACCGTCAAACCGGGAATTCTTCTTTTGACATTGTGAAAGAACTTCGCGGCAGCTTCACTGCTTTCATTTTTCAAACCCTGGCCAGGATTTTCGGATATGATCTTAAAGCTGCCTATGATCCAACGGGGGATGATCAGGCGATTGAAAGAATTGTCCAGATGATTGAATCCGGAGCAATTTAGTGTTATCTTCGACGTTAAATATTTACTTTTCTGTCAACTAAAGTTCCCGAATGAAGTTATCGATCGTTATCGTAAACTACAATGTCAAGTACTTTTTGGAACAATGCTTGCATTCGGTGCAGAAAGCCTGTCAAGGACTTGAAGCAGAAATACTGGTTACCGACAACAATTCTGTGGATGGTTCAGTCAAGATGGTCAAAGAAAAATTTCCTGATGTCATCCTGATTGAGAATAAAGATAATAAAGGCTTTTCCAAAGCAAACAACCAGGCCATACGGAAATCCGCAGGACAATACGTTCTATTGTTAAACCCGGATACCATCGTCGAGGATGATACTTTGCATAAGGTTGTTCAGTTCATGGATGAACACCCCGACGCTGGTGGATTGGGAGTGAAGATGATCGACGGGAAAGGAAAGTTTTTACCTGAAAGCAAGCGTGGTCTGCCATCCCCTTCCGTTGCCTTCTTTAAAATTTTTGGTCTCTCTTCCTTATTCCCGAAGTCAAGAATTTTTGGCAAATATCACCTTGGCTACCTTGACATGGATAAAACCCATTCGGTAGATATTCTGGCAGGTGCTTTTATGTTATTGCGAAAAAGTCTCCTGAATGAGATCGGTCTGCTGGATGAATCCTTCTTTATGTATGGTGAAGATGTGGATCTCAGCTACAGGATCACTCTTGCCGGTTATAAAAACTATTATTACCCGGAAGCCAGGATCATTCACTACAAAGGGGAAAGCACCAAAAAGGGCAGTGTAAACTATGTGTTCATGTTTTACAACGCGATGATCATTTTTGCGAAAAAGCATTTTTCCAAGGAAAATGCCAGAGCCTATTCATTGATGATCAATTTTGCCATTTATTTCCGTGCAATTATCTCCATCATCAGTCGGTTTGCCGGTCGTGTTTTACTCCCTTTAACAGATGCATTGCTTATTTTTGGCGGCATATACTTTATAAAAGGATATTGGGAAAGAAACTTTATTTTTCCCGACGGAGGCCATTATCCTGCAGCGTTTATCCAAATCGCTGTCCCGATCTACATTGCTATCTGGCTCTTATGTGTCTATCTTAGTAGCGGCTATGACAAACCTATCCGGCTCAGGCGACTTTTTCAGGGAATGATAGCCGGCACGATCATCATTCTGGTTTTATATAGTCTGCTCAGCGAACATTACCGGTTTTCCAGGGCATTGATTCTTTTTGGAGCAGGCTGGGGGATTTTCATCATGCTGGCCGTAAGGTTGATTTTGCATTTTTTTAACGTGAGCGGATACCGTCTGAATTCGGATAAAAACAAGCGGTTCATCATTGTCGGGGAAAAAGTAGAATCGGAACGGGTCTCTGATCTGCTCTCAAAAACAGGGATGAATCCGGCTTTCATCGGTCAGGTGAGTTATCATAATCACCTGAACAATCCCAATGGATTCATTGGGAACCTGAGACAGATCGATGAAATCATTACCATCCACAAGATCGATGAAGTTATTTTCTGTGCCAAGGATGTGCCTGCTCAGGTAATCATCGATAAAATGTCGGAATTGAAACATGCTACGGTTGATTATAAAATTGCCCCACCCGAAAGTCTCTCTATCATTGGAAGCAACTCCATCAATACCTCCGGGGACCTATACGTGATTGACATCAATGCCATCATTAAAAGGTCCAACCGGCGAAACAAAAGAATGCTCGATGTGGCCATCAGTACCGGGTTACTTCTTTTGTACCCGATCATGATGCTGATTGTGAGGCGACCTTTCGGGCTATTCCGCAACATTATCTTTGTTTTCTTTTCCTTCAATTCCTGGGTTGGATATACTCATTTATCCGAAGCTGAGCTTCACCGGCTCCCAAAAATCAAACCAGGAGTGCTCAATCCTCTCGATGCTTTTAAAAACAAGAATGTTCCAGCTGAGGCAAGTTCAAGGCTAAACTTACTGTACGCCCGGGATTATAAACTGACCAATGACCTTAACATCATCCTCAAGGGATTCAGGGACCTAGGAAAGCATTGTTAAAATTCTTACTTTTGTATTCAATCACTTACCTGAATGAAGATGGCAAATTTTGATGTAGTTGTCCCAAAATTGGGTGAAAGTGTCATTGAGGTCACAATTACCCGCTGGTTAAAAAACGAAGGAGATACCGTTCAGGAGGATGAACCTCTTGTTGAGATAGCAACAGATAAAGTCGATACCGAAATTTCTTCGCCTGTTACCGGAATTCTGGTTAAAAAAAATTTTGCCGAAGGAACTCTGGTGCCGATCGGCAAGGTCTTTGCCCTTATTAAAACCCCTGATGGAATTAATGTACCGGATCCTCCTCCGGTAATCGAAAAAACATCTGTTGCAAAACCTCCGTTTGTATCGGTGGAGATACCTGGTTCGCCGGCTTCGTTTTCTGTCCATGATGATTCATCGGGTACCCGGTTTTATTCACCTTTGGTTCGAAGTATCGCACAACAGGAGGGCATAACTTTCAAAGAGCTGGAGTTGATTACCGGTACAGGGAAGAATGACCGGCTAACCAAGCAGGATTTATTGAACTACCTTAAGAATCGTGAGGCAACCGGTAGCCAACCTCCGATGCCGGCACCTCCCATCGCTGTTTCACCCGAAACTCAACAGCAGGTTGTTCCGGGTAATGATACCATGATTGAGATGGACCGGATCCGTCAATTGATTGCCAACCACATGGTCAAATCTGTTCAAACCTCTCCCCATGTCACTTCATTCATGGAGGCAGATATGTCGAAGGTGGTTGCCTGGCGTGAGAAGAACAAGGACAAATTCCAGAAACGGGAAAATGAAAAACTCACCTTTACTCCCATTTTCATTGATGCCATTGCCAAAGCGGTAATGGATTTTCCAATGATGAACGTTTCAGTGGATAACACCAAAATCATTGTTCACAAGAATATCAACATCGGTATGGCTGTTGCCCTCCCGAACTTCAATCTGATTGTTCCGGTTGTTCATAATGCCCATCAGAAAAACCTCCTCGGAATTATAAAAACAGTCAACGACCTGGCTGCGCGTGCCCGTGTTAGCAAACTCGTACCGGATGATATTTCAGGTGGATCAATCTCTCTGACCAACCTGGGTTCATTCGGCACCATCATGGGCACACCGATCATCAATCAACCCCAATGTGCCATAGTTGCGGTAGGCGCCATAAAGAAACGTCCTGTCGTGGTTGAGAGTCCCGATGGGGATTCCATTGCCATTCGCCCGCTGATGATCGTCTCTGTAACATACGACCACCGGGTGATTGATGGTGCGCTGGGTGGGCAGTTTCTTGCACGTCTTGTCCATTACCTTGAAACTTTTGATGCAAACCAAGCGATATAAATGGAACTAAACCTCACCCGCCCCCTGGCTTTTCTCGATCTTGAAACCACCGGTATCAAGGTTGCCACCGACCGAATAGTTGAAATCTGCATCCTGCGGGTGAATACCGATGGCCAAACCAAAATCAAAACCCACAGAATAAATCCCGGGATTCCAATCCCCATGGAGGTGACTGCCATTCATGGAATTACCGATGATGATGTGAAGGATTCTCCACCTTTTAAACAACTGGCGCCTGAATTTGTTCAGTTTCTTGAGGGATGTGACCTTGCCGGCTATAATTCCAACCACTTCGACATCCCCCTGTTGGTTGAAGAATTCCTGCGTTCAGAGGTGGATTTTGATATCAAGGGACGTCGTTTCGTAGATATTCAGAATATTTTCCATAAAATGGAGCCCCGGAATCTGTTTGCTGCCTATAAGTTTTACTGCGGCAAGGAATTGGTGAATGCACATAGCGCTGAAGCCGATACGATTGCCACATATGAAATCCTTAAAGCGCAATTGGACCGGTATGAAAATGCAACCATCAAAGACCGGAAGGGGAAAGAGATTCAACCTGTTGTCAACGATGTAAAAGCTTTAAGCGATTTCACCTTTTCTTCAAGGTCTGTTGATCTGGTCGGGCACATTGTTTTCAACGATAAGAATATTGAAGTATTCAATTTCGGGAAACACAAAGGTAAGGCGGTGTCCAATGTTTTTCGAGATGAGCCAAGTTATTACGATTGGATCATGAAGAGTGAATTCCCTCTATCCACTAAGAAAGTAGTGACTTCTCTCAAATTGAGAGGGTTCAATAAAGAATCTGTTAAGCTCGATTTATTTTAATTCAACCCGGGTTTTTATGAAAATCATCTGCATCGGGCGGAATTACGTGGATCACATCAAGGAGTTAAACTCGGCGATGCCTGCCAGTCCGGTTTTTTTTCTTAAACCCGATACCGCGTTGCTATTACGTAACCGACCTTTCTACTACCCATCATTCTCCAAAGAAATCCATCATGAGGTTGAACTGGTGATAAAGGTAAGCAAAGTCGGAAAAAACATTCAGAAAGCTTTTGCCCATACCTATTTTGAAGAAATTGGGGTCGGACTTGATCTCACCGCGAGGGATTTGCAGGAAATTGCCAAACAAAAAGGTCTTCCATGGACGATTTCCAAAGGTTTCGATCAATCGGCCCCGATCAGCAGGTTTTTACCAAAGTCGAATTTCGATGATCTTGCAAATATCAATTTTCATCTTGACCTGAATGGCAAGACCGTTCAAAAAGGCAATTCCGGACTGATGCTGTATCCCTTTGATGATATCATCATGCATGTTTCCAAATATATGACCCTGAGAACAGGTGATATTATTTTCACCGGGACGCCCGCCGGTGTGGGTCCAATTCATATCGGAGATAAACTGGAAGCCTTTGTTGAAGGAGAAAAGCTTATATCCTTCCAGATAAAATAGCCCTTACCTGTGCTGACAATATTCCGGCATTTCAATTGAATACAATTTCATCAATCACGATGCTTCCGGCCTCCTTATTCAATGCCTTGACGATTTTATCACGCATGTACATCAGCTCATTCCTCAACGCGGAAGAGTCGATTTTTACAAACAGTTTTTTATTCTTAACCGACAATTTAAGAGTATGTTTTGCTACCATCTCTCCAACAACCTTCTCCCAGGAATGGATCAACCTGGTTTCGCGAAGCTTGTCATCGAGACGATACAGCTTTAAAAACTCTTCAATGGCAGCCTTAAGCGGGCGTTCAGTAGTGCGTTTCAATAAAATGTATTTTAAGGAATAAAAGTACACTTCCCGAAATTATTCATCGGTGGGAATCCGAAAGATTTTGTGATCGATTTCCATGGTATCAAAAATGGTACGGATTCGGACTTCACTCGTATCGGTAATGAAGACCTGGCCAAAGTTATTTTCACTGACCAGCCGTATCAATTGATGGACCCTGAGGTCATCCAGTTTGTCGAAAACATCATCAAGCAGAAGGATGGGTTTATACCCCTTGATGCTCATGGTGTAATCGAATTGTGCAAGTTTGATCGCTATGACGAAAGATTTCTGTTGTCCCTGTGATCCGAATCTCTTGATGGGATAACCATCAATTTCAAACTCGAGGTCGTCTTTATGAATCCCAACTGTCGAATGCTGGGCTGACCTGTCCTTGGGAATGGCATTGGACAGCAGTTCACGGAATGAGGATCCGGACAATTGCGACACGTATCGAATATCCACTTTTTCAGATCCTCCGCTGATATAATTAAAATAATGGCGGAAAAGCGGCATGAATTTTTCGAGGAACTCTTTTCGCTTGATATAAACCTGCTCCCCTGCTCTGATCAGCTGTTCATCCCAGATCTCAAGGGATGTGGCATCGAAAAAATGCTGTTCGGAAAATAGTTTCAGTAGCGCATTCCGCTGAAAAAGAGCTTTATTATAGTGAATCAGATCATCAAGATAAATTTTATCAAACTGAGAAATGACGCTATCGATATATTTCCTGCGAAGTTCGCTTCCATCGTTGATCAGGTCACGATCATAGGGAGAGATCATGACCAACGGGAAATTCCCGATGTGATCGGCCAACCGGTCATACTCCTTTTTATTCAAAAGAAAGCGTTTTCGTTGGTTTTTCTTCTGGATACATTGCACTAAAACAGGAACTTCACTTGTGCGGATGTAATTTCCATGTACAGCAAAAAAATCTTCTCCATGCCGGATATTCTGAAGATCGATGTTGGTAAAACAGCTTTTACAGAAAGAGAGGTAATGAATGGCATCAAGGAGATTGGTTTTTCCAACCCCATTGTTTCCAACAAAACAATTGATTTTATCTGAAAAGGAAAAATCAGCCTGGGGATAATTTTTAAAATTTGCCAATGTGAGTCTCTTCAGGAACATTTCATTGGTCAAGTTTACGGATTTCATTGCCGATCTCCTCCATGAGCCACATGGGTGTTGATGTTGCTCCACAAACACCGACAGAGTTGGCCCCATCAAACCATTCGGGTTTCAACTCTGTCCTGCCGGAAACCAGGTATGTTTTATAATTCACATCTTTGCAAACCTGAAAAAGAATCATGCCGTTGGAACTTTTTTTTCCACTCACAAAGATAATGGTATCAAACCTCGATGCAAAATCACTCAAAAGTGCCGATCTGTTTGAAACCTGCCGGCATATACTATCGTTCCATTCAAAATCAATGAAACCGCTCCCTGCAGCCTCTTTCATCCGTTTTTCGATAAGGCTTACGATGTGCTGAAAACCTTCGACTCCTTTGGTTGTTTGGGAGTAAAGGCGTACCGGACGTGAAAAATCAATCTTCTCGAGATCACCTTCATCTCCAATTACAATGGCTGTTCCCTTAGTTTGTCCCTTCAGTCCATTGACTTCGGCATGTCCTTCTTTACCATAAATGACGATTTGGCCATTTTTGGTCAGCATCTCCTGAAATCCTTGCTGGATGACATTTTGCAGGTGCAACACGATAGGACAAGAGGCATCGATCAGTTCAATTCTATTGTTCAGTGCAACCTGATAGGTTTCTGGAGGTTCACCATGTGCACGGATCATTACCTTACAGTCGTAAAGTGTCTTAAGATCTTCATGGTTTATTATGGTAAGACCCATTTTCCGAAGCCTGTTCACCTCCATATTGTTATGAACGATATCGCCAAGGCAAAAGAGTTTATCTCTTTTTTTCAGTTCGCGTTCTGCTACTTCGATTGCAAAAACCACGCCGAAACAAAAGCCGGAATGGGGATCGATCGAGACATCCATTATTTCTTCTTGCTGAACTCCTGCAAATTGACTCCCACGGTGATGTAATTTGGATTCGGGCTGCCAGCCTGGAAGGTGGCACGGGTATAGCTCAGGTTGAACATCTTTACGCGCAGGCCAAACCCAAGAGAGAAACCAGCCAATCCGGCTTTGTTGTACAACTTCATTTCCTGACGACGTTGGTAATTGTAACCGATGCGTATTGAAAACACCTTTGCGATGGTAACTTCTGCACCCAGGACAATATGGCGCATGAGGTTATCGGCAAATTTGCCGGCTCCTGTTTTTTGTTTCGTTTCACCCGTTATGGGATCTTTCTGATTGTTGGGATCATTCGGATCAACATAAGTCAGATCCCATCGTTGAAGGTTGGTAAACAACTGGGAGAAGATGACCGGGATATGACGCAATTTTTCTGATAAACCAATCTGCAACTCAAATGGCAATGATTCAAATTGGCCAGGGCGATAAGGAACCAGTTGGGAACCAATATTCCGTCCGATCAGAGAGGCTACGAACAAGTTATCTTTGGTATTGTATGTACCCGCGACATCAACTGCAATGCCAAAAGAATGGTATGTCTCCAACTGGGAATAGATGAGTTTACCATTTGCTCCGATGGAAAAATGAGGGGACAACGTTCTTCCCCATCCAATATTTAAAGCATATTCCGAAGCCGAAAAATCACCGGTCAGATTTCCTGATGCATCGGCACCGGTAAACTTACCATAGCTGATAAACTGGAAAGTTCCCACGAATGTCCCAACCTTTTCAAAATTACGGGAATACATAATATTTCCATAATTCGGACCCGTAAAGTAATTGATAAAACTCAACGAAACATTATTGTGCATTTCGGGTGAGATCAGGGAGGGGTTGGCAAGCGACAAGGTAATGTCGTTGTCTTTAATGGCTAAAAAATTTCCGCCCATCCCGGCAACACGGGCTGAATTGGTCAGGTTAAGGAACTCGTAAGTATGTCGTCCGCCGATCTGAGCTAAAGTTGATACCGGAATCAGAAAAGCAATGACAAAGATAAAGTGGAATTTGCGTAGTAGAGTGTACACGATTATACGTTATTTTGTTGTTATCAAAACGTTCAATCTGAGGAAATATTATCCCGAAAAAAACTTTCCGGAAAAGAAACCTGCAAGCTTCAGGTCATCAAGCCACGGCCGGTTTTAGCAATACGTTTGTCGTCCGACAAATCCGACACCAATTTATCCAGAATACCATTGATGAATTGTTTGCTTTTCACAGAGCTGAACTGTTTGGATAACTCGATGTACTCATTCATGCTTACTTTAACCGGTATCTGTGGAAAATGGATCAATTCGGTGAGCGCCATTTTGATGAGGATGATATCGGTAAGTGCAATTCTATCTATTTCCCAGTTGCGGGTACGTGGTTCAATAAGGGCCGTATACTCATCGCTGTAAAGAATGGTCTTGGTAAAGAGTTCCCTGATGAATTTTCGGTCTTCTTTTGGATCATCTTCCATATCCTTGACAAACAAAGACATGAGTAAATCTTTTTCGGAAAATGAATCCGGGATAAGTTTTATCGTCTTCAGAATAAATACGGCAGCAATTTCAAAATCATCGTACCAGAAGAGGTTACGCTCTTCGCAAAAATATTGGAAATCGCTTGATTTTGCAATGAATTTCCGGAAAATCCTGGCAACAAATTCCCGGTCTTCTTCATAGGTTTTCTTCTTCGATGACAGATATTCGGCAAGATCTTTGCTGGTTTTCAATTTCATCTGGACCTTTCTGATCATCCCCTGTTCTTCTGTCCAGCTGATTTTGTATCCCGCAATACGTTCCGCCAGATCCTTGTTGTGTTGAAGCTGCAGAATCAAGCCATTCTCCAATAATTTTTTGCTTGGGTTAATCTCCTCCTCTGTCGGATAGAACTTGTTTTTGGCCTCCTCCATTCGAAAGCCATAGAAATGGATCACCTCGAGAAGGAAGGATAGTTGAAGGAAATACAATTCGTAGATTTTCTCAATACTCAGCAGGAGGTTTTTTTCGGCCACCTCCAATCGTGATTCTCCACCCTGAAAGTAGGCATACAATGCCTGGAGAACTTTGATCCGATAATGCCGCCTGCCTAACATGACCCAAAAGTGAAAAAGAACATGATTTGAAATACTTAATGAGGGCTGCAAAGCTAAGCAATAAAGAAATAAAATTTGATTTTCAAATAATATTTTTATTTTTGCGTTTGACGAAATGAAAATGTTGATCAAATAATTAAAACAAGACTACATTCATGGAAGATCTTGAAAACAAGGATAGAGACCGGGAAGAAATCTTTTCACGCGCGGTTCGGGCTGGCAAACGTACCTACTTTTTTGATGTTAAAGCCACGGTTGGCGATGAATATTACCTGACGATAACCGAAAGTAAGAGACGATTCAACAACGAGCAGGGTAAGTTCTACTATGAGAAGCACAAGTTGTTTCTTTACAAGGAGGACTTTGAAAAATTCAGCAACGGGTTAAGTGATGTCATTGAGTTCATCCAAACCGGGAAACCGCCTTTGAGGGTCGAGACTGAAATTCCCGAAATTGCGGACATTGCAGCGGAAGATGTTCATTTGAAGCATACGAATGTAGAATTCGAAGATCTCTCCACCGAGACCGAAAACTAACCACCTTTTTCAAAAATTTTCTTGTAATCCTGTCCTCTCCGGACAGTTTGTTTGTTTTCAAAACTTTTCAACATTTCTCAAGGGTTAGTATTTTCGGTGTATTTTTGCAAACTAGTATTTAATACCGCCAATGGGGAAAGTAATTGCAATTGCAAATCAAAAGGGGGGAGTTGGTAAGACTACAACAGCAATCAACCTGGCAGCGGGTCTTGCTGTGTTGGAGCATAAAACCTTGATTATTGATGCCGATCCACAGGCCAATGCCACATCCGGTGTTGGATTTGATCCGCGCAACATCAAAACGAGCATCTACGAATGCATCATTGACGATGTTGAACCTAAAAATATCATCCTGAATACTTCAACTCCCTTCCTGGATCTGATTCCCGCTCACATTGACCTGGTCGGCGCAGAGATTGAGATGATTCAACTTCCCAACCGGGAAAAAATGATGCGAAAGGTCATTGCCAAAATCAAGGATGAATATGATTTCGTGATCATAGACTGTTCTCCATCACTTGGGTTGATTACTGTAAACTCTCTTACAGCAGCCGATTCCGTGATCATTCCTGTTCAATGTGAATACTTTGCGCTGGAAGGTCTCGGGAAACTTCTGAATACGATAAAAATTGTTCAGACCAGGCTTAACCCTGCACTCGATATTGAAGGTATCCTGCTTACGATGTACGATAATCGCCTTAATCTTGCGAAACAGGTTGTGGACGAGGTAAAGACGCATTTCCAGCAAATGGTTTTTGATACCATCATCAACCGCAACACCAAACTTGGCGAAGCTCCCAGTTTCGGAGTGAGCATCATGATCCACGACATCAACAGTACGGGCGCCATCAATTATCTGAACCTTGCCCGGGAGATCCTGCAAAAGAACGAACTGACGAAACTTTCGAACGCAGAAAAAGAAATAAATGTCTGATAATTCAGGAAAAAAAAAGGCTTTGGGAAGAGGCCTGAGCGCCCTTCTTGACAGTTCTGATTCCGATCTCGGTGCAAAAGACATCTCGACTGATTACGGGACTGGCACTGTTGCACAGATCCCCATGGAACAGATTGAACCCAATCCTTTTCAACCCCGTAAACAATTTAACGAAGCCGAGCTTTTTGACCTTGCTCAATCCATCAGGCATCAAGGTATTATTCAACCTTTGACTGTACGGAAACTCAGCCACGACCGATACCAGATCATTGCCGGTGAACGGCGTTTGATGGCATCAAAGATTGCTGGTCTGACTGAGGTTCCAGCCTATATTCGCCTGGCAAACGATGAGCAGATGCTAGAAATGGCACTGGTTGAAAACCTTCAGCGCGAAGAATTAAACCCTCTTGAGATTGCCATTAGTTTCCAACGGCTACTGGAGGAATGCAAGATCAAACAGGAAGAACTCAGTCAAAAAATTGGGAAGGACCGCTCTACCATTTCCAATTATATCCGATTGTTGAAATTGCCGGGTGAAATCCAGGTTGCTGTTCGCGATAACCTGATCACCATGGGACATGCCCGGGCAATAATCACCTTGGAAGAGGAAAAGATCCAACTTCAAATCCTCCAGAAGATCCTGGAGCGAAAGCTCTCGGTTCGCCAGGTTGAGGATTTGGTTCGAAATTTCCACATCCGTGAAACACTCAAAAAACCTGAACAAGAAAGCTCACTTCCAACCCGTTTCATTTCGGCCAGAGAGAAACTTTTTTCACGTCTGCAAACTGAGATATCTCTTAAAGTCAACAGGAAAGGTTCTGGCGCCATTATTATTCCTTTTAAATCGGACGAGGATCTCGACAGGATTATTTCCAAACTTGAATCCTAATGAAGGCGTTTCTGCTTTGTTTGCTTTTCGTGCTTCCCGGCGCTCTTCTCCCCTTTCCTGCGATTTCGCAGACAGACACCACTACCGTCGAACTCCCTGATTCCATTCTCCAAAAGAGGCATTCTCCCACACAAGCAACTTTAATGTCGGCCTGTTTGCCCGGATTGGGACAACTCTACAATAAAAAATACTGGAAAATACCGATCATCTATGCCGGATTTGGCGTTATGACCTATTTCATTGCCACCAATGCAGATGAGTACATTAATTACAAATGTGCCTACATTGAAAAATCCTATGGCAATACCAATGGAAACTACGCCTACCTGGCGAATAAATATACCAAAGAAGAATTGCTGAGCGCCCGGGAATATTATCGTCGTAACCTGGAAATAAGCTGTCTCATTACTGCATTATGGTATGTGCTGAATATAGTGGATGCAGCAGTAGATGCTCATCTATACACGTATAATATAAGTGATAGGTTATCGTTGCGGGTGGAACCCTCTTTGCTTCAAGACAGATATTCCCTTCGGACTTCTGCAGGGGTGAAATTAAGTATTCATTTTTGAACGTTTACACAGATGAAAATCGCATTGCTTGGATATGGCAAGATGGGTCAGGAGGTTGAAAAACTGGCTCTTAAACGGGGACACGAAATTGTCCTGATCATCAACAATATTTCTGACTGGGAGAAAGATGGATTACGCCTCGGTGAAGCTGATGTAGCCATTGATTTTTCCACTCCAAACAGTGTCGTGGAAAACATATATCACTGCTTTGAAGCGAACATCCCAATTGTTACTGGTACCACTGGCTGGTTTGATGAGCTCGAGAAGGTGCAACAGGATTGCATGGATCGTCATCAGACCCTGTTCTACTCTCCGAATTTCAGTATCGGAGTAAATTTATTCTTTGATCTTAACCGATTCCTGGCGTTGCAGATGTCGAAATGGGAAGATTATGAGATTTCCATCGAAGAAACCCATCATATCCACAAGCAAGATGCTCCGAGCGGAACTGCAATAGTGCTGGCCAACGACATTATCCGGAATACGGAACGGAAAGAAAAATGGGTCAAGGAGAATTCCGAAAACCCGGAAGAACTCGGGATAAAATCCTACCGGACTGAAAATGTTCCTGGCACGCATATTGTAAGGTACGAATCGGAGGTGGATGAAATTGAGATTATCCATACCGCTAAAAACCGGAAAGGTTTTGCCATGGGTTCTTTGATGGCTGCTGAATGGATCATTGGAAAAACCGGATTATTTGATATGAAAGATATGATTTCTTCACAAAAATTAACTCCTCCTGAACACGAAATCAACGAAAAATCCGTTGGTTAAGATATAAAAATTGAAATATGAACCTATACCTGATCATTACCGTTATATTTTTTCTTTTATCCGTCATTGGTTTATGGGGGATCTTTGAAAAGGCCGGCCAAAAAGGGTGGTATGTAATTATCCCTTTTTTCAACTGGTACATCTGGTTAAAACTCATTAAAAAACCTTTGTGGTGGTATATTTTTCTGCTTATTCCATTCATCAATGTATTCATGATATTGCTGATGATTGTGGAGTTGGTAAAATGTTTTAATAAATTCGGACTCGGGCAACAGGCATTGGGTGTGCTTTTTCCCTTTATCTATCTCCCCTACCTGGCATTTTCTCCGCAAGAAAAGTATGTGGATCCGGACAAATTACCCGTATACAAGAAATCCGCTCTGCGTGAATGGGTCGACGCCATTATTTTCGCCGTCATTGCTGCAAGTATCATCCGGATATTCCTTATCGAAGCCTATACCATTCCGACCTCCTCCATGGAAAAATCCTTGCTGGTTGGAGACTATCTTTTTGTAAGTAAATTGACTTACGGACCGAAAGTTCCCAATACCCCCCTCGCCTTTCCTTTTGTACATCACACTTTGCCGTTTACAGCAACAGCAAAATCATACCTTGAGTGGATATCCCTCCCCTACTATCGATTCCCCGGACTTTCATCAATAAAAAATATGGATGTGGTGGTTTTTAATTACCCGGATGGCGATACCCTCTCCAATAAATTTCAGAGCAATGTTAGCTATTATCAACTGGTACGGCAATTTGGCCGGGAAGCGGTTTGGAGCAACAGGGAGTATTTCGGAGAAATCATTGCCCGACCAGTCGATAAACGGGAAAATTTCATCAAACGATGTATCGGGATTGCCGGCGATACAATCCGGATCATTGACCGTAAAGTTTTTATCAATGGAAAGGAGGAGGTGAACCCTGGTAAAAGGCAGTTCAAATACCTGGTTAAAACCGATGGCACTCCCATCAATTCGAAGAATTTCGATAAACTCGACATTACTGAAAATATCTCCACCGATAACAATGGCACCTACGAACTGACATTGACGGAAGCTGCAGCAGAAAAGATCAAGGAATTCAGCAATGTGATTGCTGTTGCCCCCATTATTCAGCCACAAGGGGTATGGGATCCGAATATTTTCCCATTCGATTCACTGTACCGCTGGAATGTTGATAATTTCGGCCCCGTGTGGGTACCCAAAGAGGGTGTTACGGTTGCCCTCAACCTCGATAATCTTGATTTTTACAAACGCATCATAACCGTATTTGAAGGGAATACCCTTCAGATACGTGATGGGAAAATATTCATTAACGGCAAGGAAACCAGCCAATACACTTTTACCCAGAATTATTTCTGGATGATGGGCGATAACCGGCACAATTCTGCGGATTCACGGTACTGGGGTTTTGTTCCCGATGACCATGTTGTTGGGAAAGCAGTGTTTGTATGGCTTTCACTCGATCCCAAAAAATCCCTTATCGATGGAAAAATCCGTTGGAATAAGCTTCTTCGGATTGTAAAATAGATAACTTTGTCAACCATGAAAAACAGGCTTTTCATTTTGCTTGCACTTATCGGTACAACATTATTTGCATCGCGCAACGGGGTGGCTTTGAAGCCTTTTGAGGGTATAATTACATACAAAATCAGCTATCCGGGACGAAATATCAGTGAAAGTCAAAAAGCTGTTTACCCTCAGGTATTGAAAGTGATGATACGGGGTATGAAATCCAGAGTGGAATACAGCACACCGGCCGGTCAGGTTGTCATCATCATGGATTTCGGATCAAAAACCCAGATCACTCTTCTCAACTTCATGGGGCAAAAATATGCCCTTAAAGAAACAGCCGATGAGATCGAAAATGCAACGACCGGAAAGCAAAAGCCCACTATCCAATTTACAACTGAAACCAAATTGATTGCCGGTTTTCTTTGCAAAAAGGCCTTGATCAACTTTCCCGGTGATCAGGACAACACCGGATATGAAATTTATTATTCGCATGATCTTGGAGGCAAACTTGCCAATATGTTCCAACCCATGTACAAGGAAATCAACGGTGCAATGCTCGATTATGCAAAAAAAACTCCACAGGGAGTAACTCGGTTTACTGCCACATCTATCGAACGTACGAACGTTTCAGGCAAGGAATTTGAAATCCCTTCAGATTACATCATGACAACCAGTCAGGAATTGAAAAAGAAGACCGGTAACACGGAATAGGAATTCATGGCAAAACAAAATAACCCTCCTCGGACCAATGTCTTCAGAGAAGAAATCAAGGAAGAAGAAAGCCTGTCTCCCCCGGAACAGGTCAGGGAAAAGAGGGCAAAGAAAGAAAAGGTAAAAAAAGAAAAATCTTCGTCTCCAAAGAAGGAGAAGCGGGAGCTTTCCGAAAAAGAGATCGCCAAACGGGAGCAGCAACTCAGGGTATTGGGTTTGTTCTTCCTTTTGATATCCTTATTCCTTCTTTTTGCTTTTTCCTCTTACATGCAAACATGGAAATCGGACTTCAGCTTCACCGATACCGTATTCAAGCATTTCACATTCGAGCAGTTCTTCGATCATAATAATCCTGCGGGCAACCTGATGGGAAAAATGGGGGCGCTCGTCGCGTACCTGTTTATTTCCAAATGGTTCGGAGTAGCCTCTTTTCTTTTTGTTCTGATTCTCTTCAATTCGGGGATGAAGTTTTTTTTCAGGATAAAAATCCTGCCCCTTTGGAAGAATCTTGAATTTTGTTTTTACGGGATCATCTGGATCCCCGTCTTTCTCTCGCTGGTGATTCCGGGCAATGACCTGCTCAGTGGAGTCTATGGGTTCCAGATGAATCTATGGCTGACTGAATTCCTTGGCACATCAGGTCTGGTAATGGTTCTTTGTTTTACCTTCCTGAGTTTTATCATCCTCGCTTTTAACATTCCATTTCGGTGGTTCAAACCCAAAGAAAAAATTGAGATACCGGTAACAACACCTGCTGAGCCGGTCATCATGTCTGAAACCAATGTTTCAGAGGACAACGTCCTTCGAAACCAGATGGATTCCCCTTCCATTATGCTGAATGAGGAACCTGACCAGGAAGCATCCTCCATTGATCTGGACCTGCCTGATCAGCCAGCAAAAAAGGAAACGAAGATCAATGACATCGAACTTCAGATCGAAAACCCGGTGGATGAATCCATCCCGCTTACCGATCCTGATCATCAGACACTGGAAACACGATACGATCCTACGCTTGATCTTTCAAACTATAAATTTCCGCCACTCGACCTGCTCAACGATTATGGCGGAGAATCGAGCAACGTAAGGAAAGAGGAGTTGGAAGCCAACAAAGATAAAATCGTTCAAACCCTTTCAAACTACGATATTAAAATTCAAAAAATCAAGGCTACCATCGGACCGGCAGTTACCCTTTATGAGATCGTTCCGGAAGCAGGAATCCGTATTTCGAGAATTAAAAACCTGGAAGATGATATTGCCTTAAGCCTTTCTGCTCTCGGGATACGAATCATTGCCCCAATTCCAGGGAAAGGTACGATCGGGATCGAGGTCCCCAATCAGAATCCGGAAATCGTTTCCATTAAATCACTTTTAGGTTCAGAAAAATTCAAGGCATCAACATTTGAGCTTCCCTTTGTACTTGGGAAAACCATTTCGAATGAAACCTTTATCGCCGATCTGGCCAAGATGCCACACCTGCTCATGGCCGGAGCTACCGGTCAGGGTAAATCCGTGGGGTTGAACACCATTATTACCTCACTGCTCTATAAAAAGCATCCATCTCAGGTAAAATTTGTTCTGATCGATCCCAAAAAGGTTGAGTTGACCCTGTACACGAAAATAGAACGGCATTTCCTTGCCAAACTGCCCGATGCTGAGGAAGCCATCATCACAGATACGAAGAGGGTCATCCGTACCTTGAATTCCATGAATATTGAAATGGATAACCGGTACGACCTTCTTCGCGATGCTCAGGTCAGAAATATCAAAGAGTACAACGAGAAATTTTTTCAGCGGAAACTGAATCCCAACGACGGACATCGTTTTCTTCCTTACATCATCATGGTCATCGATGAATTTGCAGACCTTATCATGACTGCAGGCAGGGAGATTGAAACACCACTCACACGTTTGGCTCAATTGGCCAGGGCCATCGGGATTCACCTCATCATTGCCACCCAACGCCCATCTGTAAATATTATAACGGGCATCATCAAGGCCAACTTTCCTGCCCGTATTGCCTTTCGTGTTATTTCCAAGATCGATTCCCGTACCATTCTCGATTCGTCTGGAGCCGACCAGTTGATTGGCCGTGGCGATATGCTGCTCTCTACCGGAAGCGACCTGATTCGCTTGCAATGCGCCTTTGTTGACACACCCGAAATTGATAAAGTTACCGAGTTCATCGGGTCACAGCGTGGATACCCTGAAGCCTTTGCCCTTCCTGAGTATTATGATGAAGAGAATGCTTCAAGCAAAGATTTCAATCCGAATGAACGGGATGAGTTTTTCATGGAGGCAGCCCGGCTGGTTGTCCAGCATCAACATGGATCTACTTCCCTCATACAACGCAAGCTCAAACTTGGTTATAACCGGGCTGGCCGCATCATCGATCAACTGGAAGCCGCAGGTATAGTTGGTCCGTTTGAAGGAAGTAAGGCAAGGGAGGTGAAGTACAAGGATCTTAATTTCCTCGAGGAATTTCTGAAAGGAATGGTAGAAGACTAGAATTTGAACCCATCATTACATTAAACGCAAGGAGTATGATAATGAAGATGAGAACCGGAATGATTTGTATCTATTTAATTGCAGTCATATTTGCTTTTGGTCAGGGTAAAGATCAAAAGGCCATTGCCCTGCTGGATGAAGTTAGTGCCAAAACCAAAGCCTATAAATCGATCAAGGTTGATTTTTCGTACACCATGGTGAATGAAAAGGCGAAGATCAATGAAGAAAAGACCGGTACGCTGCTGATATCGGGAGATAAATACAAGATGGCTGCAGCCGGTCAGACCATTTTCAGTGATGGAAAAACCATCTGGACGTATATCAAAGAATCCAATGAAGTACAAATCAATTCTTTAGACAATAAAGATGATGCACTTACCCCCTCGAAACTGCTGACTTCCTATAACGCCAATTATAAATCAAAGATCATCAAAGATAAAAGCGCGGACCCAAACACTGAAACTGTTGAGTTGATCCCGAATAATGTTAAGAATTTCACCCGTGCAGTCCTTGGCATCGATAAAATTAAAAAGCAGGTTAAGAGTTTTACGATCTTCGATAAAAGCGGGAACACCTTTACCTATAAAATCTCCAGATTCCAAACTGACCTCCCGGTCAGCCCTGCCGATTTTGTTTTTGATGAAAAGAAATTTCCGGGTGTCGAAGTCATCGACATGAGATGAACATGTCACCTCCGCAAACATATGATCCAAACCGGCTTCGTTCCATTTCCGTCGATATCAGGAAATCGGTCATTTCCAGTCTTGCGGTTGCCGGATCCGGTCATCTTGGAGGATCGCTGGGGTTAGCCGATATCTTCACTACTCTTTATTTTTCAGTTCTGAACCATGACCCTCACAATCCGCGATGGGAAGACCGTGACCGGCTGATCCTCTCTATCGGCCATGTCGCTCCGGTGCTGTATGCTACGCTGGCGCATGCAGGGTATTTCCCGGTTGAAGAACTCAACACATTGCGCAAAATGGGCAGCCGTTTGCAAGGTCATCCCGGAAGAGATCATGGTTTGCCGGGACTGGAATTATCGGCTGGTTCACTCGGGCAGGGACTTTCCGTAGCAGTTGGAATGGCATTGGCGGCAAAAATGGATCACAAAAGCCACAACATCTATTGCATCCATGGCGACGGGGAGTTGCAGGAAGGATCAATCTGGGAAGCTGCGATGTCGGCTGCACATCATAAACTCGACAACCTCACCGCCATCATTGACAGAAACGGCCTGCAGATCGACGGAAAAACTGAAGATGTCATGCAACTCGAGCCTCTTGATGAAAAATGGAGAAGTTTCGGCTGGCATGTGATTTCATGCAATGGCCACGATTTCGGCGAATTGATGGCTGCTTTTGACCAGTCCCGGTCGGTCGTCACAAAACCCACTGTGATCATTGCCAGCACCATCATGGGAAAAGGCGTTCCCTCCATCGAAGGCGATCACCGGTGGCATGGGAAGGTACCTTCTCGGGAACAGGAAGATTTGTTTATCAAAGAGTTATTGAATAAGTGTGAATAAATCTACTGGAGCCTGAAACCATCCTCCCTCCCATGAATCCATTCAAAAACAAAGGCAACAAACCCACAAAAGCCGGCTTCGGCGAGGGGTTGCTTGAAGCTGGTCACCGGTTTCACAATGTCGTTTGTATCGGCGCCGACATTACTGCTTCAGTGGGATGTGATTTCTTTGCCAGCGCCTGCCCTGAGAGATTCTTCTCCATGGGAATAGCCGAACAGAACTGCATCGGGGTTGCGGCCGGGCTGGCGCTTGAAGGCAAAATACCTGTTTTCTCCACTTACGGAGTTTTCGCTGCGCTCAGGGCCGCCGACCAAATCAGGGTCTCCATTTGTTACAACAATCTGCACATCATCATCGGAGGCGCTCATGCCGGAGTTTCCGTGGGTCCTGATGGAGCCACACATCAGGCATTGGAGGATTTAGCCATGATGCGTGTTTTGCCCAACATGACTGTTCTTTCCCCGTGTGATGCCACACAAACCAAACTTGCAATACTTGCTGCCATTGAACAATGCAAAGGCCCGGTTTATATCCGTTTCGGACGTGAAGCCATGCCGGACTTCACAAGTGAAGAGATGGGTTTTGATATTGGCAAATCCCAGGAGTTCCATTCCGGGAATGATATCACCATCGTTGCAACCGGTCATATGGTATGGGAAGCGCTTGAAGCGGCCTGCACTTTGGAAGCAAAAGGAATTGCCGCACGCGTGATCAATATGCATACCATTAAACCAATCGATAATGAGGCCATTATCCGGGCTGCCAGGGAAACAGGCTTCATTGTTGCAGCCGAGGAACATCAGATTCTCGGTGGATTAGGAAGTGCCGTTGCTGAGGTGGTCGTAAAAAAACATCCTGTACCCATGGCATTTATCGGCATGAAAGATCGATTCGGGGAATCAGGTGCACCCCTTGAACTCATGAAAAAATTTGGAATGACCTCATCGGCGATATCAAACGCCTGTTTACAATTGCTCAAAAAGTAATCTCATCGTTTCCCCATTTCTCCAGGATAGTCGATGGAATACAGAATCAACCCGCATGCCGGGACAGAATCACCTGCATTTGCCCGGTTTTTACTTTCTATAACCATCTTTAATTCTGCCAGCGACAATTTGCCGGTACCAATATCGAGCAATGTCCCAACAATCGAACGTACCATGTTTCGCAGAAAACGATTCGCTGTAATGGTAAAAACAAGCTCCTCTCCCTCCCATTCCCAGAATGCCCTGGAGATCTTACAAATATTGGTTTTCGTGTCAGTATCTACTTTCGAGAACGAAGTAAAGTCATCGTACTGTAGAATAATGTCAGCTCCCTGATTCATCAGATCAACATCAATCCTGCCGAAGAAAAAGTGAGTGAATTTATTCCGGAAGGGATTTTTTCGGGTTGTAATATAGTATTTGTATGTTCGGGAGGATGCCGAGAAACGTGCATGGGTATGTTCTGAAACGGGAAAAATATCATGAATCACAATATCCGGATCCAGGTAACTGTTGAGTTTGAAAACTAATTTCTGCAACTCCGGTCTCCTGATTTCCCGATTGGTATCAAAATGGGAATAATACTCCTTTGCATGAACCCCCGTATCGGTTCGTCCTGCTCCGGTGAGTTTTACCGCCTCCCGGAGCATCATCGACATGGATTCTTCCAGGATTTGTTGCACCGACAGGGCATTCTTCTGACGTTGCCAGCCATGATATCGGGTGCCGTCGTAAGCGAGCCGGATGAAATAGCGATTCAATTGCTGATTGTATTAATCTTACCAATAATCCAGTCCACCAATTTTTCCATACCCTTGCCTGTTTTTGCAGAAACCTCAATAAATTCAAGTTCCGGGTTCATTGCCGATGCGCTTTTCGTGGCTTCTTCGATTCGAAAATCGACATATGGCAATAGATCTGTTTTATTGATCAGGCAAAGCCGGGCAGATCTGAACATGGCAGGATATTTCAGCGGTTTATCCTCCCCTTCGGTGACACTCATCACGAGAACCCTGGTTGACTCCCCAAGGTCAAACAAGGCCGGACAAACCAGATTCCCAACATTTTCGATGAGCAGCAGGGAACCGGTGGCAATATCAAATGATTTTAATGCTTTATTCACCATGATCGCATCCAGGTGGCATCCTGACCCGGTGTTGATCTGTACAGCCGGAACTCCAAGTTTTGCAAGCCGGTCAGCATCCAGCATGCTTTGCTGGTCTCCTTCAATAATATAAATCGGGATTGTATCCTTTAATGCAATGATCATTCTTTCAAGCAGCGATGTTTTTCCTGATCCCGGTGAACTGACCATATTGATGCAGAAAACCTTTTTGGCCTCAAAAAAACCCCTGTTGCGTTCAGCCATCAGGTTATTGGTTTCCAGGATATCCTTTTCCAGGTTGATTAACCGTTTTCCGGAAACAGGTTCCCCTGAAACAACGTCGTGCCCATGTATGGAGTCGGAATTGTGGCTATGGGCATGATCATGGCTATGGGCATGGTCGTGGTCATGGTCGTGACCATGGTCAGGGTTGTGGCGGTGGTCGTCTTCACCGGTATGAGAATGAGGGTGTAAATGCTGATGGCGATGAGAAAATCCCGGGCTGTGACTGTGAGGATGCGAATGTTCGTATGCATTGTCAGCAGAATCATCCTGCCCGACTTTTCTGATCTGGTAGGATCCGGGGTCACCGCATCCGCAGGTTTCACACATAATATTTATTTTTAAGCAAAATTATCACTTTCTTTTCAATCATCCACAACCAGAGAAACAACCCGCAAAGCTTCACCATGTATGATTTGACCTGCCGGCATCTTGCATCCGGGACATGGGGTCCAGACTGCGTGCATGATGAAAGAACGATTACACAGGTTGCATCTGCCTATCCCATCGGTATGAAGAATTTTTATCACGGTATATTCAAGCTTCGTATTCCTTACTGCCAGCGATAATGCAAATTCAAGTGCATCAGCATCCACACCTGATAATTTGCCGACTTCAAGCTCGATTTCCTTTACTGATCCGGCATTGTTCTTTTCAGCCTCCAAAACTGCCATCTCTACAATGGCAGTGGCGAGCGTTAATTCATGCATACTTTCATTTAACAGATTCTGGGAAGCTGGTCGCTCATCAGTTCATCAATGATTCTTCTGCCTCCTGAACTGGTTTTCAGAACAGCTTTGCCAGGGTGGTCATTTGTTATTTCCCCGATGATTGCTGCCTGACGGCCAGTGTCAGAATGCTTCATTGCAACGACGACCTTTTCGGCATCATTGGCATCAACTACTGCAATCACTTTGCCTTCGTTTGCAATATATAAGGGGTCAAAGCCTAAAATTTCGCACATCGCCTTTACCTCATTATTTACAGGCATCAGCGTTTCATCAATTTCAATCCCTGCATTGCATTTCCGTGATATCTCGTTTAATACGGTAGCAACTCCTCCCCTTGTTGCATCGCGCATAAAATGAACCTGGCGTGATGATGCAAGCATCCTCCGGATCATGGGATAAAGGTTAGCGCAATCTGATTTCAAACTGGTTTTAAAAGCAAATAACTTCCGGGCCTGCATGATTGCCATTCCGTGTTCACCAGGAGAGCCATTGATGATTATTTTATCACCCGACTTTACGTTCCTGCCACTGCCAATCGAAAGGTGCTTCTCTTCAAGCGTCCCAATACCTGATGTATTGATGAAAAGCTTGTCGCATTTACCTGCATTGACCACCTTGGTATCCCCTGTTACAATCCGCACTCCCGCTTTTCTTGCTTCCATGGCCATTGATTTCACAATCCGGGTAAGTTGCACCACATTAAACCCTTCCTCTATGATAAAGCCGGCGCTCAGGTATTCCGGCTTCGCACCGGAAACAGCCAGGTCGTTCAGCGTGCCACAAACAGCAAGCGAACCAATATTTCCGCCGGGAAAAAAGAGCGGGTCAATCACAAACGAGTCAGTGGTATACGCCAAATGACCGGCTTTTACGCGGAGTATTGCCGAATCAGTTTGTTCCCTGATGTATTCATTCTCAAAAAAACGCAGGAACATACCGGTGATCAGCCTATTCATATAGATTCCACCGTTTCCGTGGTTCAATGAAATTCGTTCAGTTTTGCCAGTCATGACCTGAATTTATAAAATACAGAACATGCCCCCTCGGATGAGACCATGCATGCGCCTACCGGATTAAAGGGATTACACACCGAAGAGAATAACCTGCAATCTGACGGTCTGCTCTTTCCTGTTAGTATCTCTCCGCAGATACACCCCTTGGAAGGCAGACTCTCAGGTACATTCACCATGAATCTCAACGAGGCGTCAAATGCAGCATATTTCTCTCCTATTGCAAGACCACTTCGGGGTACAACTCCTAATCCTCGCCACTCAGCATCAACCGTAATGAAAACTTCATTCATTATTGCAAGCGCCCTGGGGTTACCTTCAGGTCTCACAACGCGTGTGTATTCATTTTCAACATGATAATGGTTCAGCTCGATCTGTTTCACCAGCATTAAAACCGATTGCAGGATATCGGCCGGCTCAAATCCTGAAATTACCACTCCCCGTTTGTAAACCTCCGATAGTTTTTGATAAATTCGATATCCGGTGATCGCACTTACATGACCTGGGGCAATAAAACCATCGATCCGGGTATCCCCTGCAGCCAGTGATTCAAGGGCAGGGGGCATCACTTTGTGAGAACTCAGAAGATAGAAATTCTTTAAACCCTCCGCTTGCGCTCGTACGATAGCAGCAGCGCTGGCAGGAGCTGTAGTCTCAAAGCCGATACCAATAAACACCACCTGGTTTTTATGGTTCTGTTTCGCGATCTCCAGAACATCGAGAACCGAATATACGATCCGGATATCTGCGCCTTTGGCCTTTTCTTTCTCCAGTGACGATCGTGAACCCGGTACCCTGATAAGGTCGCCATAAGTGGCCAGGATCACACCCGGAAGCCGTCCCAGAACGATGGCATGGTCGATGAACCGTTGGCTCGAAACGCAAACAGGGCAACCCGGACCCGATAGGAGGTTAATGTTATCCGGCAGGAAATCTGTCAACCCGTTTTTATGGATCGCCATGGTATGTCCACCGCAAACCTCCATCAGATGAATGTGTTTTCGTGAGATATTGCCTATCTGGTGTGAAAGATGACGAACCAGAGCGGAATCCCTGAACTCATCGATATAGCGAAGCCTGTCCGGATTCATTCTTCATTCATTTTGGAAATTTCATTGAAAAGCCGGATTGTTTCTTCCGCATCTTCAGTGTCGATCTTTTCAATGGCAAAACCAGCGTGCAACAAAATGTAATCGCCAACCTCCACATTTTCTAAAAGCAACAGGCTTGACTGATATTCAACGGCGCCAATCCTTACCGTTGCTTCCGTTCCCTCAACACGTATCACCAAAGCCGGCACACCTAAACACATTTCATGTTCCTCCTTTTTGCTGCTATAATCATCTGCCCAAGCGCAATGCCACTGTCGTTCGTCGGAACCTGCTCATTAGAAAAAACCAGCAATCCTGCTGTTCCTAAGAGGTCTTCTGTCCGTTCAAGGATATACTTGTTCTGAAACACACCTCCCGACAGTACCACTTTCTCAATGCTTTCCTTTTTACTGATCATGATAACCGATTCAAATATAATGGAAATAATTGTGTTGTGAAATTTTGTCGCAATCAGTTGATTGTCGCACTCCTTTAAAATATCCGCAACAATCTCCCTGATCATCCTGTCAACCCTGACCGTTTTTCCGATTTTATAAGAATATGATGCGGATGATTCAGATCCTGCAAGCGATTCGAGCCGCATCGGAGCCTCCGCCTGAAATGTTGATTCAAGACAAAGTCCGAGAATGGCAGCCACAGCATCAAACAGCCGCCCTGCACTTGAAACGTCGTGACAGTTTATTCCCTGGTCAAGCATGTTCACAACCGTCGTAAGTTTTTCACTGTCAATCTGTCGCATAATAGGTAAAGGGATTTCAAGAAACTTTCGTCCAAATACTTTATACAGATATGCAGCAGCAGTCCTCCACGGCTCCTCGATCGCCTTATCCCCACCCGGTAACGGAATGTATTCAAAGTGAAGTGCCCGGGTAAAATCTATCAGATCACAAACCAGGAATTCTCCTCCCCATGTTTTTCCGTCGCTGCCATACCCGGTGCCATCAAATGCAACGCCAATCACCTTTTCATCGAGTCCGTGTTCCCCCATACAAGAGGCAATGTGTGCATGATGGTGCTGAACATGTATGACCGGGATCGCATTGTATTTTTCCGCCAGTTTTGTGGAAAAATATTCCGGATGAAGGTCGCAAACGATCAGTTCGGGCCTTACCCTGAACATGCGGAGAAAATCGGCGAGCGCCTCCTCAAAGAAAGTATGAGTGGCTATTGTTTTCAGGTCGCCAATATAGGGACCGAAAAATGCACGGTTGCCTCTCCCGACACAAAAACAGGAGGATAATTCGGCTCCGAACGCAACAATATTGTCCACATGATGGTTTAGCAGAACAGGAACCGGCACGTACCCGCGAGACCGCCTGACTATCCGCGACTTGTTTCCAATGACACGCAAAACTGAATCGTCTGACCGGTTTATAATTTCCCGATTATAGATTAAAAATGCATCAGCCACATCTTTAAACCGGGAAAGGGCGTCTTCATCATCTTTGACAATTGGTTCAGCGCTCAGATTCCCGCTGGTTAGCACAATGGCCGGACCAGTAAAGTAACGAAACAGCAGATAATGGATCGGCATATAAGGCAGGAACGCCCCAAGGCTGTCCAGCCCTGCATTGATGTATCTGAAAAGCTGATCTTTCTTTGCTTTTTGCTTCAATTCAAGGATCACAATGGGTCGTTGCCAGGATGAAAGCGCCTCTTTCTCATATCTTCCTGTTTTTGCATATTCCGAAAGGGTATCAATATCCCTGAACATCAGTGCAAATGGTTTTCCAAGCCGACGCTTTCGGGAACGGAGTTCCTGCAATGCCTGGTGATTAAATGCATCGCATGCCAGATGAAAGCCGCCAACGCCCTTTATTGCGATGATCTTGCCAGTCAGGAGCAGCTCATTCAAAGCAGAAAGAATGGTTTCAATATCTCCGCCAATTCGCTCCCCTCTGATAATCAGCTCATAAACGGGTCCGCATTGATTGCATGCAACTGGCTGTGCATGAAACCTCCGATCGCTGATGTTCTCATATTCCAAACTGCATTGATCGCACATCCGGAAGCTGTTCATGGAGGTTTTGCTTCGGTCATAGGGCAAAGCGCTGATAATGGAAAAACGGGGACCGCAATTCGTGCAATTAACAAACGGGTAAAGTTTGCGATTCACTTGTATATCCATGTCTTCAAGGCATTCGGTGCAAACCGCAATATCAGGACTAATGTTTGTAATGTTCTCTGAATTGTCCTCACTGCGGGCTATAATAAACGATTCACAATCAATGACAGATGCAGGAATCCAATTTAATTCCTCAATTCCCGAAGCCGGAGGGGCATCACTCCTGATCCTTCTGATAAACTCCGCAAGTTTCGTTTTCCCCGACTGTGCAAAAATTTCTACCCCTTCGTTTGTATTTCTAACCCAGCCATTTACACCCGTCTTATTTGCTAACAGAAAGACGAAAGGACGAAACCCAACCCCCTGCACAAGTCCTTTAACAGAAATAGCTACTGCCTGACGCATCTTCGCTCCGGTTAAAAAAACAAAGGTATTATTTGTGAATTAATAAAATCAGGCTATTTTTGTTAGATTATAATACTTTCGGCAAAACAGAATGAAAAAACTGAGTGAAACCCACTGCGAAAACTGCCAAGAAGGATTCAAAAATTTCTTCAATATATTAGACAAGGCCGATCTGCAATACATCAACGAGGAGAAAATTCCAAAACATTATAAAAAAGGCCAAATCATTTTCAATGAAGGGCAAAAACCACAAGGGATTTTTTGCCTTCGCGAAGGGAAAGTCAAGGTTTATAAGAATAGTTATGAGGGGAGGGAACAAATAACACGTATCCTATTCCCAGGTGAACTTCTGGGTCTTAAAGCGCTTTTAAGCGGAAGTTCATATTCGGTATCTTCTGCCTCACTCGAGGACTCTGAATTGTGTTTCATTTCAAAGTCCGACTTTTTCCAACTGATGCTAAAGTACCCTAAATTCACACAGGCTATCATTCTTTCTCTGAGCAAACTTCTGGAGCAGGCTGAATTCAGAATGATTTCGCTGGCTCATAAACCTGTAAGGGAGAGGCTGGCTGAAACGCTGCTATTCCTCAATAAAACATTCCATCCAACTGCCCCGGCCTATCCCCGTACCTATCTCAATATAACCCGTCAGGACATTGCAAATATTATCGGAACTGCCCCTGAAACTGTTATTCGCCTCCTTTCTGAGTTTAAGGAATTAAAAGTCATCGAAATCAAAGGAAGAAAAATATTTATTTCTAACATTCACGGTTTGAAGAAAATAGCCAATATTTCTTTGTAATTACCCTACTCCTTTTAACAAATTCTGTTATTGCTCCAAAACATGACCATTGTCATTTTTTAGCGCATTTATTATAGCTTATTTTGTTAATAAATTAACAGGATTATGAACAACAAGGATTCGATCGGTATCTTCTTTTACAATTTACCGGTATCAATGCCTGACCCCATCGATTATACCGGGTTGGCAAGATATCTCCTGTCATTACCCCAGGCTATCAATGTGTGGCAATATTCTGACTTTACCTGGAACGAGGAAACAGTCATTAAAAAGATCGACACGCACAACCTCACCCGTATTATTATTGCCGGGCCCTTGCCGGGTACGGTTAAGGGGCTGTTTTCCAAAGCCATGACAGTAGCGGGAAGAGATCCTCATTCAGTCGTACTTGCTTCCTTTAATCAATATGGGATATGGTCGGGAAAAGAGACCGAACGGGCAAAAGCGCTGCTTCTCTGCGCCATCAGGGATATTCCGTATGAAATAGCTGCTGCACCGGGAGTTGCGCCCGTTAATCCTACCACGCTTATCATTGGGGCTGGGATTGCAGGGATCCAGGCCGCACTCGAAATAGCCGGCGGAAACAACCTTGTCTACCTCCTTGAAAAAACAGGGACCATCGGAGGGAAAATGGCAACTTTCGATAAAACCTTCCCCACTCTGGATTGCGCAGCATGTATCCTTACACCAAAGATGGTGGAGGTCAACCAACACCCGAACATCCGGCTTATGACATACTGTGAGGTTCAGGAAGTGAATGGCTCGGCCGGGAATTTTACGGTGCGGGTGATGCAGAAGGCCAGGAAAGTCAATGTCACGACCTGCATTGGTTGCGGTACGTGCGCCGAGAAATGCCCTGCCCAGGCTCCCAGCGAGTTTGATGCGGGAACTACCATGCGGAAAGCGATCTATATGCCTTTCCCGCAGGCGATACCCAATAAATACCTGATCGACGCCGAATCATGTATCTACCTGAAAACAGGAAAATGCAAGGCATGTGTGAAAGCTTGCCCTGTACCCGATTGTATTAATCTGGATGAACAGGATATGGATGTCGTATTGAATGTTGGAAATATTGTTGTCGCAACCGGATATAAAACATTTGAAGCCGGAAAAATGGAACAATACGGCTATGGCAAATACCCAAACGTTCTCAATGCGCTTGAATTTGAGCGGCTTTTAAATGCCTCGGGTCCTACCGGAGGAAATATCCATTACCGTAGTCAGGACAAAAAAGGCCATTGGATCTTTACTGCCGAATCGGAAAAACCGGAAAAATTTGCGATCATCCATTGTGTTGGAAGCAGAGATAAAAATTATAATAAATACTGTTCCCGTGTCTGCTGCATGTACTCGCTGAAATTCGCCCATTTGATCCTTGACAAGGTACCTGAAGCAGAGGTATTTGAATATTTTATTGACATGCGTTCATTCGGCAAAGGGTATGAAGAATTTTACGAACGCATCAGGGAGGAAGGCGTTTCGATGATTCGTGGCAAAACTGCAAAGGTCGAAGAAAAGAATGGGAAATTATTGATCCGCGGCGAAGATATTCTCAATGGGACGCTGATTGAAAACACAGTCGATATGGTCATCCTGTCAACCGGGCTTGAACCCGGAGAAGACAATATAAAGATCAGCAGTATGCTGAGTATCCCGACCACCGGATGCGGATGGTTTGAGGAAGCCAACTACAGCACTGATCCAACAGGAACCTTTCGGGGAGGTATCCTGCTGGCAGGCGCCTGCCAGGGCCCGAAAGACATCCCCGATTCTGTCGCACAGGGTTCGGCTGCAGCCGCCCGCGTCATTCAGAGTATTATCCGCGGACAGGTCTCGAAGGATATTTCCGGTTTGACACTCCAGGATTTTGAAACACGCATCAATGAGCTTTCATCGGTTATTTAACAAGGAGGATTGACTATGAGTGTCCGTTTAAATCCAGATCTCAGAAACGAACTGATCAAGTTCGGTATAGGCGACTGGAATGCCTGCTATCATTGTGGTACCTGTACCGCCATCTGCCCGCTTTCGGAAGAAGGGTTCCTGTTCCCGCGAAAGAAGATCAGACTGATGCAGATGGGGCTCGAAAATCAGCTTGAATCCAGCGTTGAACCCTGGCTATGCTATTACTGCGGCGATTGTACGAAAACATGCCCCCGCGACGCAAACCCCGGCGAACTGATGATGTCGCTGCGCAGGTACCTCACCTCAACTTACGACTGGACCGGCCTTTCCAAAAAGTTCTATACCTCCGAAGTGTGGGAACTGGCGTGGATTGTTTCTTTTGCCACGCTGGTTGTACTTTCCTTCCTGGTTATACTTCCCTCCTTCGGATATCATTATACATCAGAACTGACGGCAGACGGTGGCGTTAAAGTAAACTCCTTCGCCCCTATCACGATTGTGGAGGCATTCGACTGGACGATGGCGATTATCGTCGCCTCTCTTCTGATCTCAAACATCCTCAGAATGTACTATGCAATCATATGGAAAAACAGCACAACGAAAGTCTCACTGTGGGTTCACATCAGGGAATTCTGGCTTCTGATCTTTAATTTTGCAGTTCAGCCCAAGTTTTCTAAATGCGATGATAAACGATACTGGCTCTCGCACTGGTTCCTGATGTCTGGGTATACTATCATGTTCATTGTAATTGTTGTTTTCCTGCCCTGGTTCCAGACAGAGGAGATCCTGCCGGTTTGGGATCCACAACGCTGGCTCGGATATTATGCAACATTCGGACTGCTGTTCGGTCTCTTTGTGGCTATAATAGGGCGTCTCAGAAAAAAGGATATTAAATTCCAGTTCTCTCATATCAGCGACTGGCTTTTCCTGGCTATGCTTACCCTGACAGTAATAACCGGAATCCTGATCCACATCTTCAGGATCAACGGAATGCCAATGGCTACCTATATTTCGTACATCTCACACATGGCAATTCTCGTTCCGATGATCCTGATCGAAGTGCCATTTTCGAAATGGTCGCATCTTGCCTACCGGCCATTTGCCGTCTATTTCACACAACTAAAAAAACATGCGGTTCCCAAATAATCAAATTTTTTCAGATATTGTAATATCAACTCCATGGAAGAACCAAGAATAGGCGTTTATGTTTGCTGGTGCGGCACAAACATCGCAAAAATGGTCGATGTCGAACAGGTGGCCAATGAGGTTAGTAAACTTCCCCGTGTTGCAATCGCCAAAAGCTACAAATACATGTGTTCAGATCCGGGTCAGGAGCTAATCATCAAAGACATCCGTGGCCATAAGCTGAACCGGATTGTAGTTGCTGCCTGTTCTCCGCGCATCCACGAATTAACCTTCCGGAACGCGGTCGAAAAAGCCGGTATCAACCCCTACTTGTTTGAAATGGCCAATATCCGCGAGCAGGATTCATGGGTGCATACTGATCGCACCGAAGCAACTTCCAAAGCGCTTGACCTTGTTGTTGCTGCCATCAGACGAGTCCAGTTTCATGAACCACTGCAAAAGCGTTCGGTTAATGTTGACCCGGCAACACTTGTTATCGGGGGGGGAATATCCGGGATGGCCGCAGCGCTGGAGATCGCCAATGCCGGAAAACAAGTGTACCTTATTGAGAAAAGCGACCGGCTTGGCGGCCAGGTGGCAAAATTCGACCTGACTTTCCCACATTTATCGAGCGCCCAACAGTTGATCCGGCCCTTCATCCAAAGCACAGAAAACCATCCGAACATTGATGTATTTCTGAACACCGAGATAAAGGAGGTTACAGGGTATATTGGAAATTTCAAATCGACATTTCACAGATCCGGAGACGAAGACATTGAGCTGACATTTGGAAACATCATTGCTGCCGTCGGGCTTAAACCGTTTGATCCATCTAAGATCGATGAATACGGATATGGCCGTTTCCCTGATGTGATCACCTCCCTCGAATTTGAAGAGATGCTGGCGAACGGACACCTCCTGACAAAATACGGGAAAGAACCGAGAAACATCGCCATTATTCATTGTGTCGGAAGCCGTAATAAAAAATATCACACCTACTGTTCCCGAACTTGTTGCATGGCAGCGCTTAAATATGTCCACGAAATCAGAGCTTGCCTCCCTTCAGCCAATATTTTTGAGATTTATGCAGATATGCGCGCATATGGCAAAGGTCATGAGGAATTTTATGCATTGACCACCCATAAGCAGATCATCTTCCTGATGTATGATCAGAAGGAATCCTTACCTATCATCCGGCAAGCTAACCGGAACGACAACTGTAACATGGTGATTGAAATGAACGAAAAATTGTCGGGCGAATCGATCGAAGTTCCGGTTGACATGGTGATCCTGATGGTCAACATGGAAGCCCATGACAATGTAAAAGAGGTTGTTCGTGCCATCGGAGTCAGTTTGTGCGGAAACCAGTTTTTTATTGAGAAACACCCAAAACTTGATCCAGTTGCAACCACAACAGCAGGCGTATTCATTGTTGGCACTTGTCAGGGACCAAAGGATATTCCCGATTCTGTTGCTCAAGCTCGGGCAGCTGCTGCCAGAATATTGGCTTCAATCGCCCAGGGATCGGTGGCAGTGGAAGTTACAACTGCCTGTGTAAATGAACAGCTCTGCTGTGGCTGTCAAACTTGTGTCAGGGTTTGTCCCTATGGAGCAATCTCATACAGCGAAGCAAAACGTTCATCGGAGGTCAACGAAGTACTTTGCAAGGGCTGCGGTACCTGTGGTTCAGCGTGCCCGGCCGGCGCTATTACCAGCAAACACTTTACCGACAACCAGATACTTGCCGAAATTGAAGGAATCATGTCAATGTCATTTAAAGGAGCCTAACCATGAGCTACAAACCAACAATCGTCGCATTCCTGTGCAACTGGTGTGCATACACCGGAGCCGACCTTGCAGGGACCTCTCGCCTCCACTATGCTCCCAACATCCGGATCATCAGGGTCATGTGCTCCGGAAGAATTGAGCCAGCCTTTGTATTGAAAGCTTTTCAACAGGGGGCCGACGGAGTACTCATTTGTGGTTGTCATCCCGGCGATTGTCACTACCATGAAGGCAATTACAAATGTCTGCGACGATTTAAACTGGTCCAGAAATACATTGACCAGATGGGCATAGAAAAAGACCGCCTTCGGCTCGAATGGATTAGCGCCAGCGAAGGACAGCAGTTTGCCGAACTGGTCAACAACATGACAAAAACCCTGCTGGTATTAGGACCAAGTAAAATTAAAAGTTCACTGGAAGTCAAAAATTTAAAACACTAATCCATGCCTCCCGACACGTCAAATCAAAAACCAAAAATCAAGCTCGCCATTTACTGGGGATCTGCATGCGGTGGTTGTTGTGTATCGGTTCTTGATACCCATGAAAAACTGCTTGACATCGTCGCCGCCGCCGACCTGGTGTTCTGGCCCATCGCCATGGACATTAAATATAAGGATATAGAAGCCATGGCCGACCAGTCGATCGACCTGACGCTTTTCAATGGGGCTGTCCGAAACAGTGAAAACAAACATATGGCCGAGGTCCTGAGAAAAAAATCAAAAGTGCTGGTAGCCTATGGAGCATGCGCCTACATGGGAGGTATCCCGGGACTGGCTAACTTTCATTCGAAGGAAGAGATCTTTAAACGGGCATATGAAGAGAGTGAATCCACGCTGAATCCTGATAAAGTACGACCTGTTGAACACTTCGATGTAAAAGAAGGCACGCTCCGCATTCCTGAATTTTTCAATGATGTATATACCCTTAACCAGGTAGTTGATGTCGATTATTTCATTCCGGGATGCCCTCCGCAAAGTGAACGGCTTGTTGAGGTGTTCACTGCAGTTGTGACGGGCATCGGTTTACCCCCAAAAGGGTCGGTGGTGGGAGCCCTCGAAAAAACCAATTGCGATGAATGCCTTCGAAAAAAAACCGAAAATAAACTGATCAAAAAGTTCTATCGCCCCTGGGAAATTCAGGATGACAAAGAAACCTGCTTCCTCGAACAGGGCGTAATCTGCATGGGACCTGCCACCCGGGGAGGTTGTGGCGTCAGGTGTGTCGCTGGAAATTCACCGTGCCGGGGTTGCTATGGCCCCCCTGCCGAATCTCCCGATCCGGGCGCAAAAATGATGTCGGCAATCGGTACCATGATCGATGCCGACAGCCCTGAAGAAATTGATGCAATTATTGAAACCATTGTTGATCCCGCCGGTCTCTTTTACCGTTTTAGTTTGCCCGGCTCTATTTTAGGAAGGAAAGTGTTATGAGAAAAATCACCATCGACCCAATCACCCGATTAGAAGGACATGGCAAAATCGAAATTTTTCTGCACCCCGACGGAAGTGTTGACAATGTCTATTTCCAGGTACCGGAATTAAGGGGCTTTGAAAAATTCTGTGAAGGCAGACCTGTTGAAGAGTTGCCTTCAATTGTCACCAAAATTTGCGGGGTTTGCCCGGGGTGCCATCATATGGCTGCAGGTAAAGCGGTCGACGCTGTTTTCGGTGTTGAACCGCCCCCGGCAGCAAAAAAAATCAGGGAACTCTTTTACATGGCACATTTTATTCATAGCCATATTGCACATTTTTATGCTTTGGCTGCGCCGGATTTCGTTGTCGGACCAACCGCAAATCCTGCAGAACGAAACATTTTGGGTGTGATTGCCAAAGTTGGACTCGAAATCGGTGGAGAAGTCATCAAACAACGACGCATCGCACAGGAGATCCAGGCGATGATCGGGGGCCATCAGACCCATGTGATTATGAACACGCCAGGTGGCGTAAAAAAAGGAATTACCGGAGACCAGCGTGATGATATCGTTAAAAAGGCTGAAGGGTTCGTTGACTTTTCAAAGTTTACGATTCAGCTATTCAAAGACGTAGTCCTCGGAAATAAAGACTATGTTGATATCATCCTTAATGGACCCTATTCGCTCAAATTACACTCTATGGGACTGGTAGATGCCAATAACAAGGTAAATTTCTACGATGGCAGAGTTCGGGTTGTTGATATCGAAGGTAAAGAACTATTCAAGTATGCAGCAAATGAGTACACTGAATTTGTTGAAGAACGCGTAGAACCCTGGAGTTATCTTAAATTCCCATACCTGAAGAAAATAGGCTGGAAAGGATTCGTGGAAGGACAGGACTCGGGCGTTTACCAGGCGACCCCTCTTTCTAGACTTAACGCTTCCGACGGCATGGCCACACCTGTCGCCCAGAAAGAATATGAAGCCATGTATGCCATCCTGGGTGGAAAACCTGTACATGCTACCCTTGCTATGCACTGGGCCCGGCTTATCGAGTTAATTTATGCGGCCGAACATTGCCTTGAACTTGCGCAGGACCCTGAAATAACCGGAAATGAACTTAGGGCTCCGCTCGGAAAAATTGTCGGCGAAGGTGTAGGAATTGTTGAAGCACAGCGTGGAACCCTTACACATCATTACTGGACCGACGACAGGGGAATGGTAAAAAAGGTCAACCTTATAGTGGGAACTACCAACAACAATGCGGCAATCTGCATGTCGCTCAAAAAAGCAGCTCAGGGTTTAATAAAAAAAGATTCGGAAATTACGGAAGGAACACTGAATATGATAGAGATGGCTTTCCGTGCGTACGATCCCTGCTTTTCATGCGCTACCCACTCGCTGCCGGGACAAATGAAAATGGAGTTGATCCTGAAAGACCTGGAAGGTAATTCCATCAGGTCAATAAAAAGGCATTAATTTGACCAGTTTCGATAAACGTTCAGGTAAGTTGCTGGTCCTCGGGATCGGGAACGAAATATTGACCGACGACGGTATTGGCATTCGGCTCGTTGAGGATCTTCAGAAAAAAGCTTTCCCTGCGGGGATTGTATTTGAAAAAGGAACGGTGGGAGGTTTGGAGATTCTGGAGATGATCCAGGGATACCGGGAAGTTCTTTTTCTTGATGCCATTAAAACCAGAAATGGCGAACCTGGTGAGATTTATCACATGGTCCTTTCAGATTTCTTAGAAACACTGCATCTCTCAAACCTTCATGATGTGAGTTTTATTGAGGCGATCAGGCTTGGAAAGGCACTTGGATTCCATCTCCCGGAAACCATTCGCATCTTCGCAGTGGAAATCGTTGAAGACCAAGTGTTCAGCAGAAATTTTACAAGCGAAATTGAAAATCGTTACCCATCAATTCTGGAGGAGGCTGAAAACTTTATTTTAATCATGCTGCAAAAGGAAAAATCAGTCGGTTCCATGGTTTAATAGGATTTTCTTCGTATGTAATGAGTGTGTATTAAATTTTCCGCCACCTCGCTTAATGGATTAAGTAAAAAATCCTCATAGATCTTTATCGCCTCCTGATTTTCATGGGCCTTCCGAACATCCATTCCCATCTCCTCTGCATATAAAGCCTGGACACGCTTAAGCCTGATCTCTGGATTCGTTGGAATTGGTTGGCCCCCGCCACCTAGGCAACCACCCGGACAAGCCATGATCTCAATAAAGTGAAAAGGTGATTTGCCAGACTTGATGTCCTCAAACAGCGTTCTGGCATTTGCCAACCCGTGGGCAACCGCAAGATGCAGTTCAACGCCATTCATAAATGACCACTGTTCAAGGCAATCTTCAATTTTCAGTGAAAACATTTTGATCCCTTCCATTCCGCGAACAGGTTGAATAATGAGGTTTTCGAATGGGACATCCCTTCCTGTTGCTTTTTCATAAATGGTTCTCAAAGAAGATTCCATCACGCCGCCGGTAGCGCCAAAGATGACACCCGCTCCCGAAGCATTGCCCATGAGGGTATCGTAATGATCATTGGGCAGCGATTTGAAATCAATTCCTGCCTGGATGATCATAATCGCCAATTCTCGTGTTGTCAACACATAATCAACATCTTTATACCCGCTTGAACGCATTTCCGGGCGATCGGCTTCGAATTTTTTAGCTGTACAAGGCATGATTGAAACAGTGACAATGTTCTCTGGTTTCAATCCACGCATTTTTGCATAGAAAGTCTTTGCCAAAACTCCGAACATTTGCTGGGGAGACTTGCATGTTGAAAGATGCTGAAGAGACTCCGGAAATGCATGCTCCACAAATTTGATCCAGGCAGGCGAACAGGAAGTAATCATTGGCAATGGAACCGATTGATCAAGCAGGTGATATCGCCGGCGCAACCGGTCAAGAAACTCTGCACTCTCTTCAATAGTAGTAATATCAGCAGAGAAAGCCGTATCCAACACTGTGTCGAAACCCAACCGCCGCAATGCTGTAACCAGTTTCCCGGTGACCCTTTTTCCTGGTTCAATTCCAAGATCCTCCCCAATAGCAACCCTGACCGCCGGAGCTGTTTGCACAATTACATGCTTCTCTTTATTCCAGATAGCATTCCAAACTTCCTCTATATAGTTCTTTTCAACCAGCGCACCGGTTGGGCAACGGTCGATGCATTGAAAAGAACTATATAGAGGAAGTTTGGAATGCTA